>Ga0209762_100003_pt1 | contig 536930 bp, 446 predicted proteins | sample UppTromiDAQMD021_FD_185834 | JGI IMG/M metagenome (GOLD analysis project Ga0209762, IMG submission 185834) | Upper troposphere microbial communities from Maryland, USA - DAQMD-021 (SPAdes) (version 2) | ecosystem: Environmental > Air > Outdoor Air > Unclassified | place: USA: Maryland, Virginia... | reverse complement strand
CTGGTGAAATTAGCGCTATGGAACCACCCGATCCCATCCCGAACTCGGAAGTGAAACGTAGCTGCGCCGATGGTAGTGTGGCCTAAGCCATGCGAGAGTAGGTCATCGCCAGGGTTTATACCCAAAACCCCGCTGCTCACGCAGCGGGGTTTTTCTTTGTGTCCGGGATAATGATTCCGGGATTATCTTCCGATGCGGGATTGCGCCTTCGGCGCAGGGCGCAGGGATAAAGCTGCCGGCCAGCGGCCGGCACTACCTGCAGATCCAGGCCACGTGCGGATGGATTGTTCCCGGGAAGAGCGGCGCCAACCAAGGTTGGCAGCTACCCACGGCAGGCTGACCGGCAGCAGATCCACGCCATGCGTGGATGCTCTCCGCGCCGGAACTCCGATGGCAACCAAGGTTGGCAGCTACCAGCGGTAGCCGGCGCTGGCGGATCCAGCGACTCCGGCAACCACCTTTTCCTGACCCGTCACGCAGAACACGCAAAGAAAGACGGCGCCCTGCGGGCGCCGTCCTCATCAGATCGGGTTGTTGGTCGCGATCAGGCGACCAGGGCAATCCCCTGCGGTGACTGCTGGCGGAACACCGATACCGCTTCGGTCAGCGTTCCGGCCTGCGACTGCAGCTCGCGCGCCGCGGCGGTCGCTTCCTCCACCAGCGCAGCATTCTGCTGGGTTGCCTGATCCATCTGCACCACGGTCTGGTTGATCTGTTCGATACCGATCGACTGCTCCTGGGAGGCGGCCGATATCTCACGCATCAGGTGACTGACATTCTCCACGCCGCCCACGATGCCCTGCATGCGCTGGCCGGCGTCGGCCACCTGCTGTGCCCCGTCGCCGACCTGGCGACCTGCTTCGTCGATCAGCTTCTTGATCTCCTGGGCTGCAGCAGCCGAACGTTGTGCCAGGACGCGAACCTCGCTGGCGACCACGGCAAAGCCGCGGCCCTGCTCGCCGGCCCGTGCTGCTTCCACCGCGGCGTTCAGTGCCAGGATATTTGTCTGGAAGGCGATACCGTCGATGACGCCGGTGATGTCGCCGATCCGCTTCGACGCGCCCTCGATGGCCTGCATGGTGTCGACCACCTGCTGCATGGCGGCGTTGCCGTCGCTGGCCGCGCTCTGCGTGGCGGCCGCCAACGTACTGGCTTCCCGCGCGTGGGCGGCGTTCTGGCGCACCGTGGCCGTCAGTTCCTCCATCGATGCCGCGGTTTCCTGCAGGTGCGCGGCCTGACGCTCGCTGCGCTCCGACAGCGCGCCGTTGCCGGCGGCAATCTCGCTGGCTGCGGTGCTGATCGACGCCGCGCATTGCTGGATGTGGCCGACCATCCGCGCCAACTGCCCGGCGGTGGCATTGGCGTCGCGCTGGATCGCAGCGAAGGCACCGTGGTATTCACCGTGCATGCGCCGGTCGAGATCACCGTTGGCCAGGGCCGAAAGCATCTGCCGCACTTCATCGATAGTGCCGCCCAGGGTATCGAGCAGCTGATTGATGCCACCGGTCAGCCCATCCAGGAAGCTGGCGCCTTCGCTGGCCTGCAGGCGCTGATCGAGATCGCCCGCGGCAGCGGCAGCGACGATGCCGGCGACTGCGTTCTCCAGGGCCAGCTCATGGGTGCGGTCGTGCCATTCAACGGCGAAGCCCAGCCGCGCGCCCTGCGCGTCGAACACCGGGGTGACCACCTGTGCGAAGTGCACTGGCCCGATCTGCACCTTGCCGTTGTGGGTCACCTGCAGGCCGTTGAGGATGGCGCGGATGCGGTCAGGGTTGGCATGGAAGCGATGGATGCTGCAGCCAACCAGGCGTTCGGCGTCGAAATCGGGAAACGCCTGGCGCAGGGTGGCCTGCTGGTTGCGCAGCAGGGCCACCACCGAGCGGTTCACGTAGCGGATCACGTGATCATTGTCGGCAATCATCATTGCCGTGCGCGATGCATCCAGTGCCTGGCGGATCTGCGCGTTCTCGGCATTGGCCTCTGCTTCGCGGCCGCGCTGCGCCTGCACATGGCGGGCGGTATCGGCCAGCGCGTGCGCCAGCGAACCCGGGGCATACGCGCTGGTATCCGCGTGTGCACCGAGATCGGCGCCGGTGGCGATATCACGCGCGAGCGCGGCCAGTCGGCGTGGACCGTGGCCGAGGGCCTCGGTCTGCTGGCGCAGGCGCAGCGCGACCTGGCCAAGGAACAGGGTCAGGCCGGCCAGCAGGGCGGCCTGCAGCACGGTCGGCAGCACCGCAGCGCCATCCAGCATCGGCGCCAGCAGCGCGAGCGTGCCGACACCACCGGCCAACCACACCGGCAGGCGATCGCGATGACCCAGCAGCGCGCCCAGCAACAGTGCAATCGGCAGCGCCGGCGACAGACCGGTGATCGCGCACAGCAGCATCAGCTGCAATGACAACAGCAATGCCAGGCCATTGCGGGCGATGGCCTGACCCGCCTGCGGGCCAGCAAGCCACGCGGCAGGTAACACCGCGAAGGCGGCCAACGAAGCACTCAGCACCTGCGGGCCGCGCACAGCCAGCAGCAGGCCGGCCACGGCCAGGGCCGCACTGCCAAGCAGCAGGCGACGATCAGTACCACGCGCGAGCTGCTGCAGATGTGGCAGGCGGGCGGTATCGGGGGGGCGGGAGGATGCAGCGGACATCGGCGACTCCTGGATCAACAAACGACAACGGCCACGCCCTGATGCACGCGCAATGGCGTGCTCATGGCATGGACCGGGAATTCGGGGAATGCGGCGCAATCAACGCCGCAGCGACGGCGCGCCGTGACCCCATCCTGTGGGTGACGGTGCAGTAAAGCGGGCATGCGGACTTCCTTGCAGAACCAGACACACGCCGCAGGCCCGACCGGACCCGCGTGCCGCGGGCGCAGGGGCCCGCAACTGGTGTATCGGCCGCAGGCGCGCAGAGTGAAGTGCGCGCCGGTCCGGACTCAGCTGGCGTTGTCGTTGTTGAAGAAGCGCAGGATCACTTCGGCGATCCGTGCCGGGTCTTCCATATGCAGGTGGTGGTTGCCGGGAAACACCGCCAGCCGTCCATCACGCAGGTGCCGCAGGCGATCACTACGCATCGGCTCCGGATAGTAGGACTGCGCCGGCGTGGCATAGATCACCTGTGTCGGGCAGGCGATGGCCTGCAGCAGGTTGTCGATCTGGCCTTCGCTGAGGCGGATCGCGGTGGGCAGCATCAGGCGTGGATCACTGCACCAGCGGTAGCCGCCTTCCACGGGTTCGACGCCGCGTTCGACCAGCAGCCGTGCGCAGCCTTCGCTGAGCTGGTTGGTCATCATCCGCGCGCGGATCGGTGCGGCCAGGTCGGGAAATACACGCAGCTGTTTGCGGGCCAGGCCACGGGTGGCATTCACATGCTCGCGCAGGCGGTTGGCGGTTTCTTCCTCGGGCCCGCGCAGGCCACCGAGTGCTTCGATCGCCACCAGCCGTTCGATACGGTCGCTGACCGACGCGGTGAGGCTGGCGATGCCGGCGCCCATCGAATGGCCGAGCAGGGTGAAGCGGTCCCAGCCCAGCGCATCGGCGACATCGAGCACGTGACAGATCGCGGCTGCGGTGGTGTAGCTGGCACCGGCCGGCAGATGCGCGCTGTGGCCATGGCCAGGCAGGTCGATCGCCACCAGCTGCAACGATGACAGATGGGGTGCCAGCGGCATGAAGCTGGCCGCGTTGTCGAGCCAGCCATGCAGGGCCAGCACACGCGGGCCGTCGCCGTGGTTGCGCAGGCCGGCGACGCGGGCGCCACCCACCTCGAGCTCAAACGGCTGCAGGCTCATGCCAGTGACGCCACGGCCAGCCGTGCCAGCGCACGCGCGTGATCCGGTTCGGCGTTGAGGCACGGGATATAGCGCATCGTCGCGCCGCGTTCGGCCAGCGTTTCGGTGAAGCCCATCGCCACTTCTTCCAATGTTTCCAGGCAGTCGGTGGCGAAACCCGGGCAGACCACGTCGATCTGCTTCACGCCGGATTCGGCCAGCGCCCACAGACTGGGCTCGGCGTACGGCTGCAGCCAGCGTTCGCGGCCGAAGCGCGACTGGTAGCCGAGTTGCCACTCGTCGCTGGCCAGGCCCAGTGCATTGGCGATGGCACGTGCACTGGCCTCGCAGCGCTGCGGATACGGGTCACCGCCATCGGCCAGGCGCTGTGGGATGCCATGGAAGGAGAACATCAGCTTCTGGCCGCGGCCCTGCTGCTCCCAGTAGCGCCGGATGGAGCCGGCAACCGCCTCGACCCAGCCCGGATCGACCGAATAGTCGCGGACCAGGCTGACGGTCACTCCCGGGTTGCGGCGCTGCCAGGCATCGACACGGTCTTCGACCGAGGCGGTGGTGGTCGTCGAGTACTGCGGATACAGCGGCAGCACCACGATGCGACGCGCGCCTTCGGCGGCCAGGCAGTCGAGCTCGCTGCCCAGTGCCGGTTCACCGTAGCGCATCGCATGGCGTACCGTCAGCGACGGCAGCAGCGCCTGCATGGCCTGCGCCAGCTGACGGGTATACACCATCAGCGGTGAGCCATCGGGCAGCCAGACCTGGGCGTACTTGGCTGCCGAACGGCTGCTGCGCAGCGGCAGGATCAGGCCACGCAGCAGCGGCTGCCACAGCAGCGCCGGGATCGAGACCACGCGGGGGTCGGACAGGAATTCAGCCAGGTAACGACGTACGGCAGGAGCCGTCGGCGTCTCGGGCGTGCCTAGGTTGACCGCCAACACGGCGGTATCGGGTGCGTCGAGCATGGTGGCTATTGTCGCCGATCCGATGCCGCGCCGGGATGCAGGGTTCGGATTGCAGGCATAGCCCACGTCAATGTGAGTGGGCAACGCTCATTGGCGATTCATGGCAACACTATTAATTTCAGTCACTTGCTATATCTTCCTATGGACTGACTTCTGGAGCCCGCCATGCGTCGCCCGATCCAAGCCCTGCTGATCGCCGCCACTCTGCTGTCCAGCCAGGCCATGGCCGGACCGCAGGAAGACCAGCGCGCCCGCAATGCGGTACGTGTGCTGGCCGAAATCCAGGGAATCCCTGAACAGGGTATTCCTGACAAATTGCTGGACGAAGGCCGCGCCGTCATCGTCATTCCCGACACGATCAAGGCCGGTCTGGTCATTGGTGGTCGCCGTGGGCATGGCCTGATGTCGGTGCGCATGCCCAACGGCGCCTGGTCCAACCCGGTGTTCATCAAGCTCACCGGTGGCAGCATCGGCTTCCAGGCCGGTGTGCAGTCCTCCGACGTGGTGCTGGTGTTCCGCAATGACCGCAGCCTGGACAATCTGGTCAACGGCAAGTTCACCCTTGGCGCCGATGCCGGTGTCGCGGCGGGCCCGGTTGGCCGCAATGCCGCTGCTGCGACCGACGGCCAGCTGAAGGCCGAGATCTGGTCGTGGTCCCGCGCCCGGGGCCTGTTCGCCGGTGTTGCTCTTGATGGTGCGGTGCTGCAGATCGACGATGCCGCCAACCTCGACGCCTACGGCAGCAACACCACGCCGCGGATGATCTTCGAAGGCCGTGCGGCGGGTTCGCCGTCGATGGATGTGGTCGCCTTCCGCGACCGCCTGGAAGAGGCCACCTACGCCGCTCGCAACAACCGCAATGGCAACGGCAATGGCGGCAACGCCCCGCGTCCGGCAGCCGCCCCGGCGCCTGTTCAGGCAGCGCCGGCCGCGCCGGCCGAAGCCACCACCGCGCCGCTGCAGAACGTGCCGCAGACCCCGCCGCCGCAGCAGCAGGGCTTCCAGCCGGTCACCGACGGTGAAATCCGCACGGAAACGCTGGGCGGAAACTGACTTTCGTCACGCGCGCCGGCTAACACCCGGTGCGCTATGCTCGACAGCCTGATCACTAACGTAACGAGCGTCTTTATGGGCAGTTTCAGCATCTGGCATTGGTTGGTCGTGCTGGCCATCGTCCTGCTGGTGTTCGGCACCAAGCGCCTGACCAGCGGCGCCAAGGATCTCGGTTCGGCGGTCAAGGAATTCAAGAAGGGCATGCGCGACGAGGACAAGCCGAACGCGCAGCTGGGCGATGAATCGCGCAGCCAGGATGCCTCGCGCACCGCGCAGGACGAGCACGACCGCACCCCACGCTGATCCGGAGCGGTTGCGGTGTTTGATATCGGCTTCAGCGAACTGCTGGTGATTGCGGTGGTTGCCCTGGTGGTGCTCGGTCCTGAGCGCCTGCCCAAGGCGGCCCGCTTTGCCGGCCTGTGGGTACGTCGTGCCCGCAATCAGTGGGATTCGGTGAAACAGGAACTGGAGCGCGAACTGCAGGCCGAGGACATCAAGCGGCAGATGCAGGACGTGCGCCAGGGCATGCAGGACACCGAGAACCAGTTGCGTGCCAGCGGTGAAGCAATCCGCCGCGAAGCGCAGCAGGCGCAGCAGCAGGGCGATGACCTTGTGCAGGAGGTGCGTACACCCGCACAGGCGGATCTGCCGCCACACCTGAGCCAGCCGTCCGAGACCGATGCGCCGGCACAGGACAGCGGACCGGTTTCGACCACGGCTGCTACGGAAGGCGTTGTTTCTTCAGGGGCCGTTCCTGCCACGTCCGCTGAAGCCGGCCCGACGCCGCCGACGCAGAGCACGGAGCGTCATCCATGAGTGAACAGGACTTCGGCGAAAGCTCGCTGGTCGAACATCTGGTGGAACTGCGCGGCCGCCTGGTGCGCGCATTGCTGGGCCTGGGCGTGGTGCTGCTGGCGCTGCTGCCGTTTACCCAGAAGCTGTACAACGCGCTGGCCGAACCGCTGGTCTCGCAGCTGCCGAACGGGCAGACGATGATCGCCACCAACCCCGCCGGCGCCTTCTTCGCCCCGCTGAAGCTGACCTTCTTCGTCGCCCTGTTCGTGGCGGTGCCGTGGCTGCTGTACCAGCTGTGGGCGTTCGTCGCCCCGGGCCTGTATGCGCGTGAGAAGCGCCTGGCGGTGCCGTTGCTGGTGTCGTCGGTGCTGCTGTTCTACGCCGGCTGCGCCTTCGCCTACTTCCTGGTGCTGCCGGCGGTGTTCCACTTCCTGACCACCTTCAGCCCGGACGTGATCGCGATCACCCCGGATGCGAACGCCTACCTGGACTTCGTGCTGGCGATCTTCTTCGCTTTCGGCGGCAGTTTCGAACTGCCGGTGGCGATGGTGATCCTGGTGCTGCTGGGCTGGGTGACGCCGCAGCAGTTCAAGGAAGGCCGCGGTTACGCAATCGTCGGCATCTTCGTGGTGGCAGCGGTGCTGACCCCGCCGGACGTGGTCTCGCAGCTGATGCTGGCGATCCCGATGTGCCTGCTCTACGAACTGGGCATCCACGCCGCACGCTGGCTGGTGCCGTCGTCGGTAGTGAAGAAACCCGCCGCCTGAAAGAAAAAAAGGGGACGGAGGGGATTAAGTCGTTAGCTGCACACACTGGGCATAAACGACTTAATCCCCTCCGTCCCCTTTTTCCGTCGTCAGGCGTGGAACACGTCGCTCGAGGTCGGCGTGGTCGGAATCGGCGGGGCCGCGCGGCTGCCGCGGTGCACGAACATCTGCTTCCACGCAGCGTAGACCGCGCCGACATACAGCGGCATCAGCACCGTGGTCAGCACCAGCTGGGCGATGAAGGCCGCCGCCAGCGGGCCACCGATCAGCATCGCGACCTGGATCACGATCACGAACAGGATGTACATGCAGAACGCGGCGATCAGCCCGAGTACGGCGAACACGATCATCGCGCCGATGTTCTCGATGCAGCCCTGCAGGCTCAGGCGCAGCGCGTGCATGCCGCTCTGCTTGTCGAACACCACCAGCGCCGGCTGGGTGAACATCGCCAGCGACAGCGCCACCGCGCTCAGGAACACCAGCAGCATCCACAGCGCGATGCGCTTGGCCGGCAGGTTGGCGACCAGTGCGGCCGCGTCGTCCGGCTTGATCTGCTGGCCGCTGCGGCTGATTTCTTCCATCTTGGTCATGACCTCGCTGAAGGCGGTGAAGCCCTCGCGGCCGATCATCATGAACAACAGTGCGCCCAGCAGCAGCACCGCCAGCACCTGGATCGCCAGCGGCACCAGCAGGTGGCTGACGCGGTGGTCGCGGATCGGCTGCAGCAGGTGCGAGGCCAGGCCCGGGCGGCCTTCGTCGATCTCGCCCACGGCATAGAGCATGCCGCCGAACATGATCGGCGAAATGGCCAGGGTCATCAGCTGCACGGCCATGCCGGCGGCACCGGGAATCAGCGTCGACAGCAGGGTCACCACCCAGCTCACCAGCAGCCAGGTCAGGCCGATCCGGGCCAGCTGCAGCGGCGCACGCCGGTACAGGGAGAACGTATCGAGCAACCATTGAGCGCCCGCCGAGGCCGGCAGCTTGCGAATCTCTTTCATGGACATCCGGGAGGGACAGAAAGGGGGCCGGGCAGTCACCCGTGCCGCCGATTATCCCTGTTTTGTCGCCGGCTGGGCTGAAGACAGCCGCGCCTGGCGGACGAAGCGGCGCAACAGCTGGCGGGCCAGCGGCGCGGCACTGACCGCACGCTCGATGCTGCGGGCGCAGCCGCCGTGGCGGCCGATGCAGTCGGCGCGGGCACGCACGTAGCCGCGCATGTGGTGGGTGGCGAACTCGGGATGGAACTGCACGCCCCAAGCCTGGCGCCCCCAGCGGAAGGCGTGGCAGCCGTCCAGCGGAGAGCGCGCCAGCACCTCGGCACCGTCCGGCGCGCGCAGCACCGTCTGCAGGTGGGTGGCATGGGCGGCGAAATGCTGCGGCAGGCCCTGGAACAACGGGTCCTGCGCGGCCTGCGGCTGCAGTTCCAGCTCGATCGTGCCGGACTCGCGGCCGGCCGGGTTGTAGGCCACCTCGCCACCCAGCGCGTGCGCCAGCAGCTGGTGGCCGTAGCAGATGCCGAATACCGGCAGGTCGTCGTGGGCGGTCCGGCGCAGCCATGCCGCACTGCGTTCGCTCCATTCGGCATGGTCGGTGACGAAGGCAGCCGAGCCGGTCACCAGCACGCCGGCGAAGGCATGCGGGTCGGGCAGGTCACCACCGTGTTCGACATCGACCACCACCGTCTCGTGCTCTTCCAGCCCGGCGGCAACGCGGATCCAGTGCGGGAAGCGCCCGTAGCGGCGCAGTGACGGCACCGGGCGGCCGGTTTCAAGGATCAGGAATGGGGCTGGGTTCATCCGGGGGCGGCAGGACTGACAGGACTTCCTCGATTGTAGTCAGCCCCTGCGCCACCTTTTCAAGCCCGGCCTGACGCAGGGTTCGCAGCCCTTCAGCCCGCGCGGCGCGGGTGAAACCGGCCAGATCCATATCGGCGCGGATCTGCCCGCGCAGCCGCGAGCCCAATGGCAGCAACTCATACAGGCCGATGCGGCCCAGGAATCCGGTGCGCCGGCACTCCAGGCAACCGACCGGCCGACAGGGCGTGGCGGCATCTGGATATGCAGCATGGCTATCAGCCAGCACCGCCCAATCGGCCGCGCCGAGGCTGTGCGGTTGCTTGCAGTGCGGGCACAGCGTGCGCACCAGGCGCTGGGCAAGGATGCCGTTGAGGGTGCTGGCCAGCAGGTAGTGCGGCACGCCCAGGTCGAGCAGGCGGGTGACCGCCGAGGGCGCGTCGTTGGTATGCAGGGTGGACAGCACCAGATGGCCGGTCAGCGAGGCCTGCACCGCCATCTGCGCGGTTTCCAGGTCGCGGATCTCGCCGATCATGATGATGTCCGGGTCCTGCCGCAGCAGGGTGCGCACGCCGCTGGCGAAGTCCAGGTCGATATTGGTCTGCACCTGCATCTGGTTGAACTCGGGCGCGATCATCTCGATCGGGTCCTCCACCGTGCACACGTTCACGTCCGGCGTGGCCAGGCGCTTCAGCGTCGAATACAGGGTGGTGGTCTTGCCCGAGCCGGTCGGGCCGGTCACCAGCACGATGCCGTGCGGGCGTTCGACCAGTGCATTCCAGCCCGCCGCCTCCTGCGGGCTGAAACCGAGCTGGTCGATGCTCTTGAACGCGGCATCGGGGTCGAAGATGCGCATCACGCACTTCTCGCCGAAGGCGGTGGGCATGGTCGACAGGCGCATCTCGACCTCGCGGCCGCCCGGCGAACGGGTCTTGATGCGGCCATCCTGCGGGCGCCGGCGTTCGGCCAGGTCCATGCGGCCGAGCACCTTGATGCGGCTGACCACCGCGGTCATCACCGCCGGCGGTACCTCGAACACCTTATGCAGCACGCCGTCGATGCGGAAGCGCATGCGCCCCATTTCGCGGCGTGGCTCCAGGTGGATGTCCGACGCGCGCTGCTCGTAGGCGTACTGCAGCAGCCAGTCGACGATATGCACGATGTGCTGGTCGTCGGCGTTGACGTCGCCGGTGCGGCCCAGCTCCACCAGCTGTTCGAAGCTGGGCAGGGTGGTATTGGCTTCGCCACGCACGTCGCCACGGGCGCCGCGCACCGAACGGGTCACCCCGTAGAACTCCATGGTGTAGCGGTGCAGGTCCAGCGGGTTGACCACCGCCAGTTCGATGCGGCGCCGGGTCAGGTGCTGCAGGTCACGGCGCCATTCCTGCACCAGCGGCTCGCTGGTGGCCACCAGCACGCGCTCGGCATCCACCGCCAGCGGCAGGAAGCGGTGGCGGCGTGCATAGGCATGCGAGACCAGTGTGGTGACGGCGGCAACGTCGACCCGGGTCGGATCGATACGCAGGTAGCGGCTGCCGGTGCGCTGCGCCAGCCACTCGGTAAGGCGCTCCAGGGTCAGTTCGCCACCGCCGTTGGCGGCCAGCTTGATGTTGGACAGCAGCACCAGCGGGTGCACTTCACTGGCGTTGCGTGCGCCCTGCGCGGAAAAACGCATGCGCTCGCGGTCCTGCTCGGCCACCAGGCCATCGGCGATCAGGGCCGCGCCCACCTGTTCGAACTGCAGGCGACCCCACGGCAGCGGTACGCGGCCAGCCTCGCCGGGCGTGCCCACCGGCAGCCGATGTTCCATCTGCCTGCTCCTCCCGGGTACGGAATGCCCCGCAGGTCGGCCGTTATACTAGCGCACCCCCTTGCCGGCCAAGACTCGTACGCATGTCCGCGACCCCGACCGTTCCGATCACTTTCCAGGGCCTGATCCAGACCCTGAACCAGTTCTGGGCCCAGCAGGGCTGCGTGCTCATCCAGCCGCTCGACCTGGAGGTGGGCGCCGGTACCTTCCATCCGGCCACCTTCCTGCGTGCGATCGGTCCGGAAAGCTGGAACGCGGCCTACGTGCAGCCCTCGCGCCGCCCGACCGACGGCCGCTACGGCGAGAACCCGAACCGCCTGCAGCGCTACTACCAGTACCAGGTGGCGATGAAGCCGGCGCCGGACAACATCCAGCAGCTGTACCTGGATTCGCTGAAGGCACTGGGCATCGATCCGCTGGTGCACGACCTGCGCTTCGTCGAGGACAACTGGGAGTCGCCGACGCTGGGCGCCTGGGGCCTGGGCTGGGAAGTCTGGCTCAACGGCATGGAGGTGACCCAGTTCACCTACTTCCAGCAGGCTGGTGGCCTGGAGTGCCGCCCGGTGCTGGGCGAGATCACCTACGGTCTCGAGCGCCTGTGCATGTACCTGCAGAACTGCGACAACGTCTACGACCTGGTCTGGACCTACGGCCCGGACGGCCAGCCGGTGACCTACGGCGACGTCTACCACCAGAACGAGGTGGAGCAGAGCACCTACAACTTCGAATACGCCGACGTGGAAGAGATGTTCCACCGTTTCGATGCCTGCGAACGTGAAGCGCAGAAGCTGGTGGAAGTGAACCTGCCGCTGCCGGCCTACGAACAGGTGATGAAGGCCAGTCATACCTTCAACCTGCTCGACGCACGCCGCGCGATCAGCGTGACCGAGCGCCAGCGCTACATCCTGCGCGTGCGCGCGCTGGCCCAGGCGGTGGCCAAGGCGTACTACGAGCAGCGCGAGAAGCTGGGCTTCCCGGGCGCGAAGAAGGCCTGACGGCCGCTCTCCCCCTTACTCCGGGGCGCCGGACGCGTCGCGCGCTGCACCCCCACCACAGGATTGAAACGATGAGCCAACTGTCCCCCCTGCTGATCGAACTGGGCACCGAAGAGCTGCCGGTCAAGGCGCTGCCGGGCCTGGCCCAGGCCTTCTTCGATGGCGTTGTCGACGGCCTGCGCAAGCGCGGCGTCGCACTGGAACTGGGTGATGCACGCCCGCTGTCGACCCCGCGCCGCCTGGCCGTGCTGCTGCCGGGCGTCGGCCTGGAGCAGCCGGAACAGCACAGCGAAGTGCTGGGCCCGTACCTGAACATCGCGCTGGATGCCGAAGGCCTGCCGACCAAGGCCCTGCAGGGCTTCGCCGCCAAGGCCGGGATCGATTGGACCGCGCTGGAGAAGACCAGCGACAACAAGGGTGAGCGCTTCGTGCACCGCGCGGTGACCCCGGGCGCGAGCACTGCCAGCCTGCTGCCGGAGATCCTGCGCGAGGCGATCGCGGCGATGCCGATTCCCAAGCCGATGCGCTGGGGCGACCACGCCTGGGGCTTTGCGCGCCCGGCGCATTGGCTGGTGCTGCTGCACGGTGCCAACGTGGTTGAAGCCGAGTTGTTCGGCCTGCAGGCCGGTCGCGTCAGCCGTGGCCATCGTTTCCACCACGACCAGGCGGTGTCGCTGGCACAGCCGCAGGACTACGTTGAAGCCCTGCGCGCCGCCTTCGTGCTGGTCGACCCGAGCGAACGCCGTGCGCGCATCGTCGCCGAGGTCGAGGCCGCCGCGGCCAAGGCCGGTGGCAGCGCCCGCATCACCGAAGACAACCTGGAACAGGTGGTGAACCTGGTCGAGTGGCCGTCGGCGGTGCTGTGCAGCTTCGAGCGCGCGTTCCTGGCGGTGCCGCAGGAAGCGCTGATCGAAACGATGGAGATCAACCAGAAGTTCTTCCCGGTGCTGGATGACAGCGGCACGCTGACCGAGAAGTTCATCGGCATCGCCAACATCGAATCGAAGGACGTGGCCGAAGTGGCCAAGGGCTACGAGCGCGTGATCCGCCCGCGCTTCGCCGATGCCAAGTTCTTCTTCGACGAGGACCTGAAGCAGGGCCTGGTGTCGATGGGTGACGGCCTGAAGACGGTGACCTACCAGGCCAAGCTGGGTAGCGTGGCCGACAAGGTGGCGCGTGTGGCTGCGCTTGCCGAGGTGATCGCACCGCAGGTCGGTGCCGACGCTGCGCAGGCCAAACGTGCGGCCGAACTGGCCAAGAACGACCTGCAGTCGCGCATGGTCAACGAGTTCCCGGAACTGCAGGGCATCGCCGGCCGCCACTACGCCGTGGCCGGTGGCGAAGCGGAGGAGGTGGCGCTGGCCATCGACGAGGCCTACCAGCCGCGTTTCGGCGGTGACGACATCGCACTGTCGCCGCTGGGCAAGGTGCTGGCGATTGCTGAACGCGTGGACACGCTGGCCGGTGGTTTCGCTGCAGGCCTGAAGCCGACCGGCAACAAGGATCCGTTCGCCCTGCGCCGCAACGCGCTGGGCCTGGCCCGCACGATCATCGAAAGCGGTTTCGAGCTGGATCTGCGCGCGCTGCTGGCCAGCGCCAACGCCGGCCTGGCCGCGCGCAACGTGCAGGCCGACGTCGGCGAGCTGTACGACTTCATCCTCGACCGCCTGAAGGGCTACTACAGCGACAAGGGCGTGCCGGCCACGCACTTCAACGCCGTGGCCGAGCTGAAGCCGGCTTCGCTGTATGACTTCGATCGTCGCCTTGACGCAATTGGCACGTTTGCCGCGTTGCCGGAAGCCGAGGCGCTGGCTGCGGCCAACAAGCGCATCCGCAACATCCTGCGCAAGGCCGAAGGCGACATTCCGGGCCAGATCGACCCGGCGCTGCTGCAGGAAGACGCCGAGCGAGCGCTGGCCGAAGCGGTCACCGCGGCCATCGACGACACCGGCACCAGCCTGCACCAGAAGGACTACGTGGCCGTGCTGGCACGGCTGGCGCGGCTGCGCCCGCAGGTCGATGCCTTCTTCGATGGCGTGATGGTCAATGCCGAGGATCCGGCCCTGCGTGGCAACCGCTTGGCGCTGCTGACGATGCTGGGCGAGCGCCTGGGCAAGGTGGCGGCGATCGAGCATCTGTCGAGCTGATCATCCACCGCAGGTAGCGCCGGGCCGTGCCCGGCGGCTTTCCTGCAGGCCGCGCTGCGCGCTCGCCGGGCATGGCCCGGCGCTACCGGGCGGATGTCCATCGGGGTCATTGCCGGCATCGCGCGCGATGCCGGCATCCTCGCCTTCAATTGCGATGATCGCCACAAAGGCGCGTATTTTGACCGCCACTTAACAACCGATCCCCAATGACGTGATGCATTTCGCATCGTCACCTCCGGTCGGTATGCTGTGCCGCATGCAGCCAAAGAAATACGCCCTGCCGCTGATGGTCCTGACGCTGGCCGCCACCTCCGTGGCCCATGCGCGCGGCACCATCGACAAGGTGGACATCAAGGGATTGGACAAGGGCGACGACGCCGCAATCATCGAGAACATCCAGGAATCGCTGTCGTTGTACGACACGATCGGCAAGGAGCAGGGCGAATCGCGCCTGGAGTACCTGCTTTCACAGGCCGAGCGGCAGACCCGCCAGGCACTGGAACCGTTCGGGTACTACAACCCGGTGATCAAGGTCGAGGCGCCGCGCGAGGACGAGCACGTACGCGTGCTGATCCATGTCGACAAGGGCACCCCGGTGACCGTGCGCCGCGAGCACATCGACATCACCGGCCCGGCGATGTACGACCAGTACCTGCAGGACGACCTGGCCAAGTTCAAGCCGCGCAAGGGCCAGCGCTTCGTGCATACCCAGTACGAGGCCAGCAAGATCACCGTCACCCGCCGCCTGGCCGAGCGCGGTTACTTCGACGCCGACTACACCCAGCGCCAGGTGCAGATCACCCGTGCCGACAACGCTGCCGACATCGACCTGACCTGGGACAGCGGCCGCCGCTACAACATGGGCCCGGTGCGTTTCGAGCAGGACTACTTCGTCGACAAGCTGTTCGACCCGCTGGTCTACTGGGACCAGGGCAGTTACTTCCACGAGGGCAAGCTGGACCGGCTGCGCGAGTCGCTGACCAAGCTGGACTATTTCAGCGTGATCGACATCCAGCCGCGGCCGGACCAGGCCGACGAGAACGGCGATGTGCCGGTGGACGTGAAGCTGACCCGCGCCAAGCGCACCATCTACACCGCCGGCCTGAGCTACGGCAGCGAGAGTGGCCCGGGTGTGCGCGGTGGCATCGAGCGGCGGTGGCTGAACAACCGCGGCCACAAGATGAACACGCAGCTGGACTATGCACAGAGGCGCAAGAGCCTGGTCACCAGCTACCGTATTCCCGCCTTCAAGTGGCTTGATGGCTGGTACACCTTCGCTGCCAGTGCCTATGACGAGCAGACCGATTACATCGACCTGCGCAACTTCAAGCTGATCGCCAGCCGCAGCGGCGAGATCAACGAGCACTGGACCGCGATCGCCTCGATCAACGCGCTGCGTGAGCGCTGGCGCTATGCCTCGGGTACCGAGTTCACCGACGCGGTCTACAACACCTCGACGCTGGTCTACCCGCAGATGGTGGCCGACTACGTCAACGTCGACGACGAAATGTTCCCGCGCAAGGGCATCAGCGGTACCGCGACAATGCGTGCCGGCGTCGAGGGCGCCGGCTCGGATACCAGCTTCGTGCAGGCCAACGCCGTGCTGCGCTGGTACATCCCGGTGGGTGAAAGCAACCGCCTGATCCTGCGCGGCGAAGGTGGCACCACCTGGACCAGCGATCTGGTGGCGATGCCGCCCAGCCTGCGCTACTTCGCCGGTGGCGACCGCAGCATCCGCGGCTACGCCTATCGCGAAGTCGGACCGCGGACCCCGGCACCAGACAAATACGCGCTGGGTGCGAAGAACCTGGTGATCGGCTCGGCCGAATACGAGCACTACTTCAATGGCGGTCCGTGGGGCGCGGCGGTGTTCGTCGATACCGGCAGCGCCTTCGACAACACCATCGATCTGCACACCGGCGTCGGCTTCGGCGTGCGCTGGAAGTCGCCGGTGGGGCCGGTGCGCGTGGATATCGCGCATGGCCTGAACAACCCGGATTCGCAGTTCCAGCTGTACCTGAACATCGGAGCGGACCTGTGAGCACGCCCGCACCGACCCCGAACACGCCGCCGCCGCGCGTGCGCTTCTACCGCCGCCGCCGCTTCTGGGCCTGGTCCGGAGCCGGCGTGATCGGCCTGGTGCTGCTGGCCCTGCTGGCGGTGTACTGGCTGCTGCAGACCGTGGCCGGCCGCGATGTGCTGCTGGCACAGGTGGTGGCGCGGCTGCCGGTGGGCGCCAGCTTCACCTGGGACAAGGTGGACGGCCCGGTGGCCGGTCCGCTGACCCTGTACAACGTCGACTTCCGCTACGACGACATCCATTTCCACGCCGAGCGCGCCCATCTGGAGCCGGACCTGCGCCCGCTGCTGGGCCGCAAGCTGCTGCTGGACAAGCTGGAACTGACCAACGCGACGCTGAACCTGGCCAAGAGTGACGAGCCGTTCAAGCTGCCGTCGTGGCCCGATTCGCTGCCGCAGATCGAAATGCCGTTGGCGATCCAGGCCGATGCCATCGCCATTGACGGCTTCCGCATCAGCCAGGCCAACGAGCCGGTGATCGACATCAGCCGCGTGCGCGGCGGCATCGAGATCGCCAATGGCGAGTTCCAGGCACACAAGCTGGTGGTGGACAGCGACATGGGCAATTTCACTGCCCAGGGCCGCTACATCCCGGCCAAGGACTACGACACCGATGTGACCGTCACTGCGGTGCTGCCCGCCCCGCGTGGCCGCACTGCCGCCACGATCGGCCTGGTCGCGCGCGGTGACCTGTCGCACATGGAGGTGGCGGTGGCCGGGCGTGCGCCGAAGCCGCTGCACGCGATGCTGGTGTTCGATGGCCGCACCGATCCGAGCTGGAGCGCCAGCGTGCGCAGCGACGAGCTGGATCTGGCGTTGTTGTCACCGGCATTGGCGGGTTCGGCAATCGCGCCACTGGCGCTGGACTTCACCGCCGCCGGCAAGGGCGGCAACGCCAACCTGCGCGGCAAGGTGAAGCAGGGCGATCAGGAACTGGAGCTGGCACCGTCGGTGGTATCGCTGCAGGACCAGGTGCTGAAGGTCTCGCCGCTGCTGGTGAAGGGCTTCGGCGGCGAAGCGCGCTTGGAAGGTACCGCCGATTTCAGCCAGGAAGACCAGCAGAAGCTCAACTTCTCGGTGGTCGCGCATGACCTGACCTACGTGCCGGCTGCGGATCCGAACACCGCCGGCAGTGCGCCGGTACCGGTGACCCTGAAGGAAGCACGCTTCGGTCTGGCCGGTACCCTGAAGGCCTGGGCGGCGATCGGCCGTGCCGATGTCGAGCGCGAAAAGCAGAAAGCGCAGCTGCGCTTCGACGTGCGTGGCAATGACCAGGCTGCTGAGATCCGCGAACTGCAGGCGCAGACTCCGGGCGGTCAGCTGCAGGTGGAAGGCAAGGTGGCTTGGGCACCGCAGCTGGACTGGGATGCGAAGGCCACGCTGAAGGCTTTCGACCCCGGCTACTTCGCGCCAGGCTGGGATGGGCGCCTGTCCGGCAATCTGGCCTCCAAGGGTCGCCAGCTGCCACCGCCGGCCAACGCGCCGCCGGGCACTGCCGGCACGCTGGAAGCCACGGTGGACCTGCCGTCGCTGAAGGGCATCCTGCGCCAGCGCAATCTTGATGCGCAGGGCAAGTTCGCGCTGCAGGGCGAGCAGGGCCAGGGCGATCTGAAACTGTCGCTGGGCAGCAGCCGGGTGACCGCTTCGGGCAAGGTCGGCGATCGCCTCGACATCGACGCGCGCTTCGAGCCGCTGCAGCTCAGTGACCTGCTGCCGGGCGCCGATGGTGGCCTGCGTGGCCAGGTACAGGTGAAGGGCCCGCGCGATGCGCCGGACATCACCGCCGACCTGGTCGGCAACAACCTCAACTGGGATGGCTACGGCGCCGAGAGCGTGAGCATCAAGGGCCGGCTGCCGTGGCGCGGCGACAGCGGCACGCTGGCGATCCAGGGCCAGCAGGTCAATGCCGGCATGCTGCTGGAGCGGCTGAACATCGACGCGCAGGGCAGTGTCTCCAACCTGCGCCTGGCCGCGCAGACCCGCAACGAGCTGGGCGCGGTCGAACTGCAGGGCAGCATCCGCCAGCAGGGCGCGCAGTGGCGTGGCGAGCTGGCCGCGCTGCGCATCGCACCGGTGAAGGGCGATGCCTGGTCGCTGCGTGCACCGGCAGCGTTCGCGATCAACGGCAGCAACTACACGCTGGGCGAAGCCTGCCTGGCTGCTGCCAGCAGCGGTGCCTTGTGCGCCCAGGCCAACTGGCCGCGTGAGGGCCTGGTGGTGCGCAGTGATGCGCTGCCGCTGGCGCTGGTGCAGCCGTGGTTGCCGCCGCAGTCCGGCCGCCGCATCTACCTGCGTGGCGATGTCAGCCTGGACGCGCAGATCCGCCCGCGCGGCAACGCCTGGGAAGGCCATGTGGAAGTGCGCTCGAAGGAAGGCGGCGTGCGCCTGGGCGAGAACCGCAACACGGTGGGCGACACCACCCGTGGCGAACTGGTGCGCTACGACCAGTTCTCGCTCAAGCTCGACATGACTCCGGCCAGCATCAAGGGCTACCTGGGCATGGGCTTCCAGGGCAACGGCTTCGTCGATGCGAAGATGCAGACCGGCTGGGAAGCCAGCGCGCCGTTGAACGGCGAGCTCTACCTCAACATGTCGCGGCTGTACTGGCTGGAGCTGTTCTCGCCGGACATCGTGCGCCCGACCGGCCTGATCGAAGGCCACGTCAGCCTGCGCGGTACGCGCGGCCAGCCGTCGCTGGGCGGTGATGCGCAGCTGAGCAACTTCAAGGGCGAGTTCCCGGCGTTGGGCCTGACCTTCGATCAGGGCAAGGGCAGCTTCGTGGCCCAGCCTGATGGTTCGGCCAAGATCACCGCGCAGGCCAATTCCGGCCAGGGCACGCTGTATGTCGATGGCGGCCTGTCGTGGTTCGGCGATGCGCAGCCGTTGCAGCTGAAGATCCACGGCGACAACGTGCTGCTGTCCAACACCAGCGAGCTGCGCATCGTCGCCAATCCCAATCTCGACTTCACCCTGGCCAAGGCCGCGATGGAACTGCGCGGTACGGTGCATGTGCCCGAGGCCGACATCGACCTGGAGCGCCTGGACCGTGGCACCTCGGTGTCCGAAGACGTGGTGGTGCTGGATCCGGCCGATCCGGAAGAGTCGCGCACCTCGCCGCTGGACATGGAGCTGACCGTCAGCCTCGGCGACAAGGTGAAGATGACCGGCTTCGGCCTGAAGGGCGCGCTGACCGGCAAGATGCAGGTCTGGGCCAAGCCCGGTCGCGAGATGACCGCCAATGGCGGGCTGGAAGTGAGTGGTCGCTACAAGGCCTATGGCCAGGATCTGACCATTACCCGCGGCAACCTCACGTGGAACTACAACGCGGTCTCCGACCCGCGCATCAACATCCGCGCCGAGCGCCGGATTGGTGATGTCACCGCGGGCATCGACGTGACCGGGCGGGCGCAGCAGCCGCGTGCGGATGTGTGGTCCGAGCCGGCGATGTCGCAGTCCGAGGCACTGGGTTACCTGGTGCTGGGGCGCAGCCTGACCGGTGCCAGCAGCGACCAGACCCAGCAGGTCAATGCCGCCTCGGCGGCGCTGTCGGCAGGCAGTGGCCTGCTGGCCTCGCAGCTGGGCGCCAAGCTGGGCCTGGACGATGCCGGCGTGAGCCAGTCGCGCGCGCTGGGTGGCTCGGTGATCGGTGTCGGCAAGTACATCTCGCCCAAGCTGTACGTCGGCTACGGCGTGTCGCTGGTCGGTGCCGGTTCGGTGATCACGCTGAAGTACCTGCTGCGTCGTGGCTTCGACGTGGAAGTGGAATCGAGCACGGTGGAAAACCGTGGGTCGATCAACTGGCGGCGGGAGAAGTAGCGATGCGGTATTGCTGGCCGCTGGCCGGCAACTGCACCGTATCTCCCAAGTTGCGTGGGTTGCCGGCCAGCGGCCGGCACTACCGTGCACGACGGCCCCAACCATCGGCCGTTGCCCCATCCGCCCCCAGCGGCTATGGTCCCGGGCTGTTCTGTCGTACCGGATTGCCTCATGTCATCACGCAAAGCCCTTCCTACCGCCCTGGCCCTGGGCCTGACCCTCGCCGCCGGCGCCCACGCCGATGAAGGCATGTGGATGCCGACCCAGCTGCCGGAACTGGCCAAGCCGCTGCAGGCCGCAGGTTTCAAGGGCAATCCGGCCGACCTGGCCAACGTCACTGCGCCGCCACTGAGCGCGGTGGTGCGTGCCGGTGGTGGCACCGGCTCGTTCGTATCCGCCGACGGCCTGCTGCTGACCAACCACCACGTGGCGATGGGCGTGATCCAGTACAACAGCTCGCCCGAGCACGACCTGATCAATGGTGGCTTCATCGCCAAGGGCCGCGCCGACGAGCGTCCGGCCAATCCGGACTTCCGCGTGCTGGTCACCGTCGGCTTCGACAAGGTGACCGACCAGGTGCTGGCGCAGGCGCGTGGCAAGACCGGCCGCGCCTACTTCGATGCCGTCGATGCGGCCAGCAAGCAGATCGTGGCCGAGTGCGAGAAGGACGGCAGCGTGCGCTGCTCGGTGGCCAACATGTACTACGGCACCGACTTCTACCGCATCGCCCAGCTGGAACTGAGCGACGTGCGCCTGGTGTATGCGCCGCCGCGTGCGATCGGCAACTACGGCGATGAGATCGACAACTTCATGTGGCCGCGCCACACCGGCGACTTCACCCTGCTGCGCGCCTACGTTGGCAAGGACGGCAAGCCGGCCGCCTACAGCAAGGACAATGTGCCCTACCAGGCGCCGGCGCACCTGCAGATGTCGGTGGAAGGTCCGAAGGAAGGTGACTACGCGATGCTGGCCGGTTACCCGGGCATCACCTATCGCCACCGTACCGCGGCCGAATTCGCCGGCCAGATCGATACCGTGCTGCCGCGCCGCGTGTCGGTGTTCCAGCAGATGATCGACACCATCGAGGCCGCCAGCGCCAAGGACGCGCAGGCGCGCACCCGCTACGCCTCGCAGCTGCAGTCGCTGAAGAACAACCGCAAGCGCGCCGCCGGTGAGCTGGAAGGCCTGTTGCGCAGCGACGCCAAGGCCCAGCGTGCCGCCGACGAGACGGCGATGCTGGCTGCCACCGACCGCAAGTACCAGGGCGACATCAAGGCGTTGCTGACCAACTTGTCGCAGGGCGCGGCGGTGGGCGAACGTGACCTGTTGCTGGACCAGATGGCCGCACAGAGCCAGCTGCTGCGCTCGGCGCTGCTGCTGGAACGCCTGCGCATCGAGTCGGCCAAGCCGGACGCGCAGCGCGAGAGCGGTTTCCAGCAGCGCGACCAGGCGATGATCGAAGGCGTGCTCAAGCAGGTTCAGCGCCGTTACGCGCCGGAGGTCGAGAAGGCGCTGCTGACCACCCTGCTGACCCGCTACCAGAAGCTGCCTGACGCGCAGCGCGTGGCCGAGTTCGATACGGCCTTCGGCCGTACCCCGGAGCAGCTGGCGAAGGCACTGGACACCCTGTACGCCGGCACCCAGCTGGGTGAGGAGGCGCAGCGTCTGTCACGCTTCGTCGCCGCCCGTGAAGGCAAGGCATTGGCCGCCGATCCGCTGATCGCCGTGGCCGGCCCGTTGGTGGCCGCGCAGCTGCGTATCGAGAACGAAAGCAAGACCCGCGAAGGCGAGCAGCTGCGCCTGCGCCCGGCCTACATGCAGGCGCTGTTCGCCTGGCGTGCCAAGCAGGGCCGCGCGGTGTATCCGGATGCCAACCGCACCCTGCGCATCAGCTACGGCAAGGTCGAGGCGCTGCACCCGCGCGATGGCGTGACCTACTCGCCGGTAACCACCGTGGCCGGCATCGTCGAGAAGAACACCAACGCCTATCCGTTCGATGCCCCCAAGCCGCTGCTGGCGGCCATCGCCAAGGGTGACTTCGGCAGCACCGCCGATCCGGCACTGAAGACCCAGACGGTCAACTTCCTGACCAACCTGGATACCACCGGCGGCAACTCCGGCTCGCCAGTGCTCAATGCGAAGGGCGAACTGATCGGCCTGAACTTCGACAGCAACTGGGAATCGGTCAGCGCCAGCTGGTGGTTCGACCCGCGCTACAAGCGCGCCGTGCACGTGGACATGCGCTACCTGCGCTGGCTGCTGGCCAAGGTCTACCCGGCGCCGGAACTGCTGAAGGAAATGGGCGTTCCGGCGGAATAAGGCCGGTTGCTGGTGGGTGCGCACCTCCTTTGGTGGGTGCCCACCGTTGGTGGGCATGGATGCCTCCGTCACGACCAACCGTCGTGACCCACCGCCATGGCCCACCGCCATGACCTACCCTCACGACCAACGGTCGTGATCTACTGGCCCCTGTCCCGACGGAAACGCACGCGTGGTCTCCAGCTGGATCCTGCTGCTGGTCTCGGTTGCCTATGCCGCGCTGCTGTTCGGCGTGGCGTGGTGGGGTGACCGTCGGCCGATGTATCCGGATAGACCCTGGCTGCGGCCGGTGGTCTACAGCCTTGCGCTGGCCGTGTACTGCTCGTCGTGGACCTTCTACGGCGCAGTCGGCACCGCCGTGCGCAACGGCGTGGGTTATCTGCCGATCTATATCGGCCCGTTGCTGTTGCTGCTGTTCGGCTGGCGCATCATCGAGCGGCTGGCGCTGATCGCGCGCAGCCAGAACGTGGTCTCGATCGCCGACTTCATCTCTTCGCGCTTCGGCCGTTCGCGGCGGCTGGCGGCGCTGGTGGCGATCATCGCGCTGATCGGCATCATTCCGTACCTGGCCCTGCAGTACAAAGCGGTGGCAATGAGCCTGCAGGTGCTGACCGGCAACACCGGCCCGACCGGCTTCTTCAGCGATCCGGCGCTGTACGTGGCGCTGCTGATGGCGCTGTTCGCCACCCTGTTCGGCACCCGCCAGGTCGACGCTACCGAGCACCACCACGGCATGATGCTGGCCATCGCGCTGGAGTCGGTGATCAAGCTGGTAGCGATGGTGGCGGTGGGCGTGTTCGCCTACGTCTGGCTCAGCGACCGCAACGAGGCGGTGGTGGAGTCGGTGCATACGCTGTTCACCGGGCTGCCGCCGGTGGGCTTCATCTCGCAGACCCTGCTCAGTTTCCTCGCCATCATCTGCCTGCCGCGCCAGTTCCACGTGGCCGTGGTCGAGTGCGGTGACGTACGCGATGTGCGCCGCGCGCGCTGGATGTTTGGTGGTTACCTGGTGCTGATCTCGGCGATGGTGCTGCCGATCGCTACCGCGGGTGTCAGCCTGTTCGGCACCGGCAGCAGCGTCGCCGATGATTCGATGGTGCTGGCGTTGCCGCTGGCCGAGGGGCGCAACGCCCTGGCGCTGATCGCCTACGTCGGCGGATTCTCCGCCGCTACCGGCATGGTCATCGTGTCCTCGATCGCGCTGGCCACCATGGTCAGCAACGACCTGGTGATGCCGGTGCTGCTGCGCCGCAGTGGTGATCACCAGGAAGCGGCCGACGTCGCTTCACGGGTGTTGTGGATCCGCCGTCTGGCGATCCTGCTGCTGGCGTTGATGGCTTACAGCTACTACCGCAGCAGCAGCAACGACAGCACGCTGGCCTCGTACGGCCTGATGGCCTTCGCCGCGGTGGCCCAGTTCGCGCCCGGCCTGATCGGTGGCCTGTACTGGCGCGGTGCCAGCCGTCGCGGTGTCGAGACCGGCATGCTGCTGGGCTTCGCCACCTGGCTCTACACCCTGCTGCTGCCTGCGATGACCATCGCCGGCTGGATGGACGACGGCTGGGTACAGAACGGCCCGTTCGGCATCGCCTGGCTGCGCCCGCAGCAGTTGTTCGGCATGACCGGCTGGGATCCGCTGACCCATGGCACGTTCTGGTCGCTGCTGGTCAATGCGGCGACGATGATGCTGGTGTCCGCACGCTGGCGTCCCGGTGTGGACGAGCGTCTGCGCGCCGCGCCGTTCCTCGACCCGTATGCCGAGCGCCCGTCGGTGGCCGGTGGCTGGCCTGGTCACGTGCATGTGGGTGACCTGCTGGCGCTGGCCTCCCGCGTGGTCGGCGAGCGCCATGCGCGGCGTTCGTTCTTCGAGCAGGCGCAGTCGCTGGGCCGCGAACTGCAATCCTCGGCGCCTGCGGACCGGCCGTGGGTACAGTTCACCGAGCGTCTGCTGGCTGCGTCGATCGGTGCGGCATCGGCACGCCTTCTGCTGACCAGCCTGCTGCGCGGTTCGGGCATGGACCTGGGCGAAGTGGTGGCGGTGCTGGATGAGGCCGGCCAGGAGCTGCGCTTCAACCGCGAGATCCTCTCGACCACGCTGGAGAACATCAGCGCCGGGGTCAGCGTGGTCGACCCGGACATGCGGCTGACCGCGTGGAATCGCCGCTACCAGGACATGTTCGGCTACCCCGACGGCATGCTCTACGTCGGGCGGCCGGTGGCTGACCTGATCCGCTACAACGCCGAGCGGGGTGAGCTGGGCGAGGGCGATATCGAAATCCAGATCAACCGCCGCATCGGCTACATGCGGGCCGGTTCGCCGCACGTGTTCGAGCGCACCCGCAGCGATGGCAAGGTGATCGAGATGCGCGGCCAGGCATTGCCGGGCGGTGGCTATGTGACCAGCTACAACGACATCACCGATTACAAGCACGCCGAACGCGCGCTGTTGGAGGCCAACGAAACACTGGAACAGCGCGTGGCCGAGCGTTCGCACGAGGCCGAAGTCGCGCAGCAGTCGAAGACCCGCTTCCTGGCCGCGATCAGTCATGACGTGCTGCAGCCATTGAATGCCGCACGTCTGTTCGCTTCGGCGTTGCGCGACAGCGATCATGTGAGTGACGAGCAGAAGCACCTGGCCGAACGCGTGGATGCGTCGCTGCGTGCGGCCGAGGAACTGCTTGATGGCCTGTTGGATGTGTCGCGGCTGGATGCCGGCGGCCTGCATCCGGTGATCGGCGAGTTCGACGTGAGCGCATTGATGCGCGAGTTGGCCGCGCAATACACCCCGGTCGCCGCCGGTCGTGGCCTGCGCTTGGACCTGTTCGCGCGCCCGGCGTGGGTGCGCAGTGACCGGCGCCTGCTGCGCCGCGTGCTGCAGAACTTCCTCGCCAATGCGCTGCGCTACACGCGCCAGGGCCGCATCGTGCTGGCGGTGCGGCAGCGCGGCGACGAGGTGGAACTGCAGGTGTGGGACACCGGCCCGGGTATTCCCGAGCACCACATGCGGCAGATCTTCGACGAGTTCCATCGCTACCAGCAGCCTTTCGACTGGGGTGAGCAGGGGCTGGGATTGGGTTTGTCGATCTGCCAGCGTATCTCGCGCCTGCTTGATCATCGGTTGAACGCACGCAGCCGCGTGGGCAGTGGTTCGATGTTCTCGATCATCCTGCCGCGGGTGGCACCGCTGCCGGGCTACACCGAGCTGGTCACACCTGCACAGAGCGTAGCCGCGCCAGTGCGCAGTGATTCGCTGGCCGGCCTGCGCGTGCTGTGCGTGGACAACGACGAAGAGATCCTCGACGGCATGCGCGCGCTGCTGGGCCGTTGGCAAGTGCAGGTGATCACCGCCGCCACCGTTGACCAGGCGCTGGAGAAGATCGCCGAGCGCCCGCAGGTGATGCTGGTGGATTACCACCTGCACGACCGCATGGATGGCCTGGATGCGCTGGTGGCGCTGCGCGAGGCGGCAGGCTATGCGCTGCCCGGCGCGCTGCTGACTGCCGATGGTCGCGACGAGCTGAAGCGGATGGCTCGCGAACGCGGATACCGCGTGCTGACCAAGCCGATCAAGCCAGCCTCGCTGCGCGCCTTCCTGGGCGCGCTGCGTGATGCGCAGTAGCGCCGGGCCATGCCCGGCGAGCGAAGCGGCAGAGCACTGGTAGTGCCGGCCGCTGGCCGGCAACTACGTAATCGTGGGTGCGTTACCCCACGCCGTGCAGATGTTCGTACAGGATTGTCGCGCCGATGATCACCAGGATCACGCCACCGATGATCTCGGCACGCTTGCCGACCATGCTGCCCAGCACGCGGCCGAGCATGATGCCGACGGTGACCATGGTCAGCGTGCACAGGCCGATCACCGCTGCCATCACGCCGATATGCACGTCCATGAAAGCCAGGCCGATACCCACCGCCATCGCGTCGATGCTGGTGGCGAAACCGGTCAGCGCCAGCTTCCAGAAGCCGTGGTGCTGCGAGGGGTCTTCGTCTTCGTCGGCACTGTCCGGGCGCAGGCCGTTGTAGATCATGTGGATGCCCAGCGCGCCGAGCAGGCCGAAGGCGATCCAGTGGTCGAAGGCTTCGACGTACTGCAGGGCGGCGCGGCCGAGCAGCCAGCCGATGATGGGCGTGATCGCCTCGATGACGCCGAAGATGATGCCGGCACGCAGTGCGTCGCGGAACACCGGCTTGCGCATGGCCGCACCCTTGCCGATTGCAGCGGCGAAGGCATCGGTGGACATGGCAAAGCCGATCAGGAGGATCGAAATGGGGGACATGGGCGGCGGCTGAGGTCGGGCTAGGACGGACGCACGGCCTGCGCTCGCGCCCAACCTGACGTTGCGCGCGCGGGCCGCTGGTCTCGCCAACCATTATGGTTGTCCACGCCACGGCGCACTGGCCGAGTATGTTGACGTGGACGATTCCTGCGTAGGAATCCGGCTACTCCCCAAGGGGACGCGCAGCTTAGCATCGCGATTCACGCACGGCGCATTTCCAGCGAAACGCGCAGGCAGGGCTGGTTTGTATAGCGATGGCTATATCGAGAGCGCAGCGGTGCCTGGTAGTGCCGGCCGCTGGCCGGCAGGTGCACCATCAAAAGCGTGCCAAGCAAGCTTGGCACCTACCGGAGCAGTGCCTGATGGTGCTGTGCCATGCCTGGAGGCCTGGGACCATCCGGACAGCCTTCGCGAACGAAAGCGATCAACGTGCGGATACTTTCGATTCTGTTGAGGGCAGGGTGAGAGGTTGCTCATCGGCTGGGCGGGTCATTGAACTGATCTGGAACTGACACCAGTCATGCATGATCTGCAGATTCGAGACCAGCTTGGGATCGTCCTTCCCGCGAGGTGCAACGACTCGAATGCGCAATGCAGCGATGCTTCTCTCAAGATCGTCGACATGGGTGAACAACTGCTCATTGGCTGCATATTCAAGATCGGCGAAGAGCCGCTGGTACCTTGAATAGCCGAGATCGGGCATGAACCTGCCACTCACGCGCCAGGATTCATATCGGAAGCGCTGGACTACACCAATCTTCAAGCCGTCGGTATCGATCAGTGTCCAGGTGTCCATCGTTCCGGGCGGGAAGTTGGAACTTCCAGCTTGAGACCGAATCCATCATCCCGCCAGAGCTGATTGCGTCATCGGCGGGGCTGGGCAAAAGTGCCAAGCAAGCTTGGCACCTACCGAAGCGATTTCAGGCGGTTTCAGGCCAATGCCGGCCAGCGGCCGGCACTACCTTCAGTCTTCTTCCGGCGGCAGCACGATGGCGTCGTCGTCGATGGCCAGCTTGCCGGCCATCAGCACGGCCTGGGTGCGGTTGGTCACGCCCAGCTTGCGCAGGATCGCGGTGACGTGGGCCTTGATCGTCGCTTCGGACACGTTGAGGTCGTAGGCGATCTGCTTGTTCAAGCGGCCTGCGCCCAGCATCTGCAGCACGCGGAACTGCTGCGGGGTCAGCTCGCGCAGACGCTGGCCGACTTCGCGTTCCTCGCTGCCGGTGGGCGGCACGTTGTGCGCTTCCGGCGGCGCCCAGGTCTCACCATCGAGGATGGTGCCCAGTGCGTGGCCGATGGTGTCCGAATCCGCAGACTTCGGAATGAAGCCCAGCGCGCCGTGGTCGAGCGCGCGGCGCATCACCGTGGCTTCTTCGCGCGCGGACACCACGACCACCGGCAGCTGCGGATGCAGCGAGCGCATGTGCACCAGCGCGTTGAAACCCTGCGCACCGGGCATGTTGAGGTCCATCAGGACCAGGTCGGCGTCGTTGTGCTGGTCGGCCAGCGCGTACAGCGCTTCCACGCTGTCGGCTTCGAACAGCTGCACGCCGGGGATGACCCGCTGCACGGCGCCGCGCAGGGCTTCGCGGAACAGCGGGTGGTCATCGGCAATCAGGAGGGTGGTCATGGGTCGAGCTTATCGATCAGGAAAAAGAGCGACGTGATGGCAGGTGCAGGACGGGTCGGACACGGCCGGGTCCCTCCTCCCGGCCACGTCCCTGGCGCGTCCTGCGCCTGCGGTCACGCCATCAGCGCACCTTGCGCTCGTCCACCAGCGACGCCACCACCGACGGATCGGCCAGGGTCGAGGTGTCGCCGAGCTGGTCCGGTGCGTTCTCGGCGATCTTGCGCAGGATGCGGCGCATGATCTTGCCCGAGCGGGTCTTGGGCAGGCCCGGCGCCCACTGCAGGTGGTCCGGCGTGGCGATTGGGCCGATTTCCTTGCGCACCCACGCAATCAGCTCCTTGTGCAGCTCATCGGTCGGCGCCTCTTCGGCCACCAGGGTTACGTAGGCATAGATGCCCTGGCCCTTCACGTCGTGCGGGAAACCAACCACGGCGGCTTCGGCCACCTTCGGGTGCGAGACCAGCGCGCTTTCCACTTCGGCGGTGCCGATGCGGTGGCCGGACACGTTGATCACATCATCGACGCGGCCCGTGATCCAGTAGTAGCCGTCTTCATCGCGGCGGCAACCGTCGCCGGTGAAGTAGCTGCCCGGGTAGGTACGGAAATAGGTATCGATGAAGCGCTGGTGGTCGCCGTACACCGTGCGCATCTGGCCCGGCCAGGAATCACGGATGATCAGGTTACCCTCGGTCGGGCCGTCCTTGATCTCGCCATCGGCATTGACCAACGCCGGCTGCACGCCGAAGAAGGGCAGGGTGGCCGAACCCGGCTTGAGATCCATCGCGCCGGCCAGCGGCGAAATCAGGATGCCGCCGGTCTCGGTCTGCCACCACGTATCGACGATCGGGCAGCGGCTGTCGCCAACCACTTCGTAGTACCAGCGCCAGGCTTCCGGGTTGATCGGCTCGCCAACGCTGCCAAGCAGGCGCAGCGAGGCACGCGAGGTCTTCTTCACCGGCTCCTCGCCCTCGCGCATCAGTGCACGGATGGCGGTCGGCGCGGTGTAGAAGATGGTTACCTTGTGCTTGTCGATCACGTTCCAGAAACGCGAGGTGTCCGGGTAGTTCGGCACGCCTTCGAACATCAGCGAGGTCGCGCCGTTGGCCAGCGGGCCGTACACGATGTAGCTGTGGCCGGTGACCCAGCCGACGTCGGCGGTGCACCAATAGATGTCGTCCTCGCGCAGGTCGAACACCGCTTCATGGGTGTAGGCCGCATACAGCAGGTAGCCACCGGTGGTGTGCAGCACGCCCTTCGGCTTGCCGGTGGAACCGGAGGTGTAGAGGATGAACAGCGGGTCTTCCGCGTTCATGCGTTCCGGCTCGCAGGTGGCCGGCTGGCTGTCCACCACATCGTGGAACCAGCGGTCGCGCGGGGCCTGCATGTCCACCGCGCCGCCGGTGTGACGCACCACCAGCACGGTTTCGACGGTGTTGGTGCCGGGCAGCTTCAGCGCGGCATCGACGTTGGCCTTCAGCGGAATTCTGCGACCACCGCGCAGGCCCTCGTCGGCGGTGATGATCAGCTTGCTCTGGCAGTCGCTGACGCGGTCGGCGATCGAGTTCGGCGCGAAGCCACCGAACACCACCGAGTGGATCGCACCGATGCGCGCGCAGGCCAGCATGGCCACGGCGGCGTCGACGATCATCGGCAGGTAGATGGTGACCCGGTCGCCCTTCTTGACGCCGAGGTTGCGCAGCGCGTTGCCGAGGCGGCAGGTGCGCTCGTACAGCTCGCGATAGGTCACGTGCTGCGCCGGTGCGTCCGGACCGTCCGGCTCGAACAGCAGGGCGGTCTTGTCGCCACGCTTCTCCAGCTGGCGGTCCAGGCAGTTCACGCTGGCATTGAGCTCGCCATCCTCGAACCACTTGATGTGGAAGTCGGACAGGTCGTAGTTGACGTTCTTGATCTTCGTCGGCTTGCGCATCCACTCCAGGCGCTCGGCGGCCTTGCCCCAGAAACCATCCGGGTCGGTGACCGAAGCCTGGTACTGCTGTTCATAGGACGTCTTGTCGATGCGTGCCTTGGCGGCGAACTGCGGATCGACGGGGTAGATATCAGCCATGGCACCCTCACTTGCACGTTGACTTTGTATGTGCGGTCGCAGCATCGTAGCGACCGATCCCCCTCAGTTTGCCCCATCCACCCCCGCCCGCGTCACCACCTTGCTTAGACCATGGTCGAAAGTGAGCGTCCTGCAGGGCCGGGTTCGACCAATGGCGAATAGCCGGTGTGCGTGAACGCCCCGCAGTCTCGGCTCGACCGTGCCCCACGCGCGGCATCACCTTGCCACTTGGGAGAGAGGGCAACATGAGCCACCGTACGTTGAAAGCCGTGCGCAAACCTTTGGCGGCCTGCCTGTTGGTCGCCCTGGTCGCACCGGGCATGGCGTTCGCAGAGACCGCCAAAGAGAAAGCGCTGGAAGCACGCGTTGCCGAACTGGAACGCCAGGTCCAAGCGCTGCTGTCTTCGCAACAGCAACAGCAGACCCAGATCAGCCAGACCCAGCAGGCCGTAACCGAAGTCCGCACCGTGCAGGCCGAGCAGAAGCCGGTCGCTTCGGTGCCGGCCGGCAAGCAACCGATCCAGGTCACCACCATCACCCCGGGCGCCGCGCCGGGTACCACGGTCAAGATCGGCGGCTTCATCAAGGCCGACTTCCTGGCCACCCAGACCAGCGATGGCCAGCTGGCCGACGACGCCACCGGCCGCTCGCTGTACCTGCCGGGCCAGACCCCGGTAGAAGGCGCCGGCGGCAGCGGCAAGCGTTCGGGCACCGACTTCAACGCCCATGCCAAGTTCTCGCGCTTCAACCTGGGCATCGACAACGTGAGCGAATCGGGCAACAAGGCCGGCGCGTTCTTCGAGATGGACTTCTTCGGCAATTCGCTGGGCAACCAGACCGCCACCAATACCTACGGTGTGACCCTGCGCCACGCCTACATGTACTGGAACAACTGGATGGCGGGCCAGACCTGGTCCAACTTCATGGACGCGGCCGCACTGCCGGAAGCGGTCGACTTCGTCGGCCCCACCGATGGCGTGATCTTCGTGCGCCAGGCCCAGGTGCGCTACACCCAGGGCGGCTTCAGCGTCGCGCTGGAAAACCCGGAAACCACCACGCTCACCGGTACCCGCAACCCGATCACCGGCGCCTGGACCAATGCCAGCGCCAACTCCGACCGTGGCAGCTTGCCCGATCTGACCATGCGCTATGGCTGGAAGGGCAACTGGGGCACCTTCGGTGTCGGCGGCATCGTCCGTCAGCTGAAGGTCGACAACCAGGCCACCGGCGCCAAGGCCGACAAGGTGGCCGGCGGCCTGACCCTGGGCGGCAAGTGGGTGATGGGTGACAGCGATTCGCTGCACTACCAGCTGACCGGCGGCGAAGGCATCGCCCGCTACATCGGCCTGGGCATCACCGCCGACAGCGCCTACGACGTGGCCCGCGACGAGCTCAACCCGACCGGCGTGCTTGCCGGCTACGTGGGCTGGCGGCATGCGTTCTCGCCGAAGCTGCGCACCAACCTGATCTACGCGCGCAGCGACTACGACAACGACAGCATCCTTGGCCCGCTGGTGACCAAGAGCGTGCAGAGCATCCGCGGCAACATCTTCTACTCGCCGCTGCCCAAGGTCGATATCGGTGCAGAGCTGATGTATGGCCGTCGCGAAGTGGAGAACGGCAACAAGGGTGACATCACCCGGTTGCAGTTCACCACCAAGTACAGCTTCTAAGAGCGTGCCGGCCGGCGGCCGGCACCTACCGAGATTGAATGCCGGCCAGGGCCGGCATCTACAGAGGGAAAACGTCCCATGTCCAGTACACCCAGCACCGCACACAAAGCGGGCACCCTGACCCAGGGCCACAAGAAAGTCATCTTCGCGTCGAGCCTCGGCACGGTGTTCGAGTGGTATGACTTCTTCCTGTACGGCTCGCTCGCCGCCATCATCGCCAAGCAGTTCTTCAGTGGCGTCAATGAAACCACGGGCATGATCTTCGCCCTGCTGGCGTTCGCTGCCGGCTTCTTCGTGCGTCCGTTCGGCGCGGCCTTCTTCGGCAGCCTCGGCGACCGCATCGGCCGCAAGTACACCTTCCTGGTCACGATCCTGATCATGGGCATCTCGACCTTCCTGGTCGGCGTGCTGCCCAACTACGCTTCGATCGGTTTCGCCGCACCGGTGATCCTGATCATCCTGCGCCTGGCCCAGGGCCTGGCGATGGGCGGCGAGTACGGCGGTGCCGCCACCTACGTGGCCGAACACGCACCGGACGACAAGCGCGGCCTGTACACCAGCTTCATCCAGTGCACGGCCACGCTCGGCCTGTTCATGTCGCTGCTGATCATCCTGGCCTGCCGCTACTTCCTCGGCAACGAAGCCTTCGAAGCTTGGGGCTGGCGTATTCCGTTCCTGGTCTCGATCCTGCTGCTGGGCGTGTCGGTGTGGATCCGCCTGCAGCTGAGCGAGTCGCCGCTGTTCCAGCAGATGAAGTCCGAGGGCAAGGGTTCCAAGACGCCGTTCCGTGACAGCCTGAAGGGCGGCAACCTGAAGCTGATGCTGCTGGTCCTGCTCGGCGCCGCAGCCGGCCAGGCGGTGGTGTGGTACGGCGGCCAGTTCTACGCGCTGTTCTTCCTCAGCAGCATGCTGAAGGTCGATGCCACCACTTCCTACCTGCTGATCGCGGCCGCGCTGGCGCTGGGCGTGCCGTTCTTCATCTTCTTCGGCTGGCTGTCCGACCGTATCGGCCGCAAGAAGATCATCCTGGCCGGCTGCCTGCTGGCCGCCGTCACCTACATCCCGATCTTCAAGGGCCTGACCCACTTCGCCAACCCGGCCATCGAAGAAGCCCGCACCAACTCGCCGGCGCTGGTGGTTGCCGATCCGAACACCTGCTCGTTCCAGTTCGATCCGGTCGGCCTGCGCAAGTTCACCAGCTCCTGTGACGTCGCTACCGCTGCGCTGACCAAGGCCGGTGTGCCGTATGACGTGCAGCCCGCCGCCGCCGGTTCGCTGGCGATGGTGAACGTGGGCAGCGCCAGCGTCACCTCGTATGAGGCTGCTGGCCTGACCAAGGAAGACGGCAAGGCCAAGGCCGATGCGTTCGGCGCGGAACTGAAGACCGCCCTGACCACCGCCGGCTACCCGGCCAAGGCGGATGGCGCCCGCATCAACATCGCCGGCACCATCTTCATGCTGTGGCTGCTGGTGCTGTACGTGACCATGGTCTACGGCCCGATCGCCGCTTACCTGGTCGAACTGTTCCCGACCCGCATCCGCTACACCTCGATGTCGCTGCCGTACCACATCGGCAACGGCTGGTTCGGTGGCTTCCTGCCGGCGATCTCGTTCGCGCTGGTGGCCGGTACCGGCAACCTCTACTACGGCCTGTGGTACCCCATCATCATCGCGCTGATGTCGGTGGTGATCGGCGGCCTGTTCCTGCGCGAGACCAAGGACGTGGATATCACCAAGTAACCGGCGTGCCGACCAACGGTCGGCACCCACCGGGTTTCAGGGGCCGCGGTGCAGACCGCGGCCCTCTTTTTGGTAGTGCCGGCCGCTGGCCGGCAAATGCACGATGTCTGCCGGAGATCCATGGGGCTGCCGGCCAGCGGCCGGCACTACCATTGCGTTGCACAGCACGCCGTATAGTCGGGCCATGACCACCACCGCTCCGGCCGACCTCCCCGCCATCCTGCACACCCTGCGCAGTACCTGGCAGTCGCAGCGCCCCACGCTGGACCAGCGCGAAGCCGATCTGCGCCGCCTGCGCGAGGCGCTGAGGCCGCGCTTGGAAGAAATGGCGCAGGCCATCGCCGAGGACTTCGGCCATCGTGCCCACGTTGAATCGAAACTGGCCGATGGGATGAGTGTGCTGTCGGCCATCGACCACCTGCGCCGTCACCTGCGCCGCTGGTCGAAGCCGCAGCGGGTGCGTGCCGGTTGGCGACTATGGCCGGCGCGCGCGCAGCTGCGGCCGACGCCGCTGGGCGTGGTCGGTGTGATCTCGCCCTGGAACTACCCGGTCACGCTGGCACTGGTGCCTTTGGCTACCGCCATCGCCGCCGGCAACCACGTGCTGCTCAAGCCTTCGGAACACACGCCGCGCACCAGCGCGTTCCTGGCCGATCTGCTGGCCAGTGTGTTCCCGCCCGATCGCGTGGCGGTGGTGCAGGGTGGGGCGGATGTAGCGGCGGCGGTGTCATCGCTGCCGCTGGACCATCTGCTGTTCACCGGCTCGACGGCGGTTGGCCGCAAGGTGATGGCGGCCGCCGCCGAGCATCTGGTGCCGGTCACGCTGGAACTGGGCGGCAAGTCGCCGGCCATCGTCTGCCGCGATTTCCCCCTGGACAAAGCCGCAGCGCGGCTGGCCACCGGCAAGTGGTTCAACGCCGGGCAGACCTGCATCGCGCCGGACTACGCGCTGATCGACACCGCGCGCCAGCGCGAGTTCGTGCAGGCGCTGCAGCAGCAGGTACGCGAACGCTACGGCGACTTCAGCGATGCTGACGATTACACGCGCATCATCAATGAAGGCCAGTACCGGCGCCTGCAGGGCTATCTGGCGCAGGCGCGGCAACGCGGGGTGCCGGTGATTCCGCTGGCGCAGGTGGATGAGGCGCGCGCCGACCGCGAGCGCCTGCTGGTGCCGACCGTGGTGCTGGACCCGCCGGACGACCTGGACCTGATGCGCGAGGAAATCTTCGGGCCGATCCTGCCGGTGCGCGCCTACCCGGATCTGGATGCTGCGCTGGCCGACGTACTGTCGCGTGACCGGCCGCTGGCGCTGTATCCCTTCAGCCATGACACGGCGACGGTGGAGCGCATCCTCGGCCAGGTGGTGGCCGGTGGGGTGACGGTCAATGACACGCTGCTGCATTTCGCCGCCGATGGCCTGCCGTTTGGCGGGGTAGGGGCCAGCGGCATGGGCGCGTACCACGGCCGGGCCGGGTTCGATGCGATGAGCAAGCGGCTGCCGGTGCTGTGGCAGTCGCGCTGGGCCGCCAGCGACCGGCTGCGGCCGCCGTATTCGAAGATTGCGGGGTTGTTGAAGCTGTTGCTGCGGTAGTGCCGGCCGCCGGCCGGCAACTGCAGGGTCTTGCCGACGGTTCATGGGGTTGCCGGCCAGCGGCCGGCACTACCGGTAGGTGCCAACCTTGGTTGGCACGCGTGGGCCCGAAGTGCCGACCAGGGGCGGCCTCTACCTAAGCCCACCCGGGTAGAATGGCCCTCATGAAGATCGCCTCGTGGAACGTCAATTCGCTCAATGTCCGCCTGCCGCACCTGGAGCAGTGGCTCAAGGACTTCGGCCCGGACATCGTCGGTATCCAGGAAACCAAGCTGGAGGACCACAAGTTCCCCGACTCGGCGCTGATCGCCGCGGGCTACCGCAGCGTGTTCGCCGGCCAGAAGACCTACAACGGCGTGGCGCTGCTGTCGCGTGAGCCGGCGCAGGACGTGCAGATCGGCATTCCCGGCTTCGAGGACGAACAGAAGCGCGTCATCGCGGGCACCTTCGGCGACCTGCGGGTGATCAACCTGTACGTGGTCAACGGCCAGGACATCGGCACCGACAAGTACGAGTACAAGTTGCGCTGGCTGGAAGCGGTCCATGCCTGGATCGCCGAAGAACTGCAGCGGCACCCGAAGCTGATCGTGATGGGCGATTTCAACATCGCCCCGGACGCGCGCGATGTGCACGACCCGGAGGTCTGGAACGAGAACCACATCCTGACCTCCACCGCCGAGCGCGGCGCGCTCAACAAGTTGCTGCAGCTGGGCCTGCACGACGGCTTCCGCCTGCACAACGACGAGGCCGGTGTGTTCAGCTGGTGGGATTACCGTGCCGCGGGCTTCCGCCGCAACCTGGGCCTGCGCATCGACCTGACCCTGGTCTCCGACGCGCTGAAGGGCACTGCGGTAGCCTCGGGCATCGACCGCGAGCCGCGTACCTGGGAACGCCCGAGCGACCATGCGCCGGCATGGGTGCAGATCGGTTGAACGAACGGGGCCCGACGATTGCCGGGCCCGTTCTGAAACATCTGCCGGCCAGCGGCCGGCACTACCATCAGATCACCGTATGCTCTTGCGGGTGAACAGGTTGACGATCGCCAGCAGGATCACCGCACCGATCAGCGAGAACAGGAAGGTGCGGATGGTGATCGCTTCGTTGATGCCGCCGCCGAACAGCCAGCCGGAAATCAGCGCGCCGACGATGCCGACCACGATGTTGAGGATGATGCCCTGCTGGGCATCGCGCTTCATGATGATGCTGGCCAGCCAGCCTACGATGCCGCCGACGATCAGCCAAACGATGATGCCCATGATCGAACCTCCGGTGGGGAACTGTGACCAGTTGACGCGCATGGCTGTGAACCCGTCGTGCAATTGCGTGATGGGCGCGTGCGGATGAGCCTGCCAGCCACCCTTGACGGCCCGTGGCGCTTCGGCCCGGTGACGGTCTGGCGGCGCCCGCACGTGCCGGGCCACCGCGGCGAACCGCAGGCGCGGCAGGTGCTGGCGCAGGCGCTGGGCACCGACCCGGAGACGCTGCCACTGGTTCGCGATGACAAGGGCCGGCCGGAGCTGAGCGGCGCGCTGGCCCACTACGGCACCGGCTGGAGCCACAGTGGCGAGGTGCTGCTGGTGGCACTGGGCGAGGGCGTGCGGTTGGGCGTCGACCTGGAGCTGCTGCGGCCGCGGGCCCGCCTGATGGAGATCGTGCAGCGCTTCTTCCACCCCGAGGAAGTGGCCTGGCTGGAAAGCCTGGACGAGGCCGGGCGCGAGCACTGGTTCTTCCGCGTGTGGTGCGCCAAGGAAGCCATGCTGAAGGCACACGGGCAGGGCATCTCGTTCGGCCTGCACCGCCTGCAGCTGGCCCCGGGGGCCGATGGCGCCCTGCACCTGCGCTGGTGCGACCCGGAACTGGGCGTGGCCGCGCGCTGGCATCTGCACGAATGGCAGGCCACCGGGCAATTCCGCGCTGCTCTGGCCTGGTATCCGCACTGAAGCGGGGAATCAGCGCGCAAAACCGGCGATAATGTCGGCATGAGCGAACACCCACTTCCCGCCAGCGTGGCTGCCACGCTGGAACAGGGCCTGGCCAGCATGGGCCTGGACGCCGCACTGGCGCCGCCGCTGCTGCGCTACCTGGCCCTGCTGCACCGCTGGAACGGCACCTACAACCTCACCGCCATCCGCGACCCGCAGGAGATGGTCACCCGCCACCTGCTCGACTCGCTGGCGATGCAGCCGTTCGTGGCTGATGGCAGCCTGGCCGACCTCGGTACCGGTCCCGGCTTGCCCGGCATCCCGCTGGCGATCGCCTGCCCGGGCCTGCAGGTCACCCTGGTGGAGAGCAACGGCAAGAAGGCGCGCTTCATGCGCGAGGCCGTGCGCCAGCTCGGTCTGGGCAATGCCCGCGTGGCCGAATCGCGCGCCGAGGCGCTGGACGAAGCTGGCCACTACGACCAGCTGACCGCGCGCGCGATGGACACTCTGGCCGGCATCGTCCGCGTTGGTGGCCACCTGCTGCGCCCCGGTGGCGTGCTGCTGGCCATGAAGGGCGTCTACCCGCATGAAGAGATCGCGGAGCTGCCGGCTGGTTGGCAGGTGCGCGAGGTGACCCCGCTGAGCGTGCCCGGCCTGGCCGGCGAACGCCACCTGGTCACCGTTACAGGTCCCTGATTCCCGTCGCCAGCCCCTTGTGGAACAAGAGGTTGGCGATCCACGATTTCCGCAAGGGGCCGGTTGTACGCATAATGACCGGTCCCAGCACACGTCGACGAGGCACACCCGCATGGCCCGCATCATCGCCATCGCCAACCAGAAGGGTGGCGTCGGCAAGACCACGACCGCCGTCAACCTGGCCGCTTCCCTGGCCAACGCACCCAAGCGCGTGCTCTTGGTCGACCTGGATTCGCAGGGCAACGCGACCATGGGCAGTGGCGTGGACAAGCGCGAGCTGGTCTCCTCCACCTACGATCTGCTGCTGGGCGAGTCCAGCGCCGCCGATGTGCGCGTGCAGACGGCCGAAGGCTACGACCTGCTGCCGGGCAACATCGACCTGACTGCAGCCGAGATCCAGCTGATGGCGCAGAGCGAGCGCGAGCAGCGCCTGAAGCGTGCGCTGGCGCCGATCCGCGACGAGTACGACTACATCCTGATCGACTGCCCGCCGGCGCTGTCGCTGCTGACGCTCAACGCGCTGGCCGCCGCCGACTCGGTGATCGTGCCGATGCAGTGCGAGTACTACGCGCTGGAAGGCCTGAGCGCGCTGGTGGAAACCATCGAGGCGCTGCGTGCCAACCTCAACCCGGCGCTGGAGATCGAAGGCGTGCTGCGCACCATGTTCGATGTGCGCAACAATCTGGCCAATGCGGTCTCGGCCGAGCTGACCGAGCACTTCGGCGACCGCGTGTTCCGCACCATCGTGCCGCGCAACGTGCGCCTGGCCGAGGCGCCCAGCCATGGCCAGAGCATCGTCGGCTACGACCGCGCCTCGCGCGGTGGCGTCGCCTACCTGGGCCTGGCCGGCGAGATCATCCGCCGCAACAACGAACGCAACAAGGCCGGCAAGGCCGTGGAGATCGTCTGATGACCAGCAGCAAGCCGGCAGCCAAGAAGCGAGGCCTCGGCCGTGGCCTGGATGCCCTGCTGGGTCCCAAGGGTGCGGTCAGCCAGGTGCAGGCCAGCACCGCGGTGATCGAACCGTTGCCGGGTGAAGTGCTGCGCAAGCTGGCCGTGGGCCAGTTGCAGCCGGGCAAGTACCAGCCGCGCCGCGAGATGGACGAGGGCAAGCTCTCCGAGCTGGCCGACTCGATCAAGTCGCAGGGCGTGATCCAGCCGATCCTGGTGCGCCAGCTGCCGGCAGGCAACTACGAAATCGTCGCCGGTGAACGCCGCTGGCGTGCATCGCAGCTGGCCGGCCTGGACGAAGTGCCGGTGGTGGTGCGCGAGCTGGAAGACCGCACCGTCATCGCGATGGCGCTGATCGAGAACATCCAGCGCGAAGACCTCAACCCGCTGGAAGAAGCCGAGGCGCTGCAGCGCCTGATCAGCGAATTCACCCTGACCCATGCCGAGGCCGCCGAGGCCGTCGGCCGCTCGCGCGCGGCGGTGTCCAACCTGCTGCGCCTGCTGGAGCTGCCGGTGGCGATTCGCCTGCTGCTGGAAACCCGCCGCCTGGAAATGGGCCATGCCCGTGCGCTGCTGACCCTGGCCCCCGAACTGGCCGGCAAGCTGGCGCAGGAAGCGGCCGATGAAGGCTGGTCGGTGCGTGAGGTCGAGCGCCGTGCGCAGGCCTTCGCCGCCGGCAAGGTGCCGAGCAACCGTCCGGTGGCCACGCCGAAGGTGCAGCAGGCCGATATCGCTTCGCTGGAAACCGAGCTGTCCGAATCGCTGGGTGCCAAGGTGGCGATCAGCCACGGCCGCGGTGGCAAGGGCAAGCTGATCATCCATTACACCGACCTGGATACCCTGGACGGTGTGCTGGAAAAGCTGCGCGCCCGCCAGGCCTGAGTCCGGCGTCGCGACGGGGGGCGCGGCCTGTTCCTGCCGCGTCCTGCAATTGACAGGGAACGCACCGCCGCGCGCGCCGTGGGATGCACTGCTCTCCGGCCCGTGATCTCATCCAGGGAGCAGGACATGAGCAACGCATTCGACGACGTCAGCCCGGGCGGCAGCCCGATCATGGTGCACAGCCGCGAGAAGGACTTCACCCCGCCGCAGGGCGAAGAGCACATCGAGGCGATCGGCGCGCACATCGAGCGCCATCTCGGCCCGGTGTCCGGTGTCTTCCACGAAATCATCTCCGACCTGGTGCACATCGACGTGCACGTGGTGCCGGCCACTGAGCAGTTTCCGTATCTGCGGCTGGTGACCTCGGGCATGAGCGACTTGCCGATGACCGTGCCCGACGAGGTGGACGCGGACGTGCCGCGCTACATGGAACTGATGGTGACCCTGCCGGCCGACTGGCCGATCTCGCAGGACGCCTTCGAGGATGAGCGCAACTACTGGCCGGTGCGCCTGTTGAAGGGACTGGCACGGCTGCCGCACGAGTACGACACCTGGCTGGGTTTCGGCCACACCATTCCCAATGGCCATCCCAGCGAGCCCTATGCACCGGGCGTGGGTTTCGATGGCGCCATCGTGCTGCCGCCGGTAACCCCCCCGGAAGACTTCGCCGAGCTGGTGCTGGAGGACGGCAAGGTCATCAGTTTCATGACCATCATCCCGCTGTATCCGGAAGAAATGGACCTGAAGCTGAAGAAGGGCGCCGAAGCGCTGCTCGACCGCTTCGATGCGAAGAACATCCAGGATGTGATTGAACCTGGCCGCACCAATGTGGCCAGGAAGCGTTTCGGGCTGTTCTGAGCCCGCAGCGTATCCTCTGCACCTGTACTCATTGATTTCCAGGCAACTGCCATGACCATCCTGCTCACCGGCGCTGCCGGCTTCATCGGTGCCTATACCGCCCGCGCGCTGCTGGAGGCGGGCCGGCCCGTGGTCGGCCTGGACAACTTCAACGACTACTACGACCCGCAGATCAAGCGCGACCGCGTGGCTGCACTGTGCCCGACGCTGGACCTGCGCACCCTCGACCTGACCGACCAGCAGGGCCTGGCCGCGCTGTTCGACGAGGTGAAGCCGACGGCGGTGATCCATCTGGCTGCACAGGCGGGCGTGCGCTATTCGCTGGAAAACCCACACGCCTACGTCGACAGCAATCTGGTCGGCTTCGTCAACATCCTCGAGCTGTGCCGCCACCGTGGCGTGCAGCACCTGGTGTATGCGTCGAGCAGCTCGGTCTACGGTGATTCGGCCACGCCGCCGTTTTCCGAAGACCAGCGCGTGGACCAGCCGCGCTCGCTGTACGCGGCGACCAAGGCGGCCAACGAGCTGATGGCCTACACCTACGCGCAGCTGTACGGCCTGCATGCCACCGGCCTGCGCTTCTTCACCGTGTACGGGCCGTGGGGCCGGCCGGACATGGCGCCGCTGCTGTTCTCGCGCGCGGTGCTGGCCGGGCGGCCGATCGATGTGTTCAACGAAGGCCGCATGCAGCGCGACTTCACACATGTCTCCGACATCGTGGCCGGTATCCTCGGCGCGCTCGCGCATCCGGCCGATGGTCCGGTGCCGCACCGGGTGTTCAACCTCGGCAACCATACGCCGGTCGAGCTGGAGCGCTTCATCAGCGTGATCGAGCAGGCTGCCGGCCGCCCTGCGCAGAAGGTCTACAAGCCGATGCAGCCGGGCGACATGGTGCGCACGATGGCGGATACCCGGCGTGCACATGACGCATTCGGCTTCGACGCGGTGACCCCGATCGAAGCGGGGCTGCCGCCCGTCGTGCAGTGGTGCCGCGAGTATTTTGGCGACCGCGCCTGAGGAGGGATCCTCACACAGCCGGATTCATCTTCGGATAACCTTGGCTTCGGAGAATGCGCGGTCTTTGTTCCCTCTTGGCCGAGTCCCCCATGAGCCAACCCGAGCTTTCCGTCGTCGTCCCGGTGTTCAACGAGCGCGACAACGTCGCACCGCTGGTGGCCGAGATCACCGCTGCACTGCGTGGCCGGTTGCCGTTCGAGATCGTCTACATCGATGACCATTCGCGCGATGACACCCTGGCGGTGCTGCAGGGCCTGAAGGCCAGCACCCCGGAACTGCGGGTGCTGCACCACGTGAACCAGAGTGGGCAGAGCACGGCGGTGCGCACCGGCGTCAAGCACGCCCGTGCGCCGTGGATTGCCACCCTCGATGGCGATGGCCAGAATGATCCGGCCGACATTCCCAAGCTGCTGGCTGCACGTGATGCTGCAGCGGCGCAGGTGAAGCTGTTCGCCGGCTGGCGCGTCAACCGCCAGGACAGCGGCAGCAAGCGCTGGGCCAGCAAGTGGGCCAATGCCATCCGCGCGCGCATGCTGCGCGACGACACCCCCGACACCGGCTGTGGTATCAAGCTGTTCGAGCGCAGCGCGTTCCTCGACCTGCCATACTTCGACCACATGCACCGCTACCTGCCGGCGCTGATGCAGCGCGCCGGCTGGAAGACCACCAGCGTGCCGGTCAACCATCGCCACCGTACCGCCGGCGTCTCCAAGTACAACAACCTGGGGCGTGCGCTGGTCGGCATCCGTGACCTGCGCGGCGTGGCCTGGCTGATCACCCGCAGCAAGCGCACCGCGGTGGAAGAGCGATGATGGGCCTGGCCCTGCACTGGCTCGACCAGCCGCTGACCTGGCTGTACTGGACCGGCCTGCATGTGACCGGCTGGAAACTGATCGGCTACACCGGCGCGCTGATGTTCGGTGGGCGCTGGCTGGTCCAGTTCGTGGCCTCCAAGCGCGCCGGCAAGCCGGTCATCCCGCGCTTGTTCTGGTACATGAGCGTGGTTGGCAGCCTGATGACGCTGAGCTACTTCCTGTTCTCGGCCAAGCAGGACTCGGTGGGTGTGCTGCAGAACCTGTTCCCGGCGTTTACCGCGCTGTACAGCCTGCAACTGGACATCAAGCACCGCGGCTGGAAGCGGGACAAGGCCAGCCACTAGCTCCCCGGTAGATGCCAACCTTGGTTGGCGCTGGGACTCTCCGGGTGCCAACCAAGGTTGGCAGCTACCAGAGCGGCCGTGCATCGGTAGCGCCGGGCCATGCCCGGCGGCTGTATCCATCGGCCGCGCTGCGCGCTCGCGGGGCATGGCCCCGCGCTACCGTGCGCCTTCGGCGCTGGGATTCTCCGGGTGCCAACCAAGGTTGGCAGCTACCAGGGCACGGCCCAGGCAGGACCTTCGTCCCATGCCACGGGCGATGCGCGGTGCCATGATCGGGGTCTGCCTTCCCGGGAACCTGTGCTCGTGAAAACCCGTCTTGCTGTCGCCCTGCTGCTCGCCCTGTCCACCCCCACCATGGCCCTGGCCGCGCCGCCAGCCGCCGCCGCACCGGCCAGCGTGGCCACCGAATCGCCCGCCGATGCCGCCTTCCGCGCGCTGTACGAAAAGGAATGGAAGTGGCGCCAGCAAGGCGGTGGTGAGGCCAGCGAGGACGAAGACGCCCCGGCCAACGCCACCCGCATGCCCGACGTCGGCCCGGCCGCGCAGCAGGCGCGCCTGAAGGTGTGGGATGAAACCCTCGCTGCGCTGAAGAAAATCGACCCGAAGACTCTGTCGTCCGACAACCAGGTCAACTACGCGATCTACCGTGACCAGGTGTTCAACCTGGCCGAAGAAACGCGTCTGCGTGGCTACGAGATGCCGTTCAACGCCGACTCGTCGTTCTGGTCCAACCTGTCCTTCATGGCCCGGCGCGAGATGAAGACCGTGCAGGACTACCAGAACTACATCGCCCGCCTGAATGATGTGCCGCGCTACTTCGGCCAGCAGACCGAGAACATGCGCGCCGGCCTGAAGCGTGGCTTCAGCGTGCCGCGTGCCGTGCTCGATGGCCGCGAGGTGTCGATCGCCACCGTCGCCGAGCTGAAAGACCCGACCGAATCGCCGCTGTACGCGCCGTTCAAGAAGCTGCCCAACAGCATTCCGGCCACCGAGCAGGCGAAGCTGCAGGCGCAGGCGCGTGAAGCGATCAGCGGCAAGGTGGTGCCGGCGTTCCAGCAGCTGCGCACCTTCTTCGTCAACGAGTACGTGCCGCAGGCGCGCACCACGCTGGCCGCCGAAGCGATGCCGGGCGGCAAGGCGTACTACAAGCAGCAGATCCACGAATACACCACGCTGGACCTGTCGCCGGACGAGATCCATCGCATCGGTCTGGATGAAGTCGCACGCATCCAGAAGGAAATGAACGACATCATCAAGCAGGTGAAGTTCAAGGGCAGCTTCGCCGAATTCCTGACCTTCCTGCGCACCGATCCGCAGTTCTATGCCAAGACGCCGGAAGAGCTGCTGTCGCGCGCGGCATGGATCTCCAAGCGGGCAGACGGTCAGCTGGGCAAGTACATGACCCTGCCGCGCGCGCGATTCACCATCGTGCCGGTGCCGCCGGACATCGCACCGTTCTGGACCGCCGGCCGCGGTGGCATGGGCACCTACTGGCTCAACACCTACAACCTGCCGTCGCGCCCGCTGTACAACCTGCCGGCGCTGACCCTGCATGAATCCGATCCGGGCCACGCGCTGCAGGGTGCCATTGCCGCCGAGCAGAAGAACCTGCCCGAGTTCCGCCGCAACGCCTACATCTCCGCCTACGGCGAAGGCTGGGCGCTGTACTGCGAGAAGCTGGGCGTGGAGATGGGTATCTACGAAACCCCGTACGAGGATTTCGGCCGCCTGACCTACGAAATGTGGCGCGCCACGCGCCTGGTGATCGACACCGGCGTGCACAGCAAGGGCTGGACCCGCGAGCAGGCGCTGGCCTACCTGCGCGACCACACCGCGCTGAGCGAGCATGAAGTGACCACTGAAGTGGATCGCTACATCTCCTGGCCGGGCCAGGCGCTGAGCTACAAGCTGGGCGAGATCGCCATCGTGCGCCTGCGTGCGCAGGCCGAGAAGGAACTGGGCGACAAGTTCGACATCAAGGGCTTCCACGACACCCTGCTCAAGCAGGGCTCGGTGCCGCTGCCGGTGCTGGAACAGCAGATCCAGGCCTACATCGCCGAACGCAAGAAGGCCTGACCCGACGCGTCGCCGGGCATGGCCCGGCGCTACCGGAACGTGCGGTGGTAGCGCCGGGCCATGCCCGGCGAGCGCGAAGCGCGGTAGACGGGGTCGGATCCCTTTCCCGTGGAAAGGGATCCGACCCGCAACCTCACATCACCCCACCGCCCTTGGCTTGGCCACCCGCGCAGCGAAGGTCGGCAGCACCAGCAGGGTCAGCACGGTGGCGGTGATCAACCCGCCGATCACCACCGTCGCCAGCGGCTTCTGCACCTCCGCGCCGGAACCACTGGCAATCGCCATCGGAATGAAGCCGACGATCGCCACCAGCGCGGTGGTCAGCACCGCGCGGATGCGGCTGGACGCACCGTTGATCGCCGCCATCATCGGCAGGTCACCGGCATCCAGGCGCTCGCGGATCGCCTGCATCAGCACCAGGCCGTTCAAGGTGGCCACGCCGGACACGGCGATGAAGCCGACCGCAGCCGACACCGAGAACGGCATGCCCCGCAGCAGCAGCGCGAGAATGCCGCCGACCAGCGCCAACGGTACGCAGCTGAACACCAGCACGGCCTCCTTGCCGCTGCGCAGGGCCATGAACAGCAGGCTGCCGATCAGCAGGAACACCACCGGCACCACCGTCGCCAGCCGCTTCTCCGCGCGCTGCAGATTCTCGAACTGGCCACCCCAGGTCAGGTAGGCGCCCGGCGGCAATGCAACATCAGCCACCGCCGCCTGTGCCTCGCCGACGAAGCCGCCCAGATCGCGGCCACGCACGTTGGCCTGCACCACCACGCGGCGGCTGCCGTTGTTGCGGCTGATCTGGTTCGGTCCTTCGCTGACTGTGATGCGTGCGACCGACGACAGCGGAATCACCAGGCCCGCGGGCGTGGCGATCGGCAGCGAGGCCAGCTGGTCCGGATCGTTGCGCGAGGCATCGTCCAGGCGCACCACCACGTTGAAACGACGATCGCCTTCGAAGATCTTGCCGGCGGCGGTACCACCGATGCCGGTGGCCAGCGCGTCACTCACATCGGCCGCGGTCAGGCCGTACTGCGCCGCCGCCACGTGGTCGATCGCCACGTTGAGCGTGGGCAGGCCGGAGATCTGCTCCACCCGCACGTCGGCCGCGCCGTTCACCGCACGCAGCTTCAGTGCCACCTGGTCGGCCACCTTCTGCAGCTGGTTGAAGTCATCGCCGAAGATCATCACCGCCAGGTCGGTACGCACGCCGGAAATCAGCTCGTTGAAGCGCAGTTCGATCGGCTGGCTGAACTCGAAGCTGTTGCCCAGCTGCTGCCCGGCCAGCTTTTCGAAGCGTGCCACCAGTGCATCCTTGCCCAGTTTCGGATCCGGCCAGTCCTTGCGTGGCTTGAGCACGATCACGCTGTCGGAGATGTTGGTCGGCATCGGATCGATCGCCGCCTCGGCGGTACCGGTGCGCGAGAACACGGTTTCCACTTCCGGCTGCTTTGCAATCGCCTTTTCCAGTGCCAGCTGCATCGCCAGCGACTGCTCCAGAGACGTCGACGGCACGCGCAGGGCCTGCATCGCCACGTTGCCTTCGTCCAGCGTCGGCATGAACTCGCGGCCCAGCAGCGAGAACGAACCAATGCCCACCACCACCATCATCACCGCGCCTACCACCACCGTGCGCGGATGGTCCACGGCCTTGCGGATCACCGGTTCGATGCGCGCGCGCAGCACGCGGATCAGCTTGGTCTCGTGCTCGCCATCATCGGCATGCGCACCGCCGTCCTTCACCTTCGGCTCGCGCACCAGCAGCGCGGCCATCGCCGGCACGAAGGTGAAGGAGAAGATGAAGGCACCGATCAGGGCCAGCATGAACGTGGCCGCCATCGGGTGGAACGTCTTGCCCTCCACGCCTTCCAGGGTAAGGATCGGCGCGAACACCAGCAGGATGATCAGCTGCCCGAAGGCCGCCGGGCGTGCCATCTTGCGCGCCGAATCAGCGGCCACGCGCAGGCGTTCCATCGCGGTCAATGCACGGCCCAGTTCGGCGCGGCGCTGGCCCAGCATCAGCAGCGTCGATTCGATCACGATCACCGCACCGTCCACCAGGATGCCGAAGTCCAGCGCACCCAGGCTCATCAGGTTGCCGCTGATGCCGAAGCGGTTCATGCCGATCACTGCAAACAGGAACGACAGCGGAATCACCAGCGCGGTGATCGTTGCTGCACGCAGGTTGCCCAGCAGCAGGAACAGCACCACCACCACCAGCAGCGCACCCTCGGTGAGGTTCTTGGCCACGGTCTTGATGGTCGAATTGACCAGCACGCTGCGGTCCAGCACCGGTGCTGCCACGATGTCGGCCGGCAGCGACTTGTTGACCTGTTCCAGGCGCGCCGCAGCTGCCTGCGCCACGGTGCGGCTGTTGCCGCCGGCGATCATCAGCGCGGTGCCGAGTACGGCTTCGTGGCCGTTGCGGCTGGCCGCACCCAGGCGCGGTGCGCGGCTCAGGTCAACGTCGGCCACATCGGCCACGCGCACCACCACGCCATTGCGGGTGGCCACCGGGGCCTGCGCCAGATCGTCTGTGGTCAGCGCCAGGCCATCGGCACGTACCACCAGGCCTTCGCCGGCACGCTGTACGAAGCCGGCACCGGCCTGCACGTTGGAACGCTGCAGGGCAGTGACCAGGTCGGCCAGGCCGAGCCCGTGCGCGGCCAGCCTCGCACTGTCCGGATGCACACCGTATTCCTTGACGTAGCCGCCGACTGTATCGACGCCGGCCAGCCCCGGGCTGGAACGCATCTGCGGCGCGATGATCCAGTCCTGCACGGTGCGCAGGTAGGTCGCACGTTCTTCCGGCGTGCGCAGCAGGTTGCCTTCCGGCGTGCGGTAGACCTCGCCGGCCTGCCAACCCGCTTCACCGGGCTTGGCCAGCTTGGCCGGATCGAACGCGGTGAAGTCCACCGTCCACATCAGCACCTCGCCGAGGCCGGTGGTGACTGGCGACAGCATCGGCGAGGCACCGTCGGGCAGGTCTTCCGATGCCTCGCGCATGCGTTCGGCCACCTGCTGGCGGGCGAAGTAGATGTCGGTCGCATCGGTGAAGATCGCGGTGACCTGCGAGAAGCCATTGCGCGACAACGAACGCGTGGTGGTCAGGCCGGGAATGCCGGCCAGCGCGGTTTCCAGCGGGTAGGTCACCTGCCGTTCGATCTGCTCCGGCGTCAGCGCCGGTGCCACCGTGTTGATCTGCACCTGGCGGTTGGTGATGTCCGGCACTGCGTCGATCGGCAGCTTGCCCAGCTGGAACAGGCCCACGGCGGCGATCAGCGCCGCCATGAACACCACCAACCAGCGGTGGCGTACCGCTGTTTCAATGATCAGCTTGAACATGATCGCCTCCTCAGTGGCCGTGCTCGGCTTCGCCCTTGGCCAGTTCGGCCTTGAGCAGGAAGGCATTGCTGCCAACGATGCGCTCGCTGCCGGTCAGCCCACCGAGGATCTCGATGCGGTCGCCGGCACGGCGTCCGGCCAGCACCGGCTGCGCCTTGAAGCCGCCTTCGACGGCGACGAACACTGCGCTGCTGCCATCGACGTTCTGCACCGCATCGGCGGGCACGCTGAGCGAACCGTCCTGGCCTTCGGTGACCACCACCGCCGATACCGGCGAACCGGCCGGGGGCAAGGAGGCGTCCACCGGCGTGGCACGGATCACCGCCACGCCGCCCTGCTGGCGGACATCGGCGGCCGAACCGGTGACGGTGGCGGTGAAGCTGCCACCCGGCACGCTCACTTCCAGCTTCATGCCCGGCGTGACCTGTGCGGCCAGCGCCGGTGGCGCGGTGAACACCAGCTCGTTCATGCTCGGATCGGCGACGTCGGCCACCGCACTACCGGCGGCGACCACGCCGCCCGGGGTGACCTGCACGTTGCCGACGATGCCGGCCACCGGACTGGTGATGCGCACGCGGCCACTGGCATCGGGCGCACCGTTGGCGGCGGCCTGGGCCTGCGCGGCAGCTGCCTGGGCCTGTGCCGCCAGCGAACGCGCGCGCGAGGTTTCCAGCTCCTGGCGGGCGACCACGCCCTGGTCGACCAGCGCCTTGTCGCGACCGTAGGCCAGGCGTGCGGCCTCGGCTTCAGCCGATGCGGCCAGCGCATTGGCGCGGAACACCGCCGCCTCGCCACTGACCACGATGGCCAGCGCCTGGTTCTGCTTCACCGCCGTGCCCGGCGCGACCAGCACGCGTTCGACCCGGCCGGTCACCGTAGAGGCTACCGAGGCACGTGCGCCCACCGACGGTTCGACCCGGCCGGACAGGCGCGTGGAGCCACCGCCACCACGGCCGATGGCGACCACCTCGATACCGGACGCCTTGATCTGTTCCTGGGTCAGCTGCACCACGCCTTCATCGGCGTCGGCGGGAGCCTTGGCGGTTTCCGCCTTGGCTTCCTTGCTGTCGGCAGCATGGCCGTGGCCATCATCGTTGCCTGCCTTGGCGGTGGTCGCATCCACCGTTTCCGGCGTCTGCGCGTTGCCGGCGCAGCCGGCCAGGAACACGGCCAGCAGGACGCCGCCGATCAGCGGAAAAGTACGGGAGAGAGTCATGGGGCCTCCACAAAGGGGGCGCGCCCTTCAAGGCGCGCAAGATCGATTTCGGCGCCGACGCGCGACAGGCGTGCGTCCACGGCGGTGCCGCGGGCGGCGATGAGGGCGCTGCGCGTGCTGCGCAGTTCCAGCTGCGAGATGCGTCCTGCGTCGAAGCCGACCCGGGCCAGCCGATACGCCTCCTCGGCAGCGACCACGCTTTCGTCGGAGGCACGGGTGCGGCTGCCGGCGGCCTTCAGTCCAGCCACGGCGGAGAGGCGCGCGGCCTCGCTGTCACGGCGTTGCTGGTCCAGACGGGCTTCGGCCGCGCGCTGGTCGGCATTGGCGGCGCGGATGCCACCGCGGTTACGGTCGAACAGCGGGATGCTGAGGCTGACCCCGAGGTTGTAGGCGCGCTCGCCGCCCTCGCGGAAGCGTGTCTGTGCGGCAGTGACGCTGAGGTCGGGCAGGGCGCGCTTGCGCTCCACATCGACCAGCTTGCCCGCTGCATCGGCTTCGGCCTCGGCGATGCGCACCGCCAGCGCGGCATCGGTGGCGCCACGCGGCAGCGGCGGAGCACGGTCGAGCAGGCTGTTGTCGATCGACTGCACCGGTGCATCCAGCAGCGCGGCGCCAGCCAGGCGGGCCAGCGCGGCGTCGCGGAAGGCCTGTGCCTCATCCAGCGCAGCGCTGGCGTTGGCCACTTCGCTCTGCGCCTGCACCGCACGCAGCTGCGGCTCGCGGCCCTGCTTGACCATCGCGTTGACGGCGTTGGCGTCGTCGCGGGTGAGGGTCAGTGCCTCTTCGGCCAGGCTGTAGCGGCGCAATGCACTTTCCGCCTGTGCATAGACCACCGCCAACTGGCTGGCCACATCGCTGCGGCTTTGGGCGCCACGCAGGTTGGCCGCCTGTGCCTCGGCGCGGGCGGCACGGACGCGCGCGCCACGCTGGCCCCATACCTCCAGGGGCTGGGACAGGGTGAGCACGGTATCGGCCTTGCCCATGCCGCCATAGGAGCCGGTGCCCCACGCGTTCTCGGCGGAGTAGGAGAGGGAAGGATTGGGCAACGCACGGGCCTGGTCGGCACGGGCATCGGCGGCTTCGGCCAGCGCCGCGCCGACACGGGTGCCGGGCAGCTGGTCGAGGCGTTCAAGCAGGGTGTCGTAGGAAGGGGCGGCTTGCGCCGACGCCTGCATTGCCGGGGCAAGGCCCAGCAGTACAGCGACGACCAGCCCGGCCGCGCGCGGCGACCGAGGTGTCAGGATCGACATAGGGGGATTCCGGTTGTGAGTGAAACGGGAGCCCGCGATTGCGGGACGCGCTCAACTCACGCCCGGGGGGGGCGCGTCAATTCATCCTGGGCGACCGCATAGGTCGCCACGTCGCCGGCATTCATCCAGCGCGCCGGCAGCGGCGTACCGAAGGCGGCGAAATCGTTCGCCGGCAGGCTCAGCGTGGAGTGGTGGCAGTGGTTATGCGTGCAGGCACCGGTGTGCTTGCTGTCGCTGTCACCGCCTGCGTCGTCCGCGAGGGATTCGACATGGGCGCTGCTGGCATGCGGTTCCACCGCACACACCAGTGCGTCGGCCACCGGCACGACCACGAATGCCGCCATCAGCAGCATCATCAGGTACGTACGCAGTTGGCGGGTGATCCGGCGCATGGAGGGGAGGCTAGCAAGCGGTTTTCGCCGGATACAATATCAATGGCCACCTCGGGAATTCGTCGGAACCTCCCGTTCAGGTGGGCCGGGCGTGGGGTCGGATCCCGTTCCTCCGGAACGGGCTCTGACCCCGGCACATTGCTGCCGGCCAGCGGCCGGCACTACCGGTCTGCGGGCAGATTCGCGATCACCTTGATCTCGAACTGGAACCCGTACAGCCAGGTCACGCCGACTGCCCTGGTAGGTGTCGACCTTGGTCGACACGCTTTTCGATCCCGACACTTTGCCGGCCAGCGGCCGGCATTACCGGTCTGCAGGCAGCTTCGCGATCACCTTGATCTCGAACTGGAACCCATACAGCCAGGTCACGCCGACTGCCTTGGTAGGTGTCGACCTTGGTCGACACGCTTTCGGCCCCCGACACATTGCCGGCCAGCGGCCGGCACTACCGGTCTGCGGGCAGCTTCGCGATCACCTTGATCTCGAACTGGAACCCGTACAGCCAGGTCACGCCGATGCCGGTCAGGGTCGGGTGCGGTGCTTCGCCCCAGTACTCGGGCACGATCGCCCAGGCCTTCTCGAAGTTCTTCTCGGGGTCGACCAGGAACACGGTCACGTCGACCACGTCATCGAAGCTGCAGCCAGCGGCAGCCAATACCGCATTGAGATTGTCGAAGGCACGGCGCACCTGCGCCTCGAAGTCCGGTTCGGGCGAGCCGTCCTCGCGGCTGCCGACCTGGCCGGAAACGAACAGGAAGCCATTGGAACGGATCGCCGGTGAGTAGCGGTTGCGCTCGTACAGGGCCTGGCGCCCGGCGGGGAAAACGACATCACGCTGTGACATGGGGAAGATCCTGTGGGAGAGAACGCCATCCTCCCCGCCAGCGCTGTCTGGATAAACCGCGATGATCGGCCTAGATTGATTGCCAATTCCAAACAATCATGGCCCGCCATGGACCGTTTCGAGGCGATGCGGGCGTTTGCCCGAGTGGTGGAGACCGGCAGCTTCACTCGCGCCGCGCAGACCCTGCAGATCAGCCGCACCACGGCCACCCAGCTGGTGCAGCAGCTGGAGGCGCATCTGCGGCTGCGCCTGCTCAACCGCACCACGCGCCGGGTCAGCGTCACCGCCGACGGCGCGGCCTACTACCCGCGCATCGCCCGCCTGCTGGCCGAGCTGGAAGAGGTGGAGGGCGGGCTGGGCGATGCCGCCACTCAGCCGCGTGGCCGCCTGCGCGTGGACGTGCCGGGGCCCTACGCGCGGCTGCGGCTGGTACCGGCGCTGCCGGATTTCCAGGCGCGCTATCCGGAGATCCAGCTGGACATCGGCGTGAGTGACCGCGAGGTCGACGTCATCGCCGACAACGTCGATTGCGTGATTCGTGGTGGCACTCCAGCCGACCCGGCGCTGGTGGCGCGGCCGCTTGGCGCGCTGCCGATCGGTTTCCACGCCAGCCCGGGCTATGTGCAGCGCTTCGGCCTGCCGACAGACCCGCGCGCGCTGGAAGGGCCCGATCACCACATGGTCGGTTTCCTCAGCCCGCGCAGTGGCCGCGCCCGCGTGTTCACTGCACAGCGTGGCGATGAGCGCGTCGAGGTGCAGGGCCGCTATACGGTCGGCTTCGACGACGGCAACGCCTATCTGGCGGCTGCATTGGCGGGGCTCGGCGTGGTGGCGCTGCCCAGCTACATGGCCGATCCGCACGTGGCGCGTGGCGAACTGCTGCCGCTGCTGCAGGACTGGCAGCTGCCACCGATGCCGATGCATGTGATGTTCCCGCCTAACCGGCACATGAGCCAGCGTCTGCGGGTGTTCATCGACTGGGTGGTGGAGGTATTGGGGTGAAATCCGCTTATCTGTAGAGCCGAGCCCACGCTCGGCTGCTTCTGGCTGCAACGTTCAAGGTCCGCGCTTCGCGCGTGAGCCGAGCGCGGGCTCGGCTCTACAGGGGGCTTCCTGCTGCAGGCATGCGAAAATCACCACAGCACGCAACAGGAAACAGCAACACGCATGAGCCGCATCGTCGCACTGGATACCGAAACCACCGGCATCTCCCACCGCCTGGGGCACCGGGTGATCGAGATCGGTGCCGTCGAACTGATCGATGGCCAGCTGACGGGTCGCCAGTTCCACACCTATCTGCAGCCGCAGCGCAAGGTGGACTGGGGTGCGCAGCGCGTGCACGGCATCAGCGACGCGATGCTGGTGGGCAAGCCGCTGTTCTCCAGCAAGGCCACCGAAATGCTGGATTTCCTGCGCGGCAGCGAGATGGTCGCGCACAACGCCACCTTCGATGTGGGCTTCCTGGACAACGAACTGCGCCTGGCCGGCATCTCCGCCAGTCTGGCCCAGCATTGCCGCATCACCTGCAGCCTGAAGCTGGCGCGTAGTCGCTGGCCCGGCATGCCCAACAAGCTGGACGACCTGCTTGTGCGCCTGCGCATCCCGAGCAACCGGGGCATGCATGGCGCGTTGAAGGACGCGCACCTGCTTGCCCAGGTGGTTCCGCACCTGCGCTGAGCTGGCCTGGTAGCTGTAGAGCCGAGCCCACGCTCGGCTCGGTCTTACGGGCCGAAGCAGCCGAGCATGGGCTCGGCTCTACAGGAAGGCGGCCGCCGCATTCAGTCCTGGCCTGTGGGTAACTTGCGCAAGTGCTTGAACCCGTGCATAATGCGCGGCTCGCTGTGTCCGGTTTTCTACCGGGCGGCGCCCCCGGGAGCACGTCCCCGGCCGCCCAACGCCAGCGTAACCCTTTGATTCTCTTGACGTGTGGTGGGCAACCATCGAGGCCGCCGTCTCCCGGGCTACGGGCTGACACAACTTACTATCGAGGTGCGCCATGTCCCGCGTATGCCAGGTTTCCGGCAAGCGAGTGCAGACGGGTAACAACGTCTCGCACGCCAACAACAAGACCCGTCGTCGTTTCCTGCCGAATCTGCACGAGCGCCGCTTCTGGGTTGCCAGCGAAAACCGCTGGGTGAAGCTTCGTGTTTCCGCGCATGCACTGCGCACCATCGACAAGAACGGTATCGATTCCGTTCTGGCTGAGCTGCGTGCGCGCGGCGAAAAGGTCTGAGGAGTAGACGATCATGGCAGGCAAGCGCGATAAGGTCCGTATGATTTCGACCGCTGGTACCGGTCACTTCTACACGACCGACAAGAACAAGAAGAACACCCCGGGGAAGATGGAATTCTCCAAGTACGATCCGGTCGTGCGTAAGCACGTCCCGTACAAGGAAGGCAAGATCAAGTAATCCGCAAGGATTGCTGATCCCCGCGAAGAAACCCGCCCTTGTGGCGGGTTTTTTCATGCCCGGCGGTGGGGCCGGTGGGTGCCTGTGGGTGCCGACCGTTGGTCGGCACACTCCCCCGGTAGGTGCCAACCTTGGTTGGCACACTTATCCCACCCCCGGTAGGTGTCGACCTTGGTCGACACGCTGTCCCCTCACCCGGTAGGTGCCAACCTTGGTTGGCACACTGCTTCAAAGCAGTCGAGCGCGGCTCGACTCTACACACCCCGCTGGGCAGAATGGCCCATCACCTCCCGACGGGCGACGCGATGCTGTTCGAGTGGTTGCTGGGTTCCTACCTGCTGCTGATCGACTGGCTGATCCGGCTGGTCGCGCTGTGCTGGATCCCCACCCGAACCACGCCGGGTGCGGCGCGCAGCTGGCTGCTGCTGGTCGGCTTCGTGCCGCTGCTGGGCCTGCCGCTGTACCTGCTGTTCGGCCACCCGTGGCTGTCACGCGAGCGTATCCGCCGCCAGGCCGAGGCCTCGCAGGTCATCCGCGAGGAACAGGCGCTGCAGCATCGCCTGCGCTGGACCCCGCAGCCGGACACTGCCTGCGCCGAGATCGTGCCGCTGGTGCAGCGCCAGGGTGATTTCATGCCGGTGCACGGCAACGCGGTCGACCTGCTGACCGACTACGACGAATCGCTGCACACGCTGATCGCCGACATCGACCAGGCCGAAGACCGCGTGCACCTGCTGTACTACCTGATGTTTGACGACGCGGTGGGCGAGGCGGTGGTCGAGGCACTGCAGCGTGCCGCAGCACGTGGCGTGCAGTGCCGTGTGCTGCTTGACGCAGTGGGTGCCAAGCGCGGTCTGCGCGCCTATCGCAAGCGCCTTGAAGCGCGTGACATCGAGGTGCGCGCGATGCTGCCCGGCGGCCTGCGCTGGCGCCGCAGCGGGCGCATGGACCTGCGCAACCACCGCAAGATCGCGGTGATCGACAACGAAGTGGCCTACGTCGGTTCGCAGAACCTGGCCGGCCCCGGGTTCGTGCCCGGCCACCCGAACCGCGAGCTGGTGGCGCGCGTGCGCGGTCCGGCGGTGGCGCATCTTGAAGCGGTGTTCGCCAGTGACTGGTACATGGAAACCGGCCAGCGCCTGGACGTGATCGCCGATGTGCCCGAGTGCAGCGACGACATCGCCACCCAGCTGCTGCCCAGCGGGCCGGCATATCCCTATAGCAACGCACGCGATGCGGTGGCGGCGCTGATCCACCTGGCGCGGCGGCGGCTGGTGATGGTCACCCCGTACTTCGTGCCCGACGAAGCCACGTTGAGCGCGCTGCGCATCGCCGCATTGTCCGGTGTGCAGGTGCAGCTGATCCTGTCGGCCAGCAACAACCAGCGGCTGACCTCGTGGGCGCAGGAGGCGTACTACGACGAACTGCTGCGTTGTGGCGTGCGCATTGCTCTGTACGAACCGCAGTTCCTGCACGCCAAGCACATGAGCGTGGACGAGGATATCGCCGTGCTCGGCTCGATCAACATGGATATCCGCTCGTTCGCGCTGAATGCCGAGATCGGCCTGATCTGCTACGACCACGCGCTGGTGAAGCAGTTGTGCGAGATCGAGGATGGCTACCTGCGTGAATCGCGACAGCTGGATCTGCAGCAGTGGCGCAGCCGCCCCACGTGGCGGCGTAGCCGCGAGGGCATCGCACGCTTGGCCGATGCGTTGATGTAAGGCAATGCCGGCCGCCCATTTCGGCAATCCGGCCTGTCATCGCCGATGGCCTACAATCGGCACATGACTGATTCACCGCGTAATGGCGAACTGGACCTGGCAATCATCGGTGGTGGTGCGGCCGGGGTGCTGGTGGCGATCCAGGTATTGCGCCAGGCCCACACGCCGCTGGCGCTGGCCATCTTCGAGCCGGCTTCGCAGCTGGCGCAGGGCATCGCCTATGCCACGCCGTGGCCGGAGCATCTGCTGAACGTGCCGGCGGCGAAGATGAGTGCGTTTGCCGACCAGCCCGGCGATTTCCTCGATTACCTGGTGGCCGCCAACGCCTACCCGGGCGAGGCGCGCGAGGTGCTGGGCGAGCGTTACGTGTGCCGCCACTATTTCGCCGCGTACCTGCAGCAGCGCCTGCAGGACGCCGCCGCGGCCAGCCCGGCGCAGCTGCAGGTGATCGCGCAGCCGGTACTGGGCCTGCAGCCGGATGACCACGGCTACCAGCTGACACTCGGCGATGGCCACACGCTGCACGCCGCGCAGGCGGTGCTCGCCACCGGCAACAGCATGCGCCCGCTGCCGGTGGCCGGCGCCGATGCGCTGCCTGCCGACGATGTGATCGAGGCCTGGGACTACGACGGTGTGCGCACCCTGGCCGGCGAACAGGCTGTGGCCATTGTCGGCTCCGGCCTGAGCATGGCCGACACCGTGCTGGCGCTGGTCGCTGCCGGCCACAGCGGACCGCTGCATGTGATCTCGCGCCATGGCCTGCTGCCGTTGCCGCATGCGCACGGGGGGCTGCCCACGTTTGATCCGGCTACGTTGCTGCCCATGAACCTGCGCCAGCGCCTGCGCGCACTGCGCGGGTTCGCACGCCAAGCCCAAGCCGACGGCCTGCCGTGGCAGGGCGTGATGGACCGCATCCGCCCACACGGCCAGGCGCTGTGGTGCAGCCTCGATGAGGCCGACCAGCGCCGCTTCCTGCGCCATGTGGTGCGCTACTGGGACGTGCATCGCCACCGCATCGCCGAAGACGTCGACGCACAGCTGCAGACCCTGCAGGACAGCGGGCAGCTGCGCATCCACCGCAGCCGCCTGCAACGCGTGTGGCGCGAAGCCGATGCGCTGCAGCTGTCCGGCCGCGATGCCTCGGGCAATGAACAACAGTGGACGATCAGCGGGGTGATCAACGCCACCGGCGTGGAAACCCGTGCCAGCGCACTGCGCAATCCGTTGCTGCAGCAGCTGCAGGCCGATGGGCTGGCGCGCCCCGGTCCGCACGGGCTGGGCCTGGACAGCACGGTGCCGGGCGATCGCCTGTGTGCCGCCGGTGGCCAGCCGCAGGCACGGCTGGGCGTGCTCGGCAGCCTGCGCATCGGCAGCCTGTGGGAAAGCCTGGCGGTGCCTGAACTGCGTCAGCAGGCACACGCACTTGCAACCCAGGTGGTCGCAGGAGCCGCGACGGCGATGCCGTAAAATGGGGGCATGGATGTCTCCCACCTGCTTGATGGCCTGAACCCGGCCCAGCGCGAAGCCGTCTCCGCTCCCCCCGGCCACCACCTGGTGCTGGCCGGTGCCGGTTCCGGCAAGACCCGCGTACTCACCCACCGCATCGCCTGGCTGCATGAAGTCGATGGCGTGCCGACCCACGGCATTTTCGCGGTGACCTTCACCAACAAGGCGGCCGGCGAAATGCGCCACCGCATCGACGCACAGCTGCCCAATGGCAGCCGTGGCATGTGGATCGGCACCTTCCATGGCCTGGCCAACCGCCTGCTGCGCCTGCACTGGCAGGACGCGAAGCTGCCCGAAGGCTTCCAGGTCATGGATTCGGACGACCAGCTGCGGCTGGTCAAGCGCGTGGTGCAGGCGCTGGAACTGGATGACGGCAAGTACCCGGCCAAGCAGATCGCGTGGTGGATCAACGCGCAGAAGGACGAGGGCCGCCGCCCACAGCACATCCAGCCCGAACCGCACGACGCGTGGCTGGAAACCATGCGCCAGGCCTACATCGAGTACCAGGCACGCTGCGACCGCGCCGGCCTGGTCGACTTCGCCGAGCTGCTGCTGCGCGCGCATGAGCTGCTGCGCGACAACCCGGCGTTGCTGTCGCACTACCGCGCGCGCTTCCGCGAGATCCTGGTAGACGAGTTCCAGGACACCAATGCCATCCAGTACGCCTTCGTGCGCGTGCTGGCCGGCGATTCCGGCCACGTGTTCGTGGTCGGTGACGATGACCAGGCCATCTACGGCTGGCGCGGTGCCAAGGTCGAGAACGTGCAGGGCTTCCTGCGCGACTTCCCGGGCGCGCAGACCATCCGCCTCGAACAGAACTACCGCTCCACCGCCAACATCCTCGGTGCCGCCAACGCGGTGATCGCGCACAACCCGGATCGCATCGGCAAGGAACTGTGGACCGACAGCGGCGACGGCGAGCCGATCGACCTGTACGCGGCGTACAACGAGATGGACGAAGCGCGCTACATCGTCGAGCGTGCCCGCCAGTGGGTGCGCGATGGTGGCAGCTACACCGAAGTGGCCGTGCTCTACCGCAGCAACGCGCAGTCGCGCGCGCTGGAAGAAGCACTGCTGAGCGAGCAGGTGCCGTACCGCGTGTATGGCGGCATGCGCTTCTTCGAACGTGCCGAAATCAAGGACGCGCTGGCCTACCTGCGCCTGCTGTCCAACCGCAACGATGACGCCGCCTTCGAACGCGCGGTCAATACGCCGACGCGTGGCATCGGCGACCGCACGCTGGACGAAGTGCGCCGCGAGGCGCGCGCGCAGGGTATTTCGCTGTGGGAAGCGACCATGCTGGTCACCCAGGGCAGCGCGCTGGCCGCACGTGCGCGCAATGCACTGGCCGGCTTCCTGGTGCTGGTCAACGAGCTGCAGGCGCAGACTCTGCACATGACCCTGGCCGAGCGCGTGGACCACGTGCTGGCGCGCTCGCAGCTGCGCGAGCACTGGAGCAAGGAAAGCCGCAACGCGCTCGATTCGGAATCGCGCACCGACAACCTCGACGAACTGGTCTCGGTGGCCTCTCGCTTCGTGCGCCGCGCCGACGACATCGAGGAAGTGGGCGAGGACATGGACGAGCTGGTCGCATTCCTGGCCTATGCCGCGCTGGAGGCTGGCGAGGGCCAGGCGCAGGCGGGCGAGGAAGGCGTGCAGCTGATGACCCTGCACTCGGCCAAGGGCCTGGAATTCCCGCTGGTGTTCCTGGCCGGCCTGGAAGAAGGCTTGTTCCCCAGCGCACGTTCGCTTGAGGAAAGCGGGCGGCTGGAAGAAGAGCGCCGCCTGGCCTACGTGGGCATCACCCGCGCACGCCAGAAACTGGTGCTGAGCTACGCCGAATCGCGCCGCATCCATGGCCAGGACAACTACAGCCTGCCGTCGCGCTTCCTGCGCGAGATTCCGCGCGAGCTGCTGCACGAAGTGCGCCCGAAGGTGCAGGTCTCGCGGCCGGCCTCGATGGGCGCCAGCCGGGTGATGGGCCATGCCTCGATCGAGGCGCCGCCGCTGAAGCTCGGCGCGCTGGTCACCCATCCCAAGTTCGGCGAAGGCATGGTGACCGACTACGAAGGCAACGGCGCCCACGCCCGCGTGCAGGTCGAGTTCGCCGATGCCGGCAGCAAGTGGCTGGTGATGGCGTATGCCAACCTGACGGTGATCTGATCAACGTCAGGGGTCGGATCCCTCCCACAGGGAGGGCTCTGACCCTGGTGCGGAAAAACGCTGCCGAGCATGGCTCGGCTCTACAAGGGCGAGTACTCATGACCCGCAACGTGCTCTTCCTCTGCAGCCAGAACCGCCTGCGCAGCCCCACGGCCGAGCAGGTATTCGCCGATTGGCCGGGCATCGAGACGGCCTCGGCCGGGCTGCTGGCTGACGCCGAAGAAGTGCTCAGCCCGGAGCTGCTGCAGTGGGCCGATCTGGTCTTCGTGATGGAAAAGGCGCACCGCAACCGTCTGTCCAGCCGTTACAAGGCCTGGTTGAACGGCAAGCGGGTGATCTGCCTGGATATCCCGGACGACTACGACTACATGGACCCGGTGCTGGTGGAGCTGCTGAAGCGCAAGGTGGCGGCGTTCCTGCGTTGACGGGCTGTTGTAGAGCCGAGCCCATGCTCGGCTGCTTCTGGCTGGAAGAACAGCCGAGCACGGCTATGCCGGTCGTCCTGACCGGCACCCTTCGGGCCGTCGCAGGCGACGTTGGCAGCGGCTCCTGCCGCTACCTTCGACTCTACAATGGGGCCTGACATCTTCCAGGAACGCCCCGATGACCGAACCCACGCTGCACGTCACCGTGAAGTTGAACGCCAAGCTGCAGCCGGAGCATCGCCATGAGCTGTTCGAGGATCCGCTCGATGCGTTGCTGCAGGCGGCCGAGGTCGGCGGGATCACTGGCGGTGGCACCGCGATGTCCGACGACGGCGAGGTCGAGTACGGCGATATCGAAGTGGCGCTGGTGGACGCTGCGGGCGTGCCGAAGCTGATCGACCTGCTGGAGCAGCTGGGCGCGCCGAAGGGTTCGCAACTGCAGGGTGCGGGCGACGCTGATCGAGGCTTCGGCGTGACCGAGGGCCTGGGCATCTACCTGGATGGCCTGACCCTGCCGGACGAGGTCTACGAGCAGTGCGATTCCAACCACGTGTTCGAGCAGTTGTCCGAGCGCATCGATGGCCTGGGCGAGATCTGCAGCTGGTGGCAGGGCCCGACCGAGACCGCGTTGTACATGTACGGCGAATCGTTCGAGGCGATGCGTGATGCGATTGCCGAATTCGTGGCCAGTTATCCGCTGTGCCAGAACGCACGCGTGGTGCAGATCGCCTGAGGGCAGAAAATGTAGAGCCGAGACATGCGCGGCTGCTTCTGGCGGGAAAAGCAGCCGAGCATGGCTCGGCTCTACAGAAGAGCGTTATCGGCCGGCTGACTGCCGGGCGTTGTCACGCAGTGCCATGTCCTTGCCCAGATGATAGCCGCCGTAGAACAGCACGAAGGCGGCGATGAGGCTCCAAAGGATGATCCTGAGGGGGCTTCGTGGTGTCGGCTTGCTGTCCTGCATGCGGGTTCTCCCAAGCGGCGCGCCGCCGCCCACCCAGCTTGCGCTGCAGTGTCCGTGTACGCAAGCCGGCGATGCGCACACGCCGCTGCGCCGCGCCGGATTGATCCTGCTCAAGGCGCGCCCTGCACATCCGGTGTGCAATGGTGTTGTTCCCATCTGGCAGACCGCCACGGAGCCCCACCATGTACAAGCGCATCCTGATTGCCACCGACGGATCCGAGCTGGCCGACAAGGGCCTGGCCAAAGGTCTGGAGCTGGCCAAGGACCTCAATGCCGAGGTCGATATCGTGACTGTTTCCGAGCCGTGGGCCGTCGGCATGTACGACGCCATGGGCTGGAGCGTGGGCTACATGAACAGTCCTGAATACAAGGCCGACCGCGAGGAAGGTGCGCAGAAGGTGCTGCAGCCGGCGCTGGCCAAGGCCGCCGAGCAGGGCATTACCGCCAACCCGGTGCACGTACTGGACCGCTACGCGGCCGACGGCATCATCGAGACGGCGGGTGAGCGCAACAGCGACCTGATCGTGATGACCTCGCATGGCCGCCGTGGCGTGACCCGTGTGCTGCTGGGCAGCCAGACCGCCGAAGTGCTGGCACGCAGCACGCTGCCGGTGCTGGTCATCCGCTGATACAAGCGTTCCCGGGGAGGGGACCCGACGCCGGCCGCAGGATGCGCGCCGGCGTCATCTTTTGTGGGCCGTGGCGATTGCCTTGTTGGGGTCGGATCCCTTTCCGCAGGAAAGGGCTCTGACCCCCGGTCACCTCACCAGCTGTACAGCTTCCAGTACACCGGCGACACGCCGTCCTTGTCGTTGTCGAAACGGCCATCGCCGTTCTTGTCGTACATGTAGAACGGTGCGCCGCGCGACGGGGTCACCTTGACCATGCGCAGCTGGCCGGACACACGGTATTCCTCGATCGTGTCGCCGTTGTCCATGGTGCGCTTGGACACATCCGCGCCCTTGACGTCCACCGGGGGAGCGCCGGCACCACCCATGCTGGCGCAGCCAGCAAGCAGGAGCACGGAAGCCAGCATCAGGGTCTTCATCGGCGGGGGCCTTTGCCTGGAAAGAGCCTTGATTATGCCCCATCGCCGCGGCTGTGCCGTGTCGTCGCAGTGCAGGCACGGGCGCGTAGAATCGACCCATGAGCAGATTAGTCCTGATCGACGGGTCCAGTTACCTGTACCGCGCGTTCCACGCGCTGCCGCCCCTGTCCAATGCACAGGGCGAACCCACCGGCGCGCTGTTCGGCGTGGTCAACATGCTGCGCTCGACCCTGAAGGAGCGCCCGGCCTACGTGGCGTTCGTGGTCGATGCGCCCGGCAAGACCTTCCGCGATGACCTGTACGAGCAGTACAAGGCCAACCGCCCGCCGATGCCGGACGAGCTGCGCAGCCAGGTTGAACCGATGTGCCGCATCGTCGAAGCGCTGGGCATCAGCATCCTGCGCATCCCTGGCGTGGAGGCCGATGATGTGATCGGCACGCTGGCCCTGCAGGGCGTGGCGCAGGACCTGAAGGTGACCATTTCCACCGGCGACAAGGACTTTGCCCAGCTTGTTCGGCCGGGCATCGAACTGGTCAACACCATGACCGGCAGCCGCATGGATTCCGATGCCGCGGTGATGGAGAAGTTCGGCGTGCGCGCCGACCAGATCATCGACCTGCTGGCGCTGATGGGCGACACCGTCGACAACGTGCCGGGCGTGGAGAAATGTGGGCCGAAGACCGCCGCCAAGTGGCTGGCCGAGTACCAGCACCTGGATGGGGTGATGGCGGCCGCGCCGACCATGAAGGGCAAGATCGGCGAAAACCTGCGCGCCGCGCTGGAGCGCCTGCCGCTGAACCGCGAGCTGGTGACCATCCGCACCGACGTGGAGCTGGAGGCCAGCCCGACCACGCTGGCCCTGCGCGAGCAGGACGTGCCGGAGCTGACCGAGCTGTATGCGCGCTATGGCTTCACCCAGGCGCTGAAGGAGCTGGGTGCACCGCTGCCGGCGCCGACGGCCGCCAGCGAAGCAACGCCGAGCCTGCGTGGCACCGCCGCTGGCTTCGCCCGGGGCAGCGCCGAGGCACCGGCAGCGGGCACGCTGGATCCGGCCCTGGCCGCGCCGGGTGAATACGAGACCGTGCTGACCGCCGAGCAGCTGCAGGCCTGGGTCGAGCGCCTGCAGCAGGCGGACCTGATCAGTTTCGATACCGAAACCGATGCGCTGGACGCGATGCGTGCGCGCCTGGTGGGCATCAGCCTGGCGGTCGAGCCGGGCAAGGCCGCCTATATTCCGGTCGGCCACGATTACCCGGGCGCGCCGCCGCAGCTGCCGATGCAGCAGGTGCTGGACGCACTGCGCCCGGTGTTGCAGGACCCGGCGAAGAAGAAGCTGGGCCAGCACGGCAAGTACGACCTGCACGTACTGCGCCGCCACGGCGTGGAGGTGCAGGGCTACCACGACGACACCATGCTCGAGAGCTTCGTGCTCAATTCCACCGCCACCCGCCACGACATGGATTCGCTGGCCCTGCGTTACCTGGGCTACAACACCATCAAGTTCGAGGACGTGGCCGGCAAGGGCGCCAAGCAGATTCCGTTCTCGCAGGTGGGCATCGACGAAGCCAGCCGCTACGCGGCCGAGGACGCCGACATCACCCTGCGCCTGCACCGCGCGCTGCAACCGCAGCTGCTGGCCGAGCCGGCGCTGAACAGCGTGTACCGCGACATCGAGATGCCGCTGGTGCCGGTGCTCACCAGCATCGAAGCCAATGGCGTGCGGATCGATACCGTCGAGCTGCGCCGGCAGAGCCAGGACCTGTCCTCGCGCATGCTGGCCGCGCAGCAGAAGGCCACCGAGCTGGCCGGCCGTAGCTTCAACCTGGATTCGCCCAAGCAGCTGCAGGCGGTGCTGTTCGATGAGCTGAAGCTGCCGGCGGTGGTGAAGACCCCGAAGGGCCAGCCCAGCACCAACGAAGAGGCACTGGAGGCGATTGCCGACCAGCACGAGCTGCCGCGGGTGATCCTGGAGTACCGCGGCCTGGCCAAGCTGCGCAGCACCTATACCGACAAGCTGCCGGAGATGGTCAATCCGGACACCGGCCGCGTGCATACCAGCTACCACCAGTCCGGCGCCGCCACCGGCCGCCTGTCCTCGTCGGACCCCAACCTGCAGAACATCCCGATCCGCACCGAGGATGGCCGCCGTATCCGACGCGCATTCATCGCCCCGGAGGGCTTCCAGCTGCTGGCGGCCGACTATTCGCAGATCGAGCTGCGGATCATGGCCCATCTGTCGGAAGATCCGGGCCTGGTGGGCGCCTTCGAGCAGGGCGCCGACGTCCACCGCGCCACCGCCACCGAGGTGTTCGGGCGCACGCTGGAAGAGGTGACCCCGAACGAGCGCCGCGCGGCCAAGGCGATCAACTTCGGCCTGATGTACGGCATGAGCGCCTTCGGCCTGGCCCGCAACCTGGGCATCGACCGTGGCCAGGCGCAGGACTACGTGGCGCTGTACTTCAGCCGCTACCCGGGCGTGCGTGATTTCATGGAGCGGATGCGCCAGCAGGCCCGCGACCAGGGCTATGTGGAAACCCTGTTCGGCCGCCGCCTGTACCTGAACGACATTCATGCACGTAACCAGGGCCTGCGCGCCGGTGCCGAGCGCGCCGCGATCAACGCGCCGATGCAGGGCACCGCCGCCGACATCATCAAGCGCGCGATGGTGGACGTGGACCAGTGGCTGCGGGACAGCGGCGCACCGGCACGGATGATCCTGCAGGTGCACGATGAACTGGTGTTCGAAACCGAAAGCAGTTTCGTCGAGGAGTTGCGTTTGCAGGTAGTCGAGCGCATGTCGCAAGCGGCCAAACTGCGGGTGCCGCTGGTGGTCGATACCGGCATCGGCAACAACTGGGACGAAGCACACTGAGGATGTTTCAGGCCGAAAACGACGTGAATTCGTTCATTCGTCAGAGGTTTCTGACTCGATCATGAATGTTGCCCTGATGGAGGTTCATTAAATTGGGCCCCTTCACGAACCGTTAGTGTTCGGAGTGCTTCTATAACTCTCGACAGGCGCAACGCCTGTTGTGGATCTCTCCCATCCCCTGGAGCAGATCTCGGAACGGGGACTCCTCCCCAAGTGCCCGTTCCCCGGCCCCGTTGACCTCCCCCTGGTCAGCGGGGCTTTTTATTTGTGCCGTTGCCAGATGCCGTGGCCTGCGCCACGCTGGGCCACCGCTCCGCAGGGGAAGACAATGCCCGACCTGTTCGCACTGGCGATGCCGTGGTGGGAGTTCATCCTGCGCGCGGTGGTGGTCTATGTCGTGGTGCTGGGCATGGTCCGGCTCAGCGGCAAGCGCCCGCTGGGGCAGATCACCCCGTTCGACGTACTGCTGGTGGTGCTGCTGGGCAATGCCGTGCAGAACGCACTGCTCGGCACCGATACCTCGCTGGGCGGTGGCTTGTTGCTGGCCGCGACCCTGATCCTGCTCAACTACGGCGTAGGCTGGGTGAGTACCCGCAGCCGTCGCATCGAGCGCCTGGTCGAGGGGGAACCGGTGGTGCTCGCGCGCGATGGGCGCCTGTTCGACGCCGTTCTGCGACGCGAGCAGGTCACCCGCGCCGATTTCGAGGCCGCGATGCGTCAGCAGGGCTGCCTGGGCGTGGAGGATGTCGAGCTGGCCCTGCTGGAGATCAACGGGCACATCACCATCATCCCCAGGAAGAGCACCTGACCCTGTAGAGCCGAGCCCATGCTCGGCTGCCTTGCGCCCGGCTCTACAGGTGCATGAGCCTCAGGGCGCGGCTTCGGCCTTCAGCGCCGGCCAGTTGCGGGTGGCGTCCACATCACAGGCCACATGCGTGCCCTTGCCATCCTTCGCGCAGAGTGCCGCCATGGCCTGCGGGATCTTCGGGTCGGCGGTGTGCGAATACACCGCTGCCAATGCCAGGCACCCTTCGCGGACACCGGCGCCGCACAGCGTCTCGAAATAGGGCAGCGACGCGGCCCATTTCTCGGCCTCGAACAGCGCTTCGCCGGCAACCTTGCAGCCGAGCAGCTTGCCATCGGCGCAGCAGGCCTTGGCACCATCCTTGCGGCCCAGGGTCGGGCAATCCAGTGGCAGTGGAATTTCCACGAACGCCACCGGCGGCTTGCAGCTGGCATTGCCTGCGGCGAGCTTGCGCTCGTAGTAGGCGAAGCGGTTGCCGCCGTCGACGCTGGCGAGGTTTCCGTTCTTCAGCGGTTGCAGCACGAAGTCGCTGCCGACATCGGGACGGATGAGGATGCGGCCGTCCTGCAGGCGCGCGCGCAGGCGCTGGTCGCGGCCCTCGGCCTCAACCAGGCCGGCATCGAGGAAGCGCAGCTGCGAGAGCACACCGTACTCGGCTTCATAGCTCCCACACGGCAGCGCAGTGGCCGGCACCGGAGCCAGTGAAGCGACCGGCGCAGCGGCCAGGCTGGCAAGCGCCTTGGCGCGGCCGCAGGCCACGCCGTCCGCGCGCTGCGCGCACGACAGCTGCAGCGCTTCGTGGGCCTGCAACAGGCGCCCGCCGCTCCACAGCACCTCGGCAACGTCGGCGCAGAAGGTCTCGCCGTGCTGTTGCCGGCACAGTGCGGCCAGCTCATCGAGCTGCGCGGACGGCAACACGGGATCGACCGAATGCTGCAGACCCAGCAGGGACTTGCCGATCATCTCCGAGGCGACCACCTCGGCGACGGCTCTGCAACCCTCTGCATCGAAGGACGCGGAATCCTCCTTGCAGATCTCCGGCTTCGGCGGCTCGGTCCGTGCAGGCGCCGGGGCAGCGTCCTTGGCCTGCTGCTGGTAGGTCTCCAACAGCTGGGAGCAGGCCGCGCCCACGCCCTCGGCACACCAGGCGTGCAGCTTCACCGGTGCGGCCTCCGGCAGCGCCTCCAGGCACTCGGAGGTGTTCATCACGCAACCATCTTCGATGGGCTCGGGCATCGTCTTGCAGGCGGCGGCGTGCTCACGGGTGAACTCGCGATAGGGCGTGTTGATCGTGCGGTCGTTGTCCGAGAAGAACCAGTTTTCCAGGCGTCCCGTGGACAGGTTGCCGGTGCCGAGCACGTCTTCCTGGCGGGCGATGCGCAGTTCCTCGGTGGCCTGGTAGGGACCGGACAGGAAGCCGTGGCCTTCGCTCTCGATGGTCAGCGTGATGTTGCCGTCGCTTTCCTTGTAGGTGCCGCAGGCCATCGATTGCGCGGCCGCCGGCAGGCTGGCCGAGGCCAGTGCGAGCGACAGCAGGAAGCGCCAGCCCGCAGCGCGGGGACGGAGGGGAACAGCAGCAGGCATGACGTCATCCTTGAAGAAGAAAAACACGACCCGTCCGATACAGGACGGACCAGGCAGGGGAAAGCACCACGCCTCAGGCGTGGTGCCGGAAGATCAGATCCAGTCGCGCGGCACCAGGTAATCGGCCAGGCGTGCCTCGGCGCTGCCCGCTTCCGGGTTGAAGCCGTACTCCCAGCGCACCCGCGGCGGCAGGCTCATCAGGATGCTTTCGCTGCGGCCACCACTCTGCAGGCCAAACAGCGTGCCGCGGTCGTAGACCAGGTTGAATTCCACATAGCGGCCGCGACGGTACAGCTGGAACTCGCGTTCACGCTCGCCGTAGGCGGTGTCCTTGCGCTGCTGCACGATCGGCAGGTAGGCATCAAGGAAGCCATCGCCGACCGCGCGCAGATAGTCGAAATCGCGTTCGAAATCGCCGTGCAGGTCGTCGAAGAACAGGCCGCCGACGCCGCGCGTTTCATTGCGGTGGCGCAGGAAGAAGTACTCGTCGCACCAGCGTTTGTGCGCGGCATAGCGTTCGTCACCGAATGGCGCACTCAGATCGCGCGCGACCCGGTGCCAGTGCTGCACATCCTCGTCGAACGGATAGAACGGAGTCAGATCGAAGCCACCGCCGAACCAGCTGGCCACCACTTCGCCGTCGCGCTGCGCCTGGAAGAAGCGCACGTTGGCATGGGTGGTCGGCACGTAGGGGTTCAGCGGGTGGAACACCAGCGACACGCCGGTGGCGCGCCAGGAGGCGCCAGCCAGTTCCGGACGATTGGCCGAGGCCGACGGCGGCAGGCGGCTGCCGGCCACGTCGGAGAAGCCGATGCCGGCCTGTTCGAACACCGCACCGTCGCGCAGCACGCGGGTGCGCCCGCCACCGCCCTCGGCACGCTGCCACAGGTCTTCCTGGAAGCGGGCCTGGCCATCGGCGGCCTCGATCGCCGCACAGATGCGGTCCTGCAGGTCGGTGAGGTAGGCGCGCACGCGCTCGAATTCGTTCATGGCGCGTACTTTACCGCAGGGCCTGCCCGAAGCTGCGGACAGGCCCTGGCCGGCTCAGCGCTTGCGGTTGGAATTGCGCGGCGCCGGAGTGTCGTCTTCGGCTGCCTCGTCAACCGCCTTCTGCAGAGCACCACCCAGCGTGATCAGCTCCCAGTTCTGGGTGCCGAGCACGTCGCAGGCCACATGCAGGCCACTACGGTCGGCCTTGCACAGCTGCTCCAGGGTTGCCCGTGCGTCCAGTTCCGCGCCGTTGCCCTGCGCGGTCACCAGGTTCTCGCACCCTTCGCGCACGCCGGCGCGGCAGACCGTGGTGTAGTGCCCGGCGGCCTGCAGCCAGTTCCCGGACAGCGCAAGGCGGTTGCCGAGAATGTTGCAGCCCTGCAGCTTGCCCTGCGCGCAGCAGGCTTCGGCACCGCCCTCGTTGGCCAGCGCCAGCGGGCAATCCTGTGGCAGTGGCAGCACCTTGAACTGCTTCGGTGCACTGCACCGGGTCGGACCCTCGCCGGTGGGGACGAACACCTGGAAGCGGGTCCAGTTATCCAGGCCCAGCAACTGGCCGCCGGGCAGCGGGCGCAGCACGAAGTCGCCGTCCCGGTCGTGGTGGATGCGGATGTCGCCCTTTTCGACACGTGCGCGAAGATGGCTGCTCCAGCCAACGCCAACCAGGCCGGCATCGCCGAAGTCCAGCGTGTCCATCAGGCCGCCGTCGGACCGGTAATTGCCGCAGGGCAGGACCGTTGCCGGTTGCGGCTGCAACGATGCGCCCACCGCCTGCAACGCCGGCAGGCGCTCGCAGGTGGCGGTGTCATTGCCGGGGGTGCAGGCCGCAGCCAGGGCTTGCACCGCCTGCTGGGGATCTCCCGCGTCCCAGGACAGCTCAGCCACGCGGGTGCAGAAGCCGCCGTGCGGTACCTCGCGGCACAACCGCAACAACTGTTGCCGCCGCTCAGCCGGAATGATCACCGGCACGGTCGGCGCCGTCATCGTCACCATGGCTTCGGTCATGGCGGCCGTCATCGCGGCCTTGACCAGCTGCTCCTGCACTGCCGGGTCGGCCTCGAGTGCGGCGGCACACGCCGGGGTTCCCTGTTCGAAGCCACCGTTGTCACAGGCAGCGGGGAGTTTGATGCCAGACAAGGCGGCGTCGAGCGCTGCCTTTGCCAGGGCGGGATCGGCCTCGACCGAGGGTTTGGCCTCCTCGTGCCAACGATCAGCCAGTTGCAGGCACATGCCGGGCACGCCTTCCCGGCACCCTGCTTCCAGCGCGGTCGGGGTCGCTTCGCGACGGTTGTCCAGGCACGCGGCCGCATCGGCCAGGCAGCTGCCATCAGCCGGCGTGGCGGCTGCGGCGCACTGTGCTGGCGCCTGCAGGAGGTAGACCGTGCCATCCACCTCGACCGTGCGGCCACGATCGCGCACCTGCAGCGCGCTGGGCAGGCCGTACTCCAGGTTCACCAGCTGCAGCTTTCCGTCGATCTGCTGGAACGCGACCGGAGACGGCGCACTGCCGAAGTGCTTCTGCTCGCCGCGGTTGGGTGAGCTGATGCGCAGCGTGCTGCTGCCTTCATCGGCCTTGAACAGGCCGCATTGCGGCGATTGTGCGGCAGCCATCGGCGCGGCCAGCAGCAACGCCCAGGCCAGCCAGCGGCGGCGCGGTGCGGGTGAATGCATGTCGTCTCCTTGACGATCGAACGGGAAGCTCCTGGCGCTACGGCGAACCCTGGCCCTCGCGCGGGGGCGTGCATTGTGCCGTGCCGGGCACGAGCTGGTAACGCTGGTAGGCCGTCTGGTTGTCCATGCCGAGCAGGTCGCCATTGCCGAGCTGGCGCAGCACAAGGGTTTCGCCGTTCTGCTGCAGCTGGACGGCGCCTTCGTGCAGGCGGGCACGCGCGCCATCACCGAAGTCGAGCATGTCGATCACCCCACCGTCGGCCTGATAGCGGCCGCACGGCACCCGCTGCAACGGCACCAGGCGCAGGTCGGTGCCGAGTTCACGCAGCGGTGCGGTACGTTCGCAGGCAGTAACGCGTCCCGCATCGCAGACCACCTGCAGGGCCTGCACTGCCAACGCAGGTTCCAGCGCGTTCAATTGCTGCGCGGCCACTTCCACGCAGAAGCGGCCACTGCGGTGCTGCAGGCACCGCTGCTGCAGCTGATCGCGAGCAGCGGCCTGAAGCGGCGAACCCAGCGTGTCTTCGTCTTCCTGCTGCAGGCGTTGATTCACCCGCTGCATGGCGGCAGCCAATGCATCATTCGTCAGCGCCTCGCAGGCCTGCGGGTCATGCCCGGGCGTGTGTTCGCGGCAGGCAGGCGGGCGTTCAAAGCCCGTGGCACCGACGTCGTCGGTGGCCTTTGCTGGGCTGCCATCCCGCAGTTGTCGCAGCAGCGCCGAGCAGCCCGCGCCAACGCCTTCGCTGCATGCGCGCTGGGTCTGGCCGGGCGAAGCCGCGGGCAGCTGCGCAATGCAGTGGCTGCCGGCGGCGCGGCAGCTGCCGGCAATCGCGGCGGGTTCGCTGGCGCAGTCCCGGGACTGGCGCAACGTGTAGACCACCACAACCTCGTCTTCGATGCGCTGCCCATCGGCACTGATCCGGACCGGCAGCGCCACGCCATCGTCGAGCATGACCAGGCGGGTCTGCGCCGCACTGCGATCGACCCACAGCGGCTCCGGCTCGCTGCCGTCGTCGTGGCGGTAGCCGGTGCTGGGTGATGTGAACACCAGCGCCATGCCGCCGTCGGTGCTGCGGTACTCGCCACAGCGCAGCGCATCGGCGGCGGCAGGTAGCGCGGCGAACAGCAGCAGCGCGGGGAGAAGGGTCAGCAAGCGCATGCGACGGTCCTTGTCGAGCAGAGGAGGGGAGGGGCTCAGTGGAAGCGCGAGCGGATGTCTGCTCGCAGCAGGCGCCAGGCCAGCCAGCCCTGCAGGCCGAGGAACAGGATTGAGGTGCCGACCACGGTCAACGTGATCAGCCAGCGCTTCACCTGCAGTTCCTGCACCAGCCCCGGTTCATCGGTCAGAAGCGGGATGAGGTCGCGCATGAACACGTCCAGCCACCCGGCGATCGCGAAGTTGGTCAATGCGCTCAGCAGCAGTATCGCCACGAAGCTCCACAGGCCCCAGCGACGCTCGCGCAGCAGTCCCCAGCTGGCCAGGGTCGAGGCCAGGCACAGCAGTGCGGCGATCATCGACGCGTCCACCGGGTGCGCCAGCAGCCAGGTCAGGCTGTGCACCTGTTGGTGCTGCGCTTCATTGGCCAGCAGTTGCCAGAGCGGGAGATCGTGCAGCGGCCAGAGCAGCAGGCCCTGCAGCACGAAGTAGACCGTCAGCAGCAGTGACAGCCAGAACGAAGCCTGTCCGATCGGGCGCACCCAGGCGTAATAGGCTGGAGCGGCAGGCGAGGGAAGCGGCGGGATCGGCACTGACATCCGGTGTCCTTGCAGTCGTCACCCGCGCGATCAGCGGGCCGTCACCCGGGTGGCGACGGCCGGCAGGATATGGTGTTCGCTCAGCGGTGCCAAGGGCAGGCCGTGCGGCGGCTGCAGCGGTACCCAGGCCAGTTCGGCGATCTCCGCGCGTGCCTGTGGCATGCCGTCCACCCGCACCCACCATGCCTGTGCCTGCACGCGGTGACCGGGTTCGTTCACCGCCCAGTCCTCGAAGTGGCCCAGCGCGATGGAGGCATCGGTGCGCAGCTGCACGGCGAGTTCCTCGTCCAGCTCGCGGGCCAGCGCCTGCAGCGGTGCTTCGCCGGGTTCGGGCTTGCCGCCCGGCTGGATGAAGCGGCTGGCGCCGTGCTTGCGCACCACCAGCGCCCGGCCGCGGTCATCCAGGATGACCGCGGCCACGATGTGGATCGTGGCCGCGGCGTTGCTCACTTCAGGTTCTGCTCGAACAGCTTGAGGATGCGCTTGTACTGGTCCAGCCAGGAATCGGCGCGCACGTAGCCGTGGCGCTCCAGCGGGTACGGTGCGATCGACCAGTTGTCCTTGTGCAGTTCGATCAGGCGCTGGGTGAGGTTCACCGAGTCCTGGAAGAACACGTTGTCATCCATCATGCCGTGGGCGATCAGCAGGTTGTCCTGCAGGTTCTGCGCGTACTCGATCGGCGAGGACACGCGGTACGCCTCCGGATCGATGTCCGGGGTGTTGAGGATGTTGCTGGTATAGCCGTGGTTGTACTGGTGCCAGTCGACCACCGGGCGCAGCGCGGCGCCGGCCTTGAACGTGCCCGGCGAGCGGAACAGGGCCATGAAGGTCATGAAGCCGCCGTAGGAACCGCCGTAGATGCCGGCATGATCGCGATCACCCTGCTGGGTATCGACCAGCCAGTCCAGGCCGTCCTTGTAGTCTTCCAGTTCCGGGTGGCCCATGTTGCGGTAGATCGCCGTTCGCCAGTCGCGGCCGTAGCCCTCGCTGCCGCGGTAATCCATGTCCAGCACGATGTAGCCCTTCTGCACCAGCAGGTTGTGGAACATCTGCTCGCGGAAGTAGGCCGGGTAGCGCTGGTGCACGTTCTGCAGGTAGCCGGCACCGTGCACGAACATCACGATCGGGTACTTTTTGCCGGGTTCCTTGTTTTCCGGTTCGTAGTACTTGGCCCAGACCACGCCGGCACCGTGCTTGGACGGCACCGCCATCAGCTTCGGCTGGATCCACTGGCGCGCCTTGTAGTCGGCAGTGCGGGTGTCGGTCAGTACGCGGGCCTGGCCACCGGTGCTCGGCAGCACGGCCAGCTGCGGCGGCAGGTAGGCACCGGAATAGCGCACCAGCAGCTGCTGGCCGTCCGGCGACAACGAGAAGTCTTCCACGCCGTTGAGGCTGGTCAGCTCGCGCACCTGGCGGTTGCCGGTGTCCACCGCGCAGACTTCGTAGTCATGCGGTGCCTGCTGGTTGCACAGGAAATAGAAGCCCTTGCCATCGGCCGACGGCACCGGCGCCGAGGTTTCCCACTTGCCGCTGGTCAGCGCCTGCGGCTTGGCTGTGCCGGCCTGGGTGTACAGGTGCGAGAAGCCCGATTCCTCGGACAGCAGCCACAGCGTGCGGCCATCGGCCATCCAGCCGAAATCGTTGAAGCCCCAGTTGATCCAGCCGCTGTCGGTCAGGCGATGGCGGTTCTGCACGCGGCCATCGGTAGCGTTGACGCTGATGATCCAGCGGTCCTTGTTGTCGTTGGCACGCAGCATCACCGCGGCCTGCTGGCCGTCGGCGCTCCAGCGGATGCCGCCGCCCATGAAGTCGCTCATCACCTGCACGCTGCGGTCGCCCTTCAGCGCATCCTTGCCGGCCTTGCGGCGCAGCTCGGCCAGCGGGTCGGTGGCGATGCCGGGCAGGCTGGACAGCGAGACCTTCTCGGCCTTGCCGGTGCGCACGTCCACATACCACAGGGTGTGCGGTTCGAAGCCGTTACGGCCGACGCGGGTGCGGGTGTCTTCGGTTTCCTCGTAACCCGACTCGGTCACGTACAGCGGCATCTTGCCGCCACGGCCGTCGTCGAAGTCCTTCGGCTTGGTCACCACGATCAGGTGGGTCAGGTCCGGCGACAGCACGCTGTCACCGATCTCCACGTCGGCACCCAGGTACACCGGACCCGGCGCGCGGGTCGGGTCGGCCTGGCGCCAGCGCTGGTCCTGGTCCTTCAGCGCTTCGCGCTGGTCGCGGTCGCGGCGCAGGGTTTCCAGCGTGCGCAGCTGCTGGTCGCGCAGCACATCGGCCTTCGGCGCCGTACGCGGGTCCTTCTCGGCCTTCAGGCTGGCCACCTGCTGCACGCCGCTGGCGGCGGTCCAGTGGAACCAGTTCTGGCCAACGCGCCAGATCACGCCGTTGTCAGCGGCGAAGTTCACGTTGCCCGCGCGCTCGTTGCTGCGGGTCAGCTGGGTCAGCGCGCCGCTGCGCAGGTCGCGCACGAACACGTCGCCATTGCGGACGAAGGCGCTGCGGCTGCGGCTGCGGTCGTAGACCGGCTCGGCCACGTCGAGGGTGCCGCGCTGGTCATCGGCTACCTGTGCGGCCACGCCGCCGGCGACCGGCTGGCGGAAGGTATCGCGCACCGGGCTGCCGCTGCGCTTGAGCTGGTACTCCACCTGCTGGCTGTTCCACGACCACCAGGCCTTCTCGACCGGCGGACCGATCCAGTCCGGGTCGGCCATGGCCTGTTCGATGGTGATCGGCGTCGGCGCGGCATGCGCAGCCGGTGCGGCCAGCACGGCCGACAGCAGGAGGGACAGGGGCAGCACTCGGGACATGGGCGGACGGCACCAGTAGAGGAAACCGGGCAAGGGTAGCAGCCGCCCGGGCCGGGGGAGGGGGCCACAGGTCATGGCAGCGGGATTGGCAAAGTGGTGCAACCGGTAGCCGGCCTCGCGCATCCAATCTCCTGAACCCGCATCATCCACCGAACAGGAGCCCGACCATGCAGGAACTGATCCCGATCACCCTCTTCATCTGCATCGCCTATGCGATCCACGCCATTGCCGATGCCCGCGCCCGCAGCAAACTGGTCGCTCCCCATGTGCCGGAGGAAGTGATCCGCTCGCTGGCCTTGCTGGAGGAAGAGCGCCGCCGCCAGGGCGCATTGCGCTGGGGCATCAGCCTGGTCTGCCTGGCGCTGGCCATGGCCCTGCTGGAAGTCATCGGTGCCCGTGACCTGACCTTCGGCGCCGCTGCGGCGATGGTGGGCAGTGCCGGCCTCGGCCAGCTGCTGGCCTGGCACTTCACCCGTCCCGCCGCGCGCAAGGGCTGAGCCAGGACATGCCACGGGCACAGGGGGCGCCCCGCACATGAGCCTGCTTGGCGACGCACTGTCGGCATTGAGGGGCCGTGGCCGGCAGGACACAGCAGCGGCCGCACCGCCTGTTGAACGGCTGGATGCGGACCAGGCCCTGGTGCGGGCCATCATCGATGGCTCGCAGGCGGCGTTTTCGCAGCTGGTCGAGACCCACCAGCGCACCTGCGCACATGTGATCGGGCGCATGGTCGGCGACCGCGACCAGGTGGCCGACCTGCTGCAGGAGACCTTCCTGGCCGTGTTCCGCCAGCTGCACCGGTTTCGTTTTGAATCCTCGCTGCGCACCTGGGTCTCGCGGGTGGCCTACACCACCGCGCTGCAGCACCTGCGCCGACGCCGGCTGGAGGCGCAATGGATGGTGGCGGTGGAAGTGCCCGAGGAGCTGGGCATTGGCGATGAAGGGCCGGGGCCGGCCGAATTCAGCGAGGCGCTGCAGGCGGGCCGCCATCTTGGCATCGCGCTGGAGCGGTTGAGTGCACCGCAACGATTGATCGTCGGCCTGCACTACCTGGAGGACTTCGACCTGGCTGAGATCGAGCAGGTGACCGGGCTGGCACGCGGTACCATCAAGAGCCACCTGCACCGCGCGCGCCAGGTCCTGAAGCAGGAACTGACGCGGCACGCCTCCGCCGGAGAACTGCTGTGACCCAATCGACCGACCCTCGTGATGCGGAAGAGCGCGCACTGGCACAGGCGTTGCGTGAGCAGGCGCGGCAGGAAAAGGCGCCGGATGTGAGCGAGGCATTGCAGAAGCGGATTGCTGCCGAGTCGCGCGACAGTGGCGTGGGCTATGTAGTGGTGCAGGTGGTGTTGCTGGGGGCGTTGGTGGCGGCGGCTGTCTGGTATTTCTGGGTCTAGGAAAGCACTGACGCCTGCACCTGATTCTGGACGCTTTTCCCTCCAACACCCGATCAGATGGTCAGGCATCGGGCGTTGTCTGCAAATCGACAGTTGGCCTTCCCCGTCAGATTCCGTCACCTTGGCCTCGCCGTCAGTGCGGTGACTCTATCCAGGACCTACGAGCTACGTGTGCTTTCTGAGGAAAGTTGCAAATTCCATGGCTCCACTTGAGGCGGAGTTTCACAATCAGAGATTCTCAACCATCAGTTTCCAGGGGTATGGAGTGAGAATCACATGGACAGGTGCGCGAGTAAGCCAATGCCGGATGCAGTTGGATGATGCTCTACTACATCCAGCTTTCGCTCGCCCGGTTCAAGCAGCGAATCGGCACTCATCTGGCAATCGCTCTCATGCTGGGTGCTGGGGTAGGGATCACCACCGTGATGCTTTCCATTGTTCTCCAGGCATCGTCGGATCCCGCTCCAGGCCGGAGCTCGGCATTGTTCCGCCCCTACCTTGACGCGCGTCCAGATGCACTGCGCAGTGGCTCTCCGGATCCTGGTCAGTCACTGACCTGGCCAGACGCGAAGGTGCTTCTGAACCAAGGCCGGACGTGGAAGCAGGCAGCAATGGCAGGGGGCGCGGTGACGCTCTCCCGGCCGGGAGAGTCCAGCGCAAGACTGCGCGCCAGGTTCGCCACGTCCGAAGTCTTCAGTGTCCTTGGCATTGCCGTTGTTCAAGGGCGCGCATGGACCGCCGAGGAGGGGCATGCTGCGAGCCGAATCGTGGTTCTGTCGCGTGCGCTCGCAGAGCGCGAGTGTGCAGAGGGCTGTGTTGGTCATCAGTTGGAACTGGGCAGACGCACCTATACCGTGGTGGGTGTCGCGGAGGATTGGCATCCGGTGCCTATGTTTCAGGGAGACCTCACGCGCAGACCGTTTGTGGAGCCTGACGAGATCTACCTGCCGCTTGAAACCGCAATCGCAGACAAGCTGACCGTTGTGGACGGGACGGCGATCTGGGGTGGTGACCAGGACACGGATCCTGCAGGGGCCAATGTTTCCTGGCTTCAATTGTGGGCGTGGCTGCCCACCGCAGATGATGTCGCCGCTTACCGCGCGAATCTGAACGCCTATGCGCAGGATAAGGGGCTTCGGATCGAGCCAGGCGCCCAGCAGGTGGCACTCTGGCCGTTGATGGATTGGCTGGACAGGCTGGGATTGGTTCCGGAGCAGGCCAGGATGCAGCTTCGGTTGTCGCTGATCCTTCTCGGCGTGTGCATCGTCAACGCGGCGGCGCTGCTGAGCTTCAGTCTGGGGCGCCGTCGGCGGGAGCTCGCGATTCGACGTGCACTGGGAGCGCGACGCCGAGACGTGTTCATCCAGCTCATGTGGGAATCCATCGCGGCGGGCGTCGCAAGCAGTGCGCTCGCTGTCGTCACCTATACGCTGGGAATCCGGGTGGTTGCTGCGGGAGACGTTCTGCCCAGCGCGATAACAGCGATGCATGCCGGAGCAATGCTGATGGCGGCTGGTCTGGGAGTCGTCACGACGTTGCTCTGTTCATTGGTCTCATCGTTTGAAATCTGCAGGGTCAGCTCACTGTCGAGTGCCTTCGCGAAGGGGGCTGCCTGAAATGTTCGAATCAATGAGGGAGACTCGACGACATCTGGGAAGCGCCGCACTGCTTGCAGTGCAGGCTGCGCTTGCAAGCCTGGCATGTGCGTTCGCACTGCAATCTGTGCTGGACAGCTTCGCCAGATTGAACACCCGCAGCATCCGGGACGCAGTATCGATTGGTGTGGTCAGGGTCTCGGATGTCGAAGAAGGCGCTGATGCTGCAGTGCTGCGGGCAGACCTGTCCGCGATCCGGCTGCCCGGTGTTCAGGACACGGTTGTGAGCGACGCTGTTCCGTTCGGGGGAAGAGCCCATCGATACGGCGTGTGCACCAGCGAGTCGGCCATGGCGTACTCGATGAACGCGGGTACGACAGACGTTGCTGGATGTGATCGCATTCCCGTGGCAACTGCCAGCTCTGGCTTGCTGGCGATGCTGGGCGCGGGAATCGTCCTGGGACGGGATGCCACAGAGGACGACATGGCTGAAGGTGCTCCGGTAGTGCTGATCAGTGAAGCGCTGGCTGCCCGTCTGTTCGGAACGGAGAGTGCTGTTGGCCGCCACCTGTATTTCGGCCCCGGCAGCAGCCGGGTCATCGTGGGCGTATTTGCGTCTGTTGCTGGACCGGCACCAGGAGGCAATGAGCGGGACTCGCAGTGGGCGCTGCTTCCTGGCCTTCCCACGGTCGCCAGTCGCTATTATCTGGCGAAGTGGAAGTCGGAGGTTGATCGTTCATCGCTTGATCGCACTGTCGATGCGCTGCAGCGGCCCTATCGGATCGTGAATTCGACCGGTGTCGAGACGCTGGCGGGATATCGCGACGCCTACGTCAAAGCTGATCGCTTCGCTACGACCGTGCTCGCGGTCATGACGGCCATCGTTCTCGGTGTACTGATGGCCGGGGTTTCCGGAGTCGTAGGCGCCTGGCTTGATCGGCGCCGGCACTCCATTGGGGTTCGACGGACACTCGGTGCTCGCGGCTCAGTGATCTTTGCCGAAATCATGTTCGAAGTTTCACTGTTCACCACACTGGGCGCCCTGCTCGGCGCGTTGTCGTTGCAGTGGATAGGGCCGCCACAGGATGGCATCACAGGTTCACTGTGGTTATCGATATCGAGCGCTGTCGTGCTGGTGATGGCGGCCTGCTTGACTGCACTGGTACCCCGGGCCCTGCGAATCGCCAAGGAGCCGCCCTTGACCCTGCTGAAGCCCCTGTAGCCCGTTCATCCTGTCATCCAGCTTCCCTGCGACAAAGTGAAGCAGCGCGTCACCCGGTCGCATCCCACCTTAACGAAATCCTCCTAAAGTGGTCCGGTATCCCACCGGTCACAGGCAGGAGGCGTCCCTTGGACGCGTTGTTGTTGTCCCGGATCCAGTTCGGATTCGTCATCAGTTTCCACGTGCTGTTCCCCGCCTTCACCATCGGTACGGCCAGCTGGCTGGCCTTCATCGAATGGCGGTGGCTGCGCACGAAGTTGCCCGTGTGGCGCGAGCTGTATTTCTTCTGGCAGAAGATCTTCGCCGTGTCGTTCGGCATGGGCGTAGTCAGCGGCATCGTCATGGCCTTCCAGTTCGGCACCAACTGGCCACGATTGAGCGAGGTGGCCGGTACGGTCATCGGTCCGTTGCTGACCTATGAGGTGCTGACCGCGTTCTTCCTGGAAGCCAGCTTCCTCGGCGTGATGATGTTCGGCTGGGGCCGGGTCTCGCCGCGCCTGCATTTCTTCTCCACCTGCATGGTGGCGCTGGGCACGCTGTTCTCCACGTTCTGGATCCTGTCGTCCAACAGCTGGCTGCATACCCCGGCCGGCTACGAGATGGTCAATGGCATCGTGCATCCGGTGGACTGGTGGCAGGTGGTGTTCAACCCCTCGTTCCCGTACCGCCTGGCCCACATGGCGCTGGGCTCGTTCATCACTACCTGTTTCGTGATTGGTGGCGTCGGCGCGTGGTACCTGCGCAAGGGCACGCACGTGGAAGCGGGTCGGCGCATGCTGATCGCGGCGGTGGCGTTCGCGGCGCTGACCGTACCGGTGCAGATTCTCGTCGGCGACATGCATGGCCTGAACACACTCAAGCATCAGCCGATGAAGATCGCGGCGATGGAAGCGCACTGGCATGAAACCAGGGAAGGCGAGGGCGTGCCGCTGGTGGTGTTCGCGCTGCCGAACGAGAAGGAAGAGCGCAACGACTTCGAAGTGGCCATTCCGAAGCTGGGCAGCGTGATCCTCACCCACAGCCTGGACGGCACCTTTGATCCGCTCACCTCGGTGCCGGCCAGCGAACGGCCGCCGGTGACGCCGGTGTTCTTCGCCTTCCGCATCATGGTCGGGCTGGGTACGTTGATGCTGTTGCTGGCCTGGGTCTCGGCCTTCCAGCTCTGGCGGAAGAAGCTGCTGGACTCGCCGTGGCTGCTGCGCGGCTGGAACTGGATGCTGCCGAGCGGCTTCATCGCGCTGCTGTCGGGCTGGTTCGTCACCGAAATGGGGCGCCAGCCGTGGGTGGTCTATGGCGTTCTGCGCACCGCTGATGCGGTCGGCCCACAGAGCGCGTGGATGACCGCGCTGTCGCTGGGTGTCTACGTGGTCGGCTACGCATTCGTATTTGGTTGGGGCATCTGGTACCTGGTGAAGATCCTGCGCCATGGGCCGCAGCCGTATGCCGAGGGGCCGTCGCTGGACCACGGCAGCCACACCCCGGCGCGTCCGTTGTCGGCGGCCGATGAACCGCTGGAGGAGCGCTGACATGGACCTGATGACCTGGCTGCCGGTGGCGTGGTTCGCGGTGATCGGCTTCGGCGTGCTGATGTACGTGGTGCTGGACGGCTTCGTGCTCGGCATCGGCATCCTTGCCCCGTTCGCCGAGGACGAGGAACAACTGGACCTGATGATGAACACCGCCGCGCCGATCTGGGACGGCAACGAGACCTGGCTGGTGCTCGGTGGCGCTGGCCTGCTGGCGGCCTTCCCCAAGGCCTATGCGGTGCTGCTGTCGGCGCTGTACCTGCCGGTGCTGCTGCTGGTGGTGGCGCTGGTGTTCCGCGGCGTGGCCTTCGAGTTCCGCTTCAAGGCGCATCGATCGCGCCGGTTGTGGAGCGTGGCGTTCGGCCTCGGTTCGCTGCTGGCCACGTTTGCCCAGGGCGTGATCCTCGGCACCCTGGTGCAGGGCATCCCGCTGGTGGACGGTGTCTATCAGGGCGGGCCGTTTGCCTGGTTCAGCCCGTTCGCGATGCTGACCGGTGCCGCACTGGTGGCCGGCTATGCGCTGCTGGGCAGCACCTGGCTGATCCTGAAGACCGAAGGTCGCGTGCAGACGCTGGCGCGGCAGATGACCCGGCCACTGGTGGTGGCGGTGATCGCGGCGATGGGCCTGGTCAGCAGTTGGCTGCCGTTCCTCGATTCGCGCCTGATGGCGCGCTGGTTCAGCGACGGCAACTTCTGGTGGCTGTCGCCGGTGCCGCTGCTGACCCTGGCGGTGGCCGCCGCGCTGTGGCGCAGTGCCACCCACCCGCGCCGCGACCTGCCGCCGTTCCTGCTCAGCCTGGCCCTGTTCGTGCTCGGCTTCCTCGGCCTGGTGCTGGGCATGTGGCCTTATCTGCTGCCACCGTCGATGACCCTGTGGCAGGCCGCCGCGCCGGCGTCGTCGCTGGGCTTCACGCTGGTCGGGCTGGTCATATTGCTGCCGGTCATCCTCGGCTATACGGCGTGGTCCTACCGGGTATTCCGCGGCAAGGTGCACGCCGACACCGGTTACCACTGATCGATTGAAGACGGGGCCTGTCGGTGCCGGGCCCCGTGTTGGGGAATGTGAAACCTGCACACCCTGCGCGGGACGTGCTAGCGTGCGCTCCTTTCCGGCGGCCAGGGGGGCAGCCGGCGACGTCCTGGACGGACGCACGGCTGCAGGAACGGGGGGCCGCCGCGCGTCGCCGTAATGGCTCGTGCCTATCGTTCTCCCGTTGAAGCACCATCGCTAAATGATCGAATTCTCCATCGTCGACTGGGCCGCCTGGGCGCCCGGCCTGAGTGAGCGTAGCCAGTGGCTGGGCTGGGCCGATGCGCCGTACCTGCCGCATGGCGCGGACACGCCGGCGCTGGCCGAAGTGCCGGCGATGCAGCGCCGCCGCATCGAGCGGCTGGGCCGGATGGCGATCCAGGCCGCGTGCTGGTGCGAGGACGGGCAGGGCGCCGATAGTGACGTGCCGCTGGTGTTCGCCAGCCGCCACGGCGACGTGGCCCGTTCGATGGACCTGCTGGGCGCGCTGGTCGGCGACCAGCCGTTGTCGCCGACCGGATTCGGCCTGTCCGTGCACAATGCGATTGCCGCGCTGTATTCCATCGCCCGCGGCCACCGCGGCAACTATCTGGCGCTGGCGGCGGGCCAGGCCACGGTGGAGACGGCCTGCCTGGAGGCCGTCGGCCTGCTGGCCGACGGTGCCCGCGAGGTGCGGGTGGTGGTCTATGAGTCGCCACTTCCGGAAATTTACGCGACGTTCGCCGACGAACCCGACCCGTTCTTTGCCTGGTGCTGGCGCCTGACCGCCCCGGCAGAGGGCCGACCGACGCTGTCGCTGCAGTGGCAGCCGGCCGACGCCCAGGCCAGCACTGCGCCCGGCCTGCTGCCGCATGCGCTGGACCTGCACCGGTTCCTGTTGTCCGGCGCGCCGGCGCTGGAACACGTGGCCCACGGCCAGCGCTGGCGCTGGAGCCGCCGTGGCTGAGCTGCTGCGCCGCCTCGACCATGCCTGGCGGGTGTTTGGCACCGGCCTGAGCTTTGTCGCATTTGGCCTGGGCGGCCTGCTGCTGGGCGTGCTGGTGATGCCGGTGCTGCTGCTGATGCGCGACCCGGTGGTCCGCCGCCGCCGGGCCCGCCGCGTGGTCCAGGCCGCCTTCGCCAGCCATCTGCGGCTGATGCGCGGGCTGGGGGTGATGACCTACGAGATCGAGGGCGGTGAACGCCTGCAGCGCGACGGCCTGCTGGTACTGGCCAACCACCCGACCCTGATCGACGTGGTCTGCCTGATCTCGCTGCTGCCCAACGCCGACTGCGTGGTCAAGCGGGCCGTGGCCTGCAACCCGTTCATGCGCGGTCCGGTACGGGCCGCCGGCTACATCTCCAATGACGACGGCGCCGGCCTGGTCGATGACTGCGTGGCCGCGGTGCATGCCGGCGGCACCCTGGTCATCTTCCCGGAGGGCACCCGCAGCGTGCCAGGGCAGCCACCACGGCTGCAGCGCGGGGCCGCCAACATCGCCGTGCGGGGCCGCCTGGACGTCACCCCGGTGCGGATCACCTGCAGCCCGCCAACGCTGACCAAGGGGCAGAAGTGGTATCGTGTCCCCTCACGTCGCTTTCACGTTCGGCTGCAGATCGGCGAAGATATCCCGATCGCGCCATTTCTGGCCGAAGACGACTCGCCAAGGGGGGATGCCTTGGCAGCCCGTCGCGTCACCGAGCACCTTTCTCGTTATTTCGACCTGTCTGGAGATCCGAACCGTGCAAGCACTTGAGCACGAGATCAAGGAATTGATCATTTCCTCCCTTTCGCTGGAGGACATCACGCCGGAGGACATCGATCCGACCGCCCCACTGTTCGTCGAGGGCCTCGGCCTGGATTCGATCGACGCGCTGGAGCTGGGCCTGGCGCTGCAGAAGAAGTACGGTGTGAGCCTCTCGGCCGATTCGGAAGAAACCCGTCGCCATTTCTCCAGCGTGCGCGCGCTCGGCGAGTTCGTCGCCGCCCGCCAGTCGTAACGGTGCCAGGACCTGCCATGACCAAGAATGAACTGTTCGAACGCATCGTCAGCATCCTGACCGACAGCTTCGAGATCGAAACCGCCCGGATCACCCCGGAGGCCCGTCTGTACGACGACCTGGACATCGACAGCATCGATGCGGTGGACCTGATCGTGCAGCTCAAGCCGCTGCTCGGCCGCAACCTGCAGCCGGAAGCGTTCAAGGCCGTGCGTACCGTGCAGGACATCGTCGATGTGGTGCACAGGCTGCTGCCGGACCAGGCAGCAGCCTGACCGCAGCGCCGGCGGCTCCACCATGGCACGCGCACGCACGGTCGTGGTGGCTGCGATCTCGCTGGCCTACCCGGTGCTGGTGTACCTGGCGATGGGCCGCTTCGAGCCACGCTGGCTGTCGCTGCTGCTGTTCACCCTGGCCCTGCTGCGCGCGCTGAGTACGCGCCAGCCGCTGTGGTGGGCCGCGGCAGCCGGCACCGGCCTGCTGGCGGTGCTGGCCACCGTGCTCAACCAGGCCCTGCCGCTGAAGCTGTACCCGGCGCTGGTCAACGCAGTGATGCTGGCGGTATTCGGCACCAGCCTGCGTTTCGGCCCGCCGCTGGTGGAACGCCTGGCTCGGCTGCAGGAACCGGACCTGCCCCCGTTCGCGGTGGCCTATACCCGCCGCGTCACCCAGGTGTGGTGCGGCTTCTTCGTTCTCAACGGCAGCCTGGCCCTGCTGACCGCGCTGTACGCGTCGGACCGGGTCTGGATGCTCTACAACGGATTGTTGGCGTACGTGATGATGGGCGTGTTGTTCGCAGGTGAGTGGCTGGTGCGGCGGCGGGTGAAGGCGGCGCACGCGCATGGCTGAGTGGATTGCTCTGGACCGGCTGCTGCTGGAGGCGCGGCCGCATCGAAGCGTTGGCGTCTGCGATGGCGAGGTGATCGACCACGCCTGCTTCCGCCAGCGCGTACTGGCCTGGCGCGCCGCGTTTGCGGCGGCCGAAGGCCGTGACTGGGCCTTGTATTTCGATGATGCGGTGGCCTTTGCCGCTGCGTTGTTCGGTGCCTGGCATGCCGGCAAGCGGGTGTTCCTGGCCGCCGACAACCTGCCGGCCACGCTGCAGGCGCTGCAGCCGCAGGTGAGTGGTTTCGCAGGCGACGTGTCCGCCGATTACCGCCCGCTGGCGGCGCTGGGCGCCACATCGGACGAGGGTCTTCAGGCGCTGGACGAGCGCGCCTGCGAGCTGTGCGTGTTCACCTCCGGCAGCACCGGACAGCCCAGTGCGATCAACAAGCGCATGGACCAGCTGACGCGCGAGGTGGACGCACTGCAGGCTGCGTTCGGCACGCAGCTGGAAGGCGTGCAGGTGCATGGCACGGTGTCCCACCAGCACATCTATGGCCTGCTGTTCCGCGTGCTGTGGCCGCTGGCCGCCGGCCGCCTGATCCATCCACGCCGGTTCTTCCATGAGGACCTGGTGGGCGCGCTGGCCGGTACCGACACGGTGCTGGTCGCGACCCCTGCCCACCTCAAGCGCCTGCCCGAGCAGCTTGACTGGGCCAGCCTGCATGGCCGCCTGCGTGCGGTGTTCTCCTCTGGCGGCCCGCTGCCGGAAGAAGCCGCACGCCAGGTGCGTCAGTGGCTGGGCGTGGCCCCGACCGAGGTCTATGGCAGCAGCGAGACCGGCGGCATCGCCTGGCGCCGCTGGGACACCGACCTGCCGCCGTGGCAGCCGCTGCCCGGCGTGCAGTGGCGCATCGAGGAGGGCTGCCTGGCGGTGGCCTCCGCACATCTGGAAACCCCGGATTGGTGGCGTACCCAGGACCGCGTTGAAGCGTTGGCCGATGGCCGCTTCCGCCTGCTGGGCCGCGCCGACCGCATCGTCAAGATCGAAGAACGCCGCGTTTCACTGGATGCGCTGGAACGTGCGCTGCGCGAAGACGCCGAAGTGGATGACGTGCGCGTGCTGGTGCTGCCCGGGCAGCGCGAGCAGCTGGCCGCGGTGGTGGTACCGGCCGATCCGACGCTGCTGGAGGGCGGTGAGGCCGCGCGCCGCGCGCTGGGCCAGCGCCTTGGCGCACGCCTGGCACAGGCTCATGACGCGGTCACCCGACCGCGCCGCTGGCGGCTGGTGCCGGCGCTGCCGATCAACGCACAGGGCAAGGTCACCCAGGCGGCACTGGCAGCGCTGTTCCAGCCGCTGATGCCGGTGCCGGTCTGGGATCACCGCGATGCGGCCAGCGCCACGTTGCGCATGACCCTCGACCCGGCGCTGCGGCCATTCCAGGGCCACTTCCCGCAGGCAGCGATCCTGCCCGGCGTGGCGCAGCTGGACTGGGCAGTGCGTTTCGGCCGCCAGGTGTTCCCGATGCCGGCAGCGTTTCTGCGCATGGATGCGGTGAAGTTCCAGCATGTGGCCCGACCGGGCGATGAGCTGACCCTGCAGCTGGACTGGGATGCTGCACGCAGCGTGCTGGCCTTCCGTTACACCTCCAGCCACGGTGTGCATGCCAGCGGCAAAGTGGTCTTCGCCGATGCGGACTGATCCGGCCGTTGCCGGTGCCGCGTTCGCGCCACTGGTGGTGATTCCCGTCTACGACCATGAGCACGCCATCGCGGCGGTGGTCGACGGCGTGCAGGCCGCCGGCCTGCCGTGCCTGCTGGTCGACGATGGCTCGCATGAGGCGTGCGCGGCAGCACTGCGTTCGCTGGCACAGCGCCAGGGCGTCGACCTGCTGCGCCTGGACGTCAACCAGGGCAAGGGCGGGGCGATGCTGGCCGGTTTCGCCGAAGCCGGCGCGCGTGGCTACAGCCACGTGCTGCAGATCGATGCCGACGGCCAGCACGATACCGCTGACCTGACACGCTTCATCGAAGCGGCGCGCGCCCATCCCGAGGCGGTGATCTGTGGCATTCCGGCCTACGACGCCAGCGTTCCCAAGGCGCGTTTGTACGGCCGCTACGCCACCCACATCTGGGTCTGGATCAACACGTTGTCGCTGCACCTGCGCGACACCATGTGCGGCTTCCGAGTGTATCCACTGCCGCCAGTGCTGCGCCTGGTCGGCGAAGAGACCATCGGCCGGCGCATGGATTTCGATACCGAAGTGATGGTGCGCCTGTACTGGCGGCAACTGCCGGTCGAGCACCTGGCCACGCGCGTGACCTATCCATCCGATGGCGTGTCGCACTTCGATGTGTGGCGCGACAACGTGCGCATCAGCCGCATGCACACCCGCCTGTTCTTCGGCATGCTCTGGCGCGCACCGCGCCTGCTGTGGCGCCGCCTGCGGGGACAGCACTGAGATGGCGGCCGCGCAGGGTGCCCCGCACTGGGCCGACATCGGCGAATCCACCTCGGTGGCCGGCGTGCTGTTCCTGTGCTGGGTGCACCGCTGGTTCGGGCGCTGGCCATTCCGCCTGTGCGTGTGGCCGGTGGTGGCCTGCCATTGGCTGGGCAACCATGTCGGTCGCCAGGCCTCGATGCAGTACCTGCAGCGGCTGCAGGCGCACAGCGGCGTGCTGGGCCGTGCGCCGACCCGGCGCGACAGCCTGCGCCACTTCTTCGCCTTCGCCGACACGATGCTGGACAAGATCCTCGGCCTGGGCGGGCGCTATCCGGCCGAACGCATCCATCTGCATCGCGACCTGGTGCTGGAGAAGATCGCGCGCCGCGAAGGCGGGCTGATCCTCACCGCGCACATCGGCTGCCTGGAACTGTGCCAGGTGCTGGCCGAACAGGTGCCGGGTTTCCGCATCACCGTGCTGGTGCACACCGCGCATGCACAGCGCTTCAACCGCCTGCTGCAGCGGCTGGACCCGCTGGCGGCGGTGGAGCTGGTGCAGGTAACCGAAATGGGCCCGGCCACGGCAATGATGCTGGCCGAGCGCGTGGCGGCCGGTGGCTTCGTCGCTATCGTCGGCGACCGCACGCCGGTGCAGGGCGGCCGCAGCGTCACCGCCGATTTCCTTGGCCACCGCGCGCCGTTCCCGATCGGCGCCTACGTGCTCGCTGCCGCGCTGGGCTGCCCGGTCTACACGATGGCCTGCCTGCACCAGGGTGAGGGCTATCGCGTGGCGTTTGAACAGTTTGCCGAACGCATCGTGCTGCCACGTGGCTCGCGCGATGCCGCGCTGGCCGAACAGGCACAGCGCTTCGCGCGCTGGCTGGAACTCCAGGTCATCCAGTCCCCGTTGGACTGGTTCAATTTCTTCCCCTTCTGGGATCAGGCTCCGCATGACGACTGACGCAGTACCCGTGTGCCGCTTTGGCGATGCACCGTTGACCATTGAAGACGTGGTTGCCCTGGCCCAGCGCCAGTGCGACGCCGCCCTGAGCGACGCGCCGGTGTTCCGCGCGCACATCCAGCGCGGTGCCGACTTCCTCGACCGCCTGCTGCGCGAGGACGGCGTGATCTATGGCGTGACCACCGGCTACGGTGACTCGTGCACGGTGAACATCCCGCCGGCGCTGGTGGCTGAGCTGCCGCACCACCTGTACACCTACCACGGCTGTGGCCTGGGCCGTTACCTGGACCCGGTCGAGACCCGTGCGGTACTGGCCGCGCGCCTGGCGTCGCTGGTGCGCGGCATGTCCGGTGTCAGTGTGCCGCTGCTGGAAGGCCTGGCCACGCTGCTGCAGCACGATGTACTGCCGATGATTCCGGCCGAAGGCTCGGTGGGTGCCAGCGGTGACCTGACCCCGCTGTCGTACGTGGCCGCGGTGCTGTGCGGAGAGCGCGAGGTGCTGCATGACGGCCGCGTGCAGCCGGCGGCGGATGTGCTGGCGAAGATCGGCATGACCCCGTTGAAGCTGCGGCCGAAGGAAGGCCTGGCGATCATGAACGGTACCGCCGTGATGACCGGCCTGGCCTGCCTGGCCTGGCAGCGCGCCGATTACCTGGCGCGCATGGCCACGCGGCTGACTGCGTTCAACGTGCTGGCCAGCGACGGCAACGCGCATCACTTCGACGAAACCCTGTTCTCCGCCAAGCCGCACCCGGGCCAGGGCCGCATCGCCGCGCGCCTGCGCAGCGACCTGCACAGCGAGCGTCCGCCGCGCAATGAACAGCGCCTGCAGGACCGCTACTCGCTGCGCTGCGCGCCGCATGTGATCGGCGTGCTGGAAGACAGCCTGCCGTTCCTGCGCCAGCTGATCGAAACCGAGCTGAACAGCGCCAACGACAACCCGCTGATCGACGCCGATGGCGAGCGCATCCTGCACGGCGGCCACTTCTACGGCGGCCACATCGCGCTGGCGATGGATACCCTGAAGAACACCGTGGCCAACGTCGCCGATCTGCTCGACCGGCAGCTGGCGCTGGTGGTGGATGCCCGTTACAACCATGGCCTGCCGGCCAACCTGTCGGCGGCCACCGGCCCGCGCGCGGCCATCAACCATGGCCTGAAGGCGCTGCAGATCAGCGTTTCGGCGTGGACCGCCGAAGCGCTGAAGCAGACCATGCCGGCCAGCGTGTTCTCGCGCTCCACCGAATGCCACAACCAGGACAAGGTCAGCATGGGCACCATTGCCGCGCGCGATTGCCTGCGCGTGATCGAGCTGACTGAACAGGTTGTGGCCGCGATGCTGGTCGCTGCCCGCCAGGGCTTGGCGCTGCGCGAACGGGTTGGCCTGAACGCGCAGCTGCATGGCAGTCTGGCCGACATGTACGCCGACCTGGGGCAGCGCATCGCCCTGGTTGAAGAAGACCGCGCGCTGGATCGCGAACTGCGGGAGCTGCTGGTGGAGATCCGCGCGCAACGTTGGGAGCTGTATGCCGGTGAATGAAGCAATCGAACGGGCCGGCGAGATTGCGCTGACCCCCGCCTTCCATGACTGCGATCCGATGAACGTGGTCTGGCATGGCAACTACTTCAAGTACTTCGAGATCGCGCGCTGCGCGCTGCTCGGGCGCTACGACTACGACTACCCGCAGATGCTTGAATCGGGCTACCTGTGGCCGGTGGTCGATGCCCGGGTGAAGTATGTGCGCCCACTGCTGTTCAACCAGGCCCTGCGCGTGATCGCGCGCATCGTGGAATGGGAGAACCGGCTGAAGATCGAGTACGAAATTATCGATGCGCAGAGCGGCCAGGTGCTGACCCGTGCGATGACCATCCAGGTCGCGGTGGACGCGGCCAGCAAGGAGATGTTGTACCAGTGCCCGCCGGTACTGTGGGAACGCCTGGGAGTGCCCGCGCCATGAACCGAGCGAACCGTTTTGCGCGCGCACTGCTGTGCGCGTTGCTGCTGCTGGTCGCACCGCTGGTGCAGGCGGCCGACCCCGCCATCGATGCGATCACCCAGGCGGTGGCGCGGCCGGATGTGCTGCGTGGCCAGTTCAGCCAGGAAAAGCAGGTAAGCGGCTTCAAGAACCCGCTGCGTTCTCAGGGCCGGTTCGTGGTCGCGCGCCAGCACGGCGTGATCTGGACCACGCTCAAGCCGTTCCCCTCCGAGGTGGTGGTCACCGCCGACCGCATCCTCAGCCGCCAGCGCGATGGCAGCACCCGCGTCGAACTCGATGCACGGCAGCAACCGGCGATGCGTTCGGTGAACGCGATCATGTTCGCGCTGATGAGTGGCGACGTGCAGGCGCTGTCCAGCCAGTTCAACGTGGCGGCCAGTCGTGAAGGGCAGGGCTGGCGGCTGCGGCTGACGCCGAAGTCGGCGATGCTGGCCAAGGCTTTCGAATCGCTGACCCTGCAGGGCGACCGCTATGTGCGCCAGGTCGAGATCGTGGAGGCCAACAAGGACCGCACGCAGATCCAGTTCAGCGCGTTGAGCGAGACGCCGGCCACGCTCAATGCCGACGAGGCCCGCCGCTTTGAGTGAGGCCGCGGCATCGAACGCACCGGACCGGTTGCGACGCTGGTGGCACTGGCTGGGCATCGCCTGGCTGCTGGTGCTGGTGGTACTGGGCGCGCAGCAGTGGCACCTGTGGAGCCAGCAATCGCGGATCGACACCGACATCCTCGCCCTGCTGCCGCAGGATGCACACGACCGCCTGTTGAGCGACGTCACCCGGCGCATCGCCGACGGCAGCTCGCGGCAGGTGGTGGTGCTGCTGGGCAGCAAGGACGGTGCTGTCGCCAAGCGTGCGCAGGCGGCTTTTGCCGCAGCCATGGCCAAGGACGCCGATCACGCCCTGCTGGTACCCAGCGGCTCGATCGAAGGCTGGTTCGATGAGGCGCGCGCGTTCTACGCGCCGTACCGTGACCGCCTGCTGACACCTGCACAGCGCGAGCAGCTGCAGGGCAGCGAGCCGGGCGCGTTGGCCGAACAGGCGTTGGCCGCGCTGTACGGCCCGATGGGCGCGCCGCGCCTGACCGACTGGCGGCAGGACCCGTTGTCGCTGTGGCCGCAATGGTGGCAGCAGCAGGCGCAGGGGTCGGGGCTGCGGTTGGGCGATGACGGCCTGCTTGAAGCCGAGGGCAGGCACTGGGCCGTGCTGCAGTTCGACACGCCGGGTTCGGCGTTCCAGCTCGACGGCGAACGCCATCTCGATGGCCTGCTGGAACGTGCCGGGCAGGCAGCAAAAGCGGCCGCTCCGGATCTGGAGATCCTGCATGCCGGCGTGCCACTGCACGCCGAAGCGGCCGCGGTGCAGGCCAACCAGGAGATCAACACCATCGGTTGGGGGTCGCTGGCGGCGGTGCTGCTGCTGGTGTGGCTGGCATTCCGCTCGCTGCGGCCGATCCTGCTGGTCGCCGCCTCACTGCTGATCGGCTGTGGCGTGGCGCTGGCAGTGACCGTGCTGGTGTTCGGCAAGGTGCACGTGCTGACCCTGGTGTTCGGTGCATCGCTGGTGGGCGTGGCCGAGGATTACGGCATCCACTGGTTTGCCTCGCGCCAGGCCGAGCCGGCCGATCGTCGCTGGAAACTGCTGCGGCATCTGCTGCCTGGCCTGTGGCTGGCCCTGCTGACCAGTGCGCTGGCCTACCTGGCATTGGGCCTGGCCCCGTTCCCGGGCCTGCGCCAGATGGCGCTGTTCTCGGTGGTGGGTCTGGCTGCCGCCTTCCTCACGGTGATCTTCTGGTTCCCGTGGCTGGATGGTGGCGAGATCCGCCAGACCCGCTTCTCGCAGTGGCTGGGCAACACGCTGGAGCGTTTCCCGCGCCTGCATGGCCGCCGCGCGGTGACGATGTTCGTGGTGATCACGCTGGCGCTGTCTGCCATCGGCATCGCGCGCCTGCAGAGCAACGACGACCTGCGCAGCCTGCAGTCGTCGCCGCCGGCATTGATGGCGCAGCAGATCCGCCTGAGCCAGTTGCTGGGCATGCCCAGCCCGGCGCAGTTTTACCTGGTGCAGGGCGCCGATGCCGCGCAGCTGCTGCAGCGCGAAGAAGCGCTGACCGAGCGCCTGCGTGTATTGGCCAACGACAAGCGCATTGGTGGCTATCGCGCGATCAGCGATTGGCTGCCGTCGCCGTCGCGCCAGCAGGCCGATGCCGCGCTGACCGCGAGGGTGGAACCCGGCGTGCTGTCGGCCGTGTCCGAGGCCGTGGGCGAGCCGCTGCAGCGACCGCAGTTCGCGGCCGCACCACTCAGCGCCGAAGCGTTCCTGGCCTCGCCGGCCTCGCAGCCGTTCCGTCACCTGTGGGTGGGTGAGGTCGGTGAGCAGATGATCAGCGTGGTGATGGTCGATGACCTGTCGCGCGCCGATGCGCTGGCCACCCTGCAGGGCGCGGCCGAAGGCCTGCCGGGCGTGCGCTGGGTGGATCGCACCGCCGACTTCTCCACGCTGCTGGGCCACTACCGCAAGCTGATGGGTGGGCTGCTGCTGGTCGGCATCGCGCTGGTGTTCGGCGCGCTGTGGCTGCGCTACCGCCGCCAGGCCTGGCGCGTGTTCGCGCCGACCCTGATTGCCGGTGCGCTGACCCTGGGCCTGCTGGGCCTGTTCGGCCAACCGCTGCAGCTGTTCAACGTACTGGCACTGATGCTGCTGCTGGGCATGGGCATCGACTACGGCATCTTCCTGATCGAGCACCGTGGCGATGCCAGCGCCTGGCTGGCAGTGTGCGTGGGCGCGGCCAGCACCTGGCTGTCGTTCGGCCTGCTGGGCCTGTCGCAGACCCCAGCGCTGCGCGCGTTCGGCCTGACCCTGCTGTTCGGCATCGGCCTGGTCTGGCTGATCTCGCCGCTGTTCCGGCCGCCGCCACATGACCTGCCGCCAGCTTGAACCTGTCTTCCGACTTCCTTCTTTCCACCTGATCGAGCAACAAGGACGCACCGATGAATACTGCTGTGGATGCTGTCGAACGTACTGAAATCCTGATCATCGGTGCGGGCCCGGCCGGCTCGGTGGCCGCGGCGATGCTGCGCCAGCAGGGCCGCCAGGTGCTGATGCTGGAGCGCCAGCAGTTCCCGCGCTTCTCGATCGGTGAAAGCCTGCTGCCGCAGAGCATGGAGTACATCGAAGCGGCAGGCCTGCTGCAGGACGTGGTCGAAGCGGGCTTCCAGCACAAGAACGGCGCCGCGTTCGTGCATGGCGAGGCGCGCACCGCGTTCGACTTCAGGAAGAAGTTCTCGCCAGGCTGGGGCACCACCTACCAGGTGCAGCGCGCCGACTTCGACAACGTGCTGGCGCGCGGCGCCGAACGCATGGGCACCACGCTGCGCTTCGGTGATGAAGTGCTTGCGGTCGAGCAGGGCGAGCAGCCGGCGGTGACCGTGCGTCGCCCGGACGGCAGCGAGTACCGCATCGAGGCCGATTTCATCCTCGATGCATCCGGCTTCGCGCGCCTGCTGCCACGCCTGCTGCAGCTGGAATCGCCGTCCAACTTCCCGGTGCGCGGCGCGATCTTCTGCCACGTGCGCGACAACATTCCGGCTGAAGCGGACTTCGATCGCAACAAGATCCTGATCACCACCCATCCCGAGCACATCGACGTCTGGTACTGGACCATCCCGTTCTCCAACGGCTGCTGCTCGCTGGGCGTAGTCGCCGAGCCGTCGTTCTTCGAGCGCTACGAGGGCGACGACCTGCAGAAGCTGCAGGCCATCGTCGGCGAGGACCCGAACCTGACCCGGCTGCTGGCCAACGCCGAATGGGCGGTGCTGCCGGTGCGACGCATCACCGGTTACTCGGCCAATGTCAGCTCGTTGTGGGGCCCGGGCTACGCCCTGCTGGGCAATGCCGGCGAGTTCCTCGACCCGGTGTTCTCCTCCGGCGTCACCATCGCCTTCAAGTCCGCGCAGCTGGCCAGCGAATGCCTGGCGCGACGCTATGCCGGTGAAACCGTCGACTGGGAAGCTGAATTCTCGATCCCGCTGCGTGCCGGCGTGAAGACCTTCCGCCGCTTCGTCGAAAGCTGGTACGAGGGCGGCTTCCAGAAGATCATCTACCACCCGCAGCAGCAGCCCGAAGTGCGCGACATGATCAGTTCCATCCTGGCCGGCTACGCCTGGGACACCAACAACCCGTATGTGGCCGACGAAAGCGGCCGCCGCATGCGCGTGCTGGAGCAGCTGTGCAGCGCCTGATCGCCCGTACCGCGGCCGTGCTGCTGTGCCTGCTGCTGGCCGCCTGTGCCGGCCGCATGCCCAAGCCATTGGTGGAGCTGCCGCCGCTGCGCCTGTCGCCGGACAGCCTGCCGGCGCCGTTGGCGCTGCAGCAGCAGCTGCATTTCCGGTTCGGCACGCATGAGCGCGACCTGGATGCTCTGCTGGAAGCCGATGCGCAGCAGGTGCAGCTGGCGGTGCAGGCGATGGGCCAGACCGGCGTGCGCCTGCAGTGGGACGGCCAGCAGCTGACCCAGCAGCGCGCACCGTGGCTGCCGCCGCAGGTGCGTGCCGAGCGCGTGCTGGATGACCTGCAGTTCGCGCTGTGGCCGACCGCGGCCATTGCCGCCGCGTTGCCGGCCGGTTGGCAGGTGAGCGATGACGGCCGGCAGCGCAGCCTGTCGCGCGACGGCACGGTGTGGCTGCAGCTGCAGCGCCTGGACGATGGCAGCGTGCAGTTGGACAACCGCGCCGAAGGCTACGCCCTGCGCATCGAATCGATCGACATGGCCGGGCAGGACCGATGAGTGCACCGATCTACCTGAACGACCTGGGCGTGGTCTGTGCGCTCGGCGATGGCCGCGCCGCGGTCGCGTCGGCGATGTTCGCCGATGTGCCGGGCGGGCTCAGCGACAACGACAGCCTGCTGCCGGGGCGCACCCTGGCGCTGGGAGAGGTGCGCACGCCGCTGCCGGCGCTGGAGGACCTGCCGGTGGCCCTGCGCGGGCGCAACAACGCCCTGCTGGACGTGGCACTGGCGCAGATCGCACCGGCGGTGGCCGCCGCGATCGCCCGCCATGGTGCCGAGCGCGTGGCGGTGGTGCTGGGCACCAGCACCTCGGGCATTGGTGAATCCGAGCAGGCCCTGCGCAGCCACGCCGAACAGGGCCAGTGGCCGCAGGGCTTCGATTACGCCCAGCAGGAAATGGGCACCGCCGCGCAGTTCGTGCGCCAGCGCAGTGGTGCACAGGGGCCGGCATGGACCCTGTCCACCGCCTGCTCGTCCAGCGCCAAGGCGCTGATGTCGGCCGCCCGGATGCTGCGCGCCGGCATCGTCGATGCGGTGATTGCCGGCGGTGCTGATTCGCTGTGCCGCTTTACCGTGGCCGGCTTCAGCGCGTTGGAATCGGTGTCGGCACTGCGCTGCAATCCGTTCTCGCAGCACCGCTCCGGCATCAACATCGGCGAGGGCGCCGCGCTGTTCCTGCTTACCCGCGAGCCGGGTCCGGTGTGCCTGGCCGGGTGGGGCGAATCGGCCGATGCCCATCACATGTCCGCCCCCGATCCGCAGGGGCTGGGTGCCATCGACGCCCTGCAGCAGGCGCTGCTGCGCGCCGGCTGGGGCGCCGACGAAGTGGATTACGTGAACCTGCATGGCACCGCCACCGGGCACAACGATGCGATGGAAAGCCTGGCGGTCTCGCAGGTGCTGGGCAATGGCGTGCCGGCCAGTTCGACCAAGCCGCTGACCGGCCATACGCTGGGTGCCTCGGGCGCGATCGAGGCGGCGCTGTGCTGGATCCTGCTGGCCGAGAACCCGCAGCAGCAGCTGCCACCGCACTGGTGGGACGGCGTGGCCGACCCCGCACTGCCGGTGCTGCCGCTGGTCGCGCCGGGCTCCCGCCTGGCGCAGCCGCCGCGACGGGTGCTGAGCAATTCGTTCGCCTTCGGCGGCAGCAATGCCGTGCTGGCACTGGAGCGTCGATGAACACGCTGTACGCGATCGAGGACGTGGTGCCGCATCGCCAGGACATGTGCCTGCTGGAGCGCATCACGCAGTGGGACCAGGACACCCTCGAGGCTGAACTGGTGGTGCCCGAATCCGGCCTGTTCGTGGAGAACGGCGAAGTGCCGGCGTGGGTCGGCATCGAATACATGGCGCAGGCCATCGCGGCCTGGGCCGGCTGCCGCGCGCGTGCGGCCGGCAAGCCGCCGCAGCTGGGCTTCCTGCTCGGCAGCCGCCGCTACAGCAGCGCGCGCAGCAGCTTCCCCAGCGGATCGCGGCTGCGCGTACAGGCGCGCTGCGAGCTGTTGGGTGACAATGGATTGGGGATGTTCGCCTGCCGCATCCTGGCGGGCGAGGACGAATGGGCGACAGCCAACGTGTCGGTGTTCGAACCGGCCGACGCGATGGCCTATCTGGAGAGTGGACAGGCATGACAGGGAATCGAAGCGTGCTGGTGACCGGCGCCAGCCGGGGCATCGGCCGGGCCATCGCGCTGCGCATCGCGCGTGATGGCTTCGACGTGGTGGTGCATTGCCGCAGCCGCCTGGAAGAAGCACAGGCCGTGGTGGCCGAGATCCAGGCCTTGGGCCAGCAGGCCCGCGTGCTGGCGTTCGACGTGGCCGACCGCGAGGCCGCACGCGCCGCGCTGGAGGCCGATGTCGAAGCGCACGGCGCGTACTACGGCGTGGTCTGCAATGCCGGCATCGCCCGTGATGGCGCCTTCCCGGCGCTGTCGGCGGAGGATTGGGACCAGGTCATCCACACCAACCTGGATGGCTTCTACAACGTGCTGCATCCGCTGATCATGCCGATGGTGAGGCGGCGCAAGCCGGGCCGCATCGTCACCCTGTCGTCGGTGTCCGGGCTGGCCGGCAACCGCGGCCAGGTCAATTACAGTGCCGCCAAGGCCGGCATCATCGGTGCCACCAAGGCGCTGGCGCTGGAACTGGCCAGCCGCCAGATCACCGTCAACTGCGTGGCCCCGGGCCTGATCGAGACCGAAATGCTCAACGATGAAGTGATCGAACACGCGCTCAAGCTGATTCCCGCCGGCCGCGTCGGTCGTCCCGACGAAGTGGCGGCCACGGTGGCGTTCCTGCTGTCCGAGCCGGCCGGCTACATCACCCGCCAGGTGATCTCGGTGAACGGAGGCATGCTCTGATGGCCGCCGATCGTCGCGTGGTGGTCACCGGTGCGGCCGCCATCAGTCCGCTCGGCCACGACTGGCCCACCATCGAAGCGCACCTGCGCAGCTGCCGCAATGCCGTGCGCACGATGCCCGAATGGGATGTCTACGCTGGCCTGAACACCAAGCTGGCCGCGCCGGCGCAGGACTTCGAGCTGCCGCCGAACTACAACCGCAAGACCACCCGCTCGATGGGCAAGGTCGCGATCATGTCGGTGCGCGCCACCGAGATGGCGCTGCGCGGGGCCGGCCTGCATGAACACCCGGTGCTGCGCAGCGGCCGTACCGGCGTGGCCTACGGCTCGTCCTCGGGCAGCCATGAGGCCACCGGCGAATTCGGCCGCATGCTCAACGAATTCACCACCGACGGCATCAGTGCCACCACCTACCTGAAGATGATGAGCCACACCGCGCCGGTCAACATCGGTGTGTTCTTTGGTTTGTCCGGGCGCGTCTACACCACCTCCAGTGCCTGCACCTCGGGCAGCCAGGGCGTGGGCGCGGCCTACGAGGCCATCCGCAACGGCAAGCAGACGGTGATGGTGGCCGGCGGTGCCGAGCAGCTCGATGCCACCGCTGCGGCGGTGTTCGACACCCTGTTTGCCACCAGCGTGCGCAACGATGCGCCGCAGACCACGCCGCGCCCGTTCGATGCCGGCCGTGATGGCCTGGTGCTGGGCGAGGGTGCCTGCACGCTGATCCTGGAAGACCTGGAGCACGCGCAGGCGCGCGGTGCCACCATCCTTGCCGAAGTGGTCGGCTACGGCACCAACAGCGATGGCCAGCACGTCACCCAGCCCAGCGCCGACACCATGGCCCAGGCCATGCGCCTGGCGCTGGAGGATGCCGGCCTGGACGCGGCACAGATCGACTACGTCAACGCCCACGGCACCGCCACCGATCACGGCGACATCGCCGAGACCCAGGCGACCGCGCAGGTGTTCGGCAGCCGCATGCCGATCAGCTCGCTGAAGAGCTACGTCGGCCACATGCTGGGTGCCTGCGGTGCGTTCGAGGCCTGGATGAGCATCGAGATGATGCGCGCCGGCTGGTTCGCGCCCACGCTGAACCTGGCCGAGGTCGATCCACGCTGTGGCCAGCTCGACTTCATCACCGGCCAAGGCCGCGAACTGCAGGCCGAGTACGTGATGAGCAACAACTTCGCCTTCGGCGGCATCAACACCTCGCTGGTGTTCCGCCGCTGGAGCGAGTGATCCACCGCCCCACCGCCGCTGTTCCCGCAACCTACCCGCACCCTCGACAAGGAGATGTTCCGATGCGCCGCACCCTGATGATCGCCACGGCCACCGCGCTGCTGGCCCTGACCTCCACCGCCTCCGCCCGCGACACCCGCGTGGAGCAGTCCCTGCAGGAACTGGTCAGCTCGCAGGCTGCCAAGGACGCCGGCATCGACGGCAGCGTCCGCTTCTACCTGGCCGGCCAGCCGGTCAGCGTGCAGCAGCGCCTCGGCGAAGACGTGACCAACAAGAAGACCAACGCCGCCAACAAGAGCGACGCCGAGGCCTGCCGCTGGGTTGCGCTGTCGGCGCTGCGCGCGCTGCAGGACGGTGCCAAGTCGCGCGGTGCCAACGCCGTGGTCGACATCGTCAGTTACTACAAGAAGAACGAGTTCAAGAGCAGCACCAATTACGAGTGCTACGCCGGCACCATCCTCGCCGGTGTCGCGCTGAAGGGCACCTACGCCAAGGTCAAGTAAGCGCCCGTGCGGCGGCGGCGTTGGCTGAACGCCGCCGCCACATTGCTGAATCCCGCCGGGGAAACGCCGCCGATCACGCCGCCTTCGTCGGCTGACGGCTTTCCCCGGTGTCGGCTTTCCGACACAATCATGGCTCTTCCCGGGTTATCGTCCCGCGGACATGCACGCCTACGTCTATAAAAGCCAACTCAAGCCAGACACCTACGTCTACGTCCCCCGACGCGATGATTTCAGCGCGCTGCCCGCGCCGCTGCTCACCTCGCTGGGGGCGCTTACCTTCGTCCTGGACGTGGCCCTGGAGGCCCGGCGCCGCCTGGCCCAGGCCGATCCGGACAAGGTCCGCAGCGAAATGAATGAACGTGGTTTCTACCTGCAGGTACCGCCATCGGTGTCCAGCCTGATGCCGCGACACTATGACTGACGCCTCCCGTCCGCGCGTCCTGTCGATCGCCTTTGCCGTGGGTGCCGTGCTGGCGCTGGGTGCCGCTGTGGGCGGCATTCCAGGGGCCATCCTTGCCGCACTGGCGCAACCGGCGTTCGCGCTGGGCGTGTCCTGGTGGCGGCGCAGCCGCGCGCTGCTGCCACTGAAGGTGGTCGCGCGCCAGGACCTGCCGGCGCTGCTGGCGTTGTGGACGGCAGCGCCGCTGTTGCTGGCGCTGCTGCTGGCCTGGCCGCTGGCGGCGCTGCGCGACAGCGGCAGCCTGGCTGCGGTGCTGGGCCTGAGCGTGCTGGTCAGTGCCGGCCTGCTGGCAGCCTGGCGCACCTGGCCGTTGTGGAACGACGTTGAACGGCTTGATGGCAGCCTGACCCAGCATTGGCAGGCGCTGGCCGGGCGCGACCTGACCGCCTGGCGCGGTCTCGGTGTGGCCGCACTGGTGATCGCACTGGCCGCACTGGTGGTACTGCCGGCCTGGCCGGACCTGCTGCCGGAAAGCGCACGCTGGCCCGCCGCGCTGGCGGTGGTTCTGCTGTCTCCAGTGCTGCACCTGCTGCTGCAGCGGGTCGCGCCGGCACCACTGGTGTCGCTGCGCGCGAGCCCGTTGGCCACGGCCAGCAGCGAGCACGAACCGATGTTCTCCACCGCGGCCGAAACCACGCCGCTGGAGGCGATGGCGCCGCAGGAACTGACTCCGGCGCTGTATGAAGCCGCGCGCCATGGCCGCATCGACCGTGGCCTGCAGCTGCTGCAGGCCGGTGCTGATCCTTATGCACTGCCGGACCCGAACTGGCGCGACCAGCGCAGCCTGGCGGTGCTGGCCGCGGTGCTGCCGGACCTGCGCCTGCTGCGCGAACTGATTGGCCGCGGCGTCGACGTGAACGCGCCGCACCGGGGCATGACCCCGCTGCTGGCCGCCACCCGCGACAGCTGGCACGGCCGCCCGGAAGCGGTGATGACCCTGCTCGCCAACGGTGCCGATTCACGTGCCACCGACAGCGATGGCAATACCCCGCTGCATCATGCCGCGCGCAGTTCCGACCCGGGCGTGGCCGCGCTGCTGCGCGATGCCGCTGCCGAAGTGGATGCACTGAACAGCGACGGCTGGTCGCCGCTGGCGGTAGCCTGCCAGGTCGGTAACTGGCGCCTGGCCCGCTTCCTGCTGGAGCGCGGTGCGCGCAGCGAACCGGCCGAGGGTACGCCGGTGCTGCTGGCCGCCGCCGCCACCGAAGACGATGATCCGGCCGGCGTGCAGCTGCTGCTCAAGCACAAGGCCCGGGCCGATGCCCGTGACCGCCAGCGCCGCAGCGCGCTGCATGAGGCGGCACTGGCCGGCCACGTCGAGATCATCGGCGTGCTGCTCGGCGCTGGCGCCAACCTGGAAGCGCGCGATGCGCTCGGTCGCACGCCGTGGCTGGAAGCGGCCCGCGCCGGCCGCGCCGGTGTGATGGAACACCTGCTGCCGCACAAGCCCGACCTGGTCGCGGTGGATGGTGAAGGCCGCAATGCGGTGCAGCTGGCCGTCATGGCCGAGGATGTCTCGCCGCTGCTGATCAAGCGCCTGGTCGATCTGGGCATTGCCGCCGATGCCACCGATCCGGTCGGCCGCCGTGCGGTGGACTACGCCGCCGAAGCCGGCCGCTGGGCGATCGTGGCCCTGCTGGACCCGTCCTATCCGTTGCCGGCCGCCGTCAGTGATGGCCTGGCCGAGCGCGGCGAAGCCGCCAGCGCCAGTGGCCTGCTGCCGGACCGCCCGCCGTTGACCCTGCTGCGCGAGGCGCTGGGCTTCGGCAACACCGACGGCATGGCCGCGCTGGCCAAGCTGTGCCAGCCGGAAGAGCTGGGCGGGCTGCTGCTCGACCCCGAACTGGCGCTGGAGCCGGCCGCGGTCGATTGGCTGCTGGCCCACGGTGCGGATCCCTATGTGCGCGACGCTTGCTCCGATACGCCGATGTTCGCGCTGCTGTCGCGCGGCATCGATGCAGTGCCTGCGCTGCAGGTGATGCTGCAGCGTGGCCTGTCACCGGCCGGCCGCGGTGGCCTGGCGCGCTTCCTTGCCGCCTGCGCACAGCACGACCAGGCCGCCCGTGGCCTGGAACAGCTGGCACTGGAACTGCTGGAACGTGGCGCCGATCCGTTCGCGGCTTCGCCGGCGGGCGATCCGCCGTTGTCGCTGGCGGTGCGCCTGGGCTGGCTGCGCCTGCAGCAGGCCCTGCTCAAGGCCGGGGTCGACCGCGAAGCGCGCGACAGCCACGGCATGACCGCCCTGCATCTGGCTACCGCACTGGCCCGCGAAGGTGCGCTGAAGCTGCTGGTGCAGCACGGCGCCTCGCCGGAAGCACGCGCTGCCGATGGGCAGACACCGCTGGGCGTGGCGCTGTCGATCGGTCGCCGTGACCTGGCCGACTGGCTGGACTGGCGGGTGTGGCCGTTGCCGCGCCGCACCCTGCGCGAGGCCGATCTGCCGGCCGCTGCGATGGCCGGTGACGTCGATGCGGTGCGCCGCCTGATCGATCTGGGATTTGCCGTCGACGCGGTCGATGCACAGGGCTGCACCGCGCTGCTGCGTGCGGCCGGTGGTGGCCATCTGGCAGTAACCGACCTGCTGCTGGCACGCGGCGCCGATCCGCAGCACGCCGCTGCCAGTGGCGCGACGCCGCTGTCGGCTGCGGTCAGCATGCGCCAGGTGGACATCGTTTCGGCCCTGCTCGACGCCGGTGCCAAGCTGGAACACCGCCTGCCGGGCGGGGTGACCGTGCTGATGCTGGCCTCGGCGCTTGGCTTGCCGGACATCGTCGCGCGCCTGCTCACTGCCGGTGCCGATGTGCATGCCGGTGACGCGCAGCAGCTGGGCCCGCTGCACTGCGCCGCGCTGTACGGCTTCAGTGCCCGCGACCGCTCGCGCCTGCTGGCCCTGCTCGATACCCTGTTGCTGGCCGGTGCCGAACCGGACCAGGCCGCCGCGGGCTCGGTCACGCCGCTGCTGCTGCTGCTGGGTGCACGCGCCGAACCGGGTACCGCCTGCGACGAGCAGGTGGTGATGGCCGCAGTGGAGCGCCTGCTGGACGAGGAGGTGAGCCTGGAGGTGCGTGATCCTCGTGGCTTCGGCCCGCTGCATCTGGCTGCCCTGCACGGCCTGCCGCTGCTGGTGCAGCGCCTGTTGCGCGCCGGTGCCGATCCGGAAGTGCGCGACAGCCTCAACCGCAGCCCGCGCGAGATCGCGGTGATGCGTGGCTTCATCGACGTTGCCGGCGAGTTTGAACCGCGCGTGCCGGGCGTCTCGTCGATGGCCCGGTTCCTGCGCGACAACGGCTGACAGGCCGGGGTCGGATCCCTTTCCAACGGAAAGGGCTCTGACCCCAACACCGCGCTGCGGGAATCTGTAGTGGGTAGTGCCGGCCGCTGGCCGGCAACCTCATGAAACATCCGGGATCCCGAGGCTGCCGGCCAGCGGCCGGCACTACCGGGTCCACCATCCATCGGGTGGGTGCCGACCGTTGGTCGGCACACCGGCTGGCTGTCACCGCTCCTTGTCGCCGTCACTTTCCGCGTCGGCTTCAAACAGGTGCATCAGGTCGTTGCGTGCATCGCGCGAGGTCTGGATCACCGCGGCCTCGTCGTCGTACACCAGGTACTGGTCGCGCAGCAGCTGCTCGTCGTGCTCACGGAAGCGCTGCACGTGGCGTTCGGCCACTTCAGGTGCAACACCCAATGCAGTCAGCACGCGCCCGCTCATTTCCAGGCTGGTGCCGAACACTTCGCGGAACGGTTCGGCCGACATATCCATCAGGCGCCACGCGTGCTGGCGGTTGCGTGCACGCGCCAGCACCTTTGCGTCCGGATACAGCCGGCGCACCATGCGCACCGCACGCAGGTTGGTCTCCGGGTCGTCCACGGTGATCACGAACACATCGATGTGTTCGCCGCCCGCAGCGCGCAGCATCTCCGGCCGGGTCGGGTCACCGTAATACAGCTGGTTGCCGAAGCGGCGCAGGTCGGCCACGGTGTCCGGATTCGCTTCCAGCGCCACGAACGGCACCTTCTGCGCGGTCAGCAGGCGCGCGATCACCTGGCCGAAGCGGCCCATGCCGGCAATCAGCACCTTCGGCCGGTCGTCCGGCGCCACCTTGTCGGCCTCGGCTGCCTCGCGCGGCGCCGCCTTCTCCTGGCCGAGCAGCTTGAGCAGCGCGATCATCAGCAGTGGCGTGATCGCCATCGACAGGCCGACGATCGCCACCAGACGGTCATGGTTGGCATTGCCCAGCAGGTGCGCGCGCTGCGCTTCGTTGAACACCACGAAGGCGAACTCGCCGCCCAGCCACAGCACGCTGCCCAGCAGCAGCGAGTGCCGTGAACTGAGCTTTGCGATGCGCCCGATCACGTACAGCAGGCTGAATTTGACCACCAGCAGGATCGCCACGCCGGCGGCGATCAGCCACGGCTCGGCAACGATGCGGTCGAGGTCGATGCCCATGCCCACCGCAATGAAGAACAGGCCCAGCAGCAGGCCCTTGAACGGCTCGATCTGCGCTTCCAGTTCGTGCCGGAACTCCGAGTCGGACAGCAGTACGCCGGCCAGGAACGCGCCCAGGCTGGGGCTGAGCCCGGCTTCCTGCATGAACCAGGCGGTGCCGAGCACCACCAGCAGGGCGGTGGCAGTGAATACTTCCGGGCTGCGGGTGCGCGCGATGATGCTGAATACCCTGCGCAGTACCGGCCGCCCGCACAGGATCACCACCGCCAGCGCGCCCAGCGCCACGGCCGCATCTTCCCAGCGCAGCGTCTCGTTCTTGACCCCGCCCAGCAGCGGGATGGCGGCCAGCAGCGGAATCGCGATCAGGTCCTGGAAAAGCAGGATGGCAAAGCCCAGGCGGCCATGGTCGCTGTTGATCGCCTTGTGTTCTGACAGCAGCTGCAGACCCACCGCGGTGGATGACAGCGCCAGCGCCACGCCCACCACCAGCGCGCTTTTCCATTGGAAGTGGTCGAGCAGCAGCAGGCCGCCCAGCACCAGCCCGGACAGCGCCACCTGCGCCGCACCGGCACCGAACACCGAGCGTCGCATCACCTTCAGGCGCGCGGGCGACAGCTCCAGCCCGATCACGAACAGCAGCATCACCACGCCGATCTCGGCGGCGCCGAGGATGCGATCGGCGTCCTGCACGAAGCCCAACCCGTCCGGGCCCAGTACCACGCCGGCCGCCAGGTAGCCCAGCACCGCGCCGAAGCCGAATTTCTTGAACACCGGCACGGCGATGACCGCCGCCAGCAGCAGCACCAGGGCCAGTTCCAGACCGCCGCTATGCATGGGAATACCTGGTCATCGGGAAGCCGCTGCGCGTCCGTTCGGGTAGGAAAAGCGTGGCGAGCGCCACCCGGCCATTATGCGCGCCGCTCCGTGCAGGCACGAGAACGACCTGCGGGGCCGGGCCACGCCGCGCGGCGCGGGTTGACCTGCAATGCCGCCGGGTCCAGACTGCCCGCCGCTGGCGGCGCGTCCGCCAGCACACGCATCCCGGAGTCCCCAACCCATGTCCAGCGACAGTAGAAGTCGACCTCGTTCGACGCCAGCGATGGCCACCGCCTGACATCGGGACGGTTTGCCTGCGTTGGCGTTGCGCGAGGTCGCACCCCCACAAGGCAATCCGATGAACCAGAAGCAATTGCTGCGCCCGGTGGCCGATGCCGCCACACTGGCCGCACCCCTGGCGAACTACAACACCGCCGACGCGGTGGAATTCCTCAATACGCTGGAACTGACGCGCGCTGCGGAAACGCTGGCGGCGCTGTCATTGCCGCGCGCGGTGAAGATGCTCGAAGCACCGGAGCTGCACCGCAGCGGCGAGCTGGTGGCCGCGCTGCCGCCGGCACGCGCCGCGGCCCTGCTGGGGCTGATGGCCGACGACCGTGCCACCGACATCGTCCACGAGCTGGACGAAGAAGAACGCGCGCGGCTGATCCCGCTGCTCGGCACCGATGCCCGCCAGGCCATCCAGAAGCTGCTCAGCTACCCGCCGAACACCGCCGGCGCGCTGATGACCACCGAGTACGTGGCGGTACCCGCCAGCTGGACCGTTGCGCAGACCCTGCAGCACATCCGCCAGGTCGAGCGCACCCGCGAGACGGTGTACGCGATCTACGTGCTGGACCCGGCCAGCCAGCAACTGCAGCAGGTAGTGACCATGCGCCGGCTGATCACCGGCCTGCCCGAGGAGTCGATCCTGGACGTGGCCCAGGTCAATCCGCCGGTGACCGTGGATGCACTGATGGACCAGGAGGAAGTGGCGCGGCTGATCCGCCGCCACGATCTGCTGGCGATTCCAGTGGTCGACGCGCAGCAGCAGATGCTTGGCATCGTCACCGTCGACGACGTGCTCGATGCGCTGATCGAAGAGTCCACCGAAGACGCGCACAAGTTCGGCGGCATGGAAGCACTGGACAAGCCGTACATGCAGATCGGCTTCTTCGAGATGCTGCGCAAGCGCGCCGGCTGGCTGAGCGTGCTGTTCCTGGGCGAGATGCTGACCGCCAGCGCGATGCAGCATTACGAGGATGAACTGGCGCGCGCCGTGGTGCTGACCCTGTTCATTCCGCTGATCATGAGTTCGGGCGGCAACTCCGGCTCGCAGGCCACCTCGCTGCTGATCCGCAGCCTGGCGCTGCGCGAGCTGCGCCTGCGCGACTGGTGGAAAGTGGCCCTGCGCGAGGTTCCGACCGGCATGGTGCTGGGCGCCATCCTCGGCTGCCTGGCCATCGTACGCATCGTGATCTGGCAGCTGGGCGGCCTGCACGACTACGGCGAGCACTGGATCCTGCTGGCGATCACCATCGGCGCGGCGCTGGTCGGCATCGTCACCTTCGGCTCGCTGTCCGGCTCGATGCTGCCCTTCATCCTCAAGCGGCTCGGCTTCGATCCCGCAAGTGCCTCGGCCCCGTTCGTGGCCACCCTGGTGGACGTGACCGGGCTGGTGATCTATTTCAGCATCGCCGCGATGATCCTGCACGGCACGCTGCTGTAACAAAAAGGGGACGGAGGGGATTAAGTCGTTTGTGGCACAAACGACTTAATCCCCTCCGTCCCCTTTTTTGGGTACCGTAGGCGCATGAGTACCTACCACCTGCAGTCCGTGTTCCGTCCGCAGTCGGTCGCGGTGATCGGCGGCAGCCCGCGTGAACGCTCGGCCGGCCGCGCGGTGATGCGCAACCTGCGCGGCACCGGCTTCCCCGGCAAGGTGGCGTGGATCAACCCGCGGCACGCCGAGATCGATGGCATCCGCACGGTCAAGCGGTTGAAGGATCTGGACTGGGTGCCCGAGCTGGTGGTGATCACCGCCCCGGCGGCGATCGTGCCGCAGGTGGTACGCACCGCCGCCGAGCGGGGCGTGCAGTCGGCGATCATCCTGACCGCACACCTGGGCGAAGGCCCCGGCTCGTTGTCGGCGCAGGTGGAAGCGGTGGCGCGCAAGCATGGCCTGCGCATCCTTGGCCCGCACTGCCTGGGCGTGATCGCTCCGCATGCACGGCTCAATGCCAGCATCGCCGCGCATTTCCCGCAGGCCGGCGATCTCGCGCTGATCTCCGAATCCTCCGCCATTGCCGCCGCGCTGGTGGAATGGGGCGTGGCGCGTTCGGTCGGCTTTTCCGCCGTGGTGTCGTTGGGCGACACGCTGGATGTGGATTTCGGCGACCTGCTCGATTACTTCGCCACCGACTACCGTACCCGTGCCATCCTGCTTTACGTCGAGCAGATCAAGGACGCGCGCAAATTCATGTCGGCTGCGCGTGCCGCCGCCCGTGCCAAGCCTGTAGTGGTAGTGAAATCCGGTCGCGCCGAGCGCGTGCAGCCGGGCAGCCGCGATACCCATGTGCAGGCGCTGGCCCGCGCCGACGATGTCTACGGTGCGGCGTTCAACCGTGCCGGCCTGCTGCGCGTGAGCGCGCTGGATGAGCTGTTCACCGCCGCCGAGTCGCTGGGACGGCTGGGGACGTTCCCCGGCCGACGCCTGGCCATCCTCAGCAACGGTGGCGGCGTTGGCCGCCTTGCGGTGGACCAGCTGATCGCATTGCGTGGCACGCTGGCCAACCTGTCCGACAGCACGGTGGAGAAGCTTGACGCGGTGCTGCCGCAGGGCTGGTCGCGCAGCAATCCGGTCGACATCGTGGTCGACGCCGATGGTGAGCGCTACGCATCGGCCATCGAAGCACTGCTGGCCGATAACGAGAATGATGCGGTGATGGTGGTCAATGTGCCGACCGCGTTCACCTCGTCCGCTGATGCCGCACAAGCGCTGACCCGCACGCTCGGCCTGCGGCCGCGCCATCACCGCGACAAGCCGGTGTTCGCGGTGTGGCTGGGCAACGACGATCAGGCCACCGCGACGCTCAATGCGGCACGCGTGCCGACCTATCCGACCGAAGCCGAGGCGGTACGCGGCTTCCAGCATCTGGTGCGCTACCGCGAAGCGCAGAACGCGCTGATGGAAACGCCGCCCAGCCTGCCGCAGGACTTCAGCGTGGACGCGGCGGCCGCGCGTGCACTGGTCGACGCCGCGCTGGCCAACGGCCAGCAGTGGCTGGACCCGCTGGCCACGCATGAACTGCTCAAGGCCTATGGCATTCCGTCCGCGCCGGTGATGCATGCGCGCGATGCGCACGAGGCCATGGACCTGGCGCAGCCGCTGCTGGAACGCGGTGCTACGGTCGCACTGAAGATCCTGTCGCCGGATATTCCGCACAAATCCGAAGTGGATGGTGTGCGACTGAACCTGGCGACGCTGCCGGCGGTGCAGAGCGCGGCCCATGCGATCCTGTCGCGCGCGCGCCAACTGCGTCCCGACGCCCGCATCGATGGCCTGCTGGTGCAGCCGACCATCGTCCGCCCGAAGGCACGCGAGATCATCGTCGGTATCGCTGATGACGCGACGTTCGGCCCGGTGATCGTGGTCGGCCGTGGTGGTACTGCGGTCGAAGTGATCAACGACAAGGCACTGGCGCTGCCGCCATTGGACCTGCGCCTGGCCCATGAACTGATCGGCCAGACCCGCGCCTCGCGCATCCTCAAGGCCTACGGCGATGTGCCCGCCGCCGACGAGCGCGCACTGGCGCTGGCGCTGGTGAAGCTGGCGCAGCTGGCCGCCGATATCCCCGAAGTGCGTACGTTGGACATCAACCCGCTGCTGGTCGACGGCAAGGGCATCCTCGCCCTCGACGCCCGCGTGGCGGTGGCACCGTCGCGCATCCTGCACAAGGGCCGTGGCCATCCGCGCTTCTCGGTGTTCCCGTACCCGAAGGAGTGGGAGCGCACCATCGAACTGTCCGACGGCGGCCGCGCCTTCGTGCGCCCGGTGCGACCGGAAGACGACGCGCTGTTCCGTGCGTTCTTCGCCCGCGTCAGCGACGAGGACCTGCGCCTGCGTTTCTTCCAGTCGGTGAAGCACTTCAGCCACGAATTCATCGCGCGCTTGACCCAGCTCGATTACGCACGCTCGATCGCGCTGGTGGCGATCGAACCGCGCAGTGGCGAAATGCTGGGCGCGGTGCGCCTGCATGCCGACGCCGACTACCATCGCGGCGAGTACGGCATCCTGATCCGCTCGGACCTGAAAGGCCACGGCATCGGCTGGCGATTGATGGCGATCATGATCGAGTACGCCAAGTGGCTGGGCCTGGACGTGGTTGAAGGCCAGGTGCTGCGCGAGAACAGCACCATGCTGGCGATGTGCCAGAGCCTGGGCTTCAAGACCCGGCTGGACCCGGACGACCCGACGGTGATGATTGTGACCCTGCCGGTGCAGCAGGTAGAGGTGCCCGCACCCCCGCCGGCGGCGTGATCGTTACCACGCCGGTAGCGCCGGGCCATGCCCGGCGGAACGTCGGCTTCAACGCAGCGGTTCCACCACTACCGCCGTGCCATAGCACAGCACCTCGGTCAGCCCGGTCATCACATCGGTGGCGTCGTAGCGCATGCCGATGATGGCGTTGGCGCCCAGCTGCCGCGCGTGCTTGACCATGTCGCGGTAGGTTTCCTCGCGAGCCTGTTCGCACAGTTCGGTGTAGATGGTGATGTTGCCGCCGAAGATCGTCTGTATACCGCCGAGGAAATTGCCGACGATCGAGCGCGAGCGCACGGTGATGCCGCGTACCACGCCCAGATTGCGCACGATGCGATGGCCCGGCAGCTCGAAGGCGGTGGTGACCAGCGAGTCGTCGAAGCGCAGCGCGGGCGGGGAAGGGGTACCGCTGTTGTAGGGGTCTGCCATGGTCGCGTCCGTATCGTTGCCTTCTGTAGAGTCGAACCATGCTCGACTGGCTGTGGAGCAGTCGAGCAAGCTCGACTCTACAATGCAACCGCCCGTTGCAGCATGGCTCCGTCACCGTGATGGCGCGACAATAGCCCCATGACCGACCGTACTCCCCTGTTGCTACTGCCCGGCCTGCTCAACGACGCCGAGCTGTGGCGCTCACAGTTGGCTGACCTGGCCGACATCGCCGATTGCACGGTGGGCGACCAGACCCGCGGTGAAACCCTGCAGGCCGTGGCCCAGGATGTACTGGCTCAGGCGCCGGAGCGCTTTGCGCTGGCAGGTTTCTCGCTCGGCGGCTTCGTCGCTCAGCAGATCCTGCGCATCGCGCCCGAGCGCGTGCTACAGCTGGCGTTGATCGATACCTCGATCCATGCCGATTCGCCGGAACGTGCCGAGCAGCGCCGCAGCCAACGTGCCAGCGTGCGCCTGCCGGGAAAATTCCACGGCTTCGGTGACGCGCTGATGCGAAGCTACATCGATGCCTCGCGGCTGGATGACTACGTGCTGGTGCAGCGTGTGCGCGACATGACCGCTCGCCTGGGGGCGGAAGTGTTCCTGCGCCAGAGCGCGCTGGAGCGCCGCGATGGCCACGATGTGCTGGCCGGGTACCGCGATCCGCTGCTGATCGTCTGCGGCGCAAACGACCGCATCACGCCGCTGGCGGTGAGCGAGGAGATGCACGCCCTGGTGCCGCACTCGCAGCTGGTGGTGGTGCCCGATTGCGGACACCTGGCACCGATGGAGAAACCGGACGAAGTGAGTACGGCGATGCGCGGCTGGCTGTTGCAGGCCTGATGGATCCGCCGGGCATGGCCCGGCGCTACCCACGCGTATCCGGTAGCGCCGGGCCACGCCCGGCGTAGGTTTCCCACGGTAGCGCCGGGCCATGCCCGGCGGCCGTTCCTCAATCCCAGGCCGGGGCAATCCCTTCCGGATTCGCCAGGCGATGGCCACGGTCCAGCTTGGCGATCTGTGCCATGTCTTCGTCGGTCAGGCGCACGGCCGCTGCTTCCAGGTTGGCTGCCAGGTTTTCGCGCTTGGTCGACGACGGGATCACCGAGAAGCCCTGCTGCAGCGCCCAGGCCAGCGCAACCTGCGCCGGGGTGGCCTGGTGACGGCCGGCAATGGCCTGGATCACCGGGTCCTTCAGCACTTCGCCATAAGCCAGGCTCATGTAGGCGGTGATGTGGATGCCGTTGTCCTGCAGGAACTTCACCAGCAGGCGGTTCTGCAGGTACGGGTGGATCTCGATCTGGTTGGTGGCGATGGCTTCGGCACCGAGGATCTCGATCGCCTTGCGGGTCTGCGCGATGGTGAAATTGGAGATGCCGATCGCCTTGGTCAGCCCCTGCGCCTTGGCTTCGGCCAGTGCCGGCAGGTATTCCTCCATCGGCACATCGACCTTGCCATTCGGTGACGGCCAGTGGATCAGCGCCAGGTCGACGCGGTCGGTGCGCAGCTTCTCCAGGCTGGTACGCAGGCTGGCCAGCAGCGCATCGCGCTTGAACTCGGTGATCCACACCTTGGTGGTCAGGTATAGATCATCACGCGACACGCCGGACTCGGCGATGGCCTGGCCGACTTCGGCTTCGTTGCCGTAGATCTGCGCGGTATCGATGGCGCGGTAGCCGACCTCCAGCGCATTGCGCACCGAGTCGATCACGGTCTGGTCCTTCAGGCGGAAGGTGCCGAGACCAAAAGCGGGGACAGTCATGGGAAGCTCCAACGGGGGGAAGGGAGTAGCAGAGGGAAGAGGGTAGGACAGGCACCGTATGCATGCCGGCAACGGTGCATTGCATGGATCAATGCGCGGTGGCGGCAATGCCGTCGGCGCGGTGGTCGACGCCATCGCGGCGGTCGAGGCGGCCACTGAGCACGGTCAGCGCGTAGGCCAGCACGACCACCAGCGCGCCCAGCCATGGGGTATGCATCAGGCCGATGTGCTCCACCACCAGGCCGCCCAGCGAGGCGCCCATGGCGATGCCGACGTTGAACGCGGCGATGTTCAGGCCCGAGGCCACGTCGGCCGCCTGCGGCGCGTAGCGCTGCGCCTGCTTGACCACATACACCTGCAGCGCCGGCACGTTGCCGAATGCCACCGCACCCAGCGCCAGTACCGTCAGCAGCATCAACCAGGTGTTGTAGGCAGTGAACGTGAGCACGAACAGCACCAATGCCAGCAGTCCGAAGATGCGCTTCAGTGCGGGCACCGGGCCCATGCGGTCGGCCATGCGCCCGCCCCACAGGTTGCCGATCGCCACCGACACGCCGTACACCAGCAGCACCAGGCTCACGGCGTTGGCCGGAAGGCCGGTGACGTCCTGCAGGATCGGCGCCAGATAGGTGAAGGCCAGGAAGGTGCCACCGTAGCCCAGCGCGGTCATCGCATAGACCAGCAGCAGGCGTGGCTGGCCGAGCACGGCCAGCTGCTGGCGGAGGCTGGCCGGCGCACTCTGCGGCAGGTTGCGCGGTACGAACAGCAGCGCGCCGATCAGGGCGACCACGCCGAGGCCGGCCACCGCCAGGAAGGTCGCGCGCCAGCCCAGATGCTGGCCGATGAAGGTGCCCAGCGGCACGCCGGTCACCAGTGCCACGGTCAGGCCGGTAAACATGATGGCGATCGCGCTGGCCGCCTTCTCCTTCGGCACCACGGCGGTGGCGATGATCGCGCCGATCGAGAAGAACACGCCGTGCGCCAGGCCGGTGAGGATGCGGGCGATGATCAGCGAGGTATACCCGGGTGCCATCCAGGCGACGACATTGCCGAGCGTGAACAGCACCATCAGCGCCACCAGCAGTTGCTTGCGCGGTACGCGTCCGGTCAGCGCGGTCAGCACCGGCGCACCGATGGCCACGCCCAGCGCGTACAGCGAGACCAGAAGGCCGGCCGAGGGCAGGCTGACCTGCAGGTCGCCGGCGATGGTCGGGATCAGGCCGACGATGACGAATTCGGTGGTGCCGATGGCGAAGGCGCCGAGGGTCAACGCCAGCAGGGCGAGGGGAATGCCACGGGTCATGACAGGGTCCAGCAGGAGGAAGAGGCTGCGCAGTCTGCGCCGCCGACCTTTGCCGAAAAACCGGCCTTCACGCCAATCACTATTGCCGTGCAGTCAATAATAGGGACATGAAGACCACTCTCGATGAAATGCAGGCGTTCCTTTCGGTGATCGACAGCGGCTCGATCAGTGCCGCCGCCGAGCAGCTGGGGCAGACGCCCTCGGGCGTGAGCCGCGCCCTGGGGCGGCTGGAGGACAAGTTGGGGATCACCCTGCTGACCCGTACCACCCGCCGCCTGCACCTGACCGCCGAGGGCGAGGCGTTCCTGCGCCATGCGCGCGCGATCATCGATGCGGTGGAATCGGCCGAGGAACAGATGGCGGCGCGCCGCGAGCGCCCGGCGGGGCGCCTGCGCGTGGATGCGGCGATGCCGTTCGTGCTGCACGTGATCGCGCCGCTGGTGGCCGGCTATCGCGCGCGTTACCCGGAAGTGCAGCTGGAGTTGAACAGTTCCGACCGCTACATCGACCTGCTCGAACGGCGCACCGATCTGGCGATCCGGATCGGCCCGCTGGCCGACTCCACCCTGCATGCGCGGCTGCTGGGCCGCTGCCAGCTGCGGCTGGTGGCCAGCCCGGCCTACCTGGCCAGGCACGGCGAACCGGCCAGCGTCGCCGCACTGGGCCAGCACACGCTGCTCAGCTTCAACGAGCCGGAATCACTCAACCGTTGGCCGCTGCCCGGAGAGTCGGATGGGCTGCTGCTGGTGCGCCCGGATATTGCCGTATCCAGTGGCGAGACGCTGCGCCGGCTGGCGGTGGAAGGCGTGGGCATCACCTGCCTGTCCGACTTCGTCACCGATCGCGACCGCAGCGCCGGCACCCTGGTGCAGGTGCTGGCGGCGCAGACGCTGGATGTGTACCAGCCGATCCATGCGGTGTACTACCGCAACACCGCCGTGTCGTCGCGGATCAGCTCGTTCGTGGATTACCTGGCCGACGCGATGGCGCAGAGCGACTACGTGCGCTGAGGTTGCCGGCCAGCGGCCGGCACTACCGCACGCGCCGGTGGGCGCGGCTGCTCTGGTGGGCGCGGACCGTTGGTCCGCACTGATCCTGCCGTCGCCCGACCAACGGTCGGGCGCTACCCATGTGGCGGCGGACGCTGCCGGCCAGCGGCCGGCACATCGCACGGGTAGTGCCGGCCGCTGGCCGGCAACCGGATCAATCAGGCTGCGCGCGCCAACGCGTCCTTCGCTGCCGCCGTGGTCGACAGATCGAACACATCCACCGCATCGATCAACCGGTTCGCCTGTTGTTCCAGGCTGCGTGCGGCGGCACTGGCTTCCTCCACCAGCGCGGCGTTCTGCTGGGTGGTGCCATCCATCTGGATCACGGTCTGGCTGACCTGCTCGATACCCGCGCTCTGCTCCTGCGAGGCCGCCGAAATCTCGGCCATGATGTCGGTCACGCGCTGCACCGATGCCACGATCTCGGCCATGGTGTCACCGGCCTCGCGCACGCGCTGCGCGCCGTGGCCGACCTGCTCAACCGAGGCTTCGATCAACGCCTTGATCTCCTTCGCGGCCGCCGCCGAGCGCTGCGCCAGCGTGCGCACTTCACTGGCGACCACCGCGAAGCCGCGGCCCTGTTCGCCGGCCCGCGCGGCTTCCACTGCCGCGTTCAGCGCCAGGATGTTGGTCTGGAATGCGATGCCATCGATCACGCTGATGATCTCGGCGATCTGCCGTGACGAGGTCTCGATCGCACCCATCGTCGCCACCACTTGGCCGACCACGCTGCCGCCCTGCGAGGCGACCGTGTGCGCGCCGATCGCCAGCTGGTTGGCCTGGCGTGCATGCTCGGCGTTCTGGCGCACGGTGGAGGTCAGTTCTTCCATCGATGCTGCAGTCTCTTCCAGATTGGCCGCCTGCTGCTCGGTACGGCGCGACAGATCATTGTTGCCGGCGGCGATCTCTGCAGCCGCAGTGTGGATGTTGCCGGAGGCGTGTTTGATGTCGGTGACGATGGTCGCCAGCTGCGCGGCAGTGGCGTTGGCATCGCCGGCGATGCGCGCGAACACGCCCTGGAAATCGCCGTGCATGCGCGCGCCGAGGCGACCATCGGCGATCGCGCGCAGCATGCTGGAGACCTCGCCGAGGTTCTGCTCGGTGGTCTGCATCAACCGGTTCAAGCCATCGACCATCGCGCGGAAGTCATGCTCGAAGCGCGCGCTGTCGCCACGCTGGCTGAAGTCACCGGCGGCAGCGGCTTCGGCCAGGCGGCGGATCTCGCCATTGATCATGCCGAGATTGACCTTGGCGGTATCCAGCGCGTCGGTGATCACCGCCTTCTCGCCCGGCAGCCGCTCCATGTCCTGGCTGAGGTCACCGATGGCGTAACGGCCCATGATCGCAATCGCGCGCAGCTTTACCTGGATGTGCGCATCGACCAGCGCGTTGCTGTCGGCGACCATTTCGCCGAATGCGCCGGGGAAGGCACTGGCATCCATGCGGTGGCTGATGGTGCCGGCTTCATGCGCCTGTGCCATCGTGGCCTGTGCATCGAGCACACCGCGCAGCGTGGACTGCACGGCCTGCATGGCCTGCGCGAGCCGACCGATCTCATCGCGGCTGCGCACCTGCACAACATGCTCCAGATCACCGGCGGCCACTGCACGCGCAGCGGCTTCCACTGCCAGCACCGGCTGCACCACCGCACGCCGCAGCCACCAGCCCAAGCCCATCAGCAGCAGCACGGCGGCCAGCACGGTCAGCGCCGCGCACAGCAGCAGCGTCTGCCGCGCCTGCTGCGAACGGGCCGCTACCGCCGCTTCGGCCACCTGCGTGGCGTGCGTACTCAACGCATCCAGCGCAGTTGCCACCGGGCGGTCCTTGCCGCGCACGAGATTGTCGCCGGCGGCGGGATCGTAGCTGGCCTCGGCGAATGCCTGCAGCGCCGCGTGATAGTCCTGCTGCAGCTGCGCGTGCAGGCCCATGAACGCCTGCGCCAGTTCGCGCGTGCGTGCATCCGGGCTGCTGACCAAGCCCTTGGCCAGCTGTTCGACCAGACGGCCCTCGCTGTCGAAGGCGTCCAGGTGGCGCTGGCGCAACGCGTCGTCGTGGCCACGCAGCAGTACGTTCTTCCATTCCTGCACCTGCCCGCGGAACTCGCGCTGCAGGCGCTCGGCGTCGCGGCTGTGGGCGACTTCGGGCGGAACCTCGGTGGACAGTTTCAACCAGGCGGAGGCGAGGCCGGCCAGAGCACACAGCAGGACCACGGCCAGACCAACGGAAACCGCGCCGAGCAGCTTGGACTGCAGGCGCGGAGCACGGACAGACGCATTCATGTGGAAGGACTCTCGGGAAGGGGCAATGCGGTATCGACCCGATGCGCATACCCTGAAGTGGGATGCGCATCACATTCGCGTTTCGTTTAGTGATGTGAAGAAACTATTTCATAGGACAGATGTGTCCATATGGAACGAAAGCAGACCCTCGACAGAGGAATTAAATGTAACTATTGTCGTTACATGAAATCCGCGAGCCCGCTTTCTGACGCCCTGCATGTGATGGCGCATCTGGTCGGCCATGCCGCACCGCGTACGTCCGAACAGCTGGCGTCGTGCCTGCCGACCCATCCGGTAGTGATCCGCCGCCTGCTGGCGCAGCTGCACAGGGCCGGCCTGGTGCGCAGCACGCGCGGCCATGGTGGCGGCAGCGTGCTGGCCCGCGACGCCGCGGCGATCACCCTGCATGACATCTACCTGGCCGTGGGTGCACCGCCGCTGGTGCAGGTCGGTGCCCGCGATTCCGGTGCTGGCTGCCCGATCCAGCAGCTGGTCAACAGCGCCCTGCTCGAAGGCGCGCGCGAGGCGCAGCGGCTGCTTGAGCAGCGCCTGCAGGCGACCACGCTGGACCAGCTCGGCGCCGACTTCGCCCGCCATCTTGCCCATCACCGTTCCCTGGAAGGTCACCATGAATCCTGATGTGCTCATCGTCGGCGGCAGCTATGCCGGCATTGCCGCCGGCCTGATCCTGGCCCGTGCCCGTCGCCCGGTCACCGTCATCGACGCCGGTTCACCGCGCAATCGTTTCGCCAGTCATTCGCACGGGGTGCTGGGGCTGGATGGCATCAGCGGCGCCGAGCTGCTGAAAACCGCGCGCCAGCAGCTGCTCGACTACCCCACGGTGCGCTGGGTGCATGCCGAAGTGGAGCACGCCCGCACCAACGCCGAAGGCGTGGAAGTGCGTACCGCCGATGGCCAGGTGCTGGCCGCGCGCAAGCTGCTGCTGGCCAGCGGCATCGCCGACCAGCTGCCGGAACTGCCCGGACTGGCCGAGCGCTGGGGAAGCACCGTGCTGCACTGCCCCTACTGCCACGGCTACGAAGTTGGTGGTGGTGCCATCGGCCTGCTTGGCGGCCATCCGATGTCGGCCAGCAAGGCGCCGCTGTTCGCTGACTGGGGCAATGTCACCTTCTTCAGCATGGGTCTGGAGATCACTGATGAGGAACGCGCCGCCATGCAGCAGCGCGGCGTGCACATCGAGACGTCACCCGTGCTGGGTGTACAGGGCGACCAGCCGACCTGGCTGGAAGTGGAGCTGGCCGACGGCCGCCGCATCGCACAGCGTGCGCTGTTCGTGCCGGCCACCCAGGCGATGGCCACGCCGCTGGTGCAGCAGCTGGGGTGCACATTGGTCGAGAGCCCGCTGGGTGTGCTGATCGAGGTCGACATGATGAAGCAGACCTCGGTGCCGAACGTGTATGCCGCAGGCGATGCGACCACGGTAGGCAACATCACCCTGGCCGCCGCCGAAGGCGTGCGGGCGGGGATCGGCGTGCATCATGCGCTGGTGGCCGAGGACAGCGTGCCGCGCTGACCGCAGCACTGGTAGCCGCCGACCTTGGTCGGCGCCGCTCCATCCACGCATGGCGTGGAAGAGCAGTCGAGCAAGCTCGACGCTACGGATCCCGGGCATCCATTCGCCCGTGCCCGTCGAGCAGGTGCCGGCCGAGGCCGGCACCGTTCCATCATCCCTTCACGCACAGCACCTGGCGCAGGGTGTGCACCACGTCGACCAGGTCGAGCTGTGCGGCCATTACATCGTCGATCGACTTGTACGCGGCCGGCGACTCGTCCAGCACGCCGCTGTCCTTGCGGCATTCCACGTGTGCGGTGGCTTCGCGGTGCTGGGCCAGCGTGATCTTCTGGCGCGCGGTGCCACGGCTCATCGCCCGACCGGCACCGTGGCTGCAGCTGTGGAAGCTGTCCGCGTTGCCCTTGCCACGCACGATGTAGCTGCGCGTGCCCATGCTGCCGGGAATGATGCCCAGCTCGCCCTCGCGGGCACTGACCGCACCCTTGCGCGTCACCAGCAGCTCCTGGCCGTGGTGCGTCTCCTTCTGCACGTAGTTGTGGTGGCAGTTCACCGCCATCGCCGCCAGCTGGAACTTCGGCAGCCGGTGGCGCATCTCGGCCAGCACCCGCGACATCATTGCCTCGCGGTTCTGCCTGGCGTAATCCTGCGCCCACGACACCGCTTCAACGTAGTCATCGAACAGCGGCTCGCCTTCCATGAAGAACGCCAGGTCCTTGTCCGGCAGGTGGAAGCCGAGCACACGGCGCGCAAGTTCTTCGCGCGCCCTCTCGATGAAGTAGGTGCCGATCAGGTTCCCGGTGCCGCGAGAACCGCTGTGCAGCATCACCCACACCGTGTCCGTCTCGTCCAGGCACAGTTCGATGAAGTGGTTGCCGCCGCCCAGCGTACCCAGCTGGCGATCCAGCTTGTCGGTACGGATCTTCCGGTGCTTGTCCTTGATGTTCTCCAGGCCGGCGGCCAGCCCGGATTGCACCAACCGGGTATGGATGCTGTCGGGCATGCGGTGGTGCTCGCCGCCGCGCCCATTGCCGACCGGGATGCTGCGCTCGATGCTGTTGCGCAGCTGCCGCAGGTCATCGGGCAGGTCATTGGCACGCAGCGTGGTACACACGGCGGCCATGCCGCAGCCGATGTCGACGCCGACCGCGGCCGGGATGATCGCGCCTTGGGTCGGGATCACCGAGCCCACGGTCGCGCCCTTGCCCAGGTGCACGTCCGGCATCACGGCCACCCACGGCCCAACGAATGGGATCGCGGCGATGTTGCGCAGCTGCTCATGCGCCTGCGCTTCCAGCGGCACACCGTTGACCCAGCCCTTGATCGGCGTGGTGCCCTCGGCGTGCAGCCATTGATAATTGTGTTGAGTGTCCATGTCTTCGTCTATGTCCTTGATGGGCCGGCGGCGCGTCCCTGCGCCACCGCTACCCCCTACCTGATCGTCACCAGCTGCTTCAGCAGGCCATCCAGGCCGCCGAACACGGTGAGCTTGTCGATCTTCTCGGTGACCTTCTCCAGTGCCTCCAGCTCCTTCAAGCGCATCAGCACCGGGTTGTCCTCGATCAGCTTTGCGGTGTTGAGCTGCGAACGCGTGGCGTTGGCCTCCTCGCGACGGCGGATCACGCTGGCCTGGGCCTGCTTCTCGGCCAGCACCACACCGTTGAGGATCTCCTTCATCTCGCCCGGCAGGATCACGTCCTTGATGCCCACGCCGAGCAACCGCACGCCGTGGCCCTCGATCGCCGCCTGCACATGGGCGGCAATCTCGCCGTCCAGTGCCGCCTTGTCACCCAGCAGCTCGTCCAGGCTGCGTGCGGCAATTGCCTGGCGCAGGCCGAACTGCAGCTGCCGGTAGACGAACTCGTCGGCATTGCTGAGCGTGCGGTGTGCACGCACCGGGTCGACCACCTGCACAGTCGCGGCCAGGTTCACCCGCAGGGTCACCTTGTCGCGGCTGAGCAGTTCCTGGCCGGACACGTCCAGCGAACGCGCACGCAGCTCCACACGCTCCACCGACACGTTGCCGTTGAAGTTCCAGAACGCGTGCAGGCCGGCGTCCAGCGTCTGCCGCAGCGTGCCATCGATGAACAGCAGGCCGACCGACTCGCTCGGCACGGTGCTGATCACCGCCACACGCGGCAGCACGCCCAGCTGGCCCAGGCGTTGCTGCACGTCCGCCGCAACGCGCGGCTCGTCACCCAGCGCCATCACGCGCACCTGGGTGTCGACCGAACCCCGCCAGTACAGACGGCGGCTGCCCGGCGGCAGGACTTCATCGATGCGGCCGTTGCGCAGCAACAGGCCGACCTCGCTGGCACCGACGTTGGCCAGCACGAAGTGCGTGTCCAGCCGTGTGTCCAGTGCCTCGATCAGGCTGTCCTGGTCGCTGCCGGTGTAGGCCGCGCCCTTCGATGCGGTGTGGATGTCCACGTGCGGGCGGCCGCCGAACGGCGACAGGCGATGCACGCCCGGCAGCAGGATCTGCTGGAAACGACGGTTGCGATACACCAGGCCGCGCTCGCCGTCGCCGATCACGACCTTGATGGTCCAGAACATGGGAGTCTCTCCTTGTATGGCTCTGGTGGTTCGACCCGATGGGAATGAATCGCCATGACCCGGGTCGATCAGGTCGTGGCACAGCCGGCTGCACACCACGTGCAGCCGGCGGAAGAGGGCGGCCATCGGCGGACGGTCCGCGCGCGGAGCCTTCGGTGCACCGGCACTGCTGCCATCGTCGTTCCCGGCAGGCAGCACCGGTGCGGAACGTGGCTGGCAGTGGCGGCGGGCCGGGGCCCGGCGTGCGGTCCGTTGCCTTCCACGTTCCTGCCCGAAGGCGTTGTCCGTGGACGGCGACGATGGCCGCTGGGGCTTGCGCCCCGGGTGTTGCTTCAAGTCATGACGTGACAGGTCATGTGGTTTGGAGTGGGAATCGAACCCACGACAGACGGATTAGGGATCCGTTGCTCTGACCAAGCTGAGCTATCCAGTTGGGGATCGCGCGGAATCGAACCGCGTACCGGCGAACCGGTGCCTGCCTCCAGCAGGCGATCCAGGCGATGGCATGTCCGCGACCTCCGGCATACGCCACGGCAACGCCGCGCGCACCAGCCCGTGGTTGAAACGGGACCGTTGGAGAATCGAGGGTGCAGGCCACCGACATTATCGGCGAGCGATAATGTTTGGGTGCGATGCAGATAATGTCCAGGTGTCGCCACTCGCGCGAAGTAAACCCTTCGGCGGGGCAGGAAAAACCTGGGTCAGTGAGCGGCGGGTTGCCGCGCGGGGTGCAGTTCTGGCATCGCGGGTCCTTGTGCCGACGCAAACGAAAACGCCCCCGGGACTTGCGTTCCGAGGGCGTCGTCAAGCCTCGGAGATCGGGGTGGCCGATCTCCGCAGGGCGGGTATCAGGCCGTTGTCAGCTGGTCTTCCTTGCCGAACGCGCGCGCCAGCACGTCCATGCGCAGGCATGGCAGCAGTTTGGCGATGGCGACGGAATGCGCGTTCAAGGGAAGTTTCCAGTGGTTGTTGAAACGAGGTGCGCACGATAAACCACGATTTAGTCGCGTGCAACCATTTTGTTCAATTATTTTCTTCTTTACCGCGCAATGCCGGCCAACGGCCGGCACTACCGGGTCTCAAGCTTCCGTGCTGGCGGCATCCAGCTGCGCGACATCCTGCACGCTCAGCGACACGTTGGCTGCGGCCAACAGATCGTGCAGCTGCTCGACGCTGGTGGCGCTGACGATCGGCGCGGTGATCGACGGCCGTGCGATCTGCCACGCCAGTGCGATCTGCGCGGCACTGGCGTTGTGCTTGCTGGCCACGTCATCCAGCGCCTGCAGGATGCGCAGGCCACGCGGATTCAGATAGCGCTTCACCACGTTCTCGCCACGTGCCGGGCTCTTGGCCGCATCGGCCGGCGTGCGGTATTTGCCGCTGAGGAAGCCGCTGGCCAGGGCGTAGTAGCCGATCACGCCGATCTGTTCGCGCTGCACCAGCGGTTCCAGCTCCTTCTCGTAGCCGGCGCGGTCGTACAGGTTGTACTCGGGCTGCAGGGTTTCGTAACGCGGCAGCTTGTAGTCGGTGGATACCTTCAGCGCATCGGCCAGGCGCGTGGCGCTGTAGTTGGAGGCACCGATCGCGCGCACCTTGCCGGCTTCGATCAGCCGGCCGAATGCGGCCAGGGTCGCTTCCAGCGGCGTTGACTCGTCATCCTCGTGGGCCTGGTACAGATCGATCACGTCGGTCTGCAGGCGGCGCAGCGAATCCTCGACCGCGGCGTTGATGTTGTCCGGGGTCAGGCCGGGGCGCTCGGCCCACTTGGCCACCTTGGTCGCCAGCACCACCTTGTCGCGCTTGCCGCTGCGGGCAAACCACTTGCCGATCAGCGTTTCCGATTCGCCGCCGGCATTGCCCGGCACCCAGGCCGAATACACGTCGGCGGTGTCGACCAGGTTGAAGCCGGCATCGACGAAGGCATCGAGCAGGGCGAAGCTGGCCTTTTCATCGGCGCTCCAGCCGAACACGTTGCCACCGAAGGCGAGCGGACGTACATGCAGGCCGGAACGGCCCAGTTCGCGGGTTGCCGTCATGGGCACGGACTCCTTGGGGGAAGTGCTCCAGAATAGAACGCGTTGTGTGACCGCGCTGCGGCGGCGACCACAAAACAGTGTTCCGCGATGCGCACGCAGCTAACGTTTTGTGAACACCTGGGACGCCGCGGCTGCTAGTCTCGCCGCATCTTCCGCTGGAGTCGCTCCGATGATGCCTGCTTCGTCCCTGCGTGGTTGCCGTCTGCTGCTTGCTTCGGCCCTGCTTGCCGCTGTTCCCGCGTTCGCCGCACCGGCCACGGTAGCGCCGGCGAAGATCCAGGTGTCACCGGCCATCGATGCGGCGGTGAAGGCGTCGACCCGTGATGCCAACAACGTCAAGCGCGATGGCTATCGTCATCCGGCGCAGACGCTGTCGTTCTTCAGAGTCGCACCGGAGAAGACCGTCATCGAGATCACCCCCGGCAACGGCTGGTACTCGGAGATCCTGGCGCCGCTGCTGCGTGACAAGGGCCATTACGTCGCTGCCGTGGTCGACCCGATGGCTGTTGCCGAAGGCCGCGGCCGTGACTACCAGCAGCGCAGCCGCGACAGCCTGGAAAAGAAGTACGCCGGCACCCCGGCGCAGTTCGACAAGACCGCCGTGGTCGCATACGACCCGGCAAAGCCAGTGTTTGGCCCGGCCGGTTCAGCCGATGTGGTGCTGACCTTCCGCAACGTGCACAACTGGCGCAAGGCCGGCCAGGCGCAGGGCATGTTCCAGGGCTTCTTCAACGTGCTCAAGCCGGGCGGCGTGCTGGGCGTGGTCGAGCATCGCGCCAAGGCCGACGTGGCCGCCGACGATGACACCGGCTACGTCGGCCAGCAGCAGGTGATCGCGATGGCCGAAGCCGCCGGCTTCAGGCTGGACGCACGCAGCGAGGTCAACGCCAACCCGCGTGATACCAAGGACCACCCGAACGGTGTGTGGACGCTGCCGCCGACCAACCAGCATGACAAGGCCGATGATGCGAAGTACCAGGCCATTGGCGAAAGCGACCGCATGACCCTGCGCTTCATCAAGCCGTAAGGGGTGGGCTGGGCCGCAGCCCGGTGAGCACGCAGCGCGGAGTTGGACGGAATGGGTGGCTGCCGGGCAATGCCCGGCGCTGCCGTCAATGGAGTGTCCTGTTGAAGAATGTGCTGTACTTCGCCTTCGCATTGATGGCGCTGCCGCGGTTGTACGACTTCGTCTTCCATGCTGGTCACGTGCATGACCTCGTGGCGGCGGCAGGTTTTGCGGTGCTGCTGGTTGGTTGCCTGCTGGACGAACGCGCGCGCAGGACCTGCCCACCGGTAGCGCGGCTGCGGTACCGCGCCAACGCTGCCGCCACGTGCGGCGTCGTGCTGGTGCTTGTTGCGCTGTTGATGGAAAGGAAGGTCTTCGGCTGAGTAGCCGGTGATCGCGGCGGCGATGCGGGAATGGGACAATGCCCTACCCACCGCCCGCCGTGCCCGCAATGCTGATTGCCTTCAACAAGCCCTTCAACGTGCTCTGCCAGTTCACCGACCGCAGCGTGCCGCCGCGGCCGACCCTGGCCGGGTTCGGCCTGCCGCCGCGCGTGTATGCCGCCGGTCGCCTGGACCATGACAGCGAAGGCCTGCTGCTGCTGACCGACAATGGCACGCTGGCGCACAAGCTGACCGACCCGAAGCACAAGGCGGATAAGACCTACTGGGTGCAGGTGGAAGGCATGCCCAGCGACGAACAGCTGCAGCAGCTGCGCACGGGCGTGGTGCTCAATGACGGGCCGACCCTGCCGGCGAAGATCGAGCGCCTCGATCCGGCGCCGTCGCTGTGGACGCGTGATCCGCCGGTTCGCTTCCGCAAGACCGTACCCGACAGCTGGCTGGCGATCACGATCCGCGAGGGCCGCAACCGGCAGGTGCGGCGGATGACCGCGGCGGTGAACCTGCCGACGCTGCGGCTGGTACGCGCGTCGATGGGGCCGTACCGGCTGGACGACCTGCAGCCGGGGCAGTGGCGGCAGATCGGTTGAAACAGAAAGGGCCGGATACCTTCCGGTGTCCGGCCCTCATGTAGCTGATGGGGTCAGAGCCCTTCCTGCGGAAGGGATCCGACCCCGGTGGACCTGCAGCTTCAAGGGTCAGATCCCTTCCGCAGGAAGGGCTCTGACCCCGGCAGACTCAGGCGTCGCTGCCGATGTCGCTGTGCTCGTCGACCACGGTGTCGTTGCGGCGGTCGCGCGCGTTGATGCGCTGGGCCTGGCCGTTCACCACATGGCCCTGCGCGGCCTTCTTCTTCTGCTGCTTGCGGTACAGCGCATAGCCAAGCAGGCCGACGCCAACGGCTGCGGCAGCCACGGCGACTGCGGGGTTGCGGCGCGCGAACCTGGTCGCGGCCTTGCCGCCAGTCTTCACCGCGCCAATGGCTGCACCGGTCTTGATCCAGTCGGCACTGCGCAGGCTGCCACCGGCGCTCTTCAGGCCATCGCCGGCGGTGTGGGCCAGCTCCAGGGCGCGCTCCAGAGCGCGGTCGGTGATTACGGTCAGCTTGCTCATGCGGGGGGTCCTTTGCCTCGGGTCGAAGTCCAGTGTCGCGCGTTGCCCGTAAACGGTATGTCAGTCGCGGTCGCACGTGGTGTGACTCTACCGCAGCCATTCAGGATCAGGCAGGGTCCACAGCCGGTAGTGTCGGCCGCTGGCCGGCAACCTCGGAGCACCATGTGGAGAGCATTGCCGGCCAGCGGCCGGCACTACCGGTCAGGTGCCGCGCGGCTTGGCCCGGTGCGTGGCCGTCGCCGTCCACGGATCATCCGGCCACGGATGGCGCGGGTAGCGGCCCTTCATTTCCTTCTTCACCTCGGCGTAGGTGTTTTCCCAGAAGTTGCGCAGGTCCTGGGTGACCTGCAGCGGGCGACCACCGGGCGAGAGCAGGTGCAGGGTGAGCGGCACGCGGCCGTCGGCGATGCGCGGCGTGTCGGCCAGGCCGAACAGTTCCTGCAGCTTCACCGCCAGCACCGGAGGCAGCGGTTCGCCGCTCTCGCTGTCCAGCGCATAGGTAATTGGCCGCTCCAGTCCGGACGGCACGGTGATGCGGGTGGGCGCATGACGTTCGACCAGCTGCCGCTGCGACCATTCCAGCGGCGACTTCAGCGCTTCGCCGAAGCTGGATTCATCCAGCGCATCCAGTCGCGTTTTGCCGGCGAACGCAGGCTGCAGCCATTGCGCGCGCGTGGCCAGCAGGGCGTCGTCGCTGCAATCGGGCAGGCCGAGCTCGGGCATCCAGCGCCGCAGCGATTCAACCCGTGCCTGCCACTGGCGCAGGCCTTCGGTCCACGGCAAGGCCAGCAGGCCAAGTTCGGCGACCGCATCGGTCAGGGCCTGTGCGGCGTGCTGCGGATCGACCCGGCCGGCAGAGCGGCTGTCCAGCACGATGCGGTCGAAACGGGTCTCGCGCAGTGCCACCAGGGCGCGGCGCTCGCTGTCCCAGCGCACCACGTCTTCTGTGACGAAGCGCTCCGGCCACGCCTTGCGCAGCTGGCCTTCATCCACCGGTCCGGCACGCAGCAGCAGCGCATCGCGTGCCTCAAAGCGAAGCTCGCTGGCCACCAGCCACGGTTCGCCGCGCAGGTCACTCAATTCGTGCAGGCGCGTGCTGCGGCCATTGGCCAGCAGGTAGCGCAGTGGGTCGCTGGGGTGCTGGACACCGATGCGGTCGGGGAAGGCGTGTGCGAGCAGGTCACCGAGTTCATGGGCTTCGATGCTGGCCGGCGGTGCGGCATCGCAGCGCAGGCGACGTCGCCACTGTTTGGCGGCGGCATCAATCGCGGCCAGGCCGCTGCGGTTGGCGTCGCCCGGTGCGCGGCCATTGCGGAACGCCGCCAGCGCACGCCAACGCGCCACCAGCGCGTCACCGCCCTGGCGCAGCGGGTCGCGCGCCTCCAGCAAGGCGGCCAGGTCAGCGGCCAGGGCTTGCGCACGTGCATCGGGCGCGGCCAGCAGCATCGCCGCCATCCGCGGATGCGTACCCAACGCCAGCACGCGCCGGCCGAGTGCGGTGATCGCGCCGCTGCTGGACAGCGCGCCGAGCCGCTGCAGCAGTTCGCGTGCCGCGCCCATCGGGCCCGCCGGTGGCGGATCGAGGAATCGCAGGTCGCTGCTGCCCCAAGCCGCCAGTTCCAGCGCCAGTCCGGCCAGCTCGACCTGATCGATTTCGGCGCGGCGCTGTGGTTCCAGCCGCTGCGACTGCGGCCACAGCCGCCACGCCACGCCCTCGGCGACACGGCCGGCGCGGCCCGCGCGCTGGTCGGCCGACGCCTGCGCGATGGCCACCACGTCCAGCCGGGTGAAGCCGCTGTTGGGGTCGTAGCGCGGCTCGCGTGCCTGGCCGCTGTCGATCACCACGCGCACGCCGGACAGCGTCACCGAGGACTCGGCGACGTTGGTGGCCAGCACCACGCGGCGGCGGCCATCACTGGACGCCTGCAATACCCGCGCCTGCTGTTCCACTGGCAGCTCACCGTGCAGAGCCAGCACTTCCACGCCGGCATCCAGCGATTCCTGCAGCCCGGCCTGCACCCGCGCGATCTCGCGCTGGCCGGGCAGGAATACCAGCAGGTCACCCGGGTGCTCGGCCAATGCCTGCTGCACCGCGCGGCGTACCTGCAGTTCCAGCGCTTCATCGCGGCGCGCCGGGAAGTGACTGACCGCCACCGGGTAGCTGCGGCCTTCGCTGCTCAGGCGCGGCGCATCAAGGAAGCGGGCAAGTCGCTCGCCATCCAGCGTGGCCGACATCACCACCAGGCGCAGGTCCTCGCGTAGCTGCGCCTGCACGTCCAGCGCCAGGGCCAGGCCGAGGTCGCCACTGAGGTGGCGCTCGTGGAATTCATCGAACAGGATCGCGCCGACCGTTTCCAGCATCGGGTCGTCCTGCAGCATGCGGGTCAGGATGCCCTCGGTGACGACTTCAATCCGCGTACGCGCGGAGACCTTGTTCTCGAAGCGGATGCGGTAACCGACGGTGCCGCCCACCTCTTCGCCCAGCTGCCGCGCCATGAACAGTGCGGCGCTGCGCGCTGCCAGCCGGCGCGGTTCCAGCATGATGATCTTCCGGTCCTGCAGCCACGGCGCATCGAGCAGGGCCAGTGGCACCTGGGTGGTCTTGCCGGCACCGGGCGGGGCCTCCAGCACCAGCCGCGGCTGCGTGGCCAGGTGCTGCTGGATCTGCGGCAACAGCGGGGAAATCGGGAAGAGCGGGGCGTTCATGTGCAAAGGATAAAGGGCCACGGCAGCCGCAGGTACAATGCGCGGGCACTTTTCCCCCGCGATGACCATGCACCTGATCGATATCGGCGCCAACCTGACCCACGACTCCTTCGACCGTGACCGCGACGCCGTGCTGGACCGCGCACGGCAGGCCGGCGTGGTGCAGATGGTCATTACCGGCGCCAGCCGCGAGCACTCGCCGCTGGCCGTGCAGCTGGCGCAGCAGCATCCTGGTTTCCTGTATGCCACCGCCGGCGTGCACCCGCACCACGCTGTGGAATACACCGAGGAATGCGATGCCGAGATGCGCGCGCTGCATGCGCACCCGGAAGTGGTGGCGGTGGGCGAGTGCGGGCTGGACTACTTCCGTGACTTCTCGCCGCGCCCGGCCCAGCACCGTGCGTTCGAGCGCCAGCTGCAGCTGGCCGCGGACAATGGCAAGCCCCTGTTCCTGCACCAGCGCGACGCGCATGCCGATTTCATGGCACAGATGAAGAACTTCGAAGGTCGCATCGGCCCGGCGGTGGTGCATTGCTTCACCGGTGAGCGTGACGAGCTGTTCGACTACCTGGACCAGGATTGGTACATCGGTATCACCGGCTGGTTGTGCGACGAACGCCGTGGCGCGCACCTGCGCGAACTGGTGAAGAACATCCCGGCCAACAGGTTGATGATCGAGACCGACGCACCGTACCTGCTGCCGCGCACGTTGAAGCCGATGCCGAAGGACCGCCGCAACGAACCGATGTTCCTCTCGCACATCGTCGAGGAACTGGCGCGCGATCGGGGCGAAGACGTGGCGGTAACCGCAGCCAATGCGACTGCGGCGACGCGTACGTTCTTCCACCTGCCCGACGCGGGTTGATCGGGTAGTGCCGGCCGCTGGCCGGCAGCACATCTTGATTGCCGGCCAGCGGCCGGCACTACCGCATCAGATGCCGCAAGGTTGCGAAGCGGCCAGCGCCCGCAGCCCTTCCCGATACGTCGGGAACCGCGGCTCCCACCCCAGCGCCTCACGCGTGCCGCGACTGTCGATGCGCTTGTTGCTCTCGTAGAAGCGCCGCAGCGTCGGGCCTACTGCCAGATCATCCCACGCCATTGCAGGCGGCATCGCGAAGCCGCCCAGCTGCGCGGCATATGCGAGCACATCCTGCGGCGGTGCGGGTTCGTCGTCGCTGGGCAGGTACAGGCCATTCAAGGCGGGTCGCCGCATCGCGGCGATGATCACCGCCGCCAGATCCTGCACGTGCAGGCGGTTGAATACCAGCCCAGGACGCACTACGTGGCGCGCACGTCCCTGCGCCAGCTGCAGCAGCGCATTGCGCCCCGGTCCATACAGTCCGGGCAGGCGGAATACTGCCGAGGCGATACCGCGCTGCTCCGCCAGCGCACGCCACTGGTCCTCGGCGCGTCTGCGTTGCATGCCGGTCGTTTCAGTGGCATCGGCCACGCTGGTTTCGTTGATCCAGCCGCCGGCCCGATCGGCATAGACCGACGTGGATGACAGATAGCCCACCCAGCGAAGTGCCGGACTTTCCTGCAGTGCCGGCAGCAGCAGACTCAGCGCCGGGTCACCCTCGGCGTCGGGCGGCACGCTGCACAGCACGGCCTCGGCCTGCGCGATCTCATCAAGCAGGGCCGTCGATGGCGTGGCGTCGGCGCGTAGCTGATGGCGCAGCAGGCCATCGTGCGGTGCCGACGCGGGGTCGCGCACCGTGCCGACCACACGTACGCCCAACGCCTGCAGATGCGTGGCCAGCACGCATCCGCTCCAGCCCATGCCGAGGATCAACATCCGTGTGGACAGGGCGCTGGCCTGCATCGTGTCGCTCACGCGGCGCGCAGTGCCTGGTAGGCCTGCAGGCTGCTGTAGGCGACCTGCAGCAACAGGCCTTCCTGGTCGGCCTTGCGCGCGCGCGCCAGCATGTCGCCGACGATCTGCGCGGCTTCCACCTGCTGGCCGGCTTCCAGATCACGCAGCATCGAGGCCTTCAACGCCGAACCGGCCTGGGTCAGGGTGCCGCGGGCGGTGTCCTGCGCGGCATCGGGAATCGGCTCACCGGCGGCTTCGGCCACGGCCAGGCATTCGTCGTACAGGCCACGCACGATGGCTTCGCCATCATCGGTGGCGACGATGGTGCCGATATCCGCACGCAGCAGGCAGGTAGCGGCGGCCAGTGCGGTCAGGAAGGTGTACTTGATCCACTGTTCCTGGCCGATATGCTCGCTGGCCAGGTGATCGAGGTTGGCCTGCGCACAGGCGGCGGCGAAGGCACGCACGCGCGTGGAGATCGCACCGCCATCGCGTTCGCCGAAGGTGAGCTTGGCCGGCTTGCCCAAGTGCAGCACGGCGCCGTCGGGGGCCTTGGTGGCACTGATGAAGCACAGGCCGCCGAGCACGGCGTCGCGGCCGAAGCGCAGGTCCAGCGCGTTGTAGTGATGCAGGCCGTTGAGGATCGGCAGCACGGTGGTGTTCGCGCCCACAGCCGGAGCGATGGCATCGATCGAGCTGTCCAGGTCGTAGGCCTTGCAGCTGAGGATGACCAGATCGAACGGCTTCTGCGAGGCCAATGCCGGGAGCGCATCGGCGGTGACGTGCTGCACCGGGAAACTGGCGTCGCCGAGCGGGCTGCGGATGACCAGGCCATCGCGGTCCAGCTGGGCGGCGCGTGCGGGGCGCACCAGGAAGGTCACGTCCACGCCAGCCTGAGCCAGGCGACCGCCGAAGTAACCGCCGGTACCGCCGGCGCCGAGGATCAGGATGCGCATTGCACGTTCACCGTTTTCTGAGGAATCAGGAGTGCGATTGTGCCGGAGATTGCGGCCAACGGCGGAGCCCCTCGTGGTGGTTCGCGGAAAGCACTGTTCATTGGGGTAGGCCGGGCGGGTAGGCCGCGCAGGGGACGCTGCAAGTACGTCCCTGTAAGCTCGGTCGCCGCATCCATGCGGCTCACGCCCCTGCGCAACCTACCCGCCCGGCCACGGACATGTTCCGGGCGCGGCCACCACGGAAAACAGATCAAAAGCGAAGGCGGAAGCGGGTCGCTCGCTGCGCTCGCTCGTGTGGAGCGGTGCTCAGGGCAGCTGTTCGCTGAAGTCTTCGGTGTAGCCCAATAGCAGTGTGGTGCGGGTGGCCAGCGTTGCAGCCAGTTGTGCCCACGTGTCGTGCGTTCCGGCAGCGTAGACGCGCTGAAGGTCAGCGACCAACGCGTCCGTTTCTGCAAGTGACGGTGCGCGGTCGCGCTGGAAGCCGAGCCACGACGCACCGAGTCCGAACAGGCGGTAGCCGTATCGCTGCTGAAGGTGCCGGATCAGGGCGTGGTTCTGGAAGAGGTCCCAGTCCGCGCTGAAGTAGCCGTTGGGCACGGTGGCAATCAGCAGGTCATCGCGGGCCACGGGTACCTGCTGCACGCAGACCACGTCATCGATGATGAGATCCGGCTTCGCATTGGCGGCGACCAGCGCCTCGATGTCCTCGCCGCTGCACATCAACGTGCCCGCCAGCGCTGTCCACTCCAACCGATGTGTGGAATGCTCAAGCTGCGCGACGACGTGCGCCAGCAACCGCTCGCGTGCTGCCAACGCGTCTTCCGGCGTCGCCGGGTCTTCGTCCTCGTACAGCGCGATGCGTTCGTCGTCGGACGCGTGCATGCTGGTGTAGCGGCACTGGCCGACATCGTCGAGCGTGCACAGATAACGATGAAGGGGATCAGCCGTCTGCAGCGAGGCCAGGCAACCCAGCACCTCATCCAGCGTAGGCGAATCGCTCAGCAGGACATGGCTGAAGGCATCGATCGGGCCATCCGACACGGCCTTGTCCAACGGAATGGAAGTGATCTTCATCGCCACAGCCTAGCCGTAATCCGAAACGAAAAAAGCCAAGCATCGGCTTGGCTCTACAGGAACGCTTCATCCACGCATGGCGTGGATCTACCGTGTCGACCAAGGTCGACACCTACCAACAGCAGCGGAGAACATCGTCCCGACAGATCGCCGGAAACTGTCGAAGGCGGGGTGGGTCCGGTTGCGGGGGCGCGAGCCGCATGGATGCGGCGACCGAGCTTACATGGACGTACTTGCAGCGTCCCCCGCAACCGGACCCACCCCGCCATCCCACGGATCGTCAGCTTTTGCCGTTGCCGTTGAAGTTGACGTTGACGTTGATTCGGCGGGTGCAGGGCCGCAGGCCCTGCAGGCAACCCTCAGCTGCGCATGCCCACGCCGCGACGCAGCAGCCACAGTGCCAGCGCCGTCAGCACCACCACGAAGCCGATCATCAGCGCATACGCCACCACCACCGGCACATCGCTGCTGCCCAGCAGGCCATAGCGGAACGCATTGACCATGTAGAAGATCGGATTCGCATGCGTCGCCGCCTCGGCCCAGCCCGGCAGCAGCTTCACCGAATAGAACACGCCACCCAGATAGGTCAGCGGGGTCAGGATGAAGGTCGGCACGATCGCCACGTCATCGAACTTCTTCGCGTACACCGCATTGATGAAGCCGGCCAGCGAGAAGATCGTCGCACCCAGGATCACCGTGGTCAGCGTCACCAGCGGATGCGGAATGCGCACCGGGGTGAAGAACATCGCGATGATCAGCACGATCACGCCCACCATCAGGCCTCGCAGCACCGCACCGGCCACATAGCCCCACAGGATCACCCAGTTCGGCATAGGGCTGACCAGCAGCTCTTCCACGTGACGGCCGAACTTGGCACCGAAGAACGAGGAGCTGATGTTGCCGTAGCTGTTCTGGATCACGCTCATCATCACCAGGCCCGGCACGATGAACTGCATGTAGCTGTAGCCGCCCATGTCACCCACGCGCGAGCCGATCAGGCCGCCGAAGATCAGGAAGTACAGGGTCATGGTGATCGCCGGCGGCACCAGGGTCTGGCCCCAGATGCGCATGATGCGGGCGACTTCGCGGCGCACGATGGTCATCAGTGCGACGCGGTTGCGCTGGCCGTCGGTCAGCTCGGTGGTGCTCATGCGGGTTTCTCCAGGTTGCCGGTGAGGCGCACGAACAGCTCCTCCAGGCGGTTGCTCTTGGTACGCATCGAACGCACGCGGATACCGGCCTCGTTGAGCGTGGCGAACACGCGGTTGAGGTCCATCGCGCGCGGCATGTCGATGTCCAGCGTGTGCGGGTCCGGCGCGGTCAGCGTCGCGCCCTCGATCACCGGCAGCTGCGGCGGCAGGTCACCGTCGATGTCCAGCAGGAAGCCTTCCACGTCCAGCTTGGCCAGCAGGGTACGCATCGGCCCCTGCTCGACGATCTGGCCGTGGTTGATGATCGCCAGATGGCGGCACAGGTACTCGGCTTCTTCCAGATAGTGGGTGGTAAGGATGATCGTGGTGCCGGCGGCATTGATCTCCTTCAGCACGCGCCACATGTCGCGGCGGATCTCGATGTCCACGCCGGCGGTCGGCTCGTCCAGGATCAGCAGGCGCGGGCGGGTCATCATCGCGCGGGCGATCATCAGCCGGCGCTTCATGCCGCCGGACAGCGTGCGGCTCATTACCTGCGCCTTTTCCCACAGGTGCGCGCGCTTGAGTTCTTCTTCGGCCATCTTCTCCGCTTCGGCACGCGGCACACCGTAGAAGCCGGCGTAGTTCACCAGGATGTCGAAGGGCTTTTCGAACAGGTTGAAGTTGATTTCCTGCGGCACCAGCCCGATCAGGCGCATGGTGGCGCTGCGGTTGCGCACCAGGTCGCTGCCGAACACTTCCACCTGGCCCTCGCTGAGGTTGACCAGGGAGCTGATGATGCCGATCAGGGTGGACTTGCCGGCACCGTTGGGGCCGAGCAGGGCGAAGAAGTCGCCCGGGGCCACTTCCAGGGAAACCCCCTTCAGGGCCTGGGTGCCGTTGTCATAGGTCTTGCGCAGGTCGCGCACGCGCAGGGCGGGCGCCGTATCGTTCAGGGAAGCCAAGCTCGAAGCCTTCGCGCCCATGGGCTGGCGCTGGAGAGGGGCGGGGAGGGGCTATTATAGAAGACCCCGAGGGCTTGCCCCGGCTACACACTGTCCCGAAAAGTCGTGCCTGTTCAATTCCCCCTCAAGCTGGTCGGCTGCCGCATGCTGGCCCCGACCGTCGGCCACTACCAGTTCGTGCGTGACGATGGACAGCCGCTGGATTTCCAGCCCGGCCAGTTCATCCAGGTCCATTTCAGCTACGCCGACGGCACCGAAACCAAGCGCAGCTACTCGCTGGCGACCATCCACGACCACGCGCTGGGCCCGGGCGAGGCGGTGGATATCGCGGTCAGTTTCGTACCCGGCGGCGCCGCCACGGCCCTGTTCGAGGCACTGCAGCAGGGCGGCCAGATCAGCGCGTCCGGCCCCTACGGCCGCTTCTGCCTGAATCCCGGTGACCACAACGCCCGTTACCTGCTGATCGCCACCGGTACCGGCGTCACCCCGTACCGCTCCATGCTACCGCTGCTGGAAAAGGCCATGGCCGAGCGCGGTGTGCAGATCGTGCTGCTGCAGGGCGCGCGCAGCCCGGGTGAGCTGCTGTACAGCGAAGACTTCTACAGCTTCGCCGAAAAGCATCCGAACTTCCGCTATGTGCCGTGCCTGTCGCGCGAACTGCCGGCCGATCCGCACCCGGACGTGCAGCACGGCTACGTCCAGCAGGCGCTGTCCGGCTTCACCCCGGACCCGGCCACCGACATCGCCTATCTGTGCGGCAACCCGGACATGGTCGATGCCTGTGCCGAGCTGCTCAAGGCCGCGGGCCTGGGCAACCCGCAGATCCGCCGCGAGAAGTACGTAAGTTCAACCCCTTCAAAGGCTTAAGTGGCCTATTGACCTTGGCGAACAGCGGGCGTACCGTCCGCTGCAGGTCAGCTCGGAGTCAATCCGATGCAAGTGGTTATGCCCCCTGAGGGAGCCTTTGCACACGCGCCTAAGTTGCAGCATGTACCGATTCTGATCGGTGACGATGGCTCATACCCAATTGAAGCCAACCGCTACCTCGATGAGCGCAGCAACGGGGAATGGCAACTTCCTCGCGACCGATCAAAAGCAAAAGCTGAGAGTGAGCTCTTTTACGGGCCCATCCCAACCTTGCGCTCGCGAAGAAACATGGCCGCAAGGCTTTCTATTTTTCTCGAATGGTGCATAGACCAAGCCACTGATTGGCGAGAAATTTCCTACAACGAGAATATCCTTCATCAGTATCAGCCGGCACTCCTGAGTGGAGACGGCTCCCCGAGTGGGAGGCAGTTGGATCCCGCTACAGTTAACCTCTACGTCAATGAGGCGTGTCTATTTCTGACCTGGGCCAGCGAGCGCGGCTATCGCCTGCCCATGCAGATACCTGTAAGAAAAGTTGCATACACCTACATATCGCCCACAAGCTCGCAAAGCGGAACACTGCGCTCAAAGACTGTGCGGATCGGGTCTCTAACTGCGCCGGAAGCTCCGATCATCCTCCCTCCTGACAGGGAGGTTGAGATGTGGTTGAAGTCGATTTCGGTGCGTGCGCCCGTAAAAATTCTGATCTTCGAGCTGATCATCCGTTCTGGCCTCAGGATCTCGGAAGCCAATCAACTACGGGTCACCTGTTTTCCAGCAAAAAGAACGAGCGAGAGAACCAACTGGCAACCCGACTGGATATTGGCTGGTGAGGTTCCGCTAGTGCTCAAGTATGGCACTAAGGGAGGCAAGGTCAGTCCTGGGTCAGACCTTGGCACAAGATGGCGTACGGTATTTGTGCCACTAGATCTTGCCGAAAGGATCTGGCACTACATTTCGGTGATTCGACCGACCCAGCTGACGAGATATCACATTGGTGATAGGAAACACACCAAGCGGACAGATCGTCTGTGGCTTGGAGAAGGTGTGAACCGACCTGTGAGCAATGAGATGCTTCGCCGGATTTGGACTTCCGATCGGCATTGTCCCAAAGGATGGCACCCTCATACAGGAAGGCACCATTTTGCGGTGGAGAAGATCTGCGCCCTGACGCGGGCGCAGTTGGCCCTCGCAGGCAACTCAGAGCTGAGTGGTGCTGACTTCGGTTGGTTGCATGGGCTCATGGCCGGACAGGTAAAGATGCTTCTCAGTCCGCTTATGGGGCACGTTGATGAGCGCACGACGATGCAATACTTGCGCGCTGCGGTAGCCAAAATTGGTCGTGATCGAGGGCATCCAGCAATTCGTTGGAATGCGATCATCGACGAGGCATTGACGTGAGAGCGCGTGAAGATACAGGGGGAATGCCTGGGAAATGGGTGGTGCCCTGTACACATCCGGACCTCATTAGCACGGGGAAGATCTATGACTTCTCGATTCTGGCGACTGGTGCAAGTGATGCCCCGCCCATTGCCGCAGTCAGGCATTCCTGGAAGGGGGGATTCACTGGTAGGCCGGAGCTGCTGCGCGATCTATGGCCTACGCTGAGCGCGAGTATTGAAGGCATCGCATCAGACGGTGCAGCTGCAAGAAGGGGGGCACTGGTGTCCTTCTGGAGATTCCTCGATGCACTTGAGGGATACATGGCCTCAAATGGAATTCCATTCAAACGGGTGGTTAGACTTCGCGATCTGACATCCCGGCACGTTGCCCTCTACACAAGCCCGGGTCCGGAGGGTGCATGGGATGCCACTATGGACAGCAGAGCTGCCGTCGTCCGCGCGATTATAAAGACCGCGATTAGCTACCATGAACTTCCAGAGCTAGTACTTCCAGTTTTCAGGATAGCCTCGAATCGCCGCGAGACCCCATCCGAAGAGCACGGATTGGCCGTCATTAGGCTGCTACGAGCGGAGGCACTGAAGGTTCTACAGCGGTGGAGGAGAACGGACAGACTCATTCCTCAAGGACGCGATCTGATCGAGTTGTACAGAGAGAATCCTGAGTTCATGAATGCCCCCGACTTCGTATGTACGGAAGCGGATGCGCACGCGACCTATCGCGCGCTCATAAGGCTGACGGGAAATCCAGTGCCTCGGCGATCTCAGTTGTTGGCGATCTTCGGCAAGCGCATCAAAAGACTCCCAAGCTGGTGGGCGCACTACCCCGATGACCACGAACGATCAGGAAGCGAGGTCGGCTGGCACGATCTGGTTGCCGGAACCTATCCTACTAGCGCAGATGTCTCAATTTTCTTCCTGCTCTTTGTAGCGCGGAGCGCCTGGAACCCCGCAACCGCAGCATCCATGAACTTGAGCGACTGGACGGCAGTCTATGATGAGCAGCATGCATGGATCTATGCGCCTAAGGACCGGGCCAAAGGGACCGCGCAATGGACTGTGTCACGGGTAGGCGATGCGACGGGCTGTCATTCGTTAGTTGAGCTTCTTCTGAAGCGGACAGAAGGGCTTCGAGGCCATATCGAAAGAAACCCGCGCCTGTGCCCTCTCCCAGACGTTGTCGCTCGTAGTCCATGGGTGGGCGTAACAGTGCGCGGACGGCGACAAGGGGTGTATGTAGTAAATCCCCGCACAACTCGAACTGCAAACAACTGGCTCGCCTCTCTGATAGAGCAACTCGATGACGGCACCCGTACAGCTTCCGAGACCATGTCAATTGGACAGTTCAGAGATGTCGCCGCGGCTGCGATCTTCAAGGATTCTCAATACTCGAACTGGGTAATGATGGTACTACTTGGTCACAAGAACCTCATGACCACTAGGCACTATGGCTACCGAAGATCTTCTTTTGAGGAATCCTTCTCGCTTGTGTCCGAAGTGATTGATGACTTGTTCTCCCAGCTTCGGGTCAATCGTGTGTTCGACGTAGCCTTGACGAGGGCGAAGCTCGCAAAGTTGGACGTCAGTGAAGCCGAGATCGAAAAGCTGAATCAAGCACGCCGTCATAAGACCTACGACGGAAGCGGATGTGCAGATCCTTACAGCCCGCCAGCAGTCATTGATCCAGGCAATCCGAGAGATGGATGCACTCTATGCGTCCAGCAGCATAGGTGTGCTTCCAGCGGCTGCCCCAACTGTTTTGTGTTCACGGACAGCCTGGACTTCATCTGCCGGCGTGTGGCAGAGCTAGAGGCAGTTCGGACCTCCGTAGGAATGGTTCGGTTCGATGCTGGATCAGATGCAAGTGACCTGGCGCGGCTTCGCCTAACCGTTCTTCAATGGCCAGCAGATGCAGTGAAGTTCGCCATTGATAAGTGGGCGGCAAGGATAGCCTCCGGTGAGCACATGCCAATCTACTTCGCAGGGCAGCACTGATGAAAATGGTCAACCGGTCTCTAGTAGCAGGCAACCATGAACTCCTAGCTCCTGACGTGGAGGTGTCGCTACTGTCGATTAGTCCGAATGAGCTGAGGTTGGCGCCGGAGGCAAAGCTGAAGCAGCTTCAGAAGCTTGTTGGAATGGGGGACAACTGGGGCGTTCTTCGTATTGACGACGAACATCAGTCTGGCCTACGGACCTCTGATCTCGATCTAAGGCTCTATTCTGGAAGGGGCAAGACGTGCAAGGGGAAGCACTCACCCTTCGTAGTTCGAGAGCTTATGAGGCTGGCGATCACGATGGCGATAATTCCAGGCAAAACCGGGAAGGTGTATAGATACACAACGATCCGGACGCTCATTGCCAATCTTAAGAGGGCGATCCAGCGTACAAATGTACGTCCAAGCTCCAAGAGACTCTGGAGCCTGGTCGAACGCGCTGGCCTGACGCAGAAGTACTCTGACTGCCTTGGGGTGGTTGAGTACTACCACCGACTGGGGTGTCTTCCCGATGGCCCCGCGCCCATGCGTCCAACGGTTCATGGAATGAAGGCTGCGCGAGATCGAACGGGTGAACCTGAGCATACAATCCCGGTCAGCATAGCGAAACCTCATCAGCCATACTCAGATGAGTTCGTCTCTGAAGCAGGCTCGATGGCACTGGTGATGATCGAAGTCGTTGGTCCTACTTTGTTGGATGCCGTAGAGGCCGCACTCGCCGCTACTGAAACTACTCGTGATCTGAAAGACGGTCCCTCGCCATCTCCCAGTCGCCGAGCTGCTCGCGTAAGCAATGCTGTGATCCGGTCATGGGAATGGCGGGGGCCTGACGGGGAGCCGCTTAGGGATGCCCCGCTTCAATTTTCGATGAAATCCGGGCGAAGTGGAAAAACCGTCGCATGGCCGCCTCGGACGTTACCCCAGGCCTTGCGCCTGATAGTGGTTCTACAGGGTGCACACGCTTTTCCGGTGGCTCTTTCTGGCGGTCCCCGACATGGTGAACTGCTAACGATGCAGATCGGCTCGCTTGGCAAGCGAGGTGGTTCCAGTGTTTACGAGTTCAGAACCTGGAAGTTTGAGAATCCCGGAGGGAGGCAGAGTGAAGCGCCAGCGCCGTCAATTGCCATTCAAGCGATTCTGCAGCAAGAGCGCCTAGCGAACATTTTTCGACGGCACCACGGCCTAAAGGGGAACGGCCTGTGGGTTTCCCCAAGATATCCAGATAAGGTGCCGAGCCTTGCGCATGTGTTCAATAGCTTCGTGGAGATACTTGGCCTGGAGCGCTGGCTCACCGATGGTGGTATGAACCCGCATCGATTCCGAAAGACCCTCGCTCGAATTGTTGCTCTAGCGCTTGTCCATGCGCCAAAGATTTTGATGGATGTCTTTGGGCACAGGGATGAACAAATGACAATCATGCGCTACATACTTTCGGATCCAGGAATTCTTTCCGAAGTACAGCAAGTTGTACGTGAGATGCTTATTCTAAAGGGAGTGGAGGCGATCAATAAGGCTGATGAGGTTCAGGGGGCCGGCGCAGAGAAGCTACGGGGGCGTGTGGCGCTGTTCGCGCGCCGGCTGGGTAAGTCCGCCCTTGATCCGCAGAACATCAGGGAGTTCGCCCGCGCGATGACTGCTGAGGGCTCTTCTTGGGCAGTTGTCGCACCAGGAATAGTGTGTACGAACTTCACCGATGGAGGCCTTTGCAACAAGGGGCATGGTCAGGCTAATCCACACTACTGTCATCCTGCATGTGAGAATCAGTTGATTCTCCCTGACGACGAGGATAAGGCGTCCAGAAGCGTTGTTCAGGCCATCGAGACAGTTCAGTACAATCTTGAGTTGCTAGAGCACGCTTTCGTGGATGATGACGTTATGCTCATTGCTCAGTTCCGGGGGCAGATCAAGTCCGTGCTCGGCAGGTGGAAGAAGGTGGACGAATACTTCTCGAAGAGCAGTTTGCTGACGCGCCTCGTACCCAATGTGGTACTTCTGAAATGAGACAAAAGAAGAGTCTTGCCGAGCTTGGAAAGGAGCGGACGGAGGCGTTCGTTGCACGCCTTCGATCAACTATGGCCGAGATTGACAGGGAGATATCGGAGAACGACGGAGTGTATCCACGGAACTCTGGTCGGCTGAATGTTGCAGAGCTGTGTCGGCGGGCAAAGGTAACAGCGGTATCGCTGCACGGAGAGAAGCATGCCGGCACCACAAAGCTCGAGGTGCAGGCCTGGCTCACGAAACTTCGAGTGGACGTTCCTACGAGCGTGAAGGCCGCCAGACGAAAGTCCTACTCACAAAGGCTGGGATGGAAAGAGAGGTACGACGGTATTTCTGCGCAGTTCAAGAACATGTACTCGATCGAGGTGGTGCAGCGAGATGCAAAGATCGCCGCCTTGAAGAAGGAGATTTCTGAGCTGAAGTCACAGATCAAGAAGCAGCGCGAGGCGGGCTCAAGGGTGGTTGGAATCGAGAGCGGGAGAAGGAGAAAAGCGAGTTCGTAATAGGGCATCTCGCAAGCTTCGAATGATGCCCCGCCAGAACTCTTAGGAGCGCGTTCGCACCAGCTCCTCAAGTCGATGAAACTGGTTGTTTCGCTCTAGGTCGGGAGCGGCGGCCCTTACTTGAGCTAGGCATTCATTCAGTCCTAGAGGCGCCCATTGTTGGGATCCAACAACGGCACCCAGCAAATCTAAAGCCTCAGTTGGCGACTGGCTACAAAGGCCAGATTCTAGTAGAAGATGGACGATGTAGTCCGAATTCGCTACCGGCTGAAGCCAGTCACGTACCGCCTTCAATGCGGAAGGGAACTCAACCCGGGCCGCGATGGCGAGTCGAGCTAAGGAGGCAGCAATGCTGGGTGTAGCTAGATTGCGCGATTTTGGCCAAATCTCCTGCCAGAAGGGTTGGACTCGATTTCTCCAGAAGTCTTCGCGTTGATCGCCTGCGGCCTCCAGTGCTTGGGAGAGCGATTGTGCGGACTTCTCCAGTCCATCCTGTGGAAGCTTGCCCAATGCAGATCTAAAGTCGTCCCGAGAGTAGCCTTCCAATTGCCCTAGGGCTGAGTGCGTTAGGAAAGCAGAGAACTGTCCTCGGTGTTCACCAAGGTCGGCGTAGTGACCGGCCGTCAATAGGAACTGCGACTTCAATGCCACCATCAATGGCTGGTACAGTCGCGGTGACCAAAGAAATCCTTCCCAGGCTGCTTTCGCTTCGACAGGGTTGGACCAATCGAAGAGCGGTAGTAGCGTCGCTTCGGTCCACGCCCGGTCTACGCGATACAGGGCGATGAGTCTAGATGCGAGCAACACCCTGCCATGGCGGAATCGATCTACTTCAACATCGCATATGGCGGAAAATGCCGCCTTAAGTTCAGGGGGAAGTAGGTCTCCATCGTTGGGCGCCCTCTTGAACCATAGATTGAGCAAGGCGCGCGTGGCATGCCCAATGGGGTGATTAATCGCCTCCGAGACAGGGTTATCGATTGGCTCGCCGTTCCTTGTCATGCCACTACTCAAGGGGATCGGAAGCGCAAGCACTCGACCGGCGAGAGTCAATAGGAGGTTCTCGCGATTCGCGCCGCTTCTTGAAGTGGCCTCCATCCACCACGCTACTGCAGGTGCGATCTCGGACAGAACTTCATCAGGCATTAGCAGTACCAAAGGCGATGCGTACTGCCAGGAGCGGGCTGCCATTGAATCGTCCGACCAAACCTGAAGCGCCTCGCGCCACCGAACTGCGGGCCAGACGTCTTGGTGAGCGAGGTCGCAGAGCGCGGCAAGGCTATGGAAGAAGCGAGTACGGCAGACATCCCGCCAAGTGTCCTCATAGAACGGTCTATGGGCAGGCCTCGGCGATTCAAGCCATTCAACTAGCTCCTTGCGAGTGCGAGGGGCGACATCGACCTCTCTGCCGTCCTCGAAATCCGGATCTCCGGTGCCGCTCATCCAGTGTGAGAATTCGTCCTTCTCGTTAGGGTCCAATCTCAACTCAGGATGCGCGATGGATATCTCCGCTAGGCGCCTTGCTGCAGACACACCAAGATGTAGGCCCGAGGACTCCAGCTTCGCTAGACGAATCCATACTGCGCGAGCAACCAGGCGATCCCAGCGTTCGGACTCCAGATCATCGCGATACATCTCGCGGGGAGGTCCTGCCAAGATGACATTCTCCAAGCGTGCTTGAGACGCGTTGTCTAGAATTCACCCCTGGAGAACAAGAAGCCTCAGCACTTCGCGTGCGGTGCACTGCGACCACAGCCACCGCCCCTCATCCAGTAGCAGCCAATCGACCCACTGCTCCTGCTCGATGCAATTGTCCTGGCTGGCCGCAAACAATGCCAGCCGCTTGAATGTGGGATACGGGATCTCGAACCATGCCTGAGCCATGAGCGTGGATCTCGACTCATCCGTAGCTCGAACTGCTAACCAAGCGTCGCGTAGCAGTTCAATCAGGCTAACCCAGTCTCGGAAGGACCGGTTCTGCCAATGGGGCGTGATTGATGGAAGGTCCCAGTAGGATCTATCGACAAGGTCATCTGCCTCTCCTAGATCTCGAAGAAGGCCCAGCGCGTCACAGAGCAGTTGCTGTAGGTCCGAATGCAGGAGCGGGAGTGCCTTCTCCCACTCACCCTTAGACTGATCCTGGAGGACCGCATGTACATTGTCCTCCGCAAGCACAAGGTCCCAGTCAACCAACTGCTTAATTCGCACTGTCTCGTCTGCACCATCGGCCACTTCGCCGTCCCAAACAAATGGACGCCTTAGTGTGATCTTTGGGCTGAGAAGGCTACGAAGTTCCATCCGAAGAGACGTGTTCAGTCCCTCACGTCTAAGACGCTTGATCCAACGATATAGCAGCCCCCCTGACAGTGGGGTCTTGAGTCGGCCACCGAGCACGATTCTCCAAAGAGTTCGCATCTTTGGATCGGGCACACCCTTTGGGGCGTCCAGGCGAATAAGATCCAGCTCCGAGACTTTGCCATCCCGTTCCAGTGTGGCCAGACGCTCAAGTTCGGAGTCGACTAGAGAGATCCAGCGACTATCCATCTGCCCGCCACGCTCTGCAATCCATATGATCAATCGTGGATCGTCCAGATGACGCACAAGCCAGCGTGCGAGCTGGAACATCAATCCATCCCATCGGCTGGCCATACTTCCAGAAGACGCCAGTGTCATAGGAGGAGCGTGATCATAAGGCGCAGGCCTACGAACCAAGCTGAATCTGAGTTCTGCATCCTCCTCCTTAACCGAGGAGAAGCCAAAGCGGGCTAGATCCCTCTGCAAGAATCGCTCATGGGAAAATGCCTCGAGGAGCCACTCAAGCGGGGGAACTGGATTGAACTCCGCGAAGCGCTTCGCGGGGAGGCCTGACTTGTCTGAAAGAGCCCACAGCATTCGTCCAACAAAATCGTCCTGGAGCGTGCTGTCCTGAGGTTGGGCCATGGCGTGCTTCGCAACAATGGCCTCTTTACCTTGAACTCCATCGCGATAGACATCTGCCCAAGTCCTGATTGTGTCGTGCAACGCAGAGTGGTCATGGGTAGCAGGCTGAACCCTGTAGAGGATAGGTCTAACGCCCTTAGCTTCCCATTCAATAGTCTTCAGATGCTCTTTCCCGGCTTCGCAATCTCCGAACGCCCACGCCTGCGGGGTAACCTCACCGAGCATTCGATCTGCTGCTAATGCGTCCATCATGTACCGGAGGACCGGATCGTCAATGCTGTATCCAATGAAGCAAACGACATAGTTGCGAAAAAGTTCGCTGACGAACCGCGCGGCCCAGCGTTCGGTCAAGTAAGCCAAGCCGAAGTCACCACTGGTGGCCACTAGTCGATGGAGTGCTGCATCATCCTCACTCTCCGGAAGCAGGCCATGCAGAAAGACAAGCCCATCCCAGCGGCTGCTCTTAGGGATCGGCAGCATTGGAGCGGGATAGGCCGGAAATGGTTGGCCCATGCGCTTCGCCGCCGCGTGGAAGGTTCGATCGAAGTTGGTAGTCACCAACCGCAACGCGCCATCCCGGCTTCGTGCTAACCGAAGAAGCGCTGCTTGGGTGTCAATTGCTCCCTTCCGACGAAGCTTGGGTCTCAACGATTTCGCTAGGGCGCGCCGAACCGCCAATCGCTGCCCAGGCAGTCGCCTTTCAAGTAGATCGAGAGTCGCGTCGAACTTTGAATGATCGAAGGCGGCACGCTCGATGTCCGTGAATGATGTCCCATTCGACGCATAGATTTGCTCAACCAGTCCTTTGAAACCAGGTAGTCCTGACGGGTAGGAGACTCCGGCGCCGCAGAAGAAGACTACTCGTCCTTCTTCGTGTGCCTGTAGAAGTGCTTCTGGGATGTCTGGCCCGTCGACGATGAACTGCATTGCAACTCCCTCTGAATGCTCTCGAACAGAGTGTAGGTTCAAATCAGATGGAATTGGCCAATCGCAGCGTCCAATTAAGTTCTTCTTTTGAAGTTTGTGCGGATTCAGTCTGATGGTCCAAGAGGTGAGATCTGTCCGAGCCCGCTCAACGCCTCGTCGTGGCAGTGCCAATCATTCTTCAGTAAATTCGGCTTCGAACTCGTGCTGATGTGGCAGTATTGAAGGTAGGGTTTTTGGTCTCATCCGCGTTTAGGAATGTTAAAGCCAACCACAGCGGAGGACCGCAACTTCAGCGCCTCAACAGTGGTTGGCAATTGAACGCTTCCATATGAAGGGACTGCATTCCGATACCCACTCATATGGACGAGGTGCTTATGGAACTAGCGAGTCCAGGGCATCCATTCTCGGAGTCCTCCGGACTGGCTCTGTCTGATGCCGGTGGCAAGAAGCGCTCTCATTGCCTCACAGCAACCTACATATGTGATCCAGAGGGAGAGTCTGGAGAGCACTCCGGTATCGAACTGGTGATGGAGTACGTTGGCAGACCATTCATGTCGATCCCAACTCCATAGTTTGGAGCATGTTTTAGCATGCATCGATCATCTGTGTCCGAATTACCTCCGCTAGCCCCTTGAGGCCGGGCAGGGATTGGCGACGAGTGGGGTAGTACAGCATGAATGGTGCGCCCATTGATGCCCAGTCTGGCATCACAACTTCAAGTGCGCCGGACGAGATTTCGTCCTGCACTCTGAGTTCCAGACAGTATGCCAACCCCAATCCCTGCAACGTTGCAGCGAGCAGAGAGTCGGTGCTGCTCACCCTCAGCATTCCGCTGGGAATTACCTTGACCATACGATCACCGTCGCCAAGTTCCCAGCGATAGATTGAGCCGTCGCCGATTCTGTTCTCAATACAAACATGCCGCCGCAGATCGCTTGGATTCTCAGGTCTCCCAGCATGTTGCAGATAGCTGGGCGCTGCCACGACCACCCACTTAAGCGGATGTGTAAGCTCCAGACCAACCATCCCCTCTGGCACTCGGTCACCGTATCGAATGCCGCCGTCAAAGCCTTCCGCTACTAAGTCCACCAGGCGTTCTTCTATCACTAGATCAAGATGGACGTTAGGCCAGCGTTGCTGAAAGCTCCACAGCACTGGCCAGAGTAGGAGGCGCGCCGCATCGTGTGATAGCGAGATCTTGAGCATCTGGATCTCTGACTGCTTCCGAGCCCGAATCGCGGCTAGACCCTCTCCAATTGTATCTAGGCCAGTGGCTGCATAGCGTTCCAGTTCGCGTCCTTCAACGGTGATCGAAAGCGCACGGGTCGTACGATTAACGAGACGCACACCCAGTCGATCTTCCAGCCGCTTTAAGGCGTGACTTAGAGCTGAGGCAGATAAGCCAAGTTCGAGGGCGGCGGCGCGCATTGATCCATGCCGAGCGATCTCGATGAACGCAGCTAGATCTGAAATGCTTATTCTCTCTAGATCACCTTTCAAGACACTTCACCCGGGTATCGATTACTAAACGTGCCAATGATCCGCCGCACAAAGCATGATTTATGGATCGAACGCAGTGCAGATGCTTCCCCATTATCGCCGAGGATGGCATGGCAAGAAGCTGCGCCGTCGACGCTTTCGATCATTTCTGAATTGAAAGAACTTCAGCAATAAAATTGCTACTTGCGCATGTTCGCCGCAGTAAAGTTGCGTCTCCTCCACGGTCGCTGTACTCAAATTTGCTTGGGCCAGAGTGACCAATCAACTGGGATGAACATGTCAAATTCGAATAGTGATTTGCCTGAGCACGACGATGAAGCCACGCCGGTCATCGGCCGCAGACAGTTTATTGCGGGAAGCAGTGTGGCCATCGCCAGCGGAATTGCTGCTTCCTCGGCATTCGGTGCTGTGCCCGCTGCGGTACTCTCGGAGGCGCAGGGTCAGGGCCGCCCGCGAGCCGGCCTGATCGACCCTCGGCAGGCATATCCTCGGCCACCCTACCCGCGCCAAGAACAGCCTTGGCCGGGGCTTGCGTCGAAGATGCGTCCGCTGCCGGACCACGGTGAGAAAACCTATCGAGGCAATCGGCGCCTTGAAGGCCGCAAGGCACTGATTACGGGAGGAGACTCAGGAATCGGTCGGGCCGCTGCCATTGCATACGCCCGCGAGGGTGCCGATGTGGCCATCAACTATTTGCCTGAAGAAGAGGAAGATGCGCGTGAAGTTATTGCGCTGATACGCGCAACCGGCCGTCAGGCATACGCTTTACCTGGTGATATTCGCAGCAAAGACTTTTGCCTGGATCTTGTGCGCAAGGCGGCATCGGCGTTGGGCTCGATCGACACCTTGGTGCTGAACGCGGCGTATCAGCAGCAGGAGCCGGACATTCTAAAGATTACCGACGAACACCTCGAGAACACCTTCCTTACCAACATCAATGCAATGGTATGGATGACCCAAGAGGCACTGCGTGTGTCTCTTCCGCCTGGAAGCGTCATCATCGTTACTACGTCTGAGCAGGGCTACGATCCGTCCCCCTACCTGGTCGACTATGCGATGACGAAGAGTGCGCAGGTTAGCTACGTTCGCTCGATGGCTAAGCAGCTTGGCCCTAAGGGGATTCGGGTAAACGGAGTTGCTCCAGGTCCTATCTGGACTCCGTTGCAGATCAGTGGCGGGACTGCATCCGAGAAGATTCCGAACTTCGGGGGGGACAAGCCGCTAGGACGCGCAGGTCAGCCTGCTGAGCTGGGTTCAATCTTCGTCCAACTTGCGGCAAGCGACGCCAGTTATGCGAACGGCCAGGTGTATGGGGCCGAAGGTGGCGCTGCACGCCCCTAACTTGCGTCACAGACGACCCCAACTCCTTTCATGACTCAACTACACCTGGTCGCCAACGAACGTAGGAGATAGACCTTGACAGAAGCAAGTTACAGCCTTAGAAACCGCTGCGTTGCCATTACTGGCGCCGGTTCGGGGATCGGACTGGCAACGGCGGAGATGATCTTACGCAGTGGTGGAAGCGTTCTTGGAGGATCCAGGCGTTTAGGTGACTTCAAGCGGCTACAGGATGAGTTCGGCGCTGATCGCGCCTACTGGATGCGTCTGGATGTGCGCGATCCGGATAGCGTGGGTGCCTTCGCATCTTGCGGCATTGATCACTTTGGAAGCGTACATTCGGTAGTGGCCAACGCCGGGGTTGGCTACTACGGCGGAGTCGCTGACGCAAGCGATGATCAAGTCATCGAAATGTGTGAAATCAACTATCTCGGAACGGTCCTCACGGTACGTGCTTTCCTCCCTCATCTTCGTAGCGTTGGTGGCGGGGATATTTTGATCGTATCGAGCGTCGCAGCTCATCGCAGTGGGGCGGACGAAGCCGTCTACGCAGGTACCAAGGCCGCCCAGCTCATTTTTGCGGGCGGCTTGGACCGAGAAGTAAGGAAAGATGGGATTCGCGTGAGTGCCATCTGCCCCGCAGGTACTCATACATCTTTTGCCGTGGGTCACGGTCGCACGGCCGACGATCCCCGTTTGAGCGAATTCATGGCCGCGCAGGATGTAGCCTCGCAGATTGTCTATTGCTTGCAGCAACCGCGGACCTTGCGGACCGGCGTATGGACGACTTGGAGCATGAGCCAGTCCAGCTGAGGTGCTGCCCAGACAGCATCGGTCGGCCACAGTTTGATACCTGACCTCAAGACGCAAGCCAGCCCTCGACCCGATATGGGCGTTTTCCGGAATCAAGCGAGGCAGCCATTCCCCAGCAATAATGCCCGTTACCGGATTACCCCGAGATGTCGCACACATACCTGAAGTCACGACTTGCTCTTCCCACGCTGACAGTTGCTATTGGTCTGGCCCTTTCTTCGCATGCCAGCGCTGAAGCTTTGACGCATGCCTCCTCCGTCAAGCAGTTGGACACCTTGGTCGTTACCGCCACCGGTGCCCAGCAGTGGATCAGGGATGCGCCAGCCAGCATTAGCGTTATCAGCCGCGAGGAGATCGAGCGTAAGCCGGTCACCAGCATCGGCCAGCTGCTGAGTACCGTCCCTGGAGTGACCGGTGGCTATGCACTGTCCGGAGCGCAGTCGAAGATCCGCCTGCGTGGACTGCCCGAGCAGTACACGCTGATCCTGATCGACGGCCGCCGCCAGGGCAACTCCTCCGGCGTGAACTACCGCGACGACCTGGGTCCGCAGGATCTGAACTGGCTGTCGCCGGACATGATCGAACGAATAGAAGTGGTGCGCGGCCCGATGTCGTCGCTATACGGTTCGGATGCGATGGGCGGCGTGATCAACATCATTACCCGCAAGATTTCCGACCACTGGGGCGGCTCGGTCACCTTGAACCACAGCGTGCCCGATTCATCCACCCGCGGTGATACCACGCAGATGGGTGCCCTTTTCAGCGGCCCACTGACCGACAACCTGGGGATCCGCATCGGGGCCAACGTGACCGACCGCAAGTCCGATCGCCTTGAGGGCCAGACTCCGGGCAGCAAGGCGGAGAATGCCAACCTGCAGTTCCACTGGCGCCTCAACGATGACCACGCACTGACCATAGAAGGGTCGCGCGGCGTGCAGCGCAACACCGGCAGCGGTGATGTATATGCCTGGGGTCTGTCCAAGCTGGTACAGACCGGTTACGTGCTGGGCCATGATGGCCGTTACGGCGACTCCACCACCTCCAAGACCACCCTTGTGCGGAACGACTACCAAGACAAGGGCAGTGCGGTGGGCAACCATTCGAAGGAAACGGTGTTCGATACTGCCTTCACCACCGCTTTCCATTGGGGCTTCGAGCACAGCCTGAACGTGGGTGGTCAGTGGAAGCGCGAGCAGCTGGAAAACAGCGACACCATCGGTACCGTACCTGTGACTTGGACCGGCAGCAGCCGCATCAGCCCGACCAGTGAAGCGGACTCATGGGCCTTGTTCGCCGAAGACCACATCACCCTGCACGAGCGCTTCGTGCTGACTCTGGGCGTGCGCTGGGACAACACCGACAACTACGACGACAACGTGAGCCCGCGCATCTACGGCGTGTGGCACCCGGCAGACGCATGGACAGTACGCGGCGGTGTCTCCAAAGGGTTCCGCGCGCCCAATCTTAAGCAGGGCACCGCTGGTGCGGCCACCCAGTCTCTGGGACGCGGCTGCGGCAGCCTGACCCCGGAAGGCTGGAACAGCCGGCTGATCAACGCCGACGGCACGACCGGCTGCTACATGGCCGGTAACCCGAACCTGAAACCGGAAACCAGCACCAACTATGAGCTTGGCGTGGGCTTCGACCAGAACGGCTGGTCCGCATCGGCCACCTACTTCCTGACCAACTTCGACGACAAGATCGAACAGGTGCCGCTGCGCGAGATCCCAGGCCAGAACACTAGCTTCGTAAACGGCTTCTGGTGGACGGTGGCGCAGAACATCCAGAAGGCTCGCACGCGAGGCGTGGAAGCCAGTGTGACCGTGCCGCTGCACGAGCGACTGAGCTGGACCACCAACGCCACACGCATGTTGGAATCGAAGAACCGCACCACCGGCGCCAGCCTGCTAGTGGTGCCGAAGATCACCGCCAACACTTCGCTGAACTGGAGCGTGTCCGATGCATGGTCGCTTAACCTCAGCGCGCAACACATCGGGAAGCAGCTTGTGTCTTCGTCCAGACCTACCTTCGCCAAGGCATACACCACGGTGGATCTGGTCACCGCTCTCGATGTGAACGAAAACCTGACCTTGCGCGTCGGCGTACTGAACTTGGGTGATGTTTCCACGCTTGAAGAAGGCAATAATTACGACGGCGGCGCACGCACGCTCTTTGTGGGCGCGACCGCGCGCTTCTAAGGCGGGTTGATCAGGTCAGGAGATTGCGTTCGGTTCAGCACGTTCGATCACGTCGATGATTGCAAATGAACTTTGCCGCACTCGGGTTTGGAGAATGTAAGCCCGAGTGCGGCTCTAATCGCAATCCTCCGGTCAAACGCTAGCATTCGAGAGCGAGCCTGTTGGAAGAATGAGGGTCTAACCGAGGTCTATTTGTAGGACGACGCTGGCACTATTCGCTTGGCTCAAGGGTAAAGACGAATGGTCCGACTTCACCCAAGCCGGACCATTCGCCGCAATCAATTACTTCTTCTTCGCAGCCGACTGCGCCTGAGCGTCGCACCTGTCCTTCAGCGCCTTGGTCTGAGGATCGGCAAGATCCACCTTGAACTTCGTCCGGTCAGCCAGCTGTTCACACGTAGCAGGCTTTGCCTTAGGCGCCTCCTTCACTTCCGACTCGGCATGAAGCGCCGGATCATGTGCGAAGGCCGATGCGGACGCTGCAATGGAAGCGAAAAGGACGCTGATGAGGGCAAAACGATTCTTCATGTTGCTTCTCCTAGGTTGATTTCGGCGTTATGCCGGGTGTCACGGCTGGTAGAGGTCGGCTTGGTAGCCGGTAATTTGCACCTCGATGATCACGGGGGTGCTGCCGCGGTTCTGCCAGTACCACCCATGGGTACCTTCAAAGGGAGCAATGAACGTTCCCTCGGCCTGACGCTGGGCGCCTTCAACGGCGTAGCTGGTCCAGGGGCCCTTCACGTCGGGACGCTCGCCGTGCATGTCCACGGCAACATCAGACGTGGCCTTCCAGCTGAAAACCATCCCAGCGCCCTGAGCCATATGGGCCTTCACCTCCTGGCCCTTACCAGGGGCAAGCTCGATCGTCAGTGAGTCCTGCCGTAAAGGAGTGCTGGCGAGAGAGACAGCGGCGGGTTCGAAGGCCTGCTTGCCATTGCTCCCGAAGGCAACCTTGGCCTTCTCGAACAGCGCCGAGACGGCTTCGGCGCTGCCAGCAGATGCCGGAACTGGGGGAGCTACGGCCTCTACCTGGTCAGTGGAGGCTAGGGCGTCCAGACCCAGAACCTTACCTACGCCCGTAGGGTCGATTCCGTACTCCGCGGGAAGCACGGTGGTGAGCAGAATCACCCCTGCAACGGCAGCGGCCAGGGCGGTGGATTTCAGCAGCTTGCGAGTGCTGGGCAGCTGATTGGAAAGCGTGATGGACATGAGTACCTCTGTAGATTCAGGAAACGAAGTAGCCGGTGAGCTGCATGCCAACAAGCACGAAGCCGGCGCACATAAGGGCGGTGTTGATGCTGTACGCCTGTCGATGGAATGACGGCAAGCGGCGCCAGAAGCCCATCACGATCAAGATGCCTGCGAGCGCGAGCAGCTGTCCGATCTCGACCCCCACGTTGAAGGCGAGCATGTTTGGGACAAGCCCGTCAGGTGAGAGCGAGAAATCCTGCAGCTTTGTCGCTAGACCAAAGCCATGGAAGAAGCCAAAGATCAGCACGGCGGCTTTGGTGTTGGGCTGTACCCCAAACCAGCGCTTGAACGCGCCCATGTTGTCCAGCGCCTTGTAGACAACCGACAGGCCAATGATTGCGTCGACCAGGTACGCATTCACATGCAATCCGCCCAGGACACCTAGCAGCAAGGTGGTGCTGTGGCCGATCGCGAACAACGTCACGTAGATGCTGACATCACGCATCCGGTACAGGAAGAAGATCACCCCGAACAGAAACAGGAGGTGGTCGTATCCAGTCACCATGTGCTTGGCGCCGAGGTACGTGAACGCGATGAGCTGCAGGCCGGTACTGTCTTCCAGGAAGGCCTGGTCGCCTTCACTGACGCCATGCGCCCAAGCAACGCAAGGCAGAAGGATGGCTGCAAGCAGGTAGAGCCACGCTTGGGTTCGTTTGGAAATGGTCAACTGCATGTTCCTGGGAGGGGTTGAGATGGACGGGTTCACGCTGCGTCCTCCTTCCGCTCATCCCCTTCGCGGTGGATGAGGCGATAGAGCGCCGGCAACACCAGCAAGGTCAGCAGCGTGGAGGAGATGATTCCGCCGATAACGACCGTCGCCAGCGGGCGCTGAACTTCCGCGCCAGCCCCAACGTTTAGGGCCATTGGCAGGAAGCCCAGGCTGGCAACCAGGGCCGTCATCAGCACGGGGCGCAGCCGGGTCAGTGCACCTTCGGTTACCGCTTGGTGCAGGGGAGTGCCCTGTTCCCTAAGGCTCTTGATGAAGCTGATCATGACCAGGCCGTTGAGCACGGCGACGCCCGACAGCGCGATGAACCCCACGCCTGCAGAAATGGACAGGGGTATGTCACGCATCCACAGAGCCACCACGCCACCGGTCAACGCAAGTGGAACGCCGCTGAACACGATGGCAGCATCCTTGCCCGAGCCGAACGCCATGAAGAGCAAGCCGAAGATCATCACCAGGACGACCGGCACGACCACGGACAGCCGCTTGCTGGCAGAGATGAGCTGCTCGAAGGTACCGCCATACTCAATCCAGTAGCCTTCCGGCAACTGCACCTCCTGACCAACCTTCTCTCGCAGCTCCTCTACGAACGAACCAAGGTCGCGACCACGTACGTTGCTGGTGATGACGACGCGACGCTTGCCGTTCTCGCGACTGACCTGGTTTGGGCCTGGCGCAACTTCAACTTTAGCCAGCTGCCCCAGCGGAACGAACGCTCTCTGTTCGCCGGAACTGGCCCCGACGGCGACGGCTACCGGTAGCGATGCGAGCGTCCGGGTGTCCTGACGCAGGTTCTCGGGCAGACGAACGACGATGTCGAAGCGACGATCACCCTCAAAGACCTGACCGACCGCCTCACCGCCCAGCGCAACAGAGATGGTCTTCTGGACCTCGTCGATCGAAACGCCATAGCGGGCCAAAGCACCCAGGTCAGGCGTGATGGTCATAAGAGGCAGACCACTGATCTGCTCTAACTTCACGTCTGCGGCGCCTGGGATGGAACCTGCGGCGTCCTCGATCTGGCTGCCGATCTGCGCCAGCTGATCCAGGTCGTCACCGTACAACTTCACCGCCACCTCGGCGCGTACACCGGCAATCAGCTCGTTCATGCGCATCTGCACGGGCTGGGTGAACTCGTAGTTGTTGCCGGGAATTGCTCGGACAGCCTTCTCCAGCTCAGCAATGAGCTGCGCCTTTGGCTTGCGGGGATCAGGCCATTGGTCGCGATCCTTGAGCATGATGAAGGTGTCTGCGACCGACGGTGGCATGGGGTCGGTCGCTACCTCTGCTGTGCCGATCTTTGCGACAACCTCATCCACCTCGGGGAACTTCTTGATGGTCGCTTCAAGCTGGCGCTGCATGCCGATGGCTTGCGTCAGACTAGTGCCGGGAATGCGCAGCGCGTGAAGCGCAATATCACCTTCGTCCAGATTCGGAATGAACTCAGTGCCCATGCGACTGGCCAGAAGACCCGCCAGTACGGTGAGGACGGCTGCACCACCCACAACCAGTTTGCGAGCACTGACTGCCCGCTCCAGCATCGGGCCATACAGCTTGGTTACGCCCCGCATAGCCTTGGTTTCCTTCTCCGAGACCTTGCCCGTGACAAACTGAGCAACCGCAGCGGGAACGAACGTGAGGGACAATGCCATCGCACCAGTCAGCGCGATAACGACGGTCAGGGCCATCGGGTGGAACATCTTTCCTTCCACGCCGGAGAGCGCAAAGATCGGGATGTAGACGGCGGCAATGATGAACAAGCCGAACAAGCTGGGCTTGATCACCTCGGCACTGGCGCTGGCGGCCAAAGCAAAGCGCTCATCCCGGGTCAACAGACGCCCCAGGGCGTGCTGACGCTCGCCGAAGCGGCGCAGACAGTTCTCAACAATGATGACCGCGCCGTCGACGATCAGACCGAAGTCCAGCGCACCCAAGCTCATCAGATTTGCTGAGACACGGTTCTGGACCATGCCGGAGATGGTCAGCAGCATGGTCAAAGGAATGACCGCGGCCGTGATCAGTGCGGCGCGAAGATTTCCGAGCAGAAGGAACAGCACCGCAATGACCAGCAGGGCACCTTCCAGTAGGTTCTTCTTGACGGTTTCAATGGTGCGGTCGACCAGCTCCGTACGGTCATAGACCGCATGCGCGCGGACACCTTCTGGAAGCGTCTCGTCGATCTCCTTCAGCTTGGCAGCGGTTCGCTGAGCGACTTCGCGGCTGTTCTCACCAATGAGCATGAATGCAGTACCAAGTACCACTTCCTTGCCATCTTTGGTCGCTGCACCCGTTCGCAGTTCGGTGCCCTCGTGAACGTCTGCGAGGTCACCGACGCGAAGCGGCAGCCCCTCGCGATTGGCGACCACGATCTTGCGCAGGCCGTCCATGTCCGCCACTTGGCCAGGAACGCGCACAAGGTACTGTTCACCACTCTTTTCAATGTAGCCGGCACCCACGTTCGCATTGCTGCGCGCCACGGCCTCCATCACATCCTGCATGGTCAGCTCGTACGCCTGAAGCTTGCGCGGGTCAGGCGTGATGTGGAACTGCCGCACATAGCCACCGACGGTGTTGACCTCTGTAACACCTTTCAGATGTCGCATCTGGGGGCGTACCACCCAATCCTGGAGGGTACGAAGCGCCATCGGCGTCCAGGTCTCTTCAGCACCCTTCTCGGCTTCCACGGTGTACATGAAGATCTCACCGAGACCGGTGGCGACCGGGCCCAGCGTTGGCTTCAGCCCAGTTGGGAGCTGGGATGCGGCTTGCTGCAAGCGCTCGGCCACCTGCTGCCGCGCGAAGTAGATGTCGGTACCGTCTTCGAATACAACGGTGACCTGGGAGAGACCATAACGCGAGATGGACCGCGTGTACTCCAGCTTGGCTAAGCCGGCCAAGGCTGTCTCGACGGGGAACGTTACCCGCTGCTCTGCCTCCAGTGGAGAGTAGCCCGGTGCTTCGGTGTTGATCTGGACCTGGACATTGGTGATGTCAGGGACGGCGTCGATTGGCAGCTTGCTGTAGTTCCAGATGCCCAAGCCTGACAGCGCCAGGACCAGAAGCAGCACAAGCCATCTATGCGCGATGGACGCGCGAATGATTCGCTCTAGCATGATGGATCCTTAGTGGTCGTGGCTGGCGCCAGACTTCTCGATGTCTGCACGGATCAGATAGCTCTGCTCGGCGACGTACCGCGTTCCGGGCTTCAGTCCGCCAAGAACCTCTGCCCACTCGCCATCACGCTTTCCAAGCTCAAGCATGCGCACCTCATAGGTATCGCCCACCTGCGCAAATACGACGGTAAAGTCGCGAAATCGCTGGAGCCCTGACTCTTTGACGGCCAGTGGAACAGGTGTCTCGGCAATGATGACCTCGGCCGAGACAGCCATTCCTGGACGCCACTTGCCGTCACCATTGGGGATACTCACGCGCGCAACCACGCTTTGGCCGCTGCTTGCCAGCGGAAGCAGGCTTTGGAGCCTACCTTCAGTCTCCAAGGCACCCGTGGCGGAACGGATCCGCACTGCTTGACCTGGAGCGAGACGCTCGGCGTCAGTGCCCAGAGCTCGTAGATCGACCCAGACCTCTGACAGATCGGCAACGTCGAACAGTGTGTTGTCGGCGGCCACATCACCAACACTGGTGTTGCGCGCAAGAACGATGCCGCTGAAGGGAGCAATCACCGCGTAGGTGCGCATGCTGTCATTGCCTTCAACCGTCGCCAGCGTCTGCCCTGCGGAAACGCGTTGGCCCATCTCGACCGACACGCTGCGGACAATACCTGGGAATCGTGCTTTGACGGCGGCCTGGCGGCCAGTGTTGACCGCGATGTTCCCCATCAGCGTGACCGTATCGCGGATAGTGCCAGCGGTAGCCTCTTCCACCACCACACCCGCATCCTTGGCAGCGCTTGGCTCGATGGTGGTACGGCCCTCATAGGACTGATAGGACCAGGTGTGTGTCTTTCCTCCTACCACTGCGTCTGCCTTCACGTCGAAAGAATGAGGTTCCACGACCTCGCCGTTCCCCACGAGATAGTCGTTTTCGGCGGTGAAAGTGAAATCATTGACCTCACCGTCGAGGCGCTTCAACTGCATTGTTGCCTTCACCTCATTCGGTGAGATCGGCTTGTCATTTCGATAGGCGTAGAGGCGGAACTGAGGAGGCGTGTTGGTTTCATAGACGGTGACTTCAAGTGCGAAATCACCATCGCGGAGCATGCGACCGCGGTTGGGGCCGCGCTCGTAGTCGCCGGCCGCGGCGGTGGACTCTGCGGCTTCTTTCTCAACCGGCTTTTCACCGCCACAGGCGGCCAGTGCCAGCGGAAGCAACATAAGAAGGGCGTAACGATTCATGGGCGGATATCCTGGGCGGAGGCGGTGAGGCGATCTGCCTCGACCAGCAATCGGAGATAGAGTGCGGCGGACTCGACTTCGCGCTCACGAAGGTCGAACAGCGTCTTCTGCGCCTGGCTCAATGCGAGATAGGAGAATCGACCCTCCTCGAAGCCACGACGGCTCTGATTCATCGCCTGCTCCGCCTTGGGGAGCTGCCGCTCACGAACGGAGGTGACCTCCAACTGCGCTTGGCGCAGCTGTTGATAGACTCCGAACAGCTCCTGGTTGAGCTCCAACATTTGTGCTTCACGGCGTGACTTGAGCGCACTCAGTTCGTAGTCGACTTCGGATACCGAGTAGGCTGATCGACGCCGGGTTCCCAAGGGAACCGAGATCGACATGACCAAGCCACTGTCCTTCGTTGCTTCAAGACGGCGAAGTCCAAATCCAACACTCACGTCAGGCTTCGCGCTGGAAACGGCGACATCGCGGCGCGCGGCAAGAATTCTGGACTGGGCATCGAAGGCACGTTGCTGTGGCGCGTTCTGAAGGCGTTCGGACAGCGTCTGGTAGTCATCCAGCGGGGGGAGGATGTTTGTATCGCCGGCGACGGTGTCGAAGTCAGCGGTGAAAGAGCCCCAGGAAGACGCAAGCGCCATGCGCGATGCCTCCAACCGCTGGACTGCTTGATCACGCTTGAGCTCTGCATCGGCCAGGGCGATTTCAGCGGCCCTCAGGTCTGAGTCCGGGTTCCGTGCCGCAGAGACCCAGCGGGCCACCTCTCGCTGGAGCGCGCGGGCCATACGAATCCGCTCTTCCGCATGCTCGACATGCTCCTGCGCCGCAAGCACGTCGATGAATCGACCAGCGGTGCGTGTGGCGATGGCCACCCGGGTCACATCAGCCTCTCGCTGGGCTGCATCGACCTCCGCGCCGCCAAGCGCTTGGCGGGCCGCCCGCTTGCCACCCAGTTCCAGAATCTTGGATACCCGGAACGTTGCCTCGGCAGCGTCCATACCTCGCACGCTGCCACTACCGGCCACGTTCTCCAGTTCTCCGCCGAGCACCAACGGGGCTGCTAAGCCCTCTCGCGCCGCACGGTTCTTTGTCGCCTCTATTTGTGCGGCATCTGCCTGCACGCTTGGGTGAGTGCCAAGGGCGCGGGCAACCGCATCCTCCAGGCGCAGCACTTCGGCGGCGTGGCCAGGAAGGGCCACACCGCAGGCGCCGGCAACAGCCAGCGCCCACACACTACGGAATTTCACGGAAGCCTCCGGAAAGAAAGTCAGAACGACGCGCCGCGTCCCGCTACACGGGAGGCGCGCTCAGGCTGCTAGAGCGCAGCTAGGGTCGTCAGACGATCGGAGGTCGGAAGGGTGACGCCGGGTGCCCTGCAGGCACCCTCAGAAGTCGCAGAGCATGGACTTCACCGGCCAGCGGTAGTGAAGCCAGGTAGACGTGGGGCGTGAACAAGCTTCCAGCGAAACTCGCGTCTGCCTGATGCAGTACCGCATGAGCGCCAGTGGCGTGATCCGGGTCCAGATTGTCGCCCGCACCGCCGGCATGTGAATGGCCATGATCCACCGCTGCTGCGATGTCATGTTCCAATCCGTGCAGTTCGCTGAGCTGGATCACCATCGGCCGCGCAACGACACTCAACAGCATCAGCGCAAAGAAGCTGATCCTGAGGGCAAGGCCGTGGCGGGCGGAAAGACGCATATGGGTTAGCTTAAGCGGGGCTGGCTGGGGTTGTCGAGGGGCCGAAACTGGGCGCAGCCCATCGGAAATACCCCACATAGGGCGGTGGCCGGGCCTTAAGCGCACCCGGCCACCGCTCACCGCTGCGGTTTACATCTTCTTGATCAACTCGTACTCCCCTCCGGTGCGGAGCAGAAGCGTTACGGGCTCCTCGCCCCTGTTGCGCCAGAACCATCCGTGGTTGCCATCGAAGGCAGCCAGGAGCACCCCCTGCTTGGTGGCTTCCCCTCGACCCTTCTCATAGCTGATCGCTCGACCGCCGCCGTCTCCGTGGGTGTCGAAGTTCACGACGCCGCCTTCAACAGACCACTGGTAGCTGGCGCGCTCGCCCGCCTTCATGACGAGCTTGATCTCGGTGCCCTGGCCCGGCGTCAGGACAACCTGTTCTTCGTCCCGCCATTCGGCAGCGGTGGCCGCATTACTCGCGGCAGGCTTCTGAGCAACTTCAACGGTCTTACGGTTCTGCGTGGACACCTGCGTCAGCAGGGCGGCTGCCTCGTCTTCGGCGGCCTTTGCGTCCATCGCAGCGTCAGCTGCCGCTTCCTCGGCAAGCTGTTCCTTGATCTCCCCCATTTCCTTCAGACCAAGTACCCGACCAACACCAGTGGGATCGATTCCGTACTCAGATGGCATCACCACTCCAACCAGGAGGATGATGGCGATGCCGGCGGCAATTGCGGTGGTGCGTCCCAGCTGGCGGCTGGTGGGAAGGTCGCCTTCGGCGGGCTTACTGTTGTACATGATGTAGTTCTCTTGAAAGTCAGGAAACGAAGTAGCCAGTGAGCTGCATGCCGATCAGAATGAATCCGGCGCAGAGCATGGCGGCATTGGCGGTGTAGGCGTGCTTGAAGAAGCTGGGCGTGCGGCGCCAGTAGCCCATTGCGATCAGAATCGCGCCAAGCGAGAGGATCTGGCCGATCTCCACGCCGACGTTGAACGCAAGCAGGTTGGGCAACAGACCATCGGGTGAGATGTCGTACTCGATGATCTTGGTTGACAGACCAAAGCCGTGGAACAGGCCGAAGATCAACGTCGCAACCTTTGTGTTTGGCTGGAAGCCGAACCAACGCTGGTAGGCGCCCAGATTGTCCAAGGCCTTGTAGACCACAGACAGACCAATGATTGCGTCGATCAGGTAGCTGTTGATGCCCACGTTGAACAGCACACCCAGCAGCATCGTTGTGGAGTGCCCGATCGCGAACAGCGTCACATACAGCGCGACATGCTTCATCCGGTACAGGAAGAACACCACGCCCAGGAGGAACAGGATGTGGTCATAGCCGGTGGCCATGTGTTTCGCGCCCAGATAGGCGAATGCGATCAGATTTACTCCAGATATTTCCTGGATGTAGCCCTTGTCGCCTTCGGCGATCGCGTGAGCCAACGCCCCGTCAGCTGTGAGTAGCAGCATGAACAGGGAAAGCAGTGCGAGTAGAGTTCGCGGCCAGTGCGACAGTAGTGGGGGTTGGAGAAGGACGCGCGAGAGCGTCCCGGATTCAGAACTGGGGATCATGATGAGGATCTACGAATGCGGTCAGCGGACCTCCGCCAAAGCTATCCGCTACGACACTGGGAACCGGCGCAACGTGCTACGAGTGCGCAGAAGGCGCGCACGGCACGTCACACGGATCACTGCGCGTAAGCGGGGTCCGGGCGGGGAACGAATGAATAATTTCTTGCAGCGACGAACGTCCAGTAAGGATTGACTGGACGGGCGCTGCCAAGCCTCTGCTCAGTGCGAGCACGATGCCTGGGTCTCAGGCGATAGGAGGCCTGAACAGGGATGAGCGATGATGCTGAAGCTCTGCCGCTGGCTGGTGCCAGGGATGGATATCGCTCAGATCAACTCGAGCGGGTCCAGCAAGGCTGGCCAAGATGCCTACAGAAGCCGTCAGATCGGCCTGGTGCAACAGGCTGTGCAATCCAACCGCGTGTTCAAGATCACGGTCTGCGGCATCACTCACCCCAACATGGGGGTGACCATGTTCCACCGCAGCCTGCACGATGTGCTGCAAGCCGTGCAGCTCACCCAGATGATTCAGGACGGGTCGCACGAGCAGACTCGCCACCAGCATCATGAAGATGCAGCTGCGCAACAGCACGCTGGTTGGTAGACGAAGGGATCGCACGGGCAAAGACTAGAGGCTTGTTCTGGCAAAGTCGATATGACAACGTCGGGCGCGAGCGGTGAAAATGCCCTCTCGCGCCCCTTGTTCAAGTTTCCGTCATCCAGGCCAACGAGGGTGCACGTCGTCGATGACATACCGATGTGAATGCTTGCCGTTGGAAGAGGCGTGTTCCGCCCAGTGGGGATGGTCCGCAGCCAGATCGTCGTGACCGTGGGAAATCTCGTCCGGGTCATGGGCGGGCCAGATTCTCCAGGCGAACACGAATCCGGCGATGCCGACTACTGCCAGTGCCATGATCGCCACTGGCATTCCAAACTTCGCACCCACGGTTCCCGCCAGAGGGTAGGCAATCAGCCAACACACGTGGGAGAGAGAGAACTGCGCTGCGAACAGGAATGGCAGATCGGTGGATTCCGCTGATCGTCGCAGCAATCTGCCGCCAGGAGTCACCAGCCCCGCATAGCTCATCCCCAACAATGCCCAGCCGGCGAGCACGATGGGCCAACCTATGGAGGAGGGCGAGAGCAGCCAGGTAAGACTGAGGGTCACAAGTACAATGCACATTGCAAGGGCTGCGGAGAGCATCACACGCCTGTCAGCCACCCGATCGAGAACCTTGGGGAGGACAAGCGCCGTCAGCATCGAACCGCCACCGAAAGCTGCCAGCGCCCATGCCACCTGTGACTCTGCTCCGCCGAGAACGTTGCGCACCACGACGACAGTGTTCACGAACACCATGGCGCCGCCGGCGGCCGCACACAGATTAAGGGCAAGCAACCCTTTCAGCCTGGGCGTCTTCAGGTAGATCCGCATTCCTCGAATCGCGCGGGCGTAGGGACCGTCCTTTCTCAGGGAAGGAGCAACGAAGGGGAATGCAGTTGAGAACACCAGCATGGCGGATATCACGAAGCCTACGGACGTACCAGCGAACAGGCCGTGGAAGCTGATCAGCGTCAGCAGAGCAGCGGCCAACGCGGGACTCAGCAGGCTCTCCAGGTCATAGGCCAGGCGCGACAGGGACAGTGCTCGGGTGTAGTCGCGTTCCTCCTTCAGGATTTCCGGGATCGTCGACTGGAACAGAGGGGTGAAGCACGCCGAGGCCGACTGCAGCAAGGCAATGAGCAGGTACACCTGCCAGATCTGGTTGACGAACGGCAGACAAAGCGCCGCGCCCGCCCGCACCAGGTCGAGGGCAATAAGCACCGGTTTGCGTAGATTTGCCGGGACGATCGCTCCGGACAGAGGGGCCAACAGCACGTAGACAATCATCTTGATTGCCAGAGCCGTACCTAGCACAGCGCCCGCCTCAGCCCCCGCCAGGTCATAGGCCAAAAGAGAGAGCGCCACGGTAGCCAAGCCCGTGCCGATCAGCGCGATAACCTGCGCAGCGAACAGGTTCCTGAATGTTGGAAAGCGTAGGACCTCGATCATGGCTCACCTCTAGATGGAACAGTGGAAAGCGCCGCTGCCCTGCGGATCGTAATCCGATCCGTAGGGCAGGACGTGAAGCCGTGGAAGGGGCTTGTGCTCAATCGACTTCGGGTACCGGCAGGGGGTCTTCAATGCCCGCGGCCTTCCTGCGCGCAGTTCTTCGGAGTACCAGCCCGCACAGCGCAGGCAGCACGAACAGCGTCAGTACGGTTGCCGTGGCAAGACCCCCGATAACCACTGTAGCCAGTGGCTTCTGCACTTCGGCGCCCGTACCCGTTGCAATCGCCATCGGGACGAAGCCCAGGGAGGCAACCAGCGCGGTCATAAGAACCGGTCTGACGCGCTCCATTGCACCCAGTTCGACCGCCTCATCTGGCGGAAGCCCCTCGTGCAGGCGTTTCTTGATCGCGGAGATCAGAACCAGGCCGTTGAGCACCGCGACACCAGATACCGCGATGAAGCCCACAGCGGCTGAGATCGAGAAGGGGATTCCTCTCAACGCCAATGCGAAGAATCCACCGGCCAGAGCAAGTGGCACTGCAGTCAGTACCGTACCTGTCAGCAAACCGTTGCCAATCGCCATGTAGAGGACGGCCGCAATGAGGATGAAGCAGAGAGGCACAATGATCGCCAGTCGCTTCGTTGCTGCCTGCAGATTTTGGAACTGCCCGCCCCATTCGATCCAGGAACCGGTGGGCAACTGCACCTGCTGGCCAATAGCCGCCTTGGCGTCGTCAACGAAGCTACCCAGGTCACGCCCGACCACATTCGCTTCCACATAGATTCGACGTTTGCCATTGTCGCGGCTGACTTCGTTCAGACCCTGCGTGAAGCGGAAGCTGACCAATTCACGAAGCGGAACAGACTGACGGCCTTCCTGACTGCCTGGCGGCAGCATGACCGGAACGGCTCCCAGTACATCGAGATCGCTGCGGTCCACACGGGGCAGACGAACCACTACGTCGAAGCGCCGATCACCTTCGAAGATCTGGCCCGCCATGCGACCTGCCAGCGCAGCAGACACTGTGTCGGCCACTTCCTTGACGGTCAGTCCGTAACGGGCGATCGCGGCCCGGTCGAATGCCATGTCAAAGGTCGGGAAGCCTCCCGTTTGCGCCACACGGACATCCGATGCGCCCGGAATCTTCTTGAGGACGCTCGCAATCTTGTCAGCGCTGCCGGCAAGCGCCGTCAGGTCTTCGCCATAGATCTTGACTGCAACGTCGCTACGAACGCCGCCGATCAGCTCATTGAAGCGCATCTCGATGGGCTGGGTGGCGTCATAGTTGTTACCAACAAGAAAGGCTGTCTTCTCTCGAATCCTCTCGATCACCTGCTCTTTGGTCTTCACTCCATCCGGCCATTGGTCCTTGGGCTTGAGGATCACGTAGTTGTCGGACGCGTTGGGCGGCATGGGATCTGCGGCCAGGCTTGCGGTACCGGCCTTGGAGTACACCGTCTGTACCTCCGGCAACGTCATCAGTGCCTTCTCAAGAGGAAGGTCGATGGCGACGGACTGCTCGATCGATGTGGACGGGATGCGAACGGAGGACAGGTTGAGATTCTGCTCATCCAATGTGGGCATGAACTCCCGACCCACAAAGCCAAAGGCCACAACGCCGGCCACCAGGACGCCAAGACCACCGGCCAGGTAGGGCATGGGTTGGCGGATTGCGCTGCGAAGCATCGGCTGATAGCGGCTCTTGGTGGCAGCGACTACCCGTACTTCTTTCTCGGAAATGTGGCCCTTGAGCATGACCGCCACCATCGCCGGAACGAAAGTGAGGGAGAGCACGAATGCAGAGGCCAGCGCCAGCATCAGGGTAATTACCATCGGGGAGAACATCTTTCCCTCGACGCCCTGGAAGGTCAGGCATGGCACGAAGACCAGGAAGATGACCGCCTGCCCATACACGGTCGGGCGGACCATCTCCTTGGACGAGGCGATCGTTTCATGCAGCCGCTCCGATAGATTGAGTGGGCGCCCAAGTGCATGCTGTCGCTCTGCCAAACGGCGCAGCGCGTTCTCGACGATGATGACCGCGCCGTCGATGATCAGGCCAAAGTCGAGCGCACCCAGACTCATCAGGTTGCCAGAGATCCCGAGCTTGTTCATGCCGATCGCGGTGATCAGCAGGGACAACGGAATCACCAATGCAGCAATGACAGCAGCTCGCCAGTTTCCGAGCAATGCAAATAGGATGACCACGACTAGAAGAGCGCCTTCGGCCAGGTTCTTGGCGACGGTCTTGATCGTTGCGACAACCAGCTGGGATCGGTCCAGCGTGGGAACAATCCTCACGCCCGGCGGCATGGTCTTGCCGATCTCCTGCAGCTTGTCACCCACTGCGGCCGCCACAGTTCGGCTGTTGGCGCCAACCAGCATGAGTGCGCTGCCAACGACGGTCTCGTAGCCATTGCGGCTGGCGGCACCGCGGCGGAGCTCACCGTCAACGACCACACGTGCGACGTCTCCCACTGTTACGGGAACTCCGTTGCGATTGCCCACAACGGCACGGGCAATCTCGTCCACGGAGCGGATGCGGGCGTCTGCGCGCACCAGATAGGACTCGCCCGACCTCTGGATGTAGTCTGCTCCGACCGACAGGTTGGCATCCTGCAACGCGTCGGCTAGGTCGGTATAGGAGAACCCGTACTCTGCGAGCTTGCTCGCATTGGGCTCAACGACATACTCCTTGACGTAGCCGCCGAGGCTGTCGACGTCTGCTACGCCCGGCGTCGTGCGCAGCTGAGGCCGCACAATCCAGTCCTGGACTGTGCGCAAGTAGGCCAGACGTGCCATGTTGTCCGTCAGCCGTTCCCCCTGATCAGTCAGGAACGAACCGTCGCTTTGCCAGCCAGGCTTACCATCATTTCGCGGGGCATCTTTGCCATCTGGGTGGGTGAATTCAACGCTGTAGTGGAATACTTCGCCCAACCCGGTCGAAACCGGGCCCATCAGCGGTTCGGCACCCTCCGGCAACTGGGGCCGAGCCTGAGTCAGTCGCTCGGTGACCTGTTGGCGCATGAAGTAGAGGTCTGCGCTCTCATCGAAGATCACCGTGACCTGGCTGAAGCCGTTGCGCGAGAACGACCGGGTGTTCGCGACGCCCCGAAGTCCTGCCATCGCGGTCTCGATCGGGTAGGTAACGCGCTTCTCGACCTCCACTGGACTCAGCGTCGGGATGACGGTGTTGATCTGGACCTGCTTGTTCGTGATATCCGGAGTCACGTCGATCGGTAGCAGGTTCAGTTGCCACCCGCCGATCACCGCAATCACCAGTGTGATGAACAGAACCAGCCAGCGGTGCCGTACGGCACCCGTAAGTACTTGCTCGATCATTACTCGTCTCCGCCCGACTTTTTCATCTCGGCCTTCACCAGAAACGCATTACGGGTAGCAACCGGGGTTCCCGCAGTGACGCCAGAAAGGATCTGCGCCATACCACCGCTACGGAGGCCAATGAAGACCGGCTGTGCAGTGAACCCCTTACTGGTTCTGACGAAGAGGACGTCTTTTCCGTCGATGTTCTGGACCGCCTCTTCCGAGACAGACAGCCCCTCACCCGATCCGGAAGCGGTGACCAGCCGGACCTGCACACCGTCACCCACAACCAATCCGTTCGCCTCTGCGCTCGGGGTGATTACGACTGTGGCAGCCCTTGTCAGCCCACCTACGGCGGCAGCAACTGAACGGACCTTGCCTGAGGTGACGCTTCCGTCGGAGCGGGTAATGGACGCGCTGTCGCCGGCCTTGATCCGACCGGTGTCACCCGCACGAACGGAGGCCTGAATCTCCACGCCATTGGAACCTGTGACCCTATAGAGGGAGGCCTGCGGCTCGACGAAAGCGCCCAGAGTCACTTGCGAGCTGCTGATGGTTCCATCGATAGGGCTGATGACGTTGACGCTACCTCCTCCATCCACATTGGCGGTGCGTGCCACCAGGGCAGCGCGTTGTGCTTCTGCTTGCGCTGTGAGATAAGCGGCGCGACTCGCCTCGGCCTCTTGTCGTGCCAACACGCCCTGTGCGAGCAACGACTCATCGCGCTTGACGTTCTTTTCGGCGAGGGAGAGGCTGGCGCTGGCCACACGAAGGTCAGCCGCAATACGGGCCCCATCAGGGCTGGCTACGCGTGCCAGCACTTCGCCCTTCTTCACCTTGTCGCCCACCTGCCGGATGACATCGGTGACGTTACCGGCCGCACGTGCCACCACGACGGCCTCACCACCGGGGATTGCCACGACCGAACCCGATGCGGTGATGTTCGCCGCTACCTGAGCGGAAGTGACGGGCTCCACCGAGATCCCCGCAGCGGCAACATACTCCTTGGGAATCGCGACTTCCTGAGCCGCCTCCGCCGGCGCACTGGCGCTGGCTTCGTCTTTCGCGGGGTCGACCACCGTCTCTGAAGGGGCGGATAAGCGTGCAATGCCAAATCCTGCGCCAAGCGCCAAGGTAGCCACGCCGATCATCGTCAGGGTGTTAACAGCCGGAATACTTCTCTTCATCTACATGTCTCCAAAGGCAATCTGACCGCTGGCCACGGCGAGCGATGCGTAGGCGGCAACGCGTGCGAGTCGTGCATCCACCACGCTCAGCCTCGCGTCCGTCAGCGTGCGACGGCTAAGCAGCAGCTCAACCAGTGGGGTTCTACCGGCCTCGTATCCCAAGCGCGCCATTCGGTAGGCTTCCGTGGCTGCTTCCTCTCCCTTGGAGGCAGCGATCAGTCCTCGCTTGGCGGCGTCAACACGCGCAAGCGCAGTCGCACGGTCCGCCTGGCTCTGGAGGCGTGCGGCATCCAATCGAGCACGGGCGGCGTCGCTCCGTGCTCGAGCCGCGCTGATCCCGCCACTGTTCCGGTCAAACAATGGGATGCTCAGAGACACGCCGACGACCAATGCGTCCCCACCGGCGGCGAAGTTGCGACGGCCTGCGGTGAGGTTCAGGTCCGGTGCCCGCTTGAAGCGTTCAGTGCGCAGAACCGCATCGCTCGCGTCGACGTCTGCCTTCGCAGACAGGACAGATGCCGAATCGACGTTCGCAATTGCGGGCGCAACCCACTCGCGCACCAGGAGTGACTCGGACGTGCCTGAGTAGGGTTCCGCTCTTCCCGCCAGTACTGACAGTTGCTCGAGAGCTGCAGCCGCCTCTGCCTCTCTTGAGGCGGCAATCGCTTCTGCTGAGCTCAAGCCTGCCTGGGCTTGTGCTACGCGCAGGCTGGCCTCCTTTCCTGCGTCAACCAGCGCCTGAGCTGCCTTCAGGTCGCCTCTGGCGCGATCAACATCTTCGGCAGCAATGTCGCGCCGTATCAGCCCAGCTTCGGAAGACGCGTAGGCAACAGCCAAGGCTGCGGCGAATTCGACTTGCGCCTGGTGCTGGCGAGCTTCGGCCGCCTGCAGCCCTTTCTCTCCCGCCTGGATTCGAGCCCCACGTTGGCCAAAGATCTCGAGTGGCTGGCTGATGGTGTAGGTCGTCTGCCGCTGGCTCGCGCCATTGCTGGGGGGAGCGTTGAGATTCTCTGCGAGGGCATCAATGGTGGGGTTACGTAGCGCTCGCGCTTGGCGGGCTTCGCCCGCAGCGGCAGCTGTGTCGAACCCCTTTTCCTGAAGGAAGGGGGATTGGGCCCTGCTCTGCTCGAGCAACGCGCTGAAGTTCGGGGCGTCCGAGGCATAGGCCGCAGAGATACTGGTCAGGGCCAGCATCACCGTCAGGGCAAGCAATGATGGTTTCATGAGGATCCGGTGCAGTGGGGCCGCAATCTCGGCCGTCTTTCTGCACTACGCGGCCTGCGCGGCCTTCCCCTCGAATCCGGCGAAAATTTATTTCCCGCGGCTCAGTGCATCTGTCAGTTTGGCCCGCGCTCTCAGGACGCGACCCTCTATCGTTTTGAGACTGATACCCAGGGCGGAAGCTGCTTCAACCTGGGAAAGGCCGACGAAGGCAGTCAGAACCAGAGCTTCACGCAGGCTCGGGTCGATCGTGTTGAGAACCCTTCTTACTTCTGCGAGCTCAAGCTGAGAACCGGCAACCTGCTCTGGCCCGGCCTGCTCGGAATGCAGGGCGCGTCCTTCCTCATCATCCAAAGGCTTGGCCCGAAACAGGAAGTGGCGGACGCGTCGAAACCGTTGCGTATCACGAACCTTGTTGATTCCAATACGCATCAGCCAAGGAAGTACCGAGCGCGTCGGATCGTACTCTGACAGGCCTCGCCAAGCGGCAACGAATGTCTCCTGCACGACATCATCGACGTCGGTTTCGGGCAGACCCATGCCTCGAACCATCTGCTTGATTGCTGGCGAGTGACGGCGGACCAGGCGAGCGAAGGCCTCAGCATCACCCGCCGCAGCTTCAACTGCCCAGTTGTTGTCGTCCTCGATGGTCACAACGTTTGTGGGGCTCAGGGAGAGTCGGTGCGAAGTGCTTCAAGGAGTGCCTTGTCGTAGGCCGGCCGGTGCTCGGGTTTCAAGCCCTCGCGCATCTCGAACACATGCTCGAGCGTGATGCGCTGGAGATCGCCCGCAGCCCGCTCCACCTCACGACTTGCACGTTCCACCTGGGGGTTCCATTTGGGGTCAGCCGCGATGGCGTCCGCCAGCTGGCGGTTGGCAATCCGCAGGCGCGCTTCGATCTCACCTCGCCTTGTTGCGAACAGCTGTTCCTTGGCCTGGAGGATCTGCTTCTCCGAGTCGTCCAGAGGCACCACGGCGTGAAGGCGTTCATGGAGATCGCTGTGCCCAGGATTGAGCGAGTGCCAGATCCAGCCGATAGCCAGCGCGCACACTACGCCAATGATGGCGCCAGCGATTGTTGCCAGCGGCAGCCTCATGAGGGGTCCGATTGCCATCAGCGTTCCACCAGTAGAGCGTATGGGGACATGGAAGCTGGGGCCGCGACCCATGTCGGGCGCGAGGGTGCCTGGGTGACAAAGAAGGCGGAGCCTACTCCTCCGCAGGTAAGCACCGCCGCGAGCGCCGCGCATGCGAGTGCCCGGCGGAACTCTCGCTTACCGGCCCATTGCGAAGGGGAAGCTTCCTGGGACAGGCGTCGGACCAGGCTATCGGTGGCCCGATCATGGCCGTCTGGCCTTGTAGCTGCCGAGGCTCTGGACAGCCAATCGTCTAGATCATTCATGTGGAGATCTCCTCATCCTTCCCTACTTATACGCCTGCCGTGGGGAGATCCCCTCAAACCTCTGATTGCTGACCTCCCCGCGGGTTCTCAGATTCACCGATGAGCACCGGGGCGAAGCTGATCCGGCACTGGGAGGTTCACAGGTCTGGACGTGATTAGTGCCGTGTCAAGAGTTCAGAACGGATGCTTCAGCGCACACGGTTCTAGAGCATCCGAGAAGCCCAGTGAAGAAGGAAGCGCTCTTGCTCCGCCGTTTCCACGGCTCCGGGACGAGCACTCCGAACTCTGGCCATAGCTTCTTCAGCGCTTAGGCATGATCTGCTCTCGAGCAGTAGCATCGAAGCCACGGTGCCCGCTCTGCCAAGCCCTCCTTTGCAATGAACGACTACTTTGTCACCGCGGAGCAAATCGTCAGTGAGGACGGGGCCTAGTCGTGTCCACTCGTCCAAGAACTGAGGATCCGGCGCTTCTCCATCACGAATCGGAAGACCATGCCAGTGCAGGCCATGAGCGCGCGCGCGTTCGGGTAGCGACCCTATCCCGAGATCGTCGAACTCCCACGGTTCAATCAAGGAAAGCAGATGGCGACATCCCCAAGCTGAGACGGACGCTAGATCGAGCTCGAGATCTCTACACCACGAGCCCGTCATTGCAACTTTCTGATGCTTACCGGGGGCAAAGGTAACGCCTATGGTTCCTCCGTTGGCACCGACGGAAAGTCCCGCAATCTGCAACGGATGAGACAAGCTAGTTCTGTGCACAGAATCCTCGAGTATTGGGGGCTGGCGGTGTCTCACTGCGGCGTCCGAAGATTGCATCCACGGCACACTCCATCCACTAAGGCCGCGCCTTGGGCTTTGTGCTGCCTGGATTGAGGCGCTCCTCAAGACGCTGGATCACCAGCTGCAGCCCCTCGTCTCCATCAGAATATGGTGCAGCGAAGAGAGGGGCTTCAATCCAGAGGAAGTGTTGGCCGGGATGCACGTAGGCCCCGTGATCATCCAGCAACAGTGCCTCGCCAAGTTCTGCCGAAACGAATCGAAGGTCCTTCGTCGGACCGTCCCATTCGATGTATGGGAGATGTTGAGACCATTCGGGAGCGCGTCCCTCCAGCACCAAGAGGGATGTAATCTCTGCAACAACCTTTTGGGGTACAGAGGTGAACATGACGATCCGATTGAAGGTGCTGCTGGCATAGTTTAGGAACTCCATCAGGCCGGGTCGGGGTATTTGACTGACGGCATTGGAGATAAGTGTTCCCTCAAGGTCCAGTGCAAGAATGATTGGACGCATCTATCAAGTCTCGTGATTCTTGGTTCAGCTGAGCCAGGGAAGTGGGTAATCGAGGGCCTCTGTTTTGACTAGATTTCGCCCAAGGATGGAGCTGCAAGCCAGTAGTCATCGCCTATCTTCAGTATGCTTTCCAGCGCTACATCGATCATCAGTGGTCGTCGCCAACCTGTGTCAGGAAGGAAGCAATAGTCGGTTCTTCGAAGTTCACCCGCGGCCGCCTTTACTACCAGCCAGCGCGTCCTCCTTCGCATCTCTCGGGAAAGCACTTCTAGTGCGGCGTCCTCGTTGCCACCGCTACTAAGGAACTGGCTCGCTGCTCCCCTTACAGATGACCAGAGCACGTATCGTTTCCGCCCCAGGCTCAGACGAGTCCACTCCTCATCCTGACTTCTCAGGATTTCATCTACGCGGTGCACTCCGATACGGTGACGGCGCAGCAATGATGTGAGATAGGCGCTTGCCTCTCGATCCGCTAGCTGGCGCCAGATCCAAAGTCTTGCGTGTTTATCAAGCGTCGGGCGCCAAGCATCAAGCATCCCCTTGAGCGCTGCATCAAGGTCATCAGGAAGAATCAGGTCATCGACGTAGGACCAACTGACCGGTTCGTAGAGAGAGCGCTTAACGGCTCCGTTGCCTGAACTGGAACCGGTCACAACACCTGCGCTTTTTAGGAATTGCAGGAGTTGCTGGGCGACAGCAGGGTCTGAGGAAACGGGCGCGCTAACGGAAGTGGAGCGTTCAAGCGCACACCAGGCGCAGGTGTAGAAAGGACCAAGCGATACGACAAGTGAGTCGAGCTCGGGCCACGAAGGAAGGAGGGTCTGTTGGCTACGGCCATAGATCACTCGATCCCCGGCAAATTAACCAGTCCGGATGCTACCAAGGCGGCACGATGTCGTCTACATGATTTTCATGTATGCCGTGCCCCGGTCATAGATTTCCATCCGCTCCTTGAGGCGGACCGGATGGCTACGAAGACGATCTATCAGAACCCGTACCTCCGTTTGGTCGGAAAGCTTCGGGAGCATCGGGAGATCTTGGGCATCAGTCAGACTCAGCTTGCTGCCCATCTGGGGTGGCCCCAACAGCGCATTTCTTCAATAGAGTCTGGATCACGTCGTCTAGACGTTCTCGAATTCTGCCAAATGGCATCTGCGCTGGGTGTCTCTCCAGCTGAGGTGTCTGATCTGATCTGCAAGGCTCTAAAGGCAGTGCGAGTCTCGAGGATCAATTGACAAGGCTCACATAAGTCGAAAGTCTTATTTCAAGCATAAGTAATTGATTTATATGCTTTAAATAAGTTTTCCGTTGTTATTTAGTCCTTCAGCAGCAAGTAAGCCAGGGTAGTGCCGGCCGCTGGCCGGCAACCCCATGGCGCCTTGAAATGCTCACCGGAGGCGGCATCACGCCGCCCCCGGTGCCCTGCCTCAGTACGCGATCCAGGCGTCGCGCCAGGCAAAGCCGGTACCCGGGCGGTAGGCATCGGCGTTGATGTTGCACCATGCACCTTCCGGGAACGGGCGGCAGGCATACAGCTTGCCGTCGGTGCCCTTCACCACGGTCTCGCCCGGCTTGTAGCTGCCGAGGCCGGCCGGATACACGAAGTCGAAGTCGCCGCCCGGCGGATCGACCGGATCGATCGGGCCCGGACCGGGTACCTGGGTTTCCAGCTGGAAGCGGTTGCCCGGCTTCAGGTACACGCGGTTGTCGGTGGCCGAGGCGACCGGCGTGATCACGCCGTTCTTCATCACACCCACGCGCGCGTGCTGTGCGCTGGCGTTGACCTTGCGGGCCAGGGCCAGCGGCCACTGCGTCGGGCTGGTCTGGCCAGCGGCCAGCTGGGTTTCCACGCGCTCCAGGTCGTTGCCGTTGGCATTGAACACACGCAGGGTCACGGTGCTGTCCACGTCCAGTGCGCCATTGGCGGTCACCGCGCCGGCATCCTGCCACTGCGGCGGCGGAACCACGCCACCGCCACCTTCGAAGCGCACGTCCATGCAGGTGTAGAACGCTTCCTGCGAATCCGAGCGCTGCCAGGTGTTGTAGATGATGTGCTGGCCACTGCGCTTGGGCAGCGGGCAGTCCAGCTTGTAGACACCGCCTTCGGACAGCGGCACGTTGCCCAGGGTGCAGAATTCCTGCAGGTCGGCCCAGCGCAGCGGGCTGCCCGGCTGCCAGCCGTCACGGGTGACGTAGAACTTCCACTCTCGGGTGGCGTGCAGCGCCGGCGCCAGGAACTCGAAGGTGTAGCGGCCACGCGAATCGGCGCGCACCGGCGTGGTCGGCCAGTCGCTGCGATTCAGATCGAGGCCGCGGTACTTGGGGATGCTGGCGCTGCACAGCTCGCCATCGCGCACCAGGTCGCGGTGGTTGCCATTGGCGTTGCCATGCGCGATCGCGCTCCAGTCATAGAACGGCTGCGCGCCGCCGATGGCCTTGGCCGCGGCACAGGCCGGGTTGGTCGGGTTTTCCGGATTGCCTTCGTGGCACTGCTTCACGCGGCTGAGCGGCTTGGACATGGTGCCGTGGGCGAGGGCACTGCCGGACAAGGCCAGGCTGGCAACGACGGACAGAGCGAGGACTGCCCGGTGGGACAGGTGCATGCAGGAACTCCTTTGCGAAGTGTTGGAAACCTCGCGCAGTCTTCACATGCAGGGCCGTCGGCAACATCGGACAAGTTTGAAATCGATGGCGGCTGTGTTCGATCTGCAACACGGTGCTCACTGTGCCGCCATCCGGGCGAAAGGCGGTGCACTGTGCACCGCCTCCCGCATCACTACCTCAGTACGCGATCCACGCATCACGCCAGGCCGCGCCTGCACCCGGCCGATAGGCTTCGGCGTTGACGTTGCACCATGCACCTTCCGGGAACGGGCGGCAGGCGTACAGCTTGCCATCGCTGCCCTTCACCACGGTCTGGCCCGGCACGTAACTGCCGATGCCGGCGGGGTATACGTGGTCGAAATCGCCGCCCGGTGACGGCGTGCCCGGGTCCGGCACCTTGGTGTCGAGCTGGAAGCGGTTGCCGTTCTTCAGGTACACGCGATTGTCGGTGGCCGAAGCGGAGGGCGTGATCACGCCGTTGTTGAGCACGCCCACGCGCGCATGCTGGGCACTGGCATTGACCTTGCGGGCCAGCGCCAACGGCCATTGCGCGGCAGCCGTCTGGCCGCTGGCCAGGGTTGCCTCCACGCGTTCGACATCATTGCCGTTGGCGTTGAACACGCGCAGCGCCAAGGTGGTACCGACCGGCAGCTCGCCGCGTGCGGTGACCGGGCCGGCATCCTGCCATTGCGGTACCGGCGTGGTGCCGCCACCGCCACCTTCAAAGCGCACGTCCATGCAGGTGTAGAACGCTTCGGTCGAATCCGAGCGCTGCCAGGTGTTGTAGATCACATGCTGGCCGCTGCGCTGCGGCAGCGTGCACTGCAGCTTGTAGGTGCCATCGGCCGACAGCGGCGTGTTGCCCAGCGTGCAGAACTCCTGCAGGTCGGCCCAACGCAATGGGCTGCCCGGTTGCCAGCCGTCGCGGGTGACGAAGAAGCGCCAGTCGCGCGTGGCATGTGGTGCGGTTGCCTTGAATACGAAGGTGAACTTGCCGTTGGCGTCTGCCTGGATCGGAGTGGTCTGCCAGTCGCTGCGGTTCACATCCAGCCCGCGGAAGGTCGGGTTGTTGCCGCTGCACAGCTTGCCGTCGGGCACTACGGCCTGGTGGTTGCCGTTGGCGTTGGCCTGATTGATGCCGTTCCAGTCGTAGAACGCCTGCGAACCACCGACGGCCTTGGCGGCGGCGCACGCGGGGTTGGTCGGATTCTCCGGGTTGCCCTGGAAACAGGCATAGACGCGGCTGATCGGCGTGGTCATGGTGCCGTGGGCGAACGCGCTGCCTGCCAGGCAGAGGCCCGCAGCGGCGAACGAGGTGGCCAGCAACAGCGGTGTGGATCGGAATGACATGGCGCTTCCTTGTGGTCGTCGAAAGAGAACGGTGACCGCAGGAGCTGCGCTGCACGGCGGACTTTCGGCGGCACCACGGCGAGTATCGAGTCGCGATGCAGGGTGCGGAACCACCGAAGCGCCGATCCGTGATTGTGGGTGTGAAGCCCTTCCCGCAGGCTTCACACGGGGCTGAACGGATGCGTTGGCGATCACGTCTTCGGCGTGGCATCGATCACGTCGTGGATATCCTGCTACGTCAGCGCCATACCCGCTCGATCTGCCTGGCACGAGAAGCAGCCGTGGGCAGCGTTGTGCAGCTGCACGAAGGCCACGGCAGGGTCGGCAAACAGCGCGTCCAGCCGGGCGGCAACATCAGTGCCCGCGCTGATTTCTGCGGCCAGCATCAATGCAGCCTGGTCATAGGCGCGCAACGAGATCGTACGGCGCTGTACATAGGCGGGTACCTCACCCGGCGGCAGCACGCAGCGCGTTACGCCACGCTGCACGAAGATCGGGCCCGAGGCGTGATAGGGCGAGTGCAGCGGCAGGTGCACATGGGACAACAGCAGCAGTTCGCTGCCACTGGGCGGATCGCTCAGGCCGATCCGGCAGGGGTGTCCTCCTGTTTCGCCGGCCCAGCGACGCTGGATGCCCAGCGCAGCCAGCGCGGCGTCACTCTTCTCGAACAGGTGCTGGAAGGGGCGGTGGTCGAGGCCACCGAGGTACCACGTATGCATGAGTGTCTCCTTTGGTTTCCCGCGGAGTCTGCGTGGGCATCGGCGGCGATGCTCGCCGTTTTCCGACCTCGCATCACGTCGGGCCGGACAGCGCCATGGCGACTGCACCACAAGGCGCTAAGATGCGCGCGCCGCCCCGGCCGACGAGCGCCGCATGTCCCTGGATTTCCCCACCATCACCGTGCTTGGCTTCCTGCTCTGCATCGGCATCGCCGTGGGATTCTCGCTGCTGCTGGTCGTGCTGCGCGGGCAACCGGTGCTGCGCCAGTGGACCATCAGCCTGTGGCTGCTGACCCTGGGCGTGACCCTGCTGGCGCTGCGCCCCTACCTGCCGTTGGCGCCGGCCATACTGGCCGGGAATGCGGCGATGGCCGGTTGCGCGGTGCTGATGCTGCGCGGCGTGGCGCTGCATCTGGAACAGCCGCTGCCGTTGTGGAGGCCGCTGCTGATCGCGGCCGCGTTCATGGCAGGCATCTTCGCCTTCCTGGTGCTCTGGCCGAACCTGCACCTGCGCCTGCAGGTGTTCAGTGTGTTCGCGCTGCTGGTCGATGGCTGGATCGCATGGCTGCTGCTGCGGCATGCCCCCGTGCAGCAGCGCACCAGCTGCCGGCTGGCGGCGGCGGTGTTCCTGGCCGAGGCTGCGCTGTACGCCGTGCGCCTGTTCCTGCCGGTGGCACCCGATGCGGGCGAGGACATCATGCGTACCGGCTCGCCGATGTTCGTCACCTACATTGCCGGGGTGATGCTGGAACTGGCGCGCTGCTTCGCGATGGTGCTGCTGCTGGTCGAGCGCATGCTGGTCGATCTGCGGCATGCCGCGCGCACCGATGGCCTGACCGGCCTGCTCAACCGCAGCGCGGTGCTGGCCGATGGCCAGGTGCAGTTGCAGCGGTCGCGCCGGCAGGGCCGTCCTCTGGCCCTGCTGCTGGTCGACGTCGACCACTTCAAGCAGGTCAATGACCGCTGCGGCCACCTGGCCGGAGACCAGGTACTGCGCCACTTCGCTGACCTGCTGCAGCACTGCGTGCAGGGCCACGATCACCTGCTGGGCCGCTATGGAGGCGAAGAGTTCGTGCTGGTACTGCAGGGACGCACGCAACGCGCTGCGATGGAGCGGGCAGTGGCAATCCGCACCCGCCTGCAGCAGTACCCTGCATTGCTGGCCAGTGGGCCGGTGAGCGTTACCGCCAGCATCGGCCTGGCCATGGACGAGGGCCAGGGTGACCTGTCGACGTTGCTGGCAGCGGCTGATGCCGCGTTGTACCGGGCCAAGGCCGCGGGCCGCGATCGCCTGGTCTGCGCCACGCCGGCGGAGATTTCGCGTCTGCCCATCGCCGACGACGCCGTGCCCGTGTAAGTTGAGTCACATCTTCCGCGGCAGCCCGTCGTGGTTGCCAGGAACGTCCTCCAGGGGAAACGAGCACGATGCACAGACACCACCTCGCGTTGGCCGCAGCGTTGGCCAGCCTGATGCTTGCCGGTTGCAGCCAGTCACCATCACCCGGCGCCGAAGGCGCCAGCGATGCACCCAGCCGCCGATTCGGCACGATCGACTTCCAGCCCTGCACGCTGTCTACAGAAGGCGCCAGCGCCAACGTGGAAGCGCAGTGCGCCACCCTGCAGGTGCCGGAGGACCGGGCCCGGCCCGATGGCCGACGTATCGGCCTGCGCATCGCCTGGCTGGAATCGGGCAGCAGCGGCTCCAGCCAGCCCGACCCGGTGTTCTTCCTGGCCGGCGGCCCCGGCCAGGCGGCCAGCGAAGTGGCGGTCATCGTCGATACCGCGCTGCGCCAGGTGCGCAAGCAGCGTGATGTGTTCCTGATCGACCAACGCGGCACCGGCGGCTCCAACCCCCTCAGCTGCCTTGGCGCGGATGGCAAGGAACTGGCCATGGACGAGGATGCCGCACCCACTGAAGCGTCGTTGCGCGACTACGCACAGCGCTGCGCGGCCTCGCTGCAGGGGCGTGCCGATGCGCGCTTCTATACCACCACCGAGGCGATTGCTGATCTGGATGCAGTGCGTGCGGCGCTCGGTGTGAACCAGCTCAACCTGGTCGGCGGCTCCTACGGTACCCGCGTGGCCCAGCGCTATGCCGGCGCCTACCCGCAACACACCCGCAGCATCGTCATCGATGGCGTAGTGCCCAATGAACTGGTGGTGGGCGGTGACTTCGCCACGACGTTCGAGGATGCGATCGCCCTGCAGTCGGCGCAGTGCCGCAAGGATGCCGCCTGCAGCAAACGCTTCCCGACCGACACCCGCGCGCAGCTGCGCAGCGTGGTCGAGACCCTGCGCCGTGCGCCGGTCTCGGTGGAGTATCGCGACCCCGGCACCAACCAGACCCGACAGGATGTGTTGAGTCCGGACAGCGTGATCGGCCTGGCGTTCGCCTTCTCCTATGTGCCGCAGTATTCCTCGCTGCTGCCGCTGGTTCTCGATGAAGCCGCGCACGGCCGCTACGCACCGCTGGCGTCGCTGGCACGCGGTGCGAACCGCAGCATGGATTTCCAGATCAATCGTGGCATGCAGTGGTCGGTGATCTGCAGCGAGGATGCGCCGCGCTATAAGGCGCCTGCCGAGGACCCGGAGCGACTGTTCGGTAACGACGTGGCCAGTGCCTTCTTCGCGGCCTGCCCGGTATGGCCGCACCAGCCGGCGCCAGCCGCCAATGCCATGCCGCTGCGCAGTGACGTACCGGCGCTGCTGCTGTCCGGTGAACTCGACCCGGTGACACCGCCGCGCTACGCCGAGCAGGTCCTCAAGGGCCTGCCCAATGGCCGTGCGCTGGTCGCCCGCGGCCAGGGCCACGGCACGCTGAGTGCCGGCTGCATGCCGCGCCTGCTCGGCCAGTTCATCGACAAGACCGATGCCAAGGCGCTGGATGCCGGCTGCCTGGACACGCTGAGCTATGTGCCGGCGTTCACCTCGTTCAACGGATGGGAACCATGATCGTCGCCGACAACCTGCACAAGGCCTTCGACACCCGTACCGGCCGCATCCAGGCGGTGTCCAACGTCGGCTTCCGCGCCGAGGATGGCCGCATCACCGGCCTGCTGGGCCCCAATGGTGCCGGCAAGACCACCACCATGCGCATGCTGTACACGCTGATGACCCCCGACCAGGGCAGCATCAGCGTCGATGGCATCGACGCGGCGCGCAATCCAGTGGAAGTACGCCGCCACCTTGGCGTGCTGCCCGATGCGCGCGGCGTCTACAAGCGCCTGACCGCGCGCGAGAACATCGCCTACTTCGGCGAGCTGCATGGCCTGTCGGCCGAGCGCATCCGCGAACGCATCGAAGTGCTGTCGCACGCCCTGGACATGGGTGACATCCTCGATCGCCAGACCGATGGCTTCTCGCAGGGCCAGCGCACCAAGACTGCGATTGCCCGCGCGCTGGTACACGACCCGCGCAATGTCATACTCGATGAGCCGACCAACGGCCTGGACGTGATGACCACGCGCGCACTGCGACGCTTCCTGCTGGGCCTGCGCGAAGAGGGCCGCTGCGTGATCCTGTCCAGCCACATCATGCAGGAGGTGGGCGCACTGTGTGACCACATCGTGATCATCGCCAAGGGCACGGTGATGGCGGACGGCAGCGCCGATGAACTGCGCGCGCAGGCCGGCGAACCCAACCTGGAAGACGCGTTCGTGAAACTGATCGGCAGCGAAGAGGGCCTGCACGCATGAGCATGATGTCGACCCTGATGACGGTGATGCGCAAGGAACTGCGCGACCTTTCCCGTGATCGCCGCACGCTGCTGCTGACCCTGCTGTTCGGGCCGCTGCTGTACCCGGTGCTGCTGCTGGGCATGGGCAAGCTGGCCGAGAGCCGGGTACGCACCCAGATCGAGCAACCGCTGCAGATTCCCACCATCGGTGCGGAGAATGCGCCGAACCTGGTGCGCTTCCTCGCCGCGCAGGGGCTCAATACCGCACCGGCGCCGAAGGACCTGGCCGAGGCCATCCGCAGCCAGGACATCGACGTGGCGCTGCGCATCAGCGATGACTTCGGCAAGGACTGGGCCGACGGCAAGCCGGCGCTGGTGGAAGTGATCAAGGACAGTACCCGCCGCGCCGCAGAAGTGCCCAGCGCACGCCTGGAGGCGGCGCTGGCGACCTACAACGGCCAGGTGGGCGCGCTGCGATTGATGGCGCGTGGCATCGACGCGCAGGTGGCGCGGCCGCTGGACGTGGCGCGCCAGGACCTGGCCAGTGCCGAGGCCAAGCGCGGCATGATCCTGTCGATGCTGCTGCCGGTGCTGCTCACGCTGACCTCGTTCATCGGCGGCGCCTACCTGGTGATGGATGCCACCGCCGGCGAGCGCGAGCGGCAGTCACTGGAACCGTTGCTGGCCACGCCCGGCTCGCGCAGCGCGATCGTCAGCGGCAAGATCGCCGCCGCCTGCGTGGTCGGGTTCGTATCGCTGCTGCTGACCCTGGTGGCGTTCAAGGTGAGCGCACAGATCGCGCCCGGCAACATCGGCCGCCAGTTCAACATGAACGTCGGTTCGATGCTGCAGATGCTGCTGGTGATGTTGCCGATGCTGATGATCGGCACCTCGCTGCTGACCTTCCTGTCGGCCGCGGCCAAGAGCATGAAGGAAGCGCAGAGCCACATGACCTGGCTGATGCTGTTGCCGATGATGCCCGGCTACGCGCTGGTGGCCTATCCGCTGAAGAGCGAGCTGTGGCAGTACGCCGTGCCCTTCCTGTCGCAGAACCAGATGCTGTTGAAGGTGATCCGCCACGAGACGATCACGCCGTCGGTCTGGGCCATCTATCTCGGTGCCAGCCTCGGCCTGGCGGCACTGCTGTGGTTCGCCGCCGTGCGCCGTTACCACAACGAGCGCCTGGCGATCTCCGGCTGACCGGAAAAAGGGGACGGAGGGGATTAAGTCGTTTCTGCCTCTCCCGTCCCCTCCTTTCGGGGGCGTCCCCGCTTGCGCAGCACCACCGGTCGCCCCAGTGTTTCTTCCACCATTTGCAAGTACGTCGCATTTCCCAATGGATGTTGCGCAGTACTGTGGGCGCGGATTGCAGGCAGGTCGGCGGACGCATTCAGATCCCGCAGGAACTGCGCATAGAGCGTCGTCCGCTGTCGCTTGGTCGGGGCCAGTGCCTGAAAGGCGGGATGTTCCGTCAGCATCGGATCATCGCGGCGCTGCAGGTTTCCGTGCACGCTCGACCATGGGTGATCTTCCGCATGGGCTGCCATGCCTGCGCGAACGGGATTGAGTTCGATGTAGCGATAGACGCTGAGCAAGTAGGCATCACTGTCCACCATCGAAGAATGGAATCGGCCCTGCCAGAGAGGTCCGCTGCGCTCATGCCGCTGATTGAACGCCTGGACATAGTTGTTGCCCTGCATCCGCATCGCGTTGGCCAAGCCGACCTGAGTGGAGGGTGTGGCCAATAGATGGACGTGATTGCCCATCAGTACGTATGCGTGCAGCGCGACATGGTGTTTCAGGAAGGCGCCGTGCAACAGATGCAGAAACAACTGGCGGTCTATATCGTCAACGAAGATCGCCCCCTTGTTCACTCCGCGCTGGGTTACATGGTAAGGCTGGCCGGCCAGCATCAGGCGTGCTTGTCGAGGCATGGGAGCTCACGGGTCCGAGGAGCAACCAGCGTGCCGCGACTGTAACTGCGGAGGGCATCAGGCGATGCCGCGAGATGGTGTGGGGTAGGGCAGAAGCGACTTAATCCCCTCCGTCCCCTTTTCCATACCTTGCAGGCGTCACCCCCATCTCGCGCTTGAACACGGCGATGAAGGCACTGGGTGTGTCGTAGCCCATGGACAGCGCGACGCTGATCACCGGCTCGCCGGACAGCAGGCGTGGCAGTGCCAGCAGCACCCGCAGGCGTTGCCGCCATTGACTCAGCGTCATGTGGGTCTCGGCCAGCCAATGGCGCGCCAGGCTGCGGCTGGACAGACCGCTGCGGGTGGCCCAGTCCTCGATGCTGCGGTTGTCGTGCGGTGCGCGCGCCAGTGCGGCGGCGATCTTCTGCAGTCGCCGGTCACGTGGTTGTGGCAGGGCAAGCGGCAGAGGCGTGCTGGCGGTAATCTCATCGGCGATCACACCGGCCAGTCGTGCCTGCGCAGCATCCAGCGGCCGATGGGGCCATCGCAGCGCACGTATTGTCGCCGCCTGCAGCAGTGCATTGGGCTGGAAAATGCGCGGTGTGGAGGGCAGACCCAGGCAGGCCTCGGCGTTGAAGTACAGGCTCCAGCCATCGAACCCGTCTGCGCTCAGCAGCGCGTGAGGCAGCAAGGGCGGTATCCAGGCGACGTGACCTGCGGGCAGCAGCCAGTGCAGGTCGTCGGCGGCGATCCGCAGCAGCCCCTGCTGCGCACCCAGCAGCTGGCCGCGGACATGCTGGTGGCGGGCCGTGCGACGCATACCGTGCTGGCGCAGCCGGGCCGCCAGCACCACCGGTCCGTCGGCGGCATCGGCCAACGCGGGGTCGAGTAACACGGTGGTTGTCTGATCTGCCATATCGATTGGCAGTTATACGGCAGAAACGTCGCGTCCGGGTCCCGACACTGGAGCCAACTTCAACGGAGCGCTTCCCTATGCAGCCACAGGACATCCTCCCCGACCATCAGAACGACGTGCAGGTGAACGGCCTCACCGTGCGCAAGGGCAGCGTTGGCGCGTTCCTGGCCAGCGTCCGCGACTGGCAGGACCCGGCCAGTGATCCCACCCTCCGCACCACCGCCGAGGCCGACCTGCGCGCACTGTTGCCGGGTCTGCATGCGCTGGGCCTGTTCCAGGTGCTGGCCGCGCGTGATCCGGCGCTGCAACGCCTGATCGACGGCGTCTGCTGAAACGGCCAAGGCCCGGACATGCCGGGCCTTGGCGTCATTGAGGGGGCGGAAACGACTTAATCCCCTCCGTCCCCTTTTGGCGGTCAGCCGCCGCCCGGTGCGAACACCAGCGTGCGGCGGGTGGTGACCGGTGCGCTGACCGGTTCGAAACGCCAACGCTTCACTGCGTTCATCGCTTCCCGGTCGAAAACGCGCGACGGCGTTGCGCGCAGCACGCGGGCATTGATCACGGATCCGTCGGTGCCGACGGTGATCTCCACCAGCACTTCGCCGGAGGTCCCGGCGCGCAGTGCCTCGGCCGGATAGCGCGGTGCAGGCGTGCTGACCGGGCGCAGGCTCGGTGCCGCCGCTGCCGTGGCCTGGCGTGCGGCACTGGCCTGCTGGGCGGCCGCTTGCTGCTGCTTCTGCTCGGCCTCGCGGCGGGCGGTGGCCTGGCGCTCCGCTTCCTGGCGCTCGCTGTCGCGGCGCGCGGCGTCCTGTTGCGCGGCAATCTGCTTGGCCGCATCGGCTTCCTTGGCGCGCTGCTCGGTCAGGCGCTGCTGTTCGGCCTGCTGCTTGGTCCGGTCTTCGGCGTCCTTCTTTGCCTTCTCGGCTTCGGTCTCGGTGCGCTTGGCCGCGTTCTCCACGCCCTTGGCCAGGCCTTCCTTCAGGCGCGGCAGGGCGGGGGCGGAGGCGTCCACCTTTTCGATCAGCGCCACCAGGCGCTGCGCCTCGGGGTAGTCCTCACGGCCGAGGTGCTGCTCGGCGGCGATCAGGGTGTAGGGCAGCAGATCGGTCAGCGCGCTCTTCACCGAGGCGTCGTCCGGCGTCTTGTCGCGCAGCGCCAGGTAGTACTCGATGGCGTTGTCGCCGGCCGGCGCATACATGCGGTTCTCGCGCAGCGCCTGGCTGGCCGATTCGCGCAGCTGTTCGGTGCCCATCGACTGCACCTTGGCGGCGACCACCGGTGCTGTCGATGCAGCCGCGGCGGGCGTAGTGGCGGGTGCGGGCGCCGGGGTTTCTTCCTTGCCCGAGCAGGCGGCCAGCGCCAGTGCCAGGGCAACCGGCAGCCACCGGCGCGCGGCGGTGATCGTTGAGACGTGCGACATCCTGCTCCCCTCTAGAAGACGACGTGACGTAAATCATTGATATGCATGGCCGGGACCAGCGGTCCGGGCGCGGCAGGGTGACGTTTCCCGACGCCACCGCCGGCAACGGCGAGGGAGCAATCTAGCATCCCGGCCACCGCCGCGTACAAGGGCGATGGCCGGAACAGGGCAGCGGCAATGCGTCGCTGGTGGCCGTTACATCAGTGGTCGTGCGCCTTGTCGTGCGCCTTGCTGTGGCTGTTGGACATCAGCTTGTCGGTCCAGGCGATGCCAATGGCCGACAGGATGAACACGCAGTGGATGATGGTCTGCCACAGCACGCCTTCCTGGGTCAGCATCGAGCAGCGGGCGACACCGATGTTGGCGGCGGCCACGCTCATCTGCTCCGGCGTGCACAGCGGAATGCCACCCAGCGCACCACTGGCGATGAAGGTCTTCAACAGGTGGATCGAGGAGATGCCGATGATCGCCATCGCCAGCTTCACCTTCAGCACGCTGGCGTTGACGTGGCTCAGCCACTCCGGCTGGTCCGGGTGGCCTTCCAGGCGCAGGCGCGAGACGAAAGTCTCGTAGCCGCCGACGATCACCATCACCAGCAGGTTGGAGATCATCACCACGTCGATCAGGCCCAGCACGATCAGCATGATCTGCTGTTCACCCATCGAGGCCGAATGCGAGATCAGGTGCCACAGTTCCTTGCCGAACAGGAACACATAGACGCACTGCGCCACGATCAGGCCCAGGTACAGCGGCAGCTGCAGCCAGCGCGAGGCGAAGATCAGCGTGGACAGCGGGGAGAGCGGCGGGCGGTTTGCACTCATGCGGAGGATGCTGCGTTGCGGGGGAGAGGCGAGGTTACCGGCCCGCCGTGACGGTGCCAACCCAACTCTCGCACTAGACTTCAGGTTCCTTTCCGCACCCCGAGCCGCCGCCATGATCGACCTGTATTACTGGCCCACCCCGAACGGCCACAAAGTGACCCTGCTGCTGGAAGAAGCCGGCCTGGAATACCGCATCCACCCGGTCAACATCGGCTCGGGCGACCAGTTCAAGCCGGAATTCCTCGCCATCTCGCCCAACAACAAGATGCCGGCCATCGTCGACCATGCCCCGGCCGATGGCGGCACCCCGCAGAGCGTGTTCGAGTCCGGCGCGATCCTGCTGTACCTGGCCGAGAAGACCGGCCGGTTCCTGCCCAGCGACCCGCGCGGCCGCGTCACCACCCTGGAATGGCTGTTCTGGCAGATGGCTGGCCTGGGCCCGATGAGCGGCCAGATGGGCCACTTCAATGTGTACGCGCCGGAAAAGATCCCCTACGCGGTCGAGCGCTACGACAACGAAGTACGCCGCCTGCACGGGGTGATGGACAAGCGCCTGGCCCAGCACGCCTTCCTGGCCGGCGACGAGTACACCATTGCCGACATGGCCAGCTACCCGTGGATCGGCGCCTACGACAAGCTGCCGGTGGATTTCGCCGCGTTCCCGAACCTCAAGCGCTGGCATGAAGCGATTGCCGCACGCCCGGCGACCCAGCGCGCCTATGCCCTGCGTGAGCAGGTGAACCCGAACGCCGGCAAGCCGCTCAGCGACGAAGAGCGCAAGCACCTGTTCGGCCAGCGTTGACCCAGAACGGTGGTCCAGGGGTCGGATCCCTTTGCAGCGCAAAGGGCTCTGACCCCAGCACCGCAGCATGGGCAGAAGGTCATGCTGTCTTCCCGCACGGGCTTGGTTAGGATGGGGGACGACCGCCCTGCACCCACCGGGGGCGGACCTGCCGTTTGCCGGGACCCTTCATGCGCCACCTGTTCGCTTCGCTCGCCCTCATGCTCGCCACCAGTACTGCCGCCCACGCTGAAAAGCTGACCCTGGAAGCCATCACCGGCCCGCTGCCGTTGTCCGGCCCGACCCTGATGAAGCCGAAGGTCGCTCCCGACGGTTCGCAGGTCAGCTTCCTGCGCGGCAAGGACAGCGACCGCAACCAGCTGGACCTGTGGACCTACGACATCGGCAGCGGCCAGACCCGCCTGCTGGTGGATTCGAAGGTGGTACTGCCCGGCACCGAGACCCTCAGCGACGAGGAAAAGGCCCGCCGCGAGCGCCAGCGCATCGCCGCGATGACCGGCATCGTCGATTACCAGTGGTCGCCGGACGCGCAGCGCCTGCTGTTCCCGCTTGGCGGCGAGCTGTACCTGTACGACCTCAAGCAGCAGGGCCAGGCGGCGGTGCGCCAGCTGACCCACGGTGAAGGTTTCGCCACCGACGCCAAGCTGTCGCCCAAGGGCGGTTTCGTCAGCTTCATCCGCGGCCGCAACCTGTGGGTGATCGACCTGGCCAGTGGCAAGCAGCTGCAGCTGACCCGCGACGGCAGCACCACCATCGGCAACGGCGTGGCCGAGTTCGTCGCCGACGAGGAGATGGACCGCCACACCGGTTACTGGTGGGCGCCGGACGATTCGGCCATCGCCTTCGCCCGCATCGACGAGGCACCGGTGCCGGTGCAGAAGCGCTACGAGGTCTACGCCGACCGCACCGACGTGATCGAGCAGCGTTACCCGGCCGCGGGCGACGCCAACGTGCGCGTGCAGCTGGGCGTGATCGCACCGGCCGCCGATGCGCAGCCGCGCTGGGTCGACCTGGGCAAGGAACAGGACATCTATCTGGCTCGTGTCGATTGGCGCGATGCGCAGCACCTGAGCTTCCAGCGCCAGTCGCGCGACCAGAGGCAGCTGGACCTGGTGGAAGTGGCGCTCGATTCCAACCGCCAGCGCGTGCTCGCCCACGAGACCAGCCCGACCTGGGTGCCGCTGCACAACAGCCTGCGTTTCCTCGATGACGGCAGCGTGCTGTGGTCGTCCGAGCGCACCGGTTTCCAGCATCTGTACCGCATCGACAGCAAGGGCAAGGCCACTGCGCTGACCCACGGCAACTGGCCGGTGGACGAACTGCTGGCGGTCGATGAGAAGGCCGGCAAGGCCTACTTCCGCGCCGGCATCGAGACCTCGCGCGAAAGCCAGATCTATGCGGTGTCGCTGCAGGGCGGTGAGCCGCAGCGCCTGTCCAAGGCGCCGGGCATGCACAGCGCCAGCTTCGCCCGCAATGCCAGCGTCTATGTCGACAGCTGGTCCAACAGCACCACGCCGCCGCAGATCGAGCTGTTCCGCGCCAATGGCGAGAAGATAGCCACCCTGCTCGAGAACGATCTGGCGGACCCGAAGCATCCCTATGCGCGTTACCGCGATGCACAGCGCCCGATCGAGTTCGGCACGCTGACCGCGGCCGACGGCAAGACCCCGCTCAACTACAGCCTGATCAAGCCGGCCGGCTTCGATCCGAACAAGCGCTACCCGGTGGCGGTGTACGTCTACGGTGGCCCGGCCAGCCAGACCGTCACCGACAGCTGGCCCGGCCGTGGTGACCACCTGTTCAACCAGTACCTGGCCCAGCAGGGCTACGTGGTGTTCTCGCTGGACAACCGCGGCACCCCGCGCCGTGGCCGTGACTTCGGGGGCGCGTTGTACGGCAAGCAGGGCACGGTGGAAGTGACCGACCAGCTGCGCGGCGTGACCTGGCTGAAGCAGCAATCGTGGGTGGACCCGGCGCGCATCGGCGTGCAGGGTTGGTCCAACGGTGGCTACATGACCCTGATGCTGCTGGCCAAGGCCTCGAACCAGTACGCCTGTGGCGTGGCCGGTGCGCCGGTGACCGACTGGGGCCTGTACGACAGCCACTACACCGAACGCTACATGGACCTGCCGGCGCGCAACGAAGCGGGTTACCGCGAAGCGCGCGTGCTGACCCATATCGACGGCCTGCGCTCGCCGCTGCTGCTGATCCACGGCATGGCCGATGACAACGTACTGTTCACCAACTCGACCAGCCTGATGAGTGCGCTGCAGAAGCGTGCACAGCCGTTCGAACTGATGACCTATCCGGGTGCCAAGCATGGCCTGTCCGGTGCCGATGCGCTGCATCGCTACCGCGTCGCCGAAGCCTTCCTGGGACGTTGCCTGAAGCCTTGATTGCCAGCCGGGAAGGAGCCCGCCGATGACCCTGCCACCGCCGATTCCCGCTCCAGGCCAGTTCCCCGTCGGTTGGTGGTCGCGCCACTGGCGCTGGGCGATGCCGTTGATGGTGGTGCTGGTGCTGGGCGGCGTAGGCGGTGTGGTGGCCTGGAGCGTGCTGCGCTGGAGCGAGGCGGCACGCGAGAGCCCACCGATGCGCGAAGCACTGCGCCGCGCCGGTTGCAGCATCGAACTGGTGGAAGCCTTCGGCGAGCCGCTGCGCACCGGATCGATGCCACTGGGCAGCATGCAGACCGCGATCAACGGCCAGCGTGATGTTGGCCTGACCGTGGCCCTTGAAGGACCGCATGCGCATGGTCGGTTGTTCGTGAAGGGCACCCGCAGCGATGACGTATGGGATTACCCGGTGATGTACGTGCTGGGGGAAGACAAGCAGACCTTCGACCTGACCGCGCTGGATGACGACGAGGCCGCACAGGAGTGCGAACTGCAGGCCTGCCGCGAGCGTGGCGACTGCCCACTCACTGCCGCGTTGTGACCTTCGGTCACGCGACCGGGTAAGGGCGACCATGTAGAGTCGACTATTAGTCGACTGCTCTCCACAAGACGCCTGAAAACCCCGCGCTGCGCGCGATAGTCGACTGACAGTCGACTCTACCCATCAGCCGCGCCGTGACCTCCCGCCGATTGTCGCCGCCGCCCTGAGCGCGTAACTTGCGGGCAACCCTTTGCTGGAGTGTCCCATGAAGCCGATCGCGTTGGCCGTTGCCCTGGCCCTGACTGCCGCCCCGCTGCTGTCCGCACCGCCGGCGCTGGCGGCACCCGCCGCCAAGGCCGCCACCCCGGCCAGCCCCGCCTGGGTCGCCCGCAGCAATGCGCTGGCGCAGATCCTGCTTGATGCGCAGGGACCGTTCCAGCCGGAGGAAACCGGCTTCTTCGGCGTGCCTGGCTACGACGACAAGGTGGCCGATCTTGGCCCGGACAATGATGCGCGCTACCGCGCCGCCATGGCCAAGGCGCGTGACGAACTGAAGGCGAAGCTGGCCACCGAGAAGGATCCCAATGTCCGCCAGGACCTGGAGATCATGATCCACGCCGCCAGCCAGAACATCGAAGGCAGCGAGCTCAACGAGAAGTACCTGCTGCCCTGGAGCGACGCGCCGCAGACGGTGTTCAGCGGCCTCAACCTGCTGCTGTCCGACCAGGTGCCGGCCGAGCGCCGGGCCAAGGCGATCGACCGCCTCAAGGCCTATGCCGGCCTGCAGCCCGGCGGCACCGCGTTCACCACGCTGGCGCGCCAGCGCTATGAAGAGCGCTTGAAGGACAGCAGCCTGCTGCAGCCGACGAAGATCGAAGTGCAGCAGTCGCTGGACAACGTCGAGACCTACATCACCGGCATCGAGTCGCTGCTGAAGAAGTACCAGATCGCCGGTGCCGACGAGGCGATGAAGACCCTGGCCGGGCAGATGAAGGACTACGCTGACTGGACCCGCAAGGAGGTGCTGCCGAAGGCGCGTACCGATGCACGCCTGCCGGCACCGTTGTACGCGTACCAGCTCAAGCAGGTCGGCATCGACATCGACCCGAAGCTGCTGATGCAGCGCGCGCAGCTGGAATTCATGGAAACCCGCTCGGCGATGCAGCAGCTGGCGCCGCTGGTGGTGAAGGACAAGGGCCTGAAGGTAGCCGACCCGAGCGACCCGGTGGCGGTGATCCGCGCGCTGAAGGCCGACAAGATCGCCGACGATCATCTGGAAGGCCACTACCGCAAGGTGATCGACGCGATCGATCCGCTGATCCGTGAGCACGCCATCGTCGACGTGCCCAAGCGCGCCATGCAGATGCGCCTGGGTTCGGCCGCCGAGAGCGCCGCCAGCCCGGCGCCGCACTTCCTGCCGGCGCCGCTGGTCAACAACACCGGGCAGCAGGGCACCTTCGTGCTGCCGCTGGGCAATCCGGCCGCCGGTCCGGGTGCGCAGTACGACGACTTCAACTTCGGTGCGGCGGCGTGGACGCTGAGCGCGCATGAAGGCCGTCCCGGCCACGAACTGCAGTTCACCGCGATGGTCGAGCGCGGCATTTCGCTGGCGCGCACCATGTTCGCGTTCAATTCGGTGAACGTGGAAGGTTGGGCGCTGTACGCCGAAGCCGAGATGGTGCCGTACGAGCCGCTGGACGGTCAGATGATCGCCCTGCAGTTCCGCCTGCTGCGTGCCGCGCGCGCGATGCTCGACCCGATGCTCAACCTTGGCCTGACCGATCGTGCCAATGGCGAGCGCGTACTGATGGAGCAGGTCGGCCTGTCCAAGGCGATGGCCACCCAGGAACTGGACCGCTACATGGTGCGCATGCCGGGCCAGGCCGGCAGCTACTTCTACGGCTACACCCGCATCCTGGAACTGCGCATGCAGACCGAGCTGGCATTGGGCGCGAAGTTCGACCGCCTGGCGTTCAACAACTTCCTGCTCGACCAGGGCCTGCTGCCGCCGGACCAGCTGGCCGACGCGGTGAACAAGGTGTTCGTGCCGAAGTACCAGAAAAAATAACGGTAGCGCCGGGCCATGCCCGGCGACATCTGGTTTTTTCCGCTGCGCTCGCCGGGCATGGCCCGGCGCTACCCGCGTTGACGCTGCTGCGTCAACGCTGCGGTGTGATCACCTGTGTCGGCAATCGCGCGGGCGGTGCCGGATTCGGCACCCAGATCGCGACGCCGGCGGCGCGCTTCTGCGTGGTCGGAATGCCGATGCCGACGCCTCCGCCGACATGCGAGCCGAACGTGCCGGCGCCGACCGACATGCCCACCGGCGAACCGCTGCTGCCCACGCCCATCAACACGACACCGTTGGCGCCCAGCGCCGCAGCCTCACGTTTCAGGCGGGCCACGGCGGCATCGGTCTGGCCCTGGGTGCCGAAGCCCACCGCAGACGCTGATTCCAGCTGGGCGATTTCCTGCGAGCCGGCCGGTGGCGTCGAATAGATCTGCACCAGCGCCGGATCGATCGGTGCGCGGGCGCGGCCCAGCATCACCTTGGAGGTGCTGGCGCAGCCAGCGGCGACCAGCAGGATGGCCGCCAACGCGGCCCAACGGATGTTCATGGCACGACCCCTGTAGGACTGGTTGCGATCATCGGCGGGCCACTCTGAATCGGCGCCAACACCCGGGCCGGGGCACGCACGGCAGCACGCTAGCACGGTGCGGGTGAGAGCCCCGCCAATGGCAGTAGGCGGCGGCAGCGGGAACGTCTATGGTTGGGGCAGGAACCAACTGCGGGAGAGCGGCATGGGTGTGATCAGTCTGTTGTGGGGCGTACTGGCGCTGTTGTGGATGATCCTGGCGCTGATTCCGCTGCTGGGCTGGGGCAACTGGTTCCTGATCCCGTTTGCCGCCGTCGGTGCGGTGATCGCCGCGCTGGGCATCCTGTTCACCCATCCGACCAAGCGTGGGCGGGCCTGGGCCGGGCTGGTGCTGAACGGCATCGTGGTGGTGGTTGGCATCCTGCGCCTGGGCCTGGGCGGCGGCGTGGTCTGATCCCGGGCCGGGGTGCGACAGGGCGTCGCAGGCGCACGGCCCGTGGCCGGGCAGGGGCGTACAATGAATGGCTGCGCGAGCCCCCCGCGTGCCTGTGAATCCGCGCCCGGCGCGGCTGCCCCATGATCATCCGACCCCGTCCCCACGGCTGGCAACTGCTGTACATCCTGCGCGGCTCGATCGTCAAAGCGATCGCGCCGAAGGTGCTGGCCATCCTGATCCTGTCCATCGCCGTGGCCGCTGTGGTGGAACTGGCACCGCCGACCGGCATCGAGCGCGTCTCGGTCACGCCGTTCACCCTGCTTGGCCTGGTGCTGTCGATCTTCCTCAGCTTCCGCAACAGCGCCTGCTACGAGCGCTGGTGGGAGGGCCGCAAGCTGTGGGGCCAGCTGGTCTACGAATCGCGATCGCTGGCCCGCCAGGTGAACCTGCTGCTGGCCGATGACACCGGCCGTCGTCGCCGCATCGCCTACCTCACCACCGCCTTCGCCCATGCCCTGGCCGGTCGCCTGCGCGGGCGTATCGTCGCCCTGGTAGCGCTGCCGTGGCTGGACAAGCGCCAGCGCGAACAGCTGGGCCAGCGCGAGAACGTGCCCGACGCGCTGTTGTCGATGATCGCCGCCGAACTGGCACAGGCACTGCGCAGCGGTGAGCTGGACCCGATCCTCTACACCCAGCTGGAAGAACGCCTGCACGCGATGTCGTCGATCCAGGCCGGCTGCGAGCGCATTCTCACCACACCGCTGCCGTTTGCCTACACCCTGCTGCTGCACCGCTGTGCGTGGATGTTCTGCGTGCTGCTGCCGTTCGGCCTGGCCAGTTCGCTGGGCTGGGGCACGCCGGTGCTGTCGGCGGTGCTGGCCTATGCCTTCTTCGGCCTGGACCAGCTGGGCGAAGAAATGGAAGACCCGTTCGGCCTGGAGCCGAACGACCTGCCGCTGGACGCGCTGGTGCGCACGATCGAGATCGACCAGCTCGACGCGCTCGGCGAACGCCCCTTGCCCGAACCCCTGCTGCCGCAGGGCTACCTGTTGCAATAGCCACTCCTCGGAGCCTGCCATGTCTCATCCGCTTTACCGCCCGCGCCGCATGCGCCATGACGAGTTCTCGCGCCGCCTGATGCGCGAGAACACGCTGACCACCGACGACCTGATCTACCCGGTGTTCGTGCACGAACTCGCCGGCCGCACCGCAGTACCGTCGATGCCGGGCGTGGAACGGCTGTCGATCGAAGAACTGCTGAAGGTGGCCGAAGAGGCGCTGGAGCTGGGCATTCCGGTGATCGACCTCTTCCCGGTGATCGACCCGTCGCTGAAGTCGCTGGATGCATCGGCGGCGTGGGCCGAGGACGGCCTGGCGCAGCGTGCGATCCGCGCGCTGAAGTCACGCTTCCCGGAGCTGGGGGTGATGACCGACGTGGCGCTGGACCCGTACACCACGCACGGCCAGGACGGCATCATCGACGACAAGGGCTATGTGCTGAACGACATCACCGTCGAGGCGCTGGTCAAGCAGTCGGTATCGCACGCCGAAGCCGGTGTCGACATCGTTTCGCCCTCGGACATGATGGACGGCCGCATCGGCGCGATCCGTCGTGCGCTGGATGCCGACAACCACATCAACGTGCGCATCATGGCCTACTCGGCCAAGTACGCCTCGGCGTTCTACGGCCCGTTCCGCGATGCGGTGGGCAGTGCGGCCAGCCTCGGCAAGGCCGACAAGAAGACCTACCAGATGGATCCGGCCAACGGCGACGAGGCCCTGCGCGAGATCGCGCTGGACCTGGAAGAGGGTGCTGACATGGTGATGGTCAAGCCGGGCATGCCCTACCTGGACCTGGTGCGCCGGGTGAAGGAAAAATTCGGCGTGCCGACCTTCGCCTACCAGGTGAGTGGCGAGTACGCGATGATGAAGGCCGCCTTCGCCAACGGCTGGCTGGACGAGCGCGCCTGCGTGCTGGAGTCGCTGCTGGGCTTCAAGCGCGCCGGCGCCGATGGCGTGCTGACCTATTTCGCGCCGCAGGTGGCGCGATGGCTGCGCGAGCGCTGACAATAGCGCCACGATAGACGGAGGAATACGCGATGGGACCCGAACTGGGATGGATGCAATGGCTGATCTGGGGCATCGGTACGCTGGTGTTCGGCGCCATCATCGTCGGTGTCTTCATCGCCGCCTGGCGGGCCGGCAAGCGCCCGCCGGAGCAGCTTTCGGCTGCCCGCCACGTGGCCCGTGAGCAGGCCCTGCCGGACAGCGTGCAGGCCGAACTGGCCGCGTTGAACCAGCGCAAGGACAATGGCCAGCTGAGCGAGATCGAGTACGAGCAGCAGCGCGCCAAGGTGTTGTCGCGCTGACCCTCACGTTCTGGTAGCCGCCAACCTTGGTTGGCGCTTTCCCGCATGCCAACCAAGGTTGGCATCTACCAATCGGCCATCCACGCACGACGTGGAACTACCGCACGCACCTGACGCATCCATCGCCCGGGTAGTCGCCAACCTTGGTTGGCGTTTGCCGTCACCGTGCGCCTGGTAGGCACCCGGCCACCGCCGCCACCTTCGGCACGGCCAACCGGTACACGTCCACGCCACCGGCACGCGGTGCCTTCGCCGCACTGCTGGCGACCATCATCTCGCCGGGCTTGGCGTTGTCGATCACCGGCGCGCCGGTCCAGCCGCCGGCCTGGTTGAACGACAGCCCCAGCGGCTGCAGCGCCACGCCGCTCCACGCGCAGCCGCTGCTCCACACCTGCGCGGTGCTGCCGCTGCCGCGGCTGAACACCACAGCGCCGTCATGGCCCAGCCAATCGCCATCGGTCTCGTCATCGGCGCTGTTCAATGCGGTCAACGCCGTTGCGGGGCCACGCCTGCCCTGGGCATCCAGCGTGGCCACGAACAGGTCCCAGCCGGCGCCACGGCCCTGCTGGCGGGCAAACAGCAGCCGCTGGCCATCCGCGCTCAGGGCCGGCCCGCGCTCTTCCCGGCGCCCGCCATCACCGGCCAGGGCCTGCGCGCTGCCCAGCCGGCCATCGCTGGCCAGCGCGGCGCGATACAGCGCCAGCTTGCCCTCGCGGCCGGCCGCGAACAGCAGCCAGCGGCCGTCGCGGCTGAAGTAGGGATCACGGGCCTCACCGGCCACGCCTACCGGCAGTGCCTGCGCCTGCTGCCAGCGGCCGTCGACCACGCGCGCCTCCCACAGCCCCCAACCGGCCTCGCCACGGCGGGCGAAGACGATGCGCTGGCCATCGGCACTGATCGTGGCGCGGTCCTCGTCGGCGCGGGTCGAGACCACGCCCATGCCTTCGATGCCGTACTCGTTCAACGCCATCGCCACGGGGGCAGAGAGTAGACTGGCGGCAAGCACCAGCAGGGGCAGGGTGATGCGCATCATCCGGGTCCGTGCACGAAAGAGCACCAGTCTAGCCAGCTTGAGGATTCCATGACCGACCGTTACGCCGTCTTCGGACACCCCGTTGCCCACTCGAAGTCGCCGCAGATCCACGCGACGTTCGGTCGCCAGGAAGGCATCGCGGTGGATTACCGCGCGATCGACCTGGCCCCGGATGCGTTCCTGGCCGGCCTGGAGGCGTTCGCCGCCGACGGCGGTGTCGGCGCCAACGTCACCTCGCCGCACAAGGAAGCCGCGTTCTCGGTGTGCACCACGCTGACTGCACGTGCGCGCCGCGCCGGTTCGGTCAACACGCTGCTGCGCAAGGGCGACCGCTGGCACGGTGACACCACCGACGGCATCGGCCTGGTGCGCGACCTGACCGACCGCCACGGCCTGGACCTGCGTGGCCGCCGCATGCTGCTGATCGGTGCCGGTGGCTCCGCGCGCAGCGTCGCTCCGGCCTTCCTCGATGCTGGAATCACCGAACTGGTGGTGGTCAACCGCACGCCGGAACGCGCCGATGAACTGATCGATGCCATGGGCGAGCCGGGCCGCGCGATCAGCCGCTACTGGGAAGACCTGCGCGAGCTGGGCGACTTCGAGCTGATCGTCAACGCCACCTCGGCCGGCCGCGACCGCGACGTCGAGTTCAAGCTGCCGCTGTCGCTGGTCAACTCGATGACCACCGCCGTCGACCTGAACTACGGCGAGGCCGCCATCGCCTTCCTGGCCTGGGCGCGCGCAGCGAACTGCCGCAATACCGTGGATGGCCTGGGCATGCTGGTCGAGCAGGCCGCCGAGAGCTTCCTGCAGTGGCACGGTGTGCGTCCGCAGACCGACGAGGTCTACCTGACGCTGCGGCAGGGTGCCGCCGTGCTTGCCGGCGAGGACTGATCGATGGACAACACGACCCTGATGGTGACGGTGCTGAGCATCGTGGGCGTGCGCCTGCCGGTGCTGATCGCACTGTGCGTGGGCCTGGTCTGGGTGGTCGGCGCACCGCGCGATGCCACCCGCACCGGCGCCCTGGTCGGTCTGGTGCTGTTGCTGCTGTCCAGCCTCGGCGGCATGGCCGCCGGCATCCTGCCGATGTGGTTGATCAACAGCGGCAACTTCGACGCCATCTCGGGCATGAGTGCCATCCTTGGCGTGCTGCACTTCGCGCTGGCGATGGTCGAGGCCATCGGCGTGGTGCTGCTGGTGTGGGCGCTGGTGCGCCTGCTGCGTACCCGCACGATCCCGGCGTCCTGACCGGTCGCGCCGGGCCATGCCCGGCGTATCTGGCCCTTGGGCGGTCCTGCCATCGGACCGTGACCGCCGTCTGGCGTCGTCGCTGGCCCGTTCAGGGTGCCAGCGACGGTGAACGCGGCCGGCCATGCGACAATGACCGGCCCGATCCAGCCACGGTACTTCCCGGCGTGACCGAAACCGTCGCCGCTCCGCGCACGCTCGATGACCCCTTGAAGGACGCGATCCGCAAGGCGTACACGACGCTGCAGGCCAATACGCCCGGCTTCTCCACCCGCCGCTCGCAGAGCCAGATGATCGGCGTGGTGTCGCGTGCGCTGTCGAAAAGCGGTGGCGTCGGCGTGGTCGAAGCGCCCACCGGCGTCGGCAAGAGCCTGGGCTACCTCACCGCAGGTGTACCGATCGCGCTGGCCAGCAAGAAGAAGCTGGTGATCAGCACCGGTACCGTGGCGCTGCAGTCGCAGCTGGTCGAGCGCGACATCCCGAATTTCCTGAAAGCCACCGGCCTGGAAGCGACCGTCGCGCTGGCCAAGGGCCGTACCCGCTATCTGTGCACGCGCAATGCTGCCGAAGCGCAGGGCGAGGGCTCGCAGGGTGGCATGTTCGAGGATGACGCGCCGCTGTTCGACCGGCCGCTGGCGCCGATCGAGATGGATATCGCCAAGCGCCTGACCGATGCCTTCACCGGCGGCAGCTGGGATGGCGACATCGACAACGCGCCGGAGACCATCAGCCCCGGCCTGCGCAGCCGCATCACCACGCCGGCCTCGGGCTGTGCCGGGCGCCGCTGTGCCTATTCGGCGCAGTGCGCGGTGCTGCGTTCGCGCAACACGGTGCGCGATGCGCAGATCGTGGTCACCAACCACGCGCTGCTGCTGTCGGCGCTGTCGATCGGTGACAGCGACAACGGCCAGCCGTTGATCGCGCCGCCGTCGGACATGCTGCTGGTGCTGGACGAAGGTCATCACATCGGCAACGTGGCGATCGATCAGGGCGCGGCCAGCCTGGCGCTGGACGAGATGGCCAAGCGCACCGGTCGCCTGCAGATCCTGATTGCCGGCGCCTACCGCGCGGTCGACAAGGATCGCCTGGGCAACCTGCTGCCCAACGAAGCGATCGACGTGGCCAGCAACGTGGCCAAGCAGCTGCGTGCGTTCCGCGACCACATCGAACGGGTGTGGATGCCGGCACCGGCCGATGAAGAGCCGATGTGGCGCGCGGCCAACGGCCGCCTGCCCGAGGCCTGGCGCGAGCCGATCGAAGCGCTGGCCGACGACACCCGCAGCCTCTACAACTGGGCGCATGCCGCCACCGCGCAGGTGGCCAAGGGCAAGCAGGACGATGCCGCGCGCGAGCGCCTGCAGCGCAACCTGGGCATGGCGCTGGAAATGATCGAGCAGCAGTACAACCTGTGGCAGGCGTGGCGCCGCGAAGACAAGGACGGCGCGCCGCCGATGGCACGCTGGGTCACCGCCACCCGCGACGGCGATCTGGTGCTGCACGGCTCGCCGGTATCGGCCGCGCACGTGCTGCGCAAGCTGCTGTGGGATGAAGTGGATTCGGTGGTGATGACCTCGGCGACGTTGACCGGCGGTGGCGATTTCCAGTCGCTGGCGATCGACAACGGCATTCCGGAAGAGGCAGAGATGGTCTCGCTGTCATCGCCGTTCGACCTGCCCAACCAGGCCGAGCTGATCGTGCCGAAGTTCCCGGTCACGCCGGACGACCGCGAAGGCCATCCGCGCGAAGTGGCGCGCTACCTCGACACCGAGCTCGACTGGGCCAAGGGCTCGATGGTGCTGTTCACCTCGCGCTGGAAGATGGAGAAGGTGGCCGGGCTGATGTCGGCCGCGCGCCGCAAGCAGGTGCTGGTGCAGGGCGAGATGTCCAAGACCCGGCTGATCGACGAGCACCTGCGCCGCGTGGCGGCAGGCGAAGGCTCGGTGCTGTTCGGCCTGAACTCGTTCGGCGAAGGCCTCGACCTGCCCGGTGAGGCCTGCACCACGGTGGTGATCACCCAGGTGCCGTTCGCGGTGCCGACCGATCCGCAGACCGCCACGCTCAGTGAGTGGTTCGAGGGGCGTGGCCTCAATGCCTTCAACCTGATCGCCATTCCGCACGCACTACGCACGCTGACTCAGTTCGCCGGTCGTTTGATCCGCACCTCCACCGACACCGGCCGCGTGGTCATCCTCGATTCGCGGCTGCTGACCCGCCGTTACGGCAAGCGCATCATCGACGCGTTGCCACCGTTCAAGCGCGTGATCGGCTGACCTCTGGTAGCGCCGGGCCATGCCCGGCGAGCGCGAAGCGCGGCTGTGTCAGGCGTCAGGAACATCGGATCGAAAAGCCGCCGGGCATGGCCCGGCGCTACCTAGTCGCCCAGCAGCGCGGTGTTGCGTACGGCACCCTTGTCGGCGCTGGTGGCGAGCAGGGCGTAGGCCTTCAGTGCGCTGGTGACCTTGCGCGGGCGCGGCGCGCGCGGTTTCCAGCCACGCGCATCGGCGTCGGCGCGGCGCTGGGCCAGCGTGGCCTCGTCCAGCAGCAGATCGATGCGGCGCGCCGGGATGTCGATGCGGATGCGGTCGCCATCTTCCACCAGACCGATCGTGCCGCCGCTGGCGGCTTCCGGCGAGACGTGGCCGATCGACAGTCCCGAGGTGCCGCCGGAGAAACGGCCATCGGTGAGCAGTGCGCACTGCTTGCCCAGCCCCTTCGATTTCAGGTAGCTGGTCGGGTACAGCATTTCCTGCATGCCGGGGCCACCCTTCGGGCCTTCGTAGCGGATGACCACCACATCGCCGGCCTTCACCTCGTCGGCGAGGATGCCGGCCACGGCCGCGTCCTGGCTTTCGTAGACGCGCGCGTTGCCTTCGAACACATGGATCGACTCGTCCACGCCGGCGGTCTTCACCACGCAGCCGTCCACCGCCAGGTTGCCGCGCAGCACGGCCAGGCCGCCTTCGGCCGAATAGGCGTGCTCGACGCTGCGGATGCAGCCCTCGGCACGGTCCACGTCCAGCGTCGGCCAGCGTGTGGCCTGGCTGAAGGCCACCTGGGTGGGGATGCCGGCCGGGCCGGCACGGAAGAAGTCCTGCACGCTCGAGTCGCTGCTGACCGCCACGTCCCAGCGTGCGATGGCATCGGCCAGGCTGCGGCTGTGCACGGTCGGCACACTGGTATCCAGCAGTCCACCGCGCGCCAGTTCACCGAGGATGCCGTACACGCCGCCCGCGCGGTGCACGTCTTCCATGTGGTACTTGGGCGTGTTCGGCGCCACCTTGCACAGCTGCGGTACGCGCCGCGACAACGCGTCGATATGGGTCAGGTCGAAGTCCACCTCCGCTTCCTGCGCGGCCGCCAGCAGGTGCAGGATGGTATTGGTGGACCCGCCCATGGCGATGTCCAGGGTCATCGCATTGGCGAACGCGGCCTGGGTGGCGATGCCACGCGGCAGCGCAGTCGGGTCTTCGCCGCCATACCAGCGGTGGCACAGCTCGACGATCAGGCGGCCGGCGCGCAGGAACAGTTGCTCGCGGTCGGCGTGGGTGGCCAGGGTCGAGCCGTTGCCGGGCAGCGACAGGCCCAGCGCTTCGGTCAGGCAGTTCATCGAGTTGGCGGTGAACATGCCCGAGCAGGAACCGCAGGTGGGGCAGGCGCTGCGCTCGAATTCGGCGACCTTTTCGTCGCTGGCGCTCTCGTCGGCGGCGATGACCATCGCATCGACCAGGTCCAGCTTGTGCTCGGACAGTTTGGTCTTGCCCGCTTCCATTGGTCCGCCGGAGACGAACACCACCGGGATGTTGAGGCGCAGCGCGGCCATCAGCATGCCGGGGGTGATCTTGTCGCAGTTGGAAATGCACACCAGCGCATCGGCGCAGTGCGCATTGGCCATGTACTCCACCGAGTCGGCGATGATTTCGCGGCTGGGCAGCGAATACAGCATGCCGTCGTGACCCATGGCGATGCCATCGTCCACGGCGATCGTGTTGAATTCCTTGGCGACGCCGCCGACTTTTTCGATCTCGCGCGCGACCAGCTGGCCGAGGTCCTTCAGGTGCACGTGGCCGGGCACGAACTGGGTGAAGGAGTTGGCGATGGCGATGATCGGCTTGTGGAAGTCGCCGTCCTTCATGCCGGTGGCGCGCCACAGGGCGCGGGCGCCGGCCATGTTGCGGCCGGCGGTGGAGGTACGGGAACGGTATTCGGGCATGGCTGGCGGAACGGGCGGGCCGTACGACGTGGGGGTCGCCTGATCATGGACAATTTTTTCGGTTGCTGCTGCAACCACCGGAGGTGGTCTGGCCGGGCTGCGCCCGGCACCCGCGGTAGTGCCGGCCGCTGGCCGGCAACCTCAACAGCAACAGCTGGGCTATCCGTGGGATGGCGGGGTGTGTGCCAACCAAGGTTGGCACCTGCCAGAGCGGTGCGCCGCCCGGGGTCGGATCCCATCGCGGCGCGATGGGCTCTGACCCCAATGCCCGACGAAAATGAAATTCCGTTCATCTTTCGGGCTTTGCCGATTCCGGTTGCTGGTCCGGATTTGGCATCATTGGGGCATTGATCCGTCGACAGGGCATGAGGCCATGAAACGTTCCCGCACCACCGCGCTGCTGCTGATGAGCGCTGCGCCGCTGCTGTTCACCGCCTGCCAGAAGGAGCCGGAAGTGAAGGTGCAGGAAGGCCTGTACACCTCGGTCCAGGCCTGCACCGAGGCCACCGGCGATCCGTCGTCGTGCCGCAATGCCTTCGCCGAAGCGCAGAAGCAGGCCGCCGATGCCGCGCCGAAGTACGCCAGCAAGGAAGCCTGCGAGAAGGACTACAAGCCGGAACAGTGCGTGCAGCAGCACACCTCGGCCGGTACCTCGTTCATCGGCCCGATGATGATGGGCTTCTTCATGTCGCAGATGCTGAGCAACCGCGGCGGCTTGGCTCCGCAGGCGCCGGCGTCGGCGCCGGCCTACCAGGACAAGAGCGCCGGTTGGGCGCGTCCGGCACCGGGCGGCAGTGGTGGCCTGAACACCGCCAGCGGCATCGGCGCAGGCAAGGCGGGCCTGGCCCCGGTCACCAGCGAGCCGAACCGTGCGGTCACCGCCAGCCGTGGTGGCTTCGGCAACACCAGCGCACGCCGCAGCACCAGCGGCAGCTACGGCGGCTGATCGACCCATGCAGCGTATCCGGATTGCCGAGCGTGCCCAGTGGCGGGCACGCGCGGAAGAGGCGGGTTTCCGCTTCCACACCATCGATGGCCAGCCGTATTGGGATGAGAGCGCGTACTACGCCTTCACCCTGCGCCAGATCGAGCAGGACATCGAAGACCCCAGCGCCGAGCTGCACCAGATGGCGCTGGACCTGGTCGGCGATGTCATCGGCAGCGAACGCCTGATGGACCGGCTGGCGATTCCGTCGCATTACCGCGACTGGATCGCCGACAGCTGGCGCCAGCGCCAGCCGCATCTGTACGGTCGCCTGGACCTGGCCTACGACGGTACCGGCCCGGCCAAACTGTACGAGTTGAACTACGACACGCCGACCTCGCTGTTCGAGGCCAGCTTCTTCCAGTGGCAGTGGCTGGAAGACCAGCGCAATGCCGGTCGCCTGCCGCAGCATGCCGACCAGTTCAACGCGATCCACGAAGCGCTGGTCGAACGCTTCGGCGAACTGGCCACGCAGTTGCCGCCGCCGCTGTATTTCAGCGCCGTGGGCAGCTCCGAAGAAGACCGCGGCACCGTGGAGTACCTGCGCGACTGTGCGTCGCAGGCCGGCCTGCATGGCCAGGCTATCGCCATCGAGGATATCGGCCTGTCCGAGGACGGTCGCTTCACCGCGCTGGACGATTCGGTGATCGGCACGCTGTTCAAGCTGTACCCGCTGGAAGACCTGATGGCCGAAGAGTTCGGCCGCGCGCTGCCCCGCTCGGGCGTGCAGCTGCTGGAGCCGGCGTGGAAGGCGGTGCTGAGCAACAAGGGCATCCTACCGCTGCTGTGGCAGCGCAACGTGGGCCATCCGAACCTGCTGGAAGCGCATTTCGATGACGGCAGCACGCTGGCCTCGGGCTGGGTGCGCAAGCCGCTGTTCTCGCGCGAAGGCGCCAACATCGAGATGCACCTGGCCGATGGCAGCACCCAACGCAGCGACGGGCCCTACGACGGCCCGGCGATCATCCAGCGTGCGCACCCGCTTACCCGCTTCGAGGGCGGCTATCCGCTGATCGGAAGCTGGGTGGTGGGCGACCACGCCTGCGGCATCGGTATCCGCGAGGACGACAGCGCGATCACCCGCGACAGCGCGCGCTTCGTGCCGCACGCGATCGTTGATGAGGCGCCGACGCGGATCTACGTCTGATGACGGTGTAGCGTCCCCAGGGCCGGCGCGGGCGACCGACGCCGGTCGCAGGACAACACGGGTAGTGGCGGCCGCTGGCCGGCAACCGCAATGGGTAGCGGCCGACCTTGGTCGGCGGTTGGGTTTTGTGCCAACCAAGGTTGGCACCTACCAGAGCGGCTGCGAACCAGAGCAATGTGCCGGTAGCGCCGGGCCATGCCCGGCGAGCGCAGCGGTCCCGACAGAGCCGCCAGGCATGGCCCGGCGCCATCGATCAGAGCAGCCCTTCGCGCTTCACCGCCAGATAGCGTTCCACCAGCGCACCAGGCAGGGCATCGGCGGTCACGTCCAGCACCATCACCTTCTCGCTGCGCAGCGCTTCATGCGCCTTCGCGCGCTGCTGCAGGTACAGCGCAGCGGCACCGGCCTGGGTGGCGTCTTCCAGGGTCTGCACGTCACCCTCCAGCGCAGCGTCCAGTTCGCGTTCGCGCAGGCTGGCCACGCACACCAGGTGGCGGCGCTGCAGCAGGCGCACCGCTGCCAGCAGGTCCTCGATATCCTCGTCACGCACGTTGCTGACCAGCATCACCAGCGCCCGCCGACGCTGGCGCAGTGATACTTCGGTGGCGGCCGCCAGATAGTCGGTGGCCACCGCGCGCGGCTGCAGGTCGTAGCTGGCGCGCAGCAAGTGCTCGACCGTGCCCATGCCACGCTGCGGCGCCACCCAGCGGCGTTCGCCACCGGCAGCGAACAGGCCGGCGGCATCGCCCTGGCGCAGCGCCAGGTAGGCCACCACCAGCGAGGCGTTCAAGGCATGGTCGAAGTGCGAGAGCCCGCCTTCGCTGGCCAGCATGCGCCGGCCACTGTCGAGCATCAGCAGCAACTGCTGGTTCTTCTCGTCCTGGTACTCGCGCGAGATCAGCTTGCGCGCACGTGCGGTGGCCTTCCAGTCGAGCTGGCGCAGGCTGTCACCCACGCGGTATTCGCGCATCTGGTGGAAGTCGGTGCCTTCACCGCGGCGGCGCTTCACGTGCGCACCGACCAGTCGCGAGGCCTGGTCGGCACTGAACAGGGCGAAGCGGGTGAGCGGCACGAAGTTCGGATAGACCCGCACGTCCAGCGATGGCGGCAGGGTGCGTTGCTGCCACCACAGGCGCCACGGCGAGCGCATGCGCAGGTGCACGCCTTCGAAGCGGAAGTGCCCCCGCTGCAGCGGCTGCAGGTGGTAGTGCAGGGTGGAGGCACTGCCGCCCTGCAGGCGCACGCGCTGCGGCAGTGATTCCAGCGGCCAGCCACCGGGCACCAGGTCGAACACCTGCACCGTCATCGATTGTTCGGCCTGCAGGCGCAGCGCGGCTTCGCGACGCACGCCCAGTGCCAGCGCCTCGGGCAGCTCGCGTTGCACCTGCGGCGACGGACGCCGCGACTGCCGCCACAGATCCATCAGCGCCGGCACGGCAATCGCCAGCGCCGCCAGCGCCCAGCTCCAGCGCGGCAGCACGCCGCCCAGCACCAGGCCACCCAGCGCGGCCCAGGCCAGCAGCAGCGACAGCAGCAGCGGTGCCGGTCTCATCGGCGCGGCGCTTCCACCTTGGCCAGCAGTGCGCCCAGCACGTCGTCGGCGTCCTGGCCTTCGATCTGCAGTTCCGGTGCCAGCGCGATGCGATGGCGCAGTGCAGGGCGCGCGATGTCGCGCACGTCATCCGGAGTGACGAAATCACGACCGGCCAGCACCGCCTGTGCACGCGAGGCGCGCACCAGCGCGATGCTGCCACGCGGGCCGGCGCCGACCGCGATACCCGGCCACTGCCTCGTCGCCGCCACGATCCGCACCGCGTAGTCGACCACTTCGTCATCGACCGTGATCGCGGCGGTGGCACGCTGCAGTTCCAGCAGCTCACCAGCACCGAGCACGCGCGGCACCTGGCTCAGGTCGAAATCGCTGGCGGCACGGCCGCTGGTGATCGCGGTCACCATGCGCTTCTCGTCCTCCAGCTGCGGATAGTCGATCAGCACCTTCAGCAGGAAGCGGTCCAGCTGTGCTTCCGGCAGCGGATAGGTGCCTTCCTGCTCCAGCGGATTCTGCGTGGCCAGCGCCATGAACGGCGGCGCCAGGGTGAAGGCCTTGCCTTCGATGGTCACCTGGCCTTCCTGCATCACTTCCAGCAGCGCCGACTGGGTCTTGGCCGGCGCACGGTTGATCTCGTCGGCCAGCAGCAGGTTGGTGAACACGGGACCGCGACGGATCTTGAAGCTCTCGCTCTTCGGGTCGTACACCGCGTGGCCGCTGACGTCGCTGGGCATCAGGTCGGGGGTGAACTGCACGCGGCCGTAGTCCAGTTCCAGGGCCTGTGCCAGTGCGCGCACCAGCAGGGTTTTGCCCAGTCCGGGGACGCCCTCGATCAGCACGTGGCCGCCGGCGAGCAGGGCCACCAGGATCTGGTCCAGCACCTCGGCCTGGCCGATGAAAGCGTGGCCGATGGCGTCGCGGATGGCATCGACGCGTTCGATCAGGCGGGCGTTGGCGGCCGCCGGCAGCTCGGGGACTTCGGTCATAGCAGGGATCTCATCTGGAGCAGCAAGCGGATGCGCTCGCGCAGGGCGGAGGAATCGTGCGGCGGAGGGGGCGAGAGCGCGCTGGCGACGCGGCTTTGCGGCCACTTCAACAGCTCGGCGATGGCCTGGTCACGCGGGGCGCCATCGAGTGCGGCGGCAACCGGCGCGCGCAGGCGCAGGCGATGCAGGAACAGCGCGAGCACGGCTTCGTACAGGCGCGTGCCGTGACCGAAGCGCAGCAACAGTTCGCCACTGGCACGCACGTGTTCCAGCAGCGAGCGGCGTTCCAGCACCGGCGACGGCAGCAGGCTGCCGAAGCGCTGCGAGCGGCCCCACAACCAGCCCAGCAAAGCGAGCAGCAGAGGCACCCATAACGGCCAGCCTTGGTAGAACAGGCGCGCCCACAGCGATGGCGGTTGACTGGCATAGACCAGCCAGACCGCCCCCTTGCCGTAGTTCGGATCGAGCAGGTAGCGGGTCAGGTCGCGGTGGGCGGGATCATGCAGGCCGTCGCTGGCCCTGCCGGCGGCAGCCGCCAGCCGCGCTGCAGGCGAGTCGACATCGCCGCGCATGAACTCCATGTCGGCCAGTACGCTGACCCTGCCCTGTCCGTGGCGCAGGCGCGCGAACACCAGATCGCGATCACCGCCCCAGCGTCGCTCGGCCTGCGCTTTGGCGGCAAAGCCAAGCGTGAAGCGGCGGCCACCGCAGAATTCGCTGTGACCGGTGTCGTCGTCGATGTGGAACGGCTGGCAGTCGCTGCGCTGGAACAGGCTGTCCACGCCCAGCTGGTCCAACAGCGGCCCCTGCGTGCTGTTGGCATCGTCTTCGGCCGGCGGCGGCGTGCGCACCAGCAGATGGCCGCCACGGTCGACCCAGTCCAGCAGCTGTTTCACGGTGGGTGCCGGCAGCTCGCTGCTGTCCTGCAACAGCACCACGGTGTCGTGCGGCGCCAGCGCCATCTGCTGCAGCTCAAGCCGCGGCCGCGCGTGCACGTCGATGCCGTCGGCGCGCAGCGCCTGGCCCAGCACGTACAGCGGGTTGTAGGCGGCTTCGCCCTGCGGCGGCAGCGGAAGCGTTTCGGTGACCCGCTCGTGCGTGCGCAGGTAGAGGATGGTCAGCGGCACGCCGAACAGCACCAGCACGCCCAGCAGCAACGACCAGAACAGGCGCGGGCTCATGCCTGCCACCGGTACTGCTGGCGCAGGGTCTCGGCCAGCGCGTCGAAATCGCTGCGGCTGGGCAGGCGTCCACCATAGGCGGCGTACTGCCACATGCGCACGATGCGCGCGAAAAGATCACGGTCGGCTGCTTCGGGCATGCGCCGCGAGGCGCGCAGGCATTGTGCTTCGGTAGCGCCGGGTGGCAAGGCGATGCCGCTGCGCTCGCCGACGGTACGCACGCTGGCACGGTACAGCAGCGCCAGTGCCTGGCGTGGCCGGCCCTGGTCCCACAACAGGCCAGCCTGGGTGGCGACGTCCGGCGGCAGCACCACCGGCAACGTCACCTGTTCCTCCACCACCTGCGGTGCCGCCTCGGCCTTGCGCCGCCCGCTGCCGCGCAGCCACGGCAGCCACAGCCGCGCGGTCAGCAGCAGCACCAGCAGCAGGATGCCGAGCAGGCCCCACAGGCCCCACTCGGCCAACCGTGCCAGCCAGGCGATGCCGTCCTTGCGCGGCTTGCGCTCACCCTTGTTGCTGCTGTCGCTCTGCAGCGACTTGTCTTCCTTCTTCTTTTCCTCGGCCTTTTCGATCGGCTTCCAGTGCGTGATCTGACGGGTCGGGCGCTGCAGCGGATCCTCATAGGCACGGTTCACCGCCTGGCGGAAACCGGCGGTGTCCACCGGCGAGGTGCCGAAGATCGTTGCCGGGGTGTTGGCCGGGTCGATCGTGGCTTCGTCGTCGCCCGCATCGGCGCCGATGTCGCTGGGTTTGCCCAGCACACGCTCCGGCCCGGCATCTGCGTCCTGCGCATGCACCGGTGCGGAGACCAGTGGCAGCGCCAGGCACAGCAGCAGGGCCAGCGTCGATGCGGCCGGCAGCAGGCGATCGCGCAGGCGGCGCAGGGCGATTTCCACGTCCCAGGCTTCCATCTGCGTGCGCCGGTTCAGATACAGGCCGAAGCCGCCACCGACGAAGAACGGGCCGATCATCACCGAGGCCAGCCAGCACGCCAGGTTGAAACCCAGCCGCGCCCACGCCGGTGTATCCCGGCCGATCATGTCCCACGCTGCGCGCCAGGATTCGGACATCAGCTCCAGCGGCATGAACATGAACACCGCGCCGATCGCACCCGAAACCAGCGCCGCTTCGAAGGCCATGCAGGCCATGGTCAGCACCAGTGCGGCGCCAGCGGCACCGGCCGCCACCGCGCGCCGACGTGGACCACGCTGGGCGGGGGCGTTGCCCTCCAGCAGGTTCACCGGCAGGCACAGGCTGCGCAGCACGCTGAAGCGGCGCCATCCCAGGTAGCCCCAGAAACCGCTGTTGCCCCAGTGACGCTGGACGCGCAGCGCCGCCAGCGTACCGACCGGCTCGCCGAAGATGCCGCGTGACAGCACGTACAGCGGTGCGCGTTCGAACAGCGGCTTGCACCACCACATCGCCAGCCAGGCCCAGCCGAACGCATCCAGCCACCAGCCCAGCGCGTTGAAGATCACGAACAGCGGTGCGCTGGCCAGCAACCAGCTGCCCCACACCGCACGCGCGTGGCGGCGGGCGAGGGCATTGCCCAGCTCCATGGCTTCCCAGCCGCTGCGCGCCCGCAACACCACGTCCAGGTGGTCAATGCGCATCGCTGCCTCCGCGTCCGCCGCGCCACAGCCACAGCAGCACGGCGGCCCACAGCACGCCGGCCACGCTGAACTTGCCCCACGCCGGTACTTCGGCGATCGATGACCAGAACGCTTCAATGAAGGCCGCGACCAGCAGCATGAAGGCGACGCCGAGGCACAGCCGGGCGCCGATGCGGCCGCCGTCGACCAGTGCATCCAGGCGGCTGCGCCGGCCCGGTGCCAGCAGCTTCATGCCCAGCTGCAGGCCGGCGCCGCCGGCAATCACGATCGCGGTCAGCTCGAAGGCACCGTGGCCGACCACGAAGCGCCAGAACGGGTCGCCGTGGCCGATGTGCTGCAGGTGACCGGCCACCGAACCGATGATCACGCCGTTGAACAGCAGCACCAGCAGCGTGCCCAGCCCGGCCAGCAGGCCGCTGGCGAAGGTACGCAGGGCGATGCTGATGTTGTTCATGATGTAGTGGCCGAACATCATCCAGTCGGTGCCGCTGTCACGCCCCAGGCGCTCGGCGGCGGGATCGTACATGCGCTCCATCTCGGCGATCTGGCGGTTGTCCATCAGCATGTGGATCAGGTCCGGATAGACCTGCACCAGCACGAAGCAGGCCAGCGCTGGCAGCGCGAACATCGCCAGCGCCGCCCACATGCTGCGTGCCTGGCTGCGCACCAGCAGCGGGAAGTCGGCCACGAGGAATTCCAGCGCCGCGCGCCAGCGCGTCGGCGGTGTGCGGTACAGCACACTGTGGCCCTGCTGCATCAACTGCTGCAGGCGCTGCACCAGCTGTGGGCTGTAGCCGCGCTCACGGGCCAGCGCCAGCTGCTGGCACAGGCGCCGGTAGCGCTGCGGGAAGGCGGTGTCGTGCAGCGACAGACCACTGGCCTTCCGGCGCGTGCGGCGCGACACGCCAGCACGCAGCAGCCACTGCTCCAGGTCCTGCCATTCCTGCTGGTAGCGGGCGACGAACTGTTCCTGCTTCATCGCCGTCCCAGCAGCCAGTTGGCCATCGCGTACAGGCGCAGCACACCGATCTGGCCGTGGGTACCGGTCAGCGGTTCGGCGATGCCGGCCAGCTCCTGCTGGCGCGCCGGCGACAGTCGAGGTGCGCGCTCGGCAAAGGCCATCAGCGCGGCCTGCTCTTCCGGCCGCAACGGTTGTGGCGGAGCCAGCACGCTGTCGATGGTCGGCGGTGGCGGCAGGTACAGCGCCGGTGCGTGCACCACCACGGTGCCTGCCACCAGGTCACCGAGGCGGCGGCCATGCGGATCAAACAGGCTGCTGATCAGGCCCAGTGCATAGCCGAACGGCAGCATGTCCACGGTGCGCAGCAGGTTGCGGGTGACCGCGGCCATCCAGCCCACTGGCGCGCCATCGCGGGCGAGCACGCGCAGGCCCAGCGCACGCTTGCCCAGGGTGCGGCCCCACAGCGCTTCGCAGATGATCGGGTAGGCCCAGTAGACCAGGAACATCAGCGCCAGGTAGAGCCCGGTGCCGAACTTGTCCAGCAGCGCCAGCGGGAACGACATCAGCACCAGCACCGCGATGCGCACGCCAAGATCGACCAGCCAGGCCATCGCCCGCGGCACCGGACCGGCCGCCGGCAACTGCAGCGGCACACCCTCCGGCGTCACCACCTCGCGGTAGGTATCGAGCATCGGTGCGGCCATCAGCGCGATGGCCTTCGTTGTGGGCGGCGGAGTCCTCTCCGGCAGGCAGCCACAGGCATGGGGGTCTCGACAGGTCCTGGTCGGGCCCAGACTTTAGCAGAGCCGCATGGCGGCGTTGGCCGCTCAGCCCAGGTATTCATCCTTCAGCCGCACGTAGTGGTCGGCCGAGTAATGCAGCGCCTCGATCTCCTTGTCGCTCAGCGTGCGTGCCGGCCGGGCCGGGTTGCCCACCCACAGCTCACCTTCACCCACCACCTTGCCGGGGCCGACCACCGCACCGGCACCGACGAAGCCATGGCGCTCCACGCGGGCGCCATCGAGGATGCAGGCACCCATGCCGATCAGGCTGTAATCGCCGATCGTGCAGGCATGGATGATGCAGCCGTGGCCGACGGTCACGCCTTCGCCGATCAGGGTCGGGTAGCCGGCCTTGTTGTACGGGCTGTGGTGGCTGACGTGAATGATGGTGCCGTCCTGCACGTTGGTGCGTGCACCGATGCGCACATGGTTGACGTCGCCGCGGATGACCGTGCCCGGCCACACCGACACGTCATCGGCCAGCTCCACGTCGCCGATGATGGTGCAGGCCGGATCGATGTACACGCGTTCGCCGAGGACGGGCATCTTGTCGCGGAAGGGGCGCAGCGGGTTCATCGTGTCTCCGGAAATCAGGGCGTTCGCGACGATGATACCTGTGCGCTTGCCGGGCATGTCGCCGCAGAACCGGTAGCGCCGGGCCATGCCCGGCGGTATTTCGCGCGCCGCTGCGCTCGCCGGGCATGGCCCGGCGCTACCGGTGCCTCGGTCAGTCAGATGCCGCTACGGTTCGTAGCTGTAACCCATCCCGTATACCGAGCGGATCGGCTCGCCTTCCATGCCGGCATCGGACAGCTTGCGGCGCAGGTTGCGCACATGGCTGTCGACGGTGCGGTCGACCACCACGCGATGGTCCAGATAGAGGCGGTCGAGCAGTTCATCGCGTGCCCAGATCCGGCCGGGCGTGGCCAGCAGGGTGCGCAGCAGGCGGTACTCCACCGGCGTCAGGTCCAGGCCCTTGCCGTTCCAGGTGGCGCGTGCCGCCGGTTCGTCGATGTGCAGGCCGCTGTTGGCGCGTGCAGCGGGGTCCGGGCGATAGCGGCGCAGCACCGCCACCACCCGCGCGACCACCTCGCGCGGGCTGAACGGCTTGCAGATGTAGTCGTCGGCACCGATGTCCAGGCCCAGCAGGCGGTCGATCTCTTCCACCCGCGCGGTGACCATGATCACCGGTACGTCGCTGGCTGCGCGCAGTTCGCGGCACAGGTCCACGCCATCGCGCTGCGGCAGCATCAGGTCCAGCAGCACCAGGTCAGGCTGGTAGCGCGCGAACGCGTCGATCACCAGGCCGCCATCGTCCACCCATTCGCTGGTCATGCCGGCGGCCGCCAGGTAGTCACGCAGGACCGAGGCCAGGCGTGGCTCATCCTCGACGATCAGGATCTTCGCGGACGCAGCGGGGGACGTGCTCATGCAGGCTCCGGCAGGGTGATGACCACGCGCAGCCCGCCCAGTGGTGAGGGCTCGGCGTGGATGTGGCCGTGGTGGGCGAGGATGATGTTGTGGCTGATGGCCAGGCCCAACCCGCTGCCGCCGCTGGCACGGTTGCGCGAACTCTCCACCCGGTAGAAGCGCTCGAACAGCAGCGCGCACTTGTCGGCCGGCACGCCCGGTGCGGTGTCTTCCACGATCAGCTGCACGCCGGCAGGTACGCGTGCTGCCTGCACACGTACGCGGCCGCCGGTATGGGTATAGCGCAGCGCATTTTCCAACAGGTTGGCCAGGACCTGCTGCAGGCGCCGTTCGTCGCCGGACACCTGCAGCGGTGTGGCGGGTAGATCTTCTTCCAGCGACAGGCCTGCGTTGGCGAAGCGCACGCGCATGCCATTGAGTTCGCTGCGCAGCAGCGCCACCAGGTCCAGCGGCGCGAAGCGGTAGGCGAGGCCGCCGGACTGGGTCATCGACAGGTCGTGCAGGTCGTCGACCAGCTTGCCCAGCTGGCGGATCTCGCTCTGCAGGCCAGCGAGGTTGGCGCGGTCCAATGGACGGATGCCGTCCTCGATCGCTTCCAGCTCGGCGCGCACCACCGCCAGCGGCGTGCGCAGTTCGTGCGAGATGTCGGCGATGAACGCGCGGCGGTTGCGCTCGGTATCGTCCAGCGCCTGTGCCATCCGGTTGAAGTCGTTGACCAGCGCGTCCAGTTCGTCGTCGCTGGTGCGTTCGATGCGTGTGGCGTAGTCACCGGCGGCGAGCCGGTGCGTGGCCGCGGCCAGCTTGGCCAGGCGCTGGCGCAGCGCACGCGACACCAGCCAGGCCAGCAGCACCGTCACCAGCAGCAGGGCGACGCCGATCACCCACCAGGCGCGCACCTGGGTGTTGTAGAAGTTCAGATCGTTGGTGGCGATGACCGTCTGGAACGGCACCATGCCCAGCCAGCCGACGGTGTGCCCGTCCAGCTGCACCGGATGCGGCTCGTCATCACTGGTGGCATCGGGGTTGCCGGCCACGAACCGGTGGCGCGCATCGAACAGGCCCAGCCGCGACGGTACGCCGGTCTGGTCGGACAGCGGCGGCACCGGTCCCTCGTGTCCATGGGCCAGATCCGGACGCAGCAGCCGCGCCCAGCGGTCACTGTCACCGCGCAGATGCTCCCAGCCGCCGTGCGCGCTGTACTCGCGCTGCAGGTGGGGCATCAGGCGCTGCATGCGCAGGTCGCCCTGGTCGTTGAGGTAGTCCAGGAAGCCGGTCTGGAACGCAACGCGACTGGCAATGCCGTTCACTGCCAGCACCAGCAGGCAGGCGGTGAAGATCGCGAGGAAGGTCTTCGCGGTCAGGCCGAATTTGAGTCGAATCTTCACCATCGCGGAGGCCATTAGCGGCGCATGCGGCGCTGAAAGCAAGCGCCAGCTGAGCCGGTCGCACATTCTCCATATTCTCTGCACAGTTCCACGGCAGCGTGCACGGGTCAACGCAAGGCCCCCACGCCCCCCATGTCACTCCCGCGCCCGCTGTCCCGCTCCCCCCATCCGCTGCTGTTGCCCCTGCTGATGTCCCTGGCGGCCTGCTCGGCGGGCAGGCCCGAAACGCCGGCCACGCCTGAAGTCGGCGTCATTACCGCCAGCGCGCAGCCGCTGGCGCTGCAGCAGACCCTGCCTGGTCGGGCGGTGCCGTTCGAGGTGTCCGAGGTACGGCCGCAGATCGGCGGGCTGATCCGCCAGCGGTTGTTCACCGAAGGCCAGCAGGTCAAGGCCGGGCAGTTGCTGTACCAGGTCGATCCGGCGCCGTACCAGGCCGCCTTCGATACTGCTCGTGGCCAGCTGGCGCAGGCCGAGGCCACCGTGCTGTCGGCGCAGCCGAAGGCCGAGCGCACGCGCACGCTGCTGGGCCTGGATGCGGCCAGCAAGCAGGATGCCGACGATGCCACTTCGGCACTGAAGCAGGCGCAGGCCAATGTGATTGCCGCGCGCGCTGCGCTGCAGGCCGCCCGCATCAACCTCGGCTACACCCGGATCAGCGCACCGATCGACGGCCGCATCGGCACCTCCAGCGTCACTGCCGGCGCGCTGGTCGCTGCCGGCCAGGACGCGGCGCTGGCGACCATTCAACGGTTGGATCCGGTGTACCTGGATGTGACCCAGTCCAGCACGCAGATGCTGGCACTGCGCAAGCAGCTTGATGCTGGCCTGGTGAAGGCCATCGACGGCAAGGCGCAGGTGAAGGTACTGCTGGAGGACGGCAGCACCTACGCCCACGATGGCACGCTGGAGTTCGTCGGTAGCGCGGTCGATCCGGGCACCGGCAACGTGGTGCTGCGTGCGGTCATTCCGAACCCGGACGGCCTGCTGTTGCCGGGCATGTACCTGAAGGCGGTGCTGCCGATGGCCACCGATGCGCGCGCCCTGCTGGTGCCGCAGAAGGCGGTGCTGCGCAACGAGCGCGGCGAACCGCTGCTGCGCCTGCTCGACGCCAAGGACCATGTGGTGGAACGCCGGGTCGGCACTGGCCAGGTGGTGGGCAACCAGTGGCAGATCACGCAGGGCCTGAAGGCCGGCGAGCGGGTGATCGTCAGCAACGGCAGTGCGGTATCGCCCGGCCAGCAGGTGAAGGCGGTGGCGGCCACCACCGCGCAGCTGGCCGCCATGCCGGCGGTCGACCCGAACGGCAACACCGACGAAACGTCGCACTGAGGCCCGCTGCGCATGGTTCGTTTCTTCATCGACCGGCCGATCTTCGCCTGGGTGATCGCCATCGCGGTCAGCCTGCTCGGCCTGCTCGCAATCCTGATCCTGCCGGTGGACCGTTACCCGCAGATCGCCCCGCCCACCATCACCATCCGCGCCACCTACACCGGCGCCTCGTCGCAGACTGTGGAAAACGCAGTCACCCAGGTCATCGAGCAGTCCCAGCAGAGCCTGGACCACCTGATGTACATGACCTCCACCAGTGCCTCCGACGGCTCGGCGCAGGTCAACCTGGTGTTCGCCACCGGCACCAATCCGGACACCGCGCAGGTGCAGGTGCAGAACCAGCTGCAGGCGGCCATGGCCACCCTGCCGCAGGCGGTGCAGCAGAACGGCCTGACCATCACCAAATCCAGTGGTTCGATCTTCGAGGTGCTGTCGTTCACCAGCGAAGACGGCAGCATGGACAACTTCGATGTCGCCAACTTCATGGAAGCGCGCATCGACGACCAGATCAGCCGTGTCAGCGGCGTCGGCAACATCCAGCCGATCGGCCAGGAGTACGCCATGCGTATCTGGCTGGACCCGGAAAAAATGCGCCAGTACGCACTGATGCCGTCGGACATCGAGACCGCGTTGCAGGCGCAGAACACCGACGTGTCGGCCGGTGAGCTGGGTGGCCAGCCGGCGCTGAAGGGCCAGCAGCTGGACGCGACCGTGACCGCGCGCAGCCGACTGCACACCCCCGAGCAGTTCGCGCAGGTGGTGCTCAAGGCCGACGCCGGTGGCAGCGTGGTGCACCTGGGCGACGTGGCGACGATCGGCCTGGGGCCGGAGAGCTACGACAGCATCAGCACCTTCAACGGCAAACCGTCGGCCTCGCTGGGCATTGAACTCAATGCCGGTGCGAACGCCATCGCCGTGTCCAAGGCCATCGATGCACGGCTGCAGCAGCTGCAGAAGTACTGGCCGCATGGCTACACCGCCCACGTGGCATTCACCACCACGCCGTTCGTGACCATCTCGCTGAAGGAAGTGGTGATCACCCTGATCGAGGCAATCGCGCTGGTCGTGCTGGTGATGTACCTGTTCCTGCAGAACTGGCGGGCCACGCTGATCCCGACCATCGCGGTGCCGGTGGTGCTGCTGGGCACGTTCGGCGTGCTGGCGGCGTTCGGGTACTCGATCAACACGCTGACCATGTTCGCACTGGTGCTGGCCATCGGCCTGCTGGTGGACGATGCCATCGTGGTGGTGGAGAACGTGGAGCGGGTGATGACCTTCGAAGGGCTGGCACCGAAGCCGGCCACGCTGAAGGCGATGGGGCAGATCACCGGTGCGCTGGTCGGCATCGTGCTGGTGCTGACCGCGGTGTTCCTGCCGATGGCGTTCTTCAGCGGTGTCACCGGCGTGATCTATCGCCAGTTCTCGGTGACGATTGCCGCCGCGATGATCCTGTCGGTGCTGGTGGCGATGACCATCACCCCGGCGCTGTGCGGCAGCATCCTGCACCAGATTCCCAAGGGCGGCCATCCACATGGCGATCACGGCGGCGAGCCGAGCCTGCTGGGCAAGTTCTTCATCTGGTTCAACCACCGCTTCGAACGTACCTCCAATGGCCTGCGCCATCGCGTTGATGGCTTCCTCGGCCGGCGCACGCTGGGTGTGCTGTTCTACCTGGTGCTGAGCGTGGCCACAGGCCTGCTGCTGTGGCACCTGCCCGGCGCATTCCTGCCCGATGAGGACCAGGGCATGCTCAACGCGCTGGTGAAGCTGCCGGCCGGTTCCACCCTGGAGCAGACCCGTGCAGTGATGGATCGCCTGAGTGCCGCTGCAGTGAAGGACGACAGCGTGCTGTCGATCCAGGCCACCGCCGGTTTCAGTGTCACCGGCAGCGGCCAGAACGTCGGCCAGGCCTTCATCCGGCTCAAGGATTGGGATGACCGCAAGGACGATGCCGATACCATCGCCGCGCGGCTGACCGCGGCCATGGCCAGCGTGCCCGATGCGCAGATATTCATCACCTCGCCACCGGCCATCCTCGGCCTCGGCGACGCGGGCGGTTTCACCCTGGAACTGCAGGACGAAGGCGGTGCCGGCCATGCCGCCGCCGTGGCTGCGCGCAACACGTTGCTGAAGGAGGCCGCCAAGGATCCGAAGCTGGTCAACGTGCGCTACGCCAGCCTGGAAGACGCGCCGGTGTACGCAGTGAAGGTGGACGACGCCAAGGCGCAGGCCATGGGCGTGAATCCACAGGACATCAATGACACCTTGAACGCGGCGCTGGGCGGCGACTTCGTCAACAACTTCATCTACAAGGGCCGCATCAAGAAGGTGTTCATCCAAGGCACCGCCGAAGCACGCATGCAGCCGCAGGACATCGAGCGCTGGAGCGTGCGCAACCAGGCCGGCCAGATGGTGCCACTGTCGTCGCTGGTCAGCACCCATTGGACCAGCGCACCGGCCGCATTGCAGCGCTACAACGGCGTGTCGGCGATGGAAATCACCGGTCAGCCGGCGCCCGGCGTCAGCTCTGGCGAGGCGATGGCCGAGATCGCGCGGCTGGCCGACACACTGCCGGAAGGCTTCAGCCATGCCTGGTCGGACATGGCCTACCAGGAGCAGCTGTCGGGTAACCAGGCACCGATGCTCTATGCCATCTCGCTGCTGTTCGTGTTCCTGTGCTTGGCCGCGCTGTACGAAAGCTGGGCGGTGCCGTTCGCGGTGATGCTGGCGGTGCCGGTGGGCGTGTTCGGTGCCGTGCTGATGATGAACCTGCGTGGCCTCAACAACGACGTGTACTTCCAGGTCGGCCTGTTGACCACGATTGGTCTGGCAGCGAAGAACGGCATCCTGATCGTCGAGTTCGCACGCATCCTCGAGCAGCAGGGCAAGAGTACGCGCGAGGCGATCCTGCAGGCGGTGTACCTGCGGCTGCGGCCGATCGTGATGACCTCGCTGGCGTTCCTGATGGGCGTGCTGCCGCTGGTGTTCGCCACCGGCGCCGGTTCGGCCGCGCGCCGTTCGCTGGGTACGGGCGTGGCCGGCGGCACGGTCGCGTCGATGGTGCTGGGCATGTTCTTCGTGCCGCTGTTCTACCTGCTGGTGCGCCGCCTGTTCCCGGGCCGCGCGCCGGCCGATGCCACTGCCGCGGAGGCAAACCCATGAAGCCGATGCTGCTGCGCGCCCTGGCGGCCGCAACGATGACCACGGTGCTGGGCGGCTGCGTGAGCATGGCCCCGCACTACCAGCGCCCCGAGGCGCCGGTGCCGGCGCAGTTCGGCAATGCCGCCATGGGCGAGGCCGAGTCGGCATTGACGATGCCGGCATGGCGCGAAGTGTTCCTGGAGCCGTGCCTGCAGCAGGTGATCGCGCTGGCGCTGCAGAACAACCGCGACCTGCGCGTGGCAGTGTTGCAGGTGCAGAAGGAGCGTACGCAGTACCGCATCCAGCGCGCGGCGCTGCTACCGTCGGTGGATGCCAGCGGCAGTGTTACCCGTTCGCGGGTGAGTGATGCCAACAGCGAGACCGGTGCCACCCAGATAACCGAATCCGATGCCGTGCAGGTGGGTATCAGCAGTTGGGAGCTGGACCTGTTCGGGCGCATCCGCAGCCTGAACAACGAGGCCCTGCAGAACTGGCTGGCCAGCGCCGAGAACCAGCGCGCCGCGCGCACCAGCCTGGTGGCCGAAGTGGCCACGGCGTGGCTGGCGCTGGCGGCGGACGAGCAGTCGCTGGCGTTCACCCGGCAGAGCCTGGACAGCCAGCAGCAGACCCTGCAGCGCACCGAGGCCCGCCATGCACAAGGCCTGGCCTCGGGCCTGGACCTGTCGCAGGTGCAGACCAGCGTGGAAGCCGCGCGCGCTGCGCTGGCCAAGCTGCAGACCCAGCAGGCGCAGGATCGCGATGCGCTGCAGTTGCTGGTGGGCGCGCCGCTGGACGCGGCATTGCTGCCCGGCGCGCAGGCACTGGATGGCACCGTGGCGCTGGCACCGTTGTCGGCCAACCTTCCTTCAAGCGTGCTGCTGCAGCGCCCGGACGTGCTGTCCGCCGAACACGCGTTGCAGGCAGCCAATGCCGATATCGGTGCCGCGCGCGCCGCGTTCTTCCCGACGCTGACGCTGACCGCCAACTACGGCCACAGCTCCACCGCGTTGTCGACGCTGTTCTCGGCCGGCACCCGCGGCTGGTCGTTCGCGCCCAGCATCACCGCACCGATATTCCACGCCGGCGCGTTGAAGGCCTCGCTGGATGCCTCGAAGATCGGCAAGGACATCGGCATCGCCCAGTATGAGAAGGCAATCCAGCAGGCCTTCAGTGAAGTGGCCGATGCGCTGGCCACGCGCGATCACCTGATCGCGCAGATGGAGGCCCAGCGTGCGCTGGTCGCCGCCAGCCAGCGCAGCTATACGCTGGCCGATGCGCGTTACCGCACCGGGCTGGACGGCTACCTGCAGGCGCTGGATGCACAGCGCAGCTTGTACGCTGCGCAGCAGGACCTGATCGCCCTGCAGCAGCAGGAAGCGGGTAACCGGGTGACGCTGTTCAAGGTGCTGGGCGGTGGGGCTGACGCGCAGTAACGCGTGCGGTAGCGCCGGGCCATGCCCGGCGGATTTTCGCGTACCGCTGCGCTCGCCGGGCACGGCCCGGCGCTACCACACGCTTTACGCCACGCGTCCCCGGCGTGCGCGCTCCAGATGCACCAGCAGCAGCGAGATCGCTGCCGGGGTCATGCCCGGGATGCGCTGCGCCTGACCGATGGTCTGTGGCCGCACACGCTCCAGCTTCTGCAGTGCTTCGGCCGACAGCCCGCGCACGGTCGCGTAATCGAAGGTTTCAGCGATCGGCGTGGCCTCATGCCGCTGCTGGCGCTCGATCTCATCGCGCTGGCGATCCAGGTAACCGGCGTACTTCACGCCGATCTCCACCTGCTCGGCCACCTTGCCATCGGCCACCGCCGGGCCCAGCGAGGGCACCTGCATCAGCGTGGCGTAATCCAGCTCGGGGCGCTTGATCAGGTCCAGCACGTTGGTTTCGCGGCTGACCGCCACGCCCAGTGTTTCGTTCACTTCGCGGCCCAGTGCATTGGCCGGGGTCGCCCAAAGCGCGCCCAGTCGGGCGCGCTCGGCGTCCACCGCAGCCTGCTTGGTCTCGAACGCGCTCCAGCGGCGATCATCGACCAGGCCCATCCCGCGGCCGACCGGGGTCAGGCGCTGGTCGGCGTTGTCTTCGCGCAGCTGCAGCCGGTACTCGGCGCGGCTGGTGAACATGCGGTACGGCTCGTTGGTGCCGTGGGTGATCAGGTCATCCACCAGTACGCCCAGGTACGCCTCGTCGCGGCGCGGGCACCAGCCGTCCAGCCCGCGCACCTGGCGTGCGGCGTTGAGGCCGGCCAGCAGGCCCTGCGCGGCGGCTTCTTCATAGCCGGTGGTGCCGTTGATCTGGCCGGCGAAGAACAGGCCGTTGACCAGCTTGGTTTCCAGCGAGGCCTTCAGCCCGCGTGGATCGAAGAAGTCGTACTCGATCGCGTAGCCGGGGCGGGTGATGTGCGCATTCTCGAAACCACGGATGCTGCGCACCATCTCCAGCTGCACGTCGAACGGCAGCGAGGTGGAGATGCCGTTGGGGTAGATCTCGACGATGCCCAGGCCTTCGGGTTCGACGAAGATCTGGTGGCTGGCCTTCTCGGCGAAGCGCACCACCTTGTCCTCGATGGACGGGCAGTAGCGCGGGCCGATGCCTTCGATCTGGCCGCTGTACAGCGGCGAGCGGTGCAGCGCGTCGCGGATGATCTGGTGGGTCCGTTCGGTGGTGTGGGTGATCCAGCAGCTGACCTGCTGCGGATGCTCGTCCACAGAGCCGAGGAAGGACATCACCGGACGCGGCGAATCGCCGGGCTGCTCGTCCATCACGCTGTAGTCCAGCGAGCGGCCATCGATGCGCGGCGGCGTGCCGGTCTTCAGGCGGTCGACCTGGAACGGGCGCTCGCGCAGGCGCGCGGCCAGCGTGGTGGCCGGCGGGTCGCCCATGCGGCCGGCGGCGTACTGGGTCGGGCCGACATGGATCTTGCCGGCAAGGAAGGTGCCGGCGGTCAGCACCACCGCTTCGGCGTCGAAACGCAGGCCGGTCTGGGTGATGACCCCGCGCACGGCGTCGCCCTCGATCACCAGATCGTCTACTGCGGCCTGGAACACGGTCAGGTTGGCCTGGCCTTCGACGATCGCGCGGATCGCCATGCGGTACAGGTTGCGGTCGGCCTGGCAGCGGGTGGCACGCACGGCCGGACCCTTGGAGGCGTTGAGCGTGCGCCACTGGATGCCGGCGCGGTCGGCGGCATGCGCCATCGCACCACCGAGGGCGTCGATTTCCTTGACCAGGTGGCCCTTGCCGATGCCACCGATGGCCGGGTTGCAGCTCATCGCGCCCACCGTCTCGATGTTGTGGGTCAGCAGCAGGGTGCGCACGCCGGTGCGGGCCGCGGCCAGCGCGGCTTCGGTGCCAGCGTGGCCACCGCCGATGACGATGACGTCGTAACGATGGAAGGACGGGTTCATGGGTGCTGTTCAGCTGGGGGCGGGCGCGGCCGGGGGCGGCGCCGGGGTGGCGATTTTAGCGCCATTCCGGGCCGGGACGACGTCGCCAGCCGCCCGGCGTCGAAATCAGCCCTAAAGTTGGCAGGATTTTTGCAGATAACCCAATAGCACCCACCGTGGCTGGCGCCGTAGGCGCCCGTGACCGGAATTGGAACAGGGGCCGGTACAGGCGCACGGTGGGGGAGCAGGGGGCCGGCAGTCGGGGGACTGTCCGGCCCTGTTTTTTGGGGTCACCGGGAAAGGCCCCAAAACAAACGGCCCCGCATTGCGGGGCCGTCTGCCTTCAGAGGTGCCGACATCCGACAGGGCCGGAACAGGGGGGATCCAGATGTTCCTGTCGGATATCGACGTAGAGCTTTTTGCGGCGGCCGGTGTCGTTTTTGTCACTTTGTGACGCGGGCCGTCACCATCCCCGTAGATTGCGGCTTAGACCGTGTGAAATGCAAGACGGTTCAGCGCTCAACTGTGCGCTGCGTCCCACGATCCATGTTGCGCCAGGGGGAACCGTTCATCCTCGGTGCGCTCGGCGCCGGCGCCGGACGGGCCTGCGGCGGGGGCGCCGACGGCTGCACGTTGGACTGCGGCGGGCGTCGCATCGAATCCATGTTCCGCCACGGCGAACCCCCGTTGTAGGACGGGCGCGACGGCGGCGGACGGTTCTCGCCACCATTGCCCGGACGCGGCGGCGGGCGGTGGTTGTGCGGCGGGCGGTAGATCGGGCGCGAGTAGTACGGATTGCCGTAGCCACCGTAGTAACCGCCATAGCCGCCGTAGTACGGGTAGCCGGAGTTGTAGGGATAGCCGGCCGGGTAGCGGTATTCCACCGACGGCGCACCGTGGTAGTAGCCGCCACCGCGGCCACCGCCGACGTAGTCGTAGGTGGTGCAGCCGGTCAGGGCCAGCATCAGGCCACCGGCAAGCATCAAGCGCGTTTTCATGGTGGGTCCCCCCAGAGGACGGGTGTGCAGTCAGCTTCGTGCGCGGGCATTGAATCGACCCTTAATTCCACCGGCCAGGATGAATGGAGGTGAAGGCCCGCATGCTGGCATGACCTGTGCCCCGGTCGCCAGCGCGGGGGCATACGTTAATCTTGCGTCATGAGCGATTCACTGTTGCCCCGCGCCGACGACGTCCTGCTTGCTGCCGCGAGGATCGCCCCGCATGCGAGCGTGACCCCGGTGCTGCGCTCGCACACGCTCGATGCGCTGGCCGGGGCACAGCTGGCCTTCAAGGCCGAGCACCTGCAGCGTGGTGGCGCGTTCAAGTTCCGCGGTGCCTGCAATGCGGTGTGGTCGCTGGATGCCGGCCGCGCCGGTGCCGGCGTGGTGACCCATTCCTCCGGCAACCATGGCGCCGCGCTGGCGCTGGCCGCGCGCACCCGGGGCATTCCCTGCCATGTGGTGGTGCCGGAAGGCGCGGTGGCGGCCAAGCTGGCCAATATTGCCCGGCATGGCGCCACGCTCTGGCATTGCCCGCCGACCATCGCCGATCGTGAAGCCACCTGCGCCAAGGTGCAGGCTGATACCGGCGCGACCCTGGTCCATCCCTATACCGACCCGGCGGTGATGGCCGGACAAGGCACCGCTGCCCTGGAACTGCTGCACAGCGACGGCCCGTTCGACGTGCTGGTGGTGCCGGTGGGCGGCGGCGGCCTCGCCAGCGGCACTGCGCTGGCCCTGCAGCACGCCAGCCCGCAGACCCGTCTGGTGCTGGCCGAGCCGGCCGGTGCCGACGATACCGCGCGCTCGCTGGCCGTTGGCGAGCGCCAGGACGCGTTTACCCCGGACACGATCTGCGATGGCCTGCGTACCCTGATCGGCGCGCCCAATTTCAAACTGCTGCGCGCGGCCGGTGCCGAGGTGATCGTGGTCGACGACGCGGCGACGATGGCCGCCATGCGCCTGCTGTGGGAGGTCCTCAAGCAGGTGGTCGAACCGTCCTCGGCCACCGTGCTGGCCGCAGTGCTGGCGCAACCTGAGCGCTTTGCAGGGCTGCGCGTCGGGCTGGTGCTGTCCGGTGGCAACGTCGACCTGCCAGCGCTGCGCTGGGGGGCGCCGTGAGCCGCGACCGGCAGCGGCATCGCACCGGCCTGCTGGGCTGGCTGTGGCGGCTGTTTGTCCTGCTGGTGATCTGGCTGCTGGGCGTGACCGCGTGGATTGTGTGGGTTGGTGAACGCGACCAGGCTGCCAAGGCCGACGCCATCATCGTGCTGGGTGCGGCGGCCTATGACGCCAAGCCATCACCGGTGTTCGAAGAGCGCATCCGCCATGGCCTGGACCTGTACGAGGCCCGCTACGCGCCGCTGCTGATCTTCACCGGTGGCTATGGCGGCACCGGTGCACGCTTTTCCGAATCACAGGTGGCGCGACGCTACGCACTCAAGCACGGCATCCCGGACGATGCGATCCTGATCGAGACCGCCTCGCGCAACACCGTGCAGAATCTGGTCGAAGCCAAGCGGTTGATGGAGCAGCGTGACCTGCACCGGGTGATCATTGTCAGTGACCCGCTGCACATGGCGCGCGCGCTGCGCCTGAGCAAGGCACTGGGGATCGACGCGCTGGCCTCGTCCACGCCCAGCACGCGCTTCCGCAGCTTCCACACCAGCTGGCGCTTCCTGGTGCAGGAGATCTACTTCTTCCACCGCGATCTGGTGCGCCCGCCGCTGAGTTCGCCGGCCAATACCTGAGGCGGAAGACTGCTTTTGGGTGAGTGCCAACCTTGGGTGGCACAATGCCGGCCGTAACGCGATCTGACGTGCTGTGCCAACCAAGGTTGGCACCTACCAGTGCGGGTTGCGCCCGGTAGCGCCGGGCCATGCCCGGCGGTGCCTTTCAATTACGTCTGCCTGCGCCGGATCGGAATCGCCGACACCGGCACCGATGCCACGTCATGCCCACCTTCGCGGATCGGCGCGCCCGGGTCCGGCGCCCAGGCGTGGGCATAGATCACCTCCCAACTGCTCGGCAGCTTGCCGTCGGCGCGGCGCATGGGCTCGTAGGCGGCCGCAGCAGCAGCGAAGCGGCCACGCCCGGTCAGCGTGTGGCGGCGGTCGACGCGGGCATTGGTGGCGCCCATCGCACGCAGCTCGCGCATCAGTGACGGCAGATCGTCGTAGGTCAGGGTGAACAGATCGCGGTCCAGCACCGGGTCGCGGAAGCCGGCCATCATCAGCGCATCGCCGAACTGGGCGATCTGCGCGAAGCGGCTCACGTGCGGGCGGTCATCGGCGGCGGCGAATGCTTCGTTGAGCTCGACCAGCGTTTCCGGGCCAAAGGTGGAACACACCAGCAGGCCGCCCGGCTTGAGTACGCGACGGAACCCGGCGAACACCGCCGGCAGGTCGTCCACCCACTGCAGGCACAGGTTGCTGAAGATCACGTCCACGCTGTTGTCGGCCAGCGGCAGCGCGGCGGCGTCACCGCACAGGCGCTGGAACGGCTTCCACCAGCCGGCCTGGCGCTTGGCCTGGTCCAGCATCGGCAGCGCCACGTCCAGCGCGATCACCTGCGCCTTCGGCCAGCGCTTCTTCATCAGCGCGCTGGCGTGTCCGGTACCGGCACCGATGTCCAGCACCACCTCGGGCTTGCGTGCCTCCAGGTAGTCCAGCGATTCGATCAGCCGCGACTGCACCTCGCGCTGCAGGGCGGCGGCGGCGTCATAGCTGTTGGCGGCGCGGGCGAACGCGCGGCGGACATGGCGGGCATCGAAGTGGGACGGCATTGCGAAAGTCTCTTAGAACGTACCGGGGTAGGCGCCGCCATCGATCAGCAGGTTCTGCCCGGTGAGGTAACCGGCCTGTGCGCTGCAAAGGAACGCGCAGGCGGCGCCGAATTCATCCGGCGTGCCGAAGCGGCCGGCGGGGATCTGCTGGCGGCGGCGTTCGGCCACTTCGCCAGCATCGCCGTCCTTGCCGGCACTGTGGGCGAAGTTGGCACGCAGGCGGTCGGTGTCGAACTGGCCGGGCAGCAGGTTGTTGATGGTGACGTTGTGGGCCACGGTGCGGCGCGACAGGCCGGCGACGAAGCCGGTCAGGCCACTGCGCGCGCCATTGGACAGCGCCAGAATGTCGATCGGGGCTTTCACCGCCGATGAGGTGATGTTGACGATGCGGCCGAAGCCGCGTTCGATCATCGCGTCGACGGTGGCGCGGATCAGCGCGATCGGCGCCAGCATGTTGGCGTCCAGCGCGGCAATCCAGTCGTCACGCTCGAAGGTGCGGAAATCACCGGGCGGCGGGCCACCGGCGTTGTTGACCAGGATGTCCACCTGCGGGCACGCGGCCAGCGCTGCGGTACGGCCGGCCTCGGTGGTGACGTCGGCGACGACCGCGCGTACCTCGGCGGCGCCGGCCAGCGCGCGCAGCTCTTCAGCGGCGGCCTGCAGGGCTGCTTCGCCACGGGCCACGATCACCACGTTGACGCCTTCACGCACCAGCGCACGCGCGCAGCCCAGGCCCAGCCCCTTGCTTGCGCCGCAGACCAGTGCCCAGCGGCCATTGATACCCAGATCCATGCGTCAGTCCTGCGGAATTCGGAAGGCGATCATTGTCCGCCATCGACCGGTGACAGGCCGGCAACGAAGTGTTGCAGGGCGGCGGCCACTTCGTCGGCATGGCCGAGGAAGGGCGCATGGCCGCCGTGGGCGATGGTCAGCGCCTGCGCACCCGGGGCCAGTGCCGCGGCGGCCTGCATTGCCGCCGGTGAGACCAGCCGGTCGCGTTGGCCGGCGATCCACAGACTGGGTTTGCCCAGCGTCGGCAGCGCGCCACGCAGGTCGGTGCTTTCCAGCAGGCGCAGGCCTTCCAGCAGCGCGCGTTCGGTGGGTGCACCGCGCTCGACCAGGCGCTGGCGCAATGTGCGCAGCTCCTCGCGGGCATGCGCCGAGCCCATCACGTCCAGCGCCAGGAAGCGTTCCAGGGTGCCGGCAAAATCGGTGGCCAGCTCGCGCCCGAACTGCTCGAACACGGCCGGTTCCACCGCGTGCGGCCAGTCTTCGCCACGCACGAAGCGCGGCGTGGCGGCGACCATCGCCAACCCGCGCACCTTCGGCAGCGTCGCCGCCGCGTGCAGCGCGAACAATCCGCCCAGCGACCAGCCGCACCACACCGCCGGCGGCGTGGCCGCGGCAATGGCATTGACCACGAACGGCAGGCGCAGCGGCGTGGTGTCGTCGCGGCTGTGACCATGGCCGGGAAGGTCGACCAGGTGCAGGGTGAACCGGTCCGCCAGGCGCTGCACCAGTGGTGCGAACACGCCGCCCTGCAGGGCCCAGCCGTGGATCAGAACCAGGTCCGGCCCACGGCCGGTGACTTCAATATGCATGGGGAACTACACGGAACTCAGGCAAAAGCGGGCAGCGGCGGTGGCGCGGCTTCACGCACGGCCAGGGTCACGCGGTCGCGCGCGCTGGCGATGGCCTCGACCAGGCCACGCACCTGTTCCGGCGTATGCAGCGCGGACAGCGTGACGCGCAGCCGCGCCTTGCCTTCCGGCACCGTCGGCGGGCGGATCGCACCGACCAGCCAGCCGGCCTGTTCCAGCGCCGTGGACATCGCCACGGCGGTATGGTCATCACCGCACAGCAGCGGCTGGATCGGCGTTTCCGAAGCCATCAGGTCCAGGCCATGGCGACGCGCTTCACTGCGGAACAGCGCGATCAGGTCGGTCAGCTTGGTGCGGCGCCAGTGGTCGCGGCGCGCCAGGCGTACTGCTTCCAGGGCCGCCGCTGCCATCGCCGGTGGCACGGCGGTGGTGTAGATGTAGGGACGTGCGGTTTCGGCCAGATGCTCGATCAGGTCGTCGCGGCCCAGCACCAGCGCGCCGGAACCGCCCAGTGCCTTGCCCAGCGTGACCAGCTGCAGCGGCACATCGTCCACGCTCAGGCCAGCGGCCGCGACCGCACCACGGCCATCACCGACCACGCCCACACCGTGCGCGTCATCGACGTAGAACAGCGCCTGCTGCAGGCGTGCCACAAGCGACAAAGCGCGCAGCGGTGCGATGTCGCCATCCATGCTGAAGACACCGTCGGTGGCCAGCATGGCCGCGCCATCGGGCGCGTGCTTGAGCTGACGCATTGCACCTTCGGTATCCAGATGTGGATAGCGGCGCAGGCGTGCACCGGCCAGCCGCGTGGCATCGAGCAGGCTGGCGTGGTTGAGCTTGTCCTGCACGCAGACGTCGTTCTCTTCGCTCAGCAGCGCCTGCTGCACCGCCAGGTTGGCGGCGAAGCCACTGCCGAACAGCAGCGCACGCGGATAGCCCAGCCACTCGGCCACTTCGCGTTCAAGCGCTTCGTGCATGGCGTGGTGGCCACAGACCAGGTGCGAGGCACCGGCACCGGCGCCTTCGCGTGCGGCTGCGTCCTGCAGCGCGTTGACCACGCTGAACTGCTGGGCCAGGCCAAGGTAGTCGTTGCTGCAGAAGCCGGTCAGCCACTGGCCGTCCACTTCCAGGCGTACGCCATCACGACGGGTGACCGTGCGCCGCGTGCGGCGACGGCCTTGGGCATCGCGCAGGGCGCGTTGGGCGTGGAGGCGGGCGGTCAGGTCGGGGCGGGCCATGGTGGCTGAATGCGACGACGGGGCGGCTAGGGTAGCGCGTTGCCGCGACGCCTGCTTGCGGCCCGTCTCAGGCCGCGTGAGCGCAGCCACAGCCGGGCGCATCGGCGCTGATATCGGCGTGCACGGTACCGCCGTGGTCGTGGCCCTCGGCATCCACCTGCACCGCCATCGGCTGCAGTCCCAGCCGCGCGAACAGCGCCAGGTCGCGCTCGCTCTCCGGGTTGCCGGTGGTCAGCAGCTTGTCGCCGTAGAAGATCGAATTGGCACCAGCGACGAAGCACAGCGCCTGCAGTTCATCGCTCATCGCCTCGCGACCGGCCGACAGCCGCACCAACGAGCGCGGCATGACGATGCGTGCCACCGCGATCATGCGCACGAACTCGAACGGGTCCAGTTCGGCGCTGCCATGCAGCGGCGTGCCCGCCACCTGCACCAGCTTGTTGATCGGCACCGAATCGGGATGCGCCGGCAACGTGGCCAGTGCCAGCAGCAGGCCAACACGCTGCGCGCGCGTCTCGCCCATGCCGACGATGCCGCCGCAGCAGGTCTTCAGGCCGGCATCGCGCACGTGCTCCAGCGTATCCAGGCGGTCCTGGTACTGGCGCGTGTGGATGATCGAATCGTAGTAGTCCGGCGCGGTGTCGAGGTTGTGGTTGTAGTAGTCCAGTCCCGCATCCTTCAGCGCACGCGCCTGCTCGCCACTGAGCATGCCCAGCGTGGCGCAGGTCTCCAGGCCCAGCGCCTTCACGCCGGCGATCATCGCCGCCACCTTCGGGATGTCACGGTCCTTCGGCGATCGCCACGCGGCACCCATGCAGAAGCGCGACGCACCAGCGGCCTTGGCCTGGCGTGCCTTGGCCAGCACCGCGTCGGTCTCCATCAGCTTCTGCGCGTTCACCCCGGTGCTGTAGCGCTGCGCCTGCGGGCAGTACGCGCAGTCTTCCGGGCAACCACCGGTTTTCACCGACAGCAGCGTGGAGACCTGCACCTGGGCTGGGTCGAAGTGCTCGCGATGGACCGCTGCGGCGCGGAACAGCAGCTCGGGGAACGGCAGATCGAACAGCGCCTGCAGTTCGTCGTGTTGCCAGTCGTGGCGGATGGCAGCAGCCATGGCGGGACCTTGGGTACGAGTGGAGCGAGGGCGGCAGTGTGGGTGGGCGTGCGCAGGCTGTCAACAATATTCATGTTCACATGGTTTACAGTGTTTGCACTCCGGGCGATCCCGCCCGGAGCGTTGCTTCTGTCGTCGAGCGCGAAAAGTGATCGGCATCAAGGCGTGTGCGGTGTTTCGCTGATCAACGCGGTCACCTTGCCGAGGATGAAGGGACCGTCATCGAAGTAGCCGTGGCCCCAACCTTCGCGCTGGTCGGCATTGAGGTCATCAAGGGTCCACCAGCTCACCGCGCTTTCTCCTTTCCGGGCGAAGAACGCCTGGCAGGCCGAGATGTCTGCCCACGCCGCAGAGTTGCGATAGACGCTCTCCCGGGTGAAGAAGCGTTCCATGCCGAGCAGAGGCTCATCGGCAGCATCTTCGAAGATGTTGGACACGATGTAGAGCAGCGAACCGGGAAAGAACAGTGAACGCTCGCTGGCTTCGTCGGCATCCCTCATCGCCAATTGCCGGAACCTCCCGATGCGGTTCTCGTGCTTCGAGATGGCATGCGCGAACCGACGACACGTCACCGCAGGCGCTTCGAGAATGAGGTCGAACTTCAGATCCGGAAGGATCTGCGCTGCCTGGTCCAACAGCTCGCACAGGAAGATGCTGCCGGCGCTGTGGCCGACGAGCGTGATGCGGGGAACAGAGGCTTCGGACTGCAACTGCCTGTGCAGCTCGCGCAGGAATCTGACGCCACCCGATGCCGGGCCGTCGAATGAATCCTGTGCATCCTTCTTCATGGGATTCCACCAGCCGATGCGCCCCACGTCATCGAGATAGAACTCTCGCAGTACTTCTTCCACGATCACGGCGGAGACGGCACCTGGCCGCCCCCGGCCACTGTGCTGGCGTTGCCATACGCGTATCACCAGTCTGGCCACCTTGATGGCCAGCGCGAGCCAGTTCAATGCCATGGCCTTGTTGGGTGACGGAGTGCCAAACAGTTCCATTGCCGTGCGCTCGTTGACGATGGCCGCGTGTTCGGCTGGCGGTTCATGTGCCAGCATCTTGTTTACGGGCGTCAGCGTCGCCTCCCTGTAATCCTCCCGGGCCTCGGCAAGGGCCTGGTTCACCTCGGGATCTTCAGCGAACTCCTGTGCGAGATCTGCCGAAAGGCTCTCCTCGTCGGGTGGCGCGGCGTTGAGGATCTTCATGCCGGGCGTGAATGCCTGTTCACCGCCGAGCTTTTCAAGGATCTTGTCCTGGACTTTCCTGAAGAGCAGTTTGGCGAGTACTGCACCCAGGATCTCGCCCAGGTTGTTCAACGGAGCTTCGATGTCACCCGTTTCCCAGACGAAGAACAAGGGGTAGGCCTGTGCCCGCACATAGGGGTCATGCAGGGTTTCTGCGATGCGCCGTCCACGCTTCTGCGAAACGCGGCCGCCATGTACATGGATGACGATTCCGGAAGGTGACCTGGCCTGCAGCGCGCGACCGACAATCCGGCGAAGGTCTGATTCCTGCAGCGTGCCATCACGAAGATGGATGATGTGATCCAGCGGGTCGTAGGCATTCATCTCACACTCCATTGTCATTGAGGATGTCGAGAACGAAGCAATTCACGCAGATGTCGGCACGCAGGTGCTGGCAAGCGCTACCGCGATGACGAGCGGTGGCGGCCTTTCGTTGCCGGCGGAGCTGCACCCCTCCCCAGAGGGCAGCGGCTGCAATGCTACCTCCACGAGGCGCGGTGGACGAACCCGGCAGGAATCGGCCGGCCTTCACGCATGTGGGACGGCATGCCATTGCTGCCAAAGCATGCGGTTCCCGGCGCGTGAGCGTATTCACCACATCCTGCAAGGCCTTCGGCCACAGTGGCCGCTGCCCAACCAAAGCGCTGGCGCGCAGACTCTGCCCCATGACCGATCTCCATCGCCTCCGCGGCCGCATCACCGCGCTGGTTCTCAGCGAGGCCTGGCGCCGCCGTGCCGCGCTCTGGGGCGGCGCCGTGGCCGTGGCACTGGTGGCCATCCTGTTCGCCAAGGCCAGCGACGCGGCCTTCCATCTGTTCCAGCGCATCACCGCGCACTCGCGGTGGTGGGCCCTGCTGCTTACGCCCGGCATCTTCGCGCTGTTGGCCTGGTTGACCGCGGGCGTGCTGAAGCCCACGCGGGGCAGCGGCATTCCGCAGGTCATCGCCGCGTTGGACAAGCCGGATGAGTTGTTTCGCAGGACCAATCTTTCGCCTGCGGTCTCGGCCGGCAAGCTGTTGCTGACCTCGTTGTCGCTGCTTGGCGGCGCGTCGGTCGGGCGCGAGGGCCCGACGGTGCATGTGGGTGCCAGCCTGATGTACCTGTTCGGCCGCTGGTTCGGCTTCAAGGACCCGCGCGAGCTCTCGCACTTCCTGCTGGCCGGTGGCGCGGCAGGCATCGCGGCGGCATTCAACACGCCGCTGGCCGGTATCGTTTTTGCCATCGAGGAGCTCAGCGGCCGTTTCGAGCATCGGTTTTCCGGCACCTTGCTGACCGCAGTGATCGTTGGTGGCGTGGTGTCGCTTGGCCTGCTGGGCAACTACACCTACTTCGGCCATGTGAGCGCACGCCTGCCACTCGGCCAGGGCTGGCTGGCGATCCTGCTGTGCGGCGTGGTGGCGGGCTTGCTGGGAGGCCTGTTCGCGCGTGCGGTGCTGGCCAGTGCGGCGGGCCGCCCGCGTTGGCTCGGGCAACTGCGCCAGCGGCATCCGGTTCTGTTGGCCGCAGGTTGCGGTCTGGTGGTGGTGCTGCTCGCCCTGGTCTTCGGTGAAGGCGCGTTCGGCACCGGCTACGAACAGGCGCGCAGCCTGGTACAGGGGCAGGCGATGGTCGGCCATGAATTCGGTCTGATGAAGCTGCTGGCCAACCTCGCATCGTACGTGGCCGGTATTCCCGGCGGCCTGTTCTCGCCGGCGCTGGCGGTCGGTGCCGGACTGGGCCACAACCTAGCGGTGCTGATGCCGGGCGTGGACCCGCGCGCGTTCGTGCTGCTGGGTATGTGTGCTTACCTGACCGGCGTTACCCAGGCCCCGCTGACGTCGGCGGTGATATCGCTGGAACTGACCGACAGTGGCGATCTGCTGCTGCCGATCCTGGCCACGGTACTGATCGCGCGTGGCGTGTCCGGATTGGTGTGCCGCGTGCCGATCTATCGGGGATTGGCCGAGCTGTTGATGGCGCCCGCGGTGGCGCAGTCGGATACCGGGGATCGCGAACGCTCGCCCTGAAGGGCGGCGCGGTGACAGATAGTGCTGACACTGCAGCACGTGGTCCGCTGATGGTGAAGCTGACGCAGCGATGGAAGGCTGGCGCATGCGCATCAACTTCCTGCACACGGCAAGCACGGTTCCTCACGCGCTGCTTCGCGTTCTGCTACCACTGCGTTGCCTGGTCTGCAACGATGCCGGCCACGATGGTCTGGATCTGTGCGCCGCGTGCTATGCAGAACTTCCGTGGTCCGTCCGTGCCTGCCTGCGTTGTGCACTGCCGCTGCCCGACAACGCCCTGATCGTCTGCGGCAGCTGCCGCGAGGAAGCGCCACCGCAGGCCGCTACCCATGCAAGCCTGTTGTACCTGCCGCCGGTCGACCAGCTGCTGGTGCGTTACAAGTTCCATCAGGACCTCGCCGCCGGTCGCCTGCTGGCGCAGTTGATGCAACGCGCACCGCCGCCCTGGTGGTGCCCGCCGCTGGTGCCGGTGCCGCTGCATAGGCGGCGCCTGCGCCAGCGCGGCTACAACCAGGCCGCCGAACTGTGCCGCCTGCTGCCGATGCCGGTCTGGCATGGACTTTACCGGCGCCGCCACACCGCGCCGCAGTCCGAGCGTAACGCCGAGCAGCGCCGGGAAAATCTCTTTGACGCATTCAGCATGCGCTTGTCGCCGCCGGCACAGCTGACCGTCGTGGACGACGTGATGACCACCGGCAGCACAGTGATGGAAATCGCCGAGACGTTGCGGCTGGCGGGTGCCAAAGACGTGCGGGTATGGGTGTGCGCACGGGTGCCGTGACGGCGGGAGCGATTGACACCGTATGACGGCTGCTGAAGGATGCCCATCCTTCAGCGTGCGGTGCTCGACTGCGTCGCCGCACTGGGTGCACGGATGCAAAGGCCCTAAAGTTCCGCGCACTCCCGCCGATAGCGGTTGGCGGCCGAGTCGGTGCCGGCCGCACGTTCTATCTGCACGATGTCTGTTCACAGCTTCAGGTCTGTACCAACGCTGGACAAGGAAGTCGTTGATGGGTAACAGAAAAGCAGGATGCCGGGTACGTGTCGTTCTAGGCATCGCGGGGATCCTGTTGGCCGGTGCGGTGCATGCACAGTCGACCAGCCCCTCGTTCGTCGAGCAGCAGGAGCTGCGCGAACGCGCCGAGCGCGAGGCGCGCGAGCGTGAGCAGCGGCAGGCATTGCCAGATGTATCACGCGAACAGCCGGTGGCGGCCACCGATCTGCATTCGCTGGAACTGCCGGGCGAAGAACGGTGTTTCACCTTGCAGCAGCTGCAGCTCGACGGCGCGCATCTGGCTCAGTTCGCCTTCCTGCAGCGCTATCTCGACCGCTACCGTGGCCGTTGCGTAGGCCAGCAGGGCATTGCGCTGATTGTGCGCCGCGCCTCAGACCTGGCGCTGGCCAAGGGCTACGTGACCACCCGCATCGGCCTGCCCGAGCAGAGCCTGGGCAGCGGAACGCTGCGCCTGCAGCTGGTGCCAGGCGTGATCCGGCAGATCCGTTTCAATGCGGAAGAGATACCCCATTCGATGTGGAAGAGTGCGTTTCCGGCGCGACCGGGAGACGTGCTCAATCTGCGCGCGCTGGAACAGGGCCTGGAACAGCTCAAGCGCGTTCCGTCGCAGGACGTGAACATGGAGCTGGTGCCGGGCGAGGCGCCCGGCGAGTCAGACGTGGTCATCAGCATCCGCCACGGCAAGCGCTGGCGTGCCTCGGTGTCGCTGGATGATGCCGGCAGCCGTGCCACAGGAAAGCAGCAGGTTGGCGCGACCGCGTGGGTGGACAACCTGGCTCGCGTCAACGACCTGCTCAGCGTTGGCGTCAGCAGCGACGGCAGCGCCGGCAAGGGCCGGGGTACCCACGGCTTCAATGCGTCGTGGTCGGTTCCGCTGGGCAACTGGCGCTTCAGTACCAGCACCTACAGCTCGCGCTACAAGCAGACCATCGCCAGCAACGCCGACACGTTCGCCAGCACCGGCACCTCCAGCAACGTCGATCTGGCCGTGGAACGGCTGCTGGTGCGTGGCCAGAGCTATCGCAGCGGTATCGAGCTGCGCCTGGCGCAACGGTCGTCGCACAGCTACGTGGAGGGCGTGGAGATCGAAGGCCAGCGCCGCCGTACCACCTCGGTCGAGTTGGCGCTGTTGCACCGCCAGTACCTGGGGCGGGTCCAGGCCGATATCCGCCTGGCGCACCGCCGTGGCGTGCCATGGCTGGGGGGCGATGATGACGTCGTGGGCCGCGATGGCCTGGCGCCAACCTTCCGCTATGGATTGACTACGCTGGATATCGGCGCCGGCGGAGCATTGACCTCCGGGCCTCGCCCGCTGGCATGGAACACCGCGCTCCGCTACCAGTGGAGCGAGGACACGCTGTACGGCTCGGAGTTCATCAGCGTCGGTGGCCGCTACACCGTCAACGGCTTCGACGGCGAAGTGCCACTCGGCGGCGGCCGCGGTGGTTATTGGCGCAACAGCATCAGCTGGATGGCACATCGCGCCATTGCGCCTTATGCAGGCATCGATATCGGCCACATCGAGCGCGACGACCGCCAGGGGATCGGCGGCGGCACGCTCAGCGGCGCGCACGTGGGCGCGCGTGGCGAGCTGGGCGGACTGGCGTGGGATGGCTTCGTTGGCGTGCCGATGAGCCGCCCGGCCTGGCTCAAGCACGAAGCACGCGGGCACGTGGTCGGTTTCCGCGCGTCCTGGCAGTTCTGATTCGGTTGGAAGCACCGTCGCCAGGTGGCGATGTGATCGGGTTGTTGTGTGTGCAGTTCCCCCTGGGTTGATGGAAGCACCTGGCATGAAGAACGTATTCCGTGGTTTGTCCCTGCCCGCTTCGGGCACTGGTTGGGCCACACGCCTGCGCATCGCGATGGCGAGCGCCACCCTGGTGATGGCATTCCTGGCCCCGGGCAGCTCATTCGCCCAGGTGCAGGTGCAGGCCGGTGAGCAGGCACGGGCCGACCAGGCGGCGAACGGCGTTCCGGTCATCCAGATCAACCGACCCAACGCCGGTGGCGTCTCGCACAACCGCTTCCAGGACTACAACGTCGGGCGCGAGGGACAGATCCTCAACAACAGCGCGAGTACCGTACAGACACAGCTGGGGGGCTACATCCAGGGCAACGGCAACCTGCAGCCCGGCCAGTCGGCGCGGTTGATCCTCAACGAGGTGACATCCACCAACGCGTCGCGCCTGCAGGGTCATATCGAGGTGGCCGGCCGCTCGGCCGCGGTGATCGTCGCCAACCCCAATGGCATCACTTGCGATGGCTGCGGCTTCATCAATACCACCCGTGGCACGTTGACCACCGGCACCCCGGTGTTCGGCAACGATGGCAGCCTCTCGGCGTTCCGGGTGGCACGCGGAACGATCCGTCTGGAAGGCAACGGCCTGGATGCGGGCAACCTGGAAGGCGTCGACCTGTTGGCCCGCGCGGTACAGCTCAACGCGGGGCTGTGGGCACGCCAGGTGAACGTGGTCACCGGCGCCAACCAGATCGACGCCCAGACGTTGGCAGCGCAGGCGATCACCGGCGAAGGCGAACGCCCGCAGTTCGGCCTGGACGTTGCCGCCCTCGGTGGCATGTACGCAGGCAAGATCCGACTGGTCGGCACCGAGGCCGGTGTGGGTGTGCGCAGTGCAGGCCAGATGGTGGCCGACGCCGGGGACTTCATCCTGACCCAGGCAGGTGATGTACGCCTGAGCGGACGCACCGCTGCTGCCGGCCGCCTGCAGATCGAGACCGAAGGCGAACTGAAGGCCGACGGTGCACAGCACGCGCAGGGGGATCTTCAGATCCGCGCCCGCCAGGCGTCGCTTGCCGGTTCCACGTCGGCGGGCGGGGCGATGGCGGTACGCGCCATCCAGAATCTGGATCTGGCTGGCAGCACGCAGGCCGCGCAGATGCAGCTGGACGCCGGTGGCACGCTGACGCTGGCTGACACGGTGAAGAGTGCGGGCAGCATCGCGCTGGCCGCTGCACAGGTACAGAACCGTGCACAGGTGACCGCAGGCGCCGGGCTTGCCGTGCGTGCCGATACGCTGGTGCAGGACAAGGGCGCACGCCTGGGCGCGCAGGCGCAGCTGGATGTACAGGCCCGCCAGGTGAACAACGCCGGATTGCTGCTGGGCAACCAGGGTGTACGGCTGCAGGCCGCGCAGCTGCACAACAGCGGCCAGCTGTATAGCGACGCCGATGTCGATCTCGACGTGGCCAGCGTCGACAACGAGGGTATGATCGGTGCCGGTGCGAACCTGCGGGTGGCGGCTGATCGCCTCTCGCAGGCAAAGGGCGCCGAGCTGTCGGCGGGTGCGCTGCTGAAGGCCCAGGCGCGGCAGCAGCTGGACAACGCCGGACACATTCTCTCCGAGCAGGCGCTGGAACTGTCCGCCGGCAGCGTCGACAACCGCGGCACGGTGGAAGCCCGCCAGGCCACGCTGACGGTCGACCGTCTGCGCAACAGCGGCACGCTGCAGGCGGTGGATCTGCTGGCGCTGAAGGCCAACGGACGCATCGACAACGACGATACCGGCAGCATCCAGGGGGGCAAGGGCCTGCAGGTCGATGCGGATGCACTGGACAACTCGGGCATCGTCGGCAGTGCAGGTGATGCGCGTCTTTCCGCGAGCACCCTCGACAACCGCAACCGGCTTGAAGCGGGTGGCACGCTGACCCTGCAGGGTGCCACCCTGCGCCAGCAGTCCGCCGCCACGGCACTTGCGCGCGTGGTGGCCGTGGACATGCAGAAGGTCACCAACGACGGCCGCTTGCATGGCCAGCAGTCGCTTGACCTGCACGCCACCGAACTCGCCAACGGTGGCGTGATCTACGGTCGCGACCGTGCGCAGCTGCACACCGCCACGCTGGACAACACGGGCGTGATCGCCAGCGACGGCACGCTGGATGTGCGCACCGACACGCTGCACAACCGCGCCAGCGGCAACCTGTCCAGTGCACAGTCGCTGCGGCTGGATGCGGTGACGCTGGACAACGCAGGCAATCTGTTTGCGAAGGGGGCGCTGACGGCCACGGCAGATGTGATCGACAACCGTGGCGATCTCTATGGTGCCGGCGATGTGGATGTCACCGCGCGGGAATCGCTGGACAACCAGGGCAGCCTGGTGGCCGGCCAGACGTTGCAGGTGCGGGGCCGTACCCTGCGCAGCCAGGGGGAGCTGGGCAGCGAGCGCGGCAACGTGCAGCTCAGCAGTGACCAGGCATTGGTGCTGGGCGGACGCACACTGGCGGCAGGCACGCTCACCGCGCACGCGGGCAGCACGCTGGACCAGTCCGGCAAGGTGTTTGCGCAGCAGGGCGTGGTGTTGTCTGCCGATGCGGGTGTGACGCTGAAGGGCTCGATCGACAGCGCCGCGGATCTGCAGGTGCGCAGCGGAGGCGATCTGGACAACCAGGCCGCGTTGTTCGCCAGCGGCGCGTTGTCATTGCAGGCCGCGCAGGCCGTGCGCAATGCTGCCGACATGCAGGCGCGTACCGTCACGCTGCAGGCCGCGCAGGCCAGCAATCGTGGGCGAATGCTGGCCTCGGGTGACGTCGAGGTGCGCGCGGGCCAGATCGACAACAGCGGCGTGGTCGTGGCGGGCCTGCAGGCCGACGGCAGAGTCGGCAGTACCGGCAGCGTCACTCTTGATGCGCGCCATCAGCTGCGCAACGCCGGCCAGATCAACGCTGGCCAGCAGATCCAACTGCTGGGTGACAGCCTGGTGCTGGAAGGAGGCCAGGTCTGGTCGGGCAGGAATCTCCTTGCGCAGGCGCGCACCGGTGAGTGGCGCAATACCGGCGGCAGCCTGACCGCGATCGGGCTGCTCGACCTGCGTGCCACCGATGTCCTGCGCAACGCGGGCAGCCTGCAGGGCATGCGCATCGGCCTGCTCGCGGCTGCGCTGGACAACAGCGCTGGCGAACTGCTGCAGACCGGTACCGATCCGTTCGAGCTGAGCCTGGCAGGCGCCCTGCGCAACACCGGCGGGCGCATCGCCGCCAACGCTGGCAGCGTCCACCTGCAGGCTGCGCAGCTGTTGAACCAGGGTGGCCGCATCGAACACGCTGGTACGGGCACGCTGAAGATCCAGGCCGACACGCTGGACAACGGCAATGCCGGCCTGATCGTCGGCAATGGCGAGGTGGACGTGGCCGTTGTCGGTCGCCTCGACAACAGTGGCGGTACGCTCACCGCAGGCACCGGTGCGCGCGTGACGGGTGCAGAAATCGTCAACACCGGTGGGCGCCTTGATGCCGGTGGCAACCTCACTGTGGACGCCTCGGGAGCACTGGACAACCGCACCGGCACCATCGTGCAGCGTGGCGCGGGCCAGCTGCAGGTGCTGGCCTCCCAGCTGGACAACAGCAATGGCCTGCTGGGGGCCGAGGGCAATGCCCGCGTGACCAGCCGCACGGGTGACCTGCGCAACGTGGACGGCAACCTGTACGCTCGCCAGGAACTCGCGCTCGATGTGGCCGGTGCACTGGCCAACCAGCGTGGCCTGGTCCACGGCGGCAGCGTGCTGGATCTGCAGATCCGCCAGGCGCTGGACAACAGCCAGGGCAACATCGAAGCACAGGGCCCTGTGAACCTCCGCGCTGCTTCGGTGGGCAACCGTGGCGGACGCATCGTGGCCAATGGCGCCCAGCAGCTGACGCTGGAATCCGCGGGTGCGCTGGACAACCGGGGCGGCACCCTGGGCAGCACCGGTGGTGCGCTGACGCTGACCGCGAGCAGCGTGGACAACCGTGCCGAAGGCGGCCAGGCCAAGCTGGTGGCCGGTACCGATCTGCGCCTGCAGGCCGGCGCGCTGGACAACGCCGGCAGCCTGGTCCACGCCGCCAACAATCTGTACCTGGAACGTGTCGGCGCACAAGTATTCAACGTGGGTGGCCAGCTCAGTGCAGGCAACCTGCTGCGCCTGGATCTTGCCGCACTGGACAACAGCAACGGCCGGCTGCTCAGCCGCCAGAGCCAGCTGACGCTGGGCAGCCTGGGCAATGGCGGTGGCGAAATCAGTGCCTATGAAGCGCTGGGTGCACGCCTGCAGAGCTTCAGCGGCATCGGCCGCCTGTTCGGCGGCAGCGAGCTGCGGCTGACGCTGGCTGGGGACTACGTGCATGGCAGCGGCCAGCGCCTGGAGAGCAACGGGCTGCTGAAGCTGGACGTGGCCGGCGCCCTGGTCAACCAGGGGCGCCTGGAGAGCAAGGGCACGCTTGAAATCTCGGCCAATCGGATCGAGAACACCGCTGCTGGGCAGATCAACGCCACCGCAGGCAATGGCAGTGGCCGTGTCGCGCTGAGTACGGCGGGCGATTTCAGCAACGCCGGTCGCGTAGACGGCGATACGGTGGAGGTGTCGGCTGCCAACATCACCAATACCGGCACCCTGATGGGCAACGCGCTGGAACTGCGCGCCTCGCGCATCACCAACGGCCGCGACCTGGGCAACACCCTGGTCGCACGCGACTACAACGAAGGGCTGATGGCGGCCACCGGCCGCATCAACCTGTTTGCCAACTACATCGACAACCTCGACGGCGAGCTCTTCAGCCTGGGCGACATCCGCCTGCAGGGCTGGAACGGCGGCAATGCCCAGCAGATCCGCAACCGCTCCGGGCGCATCCAGGCCGAGAACGACCTGATCCTGGCCGCGCTGGGCGTGGCCAACGAGCGGCGCGTGCTGGTCACCCAGCACAAGGTCTACAGCGGCAACGAAGGCGCTGCGGATCCGGACAGCGGCACGTTCAAGGTCGATGGCATCGACGGCCCGGCACCGCCGGGCAAGCTGTGCCCGGGTGACTGTGCCGTGCTGGAGGTCTGGACCGAGCACAAGGACCTGGTGCTGGAAGGCACGACCGTCATCGCCGCCAGCGCGGCATCGCAGCTGATTTCCGGTCGCGACATGCAGATGTCCGGCGGCTCGGTCGACAACCGCAACTCGGCCATCGCCGCCGGTCGCAACCTCTCGATCAACGGCCGCGGCTCGTCCAACAGCGAAGACCCCAACGACTGGGCCGGCGTGGTCAACAACGAGGCGCTGGCCGGCTACAAGGTGGTCCAGCGTACGTCGACCATTGACTACACCTACCGCCCTTGCCCCAGCCGCTGCGACTTCGAGATCTATGGCGGCAGCCGCGCGCTGGGCACCAGCACGATCACCAAGCAGGTCACGCTGGCCGGTGGCAATGCCAGCATCACCGCCGGCCGCAAGGTGCAGATCGAAGCGCGCGAGGTCAACAACGCCGTGGTCACCGCGCACAGCGGTGGCACGCCGCTCGACGTTGCCGGTTGGCAGGGCAACAACGCCTACGCACCCGAACTGGGCCAGCAGCAGGGCGCCGGCGCGGTCGGCGGCAACGCTGGCGCACCGGGTGCACAGCAGGGCGTAGCCACCGGGCCTGCCAGTGCGCAGGCGCAAGGTGCGGGCACCGCCGGTGATACCGGAACCCCGGGCCCGGGCCGCGTCACCACGGTGCCGCCGCCGCAGCTGGTGGGCAGCCCGCAGAATCCGCTGCCGGGCCTGTCGCTGCCCAGTGGCGGCCTGTACACGGTCAATCCGGGCAACCAGCGTTGGCTGGTGGAAACCGATCCGCGCTTCGCCAATTTCGGGCAGTGGATCGGCTCGGACTACATGTTCCAGCGCCTGAACCTGGACCCTGACAGGCAGCTGCGCCGGATGGGCGACGACTTCTACGAGCAGCGCCTGGTGATGGAACAGATCACCGGCCTGACCGGGCGTCGCTACCTGGATGCCGACCAGGGCGATGGCATGGGCCAGTACCGCGCCATGATGGATGCCGGCGTGAGCGAAGCCGCGCGCCAGCAGCTGAGCGTGGGCGTTGCGCTGTCGGCCGAACAGGTGGCCGCGCTCAACGAAGACATCGTGTGGATGGTCGCCCAGGAAGTGGACGGGCAGAAGGTGCTGGTGCCAGTGGTGTACCTGTCCCAGGCCACCGCCAATCGCCTGCAGCTGGGCGGCGCCGCTATCGCTGGCGAGTCGGTGGAGATCCGCGCCGGCAATGTGTCCAACCAGGGCATGATCCGCGCCGATGATCGATTGACCATCGATACCGGCAGCCTGCTCAACGATCGCGGTGGCATTTCCGCTGGTGGCAATGCCCGCATCACCGCCGTGGAGGACATCCTCAACAACAGCGGCCTGATCCAGGGCGGCAACGTGGCCCTGGTGGCCGGCCGCGACCTGAAGAGTGTCAGCGGTATCGACGTGGCCAGCATCCGTAGTGGTGGCAGCCTGGCACTGGAAGCCGGGCGTGACCTGGCACTGGTCGGTTCGCAGACCAGTGCCCGCGGCAACGCGGCGCTGGAGGCCGGCCGCGACCTCAACCTCACCACGCAGATGCAGGGTGATGGCAGCCTGCGCCGCACCACGCTGGATGTGGGTGGCAGCCTGTCGCTGGATGCCGGCCGCGATCTGAACCTGACGGCGGTGACCGCCAAGGCCGGCGGCAGCGTCCATGCCACGGCCGGCAACGACATCAACCTCAACGCACTGACCACCACCGAGCAGGGCGGCTGGGGCAGCAACCGCTACGTGCGCGAAACCCTCAACGCCAGCGGCATCGAGGCCGGTGGCTCGCTGGGCATGCAGGCCGGGCAGGACGTGAACCTGCAGGCCGCGCAGCTGAAGGCCGGCGACGGCCTGGCCGTGGTGGCCGGGCGCGATCTCAACCTGCAGGCCGAAACCACCACCAACACCAGCCAGCAGCAGAGCCGTGGCAAGCGCTTCTCGCAGACCACGCAGAGCATGGACGAGACCGTGCACGGCACCTCGCTGCAGGCCGGCGGTGACATTGCGCTGGTGGCCGGGCGCGATGCCAACCTCACTGCCACGCAGGTCGGCAGCACCGACGGCGGCATCAGCATTGCCGCTACGCGCGACGTGAATCTGCTGGCGGCACAGGAGGACCACAGCTGGGAGCAGGAGACCACGCGCAAGAAGAAGGGGCTGCTGTCGAGCAAGACCACCACCACTTACGACGCGACCCGGGACAGCTTGGTGGTGGGCACCACGCTCAGCGGCGAGACGGTCACCATCGGCGCCGGACGTGACGTCGTCGCGCAGGCGGCGCAGGTGGCTGCCACCGGTGATGTGGTGGTGGCCGCCACCCGTGACCTGACCATTGGCACGGCCACGTCCACGCACAGCGAAGAACACGACAAGACCGTCAAGCGCTCGGGTGTGTTCGGCGGTGGTGGCTTCAATCTGACCATCGGTCAGAGCAAGCTGGAAAAGGGCCTGGAGATCGAGCAGAGCGCGCCGCAGGGCAGCCTGATCGGCTCAACCGATGGCCGGGTCAGCCTGAGCGCCGGCAACACGCTGCACATCACCGGTTCGGACGTGCTGTCGAAGACCAGTACGCAGCTGGTGGGCGGGCAGGTGGTGATCGACGCGGCACAGGGCACCACCGACGTACACCAGAGCACCAAGCAGAAGAGTGCCGGTATCAACGTCGGCCTGACCGGCGGTGTGGTGGATGCCGCGCTGGCCGCCTACGGTGCGGCCAAGGCCGCCGGCAATGCGCAGGATGATCGTCTGAAGGCGCTGTACGCGGTGCAGGCGGCCAATGCCGCCGCTGGCGTGGGCGGCGCCATGCAGCAGGGTGCTTCCGGCGCCACCGACGGCGTGAGCCTGCGCATCGGCATCGGCGCCTCCAGCTCCAGTGCCAGCCAGACCAGCCACGACCAGTCGGCGGTGGGCAGCACCATCCGCAGCCAGGGCGACGTCAGCATCGTCGCCACCGCCGGTGACCTGAACATCATCGGCAGCCAGGTGAAGGGTGACAACGTGGCGCTGGCCGCGCGGGACAACATCACCCTGCGCAGCGAAGCGGAAGACCATACGCAGTCGTCGAAGAACAAGAGCGGCAGCGGTGAGATCGGCTTCAGCATCGGCGCGCAGACCGGCTGGTACGTGTCGGCCAGCACCGCCAAGGGCAAGGGCAGCGGCAACGGCACCACGCACGTCGAAACCGTGGTGGACGCCGACCGCAACCTGACCGTCATCAGTGGCAAGGACACCACGCTGCAGGGTGCCCAGCTGAGCGGCGACAAGGTGGTGGCCAGCATCGGCGGCAACCTGTCCATCATCAGCGAGCAGGACACCGACGACTACGCCAGCAAGCAGACCCAGGCTGGCGGCACCTTCGTTTACGGCAGCGGCGGCACCGTCAACATCGGCCAGCAGAAGGTCGAGAGCCACCTGCGCAGCGTGCAGGAACAGAGCGGCATCGTTGCCGGCAGCGGTGGCTTCAACATCACCGTGGGCGGCAACACGCACCTGGAAGGCGGTGTGATCGGCAGCACTGCCGACGCCTCGAAGAACCGCCTGGATACCGGCAGCCTGACCGTTGTCGACATCGAGAACGAATCCCGCGCCAAGGCCAGTGGCGGTGGCATCGGCACCGGGCTGGGCAGTGGCGGTGGCATCAGCAACCCGCTGGGCAGCGCGGCCGGCGCAGGGCTGAGCCTGCTGGGCGGTACGAAGAAGAACGACAGCAGCACCACGCATTCGGACATCGCCGCCGGCACGGTGGTGGTGCGCGATGGCAATGAGAGCGCTTTGGCCGGCCTTGATCGCACGGCCACCGGCTTTGATACCGACAGCGCGCTGTCGGCCGTTGACCTGCGCAAGATGCAGGAGCGCGCCGAGGTGATGCAGCTGGGCGGGCAGCTGCTGTTCAAGGGCGTGGGTGACCTGGGCGGCTACCTGAGCCAGAAGGCGGAGACCGAGGAGGGCAAGGCGTTCTGGGCCGACGGCGGCAACGGACGCGCGCTGCTGCACGGCATGGCCGGTGCGGCGATGGCCGCGCTGGGTGGGGCGGATGCACTGAAGGGCGCGGTGAGTGCTGCCGGTGCGGAGAAGGCCAAGATCGCGATCTCGGAATTCCTCGAGAACAACAAGGGCAGCCTGAGCTGGGAGGACTACCAGTCGCTGATGGAAGTCGGCAGCGCGATGGTGGGTGGGGCCCTGGGTGGAAGCACGGGCGCCAACATTGCGGTGACCGGGGATCGGTTCAATCGGCAGCTGCACATCAGTGAGATTGATTTGATTCAGGGCTCCGCGTCTGGATTCGCACAGCGCCTGTGCGGTTGCCGCAATCCAAGCCGCGAGCAGATCGATGCAGCCGAGAAGTCCTTGTCGGAACAGGCCTATCGGCAAGTGCAGTTCGGCGTTGAGGGGCAATGGGATCAAGCTGCGAGTGACTATCTGAGGCAAGTCAGCGCAGGCAGGCTTCTTGAGCCCGATCCGAACAGGCCGGGTAGTGGTTACAGCCCACTGTTCTATGCAACGCCGGGTGAGAAGGCGGATGCTACACAGTACGTCGGCTCATGGAATCTGAGGGCGGACTTCTATAGCAAAAACGGTCTGGATGTGCCCTCGCAAGAGCAGGCAATGGCTGCTGCCATCCAAGATCAAATTGATCGCAAGACGCACGGCAAAGTGCTCATTGGAGGGACGGCTGTCATCACGGCAGCTGGACTGTCGCCGGTTGCGTTGGCCGCTGCGCGTGGCTGCTTAAGCAAGCCAGCTTCCTGCGACGCAATCCTGACCGGAGTGGTTGATGCGGTCGCAAGCGAGGCAACGGGTGGTGCCAGCTTGGTGGTTGGTGCGGGTGCCGCTGCGAAGACTGCCGAGTTGATTGTTGAAAACGTTGCGCGCAAGGCAACAGGGAAAGGGGCAAAAGAACTGGGGCAGCTTGAACTGCCAATCCCAAAGGTAAATGTCGCAAAGGATTTCATTGTAAGTGCCTCAAATATGGGCACTACTCTTCGGTACGGTAACCCAGAGGGCGTGGCAGGGTTGGTTGTCAATGTGGACAAAGCGGGAGTTCTGGGGTTTGAGATCCGCGCAGCGCAGGGTCATCCTCTTTACGAAGCATCGGGCACTGATATGTTTGCTAGCGCTATGCAGCGTCTCGGTGATGAAGGGGTCAAGGTTAAGCAAATTCGTGGGGCATGGGAGTCGGGTACGGATAGTATCAATACTGAAAAATATCTGAAGAACATTTCGGATGGTATGTCGAAGGAGGATGCGGCTCTGAATACCTGGACTGGTCAGCTGTCTCGTAAATATGGTTACAATAAGGTCGAGAAAATTGAAGAAGTCGGCGGAATTATTTATGTCACTTTCGGAAAATAGATCACTGTTGGACGAGATATTGACGGGAAGGTCCCCGAGCTCGGTATTGAATGGAATTCTTGAGAAATCCGAGGCTCTAGATAAGTATGAGCTGGCTGAAATTTTCTTGGAGAAGTTTGATCTCCTGGATAGTCGGGTTCTTCCTGTAATATGGAAGTGGAAGACCGCCAAGTCTTTAAGGGGAATTTCTGATAAGGCATTTGATGAGGCAATCATCATGCATATGAGATCCGCAGGATATGATGTGTGATTCGTAGAATATCTTGGTAACGGCTGGCTCTGAAGTTGAATGACTGGATCGGCCTGGGCGCTCTACGAATTGGGGCGGGGATTTATATTGTCTATTGTCAGTGGATGCGCTATTTCTAGGTTCAGTGAGTAAATGATATGAAGTCCTGAGCCTGATAATTTGGTGGCCATCGGCGCTGATTATTAGCGTAAAGCTCTTCGGGAGCTTCGGTCACAGTTGAAGTTTCCAGTTGCAATTGATCTTGCGGCTAGGAAAGCCACTTCTTCGATCTGAACAGCCGGTACAAAACAGGGGGGAGGCAGTCAGATCTGAAGGTGGTGGCTAGCATCGGCGGGAACCTGTTCATCATCAGCAGGACACCGACGACTACGCCTGCAGGCAATCGAGAACGAATCCCGCGCCAAGGCCAGTGGCGGTGGCATCGGCACCGGGCTGGGCAGTGGCGGTGGCATCAGCAACCCGCTGGGCAGCGCGGCCGGCGCAGGGCTGAGCCTGCTGGGCGGTACGAAGAAGAACGACAGCAGCACCACGCATTCGGACATCGCCGCCGGCACGGTGGTGGTGCGCGATGGCAATGAGAGCGCTTTGGCCGGCCTTGATCGCACGGCCACCGGCTTTGATACCGACAGCGCGCTGTCGGCCGTTGACCTGCGCAAGATGCAGGAGCGCGCCGAGGTGATGCAGTTGGGCGGGCAGTTGCTGTTCAAGGGCGTGGGTGACCTGGGCGGCTACCTGAGCCAGAAGGCGGAGACCGAGGAAGGCAAGGCGTTCTGGGCCGACGGCGGCAACGGACGCGCGCTGCTGCACGGCATGGCCGGTGCAGCGATGGCCGCGCTGGGTGGTACCGATGCGCTGAAGGGCGCAGTGAGTGCTGCCGGCGCGGAGAAGGCCAAGAAGGCGATTTCGGATTACCTGGAGAACAACAAGGGCAGCCTGAGCTGGCAGGACTACCAGTCGCTGATGGAAGTCGGCAGCGCGATGGTGGGTGGGGCGCTGGGTGGAAGCACGGGCGCCAACATTGCGGTGACCGGGGATCGGTTCAATCGGCAGCTGCACCCGGATGAGGTGAAGTGGATCAACATGAATGCTGCCGCGTTCGCCGCCCAGGAGGGTATCAGCGAAGCAGAGGCGGTACGCAGGCTGACCACGGAGGGTGCCGCGCGTGTGGATGCAAAGGTCAACCGGTTGGTAGGCGCCGAGAACGTTGATTTCGAAGCCACTGAATTCCTGAGCAAGATGGGCGGGGCGTACGGGTTCGGCGCGACGGAGGCTGAGTACAACAACATCAACCTCTATGGCAAAGAGCTGCTCAACAACGATGCGATGTACGGGCAGGTCATCGGATCTCTGCTGTCCTCCGGCGTATCCAAGGATTCCCTGCAGCTCCAGTTCTATGATCTGAACAACCTGCGCGGAACGAAGATCCTGGGTCGAGATGGTTGGTCGATGCTGGGGACCTTCAGTGGCGACATTGGCGCCGCTGGTAGCGTGATCGCCAGCGTAGCCAAGGGCGACGGCAACGGTGCTGCCATCGGCGCAGCGACCTTCCTGATCCCGGTGCGGTTGCCTGGGGCGAAGATCGTTGGTGAAGTAGGTGCGGACATCGCGGGGGCGGCGACCAAGCAGGGTGTGCTTCGGTCTGAGGAGATCCTGAAGTCGGTTCAGAATGCTGGTGTTGACGCAGTTGCAGAGAGGGGTACAAAAGAAGTTCCGAAACTTGTCGAAGGGGCTCATTCACTTGTAGGCGCCAATCGTGCGGTTATTGATCCACGCAAGCTCACAGACTATGCATTGAATCGAGATCATGCGGTTGGTGGTAACAAGGCTCGTGTTTTCGAATCGGTACTCGGCTTTACGAAGGATAATTCTGATCTGCTGATGAAGCAGCTGCAGGAGGGGGTGATGAAAAATATACCAACTCCAGGGAAGGTTGATCAGTATGGCGCTCGGTTTACTGTCGATATCCCTGTTGTAGGGCCGAAAGGGAGCGGGGTCGTTAGAAGTGGATGGATCTATAAGCCTGGCTCAGATACTCCAGAGATGACAACAATATTTGTGAAGTAATTTTTATGAATTTAGGGATAAATGAGGTTGTACGGCTGTTGGAGGATATTCCTTCGGCGGGAATTTATCGTGGCAGTATCGGGGTGGTAGTTGCCGTATTCTCCGAGCCAGAGGAGGCTTATGAGGTTGAGTTCTGCGATGGGGATGGCGCCTCAATTGCGCAGATTGCACTGAGGCCAGCGCAGTTTGAGGTCATGAGGCGATGATCCATGCTCTAATGAATCTTTCACAGTCGATCTTGGTCGAAAGGCTGGCGCAGATTTTCTAAGCGGCCTATGCGGGGTTATGGAGGGTAGGGCGAGATAATGGAATTTTTCAGCTCGATGCCCCTAGGCTGAATGATTGCTTGATCAGCATACTTTGTGCTCCTGATATTTGTGCTCCGGAAGGGGTGAGGGATGGTAATAATTTTTACGATGAGATGCTGCGAAAAGGAGTTCTAGGCTTAATGATGGGAGCTTATAATTATTATTCGATGTCGGGCCTGTGCTAGGAGAGGGATGACGCCTCGAAGAACCGCCTGGATACCGGCAGCCTGACCGTTGTCGACATCGAGAACGAATCCCGCGCCAAGGCCAGTGGCGGTGGCATCGGCACCGGATTGGGCAGCGGCGGCGGCATCAGCAACCCGCTGGGCAGCGCGGCCGGCGCAGGGCTGAGCCTGCTGGGCGGTACGAAGAAGAACGACAGCAGCACCACGCACTCGGACATCGCCGCCGGCACGGTGGTGGTGCGCGATGGCAATGAGAGCGCTTTGGCCGGCCTTGATCGCACGGCCACCGGCTTTGATACCGACAGCGCGCTGTCGGCCGTTGACCTGCGCAAGATGCAGGAGCGCGCCAAGGTGATGCAGTTGGGCGGGCAGTTGCTGTTCAAGGGCGTGGGTGACCTTGGCGGCTACCTGAGCCAGAAGGCGGAGACCGAAGAAGGCAAGGCGTTCTGGGCCGACGGTGGCAACGGACGCGCGCTGCTGCACGGTATGGCCGGTGCAGCAATGGCCGCGCTGGGTGGTGCCGATGCGCTGACGGGCGCAGTGAGTGCTGCCGGTGCGGAGAAGGCCAAGATCGCGATCTCGGACTTCCTGGAGAGCAATAAGGGCAGCCTGAGCTGGGAGGACTACCAGTCGCTGATGGAAGTGGGCAGCGCGATGGTGGGTGGGGCGCTGGGTGGAAGCACGGGCGCCAACATCGCGGTGACCGGGGATCGGTTCAATCGGCAGCTGCACATCAGTGAGATCGATCTGATTCAGGACTCCGCGTCTGGATTCGCACAGCGTCTCTGCGGTTGCCGCAATCCAAGCCGCGAGCAGATCGATGCAGCCGAGAAGTCCTTGTCGGAACAGGCCTATCGGCAGGTGCAGTTCGGCGTTGAGGGTAATGGGATCAAGCCGCGAGCGACTATCTGAGGCAAGGGGGTTAACGGAGATGATGTTGTTATCTTTGTGGCGAAGGAGTCACGCGGTAAGATGGCGGCTGGAGATATTGTTGCGGCGATCAAGTCGTCTCGGCAGCAGGTCAATAATTTCGGATTATGATAACGAAAGACAGTCTTGGAATATTTTGGGCCATTCCAGGCCAATCTAGTCGTGTTGTTTATCAGGATGAGGTGTGCGGAATTATTTTCTACGGGTATTGGGGTTGTGGTTCCATTGGCGAATTTGGCAAGCATATTGCCTCGTTTGAGGACATATGGAGTGGTCGCGTCGACGTGAGATTCAGGGAGTGGGAGGGGCAGGGTGTGAGCAATTTGTCCGCCGAAGTTAAGATAAACTCCTGGCCCGATGATGGCGAGTGGTTGATATGCATTAGGCGATCACTGGAATGGTTTGTTGAGGGGGGAGCAATCATTTCCTGGTGCGGATCGGAACTGAGTAGCCCCTCCTTGGATGTGTTCTCATCAGTGGGTGGCTCTGGTTCGGTATATGCCGCATATAGTGAACATATCGGTTTTGCTTGTGGTTCGGGATTGAATTGTGAGTATCAGGACGTAGGTCCTTCGGACCTTGAACGTTTTAATGGGCTTGTTTTGGGCTCTGTGTAGATCTACTCAGCGTAGCGCTCGGCGTTTCCTCTGCACGCCCAAGGTGCGTGACAATAGTGTTATCCGTTCAAGGATGCATGACATTGCTCAGGCGCGGACTCGCTAAGCGGCGACAGGGGGGGCAGCATCGGCTGCAACCTATCCATCATCAGCGGGCGGAACACCGACGACTAAGTCGGCAAGCAGACCCAGGCTGGCGGCACTTTCGTGTACGGCAGCGAGCGCTGGAGGAGGCGGCAACATCTGAGCTTTGTCGCCAAGCGTGGATGCCTTCAGCTCTGTTCCTAGTCAGGTGTGGCAGCACCAGAGCGCCGTTGACGACCCATGGAGTGGAATGTTGAGGGGTGTTGTTGGCAGAGCATGTTCCGATAAATTAAAGTTAATTGACGAGGTGGTAATGGCTCTCAAGGGGGCGCGAGTGAAAGATAAGAGTTCATTGGCTATCGATTTCTCGGAGCGTGTTGGAGTGCCCATTGATAGGCGTTATCTGTCTGATTTTTTCGACGCCATGAATGCGCGCATCAAGGGAGAAGGTTCATACTTCATTCTTAAGACGGACGGAGATAGGGTCGGTGCAAGGCTGACGTTCGTTTTTTGTGATCGTGCAAGGGATGTTGTGCTGAGGAGGGATACTTCCAGCATTGAGGACGGCATGATGCACATGTTTGCTGGCCTGGAAGAAGCAGGCGGCTACGTTTGATTAGGTCAAGTAGCAGATAAGCCGGCGCTTCACCTGAAGCGCCCTTGGCGTACTGGTTGGATGGCGTCCCGGCTTGTCTTGATATTGGAATGTGGGCCGTGCATATCGCTGATTCGGAGGGCCTTATCAATCCATCCCCGGGGTCATGCGGTGAATGTGGTGGTGCAGGACACACCCGGGACAACCCGCAGAGCAGACTTGCATCGCAGAACTTGGCCGGCCTGGGCAGTGCGAAGAAAATGACAGCACCACCACCGGTACTCATACTGCCGCCGGCCGGGTGGCTGCGGAGTCCAAATGAGGGTCGAAGCAGGCTTTGATCTAACGGCCATCGAGCTTGACGCCCATGTCCATTGGGGCGTCGATCCAAGACGAACCCATCCAGAGCCACCGTGATCCCCCTCTTCATCACAACGGGCTACGATGACCCGGTTCCGGATCGAAGGAGTGGCCATGAATTCCCCCTTGTCTCCCCTGTTGTCGGCGGTTGGACGTAGCTGGTGGATCCTCCTGCTGTATGGCCTGGTCGCTCTCGGCTTCGGCATCGTCGCCATCGGCTGGCCATTGTCGGCGGCCATGGCATTGGCCTGGACGCTGGGCGTGATGGCCATCGTTGAAGGTGTCATCAGCCTGTTCGCACTGATCAGCGGCGGCAGTGGTGCATCGCGCGGCTGGCTTGCGCTGTACGTCATTGCTTCGCTGGGCTTCGGCATCCTGGCGGTGATCAATCCGCTGGCCACGGCCAGCGTGCTGGTGCTGTTCCTGGCGGCGTGGCTGCTGGTGGCCGGCATCTATCGCATCGTGTTCGCGATCCGCGTGCGCAAGCAGATCCAGGGCGAGTGGCTGCTGATCGTCAGTGGCGTGCTGGCGGTGGTGCTGGGCCTGTTGTTTGCGGCCAACCCGTATGCCGGCGTGGCGGTGACCACGCTGTGGATCGGTATCGGCAGCCTGCTGTACGGACTACTGCAGGTGCTGGTGGCGTTCAAGCTGCGGAAGCTGAAGTGAGGGCTGCGCTTGCGCTGCTGCTGGCGGCGGCGCTGGTGCTGACCGGATGCATGCCGGGCGCTACGCCCGGTACGTTGGCAGGCAAAGATCATGCGCCACGCCCCGGCGTGGAAGTGCGCCTGAGTGCGGTCGATGCGGCGGGCAAGGGTACGCCGGCGCAGTGGCAGGGCGAGACCCTGGCCCTGCGCGAGCCGCCGATTGCCGGCAGTGCCGACATCGCCGATGTGCGCTATGTGCTGGACGCCGGCCAGCAGCCCGGCTTGCAGATCCGCTATCGGCCGGAGGCGCATCAGCGCATCCACGATGGCACCGCGGCAATGGTGGGCCAGCGTGCGGCGCTCAGCGTGGATGGTCGCGTGCTGATGGTGGCGACGGTGCAGGGGCCGTTCGGCGAATCGATGATGCTGAGCGGCTTGTCCAGCGTTGCCGAGGCGCGGGAGCTGGCCAGGCACATCACGGGCGAGTGACGGGCGCGCCAACAACCCCGCGCTGCGCGCGGAGGTCGACCCAGGTCGACCGCTACCGGGCGAACCGCGCTTCGATCTCTTCCAGCGACTTGCCCTTGGTTTCCGGCAGCCAGAACGCGGCCACCAGGAAGAACACGAAGGTGCACGCCGCCCAGAACACGAACATGCTGGCGTAGCCGTAGTGGCCCACGGTGGGCAGGAAGATCGCGGCGATGGTGGTCGACACGAACTGGTTGATCAGCAGCGCGATGCTCATGCCATTGGAGCGGATGCGGTTCGGCATCAGCTCCGACAGCGCCAGCCACACGCATACGCCGGGGCCGACCGCGAAGAACGCGACGAACACCAGGATGCAGGCGGCCACTGCCCAGCCGTGTGCCGGTGGCGGCACCGGGCCGATGCGGGCCTGTTCGATGCGTAGCGGCGCCTGCGCTGCAGCGGCCGGGTCGGCGAAGGGGTTCAGATGGAGTTTACGGAAGAACGCGCCGATCACACTGTCCGGCTGCACGGTGCCGGCGCGCTCGATTCGCAGCTCGCGATCAATCAGGTTGTCGCTGCGCAGGGCACGCACATTGGTGAAGTCACCGTAGGCGTAGGAGACGGTCAACTGCATCGGCCGGCCTTCGCTGTCGATGCCAGCGCCCAAGCGATGCCACTGCGCATCGTCCAGTACCAGCTGCAGGCCATCGCCGCTGACCGCCGCCTGCAGCTGCGGCTGCACGTCGGTGCGACCGCGCTCGGCCTGGAAGAACAGTGTCGCCGCTGCCAGCAGGGCCACGCAGATGCCGCCACTGCCAAGCATCAGCAGGAACTTGCGGCCTTTGCGGTCGACCAGCAGCAGCGCGACCACGGTCATCACCGCGTTGAGCAGCTTGATCGCCACGTCGGCGCCGTTGGCCACCGAGCCGGACAGGCCGGCCTGGTTGAGGATGTTCACCGCGTAGGCCAGCACCGAGTTGATGCCGGTGGCCTGGGTGCAGGCCAGGACCACGCAGGCGAGCACGAACGGCACCACATAGCGGCGACTGAGCAGCGGGTCGCGCTTGCCGCTGCTGCTGCTCGATTCCGGCGCCTGGATCTGTGCGAGCGTCGGCTCGACCTCCGAAGCGGGCAGCACGCGCTGCAGGCTGCGGCGGGCATCATCGATGCGGCCGCGACGCACCAGCCAGCGCGGCGATTCGGACAGCCAGAAGATGCCGGCGCAGAACAGCAGGCCCGGTGCCAGGCAGGTCCAGAAGATGGTGCGCCAGGCGTGGTCCTTCACCGCAAACAGCTCCTGCGCCTGCTGCGCCACCGGCAGTGAGCGCACGGCTTCAGTGGCGGCATCCACCGCATGCGCGTGATAGAGGCCGATCAGCGCCGCCAGCACCAGGCCAACGGTCAGCAGCAGCTGGAACATGGCCGCGCCGCGGCCGCGTCGTTCGGGGCTGAGCACTTCGGCCAGGTACAGCGGAATCACCACGCCGATCAGGCCGCCACTGATGCCCTGCAGCAGCCGGCCGAGCAGCAGGGGCGTGTAGCCGGACGCCAGTGCCATGATCGGGATCGAGGCGGTGAACAGCAGGCCGGCCAGCAGCATCGCACCGCGGCGCCCGATCAGGTCGGCGACCATGCCGGCGAACAGCGAGGACAGCACGCTACCGAGCAGCACCGCAGCCACGACAAAACCGAGTTGCTGGCTGCTGAGCTGCCAGGCGTGACTGGCGGTCGCTTCTAAATAGGGCAGGGCGCCAGCGATGATGCCGATGTCGATGCCGTACAGCAGGCCACCGAGGCCGCCGATGAAGAGCAGGTAACGTACGGGCCAGCGCGGAGCGGTGCTTGCGGTCATCGGCAGTTCCTGTGGTAGCGCCGGGCCATGCCCGGCGACGGTTCGTCGCAGATTGCTTTCTGTAGAGTCGAGCCATGCTCGACTGCTCTTCGTTCCGATATCGAGGTTCCCTGCACCGCGCGCTGCGCGGTGAGTCGAGCATGGCTATGCCGATCGTCCTGATCGGCACCCTCCGGGCCGTCGCAAGCGACGTTGGCAATGGCTCCTGCCATTGCCTTCGGCTCTACAAAAACGCAGATATCAGGCGTTTGCGGCGTTTAAATCAACTACCCGCCCGCCCACCACCACCTGCTGCAGGCGCAGTTCGGCATCCAGCACCACCAGGTCGGCGCGGGCGTCGGGCGCGATGCGGCCGCGATCGCCCAGGCCCAGGTAATCGGCCGGGAAGGTGGAAACACGTTGCGAGGCATCGGCCAGCTCCAGGCCGACGCGCACCAGGTTGCGCAGTGCCTGATCCATGGTCAGCGCACTACCGGCCAGCGAGCCGGTCGCCAGGCGCACGCAGCCGCCGCACTTGTGCACGCGCTGCTCGCCCAGCGCGTACTCGCCGTCGGGCATGCCGGTGGCGGCGGTGGCGTCGGTCACCGCGTACAGGCGCGGGATCGCGCGCGCGGCCAACCGGATCACGCCGGGATGGATGTGCTGCAGGTCGGGAATGATCTCGGCGTACTGCGCATGTGCCAGCGCCGCCGCCGCAATGCCCGGGCGATAGTGATCGACGCCGGTCATGCCGTTGAACAGGTGGGTGAAGCCGGAGGCACCGGCCTGCAGCGCGGCCACGCCTTCCTCGTAGGTGCCAGCGCTGTGGCCGAGCTGCACGCGGATGCCCATTGCCGAAAGCGCGGGAATCAATGCGGTGTGCTCGCCGATCTCCGGTGCCAGCGTCATTACCCGGATCGGAGCCAGTGCGTGCAGCTGCTGCACCAGCGCCAGCGTCGCCTCGATCGTACGATTGGGCTGCGCACCCAGACGCTGCGGGCTGATGAACGGTCCTTCCAGATGCACACCGACGATGCTGGCGGCGTCTGCATCGGGTGCCGCCATGGTGGCGGCCACGCCCTGCAGCGCGTGCTCGATCTCGTCCAGCCCGGCGGTCATGGTGGTCGCCAGCAGCGTGGTGGTGCCGAAGCGCAGATGGGTGCGGGCGATGGTGCGTGCCACGTCGCCGCCCTGCATCAGGTCCACGCCGGCCGCGCCATGCACATGCAGGTCGATGAAGCCGGGCAGGATCACCGGCAGCTGCAGGTCGTCAGCACCGCTGTGGTCATCCACCTGCAGCTGGCGCACCTGCGAATCGAAGTGGACGTGGCCGCGCCGCCAACCCAGCGGGGTGAGGATGCGGCCATGCAGGGTGCGGGTGTCAGTCATGCGGCGGGCTCGGCGATGATCACTTCGATGCCCAGCCGTTGCAGTCCCTCACGGGTTGCGTCGTCGATGCCTGCATCGGTGATGATGGCGTGGATCTGATCCAGCAGGGCGATGCGGTGCAGGCTGACGCGGCCGAACTTGGAGGCGTCGGTCAGCACCACGATACGGCGCGCGCGCTCGACCATTCGGTGGTTGAGGCGGGCTTCGGCTTCATCGTGGGTGGTCAGACCGAACTGCAGATCCAGGCCATCCACGCCCAGGAACAGGGTGTCGAAGCTGTACGAGTTGAGGCTGGCTTCGGCCTGGCTGCCCTGCAGTGACAGCGACTGCTGGCGCAGCAGCCCACCGGTCAGCAGCACGGTGATGCCGGCCGCATTGGCCAGTTCCCAGGCGATGTTCAGGCCGTTGGTCATCACCGTCACGTCGCGATGCGCGCGCAGGTGGCGGGCCAGGGTCATCGTGGTCGAGCCGGAATCGATGATGATGTTGTCGCCGGGCTGTACCAGGCGCGCGGCGCGCGCACCGATCGATTCCTTCAGCGGCAGGTTCAGCGCGTCCTTCTCGTGGATGTCCTGTTCCTGTGGCGGCGTGCGCACCAGAGTGGCGCCGCCGTGGGTGCGGTTGGCCAAGCCCTGCGACTCAAAGTGGGTCAGGTCGGCCCGGATCGTCACCGCCGACACGCCGAAGCGCTCGACCAGATCGGCCACCTGCACCGAGCCGTGCTCGATCAGCAGCTGCAGGATCTGTTGCCGGCGGGAGCGGGTGTTGCGCATGGCCATTCTCGGTTTCGCGGGAAAAGGTAGAGATTAGCCGTTCGCAAGAACGGCGGTAGCCGAACCTGCGCTCTGCGCGCGGGTTCCGGCCTGGTTGGTGCTGCAGGCGCGGGCGTATTCGCCCAGGCACAGGCCGATACGGTGCTGTACCAGCGCGGTGGGCGTGTTGGCCAGGGTGCCCTCGCGCACCGCGCGGTACTGCTCCGGCAGGTACTGGCTGAGCAGCACCAGCGGCGGCGCGTGCTGTTCCAGGTTGCCGAACAGGGTCTGCACCGCCTGTACCAGCGCCGGTTCGCCCCAGTAGTAGCGGCAGCGGTCGCTGAAGGAATAGCTGCGTAGCAGGCGCAGCGCCGCCTCATCGCCCTGGTAGTAGGACTGCCAGTACTTCGGCTGCGCCAGCATCACCTCGTCCAGCACCTGCGGCAGGCGCGAGCACTGTGCGGCCGGCAGCAGCTCGGCCTCGATCGCGGCCAGCGCGAACAGCGCTTCGCGGTAGGCGAAGGTGGCGGCCGGGCCGACCTTGAGGATGGCGAAGTGGTCGCGCACCAGTGCATGCAGGCCGCTTTCGCGCTGGTAGTCAGTGGAATGCGCTTCGAACACGATGCGCGGCTGCTGTTCGAGGAAGCCAGCCAGCGTGCTGGCAGCGGCCGCGTCGTACTCGTGCACGCTGCTGTGGTCGAAGTCCACGCCCGGCTGCACCACCATCGCAATCACGCGCTGCCACGCCTCGCGCAGCTGTGGCGTATCGAACGCCTGCTGGTGGATGGCCAGGGTCTGCGCGGCGGCGGCCGGCGTGGTCACCTGCAAGCCTTCGGCCAGCGAGGCTTCGCCACCGGGAATCGGCACTTCGGTACCGATCACGTAGACCGGCGGCGGCAGGCCGTGCTCGGCGGCGGTGCGCTCGGCGATTTCGGCCAGCTCGGCCGAACGCGCGGCGACGATGGCATCGGGCAGCGGCACCGGGTCATCGGCGCAGGACATGCTGCAGTCGAGGTGGATCTTGTGGAAGCCGGCGGCGACGTAGGCTTCGATCAGCACGCGCGCATGGGTCATCGCTTCGGCCGCCGGGCGCTTCTGCCAGGCATTCGGGCCGAGGTGGTCACCACCCAGGATCAGTCGTTCGCGCGGGAAGCCTTCCTCGTCGGCCAGGGTGCCGACGTAGTCGCGGTACTGCGGTGGGGTCATGCCGGTGTAGCCGCCGAACTGATCGACCTGGTTGGAGGTGGCCTCGATCAGCAGCACGGTGCCATGTGCCAGCGCCACGTGCATGGCCGCGCGCAGCACCTGCTCGTTGCTGCAGCAGACGCTGTACAGGCCGACGTTGGCGCCGGCGCGGTGGGAGGCAAGCAGGGTCTGCAACGGGGACATGGTCAGGCTCCGGACATCAGGAAAACGAGGGTTGGCAGGCGAGCAGGGCAGCACCACGTGCGCCGCCGGCATCGCCGAAGCGTGGCGGCACGATCGGTGGCACCTGCACGCCCTTGAACAGATGGGCGGCGATGGCGGCGGGCAGGTGCTCGTACAGCGGCGCATACTGCGAGAGACCGCCGCCGAGCACGATCACGTGCGGGTCCAGCGCCAGCACCAGCGCGGCCAGGCTGTGGCCGAGCAGGTCGCGATGGATGTCCAGCGCCTTGCGCGCGCGGGCGTCGCCGGCTTCGGCCAATGCAATCACCGCGCTGGCATCGGCGGCGCTGCCACCGAGGTGGCGTTCGATCATCGCCACGCCGCTGCCGGACACATAGCGCTCCACGCAGCCCTGCAGGCCACAGGCGCAGTCGATCAGCGGCAGGCCGTGGCGCTGCAGCAGATGACCGGGCACGCTCCAGTGGCCCCATTCGCCGGCCAGGCCGTTGAAGCCGGACAGCAGGCGGCCGTGCAGGCAGAAACCACCACCCGCGCCGGTGCCGAGGATGGCACCGAACATGCTGGGATAGCCGTCGGCGGCACCGCCGTGTGCTTCCGACAGGGCGAAACACTGCAGGTCGTTGCCGAAATGCAGCGGCCGCTGCAGGCGCGCCTGCAGGTCGGCGGCCACGCTGTGCCCGGTCAACGCAGGCACGTTCGCGCTCAGCTGGCGGCCGCTGCGGCGATCACGCACGCCGGGTAGAGCGATGCCGATGGCCGCATCACTACGGCCCAGCGCGGCATCGGCCTCGGCGACCAGGGTCACCACCGCCTGCAGGAAACCGTCGTAGTCGCCCTGCGGCGTGGCCACGCGGCGGCGCCAGGTGACCTGCATCGCCGCATCGCACGCCACCAGCTCGATCTTGGTGCCGCCGATGTCGATGCCGTAGCAGGCGTGGGCGATCAGCTCAGCCATGGTGGATGGTGACGCCCTTGACCACGCGGTTGACGGTGCCATCCGGGAACGGATTGTCCGGGGTCAGGCCGAGTGCGGCCGAGCGCTGCAGCGCGAACAGCTGCGCAAAGCCCAGCCACACCGGTGCCAGCCACGGATCATCCAGTGCCGGTACGGTGAGGGTGTACTCGTCGTCCGCACCGATGTCCGAATGCGGGCCGATCGCCAGTACCTGGCCGGCCACGCCATCGCGGCGCAGTTCTTCCAGCAGGTCCTGTTCGTAGCGGCGCGCCAACGGCTGCACGCTGCGCAGCACCACCACCAGGGTGTTGCCGTCCAGCGTCGACTTCGGGCCATGGCGGAAGCCCAACGGCGTATTGGCCAGCGCCAGCACGCGGCCGGCGGTCAGTTCCAGCACCTTCAGCGCGCACTCGCGTGCCAGCGCTTCCAGCGGGCCGCTGCCGAGGTAGATGATGCGGTTGAACGGGCGTTGCGCCAGCGCCGCCACCGGTGCATCCCACTGCGCCTGGCCTTCGCGGGCCAGCGCGGCGATCTGCTTCAGGCGCGCCACGCGCGCATCCCACGGCGAACGATCGAACACGGTTAGCGCGGCCAGCAGCATGCAGGTCAGGCTGCTGGTCATGGCGAAGGCACGGTCGCAGCTGGCCGAGGGCATCAGCAGGGTGCAGGTATCGGCACGGCCGGCGCCACGTCGGGCCAGTTCGCCATCGGCATTGCAGGTGATGTCGAGGAAGCGCGCGTCATCCACGTCGCTGCGCACGCGGTCGACTGCCGCCACGCTCTCCGGGCTGGAACCGCTGCGGCCGAACGAGACCAGCAGGGTCGGGCGGTCGCGCTGCAGGTACAGCGCCGGGTGGGTCAGCAGGCTGGTGGTGTGCACCACGCGCACATCGGCTGGCCACTGCGCGTTGATCGCATCGGCCACCATCTCGGCAATGAAGCCGGAGCTGCCGGCGCCGGTGAACAGCACGCGCTGGTTGGGATCGTTGAGGCTGTCGCCAAGGAAGGCCTGCAGGCGGTCGCGGGCACGCGACAGGTCCTGTGCGAGGGCGTCCCACAGCGCGGGCTGCTGGGCGATTTCGGTAGCGGTATCGGCTCCGCCAAGGCGCTGCCAGGCGGACACATCGGAAAGCAGGGTGACGTCCATTCGGAGGTTCCAGTTGGGCCAGCGCACGATCTGTGTTTTCTTTCGAAATGTCAAATACCGAAAGTAAAAAGAAAGAAAAAGGACTGGCGCCTTTTCCACGGGCGGGTGCCTCGGGAAAACGAAAGGCGTGGGCAAATGCCGTATCGCACAACGCTTAACAGGGGTCTGCAAGCGCTTACACAAAGTATTGCAACGCAACAACTTTCGTTTCAAGGGAATATATCTTCCTTTTTCCTTTCAATTTGTTGACATCTTTCGAATCGCTGCCCTAGAGTCGGCCCAACCGCTTTCGAAACGCCCGGTGAACGGGTTGGGAGTCCGTGTGGAAATCTGCGTTCGTCGCTCGCCGCTGATGCTGGCCCTGTTGCCGGCATTGATGTTGGCGTCCATGCCGGCCCAGGCCGAGCCGGTCGGCAACCTGCGTTCGGTCAGCGCCAGCGCCAGCCGCGACGGCGTGCAGGGCTGGGACCTGCAGACCGACAAGGGCGCGCGCATCCGCATCGAATTGCCGGCCACCGACATCATCCGCGTGCAGGCTGGCCGCAACGGCAAGCTCACCGGTGCAGGCGACAAGGCCGCGCCGATCGTACTGCCGCAGCCCAAGGCGAACGTGCAGGCGCAGCTGGAAGAAGACGCGCAGGAAATCCGCGTGCGCACCGATGCACTGGTGCTGCATGTGCAGCGGCAACCGCTGCGCCTGCGCCTGGAGCGCTTGGACAACGGTCAGCCCACCGCGCTGTGGCAGGAACTGCAGCCGCTGGACCTGGATGCCAAGCAGAGCGTGCAGGTGCTGTCCTCGCAGGCCGATGAAGGCTATTACGGTGGTGGCCAGCAGAATGGCCGTTACCAGTTCAAGGGCCGCGAGCTGGAAGTGTCCTATTCCGGCGGCTGGGAAGAGGGCGACCGCCCCAGCCCGGCCCCGATGCTGCTGAGCAGCCGCGGCTGGGGCATGCTGCGCAACACGTGGAGCGATGGCAGCTACGACCTGCGCGAGGCTGACCAGGCCACGCTGCTGCACCGCGAAGACCGCTTCGATGCGTACTACTTCGTCGGCGCCGATCTGCCGAAACTGATCGAGCGCTATACCCAGCTGACCGGCCGCCCGAACATGGTGGCGCGCTGGGCGCTGTCCTACGGCGATGCCGATTGCTACAACGACGGCGACAACAGCAAGAAGCCCGGCACCGTGCCCGAAGGCTGGAGCGACGGCCCGACCGGCACCACCCCGGATGTGATCGACAGCGTGGCCAAGCAGTACCGCGCCAACGACATGCCCGGTGGCTGGATCCTGCCGAACGATGGTTACGGCTGCGGTTACAAGCAGTTGCCGGAAACAGTGAAGGGCCTGGCCGGCTATGGTTTCCGCACCGGCCTGTGGACCGAGAACGGTGTCGACAAGATCGCCTGGGAAGTGGGCAAGGCCGGCAGCCGCGTGCAGAAGCTGGATGTGGCCTGGACCGGCAAGGGCTACCAGTTCGCGATGGACGCCAACCGCCAGGCATTCAACGGCATCCTCGACAATTCCGATTCGCGCCCGTTCCTGTGGACGGTGATGGGCTGGGCCGGCATCCAGCGCTATGCCGTGGCCTGGACCGGCGACCAGAGCAGCAGCTGGGATTACATCCGCTGGCACGTGCCGACCCTGGTCGGCTCGGGCCTGTCCGGCATGGCCTACGCCAGCGGCGATGTCGATGCGATCTTCGGTGGCAGCGCCGAGACCTTCACCCGCGACCTGCAGTGGAAGGCCTTCACCCCGGTGCTGATGGGCATGAGCGGCTGGTCGTCGAATGCGCGCAAGCACCCGTGGTGGTACGACGAGCCCTACCGCAGCATCAACCGCGACTACCTGAAGTTGAAGATGCGCCTGACCCCTTACATGTACGGGCTGGTGCACGAGGCTGCGCAGAGCGGTGCACCGCCGGTGCGGGGCCTGATGTGGGACAACCCGCGCGATCCGCATGCGCAGGATGAAACCTACAAGTACCAGTTCCTGCTCGGCCGCGACCTGCTGGTGGCGCCGGTGTACCGCAGCCAGGCGGCCAGCCGTGGCTGGCGCCGCGACATCCATCTGCCGGCTGGTGGCTGGATCGACTACTGGGATGGCCGCCGCGTGCAGGCCGCCGCCGACGGTCGCCAGCTCGACCGCCAGGTGGACCTGGCCACGCTGCCGGTGTTCGTGCGTGCCGGTGCGATCCTGCCGATGTACCCGTCGATGCTGTTCGACGGCGAAAAGCCGCTGGATGAAGTGACGTTCGACCTGTACCCGCAGGGCGAGTCGCAGTACACGCTGTACGAAGACGATGGCAACACCCGCCGCTACCAGCAGGGTGAATCGAGCACGCAGCAGATCCGCGTGCAGGCACCTGCGCAAGGCAGTGGTGCGGTACAGGTGCAGATCGACGCGGTGCAGGGCCAGTACAACGGCCAGCTGGCGCAGCGTCGCTATGGCCTGCGCGTGCTCAGCCGCCAGGCGCCACGCGCGGTGCAGGCTGGTGGTCGCGCGCTGCCGGCGCTGGCCGATGCGGCGGCGTTCAACAACGCCAGCGAAGGCTGGTACTTCGATGCCAAGGAGCGCCGTGGCACCGTGCATGTGCGCACCGCCGCGCAGGACATCCGCCAACCGCTGCAGTTGCAGCTGGACTTCGCGGTGGCCGTCGCTGCTGCCGACGATGCCTATCCGGCCGCGCCGGTGCTGGGCCGCGAACTGCCGGCCGACAGCCTGCTGGTGGTCAACCGCCCGGCCGAAGAGCCCGGCCATGCGCTGGAAAATGCCTTCGACGACGATCCGGGCACCTGGTTCCGAAGCGTGCGCAACCAGGCCGTGCGCACCGGTGCACATGAGTGGGTGATCGGCTTCGGCGAGCGCAGGATGATCGACGGCATCGACATCGCACCGCGCAACGACAAGAACTGGAAGCACGGCCAGGTCCGCGACTATGAGGTCTACCTGGGCGACAGCAATGGCGAGTGGGGCGAGCCGATCGCCCGTGGCCGCCTGCAGTTGAAGGAAGGCGTGCAGCGCATCGACTTCCCGGCCCACGCCGGTCGCCTGCTGCGTTTCCGTGTGCTGAGCGTGCAGAACCCAGAGGGTGATGGCGCCAGCAGCACCGACCCGATGGTTACCGCCGCACAGGGCAGCGCCCGCGCCTTCGATGCATTGCAGCCGCGCGACGTCGGCCCGATCGCGCTGTCCACCTTCCACATCCTCGAACACCAGGAACCGGAGCGTCCGGCCCGGCAGCGCTATCTCTCCGAGCTGCCGGTGCCGGCCGCGCTGGCCAGCCAGCTGCGCACCGACCAGTCCTTCCGTGGCGACGCCGGCATGCGCATGAACGGCCTGCAGTTCCGTCGTGGCCTGGGCGTCGGCGCCAACAGCCGCATCGACCTGCGCCTGCAGGGCGGCTGGCACCTGCTGCGTGCCGATCTCGGCATCGACGACGCCTGCCGCAGCGCCGGTGGCCTGCAGTTCCAGGTCTGGGGTGACAACCGCCTGCTGTACGACAGCGGCCTGGTGAAGGCGCCCGGCGTGGTCAAGCCGGAGCTGGATATCCGAGGCCTTTCCACCCTGAGCCTGCGCACGCTGGGTGCGCAGGGCAGCCAACCCGCCCAGGTCTGCGCCAACTGGGCCAACGCCGTGCTGATCGGCCAGGAGGGCGACTCCGCCAGCATCGTCGCCCCATGACCCCTACGTAACACCGCTCCTCCCCCGCCCATTCCGACTACGGCCCTCATGGCCGTGGCCCGGGAGCGTTTTGCCCGCCGAACGCCCACGCGCTCACTCAGTTGCGCCGCACCCCTGCCAGGAGAGAACCCCGATGTTGCCCGCCCACCACCACCGCCCCCCCTGTCGTTCGATCGCTCCGCTGTCGCTGGCCATCGCCGGCGTGCTGCTGTCGGTCGCCGTTCCTGCCGTTGCCCAAGAGAGCAAGGACAAGGCCACCGACCTGGCCCGCATCGAGGTCACCGGTTCCAACATCCGCCGTACCGACGTTGAAACCGCGTCGCCGGTGCAGGTGATCAGCAAGCAGGACATCCAGAACATGGGTGCGCGCACGCTGCTGCAGGTGCTCGACAACCTGCCGGCCGCGCGGCCGGCGCAGCAGGATTCGCGCTCGCTGTTCACCGGCTCCGATGGCGCATCGCAGGCCAACCTGCGTGGCCTCGGTGCACAGGGCACGCTGGTGCTGCTGAACGGCCGTCGCCTGTCGTACTACGGTGCGCCGGCAGGCTTCCAGACCCAGTTCGTCAACATCGATGCGATCCCGGCTGCGGCCATCGAGCGCATGGAAGTGCTGACCGACGGCGCCTCGGCGGTGTACGGCACCGATGCGGTGGCCGGCGTGATCAACGTGATCACCAAGCGCAACTTCCAGGGTGCCGAGGTCAGCTTCACCAACGATACCTCCTCGCGCATCGACTCCTATGGCGAGCGCCAGGCCAGCATCACCGCCGGTTTCGGCGACCTGACCGAGAACCGCTTCAACATCTACGGCGCGGTGAACATGTACCGCCGCGACGCGATTCCGCTGAGCGACTTCTACGACAAGCGGCCTGACCAGTACTACGTCAACAAGCCGAACTATCTCAACGACCTGCGCCTGGGCGTGGGCAGCAAGCCGGGCGAGTTCAACCCGGGCAGCTACTTCGCCTTCGATCCGGTCACTGGCCGCCGCGTGCAGGAAGCTGCGCCGGGCTGCAAGAACGTGCTGACCAGTGAAGCGGCCGGTCCGCGTTGCGTCTGGGAAACCTGGATGAACAACGAGATCGATGCCGGCGCCAAGTCCGAGCGCAACACCGCCTACCTCAACGGCACCTTCCTGGTGGGTGACAGCACCGAGATCTTCGCCGAGGCGACCTACACCGACATCGACCTGCGCGCCAATGGCGGCACGCCGCGCACCTACGGCACCACCACCGGCAACCCGACCAGCTGGTTCTCGCGCAACACCGGCAACAACGTCAACCAGTTCCTGTACCCGTTCCTGGGCCCGAACAACGAGTACAACCACGCCAGCCCGCAGATGAAGGCGATGATGGGCGGTGTGGTCGGCCTGAACTACCTGCTGCAGGATGCCGGCGCCAACTACTTCGGCCAGCGCAACACCGACAAGAGCTACCGCGTGCTGGCCGGTGCGCGCGGCAGCAGGGGTGACTGGAACTGGGAGACCGCGTTCGCCAGTGCCGGCACCCATTCCACCACGTACCAGACGATCAACGTCAACACCAAGGGCTTCGAGAAGGCCTTCGGTCCGTACACGATCGATCCGGGTACCGGCCGCGTGATCATCTCCGACCACCCGGCGTACAAGTTCGGCGAGATCAGCGAAGCCAACGCTGCCTTGATCCGTGAAGCGTTCCCGACCTTCGACATCCAGTCGTGGACCCGCCTGCACACCCTGGACGGCAAGATCGAAGGCCCGTTGTTCCAGCTGCCGGCTGGTGAGATGCGCGCCGCGTTCGGCTTCAATGCCAGCCGTGAGACCTTCTACACCCCGGGCAACGCCGATGCGGCCAACGGCCTGATCACCCAGCAGGGCGGCTCCTGGTTCGACGGCAAGCGCAACACCTACGCGCTGTTCGCCGAGACCGTGGCGCCGATCACCGACAAGCTGGAACTGGACGCGGCGGTACGCGTGGACAAGTACCCGAACTTCAGCGCCAACGTCGCGCCGAAGATCGGCTTCAAGTACCAGGCGTTCGATCAGCTGATGCTGCGCGGTACCTACTCGACCGGTTTCCGTGCACCGAGCCTGGCCGAATCCGGCAACGGCGGCGTGTTCGCGCAGCTCGGCGGCTACCGTGACGAGCTGCGCTGCAACGAGACCAACGCCATTGCCAACCTGCTGCTGAAGTCGCAGCGGCCGGGCGATGTCGATCTGGGCAAGACCATGCTGAACGTCGATTGCAGTCGCACCGTGGCACGCATGACCCAGCCGAACAAGGACCTGAAGCCGGAGAAGGCGAAGATCGCCACCCTCGGCTTCGTCTACGAGCCGGCAACCTGGCTGTCGGTGTCGGCCGACTACTGGTTCATCTACCGCGACAATGAAATCGTCGCGCCGGACTACCGCCGCATGGAAGACATCATCTCCTCGTCGCGTTCGCCGATCACCGACAGCGACCGCGCCAACCTGGCGCAGCTGGCGGCGATGTGTGCCGATCCGGCCAGCGGTGTGAACTGCCCGTCGGCACTGCCGGGCTACTCCGCCGGCAACGTGGCCAGCGTGGTGGGCCAGTACAAGAACCGCGGCAAGACCCTGATCGACGGCTTCGACATCGATGCGCGCAGCCGCTTCTCGCTGGGTGACTGGGGCAACCTGAACATCGGTCTGGCTGCCACCATCGCCAACCGCAACCGCTTCTACATGGACGAAGCGAGCGGCTGGTACTACGGCGACGTGGTGGGCTACTACAACAACCCGCGCCTGCGTGCCACGCTCAACGCCGACTGGACCTACAAGCAGGTCACCACCAGCATGTTCGTCAACTACGTGGGCGGCACCAAGTGGGCCACCGACCAGGTCGACGAAAAGAGCAACAACAAGGAAACCTGCACCGGCGGCTACCTGGCCCTGCAGAAGAGCAAGTGTGATGGTGCACCGTCGTGGTGGACCGCCAACATGAGCGTCACCTGGCGCCCGGATGATGCGTGGAACCTGAGCTTCACCGTCAAGAACCTGTTCAACCGCCTGCCGTTCTACGACCCGAACAGCTTCCTGGGTGACTCCAGTGACTACGCAACGATCTTCGGTCGTGGTTACAGTGTGACCATCGGCTACCGGTTCAAGTAATTCCGTTTGCGTGACCTGGCGTGCCGGCTTCGGTCGGCACGCTGCCAAGAGGAGAGATGTTTGCCATGAAGCGTAGGGAATTCATCGCGGCCAGTGCCGCTGTTGCCGCCAGCAGCCTGCTGCCGCAGACCCCGGCCTGGGCACGCGGGCGCAAGGTGCGCCTGGCCATGATCGGTACCGGCATGCGTGGCCTGGTGCTCCTGAAGGAACTGGTGCGCCGCGACGACGTCGAGGTGGTCGCCGTCTGCGATATCGAGCCGATCATGCTCGGCCGCGCCACCGAAATGGTGGCCAAGGCCGGCAAGCCGGCGCCGAAGACCTATGGCCAGGATCGCGACACCAATGCCTGGAAGCGCCTGCTGGAACAGAAGGGCATCGATGGCGTGATCATCGCCACGCCGTGGGAGTACCACGCGCCGATGGCGATTGCCGCGATGCAGGCCGGCGTGGCAGTGGGCTGTGAAGTGGTGGCCGGCATCACCCTGCAGGATCACTGGGACGTGCTGAAGACCCAGCTCAGCACCGGCACCCCGTACATGCTGCTGGAGAACGTCTGCTACCGCCGCGACGTGATGGCCGCGCTGCAGATGGTGCGCCAGGGCCTGTTCGGCGAGCTGGTGCACCTGCAGGCCGGCTACCAGCACGACCTGCGCGGCGTGAAGTTCAATTCCGGCGACCCGAACCAGCCCTACGACAGTGGCGTGGAGTTCGGCCCCAAGGGCTGGAGCGAAGCGCGCTGGCGCACCGAGCATTCGGTGGAGCGCAATGGCGAGCTCTACCCCAGCCACGGCATCGGCCCGTGCGCGATGTACACCGGCATCAACCGTGGCAACCGCTTCACCCACATCAACGCCTTTGCGACCAAGGCGCGCGGCCTGCACGAATACACCGTGGCCAAGAGTGGCGGCACCACCCATCCCAGCACCAAGGTGAAGTTCAAGCTGGGCGACATCGTGACCACCACGCTGGCCTGCGAGAACGGCGAGACCATCCTGCTGCAGCACGACACCTCGCTGCCGCGCCCGTACTCGATGGGCTTCCGCGTGCAGGGCACCAAGGGCCTGTGGATGGATGTGAATCATTCGATCCACATCGAAGGCCGCAGCCCGCCGCACCAGTGGGAAGAGTTCAAGAAGTACCAGGACGAGTACGAGCACCCGCTGTGGAAGCAGAATGCCGAGACCGCTGCCAGCGCTGGTCATGGTGGCATGGACTGGTTCGTCATCCATGCGTTCGTGGAAGCGCTGAAGGCCAAGGCACCGATGCCGATCGACATCTATGACGCAGTGACCTGGAGCGCGATCACCCCGCTGAGCGAGCAGTCGATCGCCAACAGCTTCCAGACGCTGGAGTTCCCGGACTTCACTGGCGGCGCGTGGAAGCAGCGCAAGCCGATCTTCGCGTTTGACGGCAAGTATTGATTCGCTCTTGTAGAGTCGAGCAATGCTCGACTGTTTTGAACACAACGCCGGGCCATGCCCGGCGTTGCTGTTTGCGGCGCCCCCTAACAGGCCCATGCTAGGCTCGGCTTCGTGCCCGGCAGTTGATGTCAATCGACAGAGAGGAGCTTGCCTGATGCGCCTGCTGACCTTCACCTGTCCACTTTGCGGCGCTGCCGGGCAGCGATTCCCGCTGCTTTCCGCATCGAGACGGCAGGCGAAGACGGCATGCAGGGGATGTGGCGTGATGCTGCGCTCGGATCCCCGCTTGGGCCTGCACACGCTCTACCTGCTGTATACGCAGATCATCGTGCTGCTGGCTGCATTGCCCATGATCTGGGCCTATGCCTTGGGCCGATGGTTCTGGTTGGCTGTGATCTGGGCCGTGGTGCTGGCGTTGTGCTGGTTCCCCGGCGTAATCAGGCACGCACGAAGTCCGATCATGCGCGCCTGCCGCGATCCGGATTACAGCTACGCGCGCAGGCCGGGTGCTTCCACTACGCGCGCTGCTGCAAACGCTGGGCAGGGTAGCGACGTGCCAGGTGCCAGCCCATGATCCGGCCGATCATTCCCCTCCTGACCGCAAGCCTGGCCGCGTGTGCATCGCACCCAGCCGATGCCGTGCAGTGCCCCGAGGCCACGATCACCTACATCGGCAGTGAAACTGTGGATGCCGTGGTCCTTGGCAGGTTCCAGATCAGTACGGAGGGATCGCAGGCACTACGACTGCCACTGGCCAGCGTGGATCGGCAGGCGCATGCACACGCAGTATCGACCGATATCCGCAACGAACACGGTCTGGCCTGGCGTCCCTTCAGTGTTGTTCTGGAAGAGCTCAAGCCGCCGGCTGCGGACCTGGTGGTTGCACGTGGTGAGATTGAAACCTTCCTGTACGACGGCAAGGGCGCCTTCCTGCCCGGTGCGGTGCAGAAAGGGCAGGAGCTTTCCATCGTCGTGCGCGATCTTCAAGGTTGCGCACATCGCTCGATGCCGTTCGCTCCTGAGCCGCGTTGACGTGGAAGCGCAAGCGAGAGGCCCGGAGTGACGGGTACGAGCAGGGGAAGATGGCGCGCCCGGAGGGATTCGAACCCCCGACCAATGGCTTCGGAAGCCACTACTCTATCCGGCTGAGCTACGGGCGCGTTGTAGAACCGCCGCGCCACCGACCAGTGCCGGAGCGGGCATCGCAGCGCCATGAAGCGGTGCGGGACCGGCATTCTATCCAGTTTCGCCGAACAAATCTCCCCCCACGGGCAAAGCCCTGCCAGAGGGGCAGGAGTATCCTATCGCCATGGCTGATACCCCCCTCACTTCGCCGCAGTCGCCGGCGACGCCGCGTTGGCGGCATTACTGGAGTCTGATGCGCGCTGATCGCCCGATCGGCACGCTGCTGCTGCTGTGGCCCACCTGGTGGGCGTTGTGGCTGGCTGCGGGCGGCATGCCGCCGCTGTGGACGCTGTTCGTGTTCACCGCCGGCGTGTGGCTGACCCGCTCGGCCGGTTGCGTCATCAATGACTACGCCGACCGCTGGCTGGATCCGCACGTGGAGCGCACCAAGGCGCGCCCGCTGGCCACCGGTGCGATCAGTGGCCGCGCTGCGCTGGCGTTGTTCGCCGTGCTGATGCTGGTGGCGTTCGGCCTGGTGCTGACCCTGAACGGGCTGACCATTGGCCTCAGCTTCATCGGTGTGTTCCTGGCCGCCAGCTACCCGTACCTGAAGCGCTACACCCATCTGCCGCAGGTCTACCTGGGCATGTCGTTCGGCTGGGGCATCCCGATGGCGTTCGCCGCCGTGCAGGGCGAGGTGCCGCTGCTGGGCTGGCTGCTGTATGCCGGCAACATCCTGTGGTCCACCGCCTACGACACCTGGTACGCCATGGTCGACCGCGAGGACGACCTGAAGATGGGCTCGCACTCCACCGCGATCCTGTTTGGTGACCTCGATCTGGTCATCCAGGGCGTGCTGTACGCGTTGTTCCTGGCGACCATGGCGCTGGTCGGCGTGCGCGGCGGGCTGGGTGGCTATTACCTGGTGGGCGTGGCCGTGGCCACCGCGCTGGTGGTGTACGAGTTCTGGATCTGCCGCAACCGCGAGCGCGGCCCGTGCTTCAAGGCGTTCCTGCACAACAACTGGGTGGGTGCCGCGCTGTTCGCCGGCATTGCCGTGGACCTCGCGCTGCGCTGAGAAGCGCAGCCGAGCGTGGGCTCGGCTCTACAGGTGGCAACCCCGAAACCGGATATCCGTAGCGCCCGAGCCCATGCTCGGGCGGCGGCGCGCAGCGCCGGGTATCCCGCCACCTACGACCAATAGGTGGCTGACAGCCCGCACCCCACCGCCCAGAATCGGTCCATCGAACCTGGGAGGGTAGGCGATGGCCTCTACGGCAGCAGTACAGGACGGCTGGATGGCGCGCGCAGCGCTGCGCTCGGCCGCCTGGGCGGAAAAATGGTTCCCCGATGCGTACGTGTTCGCGGTGCTGGGCGTGGTCATTGTCGCGCTGGCGGCGATGAGCTTCGGCTCCACCCCTCAGGCCACCGCCAGTGCCTTCGGCGACGGCTTCTGGAGCCTGATTCCCTTCACCATGCAGATGGCCTTCGTGGTCATCGGTGGCTACGCCGTGGCCACCGCGCCGGTGGTCGCACGCTTCATCGATTTCCTGGCCCGGGTGCCGCGTACCGGCCGTGGTGCGGTGGTGTACGTGGGCCTGGTCAGCATGCTGGCCTCGCTGCTCAGCTGGGGCTTCTCGCTGGTGTTCGGCGGCCTGCTGGTGCGCGCGCTGGCCCGCCGTACCGAGCTGCGCATGGACTACCGCGCGGCTGGTGCCTCGGCGTATCTCGGTCTGGGTGCGGTGTGGGCGATGGGATTGAGCTCGTCGGCCGCGCAGCTGCAGGCCAACCCGGCCAGCATGCCGCCGGGGCTGGTCGAGATCACCGGCGTCCTGCCGTTCACCGAAACCATTTTCCTGTGGCAGTCGATCGCACTGACCGCGGTGTTGATCCTGGTCTCGCTGCTGATCGCCTGGCTGACCGCACCGGCCGCCGGCAGCGCCCGTACCGCTGAAGACTTCCCCGGCGCTGCGCAGGCCGAGCCGGAACCACTGCAGCGCCGCACGCGCCCGGGCGAATGGCTGGAGTACAGCCCGCTGCTGACCGTGCTGCTCTCACTGCTGGCGTTCGGCTGGCTGTTCAACGAGTTCGCCAACAAGCCGCTGGTCACGGCCATCGCCAACCTCAACACCTACAACTTCCTGTTCATTTCGCTGGGCCTGCTGCTGCACTGGCGGCCGCGCAGCTTCCTCAACGCGGTGGCCAAGGCGGTACCGAGCACCACCGGTGTGCTGATCCAGTTCCCGCTGTACGGGGGTATCGCGATGATTCTCACCCACGCTGCCGGTGGTGATGGGCAGACGTTGGCGCACCGGTTGTCGAGCCTGTTCGTGCACGTGGCCAGCACCGATACGTTCGCGCTGGTGATGGGCGTCTACTCGGCGGTGCTGGGCTTCTTCGTGCCCTCCGGTGGCGGCAAGTGGATCATCGAAGCGCCGTACGTGATGCAGGCCGCCAACGAACTGAAGGCACACCTGGGCTGGGCGGTGCAGGTCTACAACGCGGCCGAAGCGCTACCGAACCTGATCAACCCGTTCTGGATGCTGCCATTGCTGGGCGTGCTGGGCCTGAAGGCGCGCGACATCGTCGGCTTCACCTTCATCCAGCTGCTGGTGCACATCCCGCTGGTGCTGGGCCTGCTGTGGCTGCTGGGCATGACCCTGGCCTATGTGCCGCCGGTGATGCCCTGAATGCAGGGCTGGCTTCCCTGCGCGGGTCGGGAAGCCAGCCTCGTTCAGCGCGTGTTTCCGGCTGCGAACGCCATGAATGCGCGCACCGTCGACGATGGCATGAACACATGCCGAACCCGCATGAATCCTTCAGCCGCTTGTGCCACAAGGGCTTCTGCGCGTTCATTCACAGGCGTACACACAGATGTAGCCGCCCACCCACGCGTGATTAACCATTCGCTGCAGACGATGTCCACGTCCACCGCATTCCGCGAGTGGCTTTGGAGATCGGACATGGCACAGCAGAACCAGAACCCGAACCAGAAGCAACAGGGCCAGCAGAACCAGCAGGATCAGCAGCAGGGTCGTGGCCGTGACCAGCAGCAGCAACAGCAGCAGGAACAGCAGAAGCGCAACCAGAACCAGCAGCAGGGCGGCAACGACGAAGAAGAATGATTGCGCCGTGCATGCGGAGTGACCGGTGAAGCCCCGCCACGTGCGGGGCTTCGCTTATTCCAGCACGCCAATGCGCTGCAACACCGGCGCCGCCGACATGTCGTTCGGATTGCTGCCGGGCTGATCCTGCGGCACCTCCATGCCCATGCCGCGGTAGAGATCAATCCAGTGCTGGGAAATCTCCCCGGTCTGCGCGTTGCGGAAGTTCATCGGCTGCAATGCGAACACATGGTGCGCACGGAATGCCCGTTCGATGAAGTCCGAGCAGTAGTAGCTGTCCTCGTTCAACACATACGACGTGTTGTACGGCTTGCCGAGCATCGTACGCGCGGTGGCGACCGCATCCTTGATGGCCGCCTGCTGCGGTGCACGCAGGCGATAGATCACGATCTGCCGCTGCTTTGCTCTCGCGTCCTGGCGGAACTCGGACAGCGATTGCCGCCGCGATCCCTTCTCGTCGGCATGCAATACCTCCCAGCCCTTCGGCGCGGAAGCGACCAGTGCGACATGATCGAAGCTGGGCGCGCCCTGCTTGCCGGTGGCATCGTCGATGGCGGCGCTGAGGCCGCTGTGGCCGGCGGTGACGAACAGCAGATCGCCTTGGCGGACATCGACGGCCATCGCCACCGTCGCGGGCAGCAGCAGGCCGATCAGGAGCAGGAGGCGGTGCATGGGGCATCTCGGACAGGCGGAATGCCGGAATTGTAGGACGCGCGGTAGCATGGGGCGACTGAAACGGATTCAGGATGAGCCCATGCGTCGATATCGCTTCCAGGCACTGCTGGTGCTCGCCGTTGGCGTAGCGTTGGTCGCCTGCAGACCTGCGCCGCAGTCGACGCCCACGGAAACCGCACCTGCACGTCCCGCGCCGTCGTCCACGGCGGCAGCGATCCAGCCCGCACCGGTGCCTGCCAGCAGTGAATGCCCGTACCCGGACTTCGATGCGTTCCTGAAGCACTTCGGCAACGAGATCACCCTGCAGGAAAAGGCCACCGCCGATCCGCTGCTGGACAGCTACATCGATGCCGAGGCCGAGCCGGAACCGCGCAAGGTGGAAAGCCGGTTGGCGCGGGCCGATGTCGAGTGGCCGGTGATGCCCGATCCCGCCGCCTTGGCCGGGCAGGGCCGCGAAATGCAGGTCAGCACGCTGGCTGACGGGCAACGCCAGGTGCAGATCCGCACTCCGGACAGCAGCGACCAGCAGACCTACACCTTCGCGCAGTCACCCTGCTGGCTGCTGGTCAAGCGTGAGGACGAGTCGATCTGAAGCCTGATCCGGCACAGGCACGGCGGGGCAGCGGCTGCTAGGCTCGAGGCCTGGTCCAGGCAGGGAGACGCCGATGCAGGCTTTCAGGAAGCACGCCACCACCACCGCCATCGCCGCTGTATTGGCAATGGCCCCCTTCAGCGGCACCCAGGCACAGTCGGTGCATGCCGACGATCGCGCCTACTTCGCCAACGCCGCGGCCGAACAGACCGCGCGTGATGCGCTGGGCAAGCGCGTCGAGGCCCTGCAGCACGCTTCCACCCTCGCATCGGCGGAACGCTTCCAGCAAGCCGAGGCACTGGAGGCGCAGTGCCTGCGTCATCTCGCCTACCTGCATCTGCAGTCCGCCCGCAACGCACGTGATCATCGTCCGGCACAGGCGATGGAGCAGGCAATGGGGCTGTGCAGCCGCATCGCCCGCACTGGTCGCGCCGCCCTGCGCGAGGCGCCTGCGGACGCGGCGTGGGCCGTGCCCTACGGTTTCCTGCGCGCGCGTGGGCTGAAAGAAGCTGCCGCTCCGGCCAATGCCGCGCTGGACGAGGCGGTGGATGCGCTGGCCGATCCGGCGTTGGACAGTTTCGCGCGCCTGCGGGGGCAGATCCTGCGCAGTGCCGAGTACCCGCAGATCGAGCGTGATGGTCGGCACTGGGATGCTGGGCGCGACAAGCGGGCACTGGCCCTGCAGCCGGATCGCGCCCTGCGCGAAGCGGGCTGGAAGGGCTACTGGCAGGGGCTGCAGTCGCGCCGTGAGCCAATGGCCTCGGTGCTGTTGGGGCTGGTGCAGGTGAACGACGCCGCCGCACGCCTGCAGGGCGATGGTTCGGCGCCGGCACGTGGCTACCAGCGCATGGGCCTGGATACCGCCGCAGTGGATGCAACGCTGGTAGCGATCGAACACCACGCCGGTGACCGTCGCGCCTATCAGGACATGCTGTTGCGCCACGCTGCGCGATCCGGCATCGACGCGCCGCAGATCTGGGACACCACGCTGCCCGATGCCGGCTATACGCCACCGGTGCTGACGCTGGCGCAGCTGCGCGACAACGCCGCCGATGCCATGCAGCATCTGGGGCCTGCGTACGTCGCCGAACTGCGCGCGCTGCTCGATCCGGCCAACCAGCGCATGGATCTGGCCACCGAACGCGGTGACCGCAGCCAGGACGCGTTCTCGGTGAGCGCTCCCGGTGTGCCGGCGATGTTGTTCGTTGGCGTGCGTAGCGGTGATCTGGAAAGCGATGTCGAGATCGCACATGAAGCCGGTCATGCCGTGCACGGCGAGTGGATGCAGCGCGGTCATGCGTCGTCGCTGCAGCGCAATGGCAGCCAGTGGCTGACCGAGGCGTTCGCGATCTACAACGAGCTGCGCTTCCGAGACCAGCTGTACCAGCAGGCAGAGGATCCGCGCGCCAAAGCCTATTATCTGAAATCGCTGCTGGACGACATGGTGCTGCAGCTGTTCACCTCTTCCGAGGAAGCGCAGCTGGAGCAGTCGATCTATCGGGGTGTGGCCGCGGGCACGCTGGGCACCGCCGATGACCTGGACGCGCTGACCGGGCAGGTGCTGGCGCGCTTCGGCCAGCAACCGGAGCGCTATCCGCAGCTGCGCAACAGCTGGATCGCCAAGCGCCTGATGTATGAAGACCCGAACTATCTGGTGAATTATCTGTATGCCGGGTTGCTGGCTGTGCAGCTGTACGTGCAGGACCAGCGCGACCCCGAAGGGTTCCGTGAGCGCTATCTTGCCGTGCTTGGCGAGGGCTTCGACCGCGCGCCGAACGAGCAGGTGGCGCAACTGCTGGGGCACGCGCCTGACTGGGCGGCCCTGGTGGATGCCGATCTGCAGGTGTTCAACCAGACGGCGGCGCAGCTGCAGGCGCTGCATGCGCAGATCGAGGCAGGGCAGGGCGCGCGCATGCAGTAGCGCGCGTCACGCTTGGCGCGTCGCCTCAGGTCGAGGCAACGCGCCAGCCCAGTGCGTCGTCGCAGAGTTCGCCGATGCCGGCGACATCCCCCACCCGCAGCTGCAGGCCCTGTGCATTGGGCAGGTCCTTCTGTTCGGGGAACCAGCGGCGATCGGCAGCGACCACGATCAGCAGGCCCTCGTCGTCGCCCATCGGCGCGAACTGCGGCGAGGGCGTACTGATCGGTTGCAGACCGAAACGCTGTTGTGATTGTGCCCGCACGGTGTCGACGTCGTGGCTGGGCAGGCCGACTTCGCTCAGGCAGGTCAGCTCGCTGCCATGGAACGCGCCTTCGCGCGCGCTGGCCGGCAAGCGGCGGCGGCCGATCAGTTCCAGGATCAGGCCGTCAGGGCCAGTGAAGTACACCGACTGCGACTGCCAGCTGCTCTCCAGCGCGAAGTAATCCAGCCCCGCCGGATTGCGCTGCAGCGGCGTGCGCTCACGCAACCAGGCCATCGCCTCGCTGAAGCGGTTGTCCGGTACGTTGAAGGCCAGGTGTACGCCACCGACCGGACTCCCTTGCGCAGGCTGCAGTTCGACCGTGCTCCAGCCGATGTGCACATGGTTGCCGACCACGCGCTGTTGCAGCACATCATGGAAGTACGCGGCCACGGTGGCGACATCGGACACCGGCAGAGTGAGGTGCAGCAGGCGCATGATCGATCCTCCGTGGACGAACCCACTGTAGCGCCGGGCCATGCCCGGCGGCCACTACCGCACGGACAGGCCAAAGAGCCGCAGCGCTGCGTCCACTGCCTGCGCGTGCGCCCTTGCAGCATCAAGCTGTCGTACTGACGTCATGGCTCCTTCACACATCGCGCCGAGACTGCGCGCCTTGTCCAGGCCTGTTGTGTCCGCACAGGTGCTGGCCCTGTCGCGTCCTCCCGGAGCCCTGCCGTGCATCGTTCGAAGCTTTCGCGTTCCATCCTCCTTGCCCTTTCCATGGCCAGCGCAGGAGGCGCGATCGCAGCGGAGGCCGATGCGGTCGATGCCGCGGGCAGCAGCCGTGCGGCGCCCACCCAGCTCGACGCGATGCTGGTCACCGGCACCCGCGCCTCCAACCGCACCCAGTTCGAAACGCTGGCGCCAGTGGACGTGTTCACCAAGGAGGACATCAAGTCGGTGGAATCCACCGACCTGAAGGACGTGCTGGCGCAGCTGGTGCCGTCGTTCGTGGTGCAGCGCCTGCCGATGGCGGACGGCCAGGTGTTCGTGCGCCCGGCCACGCTGCGTGGCCTGTCGCCGGACCAGACCCTGGTGCTGGTCAACGGTCGTCGCTTCCATCGCAGCGCGCTGCTCGGCAACCGTGGCGCGCAGGCGGCCGATCTGGCACAGATTCCAACCAGTGCGATCAAGCGCATCGAAGTGCTGCGCGATGGTGCGTCGGCGCAGTACGGCTCGGATGCCATCGCCGGCGTCATCAACATCATTCTCGAGGATGGCCCCGGTACCGAGATCACCGCTGGTTATTCGCAGTACGCACAGGGCGATGGTGCGTCGCGCGATTTCAGCGCACGCACCGGCTGGTCGCTGGGTGACTATGGCAGCCTGGTGCTGTTCGCCGAATCGTCCAACTCCGACGCCACCTCCCGCACCCGCCAGCGCCCCGATGCCATCGCCTTCCAGGCTGCACATCCGGAGCTGGACGTGCCCAACCCGGTACAGCGCTGGGGCCAGCCGGAACTGGAAAGCCGCCGCGTCGGCTTCAACGTGAAGGCCAACGCCAACGACACGCTGGAGCTGTATGCGTTCGGCCTGTACAGCCACAGCGATGGCGTCAGCGATTTCAACTGGCGCAATCCGGATACCACCATCGGTGCCTATCGCACTACGGCGATCTTCCCCGGCTGGAACCTGCGTTCGATCTATCCGGTGGGCTTCAGCCCGCAGTACGGCAACGTCCAGAACGACCTGCAACTGGTCGGTGGCCTGCGTGGCGAGATCACGCCCAAGCTGCGCTGGGATGTCAGCGCCTCGTATGGCCGCAACGCCATCGACTACAGCCTGAAGAACTCGATCAACGCCTCGCTCGGACCGGCCAGCCCGACCGCATTCGATCTCGGCCGCCTGACCCAGACCGAGAAGAACGCCAACGCCGACTTCAACTACGAGTGGGACGTGGGCGCGCTGTCCAAGCCGATCAACGTCGCCTTCGGTGGTGAGTTCCGCCAGGAGACCTACCAGGTGCGCGCGGGTGATCCGGCTTCGTACGCGGTGGGGCCGGGCGCAGCGGCGGGCCTGGAAGCCAACTCCAACGGCGCGCCGGGCTTCTCGGCCAGCCAGGCCGGGCAGTGGAGCCAGCGCAGCAAGGCGGCCTACGTGGATATGGAAATGCCGCTGGGCGAGCGCTGGAGCATCGGCGCAGCCAGCCGCTACGAGGACTTCTCCAGCTTTGGCAGCACGCTGGACGGCAAGCTCTCGGCGCGTTTCGCGATTACCCCGGACGTAGCCCTGCGCGGTACCGTGTCCACCGGCTTCCGTGCACCGACCCCGGCGCAGCTCAACACCACCAGCACCACCCAGGGCCTGGACACGCGCACGCTGCAGATCTTCACCAGTGGCCGCCTGTCGCCGAACGATCCGCTGGCACAGCTGCTCGGCGCCAGGCCGCTGAAGCCGGAGGAATCGCGTACCGCGTCGCTGGGCCTGACCTGGCGTACCGACCTGGGCCTGTCCGGGTCGGTGGACGTCTACCAGATCAAGCTCACCGACCGCTTCAGCCAGTCGGCCAGCTTCGCCATTCCGGCCGGTACTCCCAATCCGCTGGGCTATACCTCGGTGAACTACTTCACCAACGACTTCGATACCACCACCACGGGCGTGGACGTGGTCGGCAACTACCTGCGCGACCTCGGCGCGGGCCGCATGACCCTGACTCTGGCCTACAACTACAACCGTACGCGGGTGGACAACGGCAGCACCTCGGTGGCCACCAACGAAACCCAGCGCGTGCTGTTCGAAGATCGCCTGCCCGAGCACAAGGGCAGCCTGACCGGCAGCTGGGACATCGGTGCCTGGTCGTTGATGGCGCGCATGCGCTACTACGGTGCCTGGACCGACGCCAGCGGCAATGCGGTGGGCGACATCTACCAGCGCTTCGGCGCGATGAGCTTCCTCGACCTCGCCGTGGGGTATCGCATCAACGAGCACCACAGCCTGCGCGTCGGTGCCGACAACGTGCTCGACCGCTATCCGGATGAGGCGGTCTTCCAGGCCAGCCGCGGCCTGGTCTACTCGCGCAACGCGCCGTACGACACCGACGGCGCCAACCTGTACGCGCAGTATCGGCTGAGCTTCTGATGGACCGCACGCGCCGCTCCCTGCTACGTGCCGGCACCTTGCTGCCGGCTGCAGCCGCACTGTCTTCACTGCCCGCCATGGCCACAGCGCGTTACGCTGCGCCCATGCAGATTCCCGCAACGACCGTGGCGCCGGACGTGCTGGCCCGCGATGAAGGCTACTGGGCCGCCGTGGCCAGCCACTTCGACATCACCGATGAAGTGAACCACCTGGAGAACGGCTACTGGGGCGCGATGGGCCGCGAAACACTGGCCAGCTACCAGCGCCACACCGCTGAAGTGAACCGTGGCAACGCCTGGTACGGCCGTCGTGAGTTCCCGGCGCAGTACATGGCGGTGCAGCGGCAGGTGGCCGAGCTGCTGGGCGTGGGCGTTGATGAAATCGCACTGACCCGTGGTGCCACCGAGGCGATGCTGGCGCTGATCGGCGGCTACAACCGCCTGCAACCCGGCGACCAGGTGCTCTACGCCGACATCGACTACGACAGCATGATCGGGGCGATGCGCTGGTTGCAGCAGCGTCGCGGCGTACAGGTCGAACGCATCGCCCTGCCGGCCGTGCCGGACCATGCGCAGATTCTGCAGGCCTACGAGACCGCATTCGCGCGGTTGCCGCGCCTGAAGCTGGTGCTGCTGACCCAGGTCAGCCATCGTCATGGGCTGGTGCTGCCGGTGGCCGAGATCGCCGAACGTGCGCGTGCACGTGGTATCGACGTGATCGTCGATGCGGCGCATGGGTTCGGCCAGATCGACTACGCGGTGCCGCAGCTCAAGGCTGATTTCGTCGGCATCAATCTGCACAAGTGGATCGGTGCGCCGGTCGGCGTCGGCGCGATGTACGTGCGCAAGGGCCGTGTGGCCGATCTTGACCCGTACATGGGGGAGACCGACGACGGCCGCGTGGGCAGCCGCGTGCATACCGGTACGGTCAACTTCGCCGCCTACCTGGCACTCCCGGAAGCCATTGCCCTGCACCAGCGCATCGGCGTGGCCAACAAGCAGGCACGCCTGCGTTACCTGCGCGAGCGCTGGACGGTACCGGCGCGGCAGATGGCACATATCGAAGTGCTGTCCTCACCGGATCCGGCGTTGGCGAGTGCATTGGCCAGCTTCCGCCTGCGCGGGCGTACCAGCGTGGCCGACAACATCGCGCTGCAGAAGCGCCTGCTGGATGAGCATCGCGTGTTCACCACGCATCGCGATGGCTTGGAGTCCGGCGCGTGCGTACGGGTGACACCGTCGGTGTTCACCCGGCCGGAGCAGATGGATGCGCTGGTGCAGGCGCTGGCGGCATTGGGGTAGTGCCGGCCGCTGGCCGGCAACCTCATGATCCGTGCATGCCGTTGCCGGCCAGCGGCCGGCACTACCAGGTCCAGCGCACATCCACGCATGGCGTGGATGCATTGCGCCTACCGCTCGATCGCCGGCAACGCATCCGACAACAACAACCGGTCGATCCTCCGCAGCGCACTTTCCAGCTGCCGACGATCCGTCGCCAGTCCCAGCGACAGCCGCACGCCACTCTGATGCAATACCCCCGGCGGGCAGAACGCCGATGACGGCGCAATCGCCAGCCCCTGCATCTGTGCGGTACGCACCAGCGTGGCATCCGTCCACGGTGCCGGTATACGGCACCAGGCATGCAGGCCTTCCGCGCGCTGCAGCAGCGACGGCGCCAGCAGGTAGCGCGCCAAGCGCATGCGCTCGCGCGCCTCGGTGCGCACCTGCGCCAGCAGTGACTGCGCCGAACCATCCAGCAGCAGCTGGCTGGCCAGCGCCGAGACCAGCGGATGGCCCATCAACCGCGTTGCTCGCAGTGCGGCCGTCATCGCCTCGGCATGCGCGGCGCTCGGGCAACGCACGAAGGCGGTGCGCAGGCCCGGGCTGATCACCTTCGACAGCGTCGCCACGTAGAACACCTGACGCGGTGCCAGGGTTGCCAGCGGTGTCGGCGCATCTTCGGCGAGATGCCAATAAGGATCGTCTTCGATCGCCAGCAGGCCTTCGCTTTCCAGCACGCGCGCCAGCGCTTCGCGCCGATGCAGCGGCAGGGTCAGTGCGGTCGGGTTCTGGCAGGTGGGATTGAGATAGACCAGCCGCGCACCGCTTTCGCGTGCCAACCGCACCAGCGCCTCGGGGCACATGCCGTGCTCGTCGCTGTCCACCGGCAGCAAGCGCCGACCCAGTGCGGCGGCCGCCTGCAGCAGGCCCGGATAGACCAGCGCATCGCACAGGATCGCGTCGTCGTCGCGGCCCTGGCTGACCAGGATCGCGGCCAACGCTACTTGTGCACCCTCTGTCAGCAACAGGCAGGCATCGTCCACCTTTCCCAGCATCGGCTGCAGCCAGCGCGCCGCTGCGTGGCGGTCGGTCGGGTTGCCGCCGCCCAGGTGATACGTCATCAGGTTCGGTGCGTTGCTGCGTGCGAGTACGGCGGCCGCGCCACGCCGCAGCGTCTCGGCCAGCGCATCGGCATCGGGCACTGGCGGCACGTTCATGCTCAGGTCCACCACCTGGTCGAAGCCGGCCTTGGGCGGTGCGATGAAACTGCCCTGTGGTCCACGCGCTTCGATCAGGCCACGCTTGCGTGCTTCATCGAAGGCCCGCGTTACCGTGGTCAGGTCGATACCGAGCTGCTGCGCCAACGCGCGCTGCGAGGGCAGGCGCTGTCCCGGTGCGAGACCACCGCGGCGCACCGTGCGTTCCAGCGAATTGACGATGCGTAGGTAGATCGGCCCGTTGTGCGCGAGCACGTCCTGCACCCATTCGCGGGCTGCGACATCCGGTCGCGGCATGTACGGAGCATGTCGGGGCGTATCGTTGCTTCCAACGGCGGGAGCCTGTCCGTAACCATCGGTCGGTTCGGACAGGTGACCGCCGTTGTTGTTTGCGGCGGCCACACCGGCCAGCGTCAGTGATGTCATTGCGCGTCCTCAGCGCTTGGCCTGCCAGGGGCAGTAGCAGCCCACGGCAAGCAGTCCTTTCGGGCGCACGGTCTCGCCGCGTACCAGTCTGTCCAGCAGTGGTTCGACGAAGCTGTTGGCCGAATTGCAGACCATGCCGATGCTGTACGGGCCGGCGTACGCCAGGTGGCCGTGCCGGTCCCAGATGGCCACGGCGGGGCTGGCCGGGATGTGTTCGATGCCATCAATGGTCGGCAGGTTGATCACCTTGTTGCGCAGCGGCTCGGGCAGCTCGCCCTGCGTGCCAGGGCGGCGGATCGCATAGAAGTCGATGCCGGCGCGGCGGTACATGCTGATCAGGTAGCTCAGGTGCGCACCGGTCTCGCGATTGCACACGCCGCAGGCCGGGTCCCAGAAATGCACCACGCGGATGCGGCCGGTATCACCGGCCAGGTCGGCCGGCAGGCGCAGCTGCGAATCGTCGAAGACGATGGCCTGTTCGGTGAAGGTGGACTGCGCGCTGTAGCCGAAGTACTGCCACAGCGCAGCCGCGACGCCGGCCATGAACAGGCAGGCGAGGGCGATCATCGTCGGCAGCAGCCAGCGGCGACGCGGCGCGGCTGCGCCCATCAGGAATCTTCCCGGCCGAACTTGTGCACGTACTGCTTGCGCATCTCGCGGCAGGAATCGGCCTGAGCGCGGCGCTGGATCTCGCTACGCGACGGATCCTCGCTGCGCTGCACGCATTGCTCGATGGCGTGGCGTTCGGCGGCCTGTACGTCCACGGTCTGTGGCTGCAGGCAGACCCAGGCCAGCGCGGCCAGCATCAGCACCACAAAGCCACCGCACCCGGCCATCACCAGGTGGAACTTCAGTTTCTCGGCGCGCATCGATGCACGTCCCTTCATCCATACATTGCATACAAAATATCATCTTGTATGGATAAAGCGCCATGCACCCGTTCAGACGATGGCGTTGTGCCGGGCCTCGGGAGCTTCAGACAGGATCTCGTTCAGCTTGGCCAGCGCCCCGGCCAGCGCGCCCTGGTCAACCGCGCCACCCAACGACAGGCGGATCGCGTTGCCCGGTGGCGGCTCTTCCACGCTGAAGGCGTCCGAGCTGGCAATGCCCAGCCCCTGCTCCTGTGCGGCCTGGATCAACCGGTACTGGTCCAGCCGCGGCGGCAGTGGCAGCCACACATGCAGGCCGGCGGGATGCGCCTGGGCGCGGGCCGGCAGGTAACGGGCGGCAATCGCCTGGCGCTCGCGCAGTTCCTGCTGGAAGCGCTGCACCATGTCCTGGGCCTGGCCGCTGCGGATCCACTGCGAGGCCACCGCCACCATCGACTGGGTCGGCATCAGTGCGATTGCGCGCAGCGCATCCAGCACCGGTTCCATCGGCTCGCCGGCCGGCACCACCAGGTAGGCGGTGCGCAGGCCCGGGGCCAGGCACTTGGACAAGGTGGAGATGTAATAGACCGGGCAGCCGGCATCGCGGTGCGCGGCCAGCGGCGGCGCGGCGTTTCCGGCCAGCAACCAGTAGGGATCGTCTTCGATAACGGTCAGATCGTGGCGCTTGGCGACCGCCAGCAGCGCCTGCCGACGCTGTGCCGACATCGTCGCCGTGGTCGGGTTCTGGATGGTCGGGACCAGGTACAGCAGGCGCGGGCGACGCAGCTGGCAGGCCTCTTCCAGTGCGTCGGGCAGCATGCCCTCGGCGTCCATCGCCACCGGCACCACGCCCCGCTGCAGCACGCGCGCGGCGGCCAGCAGGCCCGGGTAGGTCAGCTGCTCGGCGGCAATCAGCTCGCCCGGCTGGGTGCGGGCCAGGATCAACGCGCACAGCGCGGTCTGCGCGCCGGGGCAGATCACCACCTGGTCGGCCCCCACCGTGCCCAGCATCGGCGCCAGCCACTGCACCGCGGCGGCGCGGTCCTCGCGGGTGCCGGCGCCGACGTGATAGCTCATCAGTTCGCCCTGGCCCAGCTGCTGGCCCACGTGCTGGAAGCCGGTCTCCATGCCCTGTGCGAACGGCGCGCTGCCCAGCAGCGGCGGGATGTTCATGCTCAGGTCGACCGAGGTGCTGCGGTTGCCGGCCGACAGCGCGATGAAGGTGCCACCGGCGCCCTGCGCATCGAGCAGGCCGGCCTGGCGCAGCTCGGCGAAGGCGCGGGTGACCGTGGTCAGGTCCACGCCCACCTGCTGGGCCAGGTCGCGCTGCGGCGGCAGGCGGTCGCCCGGGCGCAGCACGCCGTCATCCACCGCCTCGCGCACCTGCTGGGCAATCTGCAGATACAGCGGGCCGGCGCCCTCGCGGAAGGGGCGAACCCAGGTGCGATTGGGGTGTTTCAGGCGGCGGCCGGCGGCAGGTGGCGTCATCGGTCAGTTTTTTCCATACGTGCAGATGCACAAGTCCATACAATGCTGTATCTTGTATGGGCTTGATTGGAGTGGTTCACCTTTTTGTAGGCGACCTCGTACCCACAGTGTAGCCGCTCCACGCCCGGGCGCTGCGCGCAGGCGAGCCGGTCAAGCGCGCTTCTTCAACAGGGTTGACCTCCAATGAATATCTGCTGGAACCGCATCCGCCTGGCGCTGGTCGCCCTGGCTTGCATCGCTCTGACGGGCTGCGACTGGGTGCTGCTGGATTCGAAAGGCATGGTCGGGATCGCCCAGCGCGACCTGATTCTGATCTGCATCGGCCTGATGCTGATCGTGGTGGTGCCGGCCATCGTGCTGACCTTCGTGTTCGCCTGGCGCTACCGCGCCGGCAATACCAAAGCGAAATACATGCCTGACTGGTCGCACTCCACCAAGGTGGAGATCGTGGTCTGGGGCGTGCCGCTGATCATCATCGCGGTGCTGGCAGTGATCGTGTGGACCTCCACCCACGAGCTGGACCCGTACAAGCCGCTGGACGTCGCCGGTGAGCCGCTGCATGTGGACGTGATCGCCACTGACTGGAAGTGGGTGTTCGTGTATCCGGACCTGGGCATCGCCACGGTCAACCAGCTCAACTTCCCGGCCAACCGCGCGCTGGCGTTCAACATCACCTCCAACTCGACGATGAATACCTTCTTCATCCCGCAGCTGGGTGGGCAGATCTACGCGATGGCCGGCATGCGCACGCAGCTGCACCTGATCGCCAACGAGCCTGGCCAGTTCCGTGGCATGTCCGGCAACTACAGCGGGCATGGCTTCTCGAACATGAAGTTCATCGCCACCGCCAGCAGCAACGAAGACTTCGAGCGCTGGGTGGCCGAGGTACGCAGCGCGCCGGACGCACTCAGTTTCGCGGAGTTCAAGGCGCTGGCCGCGCCGTCGCGCAACGCGCCGGTACAACACTTCTCCAGCGTCGAACCGCTGCTGTTCAAGAAGGTCATCGACCAGTTCATCGGTGTCGGTGAGAACACCGCTGCTGCGGCCCCTGCGGGTTCCGCCGGCGGTGCCCAGGTTTCCCAGGAGTAACGAACATGTTGGGTAAATTGACGTGGGAGGCCGTGCCACTGCACGAGCCGATCGTGGTGATCACGCTGGCGGCCATGGTGCTGGGTGGCCTCGCGCTGCTTGGCGCGGTGACGTACTTCAAGCTGTGGGGCGTGCTCTGGCGCGACTGGTTCACCACCGTGGACCACAAGAAGATCGGCATCATGTACGTGGTGGTGGCGCTGGTCATGCTGGTGCGTGGCTTTGCCGATGCGCTGATGATGCGCGCGCAGCTGGCGGCGGCTGGCCCGGGCAGTGATGGCTTCCTGCCACCTGAGCACTACGACCAGATCTTCACCGCGCACGGCGTGATCATGATCTTCTTCGTGGCCACCCCGTTCGTGGTCGGCCTGATGAACATCATCGTGCCGCTGCAGATCGGTGCACGCGACATGGCGTTCCCGTTCCTCAACGCCTTCAGCTTCTGGATCTTCGTGGTCGGCGCCGCGCTGATGATGATCTCGCTCGGTGTTGGCGAGTTCGCCATGACCGGCTGGGTCGCCTATCCGCCGCTGTCGGGCATCGAGTTCAGTCCAGGGGTCGGTGTCGACTACTACATCTGGGCGTTGCAGGCTTCAGGCATCGGCACATTGCTGACCGGCGTCAACCTGTTCATCACCATCCTGCGCATGCGTGCGCCGGGCATGACCCTGATGAAGATGCCGGTGTTCACCTGGACCGTGCTGGTCACCAGCGTGATCATCATCGCCGCCTTCCCGATCCTGACCGTGGCGCTGGGTGCGCTCACCCTGGACCGCTACCTGGACTTCAACTTCTACACCAACACGTTGGGTGGCAACCCGATGATGTACGTGAACCTGGTGTGGGCCTGGGGCCACCCGGAGGTGTACATCCTGGTGCTGCCGGCATTCGGCATCTTCTCTGAAGTGACCGCCACGTTCGCGCGAAAGAAGCTGTTCGGTTACAAGTCGATGGTCGGTGCCACGCTGGCGATCGGCATCCTGTCGTTCATCGTCTGGCTGCACCACTTCTTCACCATGGGCTCCGGTGCCAGCGTCAATGCCTTCTTCGGCATCATGACGATGATCATCGCCATCCCCACCGGCGTGAAGATCTTCACCTGGCTGTTCACCATGTACGGCGGCCGCGTCGAGTTCAGCGTGCCGATGCTGTGGACCATCGCCTTCCTGGTCACCTTCACCATCGGTGGCATGACCGGCGTGCTGCTGGCCATCCCGGGCGCGGACTTCCTGCTGCACAACAGCCTGTTCCTGGTCGCGCACTTCCACAACACCATCATCGGTGGCGCGCTGTTCGGCTACCTGGCCGGCTTCGCCTACTGGTTCCCGAAGGTGTTCGGCTTCACCCTCAACGAGCGCCTGGGCAAGTGGTCGTTCGCCTGCTGGGTGATCGGCTTCTACCTGGCCTTCATGCCGCTGTACATGCTCGGCTTCATGGGCATGACCCGTCGCATGAATCAGTACGACAACCCGGCGTGGACGCCGTATCTGATCGCCGCCTTCATCGGTGCACTGTTCGTGTTCGCGGGCATCATCCTGATGCTGGTGCAGATCTACGTGAGCGTGCGTGACCGCAAGCGCAACCTGGACCTGACCGGCGACCCGTGGAACGCACGCACGCTGGAATGGGCCACGCCGTCGCCGCCGCCGTTCTACAACTTCGCCGTGGTGCCCAAGGCCGATGAGCTGGATGCCTTCCACGAAGCGAAGAAGCGCGGCCTGCCGCCGCCGCCGAAGAAATACGCGCCGATCCACATGCCGAAAAACACCGGTGTTCCGCTGATTCTCAACATCTGGATCCTGGTGTTGTGCTTCGCCCTGGTCTGGCACATCTGGTGGATGGCCGCGGCCAGCTTCATCGCGATGATCGTGACCCTGATCGTGCGGTCCTACGACGAGGACGTGGACTACCACGTCAGCTCCGAAGAGGTGGCGCGCACCGAAGCGGCCAACCTGGCCAAGTTGAAGGAGGTACGCGCATGAATCTGTTGACCCGCCCCGAGCTGGCCAGCGACACGCAGGCGCACGAGGACCACCACGAACACGACCATGGCCACGAACAGGGCGGCATGAAGGTGTTCGGCATGTGGGTCTACCTCATGTCCGACCTGGTGCTGTTCGGTTCGCTGTTCGCCTCGTACGCGGTGCTCAGCACCGCCTACGCCGGCGGCCCCACCGGCAAGGACCTGTTCTCGCTGCCGTTCGTGATGGCCGAGACCTTCCTGCTGCTGGTTTCCAGCATCACCTACGGCCAGGCCGTGCTGGCGATGCACCGTCTGGACAAGGCCGCTGTGCTGCGCTGGCTGGGCGTGACCTTCGTGCTCGGCGCTTCGTTCATCGGCATGGAGATCTACGAGTTCTCGCACCTGATCCACGAAGGCGCAGGCCCCAGCACCAGTGCCTACCTGTCGGCGTTCTTCGCCCTGGTCGCCACCCACGGCCTGCACGTGGCCAGCGGCCTGATCTGGATGGCGGTGGTCATGCACCAGGTCTACAGCCGCGGCCTGACCCCGACCAACATCACCCGTGTGTCGTGCCTGAGCCTGTTCTGGCACTTCCTGGACCTGGTGTGGATCTGCGTCTTCACCTTCGTCTACCTGATCGGAGCCTTCTGACATGGCCCACGTCGAAACCTCGCGCGCCGGCAATGCGCACGGCTCCACCAAGTCCTACCTGATCGGCTTCGTGCTGTGCGCGCTGCTGACGGTGGTGCCGTTCGCGCTGGTGATGAACCCAGTGCTGTCGCGGCCGCTCACACTGTTCCTGCTGGTCGGCTTCGCGGTGGCGCAGATCCTGGTGCAGCTGGTCTATTTCCTGCACATGGACCGCAAGTCCGAAGGTGGCTGGAACCTGGCCAGCTTCGTGTTCACCCTGGTGATCCTGTTCATCGTCGTCGCACTGTCGGTCTGGATCATCTGGAGCATGCACTACCACATGATGATCAACTGACCGTGGCCGGGGTGATCGGCATGGACCGCGCGATCACCCCGGCACCTCCGTCCTCTTTCCCCCAAGGGCAGGCCTGACCGAGACCCCGCCCGCGTCTGCGTTGGTGGTACCCGTGAAGCGCTCTGCTGCTGTTGCCCGTTCGTTGTTCTCTCCCCGTTTCCGCCTGCCGCTGCTGGCAGGCCTGGCCATCGGCCTGCTGGCCGGCTGCAGTTCGCAGTCGCGCATGGACTTCTATTCCAAGGACATCGCCTGCGAAGAGCTCGGCCAGCAGTGGTCGATGCCCGACAGCCACGGCACCGTGCGCGGCCCGAAGGACCTGCAGGGGCAGGTGACCTATCTGTTCTTCGGCTTCACCAGTTGCCCGGACGTCTGCCCGACGACCATGGTCGAGCTCAGCCAGGTCAAGCACCTGATGGGCAAGGATGCCGACCAGTTGCAGGTAGTGTTCGTCAGTGTCGACCCAGCGCGTGATACGCCGGAGGTTGCGCGCACCTACGTGGAAGCCTTCGACCCCAAGGCGATCGCACTGGTCGGCAACGAAGCGCAACTGGCCGCGATGGCCAGCGACTTCAAGGCGTTCTACGAAAAGGAACCCGGCCAGGTGCCGGAGACCTACACCATGAGCCACATCGCCGGCGGCTACGTGTTTGATCGTCAAGGCCGCCTCCGCCTGTTCGCACCCTACGGCATGCCGGTGGACAAGCTGTTCTCCGACGTGCAGCGCCTGCTGCTGGAGCCGGGCCACCCGGCCGCCGGCAACGATGCATTGGCCAGCTGCCACCTCAAGCACAGCGATACGCTCGCCGCCCGGTAGGGGTCGACCTTGGTCGACACGCAGTGAATGAATCTGGTGGGTGCCGACCGTTGGTCGGCACACCCCCACACACCAATCCCCCGGCCGGCCAGGAGAGCCAACCGGCCAGGGGCACCACTCAACGCCTTACTTGGTTTCTTCCCACTGCACCACGTCCGGCTCGGCCGCCTTGATGCCGGCGGTCGACAGCAGCTTGGTGGTCGCATCCAGTGCAGCATTCACCGACGGGTACTCCACAATCGCGCGGCCCGAGGCCTTGGACACCTTCACCACGGTGCCGCCGGTGGCGGTGGCCGCACGCTGGGCGGAGGCCGCATCGGTGAAGAACACCTTGACCCGCGAGGTCGCCACGACCGGTGCGCCATCGTTGGAGACGGCGGCCGCAAATTTGCTGGCACCGGCATCCGCACGTGCGGCCACACCGGTAGACGCATCCGTGGACCGCTTGCTGCGGGTGCCGACGGCCGCCGCGCTGGCATCAGCCCCGGTGGTGATCCGGAACTGGCCGCCGCTGGCCTGCTGCACGGTTGCCGACGGCGCCAGCTGGAAGCGCGAGCCGCCCACATTGAACGAACGGCCGGTGGCCTCCGCCTTCAACTGCTGCGTGTCTACGGTCGACAAGGTCTTCGCCGGAGGTGTCTGGCCCGAGCTCTGTGCCCAGGCGGTGGTGGTCATCGCCGCGAGGGCGAGGGTGCTCAACAGAATGGTCGTCTTCATCATCAGTGCCCCAGAACGCGGATCTTGAAGAATTCGAGGTTGCCACGCGATGCTGCGTTCGCGGCCTGCCCCAGGTCGGTGACTTCCAGTGTCCAGGTGCCCGTGGCGTTCTCATCCAGGAAGGCATTGCTGGACAGCAGGTCCCAGTTGGTGAAGTTGCGCTGCACACCATTGAGGCCAGAGCCGATCGCGGTGAATGCCGGCTGCACCACGCTGCGGGTGCCGCTGGGCGAGATCAGCACGAACTGCAGCTGGCGGGTGTTGCTGTGGTTGACGCGGAAGCCGAGCTGCACGCTCTCGATGTTGCGCGCACCGTTGGCCAGCTGGAAGGTCAGGCGCGCCGCGGCCGCCGAGGTATTGCCGATGGCCACGGTACGCGTCGTGTTGCGCCAGCCACTATCCACCAGTGCACCCAGCGGCTGGAAGTCTTCTGCGACCTGTACCGCGCGTGCCGCGTTGACCACACCGAAACCGTACCAGTTGCTGTAGGCACGGCCGGCGGCATTCACCGTCCAGCCCGGCACCAGCACGCGGCCGTCGGAGTGGGTCACCGCTGCCCGGTTCGGATCGGTGCGGGTGGCGGTGGTGGCCAGGATGTACTTCACATCGCGGTAGGACAGGTTCGGATTGGTCTCCAGCAGCAGCGCCGCGACACCCGACACCATCGGCGTGGCCGCCGAGGTGCCGTTCATCTTGCCGGTGTAGTTGCAGGTGCTGTCGATGGCAGACTGGTCGCCGTCCAAGGTGTTGCGCAGGCTCGTGTTCTTGTTGCTGCCCTGCGCGCAGCCGGTGACATCGGTGGTGAGGATGGCCGGATCGTAGCGGATCGCCAGCTGCCCCGGCACGACCTGCCGCTGCCAACCATTCTCACCGCCGAAGCCGGACACCCACAGCGCCGAGCCGGTGGACGAGTAGGACGAGCGCACGCCATCGGCGCGCACGGCGGCAACGGTGATCACGTTGAACAGGTTGTTACGCGGGTCGCGGCCGGCCGGAATGCAACCCGTGTTGCGGTTCTTGGTGTCTGCCGAGCAGATGTCGGTGCCATCCGAGCGTGCACCGTTGTTGTGGTTGTTGCCGGCGGCTTTCACGTAGATGCCACCGCGGCCGCCACGGGTGCCGGACATGGCCTGCTCATAGGCGGCGATGTCGTTCTGGCTGTAGGCCAGCGGCAGGTTGGGGTTGCCCGGGCTGGAGCCCCAGCTGTTATTGAAGACCCCCACGTCGGCCACTTCGGCGCCGTCCCACCACGAGTACTCGATGTTGGAATTCGAATTGCCTTGGGCATTGGACGCCAGGAAATTGAAGCCCTTGAGTGTGGCCGCTGAGGCTACGCCGCGCACGCCCAGGTTGTTGGCACCGACCGCACCGGCGATGCCGCCGACCATGGTGCCGTGATTGTCGCGGTCGGGATTGGACGGTGAAGGGTTGTTGCTCTGGTTGGCGAAGTTCTTGCCGGCGACCGCCGCGACGTTGGCGGCCAGGTCCGGGTGGGCGATCTGCAGGCCGTCATCGACGATGGCGATGGTGACGCCCTGGCCACGGATGCCATTGCGGAACAGGCCATCCACGTTCAGATCGTTGCCAGCCACCGGCAGGGTATCGCCCAGTACGGCCTGTCCGGTGTTGAGCAGATGCCACTGACGCCCGGCCAGCGGATCGGCCTGCTGGGCCTGGGCGGTGACGGCCAGGCTGCCCAGCACCAGGGCAGTGGCAAGGGCCAGGCGCGCGGAGCGCGGTGGCGCGGAGCGTTGCGTGTGTCGCTTCATACACGAATCCTTCTGTTGTGAATCGGCATGGCAGGACGGCGGGGCGGAACTGCCCCATCGCAACGAGCCAAACGCGACACAACGAAGAACCCCCTACCTCTTCACGGAACCAATCTGCAGATGTGCCGATTGCGTCACAAACACTTATGCCGTGGGGGAATGACGACTGCCGTGTCCCGCATCTGGTAGGTGCCAACCTTGGTTGGCACGCGTATACACGCATGGCGTGGATCTACCCGATGTCATCGCGCGCCCTCACATCCGGCTGTGCTACTACAGCCCGTGCACCCTTCCGCATCGGAGCACGATGATGGTCAACCCTCTGGCCCAGGCCCATCGCGGCCTCGGCACCACGCTGTTCAGCCTGTTGAACCCGATACCCTTCGGCTTCTTCGTCGGCGCGCTGATCTTCGACGCGATCTACCTCAACAGCGCCGAGGTGATGTGGGGCAAGTCCGCCGCCTGGCTGATCACCTTCGGCCTGCTGATCGCCATCATTCCGCGCCTGATCAACCTGTTCGCGGTCTGGCGCCGCAACGGCACCGCCACCCGCATCGACCGCATCGACTTCTTCCTCAACCTGGTCGCGGTGCTGCTGGCCATCTGGAACGCCTTCGTGCACAGCCGCGATGCGTATGCCGTCGCGGTGCCGGGCACGATCCTGTCGGCGCTGACCGTGGCCCTGATCGCCCTGGGCCTGATCCTGCTGTCGCTGCAGCCGCCGGTGCTGCAGGGAGGTCGTCATGGCTAAGCACATCCTGCCTACCGTGGGCGCCCTGGCGCTGGTCGTGATGCTGTCGGCCTGTGCCGGCAAGGCCGAATACCACCCCACCGACCAGTCGGGTGCGAAGCCGCCTCTGCCGGCACCGAAGAACTTCCTGATGCCGCCGATGCAGGTGCCCAAAGGCGTGGGTTGGGCCGACGGCCAGTCACCCACCGTGGCCGAAGGCCTGAAGATCGAACGCATCGCCGCCAACCTGCAGCATCCGCGGCGATTGTTGACCCTGCCCAACGGCGATGTGCTGGTGGTGGAGGGCAATGGCCCCGGCGAAGAGCCGGTCACCACGCCCAAGCAGTGGATCGCCGGCAAGGTGAAGGCGCGCTCGGGCAAGGCCGGCAAGGGCGGCAACCGGGTCACCCTGCTGCGCCGCACACCGGGCACGAACACCTGGACCCAGCACGTGTACATCGAAGGCCTGCATTCGCCGTTCGGCATCCAACTGATCGGTGACACGCTGTACGTGGCCAACACCGGCAACATCATGCAGTACCACTACGTGCCGGGCGAAACCCGCATGTCCGACAAGGGCCGCGAGTTCACCGACCTGCCCAGCACCATCAACCACCACTGGACCAAGGAACTGCTGGCCAGCCGCGATGGCAGCAAGCTGTACGTGGGCGTGGGCTCCAACAGCAACATCACCGAGAATGGCCTGGCCGTTGAATACCGCCGCGCAGTGGTGCTGGAAGTGGACGTGGCCACCCGTGGCAGCCGCATCTATGCGTCGGGCATCCGCAACCCGACCGGGCTGGACTGGGAGCCGAGCACCGGCACGCTGTGGGCCGTAGCGAACGAGCGCGATGAAATCGGTGCGGATCTGGTGCCCGACTACCTCACCTCGGTGAAGGAAGATGGCTTCTACGGCTGGCCCTACAGCTACTACGGTCAGCACGTGGACGAGCGCGTGCAGCCGCAGCGGCCGGACCTGGTGGCGAAAGCCATCACGCCGGACTACGCCATCGGCTCGCACGTGGCGCCGCTGGGCCTGCTGTTCTACACCGGCCAGGCACTGCCGGCGCAGTACCACGGCGGCGCCTTCATCGGCGAGCACGGCAGCTGGGATCGCTCACCATTGAGCGGCTACGAAGTGGTCTACGTACCGTTCAAGGACGGCAAGCCGACCGGGCGGCCGCAGACCGTCGTCAGCGGCTTCGCCTCCAAGGACGAGAAGACCTTGATGGGCGCACCGGTAGGCATGGCGATGGATGCCGAAGGCGCACTGCTGGTCGCCGACGACGTGGGCGACGTGGTGTGGCGGGTGTCGGCCAAGTAGCTGTGTAGCGTCGAGCCACGCTCGGCTGCTTTGAATTGGCCTGTGTAGAGCCGAGCCATGCTCGGCTTACGCGCGCAGCGCGGGGTTTCCGGAAACCGGCCGAACAGCAGCCGAGCATGGGCTCGGCTCTACATTTCCGAAGGCGCAGCGCGGAATCCACTGAACACCGACTCGGCGGCAAACCCCACGCCACCCAGCAGCACGCCGAAATACACCACCGTAGCCACCACGAAACCATAACCAGCCGCCACCGCCGCACCATCGCGCTGGATGAAGCCGATCGCAAAGGACATCAGCGCCAGCGCCGGCAAGGTATTGCTGAACGGAATCGGCCCGGCCGGCGCCATCAGCAGCAGGGTCGCGAACACCAGCATCAGGTTGTTCAGGCGCATCATCTTCTTCGAGCGCACCATCACCGCCAGCCGCATCGGCCGTGACAGCCGCTCCATGCGGTGCACCCATTTCAGCGCACGGCCCAGGTTGGCCTTCAGCTTGTCGGTGGCGATCTCGCGGCGCGCCAGCTTCTGCGGCACCCACAGCGGGCGGTTGCGCACCCGGCTCAGGCCGATCAGCAGGATCGAGGCGCCAAACACGGTACTCAGCCCGGGAATCGACACCGGAATGATGAAGATGGCCGAGAGCAGGATCACGATCAGCAGCAGGCCTTCATCGCCCAGTGCGCTGAGCAGGGTACCGACGCTGACCTGGTCGCCGGGCAGCTCGTCGATCATCTGCTCGATCTGCTCGGCCAGGGGCGCGCTGTCATTGGTTTCGGGGGCACGGTAGGTCATGCGTCGCAAGGTTCTCCAGGGAAGGGCGGTCAGCGGGCCGTCCTGCGGTGGGGGACGCACAGGCTCCCGCAGTATCCCGGCCAACGTGGGCAAAGAGGTGAACCGGGCATGAGGGGTTAAACTGGCGTGCCCCGCACGAGTTGAACGCAATGGACATGGGCCGCAGGCAATCGACCATCGAACTGGTCGCCATCGACATGGATGGCACCCTGCTGGACCCCAGCCACACCCTCACCGCGCGGGCCAAGCAGGCGATCGCGCAGGCGCGCGCGCTGGGCGTGCACATCGTGCTGACCAGTGGTCGCCCGGTTCCGGGCCTGGCGCCGTTCCTGCACGAGCTGGGCATCACCGGCGACGACGACTACTGCATCGCCTGCAATGGCGGCCTGGTGCAGCGTATCGGCACGCGCGAAACCGTGGTCGAGTATCCGCTCAGCTTCGACGACTTCCTGTTCTGCGAGCAGGTGGCCCGCGAAGTGGGCGTGCATTTCCAGGCGCTGGACAGCCGGCGCATGTATACGCCCAACCAGGACATCAGCTACTACACCGTGGCCGACTCGCATCTCTCGCGGATGCCACTGTCCTACCGCCGCGTGGCCGACATGGACCCGTCCATGTCCTTCATCAAGCTGATGATGATCGACGCGCCGGACGTGCTGGATGCCGCCATCGCGCGCCTGCCCAGCGAACTGACCGAACGCTTCGCGGTATTGAAGAGCGCGCCGTTCTTCCTGGAAGTATTCGACCACCGTGCCGGCAAGGGGCCGAGCCTGCAGAAGCTGGCCGAGCACCTGGGCATCGACCGCGCCAACGTGATGGCCATCGGCGACCAGGAAAACGACCTGACCATGCTGCAGTACGCCGGTACCAGCGTAGCGATGGGCAATGCCATCGACGCGGTAAAGGCGGTGGCGCGGTTCGAGACCACCAGCAATGCAGACGAAGGCGTGGCGCGCGCCATTGAGCGTTTCGTCCTGCAGTAACCGCGCGCCCCTGTGCCCTGGTAGGTGCCAACCTTGGTTGGCGCACGCACGCCGTATGCGCCGACCAAGGTCGGCCTCTACCAGGTCCCATCCGCCCTGGTAGGTGCCAACCTTGGTTGGCACACGCACGCCGTATGCGCCGACCAAGGTCGGCCTCTACCGGGTCCCGTCCGCCTCGGTAGGTGCCAACCTTGGTTGGCACACGCGCACCGTATGCGCCGACCCAGGCTATACCCACGTATAGCCCACCCATTCCCATCGCCATCCGCGCTGTACCACCGCGCAATGGCGAATGCGGCAGTGCGATGCAAGAATTTCGCACGTCGAAATCACCCCATCGAATCCCGCAGCAGATGATCGTCCTCGTCTGCTGACCGGCGCGCATCGCGCCGTCACTCCCTCAACGCAATCGCATCGCCAGCCAAAGCGCCGACATCGGTGCTGCAACGTGCTGGGCGTGCGCCTGCGCCGCTCTCTCCCTGCACCCTGGATCTGCCCATGAACACCCCACCCACGACGCGCCTCGCCCTTGCCATCATCACGGCCATCGCCGCACCGGCGTATGCCGCAGAATCGCACGACGCAGCACATGACACGCCCACCACCTTGAACGCGTTGCAGGTGATCGCCACGCCGCGCGGTGCGGCCGTGGCGCCCACCCAGGTGGTCGGTCCCAACCGCTACATCATCAAGGCCGAAGACCTCGACGCGATGGTCACCGGCAACAACGGCCTGGCCATGCTGAAGCAGGTACCCGGCGCCAGCTACACCGCCACCGACGGGCTGGGCCTGGACATCTCGGCCACCAGCCTGTTCGTGCGCGGCTTCCGCATGAACGAAATGGGCATCACCTTCGAGGGTGTGCCGCTGAACGACAACGGCTTCCTCTCGCTCACCGGCACCAGCGTGGTGAACGTGGGCGTGCCCGATGGCATCGGCGCGATCACGGTCAGCCCGGGTGGCGCACCGGTCAGTGTGTTCTCCAGCAGCGTCAACGGCGGCAGCCTGGAATACCGGCTGCGCGAGCTGCAGGACACGCCCAGCCTGCGCGTGAAACAGGGCGTGGGCAGCAACAGCACGTTGGTCACCACCGTATCCGGGCAGAGCGGCCAGCTTGGCGAGCATGGCCCGAAGGTGCTGGTCGACCTGCAGCGCGTGTCCGCCGACAAGTACCAGGGCGAGGGCACCCAGAACTTCCTCCGCGGCGACCTGAAGCTGCAACAGGACGTCGCCTGGGGTGACTTCACCGTGTTCCTGTCCGACAGCAAGGCCAAGGTCTGGGGTTACAACAACATCTCCTTCGACATGATCCGCAAGCTGGGCTGGAAGGCCGACATCTTCTATCCGGACTATGCGTGGGCCTGGTACGTGGCCTCGCCGGCGAACGCGGACAAATCCTGCGGCGCCTACACCTGCGGTGAGCTGTCCGAACTGATCCCGTACGACACCGGCCAGATCACCCGCGATCGCGTGTCCTCGATCAACCACCGCTTCCAGATCACCCCGGCGCTGAGCGGCAACGTGCAGCTGTACAACGCCAACAGCCACACCCAGGCCACGCTCACCGACCCGACCGTACCGTCGCCCAACGGCGCACCGTTCTCCGAACAGGTGCAGACGCCGCGCGTGAATCGCTTGGGCGGCATGCTCAACCTGCAGTTCGAGGCCGGCGCGCACACCTTCACCGCCGGCGTCTGGCAGGAGAAGAGCAAGGCCGCGGCCAAGACCGAGTGGTACCAGCAGCCGCTGCTGGGCGAGGGCCCGCCGCTGAAGGCCACCGGTCCGTTCGATGTGTATGGCCCCGCGTTCAAAACCGACAACGCATCGAGCTGGGTGACCCGCTCGCGCCAGTTCTACCTGCAGGACGACATCGTGTTGAACGACACGCTGAAGCTGGGTGTCGGTTTCAAGGCGGTGGACTTCCGCACCAGCGGTGGTGGCCTGGGCGATGCCAAGGATCGCCCAGTGAACGGCACGCTGCGCGCGAAGAGCAACTTCCTGCCGCACGTCTCGCTGTTCTGGAGCCCGACCGAATCCACCGATGCCTTCATCGACCTGGCCAACACCATGAACGGCTACCGCGTCGCCCAGCGCGGCAACATTGGCTACACCGCCTCGGCGTGGACCATCACCGACCAGGAAGAGTTCGACCGCGTGGCCGGCACGCTGCGCCCGGAGAAGAACTGGAACCTGACCGTGGGCGCATCGCATCGCTTTGACCGGCTGACAATCACCGGCGATGTGTTCTACAACGACATCCGCAACCGCCTGCTGTCGGCGGCCATCGGCACCCAGTTCGCGCAGATCAACACCGTGCGGCTGATGCCGAAGATGCATGTGATCGGCGCCGACCTCGGCATCACCGCTGACCTGACCGACCACCTGCAGTTCTACCAGGGTGTAGCCGTGGCCCGTTCGTACTACGACAGCGATTTCGTGGTGGGCGACACGGTGTACCCGATCAAGGGCAACGCCCAGCCGGGCTACCCGCAGATCTCGCTGGTCAGCGACCTGTCCGCCCACTTCGGTGACTGGCGCTTCGGTGCCACCAGCACTTCGTACCTGCGCCAACCCTTCACCTACGAGAACGACATCCGAGTGCCGACCTTCTGGCAGGTCAACACCTATGCGGCCTATCGTTTCGGTGCGGACAGCGTGGTGCCGGGGCTGGAGCTGCGGCTGGACGTGAGTAACCTGTTCAACCGCCACAACATCGGTACCGCCACCATCGCCGGCTCGTCGTTCTCGGGGGATTACCAGACCCTGCAGCGCAGCGCGCCCCGGCAGCTGATGTTCAGCACCTCGATGGCGTTCTGAGGTAACAAGGTGCGGGGTCAGAGCCCTTTGCGGTGCAAAGGGATCCGACCCCGAAGCCACCCATGACCGGGGTCAGAGCTCTTTGCACCGCAAAGGGCTCTGACTCCAAACCCATCCAGAAACCCGTCTTGCGCAATGGGCAGCGATTTTCTGGCGGCGACGCAAGGTTCCCACAATGTTGCTGGGTCATCCTGTCTACATGGCTCAGTACAACCCGCGATCACCGTTGTTCGACATCCGGAGCCCGGGACGGCCCCGGCAGGCGCTGTCCGCAGCGCCTGTGATCGACCTGCAGGCCGAGTACCAGTTCTGGCACGTCTACGAGCGCGTGGTGCGTCCGTTGCCCGGTGGCGGGCTGCGGCGGGCCTGGCTGGTGTGCCAGAAGGTGTACCGGGACCGGTGGCAGCACCCGGACGACAGCGACGAGGCGGCGTTGTCGCGGGTGTTGTTCGGCGGGAACATGACGGCTGACCGGGCGTCGGAGCTGGCGGAGCTGCACGCGCTGGTCAGCCGTCGGGTGGCGTTGCTGGCGAGGCGTGGGCGGGTGGATTCCGCGGCGTGATGCCTGCCCTTGGTGGGGTCGACTGTTAGTCGACCGCTCTTTGCATCTACTTCACAGAAGGCCGCGCTTCGCGCGCGAGTCGACCAACGGTCGACTCCACCAAGAGCCAACCCGACCGGCATTTCTAAGGCTTTCCCCGGTCCAGCTGCCGGTAACCAATCGCCTCAGCCAGATGCGCCGTCTGGATCGTTTCACAACCCGCCAGATCAGCAATCGTGCGCGCGACCCGCAGAATCCGGTGCATGGCCCGCGCGGAAAGTTGCAGGCGTTCAATCGCCTGCTCCAACAGATCCTGATCGGCCTCGCTCAGCCTCGTGCAGGCACGCAGCGCCGCCGGTGGCAGATGTGCATTCAGCCCACCACGCGCCTGCTGCCGGGCATGGGCGGCTTCCACCCGCTCACGCACCGATGCACTGGGCTCACCCAGCGGCGTGCTTTCCCTCAGCTCCACCGCATCCATGCGCGCAACGCTGATATGCAGGTCGATGCGGTCCAGCAACGGACCGGACACGCGCGCGCGGTAGCGGTTGATCCGTTCATCGCTGCACAGGCAACGGTTGCTGCGGTCGCCAGCCCAGCCACAGGGGCAGGGATTCATCGCCGCCACCAGCTGAAAGCGCGCGGGATACTGCACGCTGCGTGCGGCGCGGGCGATGCGGATGTGGCCGGATTCCAGCGGCTCGCGCAGGGTTTCCAGCGCGCTGCGGTTCCACTCTGGAAGCTCATCGAGGAAAAGGACACCGTGATGGGCCAGCGAGATTTCGCCGGGGCAGGGCGGGTTGCCGCCACCCACTGACAATTTTCCAAGTAGGCGCGACTGTTGGAGTCAGGAAATCATGAGAACTGAGAATGACGAAGTCAGAGGCCCTGCGACTGGCGATCAGAGAGGATGCGACTAGTTGTAGTATTCGGTGCAGTTATGCGACTGGATATCCACGAGCCTTGCCTCCTGTAAGAAAGATCGGCCTCGGGCGCCGGGCACTGGCCGGAATGCTCCCTGGTACCAAGCTCCCTCATGATCAGATCGCGAAGTTCGAGTCCTCACTCGAGCGGGACTTCTTCGTGCTCTTGGAGTTCAATCCGGATGTTCAGCGCTGGGATCCTCAGCCCGTCCGTCTACGTGTAGAAGAGACCGGTAGGGACTACACGCCGGACGTTCTGGTCTCCTTCTATCCCAAAGGACGTGAGCGACAGCCGCGTCGCGTGCTCTACGAAGTGAAGTATCGGGACGAGCTACGCCAGAAATGGGTGGAACTGAAGCCTCGTCTCAAGGCGGCTCGCAGATACGCGAAGACCCATGGCTGGGAGTTTCGGATTATCACTGAGCGTGAAATTCGGGAGGGAGGGCTGCTCTGGAATGCCAAGTTTCTGCTTCCATATGTGTACGACGAGCCGGTCGATCCGGACATTGCTGTTCTCATCGCGAACTTGCGTCGTTTGGGCATCAGTACACCCGATAGGCTGCTGAAGGCTTGCTCGACCGATCGTTGGGAGCAAGCGCGTCTCCTCACGGTTCTTTGGCAGCAGGTTGCCGCTCGCCATGTGCGGGCGGACCTGAGCGAAAGATTGACCATGAATTCCGAGATATGGATCGATGACTGAGTTAGATCAGAACCCGCTGTTGCTTGGCGCCGAGGTCGCAGTGGATGGACGTCGGTACGCGATCGTACGCTATATCGACTTGGAGACCTTGCTTGTGCTGGATTGCGAATCCGGTCAGCGCGAGTTGCTGAAGGTCGCCGATGTTGTCTCCGCCCTAATGAACCGCACCGAGACCGATCTAGCTGCCGGGGGGTTTGAGGGGCTATCCGAGGAAGATTGGACTGTTGCCCGTAGACGGGTTGCAGAGATCGAGCCCCTAATGAAGCCGGGTGCCACACGCGAGCAAGCTGAAGCGGTGGCCAACCAGTTCGGAGTTCACGTTGCCACGATCTATCGCTGGATCAGCCAGTTCAAGAGAACAGGCCAAGTAGCAAGCCTCGCACCTGCTAAGCGTGACGGAGGAAGAGGCAAGGCTAGAATCGATACCTTGGCCGAGGCCATCGTTTCTGAGGCCATCAGTGAGCTCTATCTGACCAAGCAGAGACTCAGCGTGGCCAAGTTAATGGAGAGCATCAAGGTCCGGTGCAGGCGTGCTCAAGTAGATGCTCCTCATGACAGCACCGTTAGACGGCGCATCTCTCAGCTAAAGGAGCGCCTGCAGGTGGAGAGGCGCCATGGCAGAAAGGCTGCAGACGACAAGTTTGCGCCAAGGCCTGGTAAGTTCCCCAACGCGGACTATCCTGGGGCAGTGTGGCAGATTGATCACACTCCTCTCGATGTGCTGATCGTCGACGATGTTCATCGGCGCCACGTTGGCAGGCCATGGTTGACCGTAGCCATTGATGTCTACTCACGTTGCATCGCAGGCTTCTATCTTTCTCTGGATCCTCCCAGCGAAGTCAGTGTTGGTATGTGCTTGGTTCATGGGATCCTGCCGAAGGAGGGCTGGCTGGCGGCGCTCCAGGTCAGGGCGGGGTGGCCGCTCTATGGCGTGCCCCACACTGTCCATGCCGACAATGGCAAAGAGTTCCGGAGTTCAATGATCACCAGGGCCGCGGAGCAACATCGATTCCGCGTCGAGTGGAGGAAAGTGAAGACCCCGAACTGGGGGGGGCACATTGAACGGTTGATCGGTACCTTCAACAGGGAAATGCACTCGCTGCCGGGTACCACGTTCTCCAATATCGCCCAACGGGGAGAGTATGCGCCCCACAAGGAAGCGGTTCTCACCTTGGAAGAGCTCGAGGTGTACCTAACCAACTACATCTGCAACGTCTACCATCAGAAGCCGCATTCCTCTACTGGTCGTGCTCCGCTGAAGTTGTTTGAGCATGGGCTTTTGGGTGATGGGATTGTGCCTGGACGTGGCCTGCCGCCTCCGCCGCGCGATCCCGCAACGTTGCGACTTGACTTCATGCCCATGATTGAGCGGACGATTCAGCAGTATGGAGTGCAACTTGATGGCATCTCCTACTACGACAATGTGCTCAATCCGTGGATCCGCGCCAAGGATAGGGGGACGGGAAAGCCCCGAAAGTTCGTGTTTCGTCGTGATCCTCGTGACATCAGCGTCATCTATTTCCTGGATCCGGATACCCGGCGCTACTACCCCCTTCAGTATCGGAACTTGGATCACCCGAGCATCTCTATCTGGGAGTTGAAGGAAGTGAAGCTTCAGCTTAAGAAGGAGGGACGCAGTGAGGTAGATGAAGCCCTAATCTTCGAAACGTATGAACGTCTCAGCGCGATGTTGGAGCGTGCTACGAGCACGACCGTTAAAGCGCGAAAGGCTGCGCAGAAGAAGCGCAGTCGTGAGCGAACCAAGCAAACGGAGTCTGCGCAGGAAGGCACTGTCAGTACGATGAAGCGCTCCTCAGAATGCCAGCTCGAATGGGATGACGAAGAGGTCGCACCGTTTCACACATCTGGACTGCACTGATCCATGACTACGGCCCATACCCATCGAGAGGACGTCCTGGAGCTAGGCGCGCCTGAGCGCCTGAGCTTCATGAGGCAGACACGATGGTTCCAGTATGCGGAGGCAGAGGCAATTCTGGCGCGGCTGGAGGACTTGCTGGTACATCCACCGAGTCATCGTATGCCTGGAATGCAAGTTCTCGGGGACTCGAACAATGGCAAGACAGCTCTTGGCCTGGAGTTCGTCAGGCGTCATCCGTGGAATGAGAACCCCGGCGGCGACGCCATCCGAGTTCCCGTAGTTCGCATTGAGATGCCGCCCAACCCGGACGAAATGCGATTGTACGAGGAGATCCTGATCTCCCTGCGCCAGCCACTGCGTTCTCGAGATTCCTTGAGCGAGAAGTCTCGACAGGCACGTGCAAATCTCTCTGTTGTGAACTGCAGGATGCTGATGATTGATGAGTTTCAGCATGCTCTGGGGCCTCGAAATGATAAGAGGCGCGTTCTCATTGATGCGATCAAGTACCTCAGCAATACCCTGCAGATTCCAATCGTCGTTCTTGGCACTGCGGAGGCACAGGTTGCGGTGGGCCGTGATGAGCAGTTGAGCAACCGTCTTAAACCGAGTTGGCTCAGCCCATGGCCACGTAGCGTGGAGTACAAGCGGCTTCTGGCAAGCTTTGAAGCGGTTCTACCACTGAGAGAGAAGAGTGCCCTCCAATCCAGGGAGCTGGGCGGCCTAATCCACGATCTATCTGAAGGCCTCATTGGAGAGACAAGAGATCTGATCTGTGACGCTGTTGCGGTTGCGTTGAAGACAGGCAAGGAGCGCGTGGACATAGAGCTGGTGAGAGGGCTGGACTGGGTGCGGCCCTCGCGTCGCAAGGATCGCCCACTTCGGAGCCAGACGCGCTAGATGGAACGCCCGCGTGCCATCGGCTGGGTGGCGCACCCGCACATCCTGCGGGGAGAGGCATTCTCCTCGTGGCTTGCGCGCTACGCCTGGGCTAATGGGTTAAGTCCACACTGTTTCACGCGAACGGCGTTCGGCGAGGTAGCCATCTGGACGCGTGACATCGATCGAACCGTTGACGCAGCCACCCTAGTCAAAGCTGGTCAGCTTCCTGGCATCTCCCCACGTCGCCTTGGCAGCTCGATCATGCGCGTCTATCAAGGGCGTGTCTTTGCGCCGGAGTCCGCCGGAGCAGCTTTCATCCCTTGGATCACGCCACTGGGGGTATATCACCGAACACGTAGGCGCCATGGCAGCGCCTATTGCCCGGACTGTCTACGTGAGTTCGGGTGCATGCGCCTGGACTGGAGATTGGCCTGGATGGTCCATTGCCCCCGTCACGAACGGCCGTTGCTGGACGCCTGTCCGGAGTGCGATGCGCCCTTCGTCTTCCATCGCATGTTCTTGGCTGATCGCGGGAGATATCCCTGTATTGCTTGCGGATCGAATCTTGGACGGGCTCCGGCCGGGCCTGTGGTTGCAATGACGGCTCGGCACCTGCAGCGGGCACTAACCTGCTGTGCCGCGGGTCATCCGCGAAGGATCGGCACTAAAGAAGTCAGTGCACTTGAGTTCACAGCAGGTGTTCGCGTGCTGCTGAGAGGCCTTTACGCGAATGGTAGCCTTGAAGGACTTGCTAGCGGTCTGCACAGCGCTCGGCGAGCCTACCTAGGCCGGCCGCAGGCGCCTGCACGAACTTCATTCGAACACTGGCGGATCCATGATCGGGCTGTGGCCATTGCCTATCTGTTTGAGGTTCTGCGTTGCTGGCCGGAGACCTTCCTACGTTCATTCAGGACAGCCCGGGTCTGCCCTTCCAGGCTTGGCAGCGAACGGGCGCCTGCTTGGATTGTGGAAGCGCTGTCGAGCCTAAGCCAAGCCCAACGCTAGTCCAATATCATTCCCAAGAGCCGGTTCACTACGCGATCCCTGAACAGAGATCGGGTGTGGTCTTCAGCGCCTCCGTTGTTCTTCTGGTGGTTCATCCTTTCAAACGCGAGTTGCATTCGCAGGCTTTCAGTATTCGTCCACCGACATCCTGGCCTGCTTGGGAAGCTGGAAAGCCAGCGATTGAGTTGGCTAAGAGAAAGCGTATCGCCACTTTTGATCTCAAACGCGATTAGGCGCCCCGTCTTCTCATTGTTGATGGGCTCGGCGTCCATCAGGTAAAGGTTTCTGAGGCCGTTGCTTACCCTGGCAATGATGAAGGAGCGCGCTGTATCTTCGGTTGGGTGCTTGATGACGACCTTGCGCCGGTCGAAAGGAAAGTCGCCGCGCCAGTTCATTCCCCTCAATGAAGGGTGGCTGGCAACAGCGCAGACTATCTCTCCAAAGATCTCAGCAATGTCTATGGTATGAACAAGCTCGACCTCATCTGTTCCTGAGCCTGTTTCCTGGCTGCTGCTTGGTGTTCCGGGTGCTGGGTCGGCAGTGGGGTCGACGCTTGCATCCTTGATGATGGCATCTTCGTCTTTGATCCATTTGCCCGTATGTGTCTGCTCATCCTTTGCCGGGATTACCGTATGAACTTTCAGTGCACTGTTGCCGAACGAAAGCCCAATTACGGAGACAGCCTGAAGGGAATCTTCCGGACCAAGCCCTGTGAGCTCGATGTCATTGCTGTCTTCAAAGATGTTCCGAGTGGTGTTCCGTAGGATTTCCTGCAGGTCATCGGCCATGGTTGAGCCAGGGCGGAGATCGTTGAGTGGAAGTCGCTCGAGTCGGTTGTATGGGAGCTTGTCATTTGAGCCAAGCAACTGCTGAACCATGAATCGCGGTGCCTGGCTTTGGGTGTTCTCAACTGGATAGCAGCGTACGTCCCAGCTCGCTGGACCGTAGAACGGAGGGAGGATCAGTGGGAGCGGAATGCTCGGATCTTGTAACCTCGATCTGATCTGTTTGCTGATGGAGACCGTTCGTTTCCGAGCTACATCATCAAATATGAGTCTGGCCAGACACTGAGCAGAGGAGATGCTCAGCCGGTTCTTGTGAACGATTCGAACGCTTCCGTTATCACCTTCGCCAGACAGTTCCGGCACCCACGGCAGATACTTCAGTGGCAGAACATAGGGAAGCGTAATGGCGCCACCAAGTACCGCCGGGATCACTTGGCTATCAAAAAAGTACCAGGCGCGTAGAATTTCCGCATACGGAACGATTAACTCTTCACCGGCTGCCGTTGTGAGCAGAAAACATCCGGCCGGCGTTGCGAGGTTGTGGGTCGGATAGAACTTCTCTGGAAGGACGTCAGACAATCGGCAGGGGCGCCACCGAGGTTGATCGCGGCCAGGAACTGAGATCTCTACCGTCTTGGTATCTAGCACGTCGTGGCCATCGAAAACGCCGTCTTTCCAGATCGTTCCCACAGCCAGGTGCGGGAAGGTGCCGAGCGGCAGCGTGATCGTATGTGTGACGCGGGGATCATCCAAGCCGATGAACAATGCATCAATCTTGTGCCCGTGAACCCCGTACACCTTAGATGGCCTGATCGCTCCGTGCCAATGAAGCCGGAAGTCTCCTTCGGCTACTTGGGCCAGCTCCTTAAGCTTGGGCAAAAATGCCGGTGACGTTGCAGAAGCTCGCGCGTGACCTCGTGTCAAACTGATGCTCTCTCTACCGTGGCAAAAATCGCTTCCCGCACTACGTATCGGCAGGGCTGGCCACATCTTTAGGCTCCTGGAGCAGGGGCTGCGAAAGGTCGTATTGCCAATTCAGATCCGATGATGCTGGCTAGGCTAAGCTGCTGATATGGACCCACGTCATTCGCCCAAGGTTCCTGAGCCTGATGCCGTCGAAAGCGGCACATGCTATGACGCGTGGCTAAGAGAAAAGATCGCTAAGAGCGTCAGCGATTGTCGCCCTTCGATCTCACATGACGAGGTCGAGCGCCGGATGGATGAACGCATTGCCTTGCTTAAGGCCAAACATGCTGGCGCTGGATTCCCTTGATTTTTCGACCGTTGTTACGGGATGAGCCAGCTTGGGATAGTTGGGCTTGTCCGGACCTTGGATCACGACCCAGAGGTCATCGCTGCGCGGAGCACGGTGTAGAGTTGATTCGCGCGTCCCCACCCCATATGCGGGAAATGCGCATCCAAGCGCACTTCGGCTTGATGCGGCCGTGATACGGACTCAGGGGATGGTGAAGCGATATCGCTCAATTGCGGCGTCTAGTGTCGCCTCATTGTAGATGTCTAGTTGACGAATTGCGGCGGCAATGGCCCGTAGATTGGCCCGAACGTGAGTAGTCTCGGTGCTGTCACTCTGCCCAGCTGCTCGCAGACGGCCCAGTTGTGAAGTAAGAGCTGTGCGTCTGCTCCCAAGCAACTCGCGGGCTACCTCATATTTCACGGTTTGCATGTAGCCAAAATCAGTCATGGGGGCCTTCAATGGCATTTCTGCTTTGTGGCCTTTAGCCGTGTCAGGCTAAGGTGCGTTCTACCAATTCTAGCTCTTGATGAGAACAATCTGTCTGGGGCTCTTGCATTGCAGTCTTTTCGGGGTGGGCGCGGTCCAGGTGAGGTATTTCTCGGTCAACTAGGAGAGAAGAGCCCTCGGCAAGAAGGCTGACTGCCGGAATTACTGCGCTGTCGAAGAAGTACCAGGCCCGTAGGATCTCGGCGTATGGAACGATGAGCTCCTCGCCACTGTCGGTTAGGATCAGGAAGCAGTCGGCTGGTGTACCCAGACCGTGGATGGGATAGATGGCTTCCGGTACAACATCGCTGAGTCGGCATTCTATCCAGGCCTTCTCGCTCTGGCGGAGCACAGAGATCCTGACGGTCTTCGTGTCCAGAACGTCGTGTCCATCGAACACGCCATCGCTCCAGATAGTACCCAGTGCGAGGTGCGGGAACGCGCCCAAGGGGAGTGTCACCACGTGGGCGATGGAGGGATCGTCCGAGCTGGTGAAGAGCGCCTGTGCTTTGTGTCCATTACGGATACCGATTGCTCGGTCTAATCGCACCATGCCAGTGGAGCCGGTAGTCCCCTTTCCCTAGCTGGGCAAGCTCCTTGAGCTTAGGGAGAGATGCCGCGGACCTTGCTCTGAGACGACCAGGGCCTTGAGACAAACCGTATTCCCGTGCCTAACCGAACGGAAGCCTACACATCCGTATCGACGGGGGAGGGGGAATCTTTAGGGCCTGATGAGGCTGGCTGGTTGCTACTAGACCTACTGCGTGGGCTGTGCGATCTTTTGAGGCTTGGGTCACAGATTGTGGCTGGGTGCGATCGGTCAGCCTGCATGGCGGGCGTCCACGCAAGTAGACGACATGGAAGGGGGAGCGATGTACAAGGGATTTCTGATCGAATCGCTGTCGCGGGACTTTGTTAGCCGCCACGTTGGGCGCGGAGACGCGCTTGTGGACGCCCGTCGGCCTGCGGTGGCGCAAGGGCTGCGCATGTACAACGGCGAAAACAATGCGCTGGATGCTGATCAGCTTGTCAAACAGTGGTTTCCTGAGATCAAGGCCGATGTGTTTATCTCACACTCGCATCTGGACAAGGACCTTGCCCATGGTCTGGTGGGATGGCTCAAGGAGGAGCTGGGCGTTACCGCTTTTGTCGATTCTCTGGTGTGGAACAGCGCTGACGAGCTGCTGCGGCAAATTGATGACAGTCACTGTGTGAACGATCCTGAAGACGAAGACGGGCGCAAGGCCAAGAAGAGTTACAACTACCGCAAGCGTAATCTCTCAACCAGCCACGTCCATATGATGCTGGCTATGGCAATTGCCAAGATGATCGACAACTGCGAGTGCCTCTTCTTCCTCAGTACGCCATCGTCTGTCTCTGTCAGCAAGACGATCAATGACAAGAGCCATACGTCTTCACCTTGGTTGTTCGCCGAACTCGCACTGTCCAATCTCATACGCACTAGGGAGCTGTCGAGTGAGCGCCAGCTGAGGCTACAGGAGTCCTCGACTGTCCGTGGCTCGGTCTCCATGGATTCCCTAGACTTCTCCTACCCGTTGTCGTTGAAGCACCTGTCCAGGATTGACGAGAAGCGGCTGGAGAAATGGCGCGTTCGCGCCGGCAGTGACCGCGGAGAGTCTGCCCTGGATACCCTTTACAAGCTGCTCTGACAGGACGTCCACAATGAGCTACCGGAACAAAACGTACGTTGCCTTCGCAAGTGAGGATATCGCCTGGTATCGATTGATGGAAGCTTGGCGGGACAATGATCGCATTGACTTCAATTTCTATGACGCCCACGACCTCTATGTGGCGAGGGACACGAGTACGCCTGAAACCATCAAGCGCCGGCTTAGTGAGCGTTTGAACAATGCAAAGCAAGTGGTCTTGCTTGGAAGCGCCGCTGCGAAGAGGAAGGGCAGCGACGGGATCTCGTTCCTCGCTCATGAAGTCAAGGTGATCCAAGATCTGAACCTGCCTGTTGTGGTCGCCAATCTCAACCGCTCTCGCCTGGTTGTGAATGCAAACATTCCGAACCCGATCGTTTCCTCCAACTACAACACGCTCAACGTTTCATTTCAGGCCAAGATCATCATGAGGGCGTTGGACTATTGCATCGCGTTTCATTCAAGTCGGGTCAACACAGGAGGCTGGTATTACCCGGCCAACGTGTATAGCTCGCTGGGTCTTTGAGTCAACCCTAGATAGCTAACGGAATGATCAAAATTTGCCTCTTCGACAAGCTGGTACTTGCTCGGTCTGCGAAGCCCGTGTCGATAGCCTTGGCTTCACTCTCGTTTCTGACAATTTTCTTTCAAGTGCAGGATGGGCTCAGGGTATGGACCTTTGCTTTGGCTCTGGTACTAATCGCTGGGATTCACGTGCGCGAGTGGGAGAAACTTCAGAAGCTCACCGATATCAAGGTCAAGGTCGACAACACGCTTGTCACCGTCAAGGTTGGCGACATCTTCGAGCAGGAGGGGCTGAAGGTCATCGCGTTCAATGAGTACTTTGACACCGTGGTTGATGATGTTCTTATTGCGAAGAACTCTCTGAACGGCATTTTTCTGACCCAGAAGCTTGGTAAAGACAAAATCAAAGCGCTTGACGAGCGGATCAAGAAGCACCGATTTCTACCAGAGGATGTCTTGGGCCGTAATGATGAACGGCGCCTTGGCAAGAAGATGCGCTACAGGCTGGGCACCATTTACCGGCACGAAGATTACGTGCTGGCGGCGTTCAGCAAGTTTGATGACAGGAACAAGGCCGTCCTGACGATGCCTCAGTACTTGGAGTTCATGATCAATTTTTGGGCGAACCTGCACAGCGTCTATGCTGGAAAGAACGTGTCAACGACGATCATGGGCTCGGGTATAACTCATATCTCCCAGCACCGCGGAATCGAGCCGCACGAGCTGTTGAAGATCATGCTGTGGACCTACCGGATTAGCGAGACCCGTGTCGCACATCCAGCGATACTCTCCGTCATCGTGGCGCCTGATCTGATAGGTCGGATCAACCTTGCCGAAATTGAGGCTGCACCTCACGGGTTGTAGAGTGCAGCCGTGGCAGCTCTGACGGCCATTGCCTGTATGTAGATCAGTGTCGTAGCTGACAGCAGTTGGAAGTTGATTCAAGCATTGCATGGAAGGTTGTGCGGTAACTCTTCCGAGGCGCTCTCAAGCCTCGTTCACTAGGGATAGGAGACGGAAATGTCTGGATCTGGTGGTGGTAGCTTTGGGGGCGGTGGGGTTCAGGAGATTGCCTGTGACCGTCTCTCTTTTGAGACGCAGTTGAGTTCCCCCAAGCCTGCAGTCGTGGCTGGAATCAACGTCGGCGATGTCTTGTTGGTGGCCATCGAGCAGCAATTGGCTGCGCAGGTAGTGGTGATCAAGCACGGCAATCAGGTTGCTGGGGGTATTACCTCACCCAAGATGTCCCGCTTGCTCGAGTGTATGCGGCAGGGAACCCAGTACCAGGCCACGGTACTGAGCAAGGCCGGCGGCCAGGTAACCATACGCATCTCGCCTTGAGACGCTAGGCAACGACAGGGGATAGATGGATGTTGACCATTGTCGGTGGTATCTACCGCGAGGTGTGTTTGCGCCCGCAGTGGGACGAAGTGTATGGATCGGCCGGACGTGCGGCGTCCGCGGTGTCGCGTCTTGGTGGACAAGTGACGTTGCACGGCTATCTTGATGCTGACCTCCAGCCGATCTTGGAGTGTCGTGCAGCAGATGAGGGCTTTGGCCTATCGATTGCGCCGTTGCCACGGTCTGCCTCTTTTCACTACAGCCACGGATTGTCGGTACCGTGGATCCAGCAGCCAGAGCGGCAATCGTCGCTCAGCGTGAAGGCCGATCACGTGCTTCGCTTTGGCATGCTGGAGAGCACGGCTATAGTCGACGCCGAGTACGCCGTATTCGATCCACAGAACGTTACCGGGACTGAAGCTTTTGGCGCTAACGGCTCGAAGGCCCAGCATCTGGCACTTGTGCTGAATCTGGCTGAGGCAAGGAGCTTGCTCCAACGATTCGATCTGACGCCCGCGCAGATGGCTGCCGAACTGGCTTCGCAGCATGGCGCAGAAGTGGTGGTGTTGAAGATGGGGCCGAAGGGGGCCTTGGTGCACCACGAGGGCGGCACTGATTGTGTTCCGGCCTATGCCACCTCTCGGGTGTGGAAGATCGGTAGCGGGGATCAGTTTGCGGCCAACTTTGCATACGCTTGGATGGAAGAGCGCCGCTCGCCCATTGAGGCTGCGGACCGAGCATCGCGCTCGGCTGCCTTCTATGCTCAGCATCGCAGGTATCCTGATGTTGGGGAGCTAGATGCCTTCGCTCCGGCGCCGCTGCGGCTATCGGACACCTACCTGCAGGGGCGGGCGCCTACCGTCTACTTGGCCGGGCCCTTCTTCACCCTTGGGCAGCTTTGGGTTGTCGAGCAGGCTCGCAACTGCCTCCTCGACATGGGCCTGGACGTGTTTTCCCCCTACCACGACGTGGGTCCTGGCCCAGCGGAGATGGTTGTGGGGAAGGACATTGAGGGCATCCACCGGAGCCAGGTCATGCTCGCCATCGCTGATGGGCTGGACTCAGGCACGGTCTTTGAGGTGGGCTACGCGCGATCTCGGGGGATCCCGGTGGTGATGTATGCCGAGAACGTGTCGCCTGAGGACCTGAAGATGATGGAGGGTACCGACTGCTTCCTGCGCGACGACTTCGTCAGTGCCATCTATCAGACCGCTTGGAATGGTGTTTGCGTATGAAGAGTGCCCTCCTACTGTCTGGCGGGATGGATTCGATCGCTCTGGCCTGGTGGAAGCGTCCGGATATGGCGTTCACCGTGGACTATGGGCAACTCGCCGCGGCTGCGGAAGTGGTGGCGGCCAGCGCCGTAAGCGAGCGACTGCAGATCCCGCATTACGTCATTCGGTTTGACGGTCGTGAGCTGGGTTCTGGGGACATGGCAGGGTCTACCCCGGACGTCCACGCGCCTGCCAGTGACTGGTGGCCCTACCGAAACCAGCTGCTGCTTACTCTGGTTGGTATGAAGGCGATCTCCCTGGGCGCGCAGAGACTTTGGATCGGTACCGTTGCTTCAGACGGTAGCCATCAGGATGGCGCGCCGGGTTTCGTCGACCTGATCAGCAAGCTTATGCAAAGTCAGGAGGGCGGCATGGTGGTTGAGGCTCCGGCGATCCAACTGCAAACGAGCGATCTGGTGCGCACCTCGGGGATACCTCGTAATCTGTTGTCTTGGGCTCACAGCTGCCACAAAGCGTCTGTCGCCTGCGGTAGCTGCCGCGGCTGCAACAAGTACTTCCAGGTATGGCACGAGCTCGAAGGATATGTGGGCAACGCTGGGTAATCCGGTCCCTCGTCAGGACCCTGAGGCCTATGCGCCTTGGCAGTGGCCGGTAGAGCGCTCGATCGCACTGCCGGCCGCCTCGGACGTAGTGAGTCAATGGCCAGAGGTACTCCTGCAGCGCCGAAGTCGTAGGGACTTTGCGCCCATCGATATGCACGCGCTGAGCACGCTGCTATGGCGCACCGTGCGTTGCCAGCGCACTGCCGGGTCGCCAATGGGTTTCTCCCTGCAGCAGCGGCCAGTCCCTTCTGCGGGCGCGATCCATCCGGTGCACCTGCTGGTGCAGCTTCCGCTGGAGGATGGGCAATGGGCACGCTACAACTCCATGACCCACGCCCTGGATGTCTTGGACCATGCGTCAACCGTGCTGCAGGGGCTGTGCGAAGAGGCAGATCAGGTGATTCGGACCGAGCCAGGCTCGCTGCTCCTGTTCGTGGCAGAGCCGGCAATGACCGCCGCCAAGTATGAGAATCCCTGCAGTCTGGTATGGCGCGATGCAGGTGTCATGCAAGGGGTTCTGGCTATTGCCGCGGAGGCCTTGGCGTTGAACTACTGCCTTCTTGGGATCACTGGTGACCCGTGGGTAGGGCGGCTATCCGAGCAGTGCCATCTGGTTGGAGTGGGACTGGCGGCGCTGGGAGCGCGGCCGTGAGGGTGCGTGCTTGGCCTTGAACTTGCTTTCCGGCAGCGCGCTGAGTGTGGCGCCGACTGTCAGGGGGGAGGCCATCATGTCCAGCCAAATGACGGCATCGAGTTCGGACGCCCTCACGCCCAGGCCAACGCTGAACTTCAGGAACTGGTCCTCGAGCTGAAGGTAGTTCCGCTCCACTGTCAGCTCTGGATCCAGGAACCCGGCAAGAACGCCGGCGCGCAGGATATGGATATCCAGGATCGCGACATCGTCTGCATCCAGCCAGTTGCGCGCAATCCAGGAAGCGGTCTTGTATCCGATCCCTGGAACAGAGGTCAGCCAGTCGCGTAGTGCGCGACCTGACTGATCCGGAGAGGGCTCCTGCGAGAGCTTGCGCATTGCTGCTGCCAGATAGCGTGCCTTCTGGCCGGCAAAGCGATATCGCACCAAGCGGCCTTCGTGCTCCATCGGCTCGGAGAGCCACTGAAGCAGATCCTGCTCGTCCGGCGCATCAGCCTCAAAGGCGCCCTTCGACTTGAGGTGGTTGTAAGCCAGCAATCCAATACTCGCAGGGATCCCGTGACCGCCCAGAAGGCATGCGCCCACTTCCTCGCGAAGCGTCTTGCCCAGCTTGTACTTGATCGAGCGCGCCTCGATGCGCCTGGCCATGACCTGGTATGCCCAGTACGCAGGAGTGGGAAACGCTTCGACGGCGCCCCACGGCACTCCGGCAACTACCTCCGAATCTGGGGAGGGCAGTTCAACGTTCACCGTCATGGATTCGAGCATTACGCAGGCGCGCTGCATGGGGAGCCTCTTTGGTCGCGGAGCGTTGCATCTGCAACTCCGGACAAGCTGGGTTTACACCTGATCGGACTGGCAGGACGTGTAGAGCGCGTTCCCGTTTCGTGGGAGTCCGCCTTCCTTTTATGCATCTTATACCATAAAATATGCGTATATGCCTAAAAAACGCCAGAGCTTTCATCCCTTAATGCGCTCTCTTCCAGCGGCCCTGGGGGCTCGCATGATTGCGCTTGGACACAGTCAAGTGGAGGTTTCAGCGTTCACTGGTGTCCCGCAGCCGCAGATCAGTCGCGCACTGCAGGGCGCGCGAAAGCGCCTCACGCCGGACATGGAAAAGCTATGCCGTTATGCGCTTTTGAATGCAGAAGACCCGGAGCTTGTGGGTGACGCAGCTCTAGAAGTCACCCTACTAATGCGTCAGCTGATTGGGGACAGCACGCTGGCAGCAGCACACATGAAGGCCGTGCTTCGCAGTCTGGCTCCATTGATGGCCGACTACCGGCAGCGGACCTCGCCGTAGTACGGGTGCTGGTCTCAACCGTCTAAGCTACCAGGCAAGCGACGAGGGGCGCAGTCGGCAGGCTCGGTACAGGGAGCATCTCTTGGACGGGTTGCACGTGTTGCACAATCCCTTTGCTAAGCATCCCTTGTCAGTTGATGTGTTCAAGCATCCAAGCGTGTCGCAAGACCGGATAGAGCGAGACGGCAGCCTTCATCGAATTAGGGAGGAAGGTCTCCTGATGACTCGAAACGGGATGACCGGGGCGGCCTCTGTTACGCGAAGGCCGTGCTCAAGCGCCTTGACGTAGCTCAGGTGGCAGGCAAGTTCAGCTGCAACTTATGCATTAACGCTAGCAGGGCTGGGGGAGGCTATCTGAGCCTAAGAACGTGAACTATGGTAATAGTGGGTCGGCCCCAAGCGGACCTGTGCCTTGAGCATTCTCGTCGTCTTGCTGCGTCCTGACCAGCTTCTTGTCGCGGTCGATATACTAGCCGAGGACGCGCTAACCGGGGCGGCGTCCACAGAGGCCAAGCTGCTTCTGATTCCCCAGCACAACCTGGTAAAGGCCAGCCGCGCAAGCGCGCAGTTCTTTCTGCGCATCTGCGAGTTGGCATTGCAGGCCCGAACGCCTTTGCTCCATCTGCATTGACGCAGAAAATTGTCAAGCTTGCAGGCGGGCATTCGGCAGTCCTGCGGAGGTACACAAGCTATCAATACCTAGGGTTTCCCGCAGGTACAGACGGCAAACCCAAGTGGATCCCTCCCAAGGGTAAGCTAACGCGAGTGGCGCCAACGGGGACTTGCTTCTCTGCCCACATCTTTCTACACGCCATTGTCACAAGTGGATCTAACAGACGCACCTACGCTACAGCTTAGGGGCGTCTGTGCTAGCCGGCGGAGTCCGTCGCAATTCCCGTGGAAGGAACTTGTCGATTTCCTCATCTGAGAAGGTCATTTCCTCCATCCGCTGTAGCGCCTTCTGGGCCAGCAGATAAGCTTTCGCATTCGTGCTGGGGGCGCCGCTGTAGATTTTTCCCAACTCGAGAAGCAACTCATCGCGGCGCTCTCGGGCCTGATCGCCCGAGATGGCATTGGATTCTAGGTCCGTAAGTAGCGTCAAGTATTGCTCCCGGACAATCCAAACGTCAGCAGCCGACTGACGATGCTTCTGCGCCACCTCACCCAAGTCGTAGTCTTTTGTGTAGGCGTTTAGCGCAAATAGCGCAGTTGACACTATGGCTGTCAAAATCGCCCACTCAGCGCCCGTTTCTGGGAAGATCGTACTGATGACGCCGCAGGTAACGAGTGCAGACAAGAAAATCTGAGCCTTCTTAATTCTCTGGTGCTGCTTGAACAGCAGATCTGCGCATTTCTCGTGCGTCTTATGAGTGTATACGACTCGTCCGTAACACTCACGAATCTGGCCCACTAGCGCCTCATCTACGTCAGTCATAGTCGCGTCCATCGTTGCTTATGGGTACATGGATCCGATCTTTAGCGACGACCACGCCGTTTCTCACAATGTAGGCCTCGACGATGTGCTGGCCACGGAAACTGGTCTGCTCCTTCTTCATGTAGTGGCCGCCATCCTTCACGATCTCACCTCTGACGCAGTCGCGCTTCTCTGCCTCTTCGCCTCTATTAAGTACCTTCCAGTAGAGATCGCAATCTGCATCCAGACCTGGAGGGGTCGTCATCCTGAACTCTAGGCTCTTGTCACTGTACAGCGGAATTTTCCGGAGCAGCATGTGTCGAAGTGTGTGCTTCCGGAAGCCACGCTGCTTCACATCGCAATCGATCTTGAGTACTTCGCGAACGTCGATGGGAAACATATCCTCGACAAACATCTCGGTATCGCGCCACGACCGGGTAGCCTTTGCGAGAGCTTGCGTCTTGGCTGCCGGGAACGGACGGCCATAGATCCTCTTCCATTTTTCGTTGACGCTGTCAGTGGCTTCCGCAGCGATTGCAGCCACGCACAAGTTGTAGGCCTTCCTTGCCTTCTTCTGGAACTTCTTCTTGACCTTGACTCGTTGCCTGCTTCCAGGTGCCGCGTACTCGTTCTGTTCCGGAAGCTCGGACAAATAACTGAAGAAGTCCCGGCTCATCCAGTCGTAATAGTCGTAGCTTCGCTTGTCGTAGTCGTTCGTTGAGTTGAAGAAATTGAAAACAAGCGTGTCGATCAGCAGTCCGCCGATACCGACACCGTGCTTGTTTCTCCACGCTCGGACCATCTTGCAAAGCCGGCGCATATTGCAGTTCTTCGCTGAGTCGAGCGTTGCAATAGCTTCCATCTCAAGTCGCGGTTTAGTCGTCTTCCACGATCCGCCGTTCTTCGTGTCAGGGTACTTGTACGCACCGTCCTCTTGCTCAAAGACTGGCTGCACTTCGACATGAAAGTTCTGATAAGTTACTGTTACGACAAGACGATCAACCCTTACTTTGGTAGTCGGGTAGCGCACCTTGATGGCTTTGCGTGCGTCCTCGAGCAGCTTGGACTGTCCGCCATCGACGTTATAGGTTTCCCATTTACTCTTGGGCATGATGTACAGCATGTCGAGATCTGAGATCCCTCTAATGCCGGTTCGGCGGCCGAATGAACCTACCTGCAGCGTATTTGCAGACTTGGACTCGGTATCTCGGAATTCCTTGTTCAACGCAGCTGTCAGCTCGCCGTAGCGAAGGCTAATGATCTCTGCATTGTTAACCGAAAGATTCTCCAGGAAATCGGAGAACATTGTCGACACGCTCATTGATTGCATCCTCTCCCTGGTGCCGCCCCGGGGCGTCTTGCCGAGACCCGGGTCGCCTAAGTGGAATGGAGTATGAGACGTATGTCACGTTTCTGGAAGACTTAGGAGGGAGGCTTACGCCCCTGCATGCATGGCCCCAGGATCTCCTAATTGCCTGGTTCCGAGTAGACATGGTCACCGAACCATGCCCCCAGCCAGGACGGCTAGCGAGTTGGCCGCCAAACCTGCAGCAGACCCAGTGACCGGCCGACCGCCACCATTCCGACGCGCCAACCCAGCCCTGCTGCGCATCGCCACCGCCGACCGTGACCGATCTCGGTGTCGGGAGGGCCCAGCCAGTAGCGTGGATTCTGAGATACTGATGAGATGGATACAGCGGCGCTGAGTGCAACTCGCTGCCCTTGCGTTACGGCGTGCAAAGATGGGGTTCGACCTGAGCGGGAGAGCTACTGCTACTCGTCGCCGTGGATGATGTCTCTTAACGCTCAAACCGGCCATAAGGCGTGCTGGTATGCCGCAGGGGTAAAGACTCTATCCGGGCAGTACTCGCTTGAGGTTGCTAGCGAACTAGAGGTCCCGGAGGCGTTGGATTGGAACGGCGTCGGCCTTGGGACATGGGCAGGGCGTTCTGCTTGGTCACATCAGCGCGTTGGCGCAGGCTGATCTGGTGTGTAGCGACTTTAGCTGTAACGTAACGCTGCTAGGTGAAATTGACACCTCGGCTCAATCTAGTCGCACAGTGCAGCGAGTCTCGGTCGCTTAAGTCACTGAATTCTATAGACGATTCTTGGCAACCCTTCAGGCTTGCTCAGTCGCACGCCTTTGCGCCGTTCGCATTGACTTAGAAAATTGTCACCCACCAGCGCCGCCGCACTGGCACTGTGGTGCGGCGCCCGAAAGGGCCGCTGCCGCCATCGTCTTGGGTCCAACCCTTCGCCACTGACTGAGGCAATCGCGGCCAGCTGCAACGCCTCGGCTTCCTCGGTGTCCGGCAACAGGCTGGGCAGGCGTGAGGCCAGCAGCGTCTTGCCGCAGCCTGGACTGCCGATCAACAACAGATGGTGCCCACCCGCTGCGGCAACTTCCAATGCGCGTCGTGCATGCGCCTGCCCGCGCACGTCGGCCAGATCGGGCAGCGGTAACGGCGTCGTGTCCACGCGCTCTACGGGCGGCAGCAGGCGTGGGTTCCCCAACCCAGCGCAGCATTCCAGCAGCGTGCGCGCCACTCGCACATCAGCGTGCTCGGCCAGAGCTGCTTCTGCCGCATTCCCGGGTGGCACCACCAGAATGCGCCCGGCTTCGGCCGCCGCAATCGCTGCTGGCAGCGCTCCGGCCACCGGCCGCAGTTCACCGGTCAGGCCAAGCTCGCCCAGGAACTCGTACTGCAGCAGCGACTGCGGATCGACCTGGCCGCTGGCCGCAAGAATGCCCAAGGCAATCGCCAGGTCGTAGCGACCACCTTCCTTGGGCAGGTCGGCCGGCGCGAGATTCAACGTGATGCGCCGCTGCGGAAAGTCGAAGCGCGCGCAGAGCAAGGCGGCACGCACGCGCTCGCGGGATTCGCGCACGCTGGTCTCGGCCAAGCCCACGATCTGCGTGGCAGGCAGGCCGCCAGAGAGGTGCACTTCCACCCGCACCAGCGGGGCATCGACCCCGGCGCGGGCACGGCTGTGGACCAGCGCCAGGCTCATGTGTGGTTTCCTGCGAAGAGACGCTTGATGGTGCGGCAGGTGCTCTGCGCAGGGATATCGGGGATTGTTGGCGACGCAGCTAGGAGGATTCCGACAGGTGCCTGGAGCGAGCCTTCTTCCTTCGCGGCAACCAGTCTCTACAACGTGAGCGCCGGAACTCGCCCGGTATCAAGTGGATCGACGTTGATCAGCCAGAACCGCGGCCATCAGCCCATCCGCGGCCCCTGCCGGCTCTCTTCCTGCTGCCGCTCCTGCGCTTGCGCCAGCTGCTGCGACTGTTCCCGGTCCTGAGCGCCGAGGCTCCGGTTGGCTGCTGCATACTGCTGCTCCGGTGCGATCGCCAGGGCGTCCTGTGTTGGCATCTGCACCCGGTTGGCGGCGGGGTCCGAGGACGCACCCAGCCCGGAGCGCGTCACGAACAGTGTGGTACCCGCAGCACGGGTGTCGGTGGCTTCACTCAATGCCACGTCTACTGTGTCGCCGGGCTTGAACCCGGCGTCTGCCGCAAGCCGGTAGGCGCTGGCCAGCAGGCGGTCGCTGCTCTGGTCCCACGGCTTGTTGTTCTTTTCATCCAGCATGGCTACCGACGAGCGCAACTGCTCCAGCAGCCCGCTGCCACCTGGGCGCAGGACTGAGCTGTGGTCTCGGTCTACGTCAGCGTCGTGCTGCGTGGCAGGCCTGGAGGTGTGTGGCGAAGGTGCGTTCGGTGCGACACCCGCAGGTTGTTGCTCCTGCTCTGAGGTCGTGCGCTGTACGTGTGCCTGTGCAATCTCCTCTGGTGTGGTGACGGAAACGATCTGCATGCGCTCGTCATCTTTCCCAGCCAGTGTGGCCAGCGAGCCATCCTTCTGCACCTGCAGCGTGAACGTGCCGAAGCTGGGCACGGCGCGCGCGTGATCCTGGGCAACGGCGGCTACAGCGTCATCAATCTCTTCGGCACTGCGCACAATGCCGGCGCTACGGTAGGCATCCACCACCTGGCTGCGCAGGCCGTACTCGGTTGGCGTGGGATTGGCCCGGGCGATGTCGGCCATGGATGTCAGCTCCTGTACGCCGGCCTGCTGGCTCTGGCGCGTACGATTGAGCTCCTCGATGATGCTGCCCTCGGCCGGGTTGGTGCCATACACCCAACCCGGCGTTTGCCACTGCCCGTTGGCGTCCTGTGTGTACTTCTCGCCGTTGGAGGCGCGCAGGGGCTGCGTCTGGGTCAGCGCGTTGGTGATCACCTCCGGTACCGGCTCAATGGTGGCGAACTCGTGCCAGTTGTACTGGTTGAACGCGACCTGGTAACGGGCGGCGAGCGCCTCGGGCGTGTTTGCCGCGTTCTGGGCAATGATGCGCTGCGATTCCCGTTCCAGTTGGCCGGACTTTTCCGGGCCGACGGGCACGCTGTAGTCAAAGGGAACGCGTCCATCAATCATTGAGTGGATGGAGAGGTTCCATTCGCCGTTGTGCGGATTGCGCACGTAGTGGCGGTTGGTTTCAAACGGCTCGCGCGGCGGCGTGCTCTCGCCGCCTGCATCGAGCTTGAAGGGGTTCTGCGGCCTGGGCAGGTTGGCCATGCCCAGTGAATATGAGTCGTTGGCGGCTTTGTAGTTCAGCTCGTCCACCAGCCGGCCACCGGCGACCATCGTGATCTCGCGGTAGCTTCCGTCGGGCTGCGGTGTGCGCACGCTGCGGCTCCAGGTGCCCTCTGCATCCTCCGGGTCGCGGCTCCATTCGTTGCCACTGCGGTCCACCTGGGTGTAAACGGCTTTCTTGTCCTGGTACTGGGCCCAGTACTCACCGGCGAAGCCGCCGGCCACGCCGCCCAGCAGTCCGGTAGCCAGCGCACCTGGCCCGGTCCACGAGCCGGTAACGACTCCGTACCCTGCGCCCAACAGGAAGCCGCCGCCAAAGCCGCCCGCGGTGCGCCCCACGAAGTGGGTGGCCGCAGATTTTGCGCCGGCGTCGTTGCCCTCGCTGCGCAATTCGGCCACGCGGTGGCCGGTGATGGCGAAGTCCACGGCCAGTGCGGCGACACCCGCGGCCCCGAGTACGCGGGCGCCGGTAATCTGTCCGCGCGCGGCGGCAGCTTCGGCGGCACCTTCTGCAGCGCCCGCTCGCCCTGCAGAGCCAGCCAGTTCCGGGGCCGTGCTTGCCGGGCCAGGGCGCACGATGGTCAGTGGCATCTCCGGGTTGAACGCAGTGCGTACGCGGGCAGCGGTGTGCTCGGTCAGCGGCAGGCGACCGCCCTGGTTGGCCTCCTGAATCGCGGTGCCCATCGATGCGCGGCCACCCCAGCGCTCGCTCAGGGTCGAGTTGCCGGGTTCGTCGATGGCATCCAGCGCCGCCTTCACGTTGGCTTCGGACTGGGTGACAGCGCGCCAGCGCAACTCGGAGGGGTTGAGGGTCTTCAGTTCCGCAATCTGCGCGGCGTGGGTGCGCTGGTAGCCGTCCAGATCGGAGAAGAAGGTGCGGATCTTGGCGTTGGCTTCCGCCGCGGTCATGTTCTCGGGCGTGTTGGTGACCAGGTCGCCGTTGAGGATGCCGGCGCGAAGGGTGTATTCCAGGTTCTGGATGCGGGCACCCATACGCTCGACGGCGGCAGCGCGCACATCCGGCGGAGAATCCTTCGCCAGCAGGGTTCGGCCATCGTAGGTTTCCGTGAGGTCCTCGAGAACGAACTTCAGTTGATCCGTGTACGCACTCAACGGGCCGCCTGAGTGTGGCGAAATACCCAGGCGGGTTGCCAGCGCGGGGTTCGCGGGCAGGTTGAGAATGTTGTCGGGTCCGTGGAGCGTGAAATGACCACTCCTGGCAAGCGACTTCAGCAGTTGGCTTTGCTCGAACGCATTCTGTTCGATCAGATGGTGTCCCTGAAAAACCGGTGTGTCGGCCATGCGCACCACCTCGTTCAAGAATCCGTTTGAAGGAGCTCGTCTTAGAGATCGGCTACATCACGCAGTCGTACGCCGGAGAAGTTGGCCGCAGCCAATGCATCAAACATCGCGCGGTCGCAGATGGGCGGTGCGCCCATGCGATCCTGGCGGAAGATATGGGCATCACCCACAACGTCCTGTTTGAACACCAGGCTGGCTCCTCCAACGAGGCTGTAAAGCTTCTCGTCCTCGCCGGTCTGATAGTTGTGGTCGAGCTTGATTCTCACGCGGGAAGCGGCTTCATCCAGGGCATCGAGCCTGCGCAGCACATTGCCCAGGTAGTACCGAGGGCCGGGGCTGCCGTCGGCAAGGCTGAAGTCGCAGGCCACAAAGGCAAACGCTTCGGGGTCCATCCGTTCAAACAGCTGCTTCAACGGCTCAGAGACAATCCAGATGCCAGCGAGCTCTTCCAGATCGCGTGGCATTGCGCCCTTCTCAGGTACATGAACCAGGTGGGGGCGCTCCGGATACTGGCCTGGCGTTCCATCAGGACGCGAGATGACATTCATCCCTGGATCGATCAGCTTCTCTTCGTTGGCGATCTCTATGCCTGGAACCCTGCCGTTGCCCAGGAGGCCGGCGTCGATCAGGAAGAATTCGCCCTTGTGAGATGCGGCTTCGGCTGAAACTTCAGTGGCGGTCGATTCGGTCACGGGGGCGTCCATCTATGGATGCGGGGGCAGAACGGGAAAGCCGTTGGACCGATGCTAGCTGGGCTTCAGTGCAGCCACAAGTTGCGCCGAAACGGTGCCCGAGTTGCTCGATTCGCGTGAATCCCGGGAAAGTTCGGAACAATGCAGAAGAGGGCGCTGCGATTCATTCGTCACTCCGCACACAGACAGAAAACGCCGCGCCATATGCGCGCTCAGTCCTTGGGTCGCATCCGCTCGTGGATGAAGGCGGTCAGTGCGAGATCAGCCATCACCAGCCCCTCCATCATCCGGTCGCCAACGTACTGCTCGGGCTCACCGTTCTGGCGCGTGCGCTCGGCGGCCAGCAGGATCTCCTGCACGATGCGCTGGCCGGTGAGGGCGCAGTCGGCATCGGACAACGCCATCTGCCGGCTGCGTAGATGATGCCGCTCGGGCCAGGGCTGGCCGTCGGCCGCAGCGCCCGCGCCGATGGCGTGCAGGATGGCGATGAGGCTGTTCGGGTCCAGGGCCGGAGCGGCCGAGGGCGCTTCTTGGATGGGGCGCGGGGGCGGGGAGTGTGGCGTGGTCATGACGGGCTCCGTGCAAGCAGGCGGAAGCCGCCACCGATAAAGGTGGCGGGCAGAGCGTGGCTCGAAAACCGGATGTTGGGAACCGGCGGGTACAAGACCCCCACGCCCCGCCCGCCATAGCCGGCAGACGGATTGCCAGCCGGCACCACGCGCGGTGGTGCCGGCTGGCAAGCGCAAACTACTTCCCAACAAAACGGGCTTTCGAGTCCCGACCACCGATGCACGGTGGCGCAGTAACGATTACCTGCTGTTGTTCGGAATGCCAACGGGTAGGGGTCAATGCCGCCAAAACCCGAGACGCTTTTGGCATTGTCGCATAGCGCCGGAAGCGGCGAGAGCCTTGGCGTGCTAGGCGGAACGGCACTTCTGGAACCGAGTCGTCAGAACCTTCCGTAAGAGACGCAGGGAACGGCAAATGCGACAGCATTGGTCCGATGGCAATGTGTGATCGCCCGTACGAAGGAACCGGTGCGACGACCGCCGATGGGTGCCGCGTACTTCGCCTCCAAGCGTGAGTGACTTTCTGCCTATTGACCCCGTAGGACGTCACGCAGAATCTGACTACTGCTGTAGTCACCCGGAACTGTCCTGCACGGAGCAGGAAGGATCTGCGGCGTTTGAACGGATTCCACCCACTGGCGCAGGCCAAAACAAGGATCACTGCACGTGTTACGCCGCAATCGACTTCTTCTGTCTGCGGGTCTGGTCCCGCTTCCGTGGTTCCTGTTCTGGACCAGCGTTGCCGCCGTGTTCGCGCCGGGCTACAACCCGCTTGCACAGCACGCCAGCGAGCTGCTGCAGGCACCAACGCTTGCAAGCATCTGTGCCAGGATTGCCCCCATCGGCTGCGGCGTGGGCTTCGTGGCGTTTGCCATCGGGGTATGGCGGGAGTCCGGTCGCCGGATTGCCGTAGGCGCGATCTGCTGGTTGGTATTTGGCATCTCCATGCTGACCAACGGGCTCTGGCCCATGGGCCATCCGATGCACGGCTTCTACACCATCGGCATCGCAAACATCATTGCACCGGCGATGTCGCATATCGAACTGAGCGCATGGTCTGCCAACCGACGGGCGTACACCGTGACCGCTTTGGTGAGCATCGCGGGAATCGTCTATCTCTGGTTAAACGTGGTGGGAGCGGATCCGGAGGGGTTCAGGGGGCTGACACAGCGCCTGTTCTCGTCGATCAACTCGTTGTGGCCATTCCTGGTTGCGCTGTATATGGTGCGAAGGGGTTCAAGCGTGCTGAAGGCGCAGCCAGCGCTTTGATGGAAAGGCATGCAGGCACGTGGACGGCTATTGAGCGTGTGGGGTTGAGAGGGGGATGAGGATCTTTCGCCGCCAGCTGATCTACGTTCGAGTGCACCAAGATCACTACATTGCGCGCGTGGTGGGTGCATACAGGACCATCCGTGGCGAGACTGGCCAATTCTCCGGGTGTGCGCGATGGCGCCTCTCAACAATTCAATCGGTCAAGCTGCAATGATCTAGCGGTTCCTACTTAGGCCCATGCGGCTATTGTATTGGCATGAGCCGCATGTGGGTTCATCATCTTCTGCACCTGATGAGGGTCCTGTTGATTCAGAGGGTGACTCAGCACGCAATAATCTGCATGACGTCAGATTTGACGAAAATCGCCTCGCTTGGTGGTGGAGCAATATTATTTAAGTGGCCTGCTAATTTGTTGGTGGATATGGCGACAATGAGTTTATTTTGATATAAATGAAATTACTGAGTCCGCAGGATTGCGGACGTTCAATTTAAAATTGGATGATGCCTTCATGAATTTAGAGAAGTTCTCGAAAATTGCTGAATCACTTCGTCAGTATAGGCGTGCCGAACTTAAAGATTTCGAGCCAGAAACTAACGGTAAGCCGGTCGATCTTCTTTATGTTGACCCCCTTCCTGGGGAGGCAGTTCTCAAGTCTGTATTGTCTGGCAATACAACTTTTCTTCTTGGGCGAAAAGGAACGGGCAAAAGTACGGTATTTGCTCGCGCTCAGTCCACACTTCGCGACAGGAAGGATATTATTTCTGTTTATATAGATGTAAAGTCTATATATGACGTGGTTGATGCGGCTGATATATCGTCCGTCGACCTGGCATCCAGTAATATTTCACCTGTTGCCTACCGCTCTCACATGCTCAGGAAGGTGATGCTGGGCAAAGTAATCGCGGGATTGCTCAAGGAGGTAAGCTCGGCCTGCGAGCGGCTGTCTCTGTGGGATCGCTGGCTATCCGGGATGAAGCGTCAGTATGATGATTTGATCTCCAGCCTTACTGCTCTTGCAGATGGCATTAAGGGGGCGAAGCTTGAGCAGCATGAGATTCCAGTTCTGCAGAAAATAAGCCATCAGCTGCGCATAAAGAAGCAGCAGGAAAATTCTCAGAAGATTGATCAATCTGCGCGGGGGGCGGCAAGGGTCTCACCATTTAAGGCTGAGTTGAGTGCGAATGTTAGCGAATCTTTGACTGACTTCGATCGAACGCTGGATGATAGCGATTTTTACAACGAGTACTCCGATGTCGTTGTCAAGTCATTTCCCTTCGCGGATATAATTGAAGATATTCAAGGGCTGATAGCTGGCGCTGGGCTGGCGCGACTGGTTGCATTCTTTGACGATTTTTCAGAGTTGAGCTTTATAGATCAGCGACTTTTTGTGGATGTCGTGTTGTCTCCTTTGAATAATTCCAGCAATGAGTCTGTAAAATTGAAGGTTGCTGGTTATCCGGGTAGGGTTTATTACGGAAAAATTGATCCGGGGAAAGCTGATACTATTAGCTTGGACTTCTCTGACCTTTACGAGGCCTCTGAAGTGCAGGAAATGGAGCGCTCGGCATCCTCCTATGCTGCAAGACTTTTGGAGACTCGCTTTAGAGTTTTCGGTGAGGATCTTAATAGTTATTTTGAATTTTCATCCGATTCTGCTCGTGACGATCTAATGCGCTTGATGTTTCAGGCGTCATTTAATGTCCCTAGAATAATGGGTCATTTGCTGCATCTTCTGTATCTGGATAAAATTTCTAAAGGCCAGAAAATAACGGCTGCCTCTATCCGTCTGGCTTCTAGAAAATACTATGAGAACACCATTTCGAAGTATTTCGACCGCCTCAATCGTTACGCGTTGGAGCCTTTTGAGAACAAGCTTGATCGCCATAATCAAAGCCAGCTATTGAGCTGCCTTATAAATGAGGCGAAGGAGGTTAAGCGTAGGATTATATCCAAGGAGGTCGGGGGAGACTATTTTGTGAGCCTTGGGACTAATCCGCCTACAAGCCACTTCACCGTTAGCCCGGGCTTGGAGGATATGCTCTCATCTCTGGAGTCTAATTTCTTTGTTTCTCGCTACAAAAAAATGCGAGCCAAGGATAACAGGGAGATTGTGGTCTACTCGCTATTTCTTGGCTTGTGTGAAAATGAGCGGATGAGTTGGGGATACCCGGAAGGGCGCCCGTTTAGGCATTACTTCCAGCAGCGTTGCTTTGAGTACACTCGAGCTATCCATCAATTTTTGTCGAGTAATCAGACTATTCGTTGTGATACATGTGGTATGTGTCACTCGATGGATAATAGAGATAAGTTTGAGTTCTTCAAATGGCGGTGTCCGGATTGTCGGGAAGGGACTTGCTCGGTTGTAAATCTCTCTGATGAATTCAAGGATGAAGTGGCGCGCCTTGACAAGGAAATCATGCTCGAGCCGATCGAGTTGGAGATAATTAGCACCCTTAATGAAGAGAAGAGGGATATGCGTGCCGGCGAAATATCCGCGCTAATTGATACCACCCACCAAATGGTAGGGCGCAGGACGAGCAAATTGAAAGATATGGGGTTGGTGGATAAGGAGGCGGATAGTGATGGAAAAATGCGTAGTCGCCTTACATCCAGGTGTGAAGCCACTTACTTCAGTTCCCCCGGGCGCGATAGTTAGTTCAACGGAATGGGGTTGATGCAGAAATTCAATTAACATTAACGCTCTATTGAGTGGGCGGCGGTCGCTTGCCCACCCTTTTTTGCCCATTTCTGATCTTTTGCTGTGTTGAGATGACCCGCCCCCGATAGTGATCATCCCGGTAGCAGGGCCATCAGGTGGTAGATATTTCGCTCTCTTGACCCACCCCCGATAGCAGGGCCATCAGCTGGTAGAGATTCCGCCTTCTTTTGGCGCTAGGGATTCGCTTGGGACCCGTGTTCTCGGGCGAATTCCGCAGGAGTTTTCCATGCCAGTGCACTGTGGGGGCGCTCCTCGTTATAGAAGCGCCGCCACGCTTCGATTTTGCTCCTTGCATCGGCCAGCGACAAGAACCAATGCTCGTTCAGGCACTCCTGCCGCAGTCGGCCGTCGAAGCACTCCACCATCGCATTGTCCGTCGGCGTACCACGCGGGAGAAATCCAGCTCCACGCCGTTCTCATAGGCCCAGCGGTCCACCACCTTGTCTGCAAATCCACTGTCGTTGCTGGCCTTGATAGTGCCAGCTTGCACCGTTGAGCGACGAGCCGTGCCACCGCTTCGGCGGCATCGTTTGCGCACAAGGACTGGTCCGCGACGATCTCCAGGCACTCATGTGCAAGGTGATACAGCATTAGCAGTAACCGGAAGCGAGGCCGTCGAACAAGGCGTCACTGACAAGTCCATGCCGACAAGGCGTTTGGCGCTGCCGCCACCTTCGGCGGCTGCCGGCGGCGGTTGCTCCGGCTGCGGCGCAGCCGGCAATGCCGCAAAGACAAGCCTTCTTACTTGTCGATGAATCAACTGGCCTAAAAAACTGCTAACTGCGATTTGGCACAAGCCACGTTGTAGACGGCGTGTGACCGGCCGAGATGGCAATGTTGTAGTCGCTCTGAAGCGCGCCGATGAATTTGGTTAGTGCATAGCCTAAGTTGTCACCCCAGGGGACACCTGGGACATACATTTGCGGTTGCATAGGTGTCTTCATGTAGTGCGACTGGCGATATGAAAATCCACCGCGCTCAAGGTCTGGCCGAAGAGAAACAGTAACTTCGGTCGAGATACCTTTTAGTTTCACTCTATAAATCGACCGGTTCACTGCGCGCCAACTTTCGACTGCGGGGCGGTCGAAGATGGCCAATAAGTCCGGGCTCTCCCGCGCGATTCGTTCATGAAGATCGGCGAATGCTGCACGGCAGATACTGCCGACCTCATTGATTGCCTTCGCTGAAGCCTCCCTGTCGGCGCCGCCACTCCGAATGCTCACAACTGCGTGAGGGAAGCGGGTGCCGCCGTGACGCACGATGTCAACATCGATGCTATGTCCGACGCTCTCTCCAAGTTCTTCAATGCGAGAGGCCAATTGTTCTGCATCAATGGATGCGCTGCGACAGCTATCGGCGTCGATCTCGACGCTGGAGGATTTGGTGGACATCGAGGTGCTCCTGAGGGACAGATCATCAAAGTGGTGATCGGGGAGGGCATGTTCTTGGACTTGGCGGCTTTTTGACGGAGCACATGTCGATTGCGTCGTATCCCCCCGTGGGCTGTCTCGGCTATCAATCAGTTCGCGGGCGGCATTGAGAAGATAATCGCCGTTGTTGGGGTACTGACCAAGAACGGCAGCTATACCGCAATCAGTTATTCTCGGAGAAGGGAGTACTCCGCCCTTCTCCGCCGGAATTACGCTGGCATACGGCCGTCCATAGAAAACAAGTGCGCATAAATCACGCTCTTTGCTCATGGTCGAGGTTATGCCCAAAGCCTTCGCTCTGCAGCGAAGCAAATCAATCAATCTCTTGGCGTTTGACATGCGAAATCTCTACGCAACTGCGATAGACCCTCATTTAAGCCAGTCGCAATCCGTGAGATGCATGACTGTATGACTTGCTTGCTGTTGTGGTTGAGGACCAATCCCGCAATTCGGACCCAGCTGATCTTTAGTAGCTGGCTACTCACGATAAAAGCACGTTCGCGTTCCCGATGTCAATCGATTAGCCATTTCTCAGCTTGGAACGGTGCGAACCTCAAGAGGCAAACCTCTAAAGAAGCGATTGAGGGAGATCTGACCGCTGGCAGAGAATGTCCATTGCGATTGTCGGCACGAGATGCTGCGTGATACGCAGTTGTGGGTAGTCGGAGTGCTCCAATTGGAACTCGCTGTACGTGAGCCCCTCGTACCTATGCAAGCTGTTTTGGGCATGTTCAATGGCCTGTGTTGCAAGCGCCTGCAGGATTGATGCTCTTCTATCTGTGCATACGGAGCGTAGATCCAAGCGCTGTGATGGACGTGAAGCAGCTGCAGGCTCATGTGTGGTGGATGCGGAATTTGGAGCTGGAGAACTGCATCCGTGCAATTGTGCATATGAGAGGACGACGTTCCGCCGAGCCGGCGCCTCCCTTCATCAATTAATGATCTCCCCACTCCCCGAAGCAACAAATGCCCTCAACTGCCGAACGAATTCCGCGTCGTAAAGCTCCCACTCCACAATCTCCCCAACCACCCGCAACGGCTGCGCACTCCGATACGAGCGCGTCGGGTTCCCGGGAAACTTCTTGTTGGTCACGTTCGGGTCGTCCTCAAACGGGCCGGTCGGCTCCACCACATACACGCGCGGCCGCCCCTTACCCCGGGCCATCTCCGCAGCCAACCCAGCGCCTTTGGCAATCGTGGTGAAGTAGATGTGGTTCATCACCACACTGTCGCGATAGTTGGAGCGGAAGCCCACGCTCAGCAACTCGCCCACCGCCAGGTCAGCGCGGGTGCCGTGATAGAACGGCCCGGCGACCTCATCGCAGGTGTCATGCGAAACGGGTGTCCATTCGGTGTCCTGCGCCATTGGCACTGCCCCTGCGTGTCCTGCCGGATTGACAGGCCGGCGAGTCTAGGGCGCCCGGTGGGCCTTGCTGCAAGGCCCCATCCGGGAAATAATCTGTAAACGGGAGGCGCAGTGCGCCTCCTTTTTTCATTCTGCGGCGCCGCGCCCTTCCAGTTCGCGCACGGCCGTTTCCAGCGCGTCCAGCTTTTCGCGGGTCTTCAACAGCACGGCGCGCTGCACTTCGAACTCCTCGCGGGTGACCAGGTCCAGCTTGGCCAGGCCGGCCTGCAGTGCGCTCTTGAAGGTGGCCTGCAGTTCCTCGCGCGATTCGCGCAGGCCCGGCGGCACCAGGTCGCTGAGGCGACGGGCGAGGTCATCGATTTGGTTCAGGTCGATCATGGGGTGCTCCGTGGGGGTGGGCCCGTGCATCCGGCGCGGGCAGGCCATTCGGGCACAAGGATACTGCCGGCACCCACTGCCCGGACAGGCCGCAGCGGCTTCGCACGGGCCTTGTTCAGGCGCTATCCTCCACGCCGGAAGACAGGAGATAAGCGATGAAGATGGTCATGGCGGTGATCAAGCCGTTCAAGCTCGACGACGTGCGCGAAGCGCTGGCCGAGCGTGGGGTTACCGGCATCACGGTGACGGAAGTGAAGGGCTTTGGTCGCCAGAAGGGCCATACCGAGCTGTACCGCGGCGCGGAGTATGTGGTCGATTTCCTGCCGAAGGTGAAGCTGGAAGTGGCGGTGACCGATGACCAGGTTGAGGCGGTGGTTGAGGCGATCGTGAAGGCCGCCGGCACCGGCAAGATTGGCGACGGCAAGGTGTTTGTTTACGACCTGGGCAGCGTGGTGCGTATTCGTACCGGTGAGCTGGACGCGGACGCGTTGTAAGCCGTTCGGCGGGATGTTGTAGAGCCGAGCCGATGCTCGGCTAGCTCTTTGTAGAGTCGAGCTTGCTCGACTGCTCTGCGCTTCAGTCGAGCAAGCTCGACTCTACAAAGAGCGGTAAAGCGGTCGAGCAAGCTCGACCCCTACCAAAGCAAAGCATTTACCGGCGCTTGGCCCACTTGTAGAACCGCTTCCAGCCCTGGCGCACGGCGGCGACCCAGCCGGGGTCGGCCACCAGTGCAGCCTGCGCGGCACTCGGCGCTTGGCCGGTCACGCGCTGGCGGATCTTCAGCAGGTTCTTCATGTCGCTGCGGCGCATCTGGCGGCTCAGCGGGTTGCGGCGGAGCCAACGCGGGGCCCGCCAGGCCGAGGTGAAGTCCAGCAGCACCGGTACGCCGCTGCTGACCACCACGTTGGTGCCATGCAGGTCGTTGTGGGTGATGCCGGCGGCGTGCAGGCGGCTGAGCGCGTGCTGCAGCTGCTCGAATACTTCATTGCCGACGGCCTGCGCGGTGCTCAGGGTCTGGCCAGGGATGAACTCCATGCCCAGCGCCAGGCCACCCAGCGTGCCGAGCAGCGCGGGGGCATGCTTCCAGCCGCCGAGGCGCTGCAGCATGCGGGCTTCACGGCGAACCATCAGCCGGGCGATCAGTGAAACGGGGGTGCCGCGGTAGCGGGAATAATCCTTGATGACCGCCTCGCGCCCGTCCAGGCAGGTGCGGTAGACGTCGGGGGCCAGGAAGCGTTCGCCGCGCTTGAGCAGCAGCGGGGTGGCGGCGTCATCGCCGCAGGAGGAGGGGGGGAGAGCTGGAAGATACATGTCGGGGTCTCGGACGACCCGGTGGGTGGCGCAAAGCGTCAAGCGAACCGGTGTTACAGGGAGTTACTAAGTTTTCGTTAATTTTAGTACTCGCCAGTTCGCTATTCCACGATTTGTCGGAGAAATGTCGGGGTCGTGGCTGGAACAGTTCGTCGCGCTCAATCGGACAATTCTGTCTCACTTTGTCGTCGGTTCTTTCAGAATCAATAGGTTGCGTTTCGCTCTGCTTCGTTCATCCGCGGCCCGCTGAACGTCACGCACGTCCAGCTTGACCCCGACGCACGGCCTACCGACCATAAGCTGTTAATTCGCGACATCGGCGGCCGCCCCTTCCTGGCACGTCCCCGTCCCCTGCCGCGGTCCCCACCGGTGCTGGCCGTCCGGCCGTGCATCGCCCTGTTTCCCGTTCCGGCTGCGGCTGGAGGAAAGTGCTTTGATCATCAAAATCGTCATCGCAGCGCTGTTCGTCGCCTGCGTGCTGTACATCCACTTCCGTGGCAAGGTCCGCGCGCGCTGGTCGCGCCAGCTGCTGGACCATTCCAGCTTCATGGCCCCCATCAACGTGGTCATGTACATGTTCTCGAAGGTGCCGACCACGCCGTTCCTGGACCCGGCCAAGGAATTCCCGCAGCTGGAGCCGCTGCGCCAGAACTGGCAGATGATCCGCGACGAGGCGCTGGCGTTGCGCGATGCGCAGGCGATCGCGGCCTCCAGCACGTTCAACGACGCCGGCTTCAACTCCTTCTTCCGCCGTGGCTGGAAGCGCTTCTACCTGAAGTGGTATGGCCCGTCGCACCCGTCGGCGAAGGCAATGTGCCCGAAGACCACGGCGCTGCTGGAGTCGCTGCCGGACGTGCGTGCGGCGATGTTCGCGCAGCTGCCGTCGGGCAGTGAACTGCGCCCGCACCGCGACCCGTTCGCCGGTTCGCTGCGCCTGCACCTGGGCCTGGCCACGCCCAACAACGACGGCTGCTACATCGAAGTGGACGGCATCAAGAAGAGCTGGCGCGACGGCGAGTGGATGATGTTCGATGAGACCTACATCCACCATGCGCACAACGAGACGCCCGATGATCGCGTGATCCTGTTCTGCGACATCGCCCGCCCGCTGCACTTCGGCCTGCCAGGCCTGTTCAACCGCGCGGTGGCGGCCACGCTGCTGGCCGGTGGTGCCTCGCCGAACCTGCCGGGTGACCCGACCGGTGGCGTCAACAAGGCCTTTGGCAGCGTCTACAAGGTGCGCCTGAAGGCCAAGGCACTGCGCGAGCGCAGCGTGGTGGCGTATCAGGTCATCAAGTGGGGCCTGGTGGTGGCGGTGATCGCCGGTATCTGGGCGCTTTGAATTGTAGAGTCGAGCCATGCTCGACTGCATTTCGGTCAGATCGCAGTAGCCCTGCAGAAGAGCAGTCGAGCATGGCTCGACTCTACAGAAAGCAAAAACCCGCGCTGTTGCCAGCGCGGGTTTTTTGTTGGATCAACCCTTCAGTGCGGCCTGCACGAACGGCGGGGTCACCAGCACGCCGGTGTGCAGCGCGGCGGTGTAGTACAGGGTCTCGAAGGTCTTGGCGGCCGAGTCGGCCTGGCGGAAGTCGAAGCTGCTTTCGCCCTTGCGCGCCAGGGTCACGCTCCACCAGCCGGTGGGGTAGCACGGCTGCGGGAACGGCAGGGTCTTGAACGAACCGAAGCCGGCCTTGCCCATCTCGGTGCGCATTTCGTTGATCAGCTCCAGCTGCATCAGCGGCGATTCGGACTGCTGCACCAGGATGCCGTCGTCCTTCAGGGCCTTGAAGCAGCTTGCGTAGAAGGCCTTGTTGAACAGGCCTTCACCCGGGCCGACCGGATCGGTCGAGTCCACGATCACCACGTCCACGCTGCCAGCCGGGCAGTTGGCCATGTAGGCCACGCCGTCGTCGAACAGCAGCTCGGCGCGCGCGTCATCGTTGGAGTCGCACAGTTCCGGGAAGTGCTTGCGCGCCATCACCGTGACCTGCTCGTCGATATCACACTGGGTCACGCTCTCCACGCCCTTGTGCTTGAGCACTTCGCGCAGGGTGCCGCAGTCGCCACCGCCGATGATCACAACGCGCTTGGGCGCGGCGTGGGTGAACAGCACCGGGTGGCTGATCATCTCGTGGTAGAAGAAGTTGTCCTTGCTGGTCAGCATGATGGCCCCGTCGATGGTCATCAGGTTGCCCCAGTCGGTGGTCTGGAAGATCTCGATCTTCTGGAACGGCGACTGCACCTCGTCCAGCTTGCCGGTGATGCGGTAGCCGATGGCCGAGCCGGTGCGCTCGAAGTGCTCGATGTACCAGTTGTTGCTGTCAGTCATTTGAAAACAGTCCTGTTCGGAGGGGTGAAGCCGGGCTGGCGGGCGGGGCCGCGTGGCACAGATGCCACATCCGGACGGATCGGCCCGTTCAGGTTTGAACCTGCCACGGGCGCGGGCGCGCATGATAACGAACCTGTGGGCATATAGGCGTTATCATGCCCCCCCTTTTATTGCCAACAAGGCCGACTGCAATGACCGATTGGTCCCTCGACCAAGCCCGCAAGACCTACTCGATCCCGCATTGGGCGGACGGTTACTTCGACGTGGATCAGGCCGGGCACATGGTAGTGAGACCGACCGGGGCAGACGGCCCGGTGGTGTCGCTGCCCAAGGTGGTGGACGCTGCGCGCGCAGCTGGCGCCAAGCTGCCGCTGCTGGTGCGCTTCCCGGACATCCTCGGCCAGCGCCTGGGCAAGCTGCAGGCGGCCTTCGGCCAGGCCCAGCAGGACTGGGAGTACAGCGGTGGCTACACCGCCGTGTACCCGATCAAGGTCAACCAGACCCGTGGCGTGGCCGGCACCCTGGCCAGCCACCACGGCGAAGGCTTCGGCCTGGAGGCGGGCAGCAAGCCCGAGCTGATGGCGGTGCTGGCGCTGTCGCGCCCGGGTGGCCTGATCGTCTGCAACGGTTACAAGGACCGCGAGTACATCCGCCTGGCCCTGATCGGCCGCAAGCTGGGTCTGCAGACCTTCATCGTCATCGAGAAGCCGTCCGAACTGAAGCTGGTGCTGGAAGAGTCCAAGGCGCTGGACGTGAAGCCGGGCCTGGGCGTGCGCATGCGCCTGGCCTCGCTGGGCGCCGGCAAGTGGCAGAACAGCGGTGGCGACAAGGCCAAGTTCGGCCTGTCGCCGCGCCAGCTGCTGGACCTGTGGAAGTCGCTGCGTGACACCGAGTACGCCGACTGCCTGAACCTGCTTCACTTCCACATGGGCTCGCAGATCTCCAACGTGCGCGACATCGCCAACGGCATGCGCGAAGCCACCCGCTACTTCGTGGAGCTGTCGCGCCTTGGCGCGAAGATCACTCACGTCGATGTGGGCGGCGGCCTGGGCGTGGACTATGAAGGCACCCGCTCGCGCAGCTTCTGCTCGATCAACTACGGCCTGCATTCCTACGCCAGCAACATCGTGCAGCCGCTGGCCAATGCCTGCGAAGAATTCGGCCTGACCCCGCCGCGCATCGTTACCGAGTGCGGCCGTGCGATGACCGCGCACCACGCGGTGCTGATCGCCAACGTTTCGGAAGTGGAAGAGGCGCAGGAAGGTCGCGTACCGGACCAGCACGACGACGAGCCGGCAGCGATCCGCCACCTGCGCGAGATCCACGACGAGCTGGACGTGCGCCCAGCGGTGGAGCTGTTCCAGGAAGCACAGCACTTCCACGCCGAAGGCCTGGCCAGCTACGCGCTGGGCCAGATCGACTTGCCGCAGCGTGCGCGCATCGACGATCTGTTCTACGCCATCGCCCATGGCGTGCGTGCGCGCCTGAGCTATGACGAGAAGAGCCATCGCCCGGTGCTGGATGAACTGAACGAGCGCCTGGTCGACAAGTACTTCGTCAACTTCAGCGTGTTCGAATCGATCCCCGACGTGTGGGCGATCGACCAGGTGTTCCCGATCGTGCCGATCGAGCGTCTGGACGAAACCCCGGACCGTCGCGGCATCATCGCCGACATGACCTGCGACTCGGACGGCATGGTGGAAACCTATGTCGAGAACGAGAGCCTGGACAGCTCGCTGCCGCTGCACAAGATGAAACCGGGCGAGAGCTACCGCATCGGCTTCTTCATGGTCGGCGCCTACCAGGAAATCCTGGGCGACATCCACAACCTGTTCGGCGATACCGACGCGGTGGAAGTGCTGGCCGATGCCGATGGCTACGCCATCACCCAGCAGCGCCGTGGTGACACCACCGACGTGATGCTGGATTACGTGGGTTACCGCCTGGATGAGCTGCGCGCCACCTATGCGCAGCGCGTGGCCGAGGCGCAGCTGTCGCCGGAACGTGCGCAGGAGCTGTCGGAGGCGCTGGAAGCCGGCCTGACCGGTTACACCTACCTGTCCGACGAACCGCTGGTCTGAGGTCAACGGGAACGCCGGGCATGGCCCGGCGCTACCGGCCCCGATGAGCGCGCGCGCGATCTTCCACCTGTTCCTGCATGCCGCCGTGCCAGCGCTGCTGGCATGGCTGTTCTGGCGCAAGCGTTTCGCCTCGGCGTGGCTGCTGATGCTGCTGGGCTGGATCATTGATCTGGACCACCTGCTGGCCGATCCGATCTATGCACCGAACCGCTGCAGCATCGGGTTCCACCCGCTGCACACTGCACCGGCGATTGCGGTCTATGCGGGGTTGTGCGTGCCGAAGAAGACGCGGCTGGTGGGCATCGGATTGATGATCCACATCGTGCTGGACGCCATTGATTGCTGGTGGATGCACCACCGTTGATGCTGGGTGGATGCCGACCTTGGTCGGCGCCTGCCGGGTGCACGGCGACCGGTCGGATTGGCGCTTGATAGAGCCGGCCGCTGGCCGGCTTCCGCAGGATGTTCCCGATGACCACGTGGTTGCCGGCCAGCGGCCGGCACTACCCGCCGTTGGGTTGGCCAAGGTCGACACCTACCGGGTGCACGATGGCCGACGGAACCGATGCACTGCTTTGGTAGATGCCGACCTTGGTCGGCGCTTTTGATGCGTGTCGACCAAGGTCGACACCTACTGGGTGCACGGCGACCGGCGTTCCCGGTGACCACGTGGTTGCCGGCCAGCGGCCGGCACTACCCACCGTTGGGTTGGCCAAGGTCGGCGCCTGCCAGATGCACGATGGCCGACGGAACCGATGCACTGCTTTGGTAGATGCCGACCTTGGTCGGCGCTTTTGATGCGTGTCGACCAAGGTCGACACCCACCGGATGCGCGGCGAACGGCGTTCCCGGTGACCACGTGGTTGCCGGCCAGCGGCCGGCACTACCCACCGTCAGGTTGGCCGCCTCACGCCACCGGCAACCACAACGTGGCCCGCAATCCCGGCTGCGCATTCTCCAGCGCCAACCGCCCGCCATAGCTGGCAGCGATATCACCCACAATCGCCAGGCCCAGCCCACTGCTGCCCTCGCGCTCATCCAGGCGCACCCCACGCTGGGTGACCTGTTCCAGCGCGTCTGCGGCCAGCCCGGGGCCGTCATCGCGTACCTCTATGCGCAACTGCCTTTCGCTGGTGTCTGCAGTGACGTCCACCTGCTGCTTCGCCCACTTGCCGGCGTTATCCAGCAGATTGCCCAGCATCTCCTCCAGGTCCGCCCTGGCACCGGCGAACTGCAGCGTCGGATCGATACCAGCCGCCGTGAACGCAATGCCGCGTTCGCCATGCACGCGTGCCATCAACCGGCACAGCGCCTGTGCGACTGCCGCCACGTCGGTCCGCTGTCGATGGTCGGCGGCCAGTCCGGCAGCCAAGTAACGGTCAACACTGGCCTGCATGCGAGCACTCTGCTCACGCACGGTCGCCCGCCAGTCAGCGCCGTCGCTGTCGGCCTCGGTGGCCAGCACGCTCAGCGGGGTTTTCAGCGCATGCGCCAGATCCTGTGCGCTGGTGCGCGCGCGCGCGACCATGCGTTGCTGATGCTCGAGCAGCGCGTTGAGCTCCTCGCCCAGCGGTGCGACCTCCGCACCCAGCCCCTGAGTATCGATGCGCTGCGCGTCGCCGCGCCGCACCCGTTCCAGCTGCGCACCGAGGCGATGCAGCGGACGCAGGCCGAAGTGCACCTGGCTGGCCAGCACCGCCAGCCACGCGGCAACCAGCACGGCCAGGGCGATGGCCGTGCGCTTGCGGAACGCGGCGACATCCGCATCCAGCGCGCTGCGATCAGTGGCGACCACGGCCACGAACGGTTCATTGGCGCGTGGCAGGCGAACCTGCTGCACGCGTGCGCGCAGGGATTGCTGCATCGGTCCGTGCAGATTGCGCGTGGCCGGCCCGGTAGCCGGCGCCGGCAGCGTTTCATCCCACAGCGAGCGCGATTGCAGCAGCACACGGCCATCGGCACCGGCGATCTGCCAGTAAGCACCTGAGAACACGCGCTGGAAGCGTGCGTCATTCGGTTCCTGGCGCAGGCGCAGCTGTCCGTCCGCATCCACTTCGGCCTGCGCCAGCAGGGTCAGCATGTCCTGCTGCAGTTCATGGTCGAAGCGATCGCGCGCGCTGCGCTTGAACAGCTCGCCCAGCAGTGCACTGGCCAGCAGCGAGACCAGCAGCAGGCCGACACCGCCAGCCAGCAGCAGGCGCCGTCGCAGCGAGGGTTGCCGGCTCACGGCGCGGCCAGCCGCCAACCCTGGCCGCGTACGGTCTGGATCAGATCGATGCCGAGCTTGCGGCGCACCCGTCCGAGCAGCACGTCCAGCGCGTTGGAGTCGGGATCCAAGCCGCCCTCGAACACCTGTTCACCCAGGCGATCACGGCCGATCACCTGACCGCTGTGGTGGATGAAATAGCTGAGCAGGCGGAACTCCTGCGGACTGAGGGGCAGCGCCTGCCCGTCCAGTTCGAAGCGGCCGGCGTTGACGTCCAGCTGCAGCGGGCCGCAGCGCAGGCGCGGGCTGGCATGGCCATGGCTGCGGCGGATCAGTGCGCGCAGGCGCAGCACCAGTTCGTCGGCCTGGAACGGTTTGGTCAGATAGTCGTCGGCGCCGGCATCGAAACCGGCCAGCTTGTCGTGCCAGCGCCCGCGTGCGGTCAGCACCAGCACCGGAAAGCTGCGGCCATTGCCGCGCCAGCGCTCAATCACGCTCAGTCCGTCCAGGCCGGGCAGGCCGAGGTCGACGATGGCGGCCTGCAGATCCTCGATCTGACCGATTTCCTCGGCCTCGCGCCCGTCGGCAACCACGTGCACCACGTAGCCCGCCTGCTCCAGCAGGGGCAGCAGGCGCTGTGCCAGCGCAGTATCGTCTTCGGCCAACAGGATGCGCATCAGTCGTCCAGCTCCGTCTTCAGCAGCTTTCCGCTGCGCGCATCATAGTCCAGCTCCACCACCACGCCGTCTGCGCGCAGGATCTCCACCTCGTAGACGCCGTCGTCCAGCTCCACTTCCAGCAGCTGGCCCGGGTAGCGCTTGAGGGCATCGCGCACCACGCTTTCCAATGGCACGTAACGGCCCTGCTGCACGGCGCGGCGCGCGACCTGCTGCGCCGGGTCCTGTGCAGGCGCGGCGGCGGTCGGGGCGCTGGCCAGGGCCAGCAGCAGGGGCAGGGTGGAGAGCATCGGGGTGCAGTGAGAGCTGTAGGAACAGGCGTGAGTGTGCCGGGGGTGACTAACCGTTGGCTAACAGGGGTGGCTAAGGCGCTGTTAACCACGGGGTGCATCGTGGCGTTGCCGGGATGGTCCGGCCACGAACACGAACAGGAGAACCCCCATGTTGAAGTCGCTCACCCTCGCCACTGTTGCTCTGCTGGCCATCGCACCGGCTGTACAGGCCGCGCCGCTGGGCATGGCCCAGGTCGAACAGACCCTGCGCAAGGCCGGCTACACCCAGATCCACGAGATCGAGCGCGATGATGGCCTGTGGGAGGCTGACGTGAGCCGCGCCGATGGCCGCTTCAGCGAGGTCTACGTTGACCCCAAGACCGGCGAGATCTTCGACGAGCACAGCGGCCGCGCGCTGTTGAGCACCGAGCAGGTGCTGGCACGGGCACAGGCGCATGGCCTGCACGAGATCCATTCGCTGGAACGCGATGGCGCGACCTGGTCGCTGGAAGCGCGCAATGCCCGCAACCAGAAGGTGGACGTGCGCCTGAGCGGCTATGACGGCCGCATCCTGCACAGCGAGCGCGATGGCTGGCTGGATTGACGCCCAGGTAGCGCCGGGCCATGCCCGGCGCGCGCAGCGGATGCATCAAGCCGCCGGGCATGGCCCGGCGCTACCCGCAGGTCGTTACCAACCAAACGGCGGCGGGTAATCCCAGTAGCCCGGGCCGCGGCCGTAGTAGCCGCCGTACGGGCCGTAGAAGCCCGGGCCCTTGCCTTCGCTCACGTGGATGTTGACGTTGACCCCATGGGTCTTGCCTTCATCGGTGGTGTAGTTCTTGCTGAGGTTCAGGGTGGCGGCGTTGTAGTGGCTGTTGCCACCGTTCTTGGAATAGCCGATGCCGGTGGTGAAGCTGCCGGATACTTTGACCTTGTCGTCGGTGACGTCGGCGATCTTCGCGTCGTCGTGCACGCGCGGGCCGCTCTTGTCGCCGTAGAACGTGCCCGGCGGGTCCTGCTTCAGGCTCGCATCGTTCAGATAACGCATCGGTGCCTGCGGCAGCGACAGGTCCAGCCCGGTCGCCTGCGGCGCGGTCGCGCCAGCAGCGGACTGGGCCAGCACGGTTCCCGGCAGGGCCAGGCACAGCAGCAGGGTCAGGGGGCGGATCATGACGGCGCTCCAGCGGACAGGTGGCCACGCAACACGCGGCGGTACAGGCCGACGCTAGCAGGGGCTGCTTGAATGATGCCTGTCGGCGCCCCGTAGAGTCGAGCCCGCTCGATTGCGGCCTCTGTAGAGTCGAGCCATGCTCGACTGCTGTTGGCAGATGCAGTCGAGCATGGCTCGACTCTACAAGAGGCGGGCGCTACGGCAGCCGCCCGAACCCGAACAGCCCCGCCAGCGGGTGCCTGCGCCGCTCGATCCCGGCCCGCAGCAGCTGCGCGCCGATCATCGAATAGGTGATGCCGTTGCCGCCGTAGGCCATGGCGAAATGCACCCGCGGCCCCCACTGATCGTGCGGGCCGAAGAACGGCAGGCCGTCGGCGGTTTCGGCGAAGGTGCCGGCCCAGGAGAAGGCGGGCACCGGATCCAGCCGCGGGAACCAATGCAGCAGCTGTTTCATCAGCTTGTCGGCCTTGCGCTCTACGCGCCGATCGCGGCGGGCGGGAATGTCGATGGCGTCGTCCAGCCCCCCCACGAGCAGGCGGCGATCGCCGGTGGTGCGCAGGTAGAGGTACGGGCGTGCGCTCTCCCACACCATCGTGTTGCGCAGGCGGCCCAGCACGTCCGCATCGATCGGGTCGGTGATGAAGGCGTAGCTGCTGCGGTTACGTGCGACGCGCTGCTGCAGCCACGTCTGGTTGGCGTAGCCCATTGCCAGCACCACATGGCGGGCGTGAATCGTGGCGCCGCCCTCGGTGAGGGCGCTCACGCCGCGTGCGGAGGGAGTGAGCGTGTGCAGCACCGTGCGGTCATGCACCTGGCCGCCGCGCCGGCGCACGCGCTGCAGCAACCCATAGGTCAGGCGATAGGGATCGACCCGTGCCGCCTGGCGCGTGAGCAGGGCACCACCGGCGTCCACGTCGAAGCGTTCCTGCAGTGCCTCCGGGCCGAGCCAGCGGGCATCCAGACCGATGCCGCGCCGCGCCTCACCCTCGGCCATCAGGCGTGGTACGTCGCGATGGCGGCTGGCCAGATAGAGGCTGTCCATGCGCTGGAAATCGACGTCCAGCCCACGCGACACCTCACCCAGCGCCGGAATCGCCTCGGCACAGGCCCGGTAGGCCAGCGCGGCGGCGTCCTGGCCATAGCGTTGGGCCAGCTCCAGCAGGTGGGTATCGATCTCGTACTGCAGCAGCGCGGTGCTGGCCGCAGTACTGCCCCAACCGATGTCGCGCTGCTCGATCACCGCCACGTCGTGGCCATGCCGGGACAGTTCGTTGGCAATCAGCGCGCCAGTGATGCCGCCACCGGCCACCAGCACGTCGCAGCGCAGGTCCTTTTCCAATGGCGGAAACGCCTGGATCAATCCATTGCGTACCGCCCACCAGGGGTAACCGCTCTTCAGGTCCATGGCCGTGTGCTGCTCAGGCGGTGGGACGGCCGGTATGCGGGGTCTGGATCAGTTCGGACAGATCGAAGCCCTGCAGGCGGGCCGCCGCCAGATAATGGTCCTGCACGGTCGCATCCAGGCGCGGCTCTCGCGCCAGCAGCCACAGGTACTTGCGGTCCGGGCTGCCGACCAGCGCCACGCTGTAGTCCGGAGCGACCTGGATCACCCAGTAGTCGCCCTTGGCGAACGGCAACCAGCGCAGGCCCTTGGGCAGGAAGCTCACCTCCAGCCGCGCGCTGTCGTTGTCGACGGCACAGGCCTCGCCGGTGGCTTCTTCGACCTCGCCGTCCATACGGCAGCGGTTGGTGACGCCGACGTTGCCGTTGTCGAGCAGGATGTAGTGCGCCGACACGTCGGTGCAGCCTTCCGGTTCATGGCGCATCGGCAGGCGCGCGATCTCGTACCAGGTGCCCAGATAGCGGGGCAGCTTGAGGTCGGCAACGGTCTTCAGCGGCGGGTGCTCGGTCATCGGCGGTCGTGGCAGGGGTGGGCCTCCACGATGCCGATGGCCTTGCCATGGGCGGGTGAAGCCGGAGCGATGACCGTGTCCAGAACGTTCCGTCGCCCCGGCGGAGCGCCCGTTGTCACCGGCGCGGCGGTATCCTGCAGCAAGCGCCGTGTTTTCCTGATCCAACCGAGGTGGAGGTGCCGATGTACCAGGTGATCCTGTTGAAGAGTGAATCCGCGTTCGCACGCGAACAGTGGCCGCAGGTCGATGACCTGGTCGACTACGAAGGCGTGGCCTACAGCCTGCGCGCCGGCCCGCGCCAGCCGCTGCCGACCGACCACGACTGGCACCCGGTGGCGGTATATGCGCCCGATGAAATCACCGAGGAAGAGTTCCAGGACTGGTACGCGCTGCAGCAGCCCACGGTGGAAGAGCTGCGCCTGAAGTACTGATGCTCGACGCTGCCGGGGCCACCCATCCACCCTTGACCGGCTCTGCCGTATAGTCGCGCGCAGGCGCGGTGGTCCGCGCGAACCGGTGTGGCTGGCTTGTCTTCTTTCCTGCGATCGATCCGTGCACGGGGCCCCTGGTGGGTCCTGATGCTGTGCAGCGTCCTCCTGCTGTCCGCGCCGGTGCTGGCGCAGGATGATGCGCCCACGCCGAAGCAGCAGCTGGCAGATATCGATGCGAAGCTGAAGGAGGTCGACCGCAAGCGTGGTGATGCGGCTGCCATCGAGACGCTGGCGATGCTGTCCGAGAATGCCTCGCAGGTACGGCGTGACGCCGAGGCGCTGGAAAAGGAGCTGCAGCCACAGCTCGTCCGCCTCGACGAACAACTGGCGCAGCTGGGCACGCCTGCCGAGGGCACCACCGAGCCGCCCGAACTGGCGGCGCAACGGCGCAGCATCAACAAACAACGCGACGGACTGGCCGCGTCGGTAGCGCAGGCCAAGACCAGTGCCGTGCGCGCCCAGCAGCTGGCGACCGACATCGACCAGCAGCGCGCCGCGCAACGTACCGAAGAATTGGGGCAGAAGGTTGCCTCGCCGTTGTCGCCCGCGCTGTGGAGCAAAGTTGCCGAGCGCCTGCCGATCGATATCGCACGCGTCGCGCCGTTGGCCGAGCAGGGGCGCGATACGTTCGTCGCTGGCGTCCGGGCCAATGGCTGGGGCACGCCGCTGCTGGGCCTGCTGGCTGCACTGGTCATGATGTTCCCGCTGCGGTTGTGGCTGCGCCGGCTGGGTCGCCGCTTTGCCGCGTCCGAGCGTGCGCCCGATGGCCGCCTGCGGCGCTCCGGCCTGGCCATGTGGCTGCTGCTGGTGGGGACGCTGCTGCCCGGCTATGCCGTGGTGGTACTGATGGCGGCGCTGGATGCCATCAATGCGATCGCGCCGCGCCTGCAGGTGGTGGCCGACGGCCTGGAGACCGCTACCTTCCGCGCCGCCTTCATCGCCGCGCTCAGCGCCTGCATGCTGGTTCCCAAGCGTCCGTCGTGGCGGTTGCTGAATCTGGATGACACCGCCGCACTCAAGCTGCGCAAGTACGCGTGGGGCGCGGCGGCGCTGGCCTGGCTGAGCACGGTGCTGGTCGCCCTCGATCAGGCCACACGTACCAGCGACGTCACCACGGTGGCGCTGGATGGCCTGATTGCGCTGACTTACCTGGGCCTGATCATGGCCATGCTGGTGACCCTGGCGCGCCTGCATCGCCGGCAGACCGCCGAGGCCGAGGCCAAGCTGGAGGCGCAGGCCGATGGCGTGGGCGCGGCCACACCGGTGCGCCGCAGCAGCTGGCTGGTATTGGCACGCGTGGCGGGCAACGTCGCGGTAGTAGCGGCCATCATCGCCACCCTGCTGGGCTATCTGAACTTCGCCAAGTTCGTGAACCAGCAGCTGATCGGCGGCAGCATCGTGGTGCTGGCGGCGACGCTGCTGTTCAAATTCGTTGATGACCTGAGCACGTGGATGCTCAACGCCGACAGCAAAGTGGGCCAGACCATCCTGCTCAGTACCGGCCTGAGCGTGTCGCGGCTGGAGCAGGCCGGCGTGCTGCTCTCTGCAGCCCTGCGCACCATCGTCGTGCTGATCACATTGCTGGCGCTGGTGGCACCGTTTGGCAACATCGGCGCGGTGGTGGAACGCTTCTCTTCGCTGCTCACCACGGGCATTCCGTTGGGTGGAACCACCCTGAAGCCGATGCAGATCGTGCTGGCGGTTGTGGTGCTGCTGGCCGGCCTGGCGATCACCCAGCTGGTGCAGCGCTGGCTGACCGATACCTACCTGCCCAAGACCGAACTGGACCTGGGGGCGCGCAACTCGGTCAGTACCGTCGCCCGCTACGTCGGCATCATCCTCGCCGTGATCTGGGCGTTGACGGCGATGGGGCTGGAGCTGACCAAGCTGGCGCTGCTCGTCAGTGCGTTGTCAGTGGGTATCGGTTTCGGCCTGCAGGTGATCACGCAGAACTTCGTCTCCGGCCTGATCCTGCTGGCCGAGCGTCCTGTGAAGATCGGCGACTGGGTGAAGCTGGGCGACCAGGAGGGCGACATCCGCCGCATCAGCTTGCGTTCGACCGAGATCCAGGTAGGTGACAAGTCCACCCTGATCGTGCCCAACTCCGAGCTGGTCACCAAGACCGTGCGCAACATGACGATGGGCAACAACCAGGGCCGCATCCAGATCCAGTTCGCGGTGCCGCCCAGCACTGATGTCGGCAACCTGCGCCAGGCGCTGCTGGATGCGTACACCGCACACACCAACGTGCTGAAGCAGCCGGAGCCAACGGTCTACATCGACAGCATTGCTGGTGGCCAGATCACCATCAACAGCTTCGCGTACGTGGGCAGCCCGCGGCAGGTCTACGCCACCCGCAGCGATCTGTACTTCAGCCTGCTGCAGATCCTGGCGGAGCGGAACATCCCGCTGTCGACCCCGACCGACATCCACATCACCCGCGATCCGTAGGAGTAGGGGGTTTTTGCAGGGCTGCGCCCTGCACCCGCTACAAGCCGGAGCAAAGGCAACAGCAACGGCAACAGCGTGCATTCCGTGGGATGGCGGGGCGGTGTCGGAGTGCGGGGACGCCGTAAATCCGTCCATGGAGGCTTGGCAGCCGCATCCATGCGGCTGACACCCCGCACTCCGACACCGCCCCACCCCTGACAGATTCCTGCGGCTGTCGGTAGGTGTCGACCTTGTCGACACGTCTGTCAGATATCGAAATCAATCTGGGGTCAGATCCGTTTTCCTCCGGAAAACGGATCTGACCCCAAGAGTATTTCCGACAGATCGCGGAAAACTGTCGAAGGCGGGGTGGGTCCGGTTGCGGGAGTGTCCGCGGCATGGATGCCGCGGCCAAGCCCCCATGGATGGGTTTACGGCGTCTCCCGCAACCGGACCCACCCCGCAATCCCACGGAATGCCCGCTGTTGCCGTTGCTGTTGCTTCGGCTGTTGCTTCGGCAGGTGCAGGGCGCAGCCCTGCAAAGAAACCCCTACCCTCGTGGTCGGCTGCGGGATGGCACCAGTGCGAACGTGTCCACCGCCAGCTTCTCGGCGTGGTTCAACCACGCGCGGATCTCCAGATCATCCACTTCGTGGTCCAGACCGAACGACACGTTGATCTTGCCGTTGGCATCGGGCTGCACCCACTGCTGCGCCAGTACCACCTTGCGCTGCGAGGACACCGCCTCGATCCAGAAGCCGCGATCCGGGCGCGTGCTTGCCACCAGCTGCAGCATGTACTGGCCGGCACGGGTACGGCGGCCCTTCTGGGTGATCATGTGCGCCTGGCGCACGCTCGGGCGCGGGCCCTGAAACGCATCCAGCGGTGCATCCACCGCGATGCCCCCGCGCAGGTCGTTGTCGCGGTACAGCTTGATGCCGTTGTCGCGGTTGACCAGCAGGGCGCACCAGTCACCGTCGGCCGAGCCATCCTCGAATGCGGTGCAACGGTCGACGTAGGCCAGCGTGTTGTCCGGGTTGGCATCATCGAACTGGCGCGAGGTGTTCTCCAGGTACACCGACTTCAAGCCCCAGTCCTTGTCGTACTCAAGCAACACCGGTGGCTGCACGTGCTGCAGGCCGACCACCACCTGGTCATCGCCATCGATCTTCAGCTCGCGGGTCGGTTCGCCCAGCCACAGCGAACGGGCGAAGGCGAGGTACTGCGGGTAATCGCGGCCGCCATCGCGCTGGGTGGCCACGCTGGCGCTGGGCGCGCGCTGGGTATCGATCAGTGAACGGCCGAAGCCCATCGTCTTCAGGTTCGGGTCCAGCAGGCTGAGCAGGGTCGCACCCGAATCCAGCGTGGTGCCGGCGGCGGCGCTGAGCTGCTGCGGGGCAATGTCATCACCCAGGAACAGCAGCAGGTTCTCGCGCTTCTGCCGGGTCAGGATATGGGTCAGATCGTTGGGCATCGCCAGATGGTCGGAAGCGATGACGATCAGCGTGTCCTTGCCGTACGGGCTGGCCTGGATGCGTTCGACCAGCTGCGAGATCAGGCGGTCGCTGCACTTGAGCGCGTTGAGCATGTTGATGTTGCCGTACTGGCTCTGGTAGCGCTCGCCCTTGCACGACACCGGCAGATGACCGGCCGGGTGGTGGGTGTCCATGGTCAGCGTGGTCAGCATGAACGGCGAACCGGCGCGCGAGAGCTGCTCGAAGCGCTGGTAGGCGGTATCCAGCAGCACGTCATCGTGCACGCCCCAGGCCGAGTAGTGGATGCGGCCGATCTTCTTCTGCTGCTTGAACCACGCCAGGTCATGCACTTCATCGAAACCGTGGCTGGCCAGGAACTGGCCCTTGCCGGCGAACTGGCCGTTGGCACCGCCCAGATAGTGGTTGGTATAGCCCTGCTGCTTCAGGTAATCGCCCAGGCACACGGCCTTGGGCAGGAAGCTGCCCATGCGGTCCATGCTGTTCTCATCGCCCTGCGAGGTGGTCAGCGGCACGCCGCACATCGACGAGACCAGGCCGGCGATGGTCCAGCCGCTGCCCTCGGCCGAGGCCAGGTTGCGCACGTCCAGCGACTCGGACGCCAGGCGGTTGAGGTTGGGCATCAGGCCCGGGAAAACGCTCTCGTCCAGATAGGTGCGTTCCAGGCTCTCGCCGTAGATCCAGACGATGTTGCGCGGACGCTGCAGCGGCTGCGTCGGCACCTGATACTCGGGGGCAATGCGGGCGAAGTCGACCGGACGCAGCTGCTGGTACAGGCGCTGGCCGTCGCGGGCCAGCGGGCTGATCATGATCGTGGCCACCCACACAGCGGCGAAACCGGCGAACAACGCGCCACCGTGGCCGGGCCGGCGCCAGCGCTTCACCCGCGTGGCGAACAGCGGCAGCAGCGAGACCAGCGCCAGAACGATGAAGCCGGCGATATAGCCCTTGAAGTCGGAGACACCGGCGCCTTCCATATCGGCGCCGAGGTGATACAGGGTTGCAGCGTTGAGGCCATCACCGGACAACTTGTCGATCAGCCACCATGCGCTGAGCATGAGCAGCAGCAGCGAGAGCGAACCGGCCTTCCACCACACCCATTTGCCGGACGCGAGGAACAGCCAGCACAGCAGCAGCAACGACAACAACAGTATCCAGAGCATAGGCAGCTTCGGCAGTGACGGGATGTTGATGGACGTCGTACCGACGCGTGTCCATCCGACCGGCGCTGTCGCAAGCACATACACATGACAGGCCGATGACCCGATAGTGCATGCACGAACCTGACTGAAATGTTTGTTGAAATGACGCGCGCGAAATCGCGCTCAGAAGGTAAAACGAGCGTGAAAGGGTTCGTTGGATTGCATTAAAAACAGCATGAATACGGCTGTTTACGTTGATGCGCTAGCGATGCCCACGTTCTTCGCGTGCCCGCGCACGACGATCGAACAACAATGCACTGGTGACGATGCCAAGGCCGAGCACCACGCCGATGAACAGCAGAATCAGGGCGATGAGCGGGTAGCCGAACAGATGCCAGCCGGTGTCGATCTTCATCATCATTGCCGCAGCCATGATCAATGCCGCGCTGATGATGCCGGCCGCCACGCGGTTGGCGATCTTCTGCAGGTTCTCCATCAACCGCGATTCTTCCAGGCCGGTCACCTTCATCTGCAGGCGGTTCTCGGCCAGCAGCGCCATGATGTCCGACAGCTTGCGCGGCCCATCGCGCAGCAGCTGCTGCAGCTCCATCGCCTCGCTGGCGAGGTTGGCGGCTGACAGCGATTTCTTCAGGCGCGCGCGCATCACATGCTGCAGCTGGCGCTCGACGATGCGGCGGGTATCCAGGTCCGGTGCCAGCAACCGGCACACGGTTTCCAGATTGAGCAGGGCCTTGCCCAGCAGGCTCAGCTCCGGCGGCGTGCGCAGGCCGCAGGCGGTGGCGATGCGCACCAGGTCCAGCACCACGCGGCCTTCGGAGAAGCTGCCACTGGCGGCGTAGCGCGCGATCAGCTGGCCGGTCTCACGCAGGTAGCGCTCTTCGTCGAAGGCTTCCAGCCGCGTGCTGATGCTGATCAGGTCGTCGGCCACTTCCTCGCCACGGCCATCGACCGCGGCGAACAGGATCTTAAGCAGCCGCTCGCGCAGGCGCGGCGGCATGTGCGCGACCATGCCCAGGTCGAAGATCGCCAGCCGGCCATCGGGCATCACCCGCAGGTTGCCCGGGTGCGGGTCGGCATGGATCTCGCCGTGCACGAAGATCTGGTCCAGGTAGCCGCGGATCAGCGCCGCCGCCAGCGGGTCCATCGATTGTTCGGTGCGGCGTACATCGGGAATCGCATCCACGCGCACGCCGGTGGCCAGTTCCATGGTCAGCACGCGCTGGCTGCTGTAGTCCCACAGCGGCTGCGGAATCCACAGGCGGCGGAACGGCCTGAGATGGCGGCCGAAACGGGCCAGGTTCTCGGCCTCGGCGTGGTAGTCCAGCTCCTGCATCAGGGTCTTGGCGAACTCGTTGAGCCAGTCGCGCAGGCGCACCCGACGGCCGACCTGGGTCAGGTGATCGGCGGCCAGCGCGAAGCTGCGCAGTGCCTCCAGGTCCGAGCGCAGCTGCGCGGCGACCTCGGGTTTCTGCACCTTCACCGCCACCTGGCGGCCATCGTGCAGCACCGCGCGATGCACCTGCGCGATCGAGGCACAGCCCAGTGGCTCGGGATCGAACGCGGCGAACAGCTTGTTCACCGGCGCGCCCAGCTCCTGTTCGACGATGGCATGGATGCGAGCGACCGGGATCTCGGCCACTTTTTCCTGCATGCGCTCCAGCGCGGTGGCGAACTCCACCGGCACCATGTCCGGGCGGGTGGACAGCATCTGGCCCAGTTTGACGAAGGTCGGCCCCAAGGCCTCCAGGTCGCTGACGAACTGTTCCGGGTTGCCATCGGCGGGGACGTCGGCCTGGTTGCTGGCGGCATCCAGGTTCATGCCCGAGAACACGCCCGAATGGCGGTAGCGCATCAGCAGGCGCAGGATCTGGCTGCGCCGGTTCATGCCCTTGACCAGCGGAGGGTTGCCATTGGCGGTGGGCGGATTGCTCAAGCGGAACTCCTTGCAGACGACGGCCGGTAGCGCCGGGCCATGCCCGGCGGAACGGGATCACGCCCCAGTCTGGCCGGGGCGGGGTCGTCACGTGGTGAACCCGATATCTTCCGCAGTCCACGCCGGATCGGTCAGAATCCGCTCATTCCCTCACTTGGACGCCCCATGGCCGGTGCCAGCCTGTTCGCCCTGCTCGACGATATCGCCTCCCTGCTGGACGACGTCTCGGTCCTGACCAAGGTCGCGGCGAAGAAGACCGCCGGTGTGCTCGGCGACGACCTGGCGCTGAACGCGCAGCAGGTCACCGGGGTCAACGCCAACCGCGAACTGCCGGTGGTGTGGGCGGTGGCCAAGGGCTCGCTGGTCAACAAGGTGATCCTGGTACCGGCGGCACTGGCGATCAGCGCGCTGGAGGCGTGGCTGCACAGCCGTGGCTGGAACGTGCCACTGATCGTGCCATTGATGATGATCGGCGGTGCCTTCCTCTGCTTCGAGGGCGTGGAGAAGCTGGCGCATCGCTTCCTGCATTCCTCCGACGACGATGCCGAGCGCCAGGCCGAGCGCCGCAAGGCGCTGGCCGATGCCGAGGTGGACATGGTGGCGTGGGAGAAGGACAAGGTAAAAGGTGCGATCCGCACCGACTTCATCCTCTCGGCCGAGATCATCGTGTTGACCCTGGGCGTGGTCGCCACCGCACCGTTCACCAACCAGGTGGTCACGCTGGCCGTGGTTGCACTGGCGATGACGGTCTTCGTCTATGGGCTGGTGGCGGGCATCGTGAAGCTTGATGACGTCGGCCTGTACCTGTCGCGCAAGGGCGGTGCCATTGCTGCCTTCGGCCGTGGCCTGGTGGCTTCGGCGCCGTGGCTGATGAAATTCCTGTCGGTGGCCGGCACCATCGCCATGTTCCTGGTCGGCGGCGGCATCCTGGTGCACAACGTGCCGGCACTGCACCACGCGGTGCAGGCGCTGGGTGGCGAAGGGCAGTGGGGCTGGCTGATCAGCGCCGTGGCCAACATGGTGGTGGGCATCATCGCCGGTGCCATCGTGCTGGCCGCGGTGACCGGGTTCCAGAAACTGCGCGGGAAGTAAGCAACGGCCCTTTGTCCGGTAGAGGCCGACCTTGGTCGGCGCTTTGTTTCCCGCGTGTGCCAACCAAGGTTGGCACCTACCGAAGCAGTTTCCGGTGTACCGGGAAACTACCCCGCCTGCACCCGGTTCTTGCCCTGCCGCTTGGCCGCATACAGCGCGTCATCGGCGCGCCGCAGCAGTGCTTCGGTGTCATCGCCGGGCTGACACTGCGCCAGCCCGGCACTGAAGTGCACCGGCACGCGCTGGTCCTGCACGGTCAGCACGCGGTGCGCCAGCGAGCGCTGCAGGCGCTGCACGGTGGCCATGCTGTCGGCACCCTGGGTTTCCGGCAGCACCAGCACGAACTCGTCGCCACCCAGCCGCGCGATGCCGTCAGTTGCCCGCAGCAGCAGCTTGCACACGGCCACCAGGTGCTGCAGCAGTGCATCGCCACCGGCATGGCCGTGCGCATCGTTGGTCTGGTGGAAATCATCCAGGTCGATCATCGCCACGCCCAGCGGTGAGTTGTTGCGTGCGGCGCGGGCCAGCTCACGCTGCAGCAGTTCGTCCAGACCGCGGCGGTTCAGCGCCTGGGTCAGCGGATCGATGCGCGCCAGGTCACCGGCCGCGCGCAGTTCCTGCTCAAGCTCGGCGATGCGCTGCTCGGCACGTTCCACTTCCTGGCGCGCACTGGCCAGATGATCGCGCGCCTGCGCGGCCTGCTGCTGCACCTTTCCGGTATCGCGCATCACTTCCTGCAGCAGCTGATTGAGGTCGGCGATGCTGCGTGCCTCGCGCAGCTGCAGTGCATAGCTGCCGATGCGGTCGTGGTACTCACCGGTGCTGGTGGCCATGCCATCCATGCGCTCGATGAACTCACCCATCAGCCCGCGCATCGCCGCCTTCGAATCGTCGATGCCCTGGCGCAGCAGGCCCTGCTTGTAGATCACTTCGCGCAGTTCGGCGCGGGTGCGCTCCACCGCTTCGGCTTCCAGCGGTCCGTCCAGCAGGTGGCGCACTGCGGCGATCTGGCCCTGAAGCCAGCTGCGGTCGTCCAGCAGTTCGCTGACGTTCTCCAGCAGCAGCGCGAACAGCTCAAGCAGCAGCGCCTGCTGCTCCTGCCAGCTCTCGGCACGCACGCCGACCTGGTGGCCGAGTTCGCGCACGCCCTGTTCGATCGGTTCCAGTGCCGTGCCCGGTTGCCACTGGCGCAACTGCATGGCCAGCGTCTGCGCCTGCTCGCGCAGGTCCGGATCGTGCTGCAGCAGGGCCACCACCGCGCCACCCAGCAGCAACCGCAGCTGCTCGGACAGGCGCAGGCTTTCGGGCTGGCCATCCGGCGAATGCTGTTCGATGGTTCGGATGTACTTGTCGATCAGCTGCCGCATCGCGCGCCCATAGCGCGGCCAATCGGCGCTGGCCTGCGCCGACTGTAGGCGGTCGCCCATATCGCCCAGTTCGCCGGGCAACGTGGCCATGCCATTGGCGAACGCGGCCAGCAGCGGTTCCGGTGCATCGGCCCCGGCGAACAGCTGCTGCAGGGCCACGCCACCGCCGCCCTGCAGCACCACGCGGTCTCCCAGCCCGTCATCCACCACCGCGCGCACGCGTGCCGGCGGCCCAAGGGCGGTACCGGGGGCAGGGCGGTGGTCGGGCTGGTCCGTCATGGAGCAAATCCTGGGGGCTGGCAGGGACTGGTTCCAGCATATCGGCGCGGCCGCCGACGGCTTGAACGGCTAGGATGGGCGACAGGATGCCGCAGTGGAGGTGGTGATGCGCGTGATGTTGCTGGGGGCGACCGGGCTGGTCGGCGGGCTGACCCTGTCCAGGCTGCTGGACGACACGCGCTGCAGCGCCGTGATCGCGCCGACCCGCCGCCCGTTGGGCGCAGCCCACGGGAAGCTGGAGAACCCGGTGCTGGCCTTCGATGCGCTGCCCGCCGCAGCCGAATGGGCGCGCGTGGACGCGGCCATCTGCGCGCTCGGCAGCACCATCGCTCAGGCCGGCAGCCGCGAGGCCTTCCATCGCATCGACCACGACTACCCGCTGGCGTTCGCCCGCCTGGCACAGGCACAGGGTGCACAGACTTATGTGCTGAATTCCGCAGCCGGCGCCAACCCGCAGTCGTCGATCTTCTACAGCCGGGTGAAGGGTGAGCTGGAGCGCGATCTGCGCGCGCTCGGCTTCAACTCATTGACCCTGGTCCGCCCAGGGCTGATCGGTGGCGAGCGCAACGAGGTACGCCGTGGCGAGCGTTTCGCACTGACGGTACTCGGCGTGCTGGGGCCGCTGCTGCCACGGGCATGGCGGATCAATCCGGCCAGCGAGATCGCCATGGCACTGGTCGAAGCCGCGCTGGCCCCGCAACCGGGCGAGCACGTGGTGACTTCCAGCGCGCTGGTCGGCTGATGTCGCGTGCGCTGCGCCTGACCCAGCTGCTGCAGTTGCTGCGTCGCCATCGGCGGCCGGTCGTGGGGCAGGTGCTGGCCGAAGCGCTGGGCATCAGCCTACGCACGCTGTACCGCGATATCGAGACGCTCCGCGAGCAGGGTGCCGACCTGCGCGGCGAGGCCGGCGTCGGCTACCAGCTGGCACCGAGCGATACCCTGCCGCCGATGACCCTGCCACCCGCCGAGATCGATGCATTGGTGCTGGGCCTGCGCTGGGTTGCGGCGCGCACTGAGCCTGCGCTGGCCGAGGCCGCGCGTGATGCTTTGGCGCGTATCGCGCATGTGTTGCCTGCAGCACGGCGCGAAGCGCTGCGTGACAGCGGCCTGCGCGTGGGTCCCTCGCGTGCGGCGGCCAAGGTGCCCGCTGCGCGCCTGCAGGCTGTGCGTGAGGCAGTGGGTTCGCAGCAGCGCCTGAAGTTCGGCTACCAGGATGCACAGGGCCAGCGCAGCGAGCGCATTGTCTGGCCGTTCGCGCTGGGCTACTTCGATGAAGTGCCGATGTTGGCGGCGTGGTGTGAGAGTCGCGAGGACTTCCGTCATTTCCGCCTGGACCGCATCCGCCAGGTGCGTGCACTGGAAGATCACTACCCCGCGCCGCGCGCCACCCTGCTGCGGCGCTGGCAGAAGGCGCAGGGCATCGCACCGGACTGGCTGGATCGCTCATAACCACAGCAACAGCCGGGAGCGGGGGTAGAGTCGACTGTTAGTCGACTATCGCGCGCAGCGCGGGGTGTTAAGAAGGCTGAAGGAAGAGCAGTCGACTGACAGTCGACTCTACCAACAGTCGATGCTACTGACAGAATCTGTCAGCAGGGCCATACCACCATGATCGCTCCCAACAACGGAGCTTCCCCATGTTCACGCCCAGCACCCTGCTGCAGTACGTGCGCGACGTCGCCGCCAGTGCCGCCTTCTACAGCGGCATCCTCGGCAAGCCACCGGTCGAGCAGTCGCCCGGGTTCGCCCTGTTCCTGCTCGGCGATGGCGCCGCACTGGGCCTGTGGCAACGCGACGACGTGCAGCCGCCGGTGTCCGCGCAGGCCGGTGCCGCCGAACTGGCGATGCTGGTCGCCAACCCGGAGGCCGTGCAGCAGATGCACGATGCGTGGCACGCACTCGGCGTGCAGATTCTGCAGACACCGGTGACCCTGGAATTCGGCCACACCTTCGTCGGTGCCGATCCGGATGGCCACCGCCTGCGTGTCTATAGCCGCGCCGAGGGCATGGTCGCGCGCGATTGATCGCCCGCATTGTGTAGATCCACGCCATGCGTGGAAGCAGGCACAAAAAAACGCCGGGCAGTGCCCGGCGTTTCTCCAATTCATGTGCCAACCAAGGTTGGCACCCACCCGATCAGCTGGCCAGCGCCAGGTCATCCATCATCGCGCGCAGGAAGCGGGCGGCTTCACCACCCGTGGCCGCGCGGTGGTCGAAGGTGACCGACAGCGGGATCACCTTGTGCGCTTCCACGCCGCCCATCACCGGGGTCATCTGGTGGCGGGCACGGCCGGCACCGACGATGGCCACGCATGGCGGCACCACGACCGGGGTCGCGTAGCGGCCGGCGAACATGCCGAAGTTGGACAGCGAGATGGTGTAGCCGCTCAGTTCCGAGGCGGCGATCGAACGCGATTCCACCTGCTCGCGCAGGCGGTTGACGCCTTCGCGGATGCCGCGTGCGTCGAGCATGTCGGCATTGCGCAGGGCCGGCACAAACAGGCCGTCGTCGGTGTCCACGGCAATGCCGATGTCCACCTGGGCGTGCAGGGTGCGGGTCAGCGCTTCACCGTCGAACCAGGCGTTCATCGCCGGCACCTTCTGCGCAGCGACCACGATCGAACGCACCAGGCGCGCGGTGACGTCGTTGCCCGGCAGCCAGGCGTGGATGTCGGCGTCGTCGTTCAGCGTGGTCGGCACGACCTTGCTGTGTGCATCGGCCATCACGCGCGCCATGTTGCGGCGCACGCCCTTCAGCGGTTCCGGCTGGCCCTTGGCGACCACGCCCGGCGGCTGGGTACGCATCGGCTTGCCGGCGGCGGACAGCGGGGTGCGCGCTTCGCTCTGCACCGGGGCAGACACCTGCGCCGGGGCCGGCGCGGTGTAGGCGGCAGCAGCGGCCTGCGCCGGAGCGGCACCGATCTTTGCGCTGCCATCCGCAGCCGCCTGCTTGACGTCGGCCATGGTCACCGCGCCATCGGCGCCGGTGGCGCGCACGCGGGACAGGTCCACGCCCAGCTTGCGCGCGGTGGCACGCACGGCCGGCACGGCCTTGACGCCACCGACGGCCAGCGCCTGCTCGGCGTGCACGGCGTTGGAGCTCTGCATCGCGCCGACCACGGTACCGGCGTCATCACGTTCGGCGGCGGCGGCGGGCTTGGCGGCTTCGGCGGCCACCGGTGCAGCAGCGGCCGGCAGCGGCGGCGGGGTCGGTGCCGCGGCCGGTGCAGCGTGGCCATGGCTGTGGCCGGTGTCCTGGCCATCGGCGCGCTGCGGCAGGTTCGGGTCCAGCGCGAAGCTGGCCAGCACCGAACCGGTCGGGATGATGTCGCCGGCAGCGCCGGACAGCTTCAGCACCGTGCCGGAGAACGGCGACGGCACTTCGACGACGGCCTTGGCGGTCTCCATCGAGACCAGTGGCTCGTCCAGCTTGATCACATCGCCTTCCTTGACGAACCACTCGACGATGGTCGCGTCCGGCAGGCCTTCGCCCAGGTCGGGCAGGTTGAAGTTCTTGGTCTGGCTCATTTGCAGTTCTCTTCCAGCAGTTCCAGTTCGCGGGCCGGCAGCCAACCCGTCGCGCCATTGGCGCGCTCGGACCACCACCACCCGCCGTGTTCGTGATGAAGCTTCACCATCTCGCCGCTTTCCACATCCAGCTCGCGGGCGTCGTAGTCGCACAGCGCTTCGGCGCGACCCTCGTCCAGCAGCTGCAACCAGGCGATGGGCGCCCATCCAGCGCGCCCATCGTTGGTGCGTACCCAGGCAAACGCCGGCCATTCCTCGTCACGTACACCTACTTCGACGATCTGGCCGGTGCGGAACCGGAGCGGGTTGGGATACTGGCTGCGGTAAGCCCCCAGGAGGCGGGCCCGCATGTCAGCCGGCCGCCACCGCGCGCTTGGCCGCAGCCACGATCCGCTCAACGCTCGGCAGGTACTTCATTTCCAGGCGGAACAGCGGAATGTGGGTGTCGTAGCCAGTGACGCGCTCGACCGGGGCCAGCAGGTCGTAGATCGATTCCTCGGCCAGGCGCGCGGCGATCTCGGCGCCGAAGCCCGCGGTCTTCGGGGCCTCCTGCACGATCACGCAGCGGCCGGTCTTGGCCACCGATTCGGCGATGGTGGCGAAGTCCAGCGGACGCAGCGTGGCGACGTCGATGACTTCGGCGCTGATGCCTTCACCGGCCAGCTTGTCGGCCGCTTCCAGCGCTTCCTTCACCTGCGCGCCCCAGGTCACCAGGGTCACGTCGGTGCCGTCGCGCAGCACGAAGCAGACGTCCAGCGGCAAGGCTTCGCCGTCGTTGACGACCACTTCCTTGTACTGGCGGTAGATGCGCTTGGGCTCCATGTAGATGACCGGATCCGGCTCGCGGATCGCGGCCAGCAGCAGGCCGTAGGCACGCTGCGGCGACGACGGCAGCACCACGCGCAGGCCCGGCACGTTGGTGAAGATCGCCTCGTTCGCTTCGCTGTGGTGTTCCGGTGCGCGGATGCCACCGCCCCACGGCACGCGCAGCACCATCGGGCAGTGCAGGCGGCCACGCGTGCGGTAACGCAGGCGTGCGGCATGGCAGACGATATGGTCGACCATCGGGTACATGAAACCGTCGAACTGCGCTTCGGCCACCGGCTTCATGCCCTGTGCCGCCAGACCGATGGTCAGGCCGGCGATGGTGGTTTCATCCAGCGGGGTGTCGAGGATGCGCTCGGAGCCGAAGCGCTGCTGCAGGCCGGCGGTGGCGCGGAACACGCCGCCGTTGACGCCCACGTCCTCGCCCAGCACCAGCACCGAGGGGTCGTGCTCCAGCTCCCAGGCCAGTGCCTGGGTGATGGCTTCGATCAGGGTGATGGGGGTGGTGGTCATGCTCTGTTCTCCGCGCGCGACGGCGGCGCTGTCGGCGGCGTTGGTGTGCGCGCCGGGCGCGCCGTTCTTGATCTCATCCATGGCGCTGCTCCAGGGCGATCGCCTGGGCACGCTGGGCCAGCAGGTCCTGCGGCGGATCGGCGTAGAGGAAATCGAACATCGCCTCGACCGGCTGCACCGGCGTGTTGAGGTACAGGTTCACTTCCTCGTCCACGCGCGTGCCGCACTGGGCGACCCAAGCAGTTTCTTCTTCCTCGCTCCAGACGCCGGCGTTGATCAGGTACTTGCGCAGGCGCAGCATCGGCTCGCGCTGCCAGGCATCCTTCACTTCGGCGTCGTCGCGGTAGCGGCGCGCGTCATCGGCGGTGGTGTGGTCGGACAGGCGGTAGGTCATCAGTTCCAGCACGGTGCCACCATCGCCGGCCAGCGCACGTTCGCGCGCCTGCTCCATCGCCGCCAGCACTGCGATCAGGTCGTTGCCGTCCACCTGCAGGCAGTGCAGGCCGCCGGCCAGGCCCTTCTGTGCCAGCGTTTCGGCACCGGTCTGGGCCGAACGCGGGACCGAGATGGCCCAGCCGTTGTTGACGATGCACAGGATCAGCGGCAGCTTGTAGGCGCCGGCCGAATTCAGTGCCGCGTAGAAGTCGGTCTTCGAGCTGCCGCCGTCGCCACACACGGCCACCGCGATCTGCGGTTCCTTGTTGAGCTTGAACTTCAGCGCGGCGCCTGCGGCATGCAGGCACTGGGTGGAAATCGGCACGCAGAACGGGAAGTCCTTGGCCGCGTTGCCGCCGTAGTCGTTGCCGCGTTCGTCGCCGCCCCAGTACATCAGCACGTCGTGCGGGCGCACGCCGCGCATGAACATCGCGCCATACTCGCGGTAGGACGGTGCGAACACGTCGTCCTTCTGCATCGCAGCGCCGATACCCACGTGCGCGGCTTCATGGCCCAGGCAGGCGGCATAGGTGCCGAGCTTGCCGGTGCGCTGCAGCGCGATGGATTTGCTGTCGAACGTACGTACGAACAGCATCTGCTTGAACAGCGGCACCAGGACCTTGGGGTCGCGCAGCGACGCGGGCAGGTCATCGCGGACGAGCTTGCCGTCCACGTCCAGGTACTGCAGGTATTCGATCTTGAATTCAGCGGCAACCGTCATTGCGTACTGCACCTTCGACAGAGAAGTTACAAATGATATGAATCGCCATGTTAAGGAACGCGTACGGAATAGCCTTCCTGCGCCGCAACACGGCGATTCCCCGTTTTACCCCTGCCGGCGGGTGGGGGGCCAATAACAACAACGTATTCAGTCGTTGCTGCAAAGCATCAGAATACGCCTCTGGCTGACCGCCAGTACAACGGCCTGGGCGGTTCCACGCGCAGGCCTGGTATCGGCCGATGCTCCACGGCCAACCGCACGCCCGAGTATGGACCCGGCGGCTGCCAGCGCGGCGGCAACGCGCTACCCTTGCCGCCCCCGATCTGGTCCCGCCCATGTCCGTCGACAACAACCAACGCGATCTCGAAGCTGGCATCCACACCGATCTGCAGGGGCGGCTGACCTATGGCGGCTACCTGCGGCTGGACCAGCTGCTCAGCGCGCAGCAGCCGTTGTCCAACCCGCCGCACCACGACGAGATGCTCTTCATCATCCAGCACCAGACCTCGGAGCTGTGGCTGAAGCTGCTTGGCCACGAACTGCGTGCCGCAATCGGCTTCCTGCAGCGTGATGAAGTCTGGCAGTGCCGCAAGGTGCTGGCGCGCAGCAAGCAGGTGCTGCGCCAGCTGACCGAGCAGTGGTCGGTGCTGGAAACGCTGACCCCGTCCGAGTACATGGGCTTCCGCGACGTGCTGGGCCCGTCCTCGGGCTTCCAGTCGCTGCAGTACCGCTACATCGAGTTCCTGCTGGGCAACAAGAACGCGCAGATGCTGCAGGTGTTCGAGCACGACCCGGCCGGCCAGGCGCAGCTGCGCACCGCACTGGAAGCGCCCAGCCTGTACGAGGAATTCCTGAAGTACCTGACCCGTTTCGGCCACGCCGTCCCAGCGGTGTACGAGGCCCACGACTGGACCCAGCCGCATGTGGCCGATGACGCACTGCAGCCGGTCTTCGAACGCATCTACCAGGACACCGATCGCTACTGGCGCGAGTATTCGCTGTGCGAGGACCTGGTGGACCTGGAGACCGCGTTCCAGCTTTGGCGATTCCGTCACATGCGCACGGTGATGCGGGTGATCGGCTTCAAGCGCGGCACTGGTGGCTCGTCCGGCGTCGGCTTCCTGGCCAAGGCGCTGGAACTGACCTTTTTCCCGGAACTGTTTCAGGTGCGCACCAGCCTGCAGGCCGCACCCCCGGCCGATCTGGCCTGACTCCCATTCAGCTTGGTTCCCGGCCGGCGGCTGGATCGTTTCAGATGCAAGTTCAGCGAGCAGGCCGGCACCTGCCTCAAACGGCGTGTATTTGACGTGAACGCCAGAAGTCGGTGATCCTCGCGCGTTGCTCCACTGCACATCGGACGTGCTCGTCATCCACCGAACCAGGAAATCCGCATGAGCTTGAACGCCACTGCGAACACCCCAGAGCCGGCCGTGCCGGACTTCAAGACCATGATGGGCCACCCGCGCCCGTTGTGGATGCTGTTCATGACCGAGTTCTGGGAACGCTTTGCGTTCTACGGCATCCGCTGGGCCTTGGTGCTGTACATCGTCGCCCAGTTCCGTGATGGCAGTGCCGCCGGTGAAGCCGACGCCAGTCGCATCTACGGTGCCTACCTGGCGCTGGTGTACGCCGCGGCGATCTTCGGTGGCTACGTGGCCGACCGGGTGTTGGGGTACCAGCGCTCGATCCTGACCGGTGCAGTCATCATGGCCGCCGGCCTGTTCATGATCTCGTTGCCGGAAGAGCATCTGTTCAAGCTCGGCCTGGCCACGATCATCGTCGGCAACGGCATGTTCAAGCCGAACATCTCGACCATGGTCGGCAAGCTGTACGGCCTGAAGGATGAGCGTCGCGATTCGGGCTTCACCATCTTCTACATGGGCATCAACATCGGCGCGATGATCGCTCCGGTGCTGACCGAGTACCTGGCCCGCAAGGTCTTCGGCACCTCGGAAATGCCGTCCTACAAGGTCGTGTTCATCGCCTCGGGCGTGGGCATGCTGATCTCGCTGGTGTGGTTCTACGTCGGACGTGCCGGCCTGAAGGGCATCGGTGCTCCGCCGGCCGGCGCTGAAGGCTTCGGCCGTGTCGTCATGGTGCTGGTGGGCTCGCTGTTCGCCATTCCGGTGGCCTACTTCCTGCTGGCCACCGGCGCCACCGCGCTGGCCTGGATCCTGGGCGTGATGTTCGCCGCGCTGGCCGTGCTGCTGCTGGTCGAGGGCATCCGCGAGGGCAAGGTGCAGCGCGACCGCGTGATCGCCATGCTGATCATCTTCGCCTTCAACGTGATGTTCTGGATGTTCTTCGAACAGGCCGGCAGCTCGTTCACCTTCCTGGCCGAGAACATCGTCAACCGCCAGATGGGTGAGTGGACCTTCCCGACCGCCTGGTTCCAGTCGGTCAACTCGGTGGCCATCATCACCCTGGCGCCGATCATCGCCTGGATCTGGGTGGCCCTGGGCCGCGCCAATCCGTCGATTCCGCGCAAGTTCGGCCTCGGCCTGCTGTTCAACGGCGCCGCCTTCGCCCTGCTGATGTATGCGCTGTCGCAGATGGTGGTGGACGGCAAGATCCCGTTCTGGACCCTGTTCATGGTCTACGTCATCCAGTCCGTCGGTGAGCTGTGCCTGTCGCCGATCGGCCTGTCGATGGTGACCAAGCTGGCCCCGGTGCGCCTGGTCGGCTTCGGCATGGGTGGCTGGTTCCTGTCCACCGGCATCGGCAACAACCTGTCGGGCATCTTCGCCGGCGTTGTGAGTGGTGAAGGCGGCATGACGGTCGAGTCGGCACTGAAGGGGTATACCTTCGGGTTCTGGGCTCTGATCGGCTCCGGCGTGGTGCTGTTCCTGGTCGCCCCGCTGATCAACAAGCTGATGCACGGCGTCAAATGATGATGAGAGGGTAGAAGGCATGCGTAGCAAGCTCGGTACTGCGGTAGTGGTGGTCTGTGCGGCGCTGATCGGCGCCTGTTCCCAACCGCAACCGCCTGCAGCCGCCGAGCCTACGCAGCCCCTGGATACCCGACCCACCGAGCCACCGGTCGCTGACCCCAGCGAACCGGTGGCCTCGGGCAACACCCCGGTGGCGGCGGACATCGCCGCCATCGCAGGGCTCGGTGCTCAGTTCGACCCGGCCCGCGACCCGGCCAATGACCTGGCCACCGCCAAGGTGGAAGCCCAGCGTGGCAAGAAGCGCATCCTGCTCGAGGTCGGCAACGCGGCCTGCGAGCGCTGCCATGCGTTGGACGAACTGGTGGAAGGCAATGGCGACCTGCGCCGCTTCCGCGACGCCCACTATGTGTGGGTGAAGGTCAACGCCAGCGACGAGCAGCCCAACACCGCCTTCTTCGCACAGTTCCCGATGATGGAACGCGACTACCCGTATCTGCTGGTGCTCGATGCCGATGGTGGACTGCTGGTATCGCAGGCGACTGGTGAGCTGCGCAAGGGCGAAACTTTCCAGCCCGCGCGCGTGACCGCGTTCCTCAAGCAGTGGGCACCTGACCGGTAGTGCCGGCCGCTGGCCGGCAACCTCGCTGGGTGCCGCCTGCTGGTCAGCATGCTCTGATGGCTGCCAACCGCGGGCCAGCAACCTCGGTGGGTGCCGACCGTTGGTCGGCACAGAAGTGCATCCACGCAGGGCGTGGATCTATTGCGCGCGCCGTCACACTCTCCGAATCGGTGTCTCAATTTCACTGCGTGCACGCCGCTACCGGCAAGGACTTCAGTCGACGCCCCGTCGATGCAACCTACCGGAACGCCCATGCACAGCGACCACGCCGAACGATTGCCCGAACCTGCCAGCGCATTGGCCGAGGGCGGAGCAGATGAGGGCGTGACCCTGCCCCCGCAGGAGGCGCTGCTGGATGACGCGGGTACCGGCGGGGACACCGTTGAACTGGCACCGCCGCGTCACCGCCTGCCGCAGATCGCGCTGCCCGACAACGTGGTGCTGAAGGGTGCGGTGCAGAAACTGGTCGAGCAGAAATCACGGCTCGATGCGTTGGCCGCCGAAGGCCAGCTGGCCGGGCTGCTGCCGCCGGAATGGCAGGGCCATGGCGTGCGTGCCATCGAACTGTCCACCTTCATCCAGGGCGTACTGCCGTTCCTGCAGCCGGGCGAACGTGGCGAAACCGCGCCGGCGCGCCTGCCGGTGCGCCACGTGCTGGGCGATGACAGCCGCTGGGGCCTGGACGATGTCTCCGAACCGAAATCGCTGGCCTGGTACCTGGCCAGTGATGGGCGCGCCACTGCCGGCAGCAAGGATGTGGCCGAGGCCTATCTGGTGGGTGCACTCGGCCTGGCGTGGATGCAGGAAGGGCGTAGCCGTCCTGGATTCCTGCGCGCGATGGGCCAGGACAGCCTGGCGGCGCGGGTGACCATGCTCGGCTACCCACCAGCCGGGGAGCTGGCGCTGTACAGCGTCACCGCCCACGGCCAGCCACAGATCTGGTGCGTGCATGGCCGGCGCCGCATGCGCCCGTTGGTGGCGCCGTGGCTGAGCGTACCGCTGCTGACCGCCTACGGCGTGCCGGCACCGGTGGCGTGGCCGTCCAGTTTCCCGCCGGTGGAGGCCGTGGCCGAGCTGCTGGCGACCGCACGCCAGGGGCGCGCGCTGCCGGAAGTGGACCTGGGCAAGGTGGTGGCGAAGATCGCCGAGGATGCAGCGTCCGATGCCTGGCAACCGGTCAGCCTGCTGCAACTCAACACCTGGTCGCCGCGCTGGCACTTCTTCCTGGGCACCTTCGTCGGCCTGCCGTCGCTGCTGCTGGTGGCCGCGGCGCTGGCGCTGCCAGGGGCGGTCGAAGCGGCCACGGTTGCGGCTTCGCTGGGCTTCGCCGGTGGCGCCATCGCCGCGCTCGCAGTGCCGTGGATCCATGCACGGCGCAAGCATCTGAGCTGAGGCGTGGGTGCAGTGGAACTACAGAGGGATGGGCGGCAGGTTCTCCATCTGTTGCCGGGCCCGCTCCATGGCGGTCTGCAATCTCTGCTTGAGGACCTCACGAGAGGGCAGGGTGGTCAGGTATTCCGCAACATGGATGCCTGAGCGGTCCAGCTCCAGCAATTCGATCTGGCCCGCCTTCTTCCCTGTGCAGAGGATGATGCCCAACGGCGCCTGCTCACCGTCCTCACGTTCATGGCGGTCCAACCAGCGCAGATAGAGCTCCATCTGTCCTTTGTACGCAGGCTTGAACTCGCCGATCTTCAGCTCGATGGCAATCAGCCTACGCAGGCGGCGGTTGTAGAACAGCAGGTCCAGATGGAAGTCATCGCCGTCGATCTGGATGCGCTTCTGGCGAGCGACGAAACTGAAGCCCGTGCCAAGTTCGAGCAGGAAGCCCTGCATCTCGCGAAGGATCGCGCTTTCCAGGTCCTGCTCGTCCCAGCTGTCCTTCAGGCCAAGAAAATCCAGTACGTAGGGATCACGCAGTACCAGCCCTGGAGACAGCTGCTGGTTGCCGCGGAGCGCCGCCAACTCATCGGCGATGGTCTGCTCGGGCTGACTGGAAAGCGCGGTGCGCTCGTACAGCATTGAGTCGATACGCTGGCGCAATGTGCGCACGCTCCAGCCCTCGGTGCCGGCCATCTGTGCATAGAAATCGCGCTTGAGCGGATCCGCAAGCGGGATCAGCGCGATGAAGTGGGTCCAGCTCAATTGTCGTATCAGCGATACGACAATCTGCTCGTCTGCAAATGCGATGGAGAACTGCACCATCCGGCGCAGGCTCTTCTCACCGAAGGACGTGCCGAACTCGGCAGACAGTGCCTTTGCGATCCGGGTGAAGAGAAGCTCTCCGTAGCGGGCCCGTTGCCCAGCCATCTGATCCACATGGATGCGGCGGCCTATTCGCCAGTACAGCAGGGTCAGCTCGGCGTTGATGGTCCTGTGCATCTGCGGAAATGTCGGCGGGCGAGGGCGACACCCGAGGACGGGATCTGCGGGAAGTGAATGCGTTCGATGGCCTCGGTTGCGTCCCGCCCACGGCCCGCCAAAGAGCGGGTCGTGTCAGAACAAAGGGGGCGGACGACAATCGCCCAGCCACTGTTCCGCTACCGACCAGGGTCGACATCCGCGACCTGGGGCTCAAAACGACTTAATCCCCTCCGTCCCCTTTTTCTTTCAGACCCCTTCGCCCATCCGCTCCAGGCCGTCGCCGGCCAGGCGCAGGATCAGCTTCTCCAGCACCTGTTCCTCTTCCTCGCTCAGCACCGACATCAGCTTGCGGGTGATCTCGATCACCATTGGCGCGATGGTCTCGTACACCTCGAAGCCGGCCGCCGACAGCGCCAGCACCGAGCGACGGCGGTCGTCGCCATGGGTCTCGCGCTTGATGAAGCCACGCTCCAGCAGGCGGGCCACGGCGCGGCTGACTGCCACCTTGTCCATCGCCGTGCGGTCGGAGACCTCGCTGGCCGAGGAACCCGGGTACAGCGCCAGGATGGTGATCACCCGCCACTCGGGGATCGCCAGACCGTAACGATCGCCGTATAGCTTGGCGATGTTGCCGCTGACCCGGTTGGACAGCACGCTCAGCCGGTACGGCAGGAACTGTTCCAGGTCGAGCAGGACGTGCGAGGAACGCAGGCGGGTCGAAACGGGATCGGCGGGGCTCATGTTGCGGTGCACCTTGCTGGTGGTTTCAAGTGTAACTATAAGGGGTAGGTCCAGACCCTGCATTCTCGCCGGGTCCCTACCTGCCCGCACCTGGTTTGTACCGATGCGGTACCGATTCGGAGCCACGCCATGAATACCGCAGTCCCGACCGCCTCGCACCCCAACCCCGGCATGCAGGTCACCACCTTCGAGAACCCGATGGGCATCGACGGCTTCGAGTTCGTCGAATTCGCCGCCCCGGCCGGCCGTGGCCAGGAGCTGCATGAGTACTTCCGGAAGATGGGCTTCAGCGCGGTGCTCAAGCACAAGCAGCGTCCGATTACCGTCTATCGCCAGGGCGACGTCAACTTCCTGGTCAATGAAGACCCCGATTCGTTCGCCGCCGACTTCGCCGAGAAGCACGGTCCGTGCGCCTGCGGCTTCGCCATCCGCTTCAAGAAGCCGGGCCAGGAGGTCTACCAGACCGCACTGGGCAACGGTGCCGAGGCGATCGCCTTCAAGCCGGACAGCAAGGCGGTCAATGCCCCGGTCATCAAGGGCATCGGCGACTGCATGCTGTACCTGGTCGACCGCTATGGCAGTGCCGGCAGCATCTTCGATGGCGACTACGAGCTGATCGCCGGCGCCGAACTGCGCCCGAAGGGCTTCGGCTTGACCTTCATCGACCACCTGACCCACAACCTGTACTTCGGCAACATGCAGCAGTGGTCGGACTACTACGAGCGCTTGTTCAACTTCCGCGAGATCCGCTACTTCGACATCAAGGGCCTGAAGACCGGCCTGGTTTCGAAGGCGATGACCGCGCCCGACGGCATCGTACGCATTCCGCTGAACGAATCGTCCGACCCGAAGAGCCAGATCAACGAGTACCTGGACGCGTACAAGGGCGAGGGCATCCAGCACATCGCCTGCTTCACCGAGAACATCTACGAGACCGTCGAAGCGATGCGCGCGCAGGGCGTGGACTTCCTCGACACGCCGGAGACCTACTTCGACGTGATCGACCAGCGCGTGCCGAACCACGGTGAAGACGTGGCACGCCTGGCCAAGAACAAGATCCTGATCGATGCCGATCCGGAAACCCACCAGCGCAAGCTGCTGCAGATCTTCACCCAGAACTGCATCGGCCCGATCTTCTTCGAGATCATCCAGCGCAAGGGCAACGAAGGCTTTGGCGAAGGCAACTTCACCGCGCTGTTCGAAAGCATCGAGCGCGACCAGATCCGCCGCGGCGTGCTGTAACGTTCATCGGTAGCGCCGGGCCACGCCCGGCGGCTGCTCACCTGTAGAGCCGAGCCATGCTCGGCTGCTATCCGTTCCGGCATCGCCGTTCCAGGAGCCTCCATGTCCCCCGCCATCACCGCCCGCGGCTACCAGTCCGGCTTCGGCAACGAATTCGCCACCGAGGCCGTCGCCGGCGCGCTGCCGGTCGGGCAGAACTCGCCGCAGAAGGTGGCCCACGGCCTGTACGCCGAGCAGTTGACCGGCACCGCCTTCACCGCGCCGCGTGGCAGCAACCGCCGCAGCTGGCTGTACCGGATCCGTCCGGCGGTGACCCATGGTGAGTTCATCCCGTTCGCGCAGTCGCAGCTGCAGTGCGATTTCGCGGCGCAGCCGGCGTCGCCGAACCAGCTGCGCTGGAGCCCGTTGCCGCTGCCGGAGCTGCCGACCGACTTCGTCGAGGGCCTGTACACGATGGGTGGCAACGGCTCGCCGGATGCGCATTCGGGCGTGGGTATCCATCTGTATGCGGCCAACCGTGACATGGTCGGCCGCTACTTCTACGACGCCGATGGCGAACTGCTGATCGTGCCGCAGCTGGGCGCGCTGCGCCTGTTGACCGAGCTGGGCGTGATCGAGATCGAGCCGCAGCAGATCGCGGTGATCCCGCGTGGCGTGCGGTTCCGCGTCGAACTGCCCGATGGCCCGAGCCGCGGCTACATCTGCGAGAACTACGGTGCGCTGCTGAAGCTGCCTGACCTCGGCCCGATCGGCTCCAATGGCCTGGCCAACCCGCGCGACTTCGAAACTCCGCACGCGGCGTTCGAGGATGTTGACGGTGATTTCGAGCTGATCGCCAAATTCGAGGGCCGCCTGTGGCGCGCGCCGATCGACCATTCGCCGCTGGACGTGGTGGCCTGGCACGGCAACTACGCGCCGTACCGCTACGACCTGCGCCGCTTCAACACCATCGGCTCGATCAGCCATGACCATCCGGACCCGTCGATCTTCCTGGTGCTGCACTCGCCCAGCGACACGCCGGGGACCAGCAACATGGATTTTGCGATCTTCCCGCCGCGCTGGCTGGTGGCGCAGAACACCTTCCGCCCGCCGTGGTTCCACCGCAACATCGCCAGCGAGTTCATGGGCCTGGTGCATGGCGCCTACGACGCCAAGGCCGAAGGCTTCGTGCCGGGTGGCGCGTCGCTGCACAACTGCATGAGCGGCCACGGCCCGGATGCGCCGACCTTCGACAAGGCCTCCAACGCGGACCTGTCCAAGCCGGACGTGATCAAGGACACCATGGCCTTCATGTTCGAGACCCGCGCAGTGATCCGCCCGACCGCGCAGGCCTTGGCTGCCGGCCATCGGCAGGGCGATTACCAGCAGTGCTGGAACGGCCTGCGTAACAACTACCGCTGACCCGAAAAAGGGACGGAGGGGATTAAGTCGCAATCAGCACACGTATGCTGATTGCGACTTAATCCCCTCCGTCCCCTTTTCTTCAGGCGGCCTCCGCGAACGCGTCGCAATGCTCCAGCGGCAGCGCTTCCAGCAGGCGCTGGCGTACGCGCTGGCAGTAGCCGTCCGAGGTCAGCCCGGGCAGCATCTGCATCGCCAACTGCAGCCGCTGCAGCACCTCGTCTTCCGCGCGCGCCTGCTGCAGGTCGCGGAACAGTGCTGCCGCCTGCGGGTGGCGCTGCATCTCCAGGATGCCCAGCACATAGATGCGCGCGGCCACCAGCGAGCGGCGGCGTTCGACCGGTGTGGCCGCAGGCGGCAACGGCGCCGGTGCGGCAGCGACGGATCCAGCGGCCGGCCCGGGGGAGGGGACAGGTGCGGCCGGCCCTGTACTCAGATACCCCGCCTGCACCAGCTGGATGACCATCGCAGGTGCGTCCTGGCCGAGCAGGCCGGTCAGGTCGGCAATGGTGCGCTGGCCGTCGCACAGGATCAGCAGCCGGCGCTGGCGCATGTCCAGCGGCGCGCGGTGGGCCTGCAGCGCAGTTCGGGCGAGATCGGTCTTGCGCGGTTGCATGGAAGGGACGGCCAAGTCGGTGCACGCCGAGCCTGAACGAAGGCGATGAAACGGCGATGACAATGCAATGCCTGCACATCTGCTGCGCTAGCGTGCAGCCACCTTCGTGCCAGGGAACCGCACCGATGAAGCACCTCCCGATTGCTGGTCTGTTGCTGCTTTCGCTCACCGCCTGCAGTGCTGGCTCCGAAAAGCAGGGGGCGGCCGGCAGCGGCAGCGATACCCCGGTCGAAACCGCTGCTGCGACCGGGCCCGCGCAGTCGACGGATCCTGATCTGGCAGCCCGTCCAGCCAATGACCGCCGCGAGGACAGTCCCGCGCACCTGGAGGGCTACGCCGGCGCGAAGCTCGGCGCAGCCATCGCCGAGGTCCGCAGCGGCTTCGGCACCCCGCTGCAGGGCTTGGGCAGCGATGCTGCCGGCAAACCGCTGCCGGTCGACGACAGCAACGATGGCTGCTATTTCCTGCGACCGCAGAATGCCGAAGATCCGCGCCTGATGATCGAAGGCCGCAAGCTGGTGCGCTATGACGTGCACAGTGCTGCGGTCATCGCACCGGGCGGCGGCAAGGTCGGCATGACCCTGGGCGAGTTGCAGGTGCTGTATCCCGAGCGTGGTGATGTCGTCCCCGACAAGTACGACGAGAAGGCCCAGCACCTGCGCGTGCGGCCGGCGCAGGAGGGCGGTGCGGTGATCGACTTCGCACTCGGTGCGGACGGCCGGGTCGGCGCGTGGAAGGTGGGCCAGACCCCGCAGGTCGATTATGTGGAAGGCTGTGGCTGATCCTTGATCCACGGCCCAGCCTTGCGCGCGGGCCAAGCGTAGAATCGCGCCACGACCGCTGGGGGAGTGCTCGATGATCGCCATTGCAATTGCCTGGTTCCTGCTCGGCCTGCTGCTGCTGGCGCTGGGCGGGGACTCCATCGTCAAGGCCGTGTCCGGCCTGGCGCAACGCTTCGGGGCCAGTCCGTTCACGGCTGGCCTGTTGCTGCTCGGGGTGACCACTTCGCTGCCGGAACTGGCGGTCAACGCACGCGCGCTGGCGGTCGGTCAGCCGGAGCTGGCGCTGGGCAACGCCGTGGGCAGCAGCATCGTCAACCTGGGCCTGACCCTGGCCGTCGCTGCGATGGCTGCGCCGCTGCTGCTGCGCGCGCGACTGCAGACGGTACTGTGGTGGTCACTGCTGGCGGCGGGCGTGGTGCTGATCCTGTTCGGTCTTGATGGCGGCCTGGCGCGCTGGGAAGGCGGCGTGCTGGTGGCTGGTTTCATCATCGTGCAGGTGGTGCTGCTGCGTCGTGGCCGCAGCGAGAGCGCCGAGGTGCAGGCGGCGATCGCCGAATCCGCGTTGAGCCGTACCAGCCTGCCGTTGAACGTGCTGCGCGTGGTGATCGCGGCGCTGGCGCTGTACTGGGGTGCCCGCCTGGTGGTCGGTGCGGCGGCGGACTTCGGTGTTGCACTGGGGTGGACGCCGCTGCTGGTCGGTCTGCTGCCGGTCGCGATCGGTACCGCGTTGCCGGAGGTGGCAACCGCGATCGCTGCGGCACGCCGTGGCCATGGCGACATGGTGATGGGCCACGTGCTGGGCTCCAGTGTGGTCAACCTGCTGCTGGTGATCGGTGCGATGGCCGTGCTGCAGCCGCTGGCGCTGCCGGCCTCGTTCGTGCGCCTGGAACTACCGGCACTGCTGGCCTTCGCGCTGGTGCTGTACCCGATGCTGCGTGGCGACCTGAAGATCAGCCGCGGCGAAGGCGCGATCCTGCTGGTCGCGTTCCTGGGCTGGTTCATGCTGGAGCTGCTGCTGGTGGGCGCACCGGGGTTGTAGAGCCGAGCCCATGCTCGGCTGCCGTTGGTGCCAAGAACACCGTGCCGACCAACGGTCGGCACCCACCACCGATCACCCGGTAGCTGCCAACCTTGGTTGGCACTCGCAGCAACAAAGCGCCGACCAAGGTCGGCCTCTACCGGGCATTGCGGTCGGTAGATCCACGCCATGCGTGTATGCGGTTGGCTCCGTACTGACCAACGGTCGGCACCCACCACCGATCACCTGGTAGCTGCCAACCTTGGTTGGCACTCGCAGCAACAAAGCGCCGACCAAGGTCGGCCTCTACCGGGCATTGCGGTCGGTAGATCCACGCCATGCGTGGATGCGGTTGGCTCCGTACCGGCCAAGGTCGGCCTCTACCGGGGTTACCGGCCCTGCGAACCTTCTTCCTCACGCACCGGCTCCGGCGGCGGCAGCTGCTCTTCGGCAGCCGGTTCGTTGCCGGGCAGGCTGGGCCGGGTTTCCATCAGCAGCGACAGCGCGGCCTTGGCCATCATGTGCGCGCTGATCGGTGCGGTGATGAACAGGAACACGGTGATCAGCAGCTCGCGCGGCTGCGGGTCCTGGCCGAGGAAGATGTGGTAGCACACCGAACACACCAGTACGCAGCCCACGCCCAGCGTGCTGGCCTTGGTCGGTGCATGCAGGCGCTTGAAGAACGTGGACAGCTTCACCAGGCCCAGCGCACCGACCAGGATGAAGAAGCAGCCGAACAGCAGCAGGATCGACAGGCCGATCTGGATCGCGGTGATCATTCGACGATGTCCCGGCGCAGCACGAACTTGCTCAGCACCACGGTGCTGCCGAAGCCGAGCATGGCGATGACCAGCGCAGCCTCGAAGTAGATCGCGGAGTTCAGGTACATGCCGAACAGCATCAGCTCGGCGATGGCGGTCACCGACAGCGTATCCAGCGCAAGGATGCGGTCGGGCACGGTCGGTCCGCGCAGCAGGCGCCAGGTAGCCAGCAGCATGGCCAGGCCGACCACGTGCATGCACACCACCAGCGTGGTCTGGATGATCTGGAATCCAGTCATGGGAAAATCTCCATCAACGGGGCTTCGTAACGTCGTTTGATCGTATCGATCAGCGCCTGCGGGTCTTCCAGGTGCAGCACATGCACCAGCAGGAACCTGCGGTCTTCGCTGAGCGCGGCCGAAACCGTGCCCGGGGTCAGCGTGATCATGCTGGTCAGCGCGGCGATGCCGTGGATGTTGGCGATGTCCAGCGGCAGCCAGATGAAGCCCGGATGGATGTTCTTCTCCGGTCCCAGCACCTGCAGGGCGACGCGGATGTTGGACATCAGGATGTCCCACAGGGTCACGCACAGCAGCTTCGGCAGCGGGCGCAGGGTACCGATGCGGGCGAATTCGCGGTCCAGGCGTGCGGCGAACAGTGGCACCACCACGCCCAGCACCAGGCCGAGCACGGTCTGGCCGACGGTGAAGCTGTCGGACATCAGCAGCCAGAACGCCACCACCATGATGCTGAGCATCGGTGAGGGAATGATGCGGCGGAACAGGGAGCGCTGGGCGGTCATGGCTGGCGGATCTCCGGTGCGGTCGCGCGCAGCTGCTGCACGTATTCGCCGGGCTGCAGCAGCTGTGCGGCGGTGGCGTCGGTGTAGCGCATCAGCGGTGCAGCGGCCAGGGTCATGCCGATGCCATAGGCCAGTAGGATGCAGGCCGCGTACAGCTCGACCCGGCGCAGCCGTGCCTTGCGCGGCGGCGGCGCATCCGGATCGACTGGCGGCACGCGCCAGAACAGGCGGATGCCACCGCGGGTCAAGCCCATGATCACCAGCAGGCTGCTGACAAGAACGGCTGTCCACACCGGGCCGGTGTACTGCGCCGGCATGCCGGCCAGCAGTGCGGCCTTGGCCAGGAAGCCGGACAGCGGCGGCAGGCCAGCCACCGACACCGCGGCGATCAGGAACAGCACCGCCGGCGTTTCCTTGCCCGGCATCGGTGCCACCACTTCCTTGCGGTCGCTGGCGCCACCACGGCGGCGCCGGATCAGGTCGGCGATCAGGAACAGCGCGGCGGCGACGAAGCTGCTGTGCGGCAGGTAGTACAGGCCGGCCGACAGCACCTGCGGCGTGCCCACCGAGAAGGCGATGAACAGCGTGGCGGCCGAGACGATCACCAGATAGGAGATCAGCACGCGCAGGCGGGTCGCAGCCAGTGCACCGAGGCCGCCGAGCACCAGTGTCGCCACGCCGGCCCACAGCAGCCAGTCGCGGCCATAGCCGGCCATCGCACCGGCATCGTCGCCGAACCACAGCATCTGGATGCGCAGCACCGCATACAGGCCGACCTTGGTCATGATCGCGAACAGTGCGGCCACGGCGGCCGGCGCGCGCGAATAGGCTTCAGGCAGCCACAGGTACAGCGGCATCAGTGCGGCCTTGGCGCAGAACACCAGCAGCAACAGGCCCATCGTCGCCTTCACCAGGGTCAGCTGTGCCGGCGGCACCTCGGCGATGCGCTGCGACAGCTCGGCCATGTTCAATGAGCCCAGCGAGGCGTACAGCAGGCCCAGCGCGATCAGGAACAACGTCGAGGCGGTGACGTTGAACACCACGTAGTGCAGGCCGATGCGCATGCGCAGGCCGCGGCCGCCACTGAGCAGCAGGCCGTAGGAGGCGATCAGCATCACCTCGAAGAACACGAACAGGTTGAAGATGTCGCCGGTCAGGAACGCACCGTTGAGGCCGACCAGCTGGAACTGGAACAGCGCATGGAAGTGCGGTGCGCGGCGGTCCCAGCCCGAGCAGGCATGCAGCAGGCAGGGAATGGCCAGCAGCAGGGTGGTCAGCAGCATCCACGCCGACAGCCGGTCGGCGACCAGCGCGATGCCCAGCCGCGACGGCCAGTCGCCGAGCAGGTAGACGCTGATATCGCCACTGGCGGTGGTGGCGAACAACAGGCCCACCACCAGCGCCAGCGCCGACAGCGAGGTCCAGGCCACCGCGCGCTGCACCTTCGGGCCATAACGGCGGTGCTCGACGAACAGCGACAGCGCGGCACCGAGCAGGGGAACCAGGATCGGCAGGATCACCAGATGGTTCATGCGCGGTCCTCGCCCTGGCGCGGCGGCACACCCTCATCCTGCAGGTCGTCATCCGGCTCGTGGGCGTCCACGTGGTCGCTGTGGTTGTCGCTGCGGCTGCGCATGGCCAGCACGATGCTCACTGCAGTCATCGCGAAGGCAATGACGATGGCGGTCAGCACCAGCGCCTGTGGCAGCGGATCGGTGTAGTTGCCGAGGTTGCTGTCCACGCCCTCCTGCAGCACCGGCGCCTTGCCCAGCACCACACGGCCACCGGCGAAGATCAGCAGGTTGGTGGCGTAGGACAGGAAGGTCATGCCCAGGATCACATCGAAGCTGCGCGCGCGCAGCAGCAGGTAGACGCCGATGGCGGTCAGCACGCCGATCGCGGAGGCCAGGGCCAGTTCCATCAGTGCATCTCCCCGGTACGTGCCGAGCGGCGTTGCAGGTCGATCTCGCCCTTGCGCGCGGTGCGGGTACGAGAGGGTTTCACGGTGGCCATCATCGACAGCATCAGCATCGCGCCACCGAACACCACCAGGTACACGCCGATATCGAAGCCGATCGCGCTGGCCAGCGGTACCTCGCCGATCAGCGGCAGGTGCAGGTCGAGGTGGCCGCTGGTCAGGAACGGCACGCCGAACAGCATCGACGCACTGCCGCTGAGGATGGCGATCAGCAGGCCCATGCCGATGCAACGGATGTAGTCGAAGCCGAAGCGCGATTCCACCGATGCGGTGCCCTGGATCACGTACTGGATCAGAAGCGGCACGGCCAGCACCAGGCCGGCGATGAAACCACCGCCAGGTGCGTTGTGGCCGCGCAGGAACAGGAAGATCGACACGGTCAGGGTCAGCGGGAACATGATCTGGGCCAGGTCGGCTGGCACCGGCAGCTTGATCGGCGGGCCGGGCATGATCTGCTCCGGTGCCATCCGCGTGCGTCGCAGCAGTGCGTGCACCACCAGCGCGGCAATGCCGAACACGGTGATCTCGCCGAAGGTATCGAAGCCGCGGAAGTCGACCAGGATCACGTTGACCACGTTCTGGCCGTAGGCCTCGGGCAGGGCGCGGGCGAGCAGCTCGCCGGCCATGGTGTTCGGCGGCAGGGTCATCGCGGTGTAGGCCAGCGCACCCAGGCCGGCACCGGCGATGATCGCGATCACCGCATCGCGGCGCTTGCGCCAGCGCGGGCGCTCCGGCCCGGACTGCGCGGGCAGGTAGTTCATGCCCAGCAGCATCAGCACCAGGGTCACCATCTCCACCAGCAGCTGGGTCAGCGCCAGGTCCGGTGCGGACAGGAACACGAAGGTCAGCGCCACCATCAGGCCGACGCCGCCGACCAGCAGCACCGCCAGCAGGCGTTGCTTGTAGACGCGCAGGGTGGCGACCGCACAGGCCATCATCACCAGCCACAGCGCCCAGCCCAGCAGCGGGATCGGCTGCGGCGCGGTCCAGTTCGGCGAGGCCGGATTGGCCACGAACGGCGCGGCGGCGACCACGATCGCCACCAGCACCAGGCCCAGCAGCATGCGCTGCAGGCTGCCGTTGGCGATGCCGTTGGTCAGTCGCTGTGCTGCGGCTGAGAGCAGGTCCAGCTGGCGGTGGAACACGTTGCGGCCGGGGCTGGTATTGGTCACCCCGTGCAGGTTGATCAGCCTGCGCAGGCCGAAGTACAGCGCCACGCCGCCGACCACGCCGATCGCGCTCATCGCCAGCGGCAGGTTGAAGCCATGCCACACCGCCAGGCTGTATTCGGGCATGGCATTGCCGAGGATCGAGGCCGCAGCAGCGTGCAGCACCGGCGCCACGGTCAATGCCGGGGCCACGCCCACCGCTACGCAGATCACCACCAGGATCTCCACCGGCACCTTCATCCAGCGCGGCGGCTCGTGCGGCACGCGGTCCAGATCGTGCGGTCCGGGGCCGAAGAAGGTGTCATGCACGAAGCGCAGGCTGTAGGCCACGCCGAACACGCCGGCCAGCAGCGCGGCGATCGACACCGCCGTGCGCATGGTCTGGGTGCCGCCTGCGTTGATCGCCTCGGCGAACAGCATTTCCTTGGACAGGAAACCGTTGAGCAGCGGAATGCCGGCCATTGCCAGCGAGGCGATGATCGCCAGCGCGCTGGTGAACGGCATCAGCCGGCGCAGCCCGCCCAGCTTGCGCATGTCACGGGTGCCGGTTTCGTGGTCGATGATGCCGGCGGCCATGAACAGCGAGGCCTTGAAGGTGGCGTGGTTGAGGATGTGGAACACGCCGGCCACCACCGCCATCGGCGTGGACAGGCCGAACAGGAGGGTGATCAGGCCCAGGTGCGAAATGGTCGAGTAGGCCAGCAGGCCTTTCAGGTCGTGCTGGAAGATCGCGTTCCAGGCACCGATCAGCAGGGTCAGTGCGCCGATGCCGCTGACCGTGTAGAAGAACAGATCGCTGCCGGCCAATGCCGGATGCAGGCGCGCCAGCAGGAACACACCGGCCTTCACCATGGTGGCCGAGTGCAGGTAGGCCGAGACCGGCGTGGGCGCGGCCATCGCGTGCGGCAGCCAGAAGTGGAAGGGGAACTGCGCGCTCTTGGTGAAGATGCCGGCCAGCACCAGGAACAGCGCGTACGGGTACAGCGCGCTGGCGCGGATCTGTTCGCCTGCGGCCAGCACCACGTCCAGGTCGAAACTGCCGACGATGCGGCCGATCAGCAGCACGCCACCGAGCAGGGCCAGACCACCGCCGCCGGTGATCACCAGCGCCATGCGCGCGCCCTCGCGGGCGTCCTGGCGGTGCGACCAGAAGCCGATCAGCAGGAACGAGCTGATGCTGGTCATTTCCCAGAAAATCATCAGCAACAGCAGGTTGCCCGATACCACCATGCCCAGCATGGCGCCCATGAACAGCAGCAGGTAGGTATAGAAGCGGTGTGCGTTGTCCTGGCTGCTCAGGTAGTAGCGCGCATACAGCACCACCAGTGCGCCGATGCCCAGCACCAACCCGGCGAACATCCAGGCCAGCCCGTCCAGGCGCAGGGTGAAGTCCAGGCCGATCTGCGGCAGCCAGGGGACCATCGTCCGCACCACCTGGCCGTCGAGCACCGATGGGGTCAGCCAGCCGAGGATGGCCAGCCCGCCCAACGGCGCCAGCGCCGCCAGCCAGGCAGCAGTCGAGCGCGAACTACGGGGGAAGGCCGCAACAGCCACTGCCATCAGGAACGGCAGGGCCAGCAGCAGGGGCAGGCTGGGGAGCATGCAGGGAATCCATGATTCACGAGCAGGTCAGGGAGGATAACAGGCTGCGAAATGTCGCCGAAACCCATCGAACAGCGATCAATTGCATGTAACGTTCGCTGATTCATTTTTTCTGCGGCGCAACATCACGTTCCTGCAGTCGCTCCCGGGTTGCCCTCGGGGATCACCCTACGCCCACGCAGGGAGACCGCAGGCCCTGTCGCACAGGGGCTGCCGTCGACGGGCGGGAGGTGGGGGGCGGGTCACCGGCGCAGGCTGGCAGGGCCGCCGTAGACTACGGGTGACGGAATCTGCCCGTTCAGGAAACAACAGCCCTTGCCGGTCGTGGTCGGGTCAGTAACGCCAGTCGAGCTTCCGATAGGCCTTGGCCATCACCCAGGCCGGGCCGATCAGCAGGTAGGTCAGGTCGGTCAGGAAGCTGGGCTTGCGGCCCTCGAACGTGTGGCCGATGAATTGTGCGATCCAGGCCACCACGAACACGCCCACCGCCAGCCAGAACAGGTTGTGCAGGCCGATTTCCGCCTCCAGCAGCCGGCACAGGCAGCCGAACACGAAGAACTGGATGAGCATGCCGATGCCCAGCGGGCGCGACAGCTTGTTGTAGAAGCACCAGGCGCTGAACATCGCGAACGCCGACCAGATCCCGTACTGGAACCAGGTGATCAGCGGCGGCACGCACCACAACAGGGCCACCACCGACCACAGGATTGCCGGCACCGCCACCACGTGGATGCGCTGGTTGATGACATTGCGGTGGTCGTCGGAATAGCTGGCGAAATAGCGGTCGATCGGCCGCGCAAGCTCGGTGGTGGTCTGCATGCTGCGTTGCTTCCTCGGACAACGGTAGTGCCGGCCGCTGGCCGGCAATCCAGAGCATAGCCGAGTTCGCGAGGTTGCCGGCCAGCGGCCGGCACTACCCCAGGCAACCGGCAGTAGAGCCAGGCCATGCCTGGCTGCAGGTTCGCGAGGTTGCCGGCCAGCGGCCGGCAGTACCGCATTCAGAACGCCCCCAGCCGGACCGGCCGGGGGCGCAGGGGATCAGTCGACGCTGATCCCGGCCAGGCGCTGCAGCGCCTCGGCGTACTTGGCGCGGGTGCGCTCGATGATCTCGGCCGGGATGGTCGGGCCCGGGGCGGTCTTGCCCCAGTCCAGCGTCTCCAGGTAATCGCGCACGAACTGCTTGTCGTAGCTCGGCGGGCTGGTGCCCACTTCGTACTCGTCGGCCGGCCAGTAACGCGAGGAATCCGGCGTCAGCATCTCGTCCATGATGTACAGGCGGCCATCGGCATCGGTACCGAACTCGAACTTGGTATCGGCCAGGATGATGCCGCGCTCGCGTGCGTAGTCCGCGGCGAACTTGTAGATGCGCAGGGTGGCATCGCGCACGCGCTCGGCCATCTCGGCGCCGACCTGTTTCACCATCGCATCGAAGTCGATGTTCTCGTCATGGTCGCCGACGGCGGCCTTGGTCGAGGGGGTGAAGATCGGCTCGGGCAGCTGCTCGGCCTGGCGCAGGCCATCGGGCAGGTCGATCCCGCTGACCTTGCCGGTGCGCTGGTAGTCCTTCCAGCCGCTGCCGATCAGGTAGCCGCGGGCGATCGCTTCCACCGGCACCGGCTTCAGCTTGCGGGTGACCACCGCGCGCTTGGCGTACAGGGCCGGGTCCACGCCCTCGGGCAGCACGCTGGCCACATCGATGCCGGTCAGGTGGTTGGGCATCAGGTGCGCGGTCTTGGCGAACCAGAAGTTGGAGACCTGGCAGAGCATCTCGCCCTTGCCCGGGATCGGGTCGGGCAGGACCACATCGAAGGCCGACAGGCGATCGGTGGCCACCATCAGCAGGTAGTCGCCTGGTGGGGTCCCGGCTGGCAGCCGCTCGCGCGGGATATCGAACACGTCACGCACCTTGCCGCGGTGGCGCAAGGGCAGGCCGGGGAGATCGGATTGCAACAGCGTGGTTGGCACGGGCACTCCTGGGGCTTCGTCGATACGGCTGCCCAACGGACCCGGCGGGCCCGCTGACCAGCGGGCGGCCTAGTGTAAAGCGGTCCGGGCCCGCTGTGACGTAAAATGAGCGTCCATTTCGCCGGTCGACCCTGGGGCGCCATGCGCTGGTACGGAAAACTGCTCGGATTCATCGCCGGCGCGCTGCTGTTCCGGCCCAATCCGCTGTTCGGTGCGGTCATCGGCCTGCTGATCGGCCATGCCTTCGATTCGGACTGGTTCCGCCTGAACAAGGAGAACCCGTACCGGGAGCTGGGGCTGACCTCCGAGGCCACCGATGCCGAGGTCGAGCGCGCCTACCGCAAGCTGATTTCCCAGTACCACCCTGACAAGCTCGGTGGCGCGGCCCCCGAGCTGCAGCAGCAGGCCGAGCAGAAGTCGCGGCGGATCAACGCCGCCTACGACCGCATCAAGACCCTGCGCAAGCGCTGACCCCCTTTCCTACCGTTGCAAGGCCCGGCCATGTCCAACTGCCTCATCGCCCCCTCCATCCTGTCCGCCAACTTCGCCCGCCTCGGCGAGGAAGTCGACAACGTCCTCGCCGCCGGCGCGGACTGGGTCCACTTCGACGTGATGGACAACCACTACGTGCCGAACCTGACCATCGGCCCGATGGTCTGCCAGGCCCTGCGCAAGCACGGCGTGACCGCGCCGATCGACGTGCACCTGATGGTCGAACCGGTGGACCGCATCATCCCGGACTTCGCCGAGGCCGGTGCCACCTACATCAGCTTCCACCCGGAAGCGAGCCGCCACGTGCACCGCACCATCCAGCTGATCCGCTCGCTGGGTTGCAAGCCGGGCATCGTGCTGAACCCGGCCACCCCGGTGGACATCCTCGACTGGGTGCTGGATGACCTGGACCTGGTGCTGCTGATGTCGGTCAACCCGGGCTTCGGTGGCCAGGCCTTCATTCCTTCGGCATTGGACAAGCTGCGTGTGGTGCGCAAGAAGATCGATGCCAGCGGCCGCGACATCCGCCTGGAGATCGACGGTGGCGTGAAGGCCGACAACATCGGCGAGATCGCTGCGGCCGGTGCCGACACCTTCGTCGCCGGTTCGGCCATCTTCAACGCCAAGACCAGCTACCAGGACGTGATCGCGCAGATGCGCGCCAACGTCGCCGCGGCGCGCTGACAAAAAAGGGACGGAGGGGATTAAGCTCGCTTGATCCCCTCCGTCCTCTTTTTCTGCCCATGGCACTCCTGAAGATTCGCTCGGCCACCGTTGCCGATGCTGGCCTGATCCTGCAGTTCATCCGCGAACTGGCCATTTACGAGAAAGCCGAGCATTCGGTGCAGACCGATGAGATCGGCATCGCCGAAAGCCTGTTCGGCGTCGACGCCACGGCGAGCGCGCTGATCTGCGAAGCCGACGGTGAAGCGATCGGTTATGCGGTGTATTTCTACAACTATTCCACCTGGCTCGGCCGCAAGGGCATCTACCTGGAAGACCTGTACGTCAGCCCGCAGAAGCGCGGCTCAGGCGCGGGCAAGGCGCTGCTGAAGTACATCGCGCGCCAGGCCGTGGCCGAAGGCTGCGGCCGTTTTGAATGGTCGGTGCTGGACTGGAACACCCCGGCCATCGAGTTCTACACCGCCGTCGGCGCGAAACCGCAGGACGAGTGGACCGTGTACCGGCTGCAGGGCCAGGCGCTGCACGATTTCGCCAACGGTTGAGGCGAAGTGCATCCACGCATGGCGTGGATCTACCAATCGGGTGGGTGCGAACCGCAACCCGGTGGGTGCGAACCTTGGTTCGCACTCCCTACGCACCAAAAAAAAGCCACGCCAAACACTGGCGTGGCCTTGCTGCATGCGTGGGAGGCTGATCCTGCCTCCATCCGTCGTCCCTGCTATGGACTTCCATTCTCCAGCAGCTGAATGACACCTGCGTGACATTCACCGCTGGCAAACAGCGTGTTGCTAGCCTGAGCGCCCTTTCACTGGATGTACTGCATGACCACCCCGCGCTGGCGCCTGATCCTCAACGGAAAATCCGCAGGCAACGAAGAGCTGCGCGACGCCGTCGGCCATTGGCGCGGGCAGGGCGTGCAGCTGGACGTGCGGGTGACCTGGGAGGACGGCGACGCCGAGCGCTACGTGGCCGAGGCCATCGACCATGGCGTGGACGTGATTGTTGCTGCCGGCGGCGATGGCACACTCAGCGCGGTTGCAGAAACGCTGGCGCATCGCGAGGAACCGGCGGATGCGCTGCCATCGCTGGCACTGATCCCAATGGGGACCGCCAACGATTTCGCCACCTCGGCCGGTATCCCGGCCGCGCCGAAAGAGGCGTTCGCATTGATCTCGCAGGCGGCGCCGCGTGCCGTCGACCTGTTGCGTGTAGACGCCGATGGCACGCCCTGGTGGTGCGCCAATCTCGCCAGCGGGGGCTTCGGCACGCAGGTGACGGTGGAGACCGATGCCGGCTTGAAGAAGATGCTGGGCGGGCTGGCCTACGTGATTACCGGCATTGCAAAGCTGGGGCGGATCGAGCCGATCAACGCGCGGCTGTCGGGCCCGGATTTCGCCTGGGAAGGCGACTTCATTGCGCTCGGCATCGGCAATGGGCGCCAGGCCGGTGGTGGCCAGCAGTTGTGCCCGCAGGCACTCATCAATGATGGGCAGCTGGACGTGACGGTGCTTCCAGAGCTGGAAGGTGAAGTCACCGCCACGCTTGGGCAGATGCTGAAGTCCGGTACCCAGGCCGCGCTGGAACAGCTGGCGACGCGCGCGCGCCTGCCGTGGCTGCAGGTGGAATCCGAGCGCCCATTGACGCTCAACCTGGACGGCGAGCCGGTACAGGCCCGCCACTTCCGCATCGAGTGCGTGCCGGGCAGGGTGAGGATGCATCTGCCGGCCGACTGCCCGTTGCTGGGTGGGCAGGGGTTGCAGGGCCGGCAGGGGTAGAGTCGACTGTCAGTCGACTTGCGCGCGTAGCGCGGGGTTTTACGCCGTCGGATCGAAGAGCAGTCGACCAACAGTCGACCCTACCGGTCCCCGTCAGTCGGTCCCCGTGGCCGGCCCCAGGGGGACCGTGGTTCAGTTTCACAGGGTTCCCCTCCCGCCCAAGCTGCGATACAGTCAAAGGGTGTCCAGCCTGACGACCCCGCATACCCTTTCTTCCGCACGCCGTTGGTGGCGATGGTGGCCTGTTGCCGTCGTCCGTCCCCATAACGCTGTGTCCCGGAAGGAAAGTCGTCTTGAACTCGCACGCTCAGTTTCTGCAGCAGGCCGCTGAAGGCCACACCCATATTCCCGTTGTCCGCGAAGTGCTGTCCGACCTGGACACGCCGCTTTCGGTCTATCTGAAGCTCGCCGACGGCCCCAATACCTACCTGTTTGAATCCGTCGAAGGCGGCGAGCGCTTTGGTCGTTACTCGATCATCGGCCTGCCTGCACGTCGCGTGTACGCCTTCCACGGCCACACCCTGACCGTGCGCGAGGATGGCCAGGTGGTCGACACCCGCGAAGTGGCCGATCCCTTCGCCGAGGTCGAGGCGCTGCGCAGCGCTCACTCGGTGCCGAAGCTGGACGGCCTGCCGGGCTTCACCGGTGGCTTGGTCGGCTGGTTCGGTTTCGAGTGCATCGGCTACATCGAGCCGCGCCTGGCACCGCCGGCTGGCCGCGATGAGCTGGGTACGCCGGACATCCTGCTGCTGGACTCCAACGAGCTGGCGGTGTTCGACAACCTCAAAGGCCGGCTGTACCTGATCGTGCATGCCGACCCGCGTGTCGAGGGTGCGTTCGAGCAGGCCCAGGCACGCCTGGATGCATTGACCGCCAAGCTGCGCGCACCGGGTGCCGGCTATCCCGCACCGCTCAACAGCGACGTGCTGGACGAGTCCGATTTCGTCTCCGGCTTCACCCGCGAAGGCTTCGTCGATGCGGTCCAGCGCAGCAAGGAATACATCCGTGCTGGCGACATCTTCCAGGTGGTGCTCAGCCAGCGCCTGAGCGTGCCGTTCAAGGCGCGCCCGGTGGATGTGTACCGCGCGCTGCGTGCATTGAACCCGTCGCCGTACATGTATTTCCTCGATGTCGGCGACCTGCAGGTGGTGGGTTCTTCGCCGGAAATCCTGGTGCGCCTGCAGGATGGTGAAGTGACCGTGCGCCCGATCGCCGGCACCCGCCCGCGCGGTGCCACGCCCGAGCTGGATCAGGCGTTGGAGGCAGAACTGCTGGCCGATCCGAAGGAACGCGCCGAGCACCTGATGCTGATCGACCTTGGCCGCAACGACGCCGGTCGTGTTTCGAAGGCCGGCACCGTGGAAGTGGGCGAGCAGTTCGTGATCGAACGCTACAGCCACGTCATGCACATCGTCAGCGAAGTGACCGGGCAGCTGCAGCCGGGCCTGAGCTACGCCGACGTGCTGCGCGCCACCTTCCCGGCCGGTACGGTCAGCGGTGCGCCGAAGATCCGCGCGCTGGAAGTGATCCGCGAGCTGGAACCGATCAAGCGCAATGTCTACGCCGGCAGCATCGGCTACATCGGCTGGCACGGCGATGCCGATACCGCGATCGCCATCCGCACCGCGGTGATCAAGGATGGCCGCCTGTACGTGCAGGCAGGCGCCGGCATCGTTTACGACTCGGACCCGGACAAGGAATGGGACGAGACGATGAACAAGGGCCGCGCGCTGTTCCGCGCCGTCGCCCAGGCCGCCAAGGGCCTGTGAGTTCTGCCGTGCCGTGGCCGACGCCGCGGCACCTTCCGCTGTTCCCATTCAAGACAAGGAGTACCGCATGAAGCTGCTGAGCGCATTGCTGTGGTCGTCACTGCTGGCCACGATGGCCCCGTCTGCGTGGGCGCAGGCCAATACCATTCCCTCGCAGCCGCACCTGCTGGTGAAGGGCGAGGCGCGTCGCGTGGTGATGCCGGACCGGTTCGGCCTGCAGTTGAACATCGAAGAGACCGACATGGATGCCGATGCGGCGCGCCGCCGCGTGCAGGACAACGTTGCCCGCGTGCTGGCGCTGTTCAAGCAGTACAAGGCGGTGGAAGGCAGCGTACGTGCGGACAACCTGCGGATCGGTCCGGCAACCCGCTATGAGCAGAGCCGGCAGGTCTTCATGGGTACCCAGGTGTCGCGCCAGCTGCGCGCCAGCTTTGCCAGCGTGAAGCAGATGCAGGACGTGCTGGGTGCGCTGAAGGCCAACGAAAACGTGCAGGTCAGCAGTGTTGCCCCGACCTACTCGGGCGAAGTGGCGCTGCGACGCGAACTCAAGGGCGAGGCCGCGGCCAAGACCCGGGAGTCCGCGCAGGGGCTGGCCAAGGCCTATGGAACAAAAGTGCGCGGCCTGTACAGCATCTCCGATGTGGCGCCGAACTTTGCCTATGGCATCCAGGCCGGCCAATGGCCGCAGCTGGGCGAGGATGGTGAGTATCTCGACAGGATCTCGGTGACCGGCAGCTACGCACCGGCCTCGGCACTGGCGCCCGCTGAACGCGAATCCATCGAAGCCGGCCCCATCACCTACACCGAAAACGTATACGCCATTTTCCTGATAAGCGACGGAACCTGACCATGTTGTGGATGATCGACAACTACGACAGCTTCACCTACAACCTCGTGCAGTACCTGCAGACGCTGGGTGCCGAGGTGAAGGTGGTGCGCAACGATGCGATGAGCGTGGACGAGATCGCCGCGCAGAAGCCCGAACGCATCGTCATCTCGCCCGGCCCGTGCACGCCCAACGAAGCGGGCGTGTCGCTGGCGCTGATCGAGCGCCTGGGACCGACCACGCCGATCCTCGGCGTCTGCCTGGGCCACCAGGGCATCGGCCAGGTCTACGGCGGCACGGTCATCCGCGCCGGCAACATCATGCACGGCAAGACCTCGCCCATCCGCCACGAAGGCAAGGGCGTGTTCGCCGGCCTGCCGGACCGCTACCAGGCCACCCGCTACCACTCGCTGGTGGTGGACAAGAACAGCCTGCCCGACGCGCTGGAAGTGACCGCCTGGACCGAGAACGACGACGGCTCGATCGAAGAGATCATGGGCCTGCGCCATCGCCAGTTCCCGGTGGAGGGCGTGCAGTTCCACCCCGAATCCATCCTCACCGAACACGGCCACGCCCTGCTGCGTAATTTCCTGCAGCGTCCGGCGGCCTGATCCTAGGAGCATTCCCATGAGCTTCTCCCCCCAGGAAGCCCTGCAACGCACCATCGAACACCGCGAAATCTTCTTCGACGAAATGGTCGACCTGATGCGGCAGATCATGCGCGGCGACGTGTCGCCGATGATGACCGCCGCCATCCTCACCGGCCTGCGCGTGAAGAAGGAAACCATCGATGAGATCGCCGCGGCGGCCACCGTAATGCGCGAGTTCGCGCTGGCGGTGCCGGTGGCCGATACCACCCACCTGGTCGACATCGTCGGCACCGGTGGCGATGGCTCGCACACCTTCAACATCTCTACCTGCGCGATGTTCGTCGCGGCTGCCGCCGGCGCGCGCGTGGCCAAGCATGGCAACCGCAGCGTGTCGTCCAAGTCCGGCAGCGCCGATGCAGTCGAAGCGCTGGGTGCGGCAATCGAGTTGCAGCCGGCACAGGTGGCCGCGGCCATCGAACAGACCGGCATCGGCTTCATGTTCGCGCCGATCCACCATCCGTCGATGAAGGTCGTTGCGCCGGTCCGCCGCGAGATGGGCGTGCGCACCATCTTCAACATCCTTGGCCCGCTGACCAACCCGGCCAGCGCACCGTCGGTGCTGATGGGCGTGTTCCACCCCGATTTAGTGGGTATCCAGGCGCGGGTGCTGCGCGAGCTGGGCACCGAGCGCGCCATGGTGGTCTGGGGCCGCGACAACATGGACGAGATCTCGCTGGGCGCCGGCACTCTGGTTGGCGAACTGCGCGACGGCAAGGTGCGCGAGTACGAGATCCACCCGGAGGACTTCGGCATCGCCATGTCGGCCAGCCGCAACCTGCGCGTGGACGGCCCGGAGCAGTCCATTGCCATGCTGCGTGCGGTGCTGGACAACACCCCCGGCCCGGCGCTGGACATCGTGGCCCTGAACGCAGGCGCCGCGCTGTACGTGGCCGGCGTGGCCAGCGACATCGGCGACGGCCTGGCCCGCGCCCGTGCCGCCATCGCCAACGGCAGCGCCCGTCAACGCCTGCAGCAGTACGTTGACACCACCCGCGCGCTGGTAGCCTGAGCGCGCGGTTCAGCCTGACCCCCTCGATGGCCGATAATGGCCGTCCTCACCGCCCCCGCATTGAACCGACGACGATGAGCGACATCCTGCAGACGATCCTGGCCCGCAAGGCCGAAGAAGTGGCCCAGCGCCGTGCCCAGCGTCCCCTCGAGGACCTGCAGGCCGCCGTGGCCAGCGCCCCGCCAGTACGTGGCTTCGTGCGCGCGCTGCAGGCGGCGGTGGCCAACGGCGACCCGGCGGTGATCGCCGAGGTGAAGAAGGCCAGCCCGTCCAAGGGCGTGATCCGCCCGGATTTCCGCCCGGCCGACATCGCCGTCAGCTATGAGTTCGGCGGCGCCAGCTGCCTGTCGGTGCTGACCGATGTGGACTTCTTCCAGGGCGCCGACGCCTACCTGCAGCAGGCCCGCGAGGCCTGCACGCTGCCGGTGCTGCGCAAGGACTTCGTGATCGACGCGTACCAGGTGTACGAGGCGCGTGTGCTGGGCGCCGACTGCATCCTGCTGATCGTCGCTGCGCTGGACGACACGCAGTTGGCCACGCTGTCCGAACTGGCGATGTCGCTGGGCATGGACGTACTGGTGGAAGTGCACGACATCGACGAGCTGGAGCGTGCGCTGCAGGTGCCGGCGCCGATGATCGGCATCAACAACCGCAACCTGCGCACCTTCGAGGTGTCGCTGCAGACCACGCTCGACATGCAGAAGGCGGTGCCGCGTGATCGCTTGCTGGTCACCGAGAGCGGCATCCTCGGCCCGCAGGACGTGGCGTTGATGCGCGACGCCGGCATCCACTCGTTCCTGGTGGGCGAGGCCTTCATGCGCGTGGAAGAGCCGGGCGAGGGTCTGCGTCAGCTATTCTTCGCGGCATGAAAACGCACTATCCAACGCCGCGCGAGGATGCGCCGCTGGTGGTCTTCGACTTCGACCACACCCTGTACGACGGCGATTCGGGCACCCACCTGTTCGCCTCGCTGATCAAGCGCAATCCGCTGCGGATGCTGGCGGCGCTGCTGGTCACCCCGATCGCCGGGCCGCTGGTGGCGATGCTGCCGACCCGGCGAACGGGTATTTCGGTCTATGTGTGGATCGGCAGTTTCGGCCTGCACCGTGCGCGCGATTTCAACAAGGTGATCGACGCCTACGTGCTGCGCAATGAGGCGCAGATGCGCGCCAAGCTGCTGCCGCAGGCGCTGGAGGTGTTCGCCGCGCACCGTGCCAAGGGGGACCGCGTGGTGGTCGCCACCGGCGCGCCACCGGAACTTGCACGCGCGATCCTGGCCTTCGTGGCCCATCAGGACGTGCCGGTGATCGGTACCGAGGTCGGCCCGCGGCTGGGCGGTGTTGGCCCGACCCGCCACTGCCACAACGAAGAAAAGATGCGCATGCTGCGCGAGCGCGGTTACGGCGATATCGACATCGCCTACTCCGACAGCATCGCCGACCTGCCGCTGCTGCTGGCCGCCAAGGTGCCGGTGGTGGTCAACCCGAAGCCGGGCCGCGTGGAGTTCTTCCGCCGCGTGCTGCCGGCCGGTACCCGCATCCTCAACTGGGGTTGCGTCGACCGCGGCGGCGACAAGGCCTGACCCGGGGTCAGATCCCCGAAGGGGCTCTGACCCCATCGCACGATGACCGATCCGCCGGGCATGGCCCGGCGCTACCAGAGCGGAAAAGGTCGCACCGGGCCATGCCCGGCGAGCGGTCAGCTGTACAGGTGCCCGTACACCGCATGGCCGATCTGGAACAGGCTGATGGCCAGCACCAGCACGCCCACGGCCACCAGCACCCAGCGCTCCTTCACCCGCTTGACCAGGATCGCCGCCACCGGCGCGGCCATCATGCCGCCGATCAGCAGGCCGGCGACGATCTGCAGGTGCTGCACGCCCATCGACAGCAGGAAGGTGGCCGAGATGGTCAGGGTGACGATGAACTCGGCCGCGTTGACCGTACCGATGGTGGTACGCGCCTGGCCGCCACGGGCGAGCAGGGTGGAGGTGGCCACCGGCCCCCAGCCGCCGCCGCCGCTGGCATCGAGCAGGCCGGCGAAGAAGCCCAGCACCGGCACCCGGCGGATCTCGCCCTTGGGCATCCAGCGCCCGGCCGCGCGGGCCAGGATGATGATGGCCAGCACCAGCAGGTACAGGTAGATCAGTGGCCGGATGAAGTCGCCAGGGATCTGGGTGAGCACGTAGGCGCCCACGGCACCGCCGACTGCGCCGGGCAGGGCCAGGCGTAGGAACAGGCGCTTATCGACATTGCCGGCTGCCAGGTGCGACACACCTGAGGCGCCGGTGGTGAACACTTCCGCAGTGTGGATGCTGGCGCTGACCTGTGCCGGTGGCAGGCCCATGCTCAGCATCACCGACGAGGACACCAGGCCGAATGCCATGCCCAAAGCGCCGTCCACCAGCTGTGCGCCGAGGCCGATGAGGATGAACCACCAGAATTCGCTGCTCAGTTCCATGCACCGAGCCTAGCGGAAGCGGGTGTGCGGGGCATGCGATGGTAGGTCGCATGTCCCGCGATCCGCCGGGCATGGCCCGGCGCTACCGTCGCCGGTGATCCTGGGTAGCGCCGGGCCATGCCCGGCGAATGCTCAACGATCAACGGGTGCCGTACAGCACCACGGTCTTGCCACGTGCATGCAGCAGGCCGTCGGTCTGCAGCTTCTTCAGCACGCGGCCAGCCATTTCGCGCGAGCAACCCACCAGACGGGCCAGTTCCTGCCGCGAGACGCGCAGCTGGCTGCCCTGCGGGTGGCTCATCGCCTCCGGCTCCTGTGCCAGGTCGTGCAGGGTGCGCACGATCCGGTCAGTGACGTCCAGGAACGCCAGGCGACTGGCCTTGCGGCTGGTGTCGAGCAGGCGCTTGGAGATCTGCTGGCCCAGCGCGTACAGCAGGCGCGGGGCATCGGCCGACAGCGGGCCGAGGAACAGCTGGTGCAGGCGTTCGTAGCTGATTTCGGCCAGCTCGCAGGCGGTACGGGTCCGCAGGATCACCTCGCGGCGGTCCGATTCAACGAACAGGCCCATCTCGCCGACGAACTCGCCGGCACCGAAGTAGCCCAGCACCAGCTCGCGATCGTCATCTTCCTCGGCCATGATCGAAACCGAGCCGCTGATGACGTAATACAGGGTTCCCGCCGGGTCACCGGGTCGGAAGACGTCGGTACGGGTGGGGTATCGCCGCCTGTGGCTGTGCGCCAGGAAACGATCGATTGTGGCGATATCCAGGGCCAGTGGACTGCTAGCTAGGCGCACGGTTGACACGATAGGAGCGCTCCCTCTGCGCATGAACGGATTCACGGGGTCGATAGCGGAGCTTAACCAGCGCAATTGTTAAGGGCAAACAGTGTGCCAGATGTGAGCGGTCTTCACGTTCCCCCCGGGGACAGTTTGCCCCATAATTCACCCTTTCCCTTCTTACACAGGAATCGACCGCCGTGGTCAAGCCGTTGCCTCGCCTGAGGCTGCAGGGTTTCAACAACCTCACCAAGGCGCTGAGCTTCAACATCTATGACGTGTGTTACGCGCGCACCGAAGAGGAGCGTCAGCGTTACATTGAATACATCGATGAAGAGTACAACGCCGACAGGCTGACTCAAATCTTGACCGATGTCGCTGAGATCATCGGCGCCAACATCCTCAACGTGGCCCGCCAGGATTACGATCCTCAGGGTGCCTCGGTGACGATCCTGATCTCCGAAGAACCGGTGATCGACAAGAAGCAGGCCGGCAAGGAGCTGATCTCCGATGCCGTGGTCGCGCACATGGACAAGTCGCACATCACCGTGCACACCTATCCGGAGACGCACCCGCAGGAAGGTATCGCGACCTTCCGCGCCGACATCGATGTGGCTACCTGTGGCGTCATTTCGCCGCTGAAGGCGCTGAACTACCTGATCGAGAGTCTGGAATCGGACATCGTGATCATGGACTACCGTGTGCGTGGCTTCACCCGCGATGTGAAGGGCAAGAAGCACTACATCGACCACAAGATCAACTCGATCCAGAACTTCCTGGCCAAGAACATCAAGTCGCGTTACGAGATGTTCGACGTCAACGTCTACCAGGAAAACATCTTCCACACGAAGATGCACCTGAAGGACTTCGACCTGGACCAGTACCTGTTCGAGGAGAAGGCCAAGAACCTGTCGTTCAAGGAACGCATGAAGATCGAAGCGCTGCTCAAGCGCGAGATCGAAGAGCTGTTCCACGGCCGGAACCTGTCCGAGTAAGCCCCATGCGCGATGCCGGCAGGCATCGCTGCCCAGGCGGGACGACCCGCCCCGTGGAACCTGCGCTTTGCGCACTGTATGGTTCCACGGTGATGTACCGACCCACGGCCCGGTGTGAAAACACCGGGCCGTTTCGTTTTTTCAAAAAAGGTAAGGAGCCCCCACCCATGCCCTGGATCTACCTGCTGCTGGCCGGCCTGTTCGAGATCGGTTTCGCCCTCGGAATGAAGTACTCCGAAGGCTTCAGCAAACCCCTGCCCACCGCCGCCACGGTGGTGTCCGCGCTGATCAGCCTGTACCTGATGAGCCAGGCGATGAAGAGCATCCCGGTCGGCACGGCCTATGCGATCTGGACCGGCATCGGCGCCATGGGCGTGGCGGTGCTGGGCATCTACCTGTTCAACGACAGCGCGTCGCCGGCACGCCTGGCCTGCGTGGGCCTGATCGTGGCCGGTGTGATCGGCCTGAAGCTGGTATCGCCGAACTAAGGCGGCCCGACCAACGGTCGGGCCCCACCGTCGGGGCCCATCGTCGGGGCCCATCGTGCCCTTGGGTAGGCCCCCACCGTTGGTGGGGGCGCCCCGGTCAAATGCGGTAAGCGATGGTCTTCATCACTTTGGAGGCCAGCGCCATCGCGCCCGGAATCGGGAACGGCAGGCGGCGTGCGCCGGCCTGCTCGGCGTGCTCCGCGTGGCGGGCCTCGTCGTCCTTCATCACCTTGATGACCGCGCGGCTGCGCAGGTCGCCTGGGGGCAGGTCGACCAGGTGTTCGTCCAGATGGGCCTCCACCTGGCGCTCGGTCTCGACCACGAAGCCCAGGTTCCAGCCGTCGCCGCGCAGCCCGGCCAGGGTGCCGATGGTGTAGCTGCCGGCATACCACAGCGGGTTGAACAGGCTTGGGCGGCTGTCCAGCTCGCCCAGCCGGGTGGCGCACCACGCCAGGTGGTCGGTTTCTTCCTGTGCCGCTTCCAGCAGGTGTTCGCGCGTGGCCGGGTCGCGGGCCACGGCGGCCTGGCCGAAGTACAGGCCCTGTGCGCAGACTTCGCCCACGTGGTTGATCCGCATCAGGCCGGCCGCGTGGCGGCGCTCGGCGCTGTCCATGCCCGGCTCGTCGGTATCCGCGGCCGGGTAGGGGCGGGCCGCCGGCGGATTGCCGAAGACCGTGTCCAGGGCTCGTTGCGCCTCGGTCAGCAGATGGTCCAGCGGGGTGGTCTGGCGGAGCACGGTCATGGCGGTACGCGATGGGGCGAAAGACCCCGCGATTCTCGCCCGGCCCCGGCCCCCTGCCAACCCGCGGCTGGGGGCAGCTTGCACCGGGGGCTTGACCTGCGTACAATCCCGCCTCTTACGCTTCATCTTTCACAACGCGTGGCAGAGTTCCGGTGAGTCCTTCGCCGCAATGAGCCCGACCTAACTAGAGTTCTTCATGAGCACTTTCACTGCCAAGAACGAGACCGTCCAGCGCGACTGGTACCTCGTCGACGCCGAGGGCAAGACCCTGGGCCGTCTCTGCACCGAGCTGGCCCGCCGTCTGCGTGGCAAGCACAAGCCGGTCTACACCCCGCACGTTGATACCGGCGACTACCTGGTCGTCATCAATGCAGAAAAGATTGTCGTCACCGGCAAGAAGCTGCAGGACAAGATGTATCACCGTTTCACCGGCTACATCGGCAACCTGAAGACCGAGTCCCTGGCTCAGGCGCTGGAGCGTCACCCGGAGCGCGTGATCGAGACCGCCGTCAAGGGCATGCTGCCGAAGGGCCCGCTGGGTCGCCAGATGTACCGCAAGCTCAAGGTCTACGCCGGCACTGAGCATCCGCACGCCGCACAGCAGCCGCAGGTTCTGGATATCTAATCATGGCTATCACTCAAAACTACGGCACTGGCCGCCGCAAGTCCTCCACCGCTCGCGTGTTCCTGCGCAAGGGTTCGGGCAACATCACCGTCAATGGCCGTCCGCTGGACGAGTTCTTCGGTCGTGAGACTGCGCGCATGATCGTGCGCCAGCCGCTCGAGCTGACCAAGAACACCGAAAGCTTCGACATCCTGGTCACCGCCGCTGGCGGCGGCACCACCGGCCAGGCCGGTGCGATCCGTCTGGGCATCGCCCGTGCGCTGGTCGAGTACGACGAAACCCTGAAGTCCGAGCTGCGCAAGGCTGGCTTCATGACCCGTGACGCCCGTGAAGTCGAGCGTAAGAAGGTGGGTCTGCACAAGGCCCGTCGCGCCACCCAGTTCTCCAAGCGCTGATCTACCGCGCCTGGTTGGGCTCCTTCGGGGGCCCGCTGGTTGGAAAAGCAAAAGCCCGGCTTCGGCCGGGCTTTTGTCGTTCTGGGGGTATGCATTTCGAGGTTGCCGGCCAGATGGGGTGGGGTCAGAGCCCTTTCCTTTGGAAAAGGATCCGACCCCGAATCTATCTCTGGAGAGGAGCCCCCTTGTTGTTCAAGGGGGCGCGCCGACAGGTGCGGGGATAAGGTGGAATGCGCGACCAAATTAAAAGCAAAAGGCCAGATCTTTCGATCTGGCCTTTTGCTTTTAATTTGGCTGCCCCTGATGGATTCGAACCACCGATGCCTGAGTCAGAGTCAGGTGCCTTACCGCTTGGCTAAGGGGCAATGTAACGTGTAACTATTTTCTCACTCTTCACACTGAAAAACAACTTGAATTTCAGTGTGGTGGCTATGGGTGGACTCGAACCACCGACCCCAGCATTATGAGTGCTGTGCTCTAACCGGCTGAGCTACATAGCCTTGGTGAGCCCGCTATTCTGCTGATGTGTATCGACCCTGTCAACACTTTTGTGTCGTGCTTGTAGGCCGACAGACGGCATGGGATAGTCCCAACCAGTAGATTTTTTAGGAGTCCGCATCGTGATCGATCCGGACGGCTATCGACCGAACGTCGGCATTGTGCTGATGCGGCAGGACGGCCAGGTGTTCTGGGCACGACGCGTGCGCCGGGACGGTTGGCAGTTCCCGCAGGGTGGCATGAATACCGACGAGACGCCTGTCGAGGCCATGTATCGTGAACTGCAGGAAGAGACCGGCCTGCTGCCTGAGCACGTGGAAGTGCTCGGGGCAACGCCCGGCTGGCTGCGCTACAAGCTGCCGGCGCGGGCCATCCGCCGCAACGAGCGGCAGGTCTGCATCGGCCAGAAGCAGGTCTGGTTCCTGCTGCGCCTGACCGGTGACGAATCCCATGTGTGCCTGGACCACACCGACTCGCCGGAGTTCGACCACTGGCGATGGGTGGATTTCTGGTACCCGGTGGAGCACGTGGTGATGTTCAAGCGCGGCGTCTACGCACGTGCTTTGCGACATCTGGCTCCGCTGGCCCAGGGGGTGGCCGGGCAGGGCGTCACGGCCATGCCCAAGAGCGCTGCCGAGGCCTGGATGCCTGGCCACACGGCTGGCCACGATCGCCCGCGAAAGCGTCCGCGCAGCCGCGGCTACTGGCCGAAGAAGGCGCAGGGCGACGTCCCGCCGACGTAAACTGCTGAACGGTATCGAGAATGGTTCAGGTCTCTGATTGACAACCATTCTCGTTTCCATTGGAATAGCCAACAGGCCGCCTCTGGCCTGTCAGCCCGGTTCACGCCTGTGTACGTCTGCATCTGCAACGGAGTCACCGACCACCAGATCCGCGAAGCCGCCAGCCATGGCGTCACGTCGGTGGCCGAGCTGACCATGCGTACCGGCTGTGGCGCCACCTGCGGTTCCTGCCTGGACATGGCCGGCGAGCTGCTGGCCAAGGCGCACGCCACCCACGACCTGCCGTTGCCGGTGCTCGGCCTGGCACAGGTCGCCTGAGCGACTTCTTTCGCGGCGCATTGACGCAGCGCATTCGTTTCCTTCACTGCGTGCCGCACAGGCCAATGCGCACGATTCGCGTTCCTTCACCGGCGCGCGCAAGGCGCTAAAGTGCCTGCGTTTTCAGCGCGCAGGAGCACCCCCATGAAGGGCGACACCAAGGTCATCGAATTCCTCAACAAGGTCCTCTATAACGAGCTGACCGCGATCAACCAGTACTTCCTGCACGCCAAGATGCTGAAGAACTGGGGCATCAAGGAACTGGCCGAACACGAGTACAAGGAATCGATCGACGAGATGAAGCATGCCGACATGCTCGCCGACCGCATCCTGTTCCTCGAAGGCCTGCCGAACTTCCAGGCGCTGGGCAAGCTTCGCATCGGCGAGAACCCGACCGAGATCCTGCAGTGCGACCTGTCGCTGGAACGCGACGGCGTGGTCACCCTGCGCGAGGCCGTGGCCTATTCCGATTCAGTCGGCGACTACGTCAGCCGCCAGCTGTTCGTGAAGATCCTCGATTCGGAGGAAGAGCACATTGACTGGCTGGAAACCCAGCTCGACCTGATCGAGCGTATCGGTGAGCCGAAGTACCTGCTGAGCAAGCTGGAAGAGTGACCTGGCGTCGAGCTTGCTCGACTGTGATCAGCATGGCGATGGTCGAGCAAGTTCGACGCTACCGATGCTGTGCCAGGTAGCCCGTCAGCGCCACGCGCGCGCGGGCGAATTCCGCAACCAGCAGCGCCACCGCCACGGCGGGGCGCTGCAGGCTGCCGGCACGGGCTTCCTGCTCGATGCGCTGCGCGACCGCCGACAGCGACAACACGCCCACATTCGCACTGGAAGATTTCAGGGTGTGCGCGAGCGCCTGCAGGCGCGGCTCGTCGCCGTTCTGCGCGGCCTGCTGCAGCTGCTGCACCATTGCGGGTGCATCTTCCAGGAACACCGCGACGATCTGGAGCGCGGCATCGCCGATCACCGCGTGCAGTTCGTCCAGAACACCGCGGTCAAGCACCGGCTGTGGCTTGGAGCCGACCCGGCTGTCATCGTCTTGTAGAGCCGAGCCATGCTCGGCTGATGGAGCGCGACTGCTATTGGCCGTCAGCCGAGCATGGCTCGGCTCTACAGAAGGCCGTGCAGGTGATGCAGCTCTACCGCCCCCCCAGCGCTGCAACAGCGCATGCAACGTGGCGCGCGCGATCGGCTTGGACAGGTAGTCATCCATACCGGCCTGCAGGCAGCGTTCGCGGTCACCGGCCATGGCATTGGCGGTCATCGCGATGATCGGCAACCGCGGGCGACCGGCTTCCATTTCCTCGGCGCGCCACTGGCGGGTGGCGGCGTAGCCATCCAGCACCGGCATCTGGCAGTCCATCAGCACCACGTCCACGCCGCCCTCGCGCAGCGCGAGCAGTGCCTGTTCGCCATCGCTGGCGTTGCGCGCCTCGCACTGGAATACCCGCAGCAGTTGTTCGGCCACCATGCGGTTGACCGTGTTGTCTTCCACCAGCAGCACGCGCAGGTGCAGCGGCGGCAATGCCTCTGCCGGCTGCCTATCTTCGGCGTTGGCCAGCAGCGCAGCCGGGCGCGCATGCGCCACCGGAACGGCCAGCAGCGCATGCAGGGCGGCATCGTCGAAATGGGCGGGCAGCTGGTGCTGGCGCGGGTGCGGCGGAAGCGCCTCGTCCTGCAGCCACAGCACCCGCAGTGCGTCGTCCTCGCCACGTTCGGCCAACGCCCGCTGCAGCGTCACCTCGCCGTTGCGGCGCGCACGTGCATCAACCAGCAGCCACGCGGGCGCCTGCTGGCCCGGGCGCGGTACCGCGCGCAGGCGTTCGACCAGCGTATCCAGTTGCGGCAGCGGTTGAACCTGCAGGCCGTGGTGGGCCGCGACGCGCTCGACGCGTGCCTGCAGCGTGGCATCGGCACTGAACAACAGCAGCGCTGCGGGTGTGCGCGCCATCGCGGGCAGATCGCCGGGTACCTTCAGCAGCGGAATCTCGAACCAGAACGTGGCGCCCTGGCCCGGCATGGACTGCACGCCGATGCGGCCCTGCATCAGGTCGATGATGCGCTTGCAGATGGCGAGGCCCAGGCCGGTGCCACCATAGATGCGGGTAGTCGAGGCATCGGCCTGGCTGAAGGACTGGAACAGTCGCGCCTGTAGTGCCTGGTCGATACCGATGCCGGTATCGGTGATCTCGAAGCGCAGCTGGTGTTGCGCGGCACCTTCGCCCAGCCGCTGCACGCGCAGCTGCACCTGGCCACGCGCGGTGAACTTGATCGCGTTCGCAAGCAGGTTGCTCAGCACCTGGCGCAGGCGCACCGGGTCACCACGCACTGGCAGCCGTACCGACGGGTCCAGCTGCAGGCCCAGTACCAGGCCCTTCGAATCGGCGGCGCGCTGCATCAGCTGCACCACGCCATCGAGCAGCTCGCGCAGGTTGAAGCTGGTGATCTCCAGTTCCAGCGCCTGCGCTTCCAGGCGCGAGTAATCGAGGATGTCGTCGACGATGCGCAACAGCTGCTGCGAGCTGGCCGAGGCGGTGGCCAGCATCTGTCGCTGGTCCTCGCCCAGCGGTCCACGTGCGATCAGCTCCAGCATCGGCAGGATGCCGTTGAGCGGGGTGCGGATCTCATGGCTCATCGTGGCCAGGAACTCGCCCTTGGCCAGCACCGCCGCTTCGGCGGCCTGCTTGGCCTGCAGCAGCTGCTGTTCCAGCTGGCCCTGGCGTTCGGTGGTGCGGCGCAGCTGGTCGCGCTCGCTGGCCAGTACGCTGCGCTCGCGCTGCAGGCTGGCCAGCGCATGGTTGCGCGTGCGCAGGCGCAGACCCATCAGCAGCACGATGGCGGCTGCAGCAAGGGCAACCAGCAGCGCGCCCCACAGCGGCACGTCAGAGCACCGCGTTGTGGAAGTCGAAGTTGAGGTCACTGCCGGCCGACTGCACCATGTTGCCCTGGATGTAGTCGACGCCACCGACCCACATCGCGGCTGCGGCCTGCGGGTCTTCGATCTGCTGCCCGATGATCTGCAGGCCGGCGGCATGCGCCTGCTCGATCGCCCTGCGCAGTTCTTCGCGGGTGGCCGGGTTGGCATGGCTGCTGGAGAAGCGCGCGGCCATGCGCACGAACGACAGCGGCAGCTGGGTCAGCAACGCATCGGCGTCGGCACTGGGTTCGAACTGGCTCAGGCAGAAACGCACGCCGGCGCCGGCCATGCGCTGGCAGAACTGCTGCAGTGGCACGGTGTGGATCAACGCGTCGGGCAGGCGTACGTCGATCACCAGCGCACTACCGGGCAGGTCGCGCCGCTGCAGCGATTCCAGCAGCCAGTCGGCGAAGGCATCGCGCTGCAGGGTACGCAGTGACTGCGAGACGAACAGGTTCAACGGTTGTGTGGCATGCCGGTACAGATCGAGCAGGCCCAGCGCATGGTCCATCACCTGCTGGTCGAGATCAGCGATGCGGCCTGCCGCTTCCGCAGCCGGAATCACCTGGCCGGCCGCCAGTACCGTGCCATCGGCCTGGCGCAGGCGCAGCAGCAGCTGGTACTGCGCGGTGTTGCCACCGGCGACGGCGACGATCGGCTGGTACGCCAGTTCCAGCTGGCCTTCCAGCAGGGCCAGGTGTTCCTGTTCGGTGATCGCCTGGCGATGCACATGGCCGGCGACGCCGGCGCTGAGCAGCCGCGCCTGCAGGGTGGTGCGTTCGACCGCTTCCAGCGCGCTGTTGGCATCGTCGAAGCCCGGCGACATCGGCGCGTAACCGACCACACCGCGCAGGTGCACCGATTCGTCGTCGCGGATCACGAAGGCCCGCGCCGACAACTGCTCGCGCAGGGTCGCGGCGATGCCTTCGAGGCTGTCTTCGTCAGCACTGCGGGCCAGCAGCAGGAAACTATTGTCGTTCAAGCGCGCCAGCAGGTGCGGATGACCGGCCTCAGCCAGGCGCTGCCCGGCCTGCACCATCAGGCGCTCGAACGCGGCATAGCCGTAGCGCTCGCGCAGGCCCAGCGCGCTGGCCACTTCAATGAAGAACACGCCCCCGTGGTCGCGGTGGGCGAGCGCGGTGTTGAGCTGCTGCAGCACATGGTGGCGGGTCGGCAGGCCGGTTTCCGGATTGCTGGTGGCCGGTGCGCCGGTGGCACCGGGCAAGGTTGCGGCCTGGGCACGTGCGCGGCGGATGCGGTTGGCCACCGCCGCGATCAGGTGGCGGGGGCGGATCGGCTTGCTCAGGTAGTCATCAGCACCGCTGTCGAGCACCTCGAACTGGCGCTCCGGGTCCGGATCGCCACTGAGGAACACGATTGGCAGCAGCTGCAGGCCAGGTTGCTGGCGGATCAGCGCGGTCAGGCGCATGCCGTCCAGGCCGGGCAGGTGCAGGTCCATCAGGATCAGATCGGGGCGATGTTCCTTGATGGCCTGCAGCGCGCCATCGGCATCGCTGTGCACGATCGCCTGCATCCCGGCACCGTGCAGCACGCTCTGCGCGAACAGGGCCTGGGCGCGGTCATCCTCGACGATCAGCACGCGGTACGGAGAATCGGAGGGCGGCGGCGCCTGGTCATTGTTGCCTGCTTCAGCCAGTGCGCCTGGACCGGGCAGCGGCGGCGGTGCGCTGCCGATCGTCGCCGGCGTGTCGACTGTGGCCAACGACGGCGTTGCCGCCGGTGCCACTACGACCGCGCTTGCCGGGTCAGCGGCCCAGCGTTGCCAATGATCGGCCGGAGGGGTTTCAGCGCGTCCCGGGCGGGCGCCCGCGGGGGATTCGTTTGCGGCCATCGGTGCTCCTGGTGTTCGCGTCCATTATGCGACAAGCCCGACGTTCAACCGGTGCCGGGCTGTCGCGGACCGTCTGCGGAGACGCCGCGCGCCAGCCAGCGCACGCCTTTCCACAAGGTGCGCCAGACCAGCCACACCAGCAGGGCACCGGCCAGGCTGCAGGCCAGCACCACGATCAGCGCGATCCACGGGTGTGCCAGGGCCAGGGCCAGGCCACCGATCACCACGGTGTCTTCGGCAGCGGAGGCAACCCAGTTGCTGGCCGGTTCCGGCGAGGTGTTGAGCAACGCGCGGGTGCCGGCCTTCAGGCCATGGCTGGCCAACGCGACACCGGCACCGGCAGCAAGCGCGCCGGTGCCCAGCTGCCCATCGGGCGACAGCGTGGCGGCGGCGAGGAAGGCGCCGGCAGGCACGCGCGCGAGTGTCTGCACCAGGTCCCAGGCCGAGTCCACGCCGGGAATCTTGTCGGCGAAGAACTCGGCCACGGCCAGCGCCGCCGAGGTGCCCAGCACCCACCATGACTCGGTGGCCTGCAGGGCAGGTGGCAGATCGACCCAGCCGAGCAGCCCGGCCAGGCCGACGCCGAACACGGTGAGGTAGACACGGATACCGGCCAGCCAGGCCAGCAGGATGCCGATCACGAACAGGTGGGCTTCGGTCATGGCGATGCTCCGGCGGCGGAACTGTGCAAGGGGCCACACTATCGGTGATGGCGTGCCTGAACGCCACAGACCGCCGCCGCTCCCTGCGCAGGAAACCCACCTGTCCTGTCATACACTAGCCCGTCGTTTGCCACAGGGGCCGTATCGGTGTCGCCCTCGCGATGCCCCGGAAACCACCCATGAACAACCGCCCTCCCATGCGCGTGCAGGTGCGCCTGCCCGGCGCGCCGCAACCGCCGATGGACCGTCGCCGCCTGCTGGTGATCGGTGGCATCTGGCTGCTCAGCCTGGTGCTGGCCGCACTGGGTGGCTGCTGGATGGCCACGCCGCGCGATGCGCAGGGCCAGCGCCTGCAGGCCGCCGAGAAGCGTGCCGAGGGCCTGCAGACGCAGCTGACCGAGCTGCGCCAGAAACAGGCCACGCTGGAAGCCTCCGACCGCATCAGCCGCGCCGCCAACACCGAGGTGCAGTCCTCGCTGGCCGAGCGTGACGAAGAAATCGCCGGCCTGCGCGCCGACGTCGCCTTCTACGAGCGCCTGGTGGGTTCAACCAGCCAGCGCAAGGGCCTGAACACCCATTCCATCGAGTTCAGCCCGGAAGCGGCCGGCACCTGGCAGTACACCGCCGTGCTGACCCAGAACCTCAACCGCGGTGCCATCAGCCAGGGGCAGATGCGCTTCACCGTGGAAGGCGTGAAGAACGGCAAGCTGGCCACGATCAGCTGGGATGATCTGCACCAGCGCAGCAAGGTGCCGGGACAGGATTACTCGTTCCGGTACTTCCAGCAGATCAGCGGCAGCGTGATGCTGCCGGCTGACTTCACCCCGCAACGCGTGCGGGTGACATTGGGGAGTGGTGCGGGGGGCACCACCCAGGTATTCGACTGGAAACAGGCCGGTGCGCCGGCCGCCAAAGGGGAGTAGGCAGATGTTCGGAAGCAGCAAATCCAACCGTGAAGGCCAGCTGGTTGTGGATGCCCTGATCGGCAACCAGGTGGTGATCCGCGGTGATGTGGAATTCAGTGGCGGGCTCTACGTGGAAGGCCGCATCCATGGCAAGGTGATCGCCGCCGAAGGTGCCAGTGGCGCGACCCTGACGGTCGCCGAGCATGGCGTGATCGAGGGTGAGATCCGTGCCCAGGTGGTGGTCATCAGCGGTCGCCTCGACGGTGACGTGCATGCTACCGAGAAGGTCGAACTGACCCCGAACGCGCGGGTCAACGGCAATGTCCATTACCAGGTGGTGGAGATGAATGCGGGTGCCCAGCTGAACGGCCGCCTGATCCATGCCAGCGCCCCGATGGCGGCCCTGCCGGCCCCGGAAGGTGATGAGGCCAATGGCGGCAAGGGTGACACCGCCGCGCGCCGCAAGCTGGCCGAGGCGATGGCTTGAAAGCCATCGTCGGCACCCCCATGCTGAGGCCATGAGCACGCTAGTCTCCCTGCCCGGCGCCACCCCGGTTGCCGCGCCCGATTACCAGTCGCTGGAGCGCCCGCTGAACTTCACCGAGTCGGCGGCCGCCAAGGTCAAATCCCTGATCCAGGAAGAGGGCAATCTCGACCTGGCCCTGCGCGTGTATATCGAAGGCGGTGGCTGTTCGGGCTTCCAGTATGGGTTCGAGTTCGACGAGAACCGTGCCGAGGACGATCTTGCGGTGCAGACCAGCGGGGTGACCCTGCTGGTCGACCCGCTGAGCCTGCAGTACCTGATGGGCGCCGAAGTGGATTACACCGAGAGCCTGACCGGTGCCCAGTTCGTGATCCGCAACCCGAACGCCAAGACCACCTGCGGCTGCGGCAGCAGCTTCAGCATGTAAGAACCCTGTGGCCGGCATGTGCCAACCAGGGTTGGCACATGCCAGAGCGGATCAGTAGATCCACGCCATGCGTGGATGGTCCTTCCTGCAACCACACCGGCAGATTGCGCACAGCGCCGACCTTGCCACCTGCATCGATTGGCGGCACGCTTGCCGGATGCCCAATACTTCTTCGCCGCTTTCCGGTTTCGCCTTCGTTGGCGAACCGCTGGAGCGCGCCGATGCCCTGCGCGACGATGCCGATGCACTGGCGCGCCTGTGGCCGGGCGCGCGCATCCTCGTGCTCGATCAGGACGGTACCGCCTTCACCGGCGATGACGACCAGCCACTGGCGCTGACCGGCGCCGACATCGGCGGTGGTCCCGGCGCCGCAGTCTTCCTCGGCCTGCGCGGCGAGCAGGCCTGGTTCTCGGTCGAAGCCGCCAGCGTTACTGTTGCCGCGCCGCGCCGGCTCGACCTGCGCCAAGCCGCGCTGCTGTGGTCGATGGCCGATGCGACCGCCTTCAGCTACGCCCGCGGCATGTCCTACTGGCATTCGCGCACCCGCTTCTGCGGCGTGTGCGGCGGGGCCGTGGCGTTCTCCCGTGGCGGCTTCGTCGGCCGCTGCGCGCAGTGTTCCACCGAGCACTACCCGCGGGTCGACCCGGCGGTGATCGTGGCGGTGGAGAACCAGGGCCGGCTGCTGCTGGGCCGGCAGTCGAACTGGGCACCGCGCCGTTACTCGGTGCTGGCCGGCTTCGTCGAACCCGGCGAGACCTTCGAACAGACCGTAGTGCGCGAAGTACACGAGGAGAGCAAGGTGCGGGTGAGTGCCTGCCAATACCTCGGTTCGCAGCCGTGGCCGTTCCCGGGCGCGCTGATGATCGGCTTCCGTGCACAGGCGCAGGATGACCTGCCGACCGTGGACGGAGAGCTGGAAGATGCGCGCTGGTTCAGTGCCGACGAGGTCGGCGCGGCACTGGCACGTGATGTCGAGGACGATGGCCAGGGCATCCGCCTGTCGCCGCCGATCTCGATTTCGCGGGGCCTGATCGAGCACTGGTACCGCCAGCAGCGGGGCTGATGGCGAGGGGCTGCAAGGCTTGCACTGATGCCAGCATTGCCGCCACCTGAACACGCCTCGGGTTACAGTGCGATCCACCGCGGGAGGCGTCGCTGCGACAGGTAAGGTAGCGACGCCTAGCGTTCTGTTTCGTAGGGAGACCTGCCATGTTCACCACTCTGGCCGCCGTGCTGGTAGCACTGGCCCTGGGCCATGTGGCCCCGGCCGCTGCCGCTTCGCTGCGCCGTTTCGACGGCTTCCGGCGCTGGCTGGGCTGGCTGGACGCGCGGGGTGGCAAGGCCTGGCAGGGGCCGGCAGGCGTCGCCCTCGCGCTGCTGCCGCCGCTGTTGCTGATGGCGCTGCTGGCGTGGCTGCTGCGCGGCGTGCTGTTCGGCCTGCCATCGCTGCTGCTGGGCGTGGCGGTGCTGGCGTGGTGCTGGGGCCCGCGCGACCTGGACCGTGATATCGAAGCGATCATCGATGCCGATGACGCGGCGACGCGCCAGGCCGCGGTACGCAACCTGCAGGCGGCCGGTGGCAGCCTGCGCGAGGACATTCCGTCACTGGTCGAGGCGACCGTACTCAACGCGCTGCGGCGCTGGTTCGCGGTGCTGTTCTGGTTTTTGCTGCTGGGCCCGGCCGGTGCGCTGGGCTACCGGTTGCTGGCACTGATGGCGGAAAGCCCGATGCGCGCCCGCGTGCCGGTGGAGCCGCTGGCGCTGGCGCAGCGCCTGCTGGGCTGGATCGAGTGGCCGGTGGCGCAGCTGATGGCGTTCTCGATGGCGCTGGTGGGCAACTTCGATACGGCGTGGAAGGCCTGGCGCCAGGCCCATGGCGAACGCCTGGCCGGTGACATCGGCTTCCTCGGCGCGGTGGCGCGGGCCAGTGTCAATGCTGAGCTGCGCGAGGACGCGCACGATTACACCGAGGCGGGATTGTTGCCGGTATGGCAGCGGCTGCCGGACCTGCGTGATGCGATGAGCCTGGTGTGGCGGATGCTGCTGCTGTGGCTGGCAATCCTCGCCCTGCTGGTGATTGCAGGCTGGGTGACGTAGTGGCTTTTGCAGGGCTTGCAGCCCTGCACCTGCAGAAGCAACAGCAACAGCAACAGCAGCTCTGGATTGCTGATGGTTGGGCGGGGCGGTGTGGGGCTGCAGGACACGCCGTAAACCCGTCCTTGGGGGCTCGATGGCGCCATCCATGGCGCCAACGGTCCTGCAGCCCCACACCGCCCCACCCCCGACAGTTTCCCGGTGACGGATGTTCTGTAGAGCCGAGCCATGCTCGGCTCCGAGCAAGCGCAGCGAAGCGATCCGCTTTCGCTTTTGATCTTCTCTTTCTTTCCCGTGGTGGACGCGCACGGAAACTGTCCGTGGCCGGGCGGGATGGGTTTGCGGGGGTGTCCGCGGCATGGATGCCGCGGACAAGCCTCCACGGACGGATTCACGGCGTCCCCCGCAAACCCATCCCGCCCGGCCGACCCCGGCGCTTTTGCCTTCAGATGCCGACCCACCACGAGGGGCTGCGCCGTTGGCTGGAAACCTAGATCGGTGCCAGCGCAGTGAACGGTGCCCACGGCAGGTTGCGCAGCAGCGCATACCCGGGCAGCACCCAGAGCCAGAACACGGGATTGGCCAGTACCCGCATCAGCGGGTCGAGCACACGGGGGCGGATGCCGGCGATGTTCAGCAGCATCAGCAACAGGAACGGCAGGCTGATGACCAGCAGCGGGTTCATCGCCATCGCGCCGGGCAGGTCGAAATGGACCAGCGAATACAGGCAGCGGGTGCTGCCACAGCCCGGGCAGTACAGGCCGGTCAGCGCGTACAGCGGGCAGCTCGGCAGGGGATTGCCGGCGACATACGGATTGACGTTGCGCAGCACCACCGTGGCGCCCACGGCCAAGCCGGCGGAAACCAGCAGCGGTGCCCAGCGGGCGAGTCGGGAACGAGCGGGAAGCGCGGACATGCAACAACGGATCCGGCGCAGGCGCCGGATCCGTCCAGGCGTATCAGTAGCCGCTGTTGCTCATCGCGCCCATGCCGCCGAGCACAACGAAGAACAGCACGTACAGCACGACCAGCACGGCCCAGGCGATGGCCGACCAGATGGCCCACTTCTTGGCCTTGGCAGCGGAGTCCTGGGCACCGGCAATGTCGCCAGCAGCCAGCTTGCCGTTGACCTGTGCGGCGTAGACGATCGACACGATGCCGGCCGGCAGGCAGCAGAACAGGGTGGTCAGGATGGCCCAGACCAGGTTGTTCGGGACCTGCGGAGTAGCAGTATTCATGGGTTCAAGCTCCTTGATGGGTGGTGGTGGTGAATCATTGGTCGGAAAGAGCGCCCAGTACGGCCAAGCCGCCGAACAGCCCGAACCACAACAGCAACAGGACCGGCAGGGACACGGCCGAAGCCACCGCCCACCAGCCCGCCTTGCGCGACGCGCTGTAGGCCCCCGGGAGGTCGCCAGCCGCGCGGCGGCCATCGACCTGGGAGGCATAGACGATCGACACCACGCCCAACGGCAGGCAGCAGAACAGCGTCGTCAGGATCGCCCAGACCAAGTGGTTGGGGATGTAGACCGGACGGCTGAGCGGTGGTGGTTGATTCAAAGCGAGACTCCATTCCTTGGTGGCCGGCCGAGATGAATCGGCCGGACCTCCCCCCTGTGGGTGCGTAATCTACCGCAACCGGCGTTGCATGTATGCGTTTACATTCACGGCATGTCGCGTACGCCACTGGACGGTGACGTATGTGGGGGAGTTCGCCGGGCCCGCGCGGCGGGCCTATCTCGTCAGGCGTGATCGCCGCGCAGGGCCCGCACCTGAGCTTCCAGCACCGGGGCGGAGGTGGTGTGGCCATCCACCGCCGGCGCCGCGACCACTTCGATGGTGGCGCGGAAACGGCGCGGTACGCGCATGCGGCCCAGCCGGGTATCACGTCGGCTCCACATGCTCGACCACATGCCGCGCAGCGCCATCGGCACCACCGGCACCGGCCGCCGTTCGAGGATCTTCTCCACCCCGGACTTGAACGGTGCCATCTGTCCGTCACGGGTCAGCGCGCCCTCGGGGAAGATGCACACCAGCTCGCCTTCGGCCAGCGCCGCGTCGATTTCGTCGAACGCGCGCTGCATCAGCGCCGGGTCCTCGCGCGCGCCGGCGATCGGGATCGCCTTGGCGGTCCGGAAGATCCAGCGCATCACCGGAATGTTGAAGATCTTGTAGTACATGACGAAGCGCACCGGGCGCGGGATCGTCGCCGACAGGATCAGCGCGTCCATGTAGCTGACATGGTTGCAGACCAGCAGCGCGGCGCCTTCGTCGGGTACGTTGGCCTCGATGCCGTGCGGGCGCAGCCGGTACAGCGTGCGCACCATCACCCAGCTGAGGAAGCGCATCAGGAATTCGGGGACGATGGTGAAGATGTAGATCGCCACCAGTGCATTGGCGATGGCCAGCGCCAGGAACTGCTGCGGAATGGTCCAGTGCAGCAGCTTGTGCGCAGCCAGTGACAGCAACGCGGCGCCGACGATGAAGCCGGAGTTCTGGATGTTCAGCGCGGCGAACACGCGTGACATCTGCGCCTTCGGCGTGCGGCTCTGGATCAGCGCGAACAGCGGCACCACGAAGATGCCGGTGAACAAGCCGATGCCGATCAGGTCGATGACGATACGGATGCTGCCAGGCTGCTGCAGGAACGGGCCGATGGTCAGCCCGTGCACGGTCGCCTCGCCGCTGCGGGCGAAGTACAGGTCGAGCAGGAACGCGGTCATGCCGAACGCACCGAGCGGCACCAGGCCGATTTCCACCGTCCGCGCCGACAGCTTCTCGCACAGCAGGGAGCCAACGCCGGTGCCGACCGAGAACAGGGCCAGGGCGAAGATGTACAGGGTCGGTTCGCCGCCGAGGTTGGTCACCGCATAGGCCGGCAGCTGCGAGGTCAGCACGGTGCCGACGAACCAGAACCAGGACACGCCCAGGATCGCGTTGCGCACTGCCTTCTGCTGACGCGCCATGCGCAGCACCGCCAGCGATTCCGGCAGTGGGTTCCAGTTGATCTTCAGGTTCGGGTCGCCAGCATCGACCTTGGGAATCAGCCGCGCGGCGATGTTGCCGCAGATCGCCAGCGCGATGATCGCGCACGCCGCCACCACCGTACCGTGGCTGCCGGCCACGGTGAACACCAGGCCGCCGACGATCATGCCGGAGAGGATCGACATCGAGGTGCCCATCTCGACCAGGCCGTTGCCGCCGGTCAGCTCTTCGGGCTTCAGCACCGACGGCAGCACCGAGTACTTCACCGGGCCGAACAACGTCGACTGCATGCCGGTACAGAACAGCGCGATCAGCAGCACCGGCAGGCTCTGGGTGAGGAACCCGGTGGCCGCCAGCGACATGATCACGATCTCCATGCTGGTGGTGATCACGATCAGCCGCGATTTTTCCAGTTTGTCGGCGATCTGCCCGGCCAGTGCCGAGAACAGGAAGTACGGCAGGATGAAGATGGCCGGTGCCAGCGTGGCGTACAGCCCCAGTTCTTCCTCCGGCACGGCCATGAACAGCAACATGCTGATGATCGCCTGCCGGTACACGTTGTCGTTGAACGCACCGAGCGCCTGCACGACGAAGAACGGCAGGAAACGGCGCTGGCGCAGCAGGGCGAACTGGTTGTGACCGGACATGGAGCCTCCTTGACCGGCGCAGCCTAGCATTCCTGCCTATCCGCTGTGGGTGCGGACCTGTGGGTGCGGACCGTTGGTCCGCACACTTTGAAAGGCCTCAGACGATATCGTCGACCACGCCGCCATCCACGCGCAGCGCTGCACCGGAGGTGGCCGAAGCCTGCGGCGAGGCCAGGTACACCACCATGTTGGCCACTTCCTCGACCGTGGCGGTGCGCTGGATCAGCGAAGACGGCCGGTGCGCCATCACGAACTCGCGGCCGATCTGCTCCAGTGGCTTGCCACTGCGCTGGCGTTCATCTTCGAACATCGCCGCGAAACCATCGGACAGGGTGGGTCCGGGCAGCACCGCGTTGACTGTGACCCCACTGCCGGCCACGCGCTTGGCCAGGCCGCGCGACAGCGACAGCTGCGCGGTCTTGCTGACCCCGTAATGGATCATGTCGGCGGGAATGTTGCGGGCCGATTCGGACGAGATGAACAGCACGCGGCCCCAGCCGGCATCAACCATCGCCGGCAGCAGCGCCCGCGACAGGCGCACGCCGGACATCACGTTGGTCTGCCAGTAGCGCTCCCAGGTCGCGTCGTTGGTTTCGAAGAAGTCCTCGGGGCCGAAGATGCCGGCGTTGTTGACCAGGATGTCGACCTTGGGCAAGCCGGCCAGCAGCGTATCGACACCGGCCGCATCGGACAGGTCGGCTGCCACGCCAAGCACATCGGCGCCTGGAACGGCGTCGAGCAGGCGCTGGCGGGCGCGCTCGACGCTGTCGGTGCTGCGGCCATTGAGGATGACCCGCGCTCCGGCGACGGCCAGTCCCTGGGCAATCGCCAGGCCGATGCCTGCGGTGGAAGCGGTGACCAGCGCGGTACGGCCGGTGAGTTCGATCTTCATGGAGGAATCCGGGGCAGGGGATCGCCCAGTATCCGCGCCAGCGCGTGATCGGGATGCAGCACTGGATGCAACATGATGTTGCGTTGGCGGTAGCGCCGGGCCATGCCCGGCGGCAGGCTGTCAGGTGAGCGTGCGTACCGCCTCGTTGGCCGCCGCCCGCACCTTCGGCAGCAGCCGCAGCACCAGCGCCATCTGGGTGCGGATCAGCTGCAGCTTGGGTGGCATGCCCTCGTCGAGCTGTTCCAGTTCGGCAGCCACGGCTCGATCGGCATCGTTGTCGTCCTCCGCTACCGGTTGCCGTGCGGTCAGGGCCGTCGCCAGCTGCTGCAGCGCCTTGCGAACGCGCTCACCGGCAGCCAGCGCCAGCGGATCGCCGGCGTAGCTGTCCACCTGGTCGCGGTGCGCACCCAGGGCCGACAGGTGCCCGAGCAGCGTATTGGACAGCGCCAGGAAGTGGAAGCCGGCATCCAGGTTGCGACGCACATGGCCAGGCTCGCGCAACATGTTCGACAACGCGGTGGACAGCGCGGCGTCGGCGTTGTGCATGTCGCGGCGGGCGATGCGGTAGGCCAGATCGTCACGCATGCCGCTGCGGTACTGGCCCAGCACCGAATCCAGATAGCGCGCGGCGGTGTCCAGCACCCGCGCCAGCACAAGATGCAGCTGCCGGCCCTGCCAGTCGGGCAGGATCAGGAACGCGGCCGCGGCGGCGATCGCACAGCCCAGCAGCGTATCGACCATGCGCGGCACGATCAGCACGAAGCCGTCGCCGATCAGGTTGAAGCAGGTCAGTGCCATCACCGTGATCGCCGCCGACGCCACCAGGTAGCGGTCGGTGCGGGTGAAGAAGAACAGCAGCGCCGACAGCAGCGCGATCAGCAGCTGCACGTGCAGCTGCGGGAACAGCTGCAGCAGTGCCCAGGTCAGCACCAGGCCGAACAGCGTGCCGACGATGCGTTGTGCAAGGCGCTGGCGGGTCGCGCCGAAGTTGGGGCGGCACACGAACACGATGGTCAGCAGCACCCACGAGCCGTTCTGTGCATTGAACAAGCGGATCGCCGCGAAGCCGGCGATCAGTGCCAGCGCCATGCGCAGTCCATGGCGGAACAGCACCGAGCCCGGCGTGAGCTGCTGGCGGATACGCACGCCCATCTCGCGCAGGCTATGCGGGTTGCTGTCGCGCAGGCGCGTGTCAACGTTGTCGAGGCTGGCCTCGGAACGCTCCGCATCGAGCAGGCGGCGCTCGATGCTGCGCAGGTTGTGCACCAGCAGGTCCAGTGATCCGAGCAGGCGCTGCCATTGAGGGCGCTGCTGGTCGCGCAGGTAGGCCAGCGCATCGGCCAGGTCGCGCCCGGCCTGCTGGTTGCTTTCGCCATACACGAACGGACGGCGCAGGCGGATCGCCTCGCCCAGCCGCGCGCAGGCCTGGCCCTGCAGGTCGAGCAGGCGCTGGCAGCGGTACAGCACGTCGCTGTGGAAGAACGCATCGACCAGCGCGCCGTACGGGTAATGCGAGGAGCTGGCGCGCTCGTGGAAATCCTGCGCCATGTAGTACAGGCGCAGGTACAGGCCGGAATTGACGCCCGGCCGCCCGGAGCGGCCGAAGCGGGCCAGGATCGCGGTCTTGGCTTCGTTGAGCGCACCGACCACGCGCCGGTTCTGTTCGGCCAGGTCCAGCTGGCGACGTTGCAGGTCGGCCTCACGCACCGGTTCGAACAGCGCGGCCTTCAGCTGCAGGTAGCGGCCCAGTTCCACATACAGGCGCGCCACCCGTTCGCGCACCGGTCGGTTGGCAAACAGCGTGGTCCACAGGATCGACAGCAGGCCGTACCAGACCGCGCCGGCCAGCAGGTGGCTGACCGCTTCCAGCGCGCTGTGCAGATCGCTGGCACCGTGCTGTTCCAGCCCGATCATGGTGTAGATCGCCAGCGTCACCGTGGCCTGGGCGATGGACGCATAGCGCTCGCCGAGCGCACCCAGCAGGGTCAACCCGAAGGTGGACAGCGCCAGCGCGCCGATGAAGATCCACGGCCATGGGAACAGCCAGATCACCGAAGCTGCGGCGAGGCAGAAGCACAGCAGCGACAGCGCCACGGCCTTGGTCCGGCCCCACCAGTTGTCGTCGGTCTCGGCGATGGCGCTGGCGATGATGCCCAGGAACACGCCGGGCAGCGCGGTCAGTGCATCCAGCTGCCAGCACACCGCCAGTGCCGCTGTCAGGGCGATGAACACCCGCAGGCCATAACTGGCCTTTTCGTGGGCCCACAGGCGGCTGAGGCTGGATTGGCGGGCGGGCATGCAGGCTCGGTGGAAGGGTCTCCCACCATTATTGCGGGTGCGGGGTGAAGGGGACAGTCCGCGAAGGAATACCCGGTAGTGCCGGCCGCTGGCCGGCTCTCATGCGCTCGGACGGAGGTGCGAGGAGCCGGCCGGCGGCCGGCACTACCGGTTTGTCGGGTATTACATGTCGAACCGCACGCTCACGGCGAACGTGCGCGGCAGGCCGGCGCCGGCGTTGGACCAGTACCTGCGGTTGGCCAGGTTCTCGACGCTGGCACGCAGGGTCACCGGATGGCCGGACGCCAGCAGGCGATAGCCGATGCCTGCATTCACCAGCGTGTAGTCGGGCAGCTTCAGAGTGTTGTCGGCGTCGTACCAGACATCGCCGTAGTAGCGCACGGCGGCATAGGTTTCCAAGCCGTCTACCCACGGCAGCTGGTAGGTGGCGTGCAGTACGCCGCTCCAGCGCGCAGCACCGGCGGTACGGTTGCCTTCCTGTGCGGCGCTGCCCGGGGACAGCTTGTCGTAGGTCGGATCCAGCCAGGTGACGCCGCCGCCGACGGTCAGTGCATCGTTGAGGTGCAGGTCAGCACTGGCTTCAATGCCTTCGTACAGCGTGATGCCGTCCTGCACCAGGCGCTTGCCGGCAGGCGTGAGCTCATCGATGTTGGCACCACGTTCCAGCCGGAACGCGGCCACGTTCGCATTCCAACGCGCCGCTTCGACCTTGGCACCGATCTCGTACTGCTTGCTGATGGTGGGATCGAGCACGTCACCGGCGTTGATGTAGCTGTTGCCTACGCGGCTGCCCGCTTCCAGCGACTCGATGTAGCTGGCGTAAAGGGTGACCGCCTCGCTGGGCTTGAACATCACGGCGTAGGTCGGGGTGACCGGGTAGGTGTGGTATCGCCCCTTGGTTTCGAAGTCGTTGTAGCGCCAGCCCGCCAGCACCGACCAGCCGCTGCCGAGGTTCACCGTATCGCTTGCGAACACCGCCTGCTGCACCGTCTCGTCGCCGCGGGTCATCACCCGAGAACCGACGGCGTCGTGGCGGATGGCATGGCGCTGGTACAGGTTGGCGCGCCCGATCAGGTTCCACTCGTAGGGACGGTCCCAGCCCAGCCCGGTCTGGTGGCTGATACCCGCCACCACCTGATGCTGCAGCGGACCGGTGCGGAAGCTGCCCTGCAACATCGCCTGGGCCAGCTTCCACTCGCTCTTGCCGCCCAACTCGTAGACATTGACGTCGTAGTCTCCGTTGAGATCGTCGATGTAGGCGAAGATCTTGTTGACGTCGTTCCACGAGGTGGTGACGCCATAGCTCAGGCTGGCCTTCCAGTCGCTGTTGATCTGCCAGTTCAAGCCGGTCGACAGCAGGCTGGAGCGTGTGTCGTAGTAGGTGCCGGGCACGCTGTTGTCGGTATCTCCGGCGATCGGCCGCGGCAACGAGGTCAGGCCACGGAAGTAGTACTGCGGCGATTCCTCGCGCAGCTCGCGCGACTGGAACACGCCATCGAAGGTCCAGGTGAGCGCATCACTCAGGCGCGCATCCAGCGACAGTGCACCCACCTTGCGATCGACATGCCCGCCGTTGAAGGTCTCGCCCTTTTCCTGGAAGGCGTTGAAGCGGTAGCCGAACATCTGCTCGTTGCCGAAGCGGCCGCCAACGTCGATGCCGCCGCTGACGATGCCCTGTTCGCGCCAGCCCAGTTGGGCGGAGAAGGTGGGCGTGTCCGTCGGCTTCTTGGTGATGTAGTTGACGATGCCGCCGGGGGTGCCGAAGCCATACAGGAATCCGCCCGGGCCTTTCAGCAGATCGACCTGTTCCATCACTTCCAGCGGCCATTCGGTGCCCCAGGAAGAGACCTGCAGGCCATTGACCCGGTAGCTGTCGTAGTTCAGCTCCAGACCGCGGTTGCGGATGGGCGAGCTCCAGCCACTGGCATAGGCGCTGACCTGGGTGCTGACCGAAGGGTCGAGCAGGAAGGCTTCGCCCAGCGAGACCACCTGGCGCTGCTCGATCTGCTCGCGGCCAACAGCGGTGATCGCGAACGGAGTGTCGCGCAGGGCGCGGTCGCCCAGTGCGCCAGCGTCGGTATGGGTGCGTTCGGCGGTGACCTTCACCGCATCCAGATCGGTGGCGTTACGGCTGACGGCCGGCGCTTCGGCATGGGCAGCGCAGGCGGCTGACAGGGCGATGGCCAGCAGGGCCAGGCGGGGAGAACGGGAAGGCAGCATTGATGGTGGTCCTCGACGGACGGCCACAGGCCATCCGCCCACGGGTGGGGGAAGGGGCAGTGGCTGGGATCACGCAGGCTGGCCGGAGATGGCAGCGGGGCGCCGCGAAGGGGCGCAGGACCATGGCTGGATGAGAATTGTTCTCTTTTCGTTACCGTGCGTCAAACCCGGAGGTATGCGGACCAACGGTCCGCACCCACCAGGGCGGGTAGCGCCGGGCCATGCCCGGCGAGCGCGCAGCGCGGATCAGGCATGGGGTCGGATCCCACGCGAAGCGAGGGCTCTGACCCCGGTCTGGGATGTCGATGGGGGTCAGAGCCCTTTGCAGGCAAAGGGATCTGACCCCAGGTTTGCACTCGCCGGGCATGGCCCGGCGCTACCGAAGCTACGCCTGCTGCGCGCGCTTGAGCAGCTTCGCTTCGCGCTTGCGTGCGCGACGTGCCCGCCAGCGCTCGGCCAGGCACGAGAAGATCACATACAGCGCCGGCGTACTGAGCAGGGTCAGGCTCTGCGAGAACAGCAGGCCGCCGATCATCGCGATACCCAGCGGACGACGCAGCTCGGACCCTTCGCCGAGGCCGATCGCCAGCGGTACGGCGGCCAGGATCGCCACCATCGTGGTCATCATGATCGGGCGGAAGCGCACGATGCTGGCCTCGCGTGCCGCTTCGCGCGGGGCCAGCCCATGCTCGCGCTGCGCAACCAGCGCGAAGTCGATCATCATGATCGCGTTCTTCTTGACGATGCCGATCAGCAGCACCAGCGCGATCATCGAGATCACCGACAGTTCGGTGTTGGTGCCGAACAGCGCCAGCAGCGCGCCCACGCCGGCCGCCGGCAGCGTGGACAGGATGGTGACCGGGTGGATCAAGCTCTCGTACAGCATGCCCAGCACCAGGTACACGGTCAGGATCGCCGCGAATACCAGGATCAGCATGTCGCTGGGGTCGGAGTTGAAGCCGAAGCCGGCGTCATCAGCCAGGCGGATGTCGCCCGGCATGCGCATGCCGGCCACGGTGGCGTCGATGATCGCCTTGGCCTCACCCATGCTCACGTTCGGCGCCAGGTTGTAGCTCAGGTCCATCGTCGTGTACTGGTTCTCGTGGGTGATCTGCGACGGCGCCAGCCCCGGCATCTGCTTGGCCATCGCCGTGATCGGCACCATCTCGCCATTGCGCGCCCGCACGTACACCTCGTCCAGCGCTGCCGGCGTAGCGGTCTGCGAGGGCAGGGCGTTGACCACCACGCTGTACTGGTTGATGTCCGAGTAGATCGTCGAGATCTGGCGCTGGCCGAACGCGCCGTATAGCGCGCCGTCGATGGCGCCGACCGAGACGCCCAGGCGCGCGGCCTTGGCGCGGTCGATCTCGATGTTCTGGCGCAGCCCGGCATTGTCGACGTCGGTGCCGACATCGCGCAGCTTCGGGTTCTTCTTCAGCTCCGCCTGCAGCTTGGGCAGCCATTCCTGCAGCGACGCCAGGTCATTGCCCTGCAGCGAGATACGGTACTGCGCACCTTGGCTGGAGCCGCCGCCATCGTTGCTGGGCAGGTCCTGGATCGCGCGCAGGCGCAACTGCAGGTCGGGGTAACGGTCGGCCTTGGCGCTCAAGCGTGCCAGTGCATGCGCGGTGGTTTCGCGGCGGCCTTCCTTGCGCGATTTCAGCTCGACGTTGAACTGCGCGCTGGAGCCCTGGCGACCGCTGCCCAGGCGCACGCCCACGGTCTTCACCGCCGGGTCGGCCATCAGCATGTCGGTGATGCGGCGCTGGCGGGCGACCATGTCCTCGAAGGAGACGGTGGCGCTGGAGTTGGCGCGGCCCCAGATCAGGCCGGTGTCCTGCGGCGGGAACGCGCCCTTCTTCACCGCGCCGAACAGGAAGATGGTGACGCCGATCAGGATCAGCGGCGTCAACGACATCAGCAACGCGTGGCGCAGCGAGAAGTCGAGGAACACAGTGTAGATGCGCAGCATGCGCTCGTGGCCGGCATCCAGCCAACGGCCGAAGCGCGATGGCGCCGCCTTGTGGTCGTGGGCACTGAGGAAGCGGCTGCACAGCGCCGGGGTCAGCGTCAGCGAGACGACCATCGACACCACGATGGCCGCGACCAGGGTAACGGTGAACTCGCGGAAGAACGCACCCATCATGCCGCTGGCGAACAGCAGCGGAATGAACACCGCCACCAGCGAGGCGGTGATCGAGACGATGGTGAATCCGATCTCGCGTGCACCGGTCAGCGCCGCCTGCATGCGTGGCATGCCCTCATCGAGGTGGCGCATGATGTTTTCGATCACCACGATCGCGTCGTCTACCACGAAGCCGATCGCGATCACCAGCGCCAGCAGGCTCAGGTTGTTCAGGGTGAAGCCCATCACGTACATCACCAGCGCGGCACCGGCCAGCGACAGCGGCACGGTCACGGCGGCGATCAGCGTGGGTGCCAGCCGGCGCAGGAACAGCGCCATGGTCAGCACCACCATCGCCAGGCTGATCAGCAGGGTGATCTGCACTTCGTGCAGCGACGAGCGGATGGTCGGCGTACGATCGAAGTACGGTGTCATCGTGGTGCCGGGCTGCAGGTAGTCGCGCAGGGTCGGGATCTGTGCCTTGACCCGGTCCACGGTCTCCACGATGTTGGCGCCGGCGCGGGTGAACACGTACATCACCACCGCCGGCTTGTGGTCGAACCACGCGGCCTGGTAGGCGTCCTGCTGACCATCGTAGACGTTGGCGATGTCCTTCAGGCGGATCACCCGGCCATCGCCCTGGGTCTTGACCACAAGGTCGGCGAAGTCGGCAGCGCGTGCCACCGAATCGTTGGCGATGATCGCGGTGGTGGTGTTGCCATCGCTGAGGAAGCCGGTGGGCGAGGTCACGTTGGCCGCACGCACCGCGTTGCGCAGGTCATCGGCGGTCAGGCCGAGTGCGTTCATCAGGCGCAGGTTGACGTCCACACGCACCGCCGGCGTCGAGGCACCGGCGATGTCGACCGAGGCCACGCCGCTGATCTGGCGGATGCGCTGCGCCAACAGCGAATCGGCGACGTTGTACAGCTCGTCGGCCGACTGCGTCTGCGAGGTCAGCGCGATGGCGATCACCGGGTCGTCGTTCGGGTTCGCCTTCTGGTACATCGGCGAACCCATGCCCGAGGGCAGGTCGGCCTGCGCAGAGTTGATCGCGGTCTGTACGTCCAGCGCGGCCGAATCGATGTTGTGGCCGCTCTGGAAGATCATGAACACCAGCGAGCTGCCTTCCGAACTCGACGAGCGCATGCGGTCGATGCCGGGCAGCTGGCCGAGGTGGCGTTCCAGTGGCGCGGTGACCGTCGAGGCCATGGTCGCTGCGTCGGCACCGGACTGGCTGGCGTGCACGAAGATCACCGGGATCTCGATGTTCGGCAGCGCCGATACGCCCAGCCGCAGGTAGCAGATCAGGCCGACCATGAACAGGCCGATGGCCAGCAGCGCGGTGCCGATCGGGCGGCGGATGAAGGGGCCGGACAGGTTCATCGTGCGGCCCCCCGCGGCAGCGGGGCGTGGATCATGCCTGCGGCTCCTGCAGCGAACCATCGCGCAGCGCGCGCTGTTCACGGCGGCGTGCCAGCCACTCGGAGAAGCGTTCCATGTACAGGTAGATCACCGGCGTGGTGTACAGGGTCACCAGCTGCGACAGCAGCAGGCCGCCGACGATGGCGATGCCCAGCGGGCGGCGCAGCTCCGAACCGATGCCGGTACCCAGCGCCAGCGGCAGCGCGCCGAGCATGGCCGCGGCGGTGGTCATCATGATCGGGCGGAAGCGCAGCAGGCAGGCACGGCGGATCGCTTCGTGCGCGTTGGCACCGGCGCGGCGTGCCTCGATCGCGAAGTCCACCATCATGATGCCGTTCTTCTTGACGATGCCGATCAGCAGCACGATGCCGACGATGCCATCCACCGACAGGCTCAGCCCGCACAGCATCAGCGCCAGCAGCGCACCGACACCGGCCGGCGGCAGCGTGGAGATGATCGTGATCGGGTGGATGTAGCTCTCGTACAGCACGCCCAGCACGATGTAGATCACCACCAGAGAGGCCAGCAGCAGCCACACCACATCGGTCTGGCTGCCGGTGAATTCGGCAGCCTTGCCGATGAACTCGGCATGCAGGTGGGTGGGCATGTCCAGGCTGTCCTTGGTTTCCTGGATCGCCCGCACCGCTTCGGACAGCGAATAGCCCGGTGCCACATTGAACGAGACCGTCACTGCCGGCAGCTGCTGCTGATGGCTGACCAGCAGCGGCGCGCTGCTGACCTTGCCTTCGGCCAGCGCCGACAGCGGGATGATGTTACCGGCGCCGACGGTGATGCCGGTGTTCTGCGCACCGATGCCGGTAGCGGTCGACGAGTTCGACGAGGTGACCTGGCCGAAGCTGGTGGCATTGGTGCCGGTCAGCGCGCCGGCGCCGTTGGACGCTACCGCCAGCTGCTCCATCAGCGCGGTGCTGGTGCGGAACTCCGGCGCCACTTCCAGCACAACGCGATACTGGTTGAGCTCGGTGAAGATGGTCGAGATCTGGCGCTGGCCGAACGCGTCGTAGAGGGTGTCGTCGATGGTCTGCATCGGCACGCCCAGCACGCTGGCCTTGTCGCGGTCGATGTTCAGCTCAAGCGCACGGCCCTGGTTGGACAGGTTGTTGTCGACGTCGGCCAGTTCCGGGCGCTTGCGCAGCGCTTCGGTCAGGCGCGTGGCCTGGGTGGCCACCGTGGCCGAATCCACGTCCGACAGCGAGTACTGGTACTCGGTGGCGGCCACGCGGGTATCCAGGGTCACGTCCTGCACCGGCTTCAGGTACAGCGCGACACCTGGAATGCCGGCGACGGCCTTCTGCAGGCGCGGCAGGATCTTGTCCAGGCCGTCGCGCTCGCCGCGTTCCTTCAGCACGATCGACAGCTGGCCCTGGTTGAGCGTGGGGTTCATGCTGCCAGCACCGATGAACGCCGACACGCCGGTCACGTCCGGGTCCTGGCGCAGGGCCTCAGCGACCTGCTTGGTGCGCTGCTCCATCTGCGGGAAGGCGATGTTCTGGTCGGCCTGGACCACGCCGGTGATCAGGCCGGTGTCCTGTTCGGGCAGCAGGCCCTTGGGAATCAGCACGTACAGCAGCACGGTCAGCACCAGTGCGCCGCCGGCCACGGCCAGGGTCAGGCGCTGGTGGTCCAGCACCCAGTCCAGGCTGCGCTCGTACAGGCCGACGGTGCGCGTCCACAGGTTCTGCTTGCCGGCCGCCGCCGCGCGCTCATGCGCGTCCTCGCCTTCGGGCAGGGCGTCGGGCTTGAGCAGGTAGGCACACATCATCGGGGTCAGCGTCAGCGAGATCAGCATCGACAGCACGACGGCGATGCTCAGCACCCACGCGAACTCATGGAACAGGCGGCCGGTGACGCCGGGCATCAGCAGCAGCGGCAGGAACACCGCCACCAGCGAAACGGTCAGCGACAGCACGGTGAAGCCGATCTGGCGCGCACCGATTTCGGCCGCTTCCTTGCCACTCTTGCCCTGCTCGATGTAACGCACGATGTTCTCGATCATCACGATCGCATCGTCGACCACGAAGCCGGTGGCCACCACCAGTGCCATCAGCGACAGGTTATCCAGCGACATGCCGGCGAAGGCCATCACCGCGAAGGTGCCGGCCAGCGACAGCGGCACCGCCACCGAGGGAATGATCGTGGCCCACAGCCGGCGCAGGAACACGAAGATCACCGCCACCACCAGGCCGATGGTCAGGATCAGAGTGAACTGCACTTCATGCACCGAGGCACGGATGGTCTCGGTACGGTCGTTGAAGATCTCCAGGTGCACGTCGGCCGGCAGCACGCCCTGCAGCTGCGGCAGCAGGGCGCGGATGCGCTCGACGGTCTGCACGATGTTGGCGCCGGGCTGCCGACGCACTTCCAGCAGCACCGCCGGCTTGCCATCGGCCCAGGCGGCCAGCTGATCGTTCTCAACGCCATCGATCACCTGGGCTACGTCCGACAGGCGCACCGGACGTCCGTTCTTGTAGCTGATGATGGTGTCGCGGTACTCGGCGGCGCTGGACAGCTGGTCGTTGGTGCCGATGCTGTAGGACTGGGTCTTGCCGTTCAACGAACCCTTCGGTGCGTTGACGTTGGCCTGGGTCAGCGCGCTGCGCAGCTGCTCCAGGGTCAGGCCCATGTTCGACAGCTGCGCCGGATTGACCTGGATGCGCACGGCCGGGCGCACGTTGCCGGCGATCGAGACCAGGCCCACGCCCTGCACCTGCGACAGGCGCTGGGCGAGGATCGAGTCGGCGTAGTTGTTGACGTCGCGCAGCGGGCGCGTGTCCGAGGTTAGTTTCAGGGTGACGATTGCCGCGTCCGCCGGATTCACCCGGTTGTAGACCGGCTGGTAGGGCAGCGACGAGGGCAGGGTGGCCTGGCGGATCGCCGCCTGCACGTCCTGCGCGGCGATGTCGATGTCGCGGTCCATCGAGAACTGCAGGATGATCGTGGACAACCCGGCCGACGAGTCGGAGGTCATCAGCTCCAGCCCGGAGATCTGCCCGAACTGGCGCTCCAGCGGCGTGGTGACCAGCGAGGCCATCGTGGTTGCGTTGGCACCCGGGTACTGGGTGGTGACCACCAGGCTGGGCGCATCGATTTCCGGCAGCGCCGACACCGGCAGCTTGCGGTAACCCAGGATGCCCAGCAGCAACAGGCCCGCCATCAGCAGCGAGGTGGCGATGGGACGGCGGATGAAGATCGTCGAAAAGCCCACGGACTGATCCTTGCTGGCACTTCAATGGCAGCGCCGGCAGGCTTGCCGGCGCGAGGGAGGTCGGTAGCCTGCGCTCAGCGCGGGCCGCCGCCACGACGGCCACCGCCGCCGTTCTTCTGCTCGGCCGCCTTCAGCTCGGCTTCGGTCGGCACCGCCGGGGTTTCGCCCGGCTTCAGCGCGGTGACCTTGCTGCCCGGCTTCAAGCGGAACTGGCCTTCACTGACCACCCGCTCGCCGCCCTTCAGGCCTTCGGCGATCTGCACCTGGCTGTCGCCCACTTCCACGCCGCTGCGCACGGTCTGCATCTTCACTGTGTTGTCGCCCTGCACCACATAGACGTACTCGCCGTCCGGGCCACGCAGCACGGCCTGGGTCGGAATGACCACGCCGCCGGCAATCGTGCGCAGCTGCATGCGTACGTTGACGAACTGGCCCGGCCACAGGCCGTTGTCGGTGTTGTCGAAGATCGCGCGCGCCTTGAACGTGCCGCTGTCGGCACTGATCAGGTTGTCGACCACGTCGAGCTTGCCGTCGCCGGACAGCACATGCGAATCGGCGCGGTCCAGTGCCGCGACAGGTACCGCACCGGCGGCCTGCGCCTGGCGCACATCGCCGAGCTGGCGCTCGGGCAGGTTGAACAGCACGTGGATCGGATGGATCTGGGTCAGCGTGACCAGTGCGGTGCCGGCGTTGACCACGTTGCCGGCGTCGACCGCACGGATGCCGGCGATGCCGGTGATCGGCGCGGTGACCTTGGTGTACTGCAGCTGCACCTGCGTCGAGCGCATGCTGGCCTCGTTCGCCGCGACTGCGCTTTCGTACTGTGCCACTTGGTTTCGCTGTGTATCCAGATCGGTCTTGGCGACGAACTGGCGATACTCCGGCGCGTTCGAGCGCTGGTAGTTGGAACGCGCGGTGGCCAGCAGCGCCTCGTTCTGGCGCTTGGATGCCACCGCCTGGTCGTAGCTGGCCTGGGCGGTGCGCGGGTCGATCACCGCCAGCACATCGCCCTTCTTCACTTCCTGGCCTTCGCGGAAATTCAGGCTCATCAGCTGGCCGCCAACCTGCGGGCTGACGGTGACGGTGTTCATTGCGGTCACCGTACCCAGCGCGCTGGCATAGACCGGCACGTCCTGGCGTGCCGCATCCACCACGGTCACCGGCACCGGGCCGGCATCCGGGTCTTCACCGCCCTGGCGCGCAGCTGCCGCCGGGCCACCGGCCTTGTCCTTGCCCCCGCCGAGTACGCGCAGGCCGACCACGGCCAGCACCAGTACCGCCACGACCAGCAGCACGATCTTCCAAACACGTGACATTCAAGGACTCCAAGAGGGCTGGACGGGGCACGGCCCCGGTTGGCAATGCGCAAAGCATACCTGCGCCACATCACGTTTCCTGCATGACGGATGGGACGGGCGCTAAGACCGGATCCGGCCGCGGAGGTTCCCGTGACGGCGGTGTTGCCCTACATTCAGCTGGAACCCCCTGCCGTGGAGATCGTGATGCGCCGTTCGTTGCTGCTGTCCGCCCTGCTGCTGGCCTTGCCGGCCCTCGCCCACGCCCAGGACGCGCAGCGCCCGGAAGTGACCGCCGCCGCCCAGCGGCTGCAGGCCAAGGTGGTGGAGTGGCGGCGCGACTTCCACCAGCACCCGGAGCTGTCCAACCGTGAGGTGCGCACCTCGGCCGAGGTCGCCAAGCGCCTCCGTGCGATGGGCCTGAAGCCGAAGACCGGCATCGCCCACCACGGCGTGGTGGCGATCATTGAAGGTGGCAAGCCCGGGCCGAAGATCGCCCTGCGTGCGGACATGGACGCGCTGCCGGTGACCGAACAGACCGGCCTGCCGTTCGCCTCCAAGGCCACCGACCAGTACCGCGGGCAGACCGTTGGCGTGATGCATGCCTGTGGCCATGATGCGCACACCGCCACCCTGCTCGGCGTGGCCGAAGCGTTGGTGTCGATGAAGAAAGACCTGCCGGGCCAGGTGATGCTGATCTTCCAGCCGGCCGAGGAAGGCGCGCCGCCGCCGGAAGAGGGTGGTGCTGCCCTGATGCTGAAGGAAGGCCTGTTCGCCGACTTCAAGCCGGAAGCCGTGTTCGGCCTGCATGTGTTCTCCAGCGTGCAGGCCGGGCAGATCGCGGTGCGCGGCGGCCCGTTGATGGCGGCTTCGGATCGTTTCGGGATCAAGGTGATCGGTCGGCAGACGCATGGCTCGGCGCCGTGGAATGGTGTTGATCCGATCGTGGCCACCGCCGACCTGGTCGGCACCGCGCAGACCATCGTCAGCCGCCGCGCCAACCTGTCCAAGCAGCCGGCGGTACTGACCTTCGGCGCGATCAACGGCGGCATCCGCTACAACATCATTCCCGATGAAGTGGAGATGGTCGGCACCATCCGCACCTTCGATGAAGGCATGCGCCAGCAGATCTTCGCCGACCTGCGCAACGTGGCCGAGCACACTGCCGCCGCGCACGGTGCCAAGGCGGTGACCGACATCTACGAGTCTGAAGGCAACCCGGCCACGGTGAACGACCCGGCGCTGACCGCGAAGATGCTGCCGAGCCTGCAGGCGGTGGTGGGCAAGGACAACGTGTACGAGCCGCCGCTGCAGATGGGCGCGGAGGATTTCTCGCTGTACGCGAAGGAAGTGCCGGGGATGTTCTTCTTCGTCGGTTCGACCAGCGTGGGCATCGATCCGGCGACGGCACCGGCGAACCATTCGCCGAAGTTCCTGCTGGACGAGAAGGCGCTGGATGTGGGATTGCGCGCGCTGCTGCAGGTGAGCCTGGATTACTTGAACGGTGCCGGCACTCCTGCTGGCTGAGGGTTTCCGGCAGGGCTTCCAGCCCTGCACCCGCTTGAATCAACGTCAACGTCAAAAGCGGTGCTGGATTTCTGCTGGTTGGGCGGGGCGGTGTGGGCCTGCAGGACACGCCGTAAACCCGTCCATGGGGGCTCGATGGCGCCATCCATGGCGCCAACGGTCCTGCAGGCCCACACCGCCCCGCCCCCGACAGGTTCACGCGGCTGTTGGTGGGTGTCGACCTTGGTCGACACGGGCAGACATCCGGAATGTCTGAAGGATTGGCTTTTGATTTTGATTTTTCTGATCTTTCCCGTGGTGGTGGCCGCGTGCAGGGAACTGTCAGGGGCCGGGTGGGTAGGCGGGGCGGGGGTGTCCGCGGCATGGATGCCGCGGCCAAGCCCCCAAGGACGGGTTAACGGCGTCCCCCGACCCGCCTGCCCACCCGGCCAGGCCGATAGACCGCCTTTCGCGACCATCCAACACAACCACCACGGAGGGGCTCCGCCGTTGGCCGGCCCGGCCGAAGGCCCGCCCTCCGCGCGATACAATGACCCCCATGAACACCCCCCAGGATTCCAGCCTCGGTCGCGAGGTCAGTTACCCGTCGCAGTACGATCCCGGCCTGCTGTTTCCCATCCCGCGCAGCGGTGCCCGCGCCGAGATCGGCCTCGATGACGCCGCGCTGCCGTTCGTCGGCCACGACCGCTGGCATGCCTTCGAGCTGAGCTGGCTCGACCCGCGTGGCAAGCCGCAGGTCGCCGTCGCCACCGTGCAGGTGCCGTGCACCTCGCCGCGGCTGATCGAATCGAAGTCGTTCAAGCTGTACCTCAACTCCCTCAACAGCACCCGTATCGACAGCGCCGAGGCACTGCGCGAACGCCTGGTGACCGATCTGTCGGCGTGTGCCGGTGCGCCGGTCCAGGTCGCGTTCGGTTTGCCGGGCCTGCGCGAGACGCCGCTGGGCGAATCCATCGACGGGCTGGACGTGGACATCGACTGCTACGGCCCGCCGCAGGCGGACTTCCTTGCGGCTGATACCAGCCAGGTGGTGGAGGAGACGCTGGTCTCGGCACTGCTGAAGTCGAACTGCCCGGTGACCGGCCAGCCGGACTGGGCCACGGTCAGCCTGCGTTACTGCGGGCCGAAGATCGATCGCGCGGGCCTGCTGCGCTACCTGGTCAGCTACCGCGAACACGCCGAGTTCCACGAGCAGTGCGTTGAGCGGATCTTCAGCGAAGTGTCCGCGCGCTGCCAGCCGCAATGGCTGGAGGTGGAGGCCCGCTATACCCGTCGTGGTGGCCTGGACATCAACCCCTGGCGCGCCAGCCCTGGCATCGCCGCCCCGGCTGCGACCTACCGCGAACTGCGCCAGTAACCGCCTCAGGCGGTTACGGGTAGTGCCGGCCGCTGGCCGGCAACCGCGTGGAACCCGCGTGCAGGCCAAGCCGGCCAGCGGCCGGCACTACCGTGGGGCCGCTCTGTCACAGGTAGCGCCGGGCCATGCCCGGCGAGGCAGCGGCCAGAGCCAAAGCCGCCGGGCCTGGCCCGGCCTACCGCTTGAGACCCGATTGTTCAGCCGTCCCGGGGGCGGCTTCACATCTGCACCATCCCCATTTAACAACCTCCATGGCACCGTGCGAACCACGTAGTCATGCAGACGGGAGTTGTGGATGAGTACCGAGAAGAAAGCCGATTTCTCCGGCGTCAGTGGCAGTGTCGACAGTACCGCCGAGCAGGTGCCGAAGGCGGACTTCTCTGGCGTCAGCGCTTCGGTGGACAGCACCGCAGACGTCGTCAGCGGCGGCACCTACACCGTGCAGAAGGGTGACTCGTTGTCGAAGATCGCCAAGCAGCATCTGGGCGACGCCAATGCCTGGAAGAAGATCTTCGAAGCCAATCGCGATGTGCTTGACGACCCGGACAAGATCTTCCCGGGCCAGACCCTGAAACTGCCGCCGAAGTAAGCCGGCCGAACGCCGTCCGACAATCCCTGGGAGGAACCCCGAATGATCAAGACCACCCCGCTCCAGACCGCCCTGATCGCCGCCCTGCTGGGCAGCGTTGCCTTGGTTGGTTGCAAGAAGAAAGAAGAGTCGACCGACAGCAATGCCGCGCCCGCCGCAACCGCTCCGGCCGAGCCGGCACCGGCGCCGATGACCGGCGCACCGCCGCCGATGGCTGAGGCCGCTGCTGTCAGCGTCTCGGCGGTCACCGTGGGCAAGACCGCTGCCGCCGACAAGTCGGTTGCAACGGCGGCACTGTTCGCTCCGAAGGATGACGTCATCGTCTCGGTCAAGACCGACGGTGCCGCCAACAACGTGAATGTCGGCGCCAAGCTGACCTTCCAGGACGGCCAGGTGGCCGGCGAACAGAACGCGACCCTGAACACCAGCGGTGCGGAAACCACCAACGTCACCTTCAAGAATGCAAAGGGCTGGCCGGCCGGCAAGTACCGCGCCGAAGTCACCGTCGATGGCAAGGCGGCCGGAACGCCGCAGGAGTTCGAGGTCAAGTAAGTCCTGCCGACTCTCTCCCGGCAGGGCTCACGATGGACGCAGCCGCGAGGCTGCGTCTTTTTTTTGCGCGATGGCGGAGTCTCATCCACGCGTGGCGTGGATCTACTGAAACGGCGGGTTCTTCCTCATCCACGCATGACGTGGGTCTGCTGGGAACGCATCATCGCCGCACAAGCCCGGCCGAACGAATCACTGCGTTGCAGTACCGGCGCGTATGGCGCGGCTTTGCCCCGCGCGGCTGAAAACGCGACAATGCAGGGGTTTCCCCGCCGCGCGCCCACCCTGACGGCGGCGGGGGAAGTGACACGGTTGCACGTGGCCCGGCGCTGGCGCCGGCCTTCCCCTGAGCACTGCTACAGAGTCCAAGTCCCCCATGTCCAAGATCCTCTACACGCTGACCGACGAAGCACCGTTCCTGGCCACCCAGTCGCTGCTGCCGATCGTCGACGCCTATACCTCCACCGCCGGCATCGCGGTGGAAACCCGCGACATCTCGCTGTCCGGTCGCATCCTGTCGCTGTTCCCGGAACTGCTGAGCGACGCGCAGAAGGTCAGCGACGACCTGGCCGAGCTGGGCCAGCTGGCGACCACCCCGGACGCCAACATCATCAAGCTGCCGAACATCTCCGCCTCGGTGCCGCAGCTGAAGGCGGCCATCAAGGAACTGCAGGACCAGGGCTATCCGCTGCCGGATTACCCGGAAACCCCGGCTGACGACCAGCAGCGCGACTACAAGGCGCGCTATGACAAGGTCAAGGGCAGCGCGGTGAACCCGGTGCTGCGCGAAGGCAACTCCGACCGCCGCGCACCGCTGTCGGTGAAGAACTATGCGCGCAAACACCCGCACCGCATGGGCGCCTGGGCCTCGGATTCGAAGTCGCACGTCGCGCACATGGCCGCCGGTGATTTCTACGGCAGCGAAAAGTCGGCCACCCTGGCCAACGCCGGTTCGCTGAAGATCACCTTCCACGGCAAGGACGGCAGCACCGTCGTGCTGAAGGAAAAGACCGCGGTCAAGGCCGGTGAAATCGTCGACGCCGCCGTCATGAGCCGCAAGGCACTGGCCGCCTTCATCGGCGGGCAGATCGCCGATGCCAAGGCCCAGGGCGTGCTGTTCTCGCTGCACCTGAAGGCGACCATGATGAAGGTCTCCGATCCGATCATGTTCGGCGTGGCGGTCAACGAGTTCTACAAGGACGTGCTGGCCAAGCACGCCGACGTGCTCAAGCAGGCCGGTTTCGATGCGAACAACGGCATCGGTGACCTGGCCGCACGCCTGCCGTCGCTGCCGGAAGCCACCCGCGCTGCGATCGAAGCCGACCTCGCCGCCGAGTACGCACAGCGTCCGGGCGTGGCCATGGTCAACTCGGACAAGGGCATCACCAACCTGCACGTGCCGAGCGACGTGATCGTCGACGCCTCGATGCCGGCGATGATCCGCGACTCCGGCAAGATGTGGAACGCCGAAGGCAAGCTGCAGGACACCAAGGCGGTCATTCCCGATCGCTGCTACGCCGGCGTGTACCAGGCCGTCATCGACGACTGCAAGGCGCACGGTGCGTTCAATCCGGCCACCATGGGCTCGGTGCCGAACGTCGGCCTGATGGCACAGAAGGCCGAAGAGTACGGCTCGCACGACAAGACCTTCCAGATCGCCGCCGACGGCGTGGTCAAGGTCACCGATGATGCCGGCACCGTGGTGTTCGAGCACGCCGTGGAAGCCGGTGACATCTGGCGCATGTGCCAGACCAAGGACGCGCCGATCCAGGACTGGGTCAAGCTGGCCGTCGAACGCGCCCGCCTGAGCAGCACCCCGGCCGTGTTCTGGCTGGATGCCGCCCGCGCCCACGACGCGCAGGTCATCGCAAAGGTCGAGCAGTACCTGAAGGACCACGACACCAGCGGCCTGGATATCCGCATCCTGCCGCCGGTGGAAGCCACCGCGTTCTCGCTGGACCGTATCCGCAAGGGCGAGGACACCATCTCGGTGACCGGCAACGTGCTGCGCGATTACCTCACCGACCTGTTCCCGATCATGGAGCTGGGCACCAGCGCCAAGATGCTGTCGATCGTGCCGCTGATGGCTGGTGGCGGCCTGTTCGAGACCGGCGCCGGTGGTTCGGCCCCGAAGCACGTGCAGCAGTTCGTTGAAGAGGACTACCTGCGCTGGGATTCGCTGGGCGAATTCCTGGCCCTGGCCGCGTCGCTGGAACACCTGGGCAACCGCTACGACAACGCCGCAGCCCGCGTGCTGGCCAAGGCGCTGGACGAAGCCAACGGCCAGTTCCTGGACAACGACAAGTCGCCGTCGCGCAAGCTGGGTGGCATCGACAACCGCGGCAGCCACTTCTACATCGCGCTGTACTGGGCGCAGGCGCTGGCCGCGCAGGACGAAGACGCCGCACTGAAGGCACGCTTCGCCCCGCTGGCCAAGGCGCTGACCGACAACGAGCAGAAGATCGTCGATGAGCTGATCGCGGTGCAGGGCAAGGCCGTGGACATCGGCGGCTACTACCGCCCGGACGTGGCCAAGGCCGCGGCCGCAATGCGCCCGAGTGCGACCTTCAACGCCGCACTGGAGCAGCTGCGCGGCTGATCCAGCGCCGCTCGGCCGTGACACAGGAACCCGCGCTTCGGCGCGGGTTTTTTTGCGGGCCGCGGTGGGCTCTGGGGTCGGATCCCTCTGCACCGCAGAGGGATCCGACCCCAGCCGGAAAGCGTGACGTCCATCGGCTGTCGGAATGCCGTCAAAGGGGCATGAAACTTGCCCACGATAGCCGTCGCAGAACCGATAAGAGTGAATCTGCAAGCGCCCTCGATCTGAGCAGTCGATCACGACGGCCGCCGTTGGCGATGCCCTAGCCTTGGCGACGCGAGACCACCGGGGAGGTGGTCGCACGGGGAACACCGATGGCACGCGTGCTGGTAGTGGGAACCGACATCCAGGGTGAGCACGCCCTGTTGCAGCGGCTGCGGTTGGCCTCGGCCTTGCCCGATGGCCAGATCCGCCGCAGCCAGGACCTGGACGACTGTGACCTGCTGGTCATCCGCGATACCCCGGCGCTGCGCAATGCGGCCCAGCGCATGCGCCAGCAACGCCCGCGCCTGCAGTGCTGGATCGAGGACCTGGGTGGCCAGCTGCGTGACGGCGATGGCCACCAGGATGTACTTGATGACGGTGCCATCGGCCGCGCATTGCGCGGCATGCAGTTGGCAGTGGAGCCCCTGGCCATGCACGCACCTGCACCGATCCGCCTGGCCGATGGCGCGCATGCCATCACCCGCCTGCTGCGCGAACGCTTGCCGCTGCGGCAGGGACAGGCCTTGCTCGGCGATGCCGGCGAGCCCTTGCTGCTGATGGATCTGGAACACGACCAGGCGGTGCTGCTGCAGGAGCCGGCGGCCGCCCTCGTGGAACGTCTTGCCGATGGCTTCGAACGCCTGCAGCTGGATGCGTTGACGCCGGCGCGCCTGCAGGCGCTGGCCGGCGAGCGGCCGCGCCAACCGCTGCGGCCGCTGTTGTGGCAATGGGCGCAGCGCAGCCGCCATTGGCAGGTGCTGGATGAACGCCTGCGCAGCGCGTCGGTGAAGCTGCTGCGCTGGCCGGACTTCCGCGTGCTGGGGCACGACCACGATGGCTTCCGCCTGTGCTCGTTGCTGCTCAAGCGCGCGTGCACGGTTGAAGAGTGCGCGATGCTGCTCGAGCTGCCGGCTGCGGCGGTGCGCGATTTCATCCATGCCGCCTACCTGTGCGGCTATGCACAGCTGCAGCTGGCGCCGGCCGCACCGGTAGTGTCGATGCGCAGCAACGGAACCGATAGCGGCCTGTTGGCCCGCTTGTGGCGGCACCTGCGCGGGGGCGAGCGCAATGCGTGAGCACAAGGTGGTGGTGCTGGGCGGGATGGGCAGCGGCAAGTCGACCCTGGTGCGCAGTATTGCCGCCGGTGCGGTGATCGACACCGACGTTGCCAACAGTGACCGTATGGGTGCGGACAAGGCCTCGACCACCGTAGCGCTGGACTATGCCGATATCGACCTGCCCAACGGCGAGCGCCTGCGCCTGTACGGAACGCCTGGGCAGCAACGTTTTGATTTCCTGTGGCCGATCCTGTTGCAGGGCGCGCGTGGTGCGGTGCTGCTGCTGGATGCGCGCCGCGCGGGCGTGGCGGCCGAGCTGGATGCCTACCTGCAGGTGCTGCGGCCCTTCGCAGGTGGGCTGGCGCTGGTGGTGGCAGTGACTCACCTCGACCAGATGCCGGATGCGTTGCTGGACGATTGGAGTGCCCGCGCCAGCCTGGACGACCAACCGCTGCCGCTGCTGGCGGTGGATGCCCGCGACCGCGAACAGGGATTGCTGCTGATGGATGTGCTGATGAGCGAAATGGAAGCGCACGCGCTGGTGGTTGCGCATGGCTGACGGGCAGGCGGCGGTACTGCCTGATGCCGGCCAGCGAGAGCGCCTGCAGCCCTTGCTGCAGGATCTGCTGCAGCGTGTTGAAGGCGTGCGCACGGTCGTGCTGGCCAGCGTCGATGGTTTTGCGCTGGTGAGTGCCGGTGCCGAAGGGCGCGGCGAGCGGCTGGCGGCGATGACCAGCGCGATGCTGGCGCTGGCCGCGGCAGTGGGCCGCGAACTGCTGCTGGGCGATCTGCAGACGCTGATGCTGGAAGCGGCGGGCGGCAAGGTGCTGATGCTGGCGATCCAGGCTGAAGGGCGCGCACCGCTGCTGCTGATGGCGGCCTGCGACCAGCGCAGCGTGATCGGCCAGGTGCTGTGGCAGAGCAGGGAATGTGGCCAGGCGATCCTGGCCGAACTCGGCGGATCGTGAGCCCGGCCGCAGGGGAACGAGGGGCTCGAACCAACATCGACAAGGGGTGCGACGTGGCTGGATTGAATGAATCGTTGAACGCACTGATGGGCATCGACGGCGCGCAGGCAGTAGCGTTGGTCGACTACGAGAGCGGCATGCTGCTGGGCGAGGCCGGTGCCGGCATGGACATGGAAGTGGCCGCCGCCGGCAACACCGAAGTGATCCGCGCCAAGATGAAGACCGCCGCGTCGCTGAACCTCAACGACAGCATCGAGGACATCCTGATCTCGCTGGGCAAGGCGTACCACATCATGCGTCCGGTGGCGAAGAAGCAGGGCCTGTTCTTCTACATCGTGCTGGACCGGACCAAATCCAACCTGGCGCTGGCCCGGCGCAAGGTGCAGGACGTGGAGGCCGAACTGGCGATCTGAGCCGGTAGTGCCGGCCGCTGGCCGGCATCTGCATGGATCCACCGGCGGTCCAGGGGCTGCCGGCCAGCGGCCGGCACTACCTCTGCGCTCGACGGCATCACACACGCCGGCGTATGGTGGATACCCGTCTCCCTGCCGAGCCGTGCATGTCCCAGCCTGTCATCGCAACCGTACTGGCGCCGCGCATCGCCGGCGCCATCCGCGATGGTTTCGAGGATTACCACGCCCGCTTCGCGGCGATCACCGCTCGCGCCCGCCTGCGTTTCGAGCAGCGCGACTGGGCTGGTGCCCGCCAGGATGCGGTCGAGCGCATTGCCCTGTACGACCTGTGCATCGCCGAACAGATGGACGCGCTGCGTCGCCTGGCCGGTGAGGTGATCGGCGAGCGCGCGCTGTGGCTGCAGGTGCACGCGGAGTACAGCGCGCTGCTGCAGGGGCTGATCGACGCTGAGCTGTACAAGACCTTCTACAACACGTTGTCGCGGCGGCTGTTCGCCACTCGTGGCGTGGATCCGGCGCTGGAGTTCATTGCTTTTGATGTCGAACCGTCCGATGCCATCACCCATCCGGTCGCCCGGCATACCTATGCCGTCTCGCCGACGCGACCGGTGGAGGCGCTGCAGAGGGTACTGGCCGATTACCGCTTCGATATTCCCTATGCTCACCAGCTGCGCTGTGCGGCAGCGATCGCCGTACGCCTGCAGGATGACCTCACGCATTGGGGCGACACGCCGGTGCGCAGCATCGAGCTATTGGATACCGTGTTCTACCGCGAGCGCCGTGCTTATCTGGTCGGCCGGGTGTTCGGCGAGCATCGCTTCTCGCCGTGCGTGATCGCCCTGGTCAATGACGAGCGTGGCCTGCGTGCCGATGCGGTACTGACCCGGCGCCGCGATGTCGCCCACCTGTTCGGCGTGTCACGCAGTTATTTCCAGGCTAATCTGGCCACGGTCGGCGATGCCGTGGTGTTCCTGCGCAGCCTGCTGCCGGGCAAGCCGATCGACGAGATCTACACGGTGCTGGGCCGGGCCAAGCAGGGCAAGACCGAGCGCTACCGAACCTTCTTCCGCCACTTCAACGAGCATCCGCAGGAACGCCTGGTGCATGCCGAAGGCACGCCGGGCATGGTCATGGCGGTGTTCACCCTGCCCAGCTACCCGCTGGTGTTCAAGCTGATCCGCGACCGCTTCGCCTGGCCCAAGGCGATGTCGCGGCAGCAGGTGGAAGAAAAGTATGCGCTGGTGTTCAACCTCGATCGTGTCGGTCGCCTGCTGGACGCACAACCGTATCGCCACCTGCGCTTCCCACGTGACCGCTTCGCTCCGGCATTGCTGGAGGAACTGCTGCAGCAGTGCGCGCAGAGCGTGCGGCTGGATGGTGACGAGGTCGAGATCAACCTGTGCTACGTGCAGCGCCGCTTCCGCCCGTTGAACCTCTACCTGCGTGAGCAGGGCGGGGAGGCGGTGCGCGCGGCGGTGCTCGACTACGCGCAGGCAATCACCGACATGGCGCGCAACAACATCTTCCCCGGCGACATGCTGCCGAAGAACTTCGGCGTCTCGCGGCATGGCCGTGCGGTGTTCTACGACTACGACGAGCTCTGCCTGGTCAGTGACTGCGTGTTCCGTGCCTGGCCGCACCCGCGCACGCCGGAGGAGGCCATGGCCGACGAGCCCTGGTTCCATGTGGGGCCGCGCGATGTGTTTCCCGAGCGCTTCGGCCCGTTCATGGGCCTGCCTGCCGGCGAGCTGGCGGCGGTACGCGAGCACTACCGGCATCTGTTCGATCCGGCGTGGTGGCAGGGTCTGCAGGAACGCTTCGCCCGCGCGGATTATCCGGATACGCCACCCTATGCTGGCGCGCACCGGCTGGCGTAGCCGGGCCGAGCTGTCCCGGGTGTGAAGACTGCGCTACGCTCAGCGCTCATCACCAAGGATCCGGCAATGATGCGTCCCCCCCTGTTCCTCGCTCTCGCGTTGGCCGTTGGTGCCGGCGCTCCCCTGCTTGCTGGCGACGCCAGCGCGCAGACCACGCGCGCGGTGCGTGCCACCGCGGAGATGAGCATGGTGCTCTCTGGCCATATCGAGGTCACGCCCGAGGGCGCGGTCAGTTCGCTGGTACTGGACCAGAAGTCGATGCTGTCTCCGAGCATCGCGTCCTTCGTGGAGGGCACCATTGGTGGCTGGCGCTTCGAACCCACCCTGCGCGATGGCAAGGCGGTGGCGGCGCGTGCACCATTGCGGGTGCGCCTGCGGGGCAAGGCCATGGCCGATGGTGGCTACGAAGTCAGCATGACCAGCGTCAATTTCAGCGAGTACGATGAGAAAGCCACCGATTCGGTGACCCAAGGGCGCATGACACCCCCTCGTTATCCGGAAGAGGTCTATCGGAGCGGTGGGCAGGGTGAAGTGCTGCTGGTGGTCAAGATCGCGCGTGACGGCAGGGTGGCCGATGTCGTTGCCGAGCAGGTGAACATGACCGTGGTCGGACGCGAGCGCACCCTCGCCAAGATGCGCGAGATCCTGGCCAAGGCCGCCGTCAGCAGTGCCCGCAAGTGGACGTTCAACCCACCGACCACCGGCGAGGCCAGCACCCGCGACAGCTGGACGGTACGCATACCGGTGAATTTCGGCCTGAACGATGATCCCAATGGAGCGGAGCGCTATGGCCGCTGGCGTGCCTTCATTCCTGGCCCGCGGCAGACCGTGCCGTGGCGCAAGGCGGACCCGATCGAGCAGGCCGGCAGCGACCTGCTGCCCGAGGGCGGCATCTACATGGTGGACGGCGCCAGGCGCGGCCTGCGCCTGCTGACCCCGCTGGAGCAGGGCTGACGATCACTGCGGAGCCGGCCAGCCCGGCTCCGCGTCAATCCGCGTACGGGTACACCACCACCCGGTTGCGACCCTGTTCCTTGGCCAGGTACAGCGCCTTGTCGGCCAGCCGCAGCGCCTGCTCGGCGTCGACATGGAAGCTGGGGAAATGCGCCACGCCCAACGACACGGTGATGGTGCCGACCGGTTCGAACGGATGGTCGGCAATGTGCTGGCGCAGGCGCTCGCCGGCCTGTCGCGCCGATTCGGTGCCGATGCCCGGCAGCAACAGCAGGAACTCCTCGCCACCGGCGCGGCAGAGGATGTCGCTGTCACGCGAGTAGCGGCGCATCTGGTCGGCGATGTGGACGATGGCGGCGTCACCGACGTCATGGCCATGGGCATCGTTGATCGTCTTGAAGCGATCGATGTCCAGCGCCAGGATCGCGAACGGGATGCCCTGCACCTGCAGCGCATCCAGCGCCTGCTGCAGGCCGCGGCGGTTGAGCAGGCCGGTCAGCGGATCGGTGCGGCTGGCACGGTTGAGCGTGCCGATCCGGTCCTGCAGCGCGTTGAAGCTGTGCAGCACCGCCTGCTTGAGCTGGGCGACCTCGAAGTACCAGGCGCGGATGCCGCTGACGTGGTTGATCGCGTTGCCGGTGTCCTCGCCGCCCTGCACGTTGCGCGCCAGCTGCCATAGCGGCAGCGAGATGCGGCGGGCGAACCACCAGGTGACCAGCAGCGACAGCAGGCCCAGCGGAATCGCATTCCAGATCACCGCCGTCATCAACCGCGACAGCGGCTGCAGGGTGGATTCGGTCGGGCGCTGGGCGATGATGCCCCAGCCGGTGGCCGGCACCGGCGCATAACCGGCCAGCATCGACACGCCACGGTTGTTGCGTACCTGCTGCGCACCGCGTTCGCCGCGCACCACCGCCTTCACTGCCGGGTTGCCGACCACGTAGTCGCCCACCCGATCGCCATCGGCGTGGTACAGCAGGCGGCCGTGGCGGTCGACCACGTACAGATAGGAGCCGTCGCGGTAGTAGTGCTTGCCCAGCAGCGTATGCAGCGCGCTGCGCTGGCGCAGGTACAGGGTGCCGCTGACGTAACCGCGATAGTGGCCCTGGCGGTCGAAGATCGGGTGCGACAGCGAGACCAGCAGCTTGCCGGTGGCCGACTGGTACGGGTCGCTGATCATCGGCTGGCGCGCTGCCAGTGCCGCGTTGTTGCCGACGCTGTGCAGTATCTCGCCCTGCAGCTGCAGGGTCTGCGGCGAGGTGGCGATCACCAGCCCATCGGCGTCCACCACCAGCGATGAGTTGAAGCTGTTGGTCTGCAGCTGCAGGCGGCTGGCTTCATCCTGGGCCTGCGTCGGATCGAGGTCGCCCTGGCCGAGGCGGGTGGCGGCATAGGCCAGCTCCTGCTGCGCGGCCAGCAGGAAGTTCTGGGTGGTCTCGGCCAGCTTGGTGGCGTAGACGCGGTTGGCTTCCAGGGTGTTGCCGACCAGCTGGTCGCGCTGCACCCGATAGCTGGCCAGCAGGGTATTGGCCAGGGCGATGATGGCGCTGAGCAGGGCCAGGGCGAGGATCAGCTTGCCCAGGTTGAGGCGGGGGGACAGCGTTCGCATGCGTCGACGGATCCGGCAGGAGGCTGGACCCGACCGGTTCTCCGGAAGGGGCGACAGCGGGAATCGGTGGCCAGGCCGGCATGGCCGGGCAGGGGGCTGGCGGATTATCGCCAAAAGTCGGCGGCGGCGAAGTGAAGTGGGTCGCCCTGCAGGCAAAAAAAAACCTGCCGCAGCGAGCGGCAGGTTTCCTTCCAATGCAGGACCGGGCCGGGGCTCAGCGCTTCATCGAACCGAAGAACTCGTCGTTGGACTTGGTGTTCTTCATCTTGTCGAGCAGGAACTCCATCGCGGCCATTTCATCCATCGGATGCAGCAGCTTGCGCAGGATCCAGATCTTCTGCAGCAGTTCCGGCTCGATCAGCAGGTCTTCGCGGCGGGTGCCGGAACGGTTGATGTCGATGGCCGGGAACACGCGCTTTTCAGCGATACGGCGGCTCAGGTGCACTTCGCTGTTGCCGGTGCCCTTGAACTCTTCGTAGATCACCTCGTCCATCTTCGAGCCGGTGTCGACCAGCGCGGTGGCGATGATGGTCAGGCTGCCGCCTTCTTCCACATTACGCGCGGCACCGAAGAAGCGCTTCGGACGGTGCAGGGCGTTGGCGTCCACACCACCGGTCAGCACCTTGCCCGAGCTCGGCACCACGTTGTTGTAGGCACGGGCCAGGCGGGTGATCGAGTCGAGCAGGATCACCACGTCCTTCTTGTGCTCGACCAGGCGCTTGGCGCGCTCGATGACCATTTCGGCCACCTGCACGTGGCGCGCGGCCGGCTCGTCGAAGGTCGAGCTGATGACCTCGCCGCGCACCGTGCGCTGCATTTCGGTCACTTCTTCCGGGCGCTCGTCGATCAGCAGCACGATCAGGTGCACGTCCGGATGGTTGGTGGTGATGGCCGTGGCCACCTGCTGCATCATCATCGTTTTACCCGCCTTCGGCTGGGAAACGATGAGCGAGCGCTGGCCCTTGCCCTGCGGCGCCATCAGGTCGAGGATGCGGCCGGTGATGTCTTCCGACGAACCGTTGCCACGCTCCAGGGTGAAGCGGCGGCGCGGGAACAGTGCGGTCAGGTTCTCGAACAGCACCTTGTTCTTCGATGCTTCCAGCGGCTCACCGTTGATGGTGTCCACGATCGACAGCGCGAAGTAGCGCTCGCCGTCCTTGGGGAAGCGGATGCGGCCGGACAGATGGTCGCCGGTGCGCAGGTTGAAGCGGCGGATCTGGCTGGGCGAGATGTACGTGTCGTCCGGGCCGGCCAGGTAGCTGGCTTCGGCCGCGCGCAGGAAGCCGAAGCCGTCCGGCAGGATTTCCAGCACGCCGTCGGCGGCAACGCCGTCACCATGGCGGGTCAGCACCTTCAGCAGGGCGAAGATCACGTCCTGCTTGCGCGCGCGCGCCACGCCTTCGGAGATCTGCAGCTGTTCGGCGATCTCCAGCAGCTTCTGTGCCGGCATGCGCTTGAGGTCGCTCAGCGAGTAGACCGGGAAACCTTCCGGCACGCTGGCATGCGGACGCGGCACGAAGGGCTGCTGCTCGCCGTTGTCGTTGGGCATGCCGTCATCGCGGAAGCGACCACCGCCGCCGCCGCCATTGCGATCACGATCGCGGCGGTTGCGGAAACGGTCGCGGCGATTGCCCTGACCCTGACCCTGCTGGTTCTGGTTGTACGGGTTCTGGTTCTGGCCACCGCCCTGGTGGTTCTGCTGCCGCGGCTGGCCGGATTCGCGGCCCTCACCACCGTCACCGCCGCCACTGCTGGCTGGGGCCTCGGCGGCGGGCGCGCTCGGCGCGGGGGCAGCTGCGGCCGGTGCCGGCGCTTCGGGCGCGGCTGCCAGCGGCAGGGTGGGCTGCGCCGGTGCGGCGCTGGTTTCGGCGGCGGCCGGAGCGGCAGCCTTGGCTACGCGGGGCTTGCGCACGCGCTTTTCGGCGGGCGCTTCGGCGCTGCCGGTTTCGGGAGTGTTATCGGACAAGAGCGTTATTCCTCGCTTGAAGGTGCGAGCGCCCGGCTGGGGCGGCGAACGTTGGGAATGGGTCTGGAAGAAACTGCGTCCAGAGGGTGCGGCACGCGAACGCGGCCGGATATGCCGACACTATCATCGGCCCGCGGCGCCGTGCAAGGGTCACCGGGAACTGCATTCATGCTGGCGCGGTATGCGCCCACCGGCAGCCGCAGGTGGCGGCCGCCGGTGTGGTCACGCAGGATCAGGCCAACGCCTTGTCCAGCAGGCCGGCCAGCTGGGCCTTGCCCACCGCACCGATCTGCTCGCCGACCTTCTCGCCGTCCTTGAACACGACCAGGTACGGGATCGAGCGCACGTGGTACTTGGCGGCCAGCGCACGGTTGTGGTCGACGTTGACCTTGGCGATCTTGGCGCGGCCCTGGTAGGCATCGGCCAGTTCGTCCAGCGCCGGGGCGATCATCTTGCACGGGCCACACCACTCGGCCCAGAAATCGACCAGCACCGGTTCCTTGGAATTCAGCACTGCGCTATCAAAGTCGGCGTCGCCGACATGTACAACCTTGTCGCTCATCTTGGTTTCTCGTCTTGGATTGCACCCGGCCATGCCGGAGGTGGGTGAACTGGGCCATGCCCGGTGGCGCGACCCTCGTCGTTGCCTCGCGGCGCACTGCCGCGGTGCGTTCGGCGGGATGCCTGGACGCTCACGGCCGGCAGTGTACCCCTATCGCAGGGCAGGGACAGGCGCCGGCTGGAACCCAGCGTATCGTGATCGCTTCGAAGCCTGATATGTGTCGGATTTCACTGTCTTCCTGTACATGGGGCTGGCAGCGGGCGACACCAGCGCTCCCTGCAGGGCCGTTCAAGCCCGGTGTTGCTGGGTGAAGGGTTAGCGTCTCTCCGCGTCATGAGACAGGCCATTCCGGTTTGTCGGCCCGAGTGCGTTAAACTGGGACATTGAGCGGCGCGCGGACCCGGTGGTCCCGGCCCGCCGACCCGCCGCAGGGGCCGCAGTTTGCGACGGTGCCCCCAGACGATGCAGTGCCGCCCGCCCGCTGGCCGGTGGCCATACCAAGACGGACTCATGAGCGACAAACCGCTGACCGATTTGACCTTTTCCTCCTTCGAGCTGCATCCGGCCCTGCAGGCTGGCCTTGAAGGAGCCGGATTCACCCGCTGCACCCCGATCCAGGCGTTGACCCTGCCGGTCGCGCTGCCCGGCGGTGATGTTGCCGGCCAGGCGCAGACCGGTACCGGCAAGACGCTGGCCTTCCTGGTCGCTGTCGTGAACCGCCTGCTGACCCGCCCGGCCCTGGCCGACCGCAAGCCGGAAGACCCGCGTGCGCTGATCCTGGCGCCGACCCGCGAACTGGCCATCCAGATCCACAAGGATGCGGTGAAGTTCGGTTCCGACCTGGGCCTGCGCTTCGCGCTGGTCTACGGCGGCGTCGACTACGACAAGCAGCGCGAGATCCTGCAGCAGGGCGTGGACGTGATCATCGCCACCCCGGGCCGCCTGATCGACTACGTCAAGCAGCACAAGGTGGTCTCGCTGCACGCCTGCGAGATCTGCGTGCTGGACGAAGCCGACCGCATGTTCGACCTGGGCTTCATCAAGGACATCCGCTTCCTGCTGCGCCGCATGCCCGAGCGCACCACCCGCCAGACCCTGCTGTTCAGTGCCACCCTCAGCCACCGCGTGCTGGAGCTGGCCTACGAGCACATGAACGAGCCGCAGAAGCTGGTGGTCGAAGCCGAGACCATCACCGCCGCCCGCGTGCGCCAGCGCATCTACTTCCCGGCCGACGACGAGAAGATCCCGCTGCTGCTGGGCCTGCTGTCGCGCAGCGAAGGCGCCCGCACCATGGTCTTCGTCAACACCAAGGTGTTCGTCGAGCGCGTGGCCCGTTCGCTGGAAAAGGCCGGCTACCGCGTCGGCGTGCTGTCCGGCGACGTGCCGCAGAAGAAGCGCGAGAGCCTGCTCAACCGCTTCCAGAAGGGCCAGCTGGAAATCCTGGTCGCCACCGACGTGGCCGCGCGCGGCCTGCACATCGATGGCATCAAGTACGTCTACAACTACGACCTGCCGTTCGACGCTGAAGATTACGTGCACCGCATCGGCCGTACCGCGCGCCTGGGCGAAGAGGGCGATGCGATCAGCTTCGCCTGCGAGCGCTACGCGATGGGCCTGCCGGACATCGAGGCCTACATCGAGCAGAAGATTCCGTCCGAGCCGGTCACCAAGGAACTGCTGACCCCGCTGCCGCGCCCGGAACGCCCGGCCCCGGCGGCAGGCGAGGACGGCGAGGACAACGAGAGCGTCGGCCAGATCTTCCGTGAAGCGCGCGAAGCCCGCGCCGCCGAAGAAGAGCGTCGTGGCGGCGGCCGTAGTGGTGGCCGCTCTGGCAGTGGCGGTGGCCGCAGTGGTCGTGACGGCGAGCGCAGCGGCGAACGCCGCCCGCGTGGCCCGCGCAAGCCGCGCGTGGAAGGCGAGCAGGCTGCCGCCGCCCCGGTTGCTGGCGCCGAGGCTGCCGCGGCCCAGGCCCCGCGTCCGCCGCGCCCGCCGCGTGCCGAAGGTGCACCGGAGGTGGCAGTGGATGGCGAGCACAAGCCGCGCAAGCGCCGTCGTCGTCGCCACGGCCGTCCGGTCGAAGGCGCCGAAGGCGTGCAGGCCAAGGCCGGCAATGGCGCCGGCCCGGTTACCCCGGTGCAGGTGGTGGCCAAGCCGGTGCGCACCGCCGCCGATACCGGTGATTCGTTCCTGACCCGCATCGGCCGCAAGATCCGCCGGATGCTGTCGGGCAGCTGATCGGCGCTGCCGATCAGCGGGTAGCACCCGACCGTTGGTCGGGTGACCTTGACCGGTGTGCCGACCAACGGTCGGCACCCACCGATGCAGCAGGTAGCGCCGGGCCATGCCCGGCGAGCGCAGCGGCAGATCGAAAAATCCGCCGGGCATGGCCCGGCGCTACCGATCGGCGGCGCTGGTCCTGCATAATCGGGGCATGAGTGTCCTGCGCTTCGACAATGTCAGCAAACAGTACGCCGGTGGCCACGAGGCGCTGACCGATGTCAGCTTCGAGGTCGCGCCGGGCGAGATGCTGTTCGTCACCGGCCATTCCGGTGCGGGCAAGAGCACCCTGCTCAAGTTGATCCACCTGGACGAGCGGCCCAGCCGCGGCGCGGTGGTGTTCGACGAGCGCAACCTGCTGAAGGTGCGCGGTGGCGACGTGCCCCGCCACCGTCGCGCGGTCGGCGCGGTCTACCAGGACCACCGCCTGCTGATGGACCGCTCGATTGCCGAGAACGTGGCACTGCCGCTGATCCTGCGCGGCGCCCGCCGTGGCGACATCAACAAGCGGGTGCGCTCGGTACTGGAACGAATGGGCCTGGGACACCGCGAGAAGGCGCTGCCCTCGCAGCTGTCCGCCGGCGAGCAGCAGCGCGTCGGCATCGCCCGCGCCATCGTCGGCGAACCCAAGCTGCTGGTGGCCGACGAGCCGACCGGCAACCTCGACCCGACCCTGGCGGCGGAGATCATGGCCCTGTTCGCCGAGCTGCCCGCGCGCGGCACCAGCGTGCTGGTGGTCAGTCACGACCTGCCGCTGCTGCGCCGCATGCGCAAGCGCGTGCTGATCCTTGACCACGGCCGGCTGGTGGATGACATCTCGCCGCAGGACCTGGCGGAGTAATCGATGGCGAAGAACGAAAACAGCGAAGCCGCCGCCCCGTCGCGTGTGGGCGTCTGGTTCCAGCACCACGTGCACAGCGTGGTGTTCAGCCTCGGCCGCGCCTGCCGCAAGCCGTGGGCAACCCTGCTGACGGTGATGGTCATGGCGCTGGCGCTGGCGCTGCCGCTGGGCCTGTCGATCGCGCTGGACAACCTCAAGCAGTTCGCCGGCAGCGTGCAGCAGTCGCGCGACATCAACGTGTTCCTGAAGGGCAATGTCGATGGCCCCGGCGCGCTGCGCCTGGCCGGGCAGCTGCGCGACCGCGACGACGTGGCCGAAGTGAACGTGCGTACGCCCGAGCAGGGCCTGCAGGAACTGCGCGATGCCGGCCTCGGCGAGGCGATCGATGCGCTCAACGACAACCCGCTGCCGTCGCTGCTGGTGATCACTCCCGGACAGGGCAAGGACGATGCGCGCCTGGCGCGCGCGCTGGAAAGCCTGCCCGAGGCCGACCTGGTGCAACACGACGCGCTGTGGCGCCAGCGCCTGGATGCCTGGCTCGCCTTTGGCGCGCGGCTGGTGCAGGTGCTGTCGGTGCTGCTTGGCGTCGGTGCCGCATTGGTGGTCGGCAACACCGTGCGCCTGGACATCCAGGCCCGCCGTGAAGAGATCGGCGTTCTGCAGCTGCTGGGTGCCAGCGATGGCTTCATCCGCCGTCCGTTCCTGTACCTGGGCGCCTGGTATGGCCTGGGCGCCGGCGCGGTGGCGCTGGCCCTGATCGCCGCCGCCGGTGCTGCGCTGCGCATGCCGCTGGCCGAACTCTCGCGCAGCTACGGCAGCCCGTTCGTGCTGCACGGCCTGGACCTGCTGCATGGCGGCCTGGTCCTGCTCGGCACGCTGCTGCTGGGCTGGCTGGGAGCGTGGCTGGTGACCGGCCATTTCCTGCGCCAGACCCGACCGACCGACACCTGAGGCCGGCATGCAACCGCAAGCGTTGAAGCACCTTGAGGGGCCCGCGACGCGGGTGATGGTGGTCGATGGCTCGAAGCTGGTACGCAAGCTGATCGCCGACGTGCTGAGGCGTGACCTGCCCGGCGTGGAGGTGATCGGCTGCGACAGCATCGAGGAAGCGCAGCAGGCGCTGGCGCAGGGTCCGGTGGACCTGGTGACCACCTCGCTGACCCTGCGTGATGGCGACGGCCTGGCATTGGCGCGGATGATCCGCGAAGCGGCTGGCCAGGCCTATGTACCGGTGATCGTGGTCTCCGGCGACGCCCAGCAGCACCTGGAGCAGCGCCGCTTCACCGAGTACGTCACCGACTATTTCGACAAATCGCTCGGCCATGAGGCACTGGCGACCTTCATCCGCGGCTATGTGCAGCCGCAGACCATTCCCGGCGCCACCATCCTCTATATCGAGGACAGCCGCGTGGTGGCCGAGGCCACCAAGCGCATGCTGGAGCGCCAGCAGTTGAATGTGCTGCACGTGGTCAGCGCCGAAGAGGCGTTCACCCTGCTCACCGCCGAGTCGCTGGGCCGCAGCCGCCACCGCATCGACCTGGTGCTGACCGACGTCACCCTGAAGGGTGAACTGAGCGGCCGCGACGTGGTGCAGCGCGTGCGCGTGGACTTCGGCTACGGCAAGCGCCGCCTGCCGGTGCTGGTGATGACCGGCGATGGCAATCCGCACAACCAGACCGGGCTGCTGCAGTCCGGCGCCAACGACCTGGTGCTCAAGCCGATCGAAGAACGGCTGCTGGTCACCAAGGTGCTGTTCCAGCTGCGGCTGGCCCGATTGAACGATGGACCCCTGATTCGATGATGGATGAAGTAGCCGACACCCCGACGATCCAGCTGGAACCGAGCTGGAAGCAGCATGTCGGTGATTACCTGCTGCAGCCGCAGATGCGCGAGCTGTCCAGCTTCCTGCGCCAGCGCAAGGCCAGTGGCGCGGCGGTGTTCCCGCCCGGTCCGCAGATCTTCGCTGCGTTCGATGCCACGCCGTTCGAGCGGGTGAAGGTGGTGATCCTCGGCCAGGACCCGTATCACGGCCGCGGTCAGGCGCATGGGCTGAGCTTCTCGGTGGCGCCCGGAGTGCCGGTGCCGCCGTCGCTGCTGAACATCTACAAGGAGATCGAGAGCGATCTCGGTATCCCGCGTCCGGACCATGGCTGCCTGATCCCGTGGGCGCAGTGCGGCGTGCTGCTGCTCAATGCCGTGCTGACGGTGGAAGAGGGCCAGGCCGGTGCCCACCAGGGGCGTGGCTGGGAAGGTTTCACCGACCACGTGGTGGACGTGCTCAACCGTGAGCGCGAAGGGCTGGTGTTCATGCTGTGGGGCGCCTATGCGCAGCAGAAGGGCAAGGTCATCGATACCCGCCGCCATCGCGTGCTGAAGTCGCCGCACCCGTCGCCGCTGTCGGCCCATCGCGGCTTCCTCGGCTGCCGCCATTTCTCGATGGCCAACGAGTACCTGCAGCGTCGCGGGCAGGCCCCGATCGACTGGTCGCTGCCGCCGCGTTCGGCGCTCTGAACGTAAGCCGGGCCCGCGCCCGGCCTATGCCACAGGGAGGAGCGATGCAGATTCAGTGGGTTTTGTCGCGGCGGTAGTACGCACGCGCACCATCGGCCAGCACGCTGAGGGCCTGTACCGTACCGTCGCCTCCGCGATGGAACAGCAGTTCCGCACCTGCGCTGCCGGCCAGGAAGCGCACCGGCGTCACGGGCTGAAGTGCGATGGCCTTGTCTCGACCTGGCAGGCGCAGTTCCAGCCCACCCTCATTCGCCTGCACGTCCAGCGTCTGGGCCTCGAACCAGTCGGCCAGTCCGCCGCGGACATCCATCGGCAACGCATCGTCGAGGACAAACCGGCCGCTGAAGCGAGGATAGCTGTCCCGCAGAAACGCTGGGTCCAATGTGCGGATGAGTGGTTTGGCGTTGTGGCCGAGCACATCGGACAGGGCGTTGCGGATTTCTGCGCGAAGCGCCGGCCCGTTGTCACCATTGGTCAGGATGACGAAGCCGTCGCCGCTTTCCGGATATCCCTCGATACCGGCGTGGTAGCTGTCGTTGCTGCCGTTATGGAAGAAGCGCCGGGCGGCGCCGTAGCCGGCGAGCTCCGGCCCCAGTCCCCGGCCGGCCGGGGCCACTTCGCTGACCATCTGCAGGGCCAACGACTGCGGCAGCCATCCATCCTTGGTGCGGATGCTGCGCAGCAAGGCCGCGACGAACAGGCCCATGTCATTGGCGCTGGTCCACAGCCCCGACGCCGCCTGTTCTGGAAAGCTCTGCCAGCCGCGTGGCAGGGCCTCCGGCAGGCCCTTGTTGTCGTGCGCATGGGCAACGTTGCCGTAGCCGGCAGGCAAGGGATTCTGATACGTGCTGCGCGACATGCCCAGTGGCGAGAAAACCTCGCGTTGTGCGACCTCAGCGAATGCTCTGCCGGTCAGATCTTCGATCGCCAGCTGCACCACCGTGTAGCCGCCACCGGAGTAGTCGACCTGCTGGCCGGGTGCGTGGATCAGGCGTACCGGCTCATTCTTTGCAGGCGCCAGTCCATCCAGTGTCTGCAGCAAGGTCGGAAGGCGTTCGGCGGGCTGGTAGTCCTGGAAGCCATGCACGTTGAAGCCGGCAGTGTGCGAGAGCAGCATGCGCAGGTTGATCGGCGGGTGCTGTCCCTGCGAATCGGCAGGCAGGTGCCAGCGGCGCAGGCGATGGTCGATGTTCTCCTCCAGCGAGACCTTGCCGGCAGCAACCAGCTTCAGGGTGGTTGCCGCAGTGCCCATTTTGCTGACCGAGCCGACCGAGAACACGGTATCGGCATCCACCGCGTCGCGCGTGCCCGCCTGGCGCAGGCCGTATCCGGCGGCGTACACCACCTTGCCATCGCGGATCACCGCAACGGCGGTACCCGGTACCTTGTAGTGGGCGAGGCGTTCTTCGATCGACCACTGCGGCAGCGCGGCGCCCAGCTGCGCGGTGCTGGGGCGCAGGCCATGGGCCATTGCCTGCGCAAAGCGCGCAGCGTCTTCAGCGCTGGCGTCAGTGGCCATCACGTGGAACGGGGTCAGGCAGACCAGCAGTGAACACAGCAACAGGCGGTTCATCATCGACATCCTTGCAGGAGTGGAAGAGGGGCGGGATCGGCGCACGCGTTGCCACGCACGCCTGTCGCGTCCGGTCGTTGCGGGTGGAACGGGTTACCGCCGCAGCGCAGGAGGCGATGCGGCGGAGGCGTCAGCGTCGTTCGCGGCGGGCGCCCTGCGCCAGCAGGTAATCGCGCACGGCCGCGTTGCCGGCCTGGTTCAGCGGTGTCCGCCAGCGCCCCAGCCAGCCGTCGGCTTCCACGCCCAGGTTGATGTCGGCGCCGTGAGCAAGCAGGTACTGCACGGTGACCAGGTGCCCTTCGCGCGAGGCATTTATCAGCGGTGTCTCGTCATAGGTCACGACCCGGTTGACGTCGGCACCAGCCTGCACAAGCTGCTCGACGATGGGTTGCAGGCCCAACGCGGAGGCGACGATCAACGGATTGCCTTCGCCCAGCGCGGCACGATCGGGGTCGGCGCCCAGTTGCAGCAGCGTGTCGACCATCGCCGGATCGCGTGCACGGATGGCCTGGATCAGCGCCGTGCCATCACCGAGCACGCGCGCATCAAGATCGACGCCGGCCGCTGCCAACAGACGGACCTGCGCGACGTCATGCGTGCTGGCGGCCTGGAACAGCTTGATGACGCGCGTATCGGAGGCGCTGGCAGCCGGTGATGGGGCGAGCCGTGGTGAGATAGCCACGGCGGTGCCGGTGCAGGCCAGCAGAAGCAGCAGGCCCAGCACCAACAGGCTGCGGTGCCGGGGTGTGGGTGGCCCGGCGTCCACCAGCTGATCAATGCGCTGCGCCAGCTGGCTGCGCGCACTGAACATGCCCAGTGCAAGCGTCGGCGCCTCCTCGCGCAGGGCCTGCAGCTGTTCGACGCTGGCCAGCAGCGAACCTGCATAGTCCAGCGGTTCGCGTGCCTGCATCGCAGCGCGTGCATCACAGGCCATCTCGCGCAGTACCGCCAGGCGTGCCTGGGCAAGGTGCAGGAGCGGATTCCACCAGAACAGCGCTGTTCCCGCCCGCAGCAGCGTGCTTGTCCACAGGTCGCGCCGTTGCAGGTGTGCAACCTCGTGGCGGACGATGTCGCGCAGCACGTTGTTGTCCAGCCGTGCCAGCAATGGACGGGGCAGGAGGATCTGCGGGTGCCACAGGCCGACGACCATCGGCCCGTCGACGGCGCAGGTGGCGATCGTTACGTGGGCGGGCACGATGTCGGCCAGGACCGCGCGCAGTCCGGCGGACGCCGGTTGCGCCAGCCGCCGCAGCCGGCGTGCGTGCAGCATCGCGTCCAGCAGGCGCATGCCCAGCCACAGGGTGCCCAGCAGCCACAGCAGTGCAAGCAGTGTCGGCAGGGTTTTCGGCAGTTCGACGTAGTAGATGTCGGGCTGTCGTCCGGCTTCGAAGATGGCTTCTTCCGCCGTTGCCCCTTCGCCGGGCATGGGGTGGAACGCGGCTGCGGGCGGTGCCGGTGCGGGCAGGGTGGTCGACCAGCCCGGCAGGAACGCGCTGAGTGGCAACAGCAGGGCCGCTGCCATCGCTGCGGTCAGCAGCCAGGAGCGTTGTTCGGCACTGAGGGCCTGCCGCCGTGCCAGCCACAGCGCGGGTAGCAGCACAATTGTGGACAACAGCAACTGTCGTACGCCCAATGCCATTGCCAGGTCGATGAGGTTCATTCCTTCCTCCCGGCCCTGGCATCGCTGACGCGCTGCTGCAGTGCCTGCAGTTCGTTGCGGTCGATTTCGCGTTCGTCCACCAGGTGCTGTGCCAACACGTTCGGTGAGCCGTCGAAGAACTGATGCAGCAGATGGTCGAGCGCTTGCCGGCGGGCCTGCTCGCGGCTGAGCGTGGCGTGATAGATGTAGGCGCGACCTTCCTGGCGATGACTGACAAAGCCTTTCTTCGCCAGCACGTTGAACATGGTCAGCACCGTGGTGTACGCGACCGGCTTGTGTTGGCCGAGCACATCCGCCACATCGCGCACGGACGCTTCGCCCTTGTCCCAGAGGATGTCCAGGATGGCCTGCTCGGCGGGGGTGGGATTCTGCGAGACAGGGCGGGCCATGCGCTTCTACGTATGAATTAGTTGATGCATCGGAGCATGTCGCCGGGTGGCTGTCAACGGGTTTCTTAGTAGTAAAGGAGCGACCCTCAGCCCTCGGGCCTGAACACCGGGCAACGTCTCCTGGCCTGAATGGACCTCCAGGACGGCCCGTTCAGCTCCGCTTGACCGGAAATCGCCGGTTTCCGATGGGTAATTGATTGAATTCCAAGGGATTGTGAATCCCGAAAAGCGTGCTCGCCACTGTCATCAAATCGCGCTACGGTAGGGCTCTGTTTGGGACCAGTGTTGCATCAATAGGATGCTGGAACTTTTTCCTCCTTTAGCAGTCCAAATCCCGGACTGCTAAGATGGGTGCCTATGAGCCAGAACACCTCTACTGCCCTTGTGGCAAACAATCTCCCGATTCCCAGTGCGCTCGGTTCGCTGGACGCCTACATCGGTGCCGTGCACCAGATCCCGGTGTTGTCGGTCGATGACGAACAGGACCTGGCCCGTCGCTTCCGCGACGGCAACGATCTGGACGCCGCCCGCGAGCTGGTGCATTCGCACCTGCGCTTCGTGGTGCACGTGGCCCGCGGCTACAACGGCTACGGCCTTGCGCTGGGCGACCTGATCCAGGAAGGCAACATCGGCCTGATGAAGGCGGTCAAGCGCTTCGACCCGGAAATGGGCGTGCGCCTGGTCTCCTTCGCGGTGCACTGGATCCGTGCCGAGATGCACGAGTTCATCCTGAAGAACTGGCGCATCGTCAAGGTCGCTACCACCAAGGCGCAGCGCAAGCTGTTCTTCAACCTGCGCAAGTCGAAGACGCGCCTGGGCTGGATGAACGCGGCCGAAGTCAGCGCGGTGGCCAAGGATCTGAACGTGTCCGAGCGCGAGGTCATGGAAATGGAGTCGCGCCTGTCCGGTCGCGATATCGGTTTCGATGCGCCGACCGACGAGGACAACGAGCACGCGCCGCCGTCGCCGGCCGCTTATCTCGTGGCCAATGACGAAGACCCGTCGATGGCCTACGAGCGTGCCGACAGCGAAGACAACCAGATGCAGCTGCTGCGCGAAGGCTTGGCCGAGCTGGATGCGCGTTCGCGTGACATCATCCGCCGCCGCTGGCTGGATGCCGACAGCAAGGTGACGCTGCAGGAGCTGGCCGACGAGTACGGTGTGTCGGCCGAGCGTATCCGCCAGGTTGAAGCCAATGCGCTGAAGAAGATGAAGGCGCTGTTCACCGCGTAAGGCGGGTTGGCGTTGAAGCAATGAAAGGGCCCGGCACTGCCGGGCCTTTTCTTTTTTGGGTGTTCAATCCACGCGTGGCGTGGATCTACCCCAGCTATTCAGAACCAGTAGATCCACGCCATGCGTGGCTGCAGTGCAGCCATGGTCTGACGCGATCAGCTATCGAACTGACGAGCTGATTCTGCTGGGATATGCGAAACAGCGCAGAAGGTGTGCACTCATCATGGCTCGGAAGGGAATGCGTGCAAAAGAAACACTACTGGAGGCGATATACGACGCTGCTGTGAGCCTGCACGGTCATGGCGTCATCGATACGCCTCGTTTGAAGATCTACGAGGCGCTTTGTCTTGGGCGTGATCCGAGTGCGACAGTTCGCGGGCAAGGAAATCGCGGCCTTCCACGGCGCGACCTGATTGAATACAACGACAGTGATTCGGGAGGAGGCCCGGCAAGGCCGGGCCTCCATCCACGCCAAGCGTGGATAACCTGATGCCGGCCTCACCCCTCGCGTGCGATCGCGCGCCAACCGATGTCGTTGCGGTGGAATTCGTTGGCCCAGCTGACCTTGGCCACGCCGGCATAGGCGTTGGCCTGCGCATCGCGCACGCTGTTGCCCAGTGCGGCCACGCACAGCACGCGACCGCCCGCACTGACTACGTGGCCCTGCGCGTCCAGCGTGGTACCGGCATGGAACACCTTGGCACTGGCAGGTACGTCGTCCAGGCCGGAGATCACATCACCGGTGATCGGCGACTCCGGGTATGGGCTGGCCGCCAGCACCACGCCGAGTGACGGCCGCGGGTCCCACTGCGCTTCCACCTGGTCCAGCCGGCCATCGATGGCGGCTTCCACCAGCTCCACCAGATCCGACTGCAGGCGCAGCATCACCGGCTGGGTTTCCGGGTCGCCGAAGCGCACGTTGAATTCGATCACCTTCGGCGCGCCGCTGGCATCGATCATCAGGCCGGCGTAGAGGAAACCGGTGAACGGGATACCGTCGGCAATCATGCCCTGCACGGTCGGGTTCACCACCTCGCGCATCACGCGAGCGTGCACTTCCGGCGTCACCACCGGGGCCGGCGAGTACGCGCCCATGCCGCCGGTGTTCGGGCCGGTGTCGCCGTCGCCAACGCGCTTGTGGTCCTGCGAGGTGGCCATCGGCAGCGCATGCACGCCGTCCACCATCGAAATGAAGCTGGCCTCCTCGCCGTCGAGGAATTCCTCGATCACCACGCGGGCACCGGCATCGCCGAATGCGTTGCCCGAGAGCATGTCACGCACAGCGTCTTCGGCTTCGACCTGGGTCATTGCGACGATCACGCCCTTGCCAGCGGCAAGGCCATCGGCCTTGACCACGATCGGTGCGCCCTTCTCGCGGATGTAGGCCAGCGCGGCGTCCACCTCGGTGTGCACGGCATAGAAGGCGGTGGGGATGTTGTGGCGGGCCAGGAAGTCCTTGGCGTAGGCCTTGCTGCCTTCCAGCTGCGCGGCGGCAGCCGTCGGCCCGAAGATGCGCAGGCCGGCAGCGCGGAAGCGGTCGACCACGCCGGCCACCAGCGGCACTTCCGGGCCGACCACGGTCAGCGCTACGCCTTCGGCCTGCGCCAACGCCAGGAGGCCGTCGATATCGGTCACCTTCACTGCCGCGTTGCGGCACTTGTCTTCGCTGGCGGTGCCGGCGTTGCCGGGCGCCACGATCACTTCGGTGACACGGGAGGACTGGGCCAGCTTCCATGCCAGGGCGTGTTCGCGGCCGCCAGAGCCGATGACAAGAATCTTCTTCATTTGGGAAGTATCCGAACTGGGAATCAGGAAGGAAAACGGTGGTGGGGGAGGGGTACTGCTCAATCCTCGCGCTTCGGTGCTGCAGCGATGAGTGCTTTTGCTTCTGCTTCGAGCTGGCGGAGATCCTCATCTACTTCCTGCTCGGACACGATTCGGTCACCACTGCGGCGCTGTTCGTCGAACTGGCGGTAGCGCTCGGCAATGACTGTCGCCATCTGTTGGTGCGAGACCTGCCCCGCGCCCTCCAGAATCGCGCGCTCATTGAAGTCCAGGAACCGATCCGTCTGAGCAATCCAGTCCGACATCCGCATCTCGACGCGACGCTCGGCGCGGTCCTCGGCGAAATCCAGGAACATGGTTACCAAGCGGTTGAGTTGTTCCAGCTCTGGTTGCGCCAGATAGTTCTTGGAGACCAAGGCATCGGACTTCCTGATGCGGTCACCACTCCAGTGGGTCAGGCCGAGGGTCGCCGAGTCCGGATCGGCACGTTCGACGATCAACTGCGCGGCGGTGCGACCGGTGACAGCGTAGACAAGCTTGTTCTGGATCGTGGCGAAGAACGCTTTGGCCGTCTGTGCCGTACCGTCATAGTCGCTGCTGGTAGCTTTGAACAGGTCGCGCAGCGTCTGGTAGAAGCGCTTCTCGGAGCTGCGGATATCGCGGATGCGACGCAGCAGTTCCTTGAAGTAGTCAGCGCGCTCGGCATCCTTCAGCCTTTCATCGTTGAGCAGGAAGCCCTTGAGCAGGTACTCGGCCAGTGCTGAGCCTGCCCAGCGTCGGAACTGGCGACCGCGTGGTGACCGGACCCGGAATCCGACTGCCAGGATCAGTTCAAGTCGATAAAGCTGCGTCCTGTATCGCTTGCCATCGGCAGCAGTAGTCAAGTCAAACTTGACAACTGAATCGGCGGCAAGCTCGCCTTCCTCCAGGATTCTCCGCACATGCAGGCTGATGTTCTGTTTGGTCGTATCAAACAGTTCGGCCATCTCGCCCTGGGTCATCCACACCGTCCCCTCCGCAGCGCGCAGGTGGACCTCCGTCCGGCCGTCGTCGGTGCGGTAGAGGATCAGTTCGCCGAGGAAGCTATTCATGCTGGTCGATTACCTCACTCGCAGCCTTCGCGTCGCAGCGCTTCGGGGAAGGAATAGGCCCAGGTCTTCGGGTCCAGGGTGAAGCGGTGTTCCTGCCGGACCTGCTTGCCACCGCAGGTGGTGCCGGTTTCTTCGATCAGCAGCGGCCAGACCCGCGCGCTGCGGTCGCTGTCGTCGAAACGCAGTGCGAAATCGATGCTGAAACGGCGGGTGCGGCAGTCGTTGGCCGTGTCGGGGTCGGTGCTGGCGTCGCACTCGTACTGGGCATCATTGTCGATATGGCTGCGCACGCTGCCACTGGCAACCAGGCCGTTCGGGCCCGGCAGGATCAGCGACTGCGAGAGCAGCGAGAAACCCTGCCCGAACCAGCCGTCCTCGACGCGGAAACCATAGAAGTCACTGCCGGCGCGGATGATGCTGGCGGTGCCGGGCTGGCCACCGCTGCCAAAGCGCCCGCCGGTCAGTTCGCTGGTCACCTCGAAGCCATCGCCCTTGGGGCGCAGCACGAAGAACTCGATGGTTCCCGGGTCGATATGCGCGCCATCAACCAGCGCACCGCACACGGCCAACAACTGCTGCCAGCTGTCCCCGCTCACCACCGGTTGTTCCGCGCAGACCTGCCAGTCCACCGCATGGGTGTCGCCATCGTCGGTCCAGCGGCCGCGCCATTCAGCGGAGAGCGTGGCGTTGCTGCCGTAGCGCTGGACCAGGAAAGCCTGCAGTCGTGCGGTGCGGCTGACATGCTGCGCCGGTGAGGCGGGGGCCGCCGCCGGCGCATCTGCCTTCGGGCCCGCGCCGGGCTCGGCAGCAGGCTTGCAGCCCGCCAGTACGGCCGCACCCGCGAGGGCGAGGGCGGCCAGCGATTTCATCGAAACTGTGGACATCCGTGTCGCTCCAGGATCAATGGCGGAAGTGGCGCACGCCGGTGAACACCATGGCCAGGCCATGTTCGTCGGCGGCGGCGATCACTTCGGCATCGCGCATCGAACCGCCCGGCTGGATCACCGCCTTGATGCCGGCAGCCGCCGCGGCATCGATGCCGTCGCGGAACGGGAAGAACGCATCGGAGGCCATCACCGAACCTTCCACCACCAGGTTCGCGTCGGCTGCCTTGATGCCGGCGATGCGGGCCGAGTACACGCGGCTCATCTGGCCGGCGCCGACACCGATGGTGCGGTTGTCCTTGGCATAGACGATCGCGTTGGACTTCACGAACTTGGCGACCTTCCAGGCAAACAGCAGATCGGTGAACTGCTTGTCGGTCGGCGCCAGCTTGCTGACCACCTTCAGTTCGTCGCGGGTCATGCCGCGGTTGTCCGAGGACTGCAGCAGCAGGCCGGAACCCACGCGCTTGTTGTCGAAGTTGTTCAGGCCGTCGCCGTGCGGGATGCGCAGCACGCGCACGTTGGCCTTCTTCTGCGCGTATTCCAGCGCGGCCGGCTCGTAGTCCGGGGCGATCAGCACTTCGACGAACTGGCGGTCCAGGATCACCTTGGCGGTGGCCGCATCCAGCGGCTTGTTGAAGGCGATGATGCCGCCGAAGGCACTGGTGGGGTCGGTGGCGTAGGCCAGCTCGTAGGCGTCGCCGTTGCCGGCACCGACGGCCACGCCGCACGGGTTGGCGTGCTTGACGATGACGCAGGCCGGCGCGTCGAACTGGCGCACGCATTCCCACGCCGCATCGGCATCGGCCAGGTTGTTGTAGCTCAGCTCCTTGCCCTGCAGCTGCTGGAAGGTGGCCAGCGTGCCCGGCACCGGGTACAGGTCGCGGTAGAACGCGCCGCTCTGGTGCGGGTTTTCGCCGTAGCGCAGGTCCATCACCTTCACGAAGGTGGAATTCATCTGCGCCGGGTACTCGGCACGCACCGGCACGGCGTCGTCGGTGGCGGTGACGGCCGACAGGTAGTTGCTGATCGCGGCGTCGTACTGGGCGACGCGGTTGAACGCGGCCACCGAGAACGCGAAGCGGGTGGCGGCCGTCAGCTGGCCGTTGTTGGTCTCCAGCGAGGCCAGCAGTTCGGCGTACTGCGATGGGTCGGTGGCCACTGCCACGCGGGCGAAGTTCTTGGCCGCCGAACGCAGCATGGCCGGGCCGCCGATGTCGATGTTCTCGACCGCGTCGGCCAGGCTGCAGTCGGCCTTGGCGGTGACCGACTCGAACGGGTACAGGTTCAGCACCAGCAGGTCGATGGCACCGATGCCGTGCTCGGCCATGACCGCATCATCCAGGCCCGAACGGCCCAGCAGGCCGCCATGCACCATCGGGTGCAGGGTCTTGACCCGGCCGTCCATCATTTCCGGGAAGCCGGTGACGTCGGCCACGTCCTTCACGGCCAGGCCGGCATCGCGGATCGCCTTGGCGGTGCCGCCGGTGGACAGCAGCTCCACGCCGCGTGCCGCCAGCGCAGTGGCCAGCTCGACCAGACCGGTCTTGTCGGAAACGGAGAGGAGGGCCCGGCGGACGGGCAACAGATCAGCAGTCATGGGACAGAATCGGCAGCGGAGCGGGGCCGATATTGTAGGCGGTGGGGGCCGGTGGCGGGTGCCGCAGGAGCAGATTCGCCGCGTTCAAGGCCGGCTTGACCGTGATGGGCACGATTCGCGGGCTTGTCAGCCACCGCCGGGCACGGCACGGTGCCGCCTGTCCCCGTGTGCAGGATGCCGTCCCATGACCGTCGCCAAGCGCCTGCAGGCCGCCCTCGATGCCGAAGGGGCGCTGCTGTTCCTGGCCCGCTATGTGCGCCACGCGCGTTGTGGCCAGGTCGCGGGCTGGTGCGGCTCGGCCGATGTACCGACGCTGCAGGCTGAAGCCGCCGAGCGCTGGGGTGAGCAGGCTGAGATCCTGTCCTGGGACGTGCAGCGCCGTGAACGCCGGCGCTGGCGGCGGCTGGAGTTCAAGGTCTACCTGGACGACAACAAGTGCTGGTATGGCGATGCCATCGCGCCCTACCGGCGCGCGCCGAGCGTGGCCGAACTGCTGCAGGCAATGCACGCGCAGTGCTGGCTGGACCCGTTCGAGCTGTATCTGTACGCCGATGGCCTGGATGAGGGCGCCATCGTGCTGCCTGCCGGCGGCATCATCCACTTCCAGCGCTCGCCCGGCGGTGTGTACCGGCTGCTGGCGCTGCAGGCGGGGTTCGCCGATGTTGGGGCGCGGGAGCGGGCCGTGCAGGCGGTGCGCAATGCCATGCAGCGCAGCCATGACGCGGTCTGGTTGCGCCGCCATATCGATCCGCAGCTGCCATGGCAGGACTGGCTGGGCCCGGCGGAACTTGCCGGTACCCGTATTTGATGGGGTAGGCTGTGCCCGCACTGCCAAGGATCAGCGGGTACGGATCATGTCGATCTATGCATTGAAAGGACGTTTCCAGGACCTGTTGCGTCCAGCCGTACGCGGTCTGTACCGCATGGGGATCACCGCCAATACGGTGACCGTGGCCGCCGCCGTGGTCTCGCTGCTGGTGGCTGCCGCCGTGTGGTGCTGCGCGCCGGCCCAGCCCCTGCTGTACCTGCTGCTGCCGCTGTGGATGCTCCTGCGCATGGCACTCAACGCCGTGGATGGCATGCTGGCCCGCGAGTTCGGCCAGCAGTCGCGGCTGGGCGCCTATCTGAACGAGCTGTGTGACGTTATCGCCGACGCGGCGCTGTACCTGAGCCTGCTCAGCGTGCCGGGCGTGCGCCCGGAAGCGCTGTGGCTGCTGGCCTGGACGGCGGCCCTGAGCGAGTACGCCGGCGTGCTGGGGCTGATGGTCGGTGCCAACCGCCGCTATGACGGCCCGATGGGCAAGAGCGACCGCGCGTTCGTCATCGGCGTGCTGGGCCTGCTGCTGGCGTTTGAGTGGGTTGGCGCGACGACGGTCACTGGCGTGGCCGCGGCCATGGCGGTGCTGTGCGTGCTGACGATGATCAATCGCGTCCGTCGCGGACTGCGGGAAGCGGCGGTTTCGCCGAACTAATCAAGCAGATACAAGAAGACAATCAGGAGATTGCATGCGTCAGGCGCAGGAACGGGAATTCCACAGCTTCGACCAGGTACCGCTGTTCTACCGGTACTGGGCGGGCACCACTGCAACGCCGGCCACCAAGGCCATCGTGCTGCTGCACCGCGGCCACGAGCACTCCGGGCGGGTCACCCACCTGGTCGATGAGCTGGATCTGCCCGACACCGCCTTCTTCGCCTGGGATGCACGCGGTAATGGCCGTTCGCCCGGCGCGCGTGGCGATGCACCGGGCTTCCCGGCGCTGGTGCGTGATCTGGACAGCTTCATTGCCCACATCGGCGCTGAGCACGGCATCGCGGTGGAAGACATCGTGGTGATCGCGCAGAGCGTGGGTGCGGTGGTCGCCGCGACCTGGGTGCACGATTACGCACCGCGCCTGCGTGCGCTGGTGATGGCATCGCCGGCGTTCAAGGTGAAGCTGTACGTGCCGTTCGCTCGTGCTGGGCTGACGCTGATGCAGAAGCTGCGCGGCAACTTCTTCGTCAACAGCTACGTCAAGCCGCAGTGGCTCACGCACGATCCGGCACGGGTGGAAAGCTACCGCACCGATCCGCTGATCACCCGGCCGATCTCGGTGCGTGTGCTGCTGGGCCTGTATGAAGCCGCCGACCGCATCGTGTCCGATGCGCAGGCGATCAGCGTGCCGGTGCAGCTGCTGGTCTCCGGCTCTGACTTCGTGGTCCATCGCGGCCCGCAGGATCGCTTCTACGAGCGCCTGTCCAGCCCGATCAAGGAGCGCGTGCACCTGCCCGGCTTCTTCCACGACACCTTGGGCGAGCGCGACCGTGCACCGGCGCTGGCGCGCATCCGCAGCTTCATCCAGGCGCGCTTCGCCGAGCCGCCGCGCGAACTTTCACGGCGCGACGCGCACCGGCATGGGCCGACCTTCGAGGAATCGGAGATCCTGGCCTGGCCGCCAGAGCGCAACAGCCTGCCCGACCTGCGCTGGCGTGTGGTGCGCGGCGGCCTGCGCTTCGGTGGCACGCTGTCTGAAGGCATCGCGCTGGGCCTGGAGACCGGTTTCGATTCGGGCAGCACGCTCGACTACATCTACCGCGACGAAGCACGCGGCAAGGGCCCGCTGGGGCGCATGATCGACCGCAACTACCTGGATGCGATCGGCTGGCGCGGCATCCGCGTGCGTGGCAAGCACCTGCAGGAGCTGCTGCGCGATGCCGCCCAGCGCCTGCGCGGGCAGGGCGCGCCGGTACGCGTGCTGGACGTGGCCGCCGGCCATGGCCGCTATGTGCTGGAAGCGCTGGGAACGGGCGAGCAGCGTGCGGACCGCATCGTGCTGCGCGATTTCAGCGATCTGAACGTGACCCAGGGCAGGGCGCTGATCGAACGCCTCGGCGCGACCGATATCGCCCGCTTCGAACAGGGCGATGCGTTCGATCCGGCGCAGCTGGCGACGGTGGATCCTGCACCCACGCTGGCGGTGGTGTCTGGGCTGTATGAACTGTTCCCGGACAACGATGCGGTGCTGCGATCGCTGCAGGGGATTGCCGCGACGGTGCCGGTCGGCGGCTACCTGGCCTACACCGGCCAGCCGTGGCATCCGCAGCTGGAGTTCATCGCGCGCGCGCTGACCAGCCACCGTGGCGGCGCCGCGTGGGTGATGCGTCGCCGCACCCAGCACGAGATGGATGAGCTGGTGCGCCTGGCCGGCTTCCAGAAGGTTGCACAGCGCATCGACGACTTCGGCATCTTCACCGTGTCGCTGGCGCGCCGGATCGCGTGATGGCGACGCTGGCAGCGACCCCACTGGCCAGCGAGGCGCGTCCCTGGCGACGCGCCCTGCTGTGGCTGGCCCTGCTGGGGCCGTTCTTCTTCGCCAGCTATGGTTTTGCCAACTGGATGGCCGGGCGCCATGCCGAACTGCCGGTGATGGCGTTCGGCTGGGAAACGCAGATTCCGTTCGTGCCGTGGACGATCGTGCCGTACTGGTCGATCGACCTGTTCTATGCGGTCTCGTTCTTCCTGTGCCGGCGTCGGCTGGAACTGGACAGACACGCGCTGCGCCTGTTCAGCGCGCAGGTGATCGCGGTGGCCTGTTTCCTGTTGTGGCCACTGCGTTTCAGTTTCCAGCGACCGGAAATCGGCGGTGTGTTCGGCTGGCTGTTCGATGTGCTGCTGGGCTTCGACAAGCCGTTCAACCAGGCACCGTCGCTGCACATCGTGCTGCTGATCGTGCTGTGGGTGAAGTTCGCGCAGTACCTGCACGGCGCCTGGCGCTGGGTGCTGCACGCCTGGGCGTTGCTGATCGGCATTTCGGTGCTGACCACCTTCCAGCATCACTTCATCGACATTCCCACCGGGCTGCTGGCGGGTTGGCTGTGCGTGTGGCTGTGGCCGGAGCAGGGCACGCCGCCCTTGCGTGCCTGGCGCACCGCGCGTGACGCCAAACGTTGGCGCCTGGCAGCGCTGTACCTGCTGGGGGCCGCTGCATTGCTGGTGCCGGTGGTGCTTCTGCGTGGCGCGGCGTTGTGGCTGCTGTGGCCGGTGGTATCGCTGCTGCTGGTGGCGTTGGCGTATGCGGGGCTCGGTACGGTGGTGTTCCAGAAGCGTGCCGATGGTCGCCTGACCATGGCGGCACGCTGGTTGCTGGCGCCGTATCTGGCCGCCGCCTGGATCAATTCGCGGCTGTGGACGCGACGCGCGCCGCAGCCGGTCCAGGTGGCCGATGAGGTCTGGCTGGGACGCCTGCCGTGTACCGCGCTGCCGGCGCCGCTGCGGGGCGTGGTCGATACCTGTGCCGAGCTTTCCTGCTGCGCGCCGGGTGCAGCGTATGCCGGCGTGCCGATGCTGGACCTGGTGGTGGCGACCCCCGCGCAGCTGCGCGACGCTGCCGATGCCATTGAGTGCCTGCGCGCGCAGGGGCCGGTGCTGGTCTGCTGTGCATTGGGTTATTCGCGCAGTGCCGCCAGCGTGGCGACCTGGTTGCTGCGCAGTGGTCGTGCGTGCAACGTGGTCGATGCCGTGGCGATGGTGCGCGCGGCGCGGCCGTCCATCGTGCTGCACGAGGTTCATCTGCAGGCCATCGCGGCCGCCGCCGCGCAGGAGAGAACAGCATGAGTGCCGGACCCGATCTGCCGATGATGCACCTGCTGCTGCGCCAGGGACGCCTGCCTGCGGCATTGTCGCTGGGCCTGCTGCTGGTGGCGCTTCTGCTGTTGGGCATCGAGCCTGGGCTGGCGATGGTCGCTGCCGGCCTGCTGTTGCTGAGTGTGGTTGCCGGCGTACTGCAGGCGTACTACGCGGTGCGTGTGCAGCTCGATGCCAGCCTGTTGCGGCTGTTGCAGCAGGAAGCGCGGCAGGGTGAGCAGGCCGCGCAACGGGTGGATCAGGCGCTGCACACGGCCGGCCTGCGCAGGCTGGACGCGCAGGCGCCGCTGCGCGGCTGGGACGCACGCTGGATGGGCATGCGCCGTCTGCTGGTACGCCAGTTCGCGGCAACGCTGCTGCAGTTTGCCGCGCTGCTGTTGGCCGTGCTGTGGCCGCAGACCTGAGGGGAGACGATGATGTTTGCTGAGTTGATCGCCCGGGCCTGCAGTGCGGCCATCCATGTGGTGACCGGTGCACGCGCGCTGTGGGTCGGCTGTGCGCCGTCCAGCGAGCATCGCGTGTACTACGGCAACCATGCCAGCCACGGCGACTTCGTGCTGATCTGGTCGTCGATGCCGCCGGCACTGCGGCGGCAGGTGCGGCCGGTGGCTGCCGCCGAGTACTGGCAGCGCGATGGCCTGCGCAGGTACCTGATCGATGCGGTGTTCAATGGCGTACTGGTGGAACGCGAGGCGGGCAACCGCCATCAGGATCCGCTGCAGGTACTGCGTGATGCGGTGGACGAGGGCTGTTCGTTGATCCTGTTTCCAGAAGGTACGCGCAACATCGGCGACGAGCCGCTGCTGCCGTTCAAGAGCGGCATCTATCACCTGGCACGGCAACGGCCGGAGCTGGAGTTCGTACCGGTGTGGATCGACAACCTGAAGCGGGTGATGCCCAAGGGCCGTTTCCTGCCGCTGCCATTGCTGTGTACGGCCACCTTCGGTACGCCGCTACGGCTGCGGGCCGATGAGGACAAGGCCGCCTTCCTGGCACGCAGCAGGCAGGCGCTGCTGGACCTGGCGCCGAACGGGGGCAAGGCATGAGCTTCCTGATCGATGTGTCTGGTGACCTGGCTACGCAGAGCGTCGGCCAGCAAACCAGTCTGCTGTTCGCTGGCGTCGGTGCGGTGCTGGTGTTGGCCACGCTGGTGGCCGAGACATTGCGGTGGCGCCAGCGCGGCGCGCCCAGCGCGGTGATCGCCAACCTGGTCTCGCGTATCCGCGCGTGGTGGGTGATGGCGATCGTGGTCGGGCTGGCGCTGTTCTTCGGGCGTGCCGGGGTGATCGTGCTGTTCGCGATCATCTCGCTGTTCGCACTGCGCGAGTTCATTACCCTGGCACCCACGCGGTCAGGTGACTATTACGCGTTGCTTGCCGCCTTCTACATCGTGCTGCCGTGGCAGTACTACCTGGTGTGGATCGACTGGTACGGCATGTACACGCTGCTGATCCCGGTCTACGCGTTCCTGTTCCTGCCGATCCTGGCCACCATCGGCGGCGACACCACCCACTACCTGGAACGTACCTCCAAGGTGCAGTGGGGCCTGATGATCTGCGTGTTCTGCATTTCGCACGTGCCGTTGCTGCTGAACCTGCGTGTGCCCGGCTACGACCCGGCGCGCAACGTGCTGCTGTTCGCCTTCCTGGTGATCGTGGTGCAGTCCTCGGACGTGCTGCAGTACATCTGGGGCAAGCTGCTGGGCAGGCACCTGATCGCGCCGAAGCTGTCGCCGTCGAAGACGGTGGAAGGCTTCGTGGGCGGCGTGCTGAGTGCCAGCGCGCTGGGCGCGGCGCTGTGGTGGATCACCCCGTTCACGCCGCTGCAGGCGTTCGGCCTGTCGCTGCTGATCAACCTGATGGGATTCTGGGGCGGCCTGGTGATGTCGGCAATCAAGCGCGACCGTGGCATCAAGGACTGGGGCCACATGATCGAGGGCCATGGTGGCATGCTCGACCGGCTGGATTCAGTGTGCTTCGCGGCGCCGGTGTTCTTCCACGTGGTGCGGTACTACTGGAAGGCGGGCGGCGGCGGTTGATGCCGCTGGGCCGTCATCCACGCATGACGTGGATCTACCGGTAGTGCCGGCCGCTGGCCGGCAACTGCAACATCCTGCCATCGTTCATGGGGTTGCCGGCCAGCGGCCGGCACGACCCTCGTGCGCGCTTACGCGCTGATGCCGTATTCCTTCAGCTTCTTGCGCAGGGTGGCGCGGTGGATGCCCAGCATCGCTGCAGCCCGGCTCTGGTTGCCTTCGCAGTGGTTGAGCACTTCCACGAACAGCGGGATCTCCATCTCGCGCAGCACGATCTCGTAGACATCGTCCGCGTCGCAGCCATCAAGGTCACGCAGGTAACGGCGCACGGACTGGGCGACATGTTCACGCAGCGGTGGCCGGGCAGCGCCACGACTGTTGTCAGGACGAGAAAGGACAGCGTTCAAGGGGGTTCCCGATTCGGTTGGCCCGTGCGCGCGGAGCGCGCGGCCGGACGAGGTGGTGGCGGTCAGTCTAGCGCGAGCGTGCCCGACCTGCCACGGCCAGTCGTGTCCATCCTGGTCACAGGAAGTCGAAGGTGAATGCGACGGTGGACGCAGCCGGCTCCTGTACACGGAAGGCAATACGCGCGCTCTGTCCCGATTCCAGCAGGGCCGCACCGGGGTCTTCACCCAGATACTGCGCCGGCGTGAAAACCGCGCTGCCGATCACCCGGCCATCCGCATCGGACAGCGACAGGCGCAGTGCCGGCCAGGCCTGCGCCCAGCGTGCATCGTTGCGGATGCTGGCCTGCACCTGCAGGACACCCGCCTGGTTGGGCAGCGGCCGGATCTCGCGGCTGGTCATGGTGAACGCGGTCGGTTCATGCCAGGCGGGCAGGGTGCAGCGCAGGACGCCACACAGCGGCCCGAGCCACGCACGATTGCCGGCGTCGGCGGCCAGTCGCGCGCGATCGGCAAGCACGCTTTGCAGGACCAGCAGCAGGGCCAGCCCGGCGACCAGCAGCCAGTGCCAGCGCGGCGTCGGCAGCCTGCGCGCGCGTGCGGCACCGAGGAAGCTGGGCGCGTCGCTGGCAACGGCGGTTGCCTGTACCGCAGCCGGTACGGGCTCGATGCGCACTGCCTCATCGGCAATGACAGTGTCATCGTGGTGGTGCTTCATCGCTGCCGGTTGCGATACAGGGTCGATAGGTTCAGCCGGTGCTGCAGCAATGGGCACCGGCGCGGCTGCGTCCGGCGTGTGCGCTTCGGTTGCAGGCGCGGCATCACCTTCCGACGTGGGGCGCAGGAAGGTGGCCAGCGGACGGCGCGGTGGGTTCGGCTCGGACATGCTCAGGGCGCGGGCTCGGATCCAGCGGTCATTCAACCACGATCAGGCGCGGCGCACGCCGGTGATGCGCATCCAGTCGCCATCCTGGGTCGCCTGCAGGTCGTCGAACCACGGCGCATAGCGCTGCAGCAGTTCGCCTTCCTGGCCGTGCAGGATGCCCGACAGGGCGATGCGACCGCCGGCAGCGACGCGCGCGGCCAGCAGTTCGGCCAGCGCATCCAGCGCCGAGGCAAGAATGTTGGCGACCACGACCGGATAGGTCGCGACGGGTTCGTCCTGTGGCAGGTACACGTGCATGCGTGCCTGTTCGCCATTGCGCTCGGCGTTGTCGGCGGTCGCCACCAGTGCCTGCGGGTCGTTGTCGACGCCGATCGCCTCAGCCGCGCCCAGCTTCAGTGCGGCCAGCGCGAGGATGCCCGAGCCACAGCCGAAGTCGAGCACGCGCTGGCCCTGCAGCAGGCCATCCACGGCCAACTGGTCCAGCCAGCGCAGGCACAGCGCGGTGGTCGGGTGGGTGCCCGAACCGAACGCCAGGCCCGGATCCAGTCGCACCACGGCGGCATCGGCGGCCTGCGCGGCCTCCGGAAGTTCATGGTTCCATGGCACGATCCAAGTCCGGCTGCCGAAATCCATCGGCTGGAACTGGTCCAGCCAGGCGCGTTCCCAGTCCTCGTCCTCGACCGCGCGGAAGCTGCCGCCGCTCCAGTCCAGTTCCGGATCGAACGCTTCCAGTGCAGCCAGCAGCAACAGCGCATTGCTGTCGGCGGGGAACAACGCGCTCAGCACCAGGGTGTCCCACAGAGGCGTTTCGCCCACGCCCGGCTCGAGAATGGCCTGCTCGTTGCTGGTATCGGCCTCGGCATCAAGCAGGGTCACGGCCAGTGCGCCGACGTCCTCCAGCGCGTTTTCATAGCGGGGCTGGGTCGCTTCGGTGCAGCGCAGGGTCAGTTCCAGGAACGGCATGGCAGTGGGGGCAATCGCGGGAAAGGGGGCCATGCTAGACCATCGGGGCGTCTCCGTATTGCCTGAGATGCCGACCTGGGATGAACGACGCCGGTTCAGACAGGCCTGCCGGGCCTTGCTAAACTCCGTGCTTTCCTGTGCGCCGTGATGCTCCACCGCCGCCAATGGCCTTTGCTCCGACCCTGAAAACCTGGTTGCTCGTGCTGCCGGCGGTGGCCGTGCTGGGCGTGGCCGGGTATCGGGCCAGCGGCCATGTGGCGCCGTCCACGGTGGAGGCAGACCTGCCGGGCGTCGCGGTCGCCGATGGCAGCGCAGCAGCGTTGCAGGTGATGCCGGAAGCACTGGCGCGCCGGCTGGCGGCCTTCGAGCGCGGCAACGCGCTGCCTTCAGGCCTGCCACTGGATCTCCGTGCCGATATCGAAGATGCCACCGATCTGTATGCCTACGCGCAGCGCCTGCGCGTGCAGGCCGATGAAGGCAACCACGAGGCGCGCTGGATGCTCAGCAGGGTCTATGACTACTGCGCACAGTATGCGGTCGACCCGGGCGGCTACCGCCTGGACAACAACGTGCTGGCCGGATCGGGGCTGACCGCCGCGCCGGCGATGGTGCAGGCACGCGAACGTGTCGCGCAGCGCTGCGGTGGCTTCGTGCCCGGCGACAAGCTGGGGCCGCCGCTGGTGCTGGCCGAGCGCCGCAAGGCGGCTGTGCAGGGCAACCTTGCGGCCGAGGCAGCATTGTTCGCCGAAGGCGAGCCGCTGCAGGACAGCCCCGAGTACCGCCGCGACCTGGTCGAGCGGGTGCGCACTTCGCGCGATCCGGAGGCATTCATGGCCATCGCGCCGGGCATGGGCGTGCGCGCCTCGGGCGATCGCGCGCTGAACGGCCTGGTGGCCGGCGAACAGCTCAGTGAACTGGCATGGCGGCTTGCGGCCTGCGAACTCGGTCTACCGTGTGGAGCAGACAGCGTGCTGGTCAACAGCTTTTGTGCGAACGGAGGGATCTGTTCGCAGGATGGAACGCAGGATTTCCGGGATTTCGTGTATGACGCTGCGGTTTCGCGGCAAGGTGCGGGGAAGATGAGGCAATGGATCAAGCGATTGGTTGGAAAGAGGGACGGGCAATGAATTACCGTCGATTCCTGCATGGGGCCAAATTCTGGTTCTGGGTGGCGCTGTTCGTGGCCTATTCGGCCGGTGCAGTTGGCCTGTTGATGATCGACACCTATGAAGATCGTTACCGGCATCTGTCAAAGGTGGAGCTGACCACGGTGAAGGCGCAGGAAGACGTGCGCCGCGCGGGCGCCAGCCAGGTCGCAGCGGTGTATCGCGCGCAGAGCGGCATGCCGTTCGCCTCGCTGCCGGCCGGCAGCACCTTCCAGGTGGTGTGGCCCGACGGCTCGACCGAGACCATGGTGATCGTCGACCCGACCTCGCCCAATGGTGTCCGCCCGTTGGCGAAATCGCAGATTCCGGCGACGGCGGCCGACGCGCGCTGAAGGTAGCGCCGGGCCATGCCCGGCGGCCTCGCGCTTCGTTGCCATTTCGCCGGGCATGGCCCCGGCGCTACCGGAAGAGAAACAGAAAAGGGCGGGGATATCCCCGCCCTTTTCATGTCCAGCACCTGGCGCCGATCAGGTCAACGCGATCGGCTTGTTCTTGCGTTCGGCAAGGCGCTTTTCCAGGTAGTGGATGTTCTGGCCACCGGCCTGGAAGCCCTTGTCGCGCATGATCCGCTGCTGCAGCGCGATGTTGGTCTTGATGCCGTCCACCACCATTTCGCTCAGTGCCACCCGCATGCGGGCGATGGCGGTCTCGCGGTCCGGGCCGTGCACGATCAGCTTGCCGATCATCGAGTCGTAGTTCGACGGCACGCGGTAGCCACTGTAGATGTGGGTGTCCACGCGCACGCCGGGGCCGCCCGGCGGATGGAAGCCGGTGATGGTGCCCGGGCTCGGCACGAAGGTTTCAGCATCTTCGGCGTTGATGCGGCACTCGATGGCATGGCCGGTCAGCACCACGTCGCTCTGCTTGATCGACAGCTTCTGGCCGGCGGCGATCTTCAGCTGCTCAGCCACCAGGTCGATGCCGGTGACCATTTCGGTGACCGGATGCTCCACCTGGATGCGGGTGTTCATTTCGATGAAGTAGAAGCGGCCGTCCTCGTACAGGAACTCGAACGTGCCGGCGCCGCGGTAGCCGATGCGCACGCAGGCCTCGGTGCACACCTTGCCGATCTGCTCGCGCTGCTCGGCGCTGATACCCGGTGCCGGTGCTTCTTCCACCACCTTCTGGTGGCGGCGCTGCATCGAGCAGTCGCGCTCACCCAGGTGGATGGCGTTGCCCTGGCCGTCGGCCAGCACCTGGATCTCCACGTGGCGCGGGTTCTCCAGGAACTTCTCCATGTAGACCTCACCATTGCCGAACGCGGCCTTGGCCTCGCTCTTGGTGGTTTCGATGGAGGTCTTCAGCGAGGCTTCGGCGTGCACCACGCGCATGCCGCGGCCACCACCGCCACCGGCCGCCTTGATGATGACCGGGTAGCCGATCTCACGGGCGATCTTGGTGTTGGCGACGATGTCATCGCCCAGCGGGCCGCCCGAGCCGGGCACGCACGGCACGCCGGCGGACTTCATTGCGCGGATGGCTTCGACCTTGTCGCCCATCATGCGGATGGTGTCCGCCTTGGGGCCGATGAAGATGAAGCCGGACTCTTCCACGCGCTCGGCGAAGTCGGCGTTCTCCGACAGGAAGCCGTAGCCCGGGTGGATGGCCTGGGCGTCGGTGACTTCAGCGGCAGCAATCAGCGCCGGGATGTTGAGGTAGCTCTGCGGCGACGGCGCCGGGCCGATGCAGACCGACTCGTCGGCCATGGCCACGTGCTTGAGGTTGCGGTCGACCGTGGAATGCACGGCCACCGTGCGGATGCCCAGGGTGTGGCACGCGCGCAGGATGCGCAGCGCGATTTCCCCTCGGTTGGCAATGACGACTTTGTCGAGCATGGCGTGCCCCTCAGCCGATCACGAACAGCGGCTGGTCGAACTCCACCGGCTGGCCGTTCTCGCCGAGGATGGCGACGATGGTGCCGGACTTGTCGGCCTCGATCGGGTTGAACATCTTCATCGCTTCGATGATGGCCAGGGTTTCGCCTTCCTTGACCTGCTGGCCAACGCTGACGAAGGCCGGCTTGTCCGGGGCGGCCGAAGCGTAGAAGGTACCGACCATCGGCGAGCGCAGCACGTGGCCTTCCGGCAGCGCCGGGCCCGGCTTGGCGGTGCCGCCGGTGGAGGCTTCGGTCGGCGACTGCATCGGCATCGCCTGCGGTGCAGGGGCGGCTGGGGCGGCATACACCGGTGCCGGCATCGGTGCGGCATAGCCGGCTACCGGGGCACGCGACAGGCGCACCGACTCTTCGCCTTCCTTGATTTCGATTTCAGCCAGGTTCGACTCTTCCAGCAGGTCGATCAGCTTCTTGATTTTGCGGAGATCCATGGTGGCCTCTTTAGCTCTTGATGTCAGTGTGGTGGGAAGCGCATCGCGCTCGGGTCAAAGCAGTTCGTAGAACTCGCGCAGCTGCCGCGTACGGTCGCGCGCGAGGGTGGTCAGGCAGCGCATCTGTGCGCCGTTGCGCGCCGTGCCATCGGAATTGAGTGCGTAGACAGCGTTGCAGTCGTGGTCGCGCAGCTGCATCCAGGCACGCTGGGCCAGCACCAGCTGCTGTTCGGCCTCGCCGCAGTAGCTGCAGCTGCCACCGTGGGCGGGCGTACGCAGCTGTTGGCGCGCCTGGGCATACACGGTATTGAGTTCAGCGTCGGCAGCCGCCGCCACGTCCGAGGCGCACAGGTCGCTCTCCATCGTGGTGGTCGGGTGCGCACAGTCGATGCCTTCGTCCTTGCGGTCGAACGCCGTGGCCGCGCCGCAGATGCCGGCCCACAGCACGACGCTGGCAAGCACGCGCGGCAGCATCATCACGCGCCGGCTGCCTGCACGCGTGCCAGCGCCGCATCCATCGCATAGCGATAGCTGTCGGCACCGAAGCCACAGACCACGCCCACCGCCTTGTCGCTGAAATAGCTGTGCTGGCGGAACGGCTCGCGGGTATGCGGGTTGGACAGGTGAATCTCGATGAACGGCACCGCCACCGCGGCCAGCGCATCGCGCAGGGCCACCGAGGTGTGGGTGAAGGCGGCGGGGTTGATCAGGATGAAGGCGGTTCCGTCATCGCGCGCAGCCTGCACGCGGTCCACCAGGATGTGCTCGGCATTGGACTGCAGGCTCTCCACCGCGTGCCCGGCAGTGGACGCCTGGGCGGCCAGCGCCTGGTCGATGTCGGCCAGCGTGGTGTGGCCGTAGACCTCCGGCTCGCGGGTGCCGAGCAGGTTGAGGTTGGGGCCGTGCAGGACCAGCAGCTTCGCCATGGGATCCGGAAGACGGGAAAGGGCGGCAGTCTGGCGGAACCGGCGGATGCTGTCCAGTTCGGCGAAGTTTGGCGCGTTTCAATCGAACGTTTGAAATCTGCCGAAGGGCTTGTGGCCGTATGGCGGGCGCTGGATCAAGGCGCGCTGAACGCCGTGCAGGCGGGGGATGCGTGCACGTAGGCCGACGATGGCGTCAGGGTGGGCGATGGCTGACGCTGCGATGGGCTGTGATGCCGTAGATCCACGCCATGCGTGGATGTGGGAGTTCCGTGTGCATCAAGCTACGCGCCCATCACTGAGCCATCTGGCACCCCTCACGTCTCCAGCGGCACCGTCGGCACCACGTTCGGAAACACTTCTTCCAGCGGCTCCTGCTCGCCCGGCTTCGGCGCCGGCCAGTTGTAGGCGTTCACCGGCTGTGCGCGGTTCACCCACAACGCGTAATGGAGGTGGTCAGCGCGGCCATCGCCAGTATTGGGATGGATCAGGATCGTCAGGCCCAGGCTGTTGAGCTGCAGCCACGGCACCAGTACCGGCAGCAGGTCGTTGGTGAAGCCGAAGTAGAACGAGGGCGTGACGTGCGGGCCGCGCGGCTCCAGGTTCCAGTTGCCCAGCTCCACCGGGAAGCGCTCGGCGGCCCAGCGTCGCAGCAGTGCGGCTTTCTCGAAACTGTCTTCATCGAAGTAGATATGCGCGTGATAGCTCTTGATGTCGGTGTAGGCACGCGGGGTGGCCGGCAGGGTGGCCTCGCCGGGGCGCACGCTGGCCGGACGCGGCGTCGGCTCGCTGGCCGTGGCCTCGCCCCAGGGGCTGCGGCCCTGGGGCGCGGGCGGAACAAGGGCGCGGAAACCGGGGCGGCCCGGCTCGGTCGTGTTCACAGCGGCCTCGGCGCGCGGCGGCGCGGCGGCAGCGGTAGCGCTGGCCAGGCCACCGGCGGCCAGCCCGGCCGAGGCGATCAGCCGCCGGCGCGTGGGCGAGAGCAGGTCGGCCCACTGGGCGTCGTCGTCGGCATCGAACAAGGCGTCGGTAGCGGAAGTCTGTGGGTCCGGGTGCATGAAGGGCTCCATGGCAGCGTGCGGCGGGGGCAGGCGAGCACGCTCAGGCACCTGCCTCGGTAGCGTCCAATAAGCAGGCAGCATCACCTCATGCCCGTTCACCCGCGATGTCATTGAGCGCGGCCGATCGGCGGGCTAGGGTGCAGGTCTGCCGCCCTGGAGCCCGTCATGACCTCGCCCGATGCCGACACCCGGCGCAAGCGCGCGACCTTCCGCCAACTGCATGCACAGGGTTGTTTCGTGCTGCCCAACCCGTGGGATGTGGGCAGCGCCCGCTACCTGCAGCGGCAGGGCTTCCAGGCGCTGGCCACGACCAGCGCCGGCTGTGCCTGGAGCGAGGGGCTGCCGGACGGCGCGGTTTCGCTGCAGGCCACGCTGGAACATCTGCGGCTGATGGTGGCGGCGACGCCATTGCCGTTGAACGCCGATTTCGGTGATGGCTTTGGCGCCACACCGCGCGCGGTGGAGGAGGCCGTGGCGGCGGCAATCGATACCGGCGTCGCCGCGTTGTCGATCGAGGACGCCAGTGGCGTGGCCGATGCGCCGTTGAGGCCGATCGACGAGGCGGTCCAGCGCCTGCGTGCAGCGCGCGCGGCCATCGACCGTGCCGGCGGCGAGGTGCTGCTGATCGGCCGGGCGGAGAACTTCTTCGTCGGCGTGCCCGATCTGCAGGACGCGCTGCAGCGGCTGCGCGCCTATGCCGAAGCGGGTGCCGATGTGCTGTATGCACCAGGCATCAGTACACGCGAACAGATCAGTGCGGTGGTCGCCGCTGCGGGCTCGAAGCCGGTGAACCTGCTGGTCGGTGGGCCGACGCCGCTGAGCCTGCAGGACATCGCCGCACTCGGCGTGCGCCGCGTCAGTCTCGGCGGTGCGCTGGCGCGTGCGGCGTGGGGGGGCTTGATGCAGGCCACCCAGCCGATCGTGCAGGACGGCCGCTTCGATGGCCTGCAGCAGTCGGCCTCGGGCGCGGCGTTGAACGCGTTGTTCCGCCGCTGACTGCACCCCGGTGCAGGTCCAGGTGAACTGACTGGCAGTAGATCCACGCCATGCGTGGACGGATGAGGCCGTGACTACAGCGCCTCCATCCCGCCCTTGGGCATGGATACTTCCGGCTCCAGCGCCGGCAGCAGTTGCCGCAGCAGCCCGGGGTTGTCCAGCAGCGCGGTGCCATCGAGATAACGCCAGTCCGCAGTTCCCACGCGGCGTACAGCGACCATGAACGAGGTGCTGCGTATCGGCGACTCGCGCACGCGCAACAGTGACTGGCGTGGCACGAAGCTGACCTCTTCGTCGCCAGCGGCGTAGGTGCGGCCGGGCATGCCGGCTTCGTCGCTGATGACGGTGACCGATTTGCGCAGTTCCTTCACGGTATCGCGGGTCATCCGTGCATAGGCGTCATCGCCGCCGGCCAGCTGCTTCAGGCTGGGGTGGGTGCGCGCGATGATCAGCTCCGCATCGCCGCGGCCGAACGCATCCAGCATCGCCTGCACGTCCTGACGCAATGCCTTTGAATCACTGGGGCTGAGTTCGCCTGCGAAGGCCGATGGCAGCACGACCGACAGCAGCAGGGCCAGCAAAGGGAGAAGCAGGCGTCGATCCATTCTCGGCTGTCTCTGGGGGAAGCGCCGCACTATACGGCGGATGCGGAAACAGCGTCCCACGCATGGCGCTGGTATCCCGGCCGCCACTACTTACTATTGGTAGTTAGTGAATTCCGGACATCCCCCATGCACAGCCTCATCGTTACCGCCCATCCTGAATCCGGCTCGTTGACCCATGCCATCGCCAAGCGCATCGCCGAAGCCATCACCGCGACGGATGCCGCCAACACCGTGACCCATGCCGACCTGATGGCCGAAGGTTTCGATCCACGCTTCAACCCACAGGACCAGGCCCTGTTCCGTGGCACCGGCGCAGTTCCGGCCGACGTCGCCGCCGAGCAGGCGCGGCTGGACGCCACCGACACACTGGTACTGGTCTACCCGCTGTACTGGTGGTCGTTCCCCGCCCTGCTGAAGGGATGGATCGACCGGGTGTTCACCCAGGGCTGGGCCTACCAGGACGGTGCCGACGGCAAGGTACAGAAGAAGCTGCAGCGTTTGCGCGTGCACCTGGTCGGCATCGGCGGCGCGGGTGCGGAGATGATCGAGCGGCGCGGCTACGGCGCGGCGATGAAGGCCCAGATCGACATGGGCATCTTCGACTACTGCGGCGCGCGCGTACTGTCTTCGGAACTGCTGCTGGACGCCGATTCCGGCGCAGCCGAGGGGCATCTGCAGTCGGCAGGCGAGATCGGTCGTAAAATCGGTACTCCGATGCACTGATGCCCTGTTCCGCCGATGCCCGCCAACGCCGCTCCCACGCGCCGCCGATTGACCCGCGAGCAACGCGCCCGCCAGTTGCTGGACGTGGCCTGGGCGCTGGTCGGAGACGAAGGTACCGACGCGCTGACGCTGGGGCGGCTGGCCGAGGCCGCAGGCGTGACCAAGCCGGTGGCCTACGATCACTTCGTGACCCGCAATGGTCTGCTGGCCGCGCTCTATGACGACTACGACGGCCGGCAGACGGTGGTGTTCAACGAGCGCATCGGCCGCGCCAGGGCGCAACTCACCGATCGTGCGGCGGCCATCGCCTCGGGCTACATCGACTGCATCCTCAGCCAGGGCAGTGAAGTGCAGGGCATCCTTGCAGCGCTGGTCGGCGCACCGGAACTGCACGAGGTGCGGCGGCGTTACCAGCAGGACTTCATTGACAACTGCGACGCCTGGCTGGGCCCGTTCGCCGCCGATGGCAGCGTACCGGTAGCGGGACGCTGGGCGATTCTCGGTGCGGCTGAAACTCTTTCAGAGGGCGTGGCTGCCGGCGCGCTGGACAAGGCCGGTGCCGAGGCCGAGCTTCAGCGGCTGATCGTGGCGACGGTCAAGCGGCGCTGAGCCGCGCGAGCGGTCAGCCGTCGGCCAGCGCGGCGAATCCTGCCGCCAACTGATCGCGCACCAGTGCGTCGCGTGCGTCGCGGCTTCCAGACCCCAACACCACGGTAATCAGGCGTACCGGCTGGTCCCGCCCCGGCACTGCCCGGCATGCGGTGGCGGCCAGGCAGAAGCCTGCGGCCTGGGTGTAACCGGTCTTCAATCCATCCACGCCGTCTTCGCCAAGCAACGCGTTCTGATTGTTGCGGTTGAAGCTGCCGTGCGCGAACGCGCGCTGCGCGGTGATCGACAGTATCTGCGGATGATCGTTCAGCAGGCAGGCCGCCAGCACTGCCATGTCGCGCGCGCTGGATGCATGGTGTGGCGTGGTGATGCCGGAGACGCTGGCGAACCAGGTGCTGCGCAGGCCGAGCTGACGCGCATGTCGGTTCATGCGGTCCAGGAATGCAGAGTGTGATCCGTCCAGATGGCGCGCGATCGCCAGCGCCGCATCATTGCCGGAGACGATCATCAACCCTTCCAGCAAGCGCGCGAGGGTGATTGTTTCGCCGGGCGCCAGGCCCATGTGCGTTTCATCATCGGCCACGGCATGCACGTCGTCGGCGGCGATGGTGACCGTCTCGTCCCACGTGCGCCCGTCATCTTCGACGCACGCGTAGGCGGCGTAGGCGGTCATCAACTTGGTCAGCGATGCGGGCTGCCGTGCGGTTTCAGCGTTGTGCTGGTGGATCACCGCAAAGGTACTGGCTTCGATGGTGATGGAGGAGAGCGCGGTCGGCGGTGCTGGCATGTCGGGAAGGTTGTACGGGAACGCCGCAGGAGGATAGCGGATCACGGGTGTGTGGATCGGCTTCCGGCATGAATCTTGCCTGTGCGTTGCCCCGTACGAATGTGCCAGCAAGTACGGTAACGTTGCGCCTCCGCCGGGCCGGAAAGCCCGATTTTTCAGTAGCGAAGGGACATCCATGAAGAAGCGTCTGATCGTCACCGGCCTGGCCTGCCTGATGCTGGTGGCATGCGCCAACCCGAAGAACACGGTGATTCCGCAGGACGTGGACCAGTTGGCCACGATCAAGCCCGAGCTGGAGAAGCTCACCCCTGAAGAACAGCAGTTGGCCGCCGCCTACATCGTGCGTGTGACCCTGACCTCGAAGATGGCCGGTGTGTTCGGCGGCAAGGAAGGCCAGGGTATTCCAGCGGGCATGACGCTGGGCAAGGCCGTGGAAGAGCAGCGCCGCTTCATCGAAGAGCGCAAGGCCGAGGAAGCGCGCCAGGCCGCGTTGAAGGCGGAACTTGAAGCGCGTCGCGAAGCCGCGATGAAGCCGCTGCGCGAGGCGGTCACCGTCACCGTGGTGTCCAAGGACATCGAAGTGCAGCGTTCGCACGGCATCACCACTGACGAACTGCTGGTCGTGGATTTCGGGTATCAGAACAACACCGGCAAGGACATCGCCGGCGTGAAGGGCTATGTGTCGGTACGCGACTTGTTCGGCGAGGAAATTTCCGGATTCGCCATCACCAATGACGTGACCATTCCGGCCGGCCAGAGCGTGATCTGGCAGGGCAGCCGTTCGGTGCGCTTCGCGCAGACCAAGAGCAATGACCGCAAGCTGGCCAGCCTGGACGAGAGCAAGTACACGGTGGTATGGACGCCGGAAGCCGTGGTGTTCGTTGATGGCAGCTCGCTGACGTTGCCGCAGGACGCGGCATCCTGAGGCCGTCGGCCGGATCCGACGGCGGGTCCGGCCCCTTGGGCGCTGCCGCGGTGGCACCCGCATATTCCTGCAATATAGCAATGCTATAACGTTACAAAAGCGGCGCGATCCGTCGCTGATCCGTCTGCAGGAGACCATGACCCGACCCGTTGCGCGACGTTGGCTGTGCCCGTCGATCCTGGCCGTACTGGCCACCCTGAGCGGCTGCCAGCCGAATCTGCGCGCCGATGCTGTTCCCCCTGCCGAAGCCCGCCCGCACAACGTGATCGTGATGATCAACGACGGTGCCGGTTGGGGCACCTGGGACGCTGCCGCCTACTGGCAATACGGCAGCCGCGAAGGCGCCCCCTATGCGGACTTCCCGCAGCGCCTCGCCGTGACCACCTATCCGTTGAACGCCAGCAGCCAGCCGACCCGCGACAACATCCAGACCCTCGGCTACGACGCGGCCAAAGCATGGGATGACTCCCCGGTTCCTGCGCAGGACCTGCCGTTCGCCGGCTACCAGTACCTGGCCGCAATCGCCACCGACAGCGCCGCAGCGGGCACGGCGTTGTCCTCTGGCACCAAGACCTACAACAACGCCATCAACTACAACAACGATGGCCAGCCGGTCGAGTTCAACACGCTGCGCGCCAAGCGCCTGGGCATGGCGACCGGCGTGGTGACTTCGGTACCGTTCGCACATGCCACGCCGGCCGCGTTCGCGGCGCAGAACGAATCGCGCAACAACTATCACGCCATTGCGCACCAGATGCTGGCGCAGGGCCACATGGACCTGGTGATGGGTACTGGTGGTCCCGGCTACAGCGTTGATGGTCGCGCCTGTGACGAGGGTGCCGGCGCGGCGAAGGCCGAGGGCTGCGCGAACCCGTGGGAGTGGGTGTCGCGGCAGGACTGGCAACAGCTGGAAGCGGGCAGCACCATTGCCGGCAATCCGGCGGGACCGTGGCGCCTGATCCGCAGCAAGGAAGAGTTCACTGCGCTGGCGCAGGGGCGGCTGCCGGCCGACCGGCCGTTGATCGGCGTGCCGCGCGTGGCCAATACGCTGCAACAGGCACGTCAGCTGCAGGTGCTGGGTAAGGATGCGGCCACGCCTTCCGGTGTGAGGAAGATCGACAGCGTGCCGGATCTTGCGACCATGACTCGCGGTGCGCTGCGGTTCCTGCAGCAGCGGTCGTCCAACGGCCTGTTCCTGATGGTGGAAGGCGGTGCCACCGATTGGGCCGCGCATACCAGTGCCTGCGGCACCGAATGGCACTACGGCCAGTGCGGCGACCAACCGCAGTACGGCCGGCTGATCGAGGAAACCGTGGAGTTCAACGACGCGGTGACAGCAGTGATCGAGTGGATCGAACGCAACGGTGGCTGGGAACGCACCCTGCTGATCGTCACCACCGACCACGACAACAGCATGCCGATGGGCCCGGATGCACAGAGCGTGGCCTTCGAACCGGTGCGCAACAACGGCCGCGGGCACATGCCAGGAATGAGCTTCCGGCCCACCGGCAACCACTCCAATGCACTGGTGCCGCTGTGGGCGAAGGGCGCAGGTGCGGAACTGCTGGGCAAGCGCGTGCGTGGTGTCGATGCGGGCTACCGCCAGCATGTGCGCTGGAATGACGGCAGCTACATCGACAACACCGACGTGGCTGCGGCGGTGCAGGAAGCGCTGCAGCGCTAGGGTAGTGCCGGGCGCTGGCTGGCAGCTGCAGGTTTCCCGGTCGACGAGGTTGCCGGCCAGCGGCCGGCACTACCGGGGGTGGTGCTGGGCGTCGGCGACGGGCAGGCCAGCTGCCGCGCCAGCTCGGCGTTGGTCACGTGGCCATGCAGGAACAACAGGCCGCTGAAGATGTTCATGTGCGTACCTCCACTTGAGTGGATTGCACGATACGGGCAGCATGGGCGGGCAAAAAGCGACATTTCCGCAAGCTTGCCTTGAGAGGAATTCAAGCCTGATGTCCCGCCCACCCCTCCATGCCCTGCAGGGTTTCGTGGCCGCCGCCCGGCTGGGCAACCTGTCGCGTGCCGCGGCGTCGATGAACCTGACCGTCAGCGCACTCAGCCACCAGATGCGCCAGCTGGAGGAGCGACTCGGGCAGCCGCTGCTGATCCGCCAGCCACGTGGCGTCACCCTCACCCTGGAAGGGCAGCGCCTGCTCGACCAGGTCGGTCCGCATCTGGATGCGATCAATGACGCCTTCCAGCCCTATGCGGCGCGTGCCGAGCACGTGCTGACGATCAGCGCGGTGCCATCCATGGCCTCGGCGTGGCTGGTGCCGCGGCTGGGACATTTCGTCGCTGCGCACCCGCAGATCGAGATCAACCTGCAGTCGAGTGAACGCCTGATCGATTTCGAGCGGCAGCGGCAGTTCGATGCGGCGTTGCGGCTGGGCAGCGGGCACTGGCCGGGGCTGGTGGTGGAGCCCTTGTTTGACGAGTGGCTGCTGCCGATGGCCAGCCCGGCGCTGATCGAACGCATGGGCGGTATCGACCGTGTGCCGCTGACCCAGTGGCCACTGCTGGGTGATCCCGACGGCGCGTGGGGCGCGTGGTTCGCCTTGAGCGGGCAGAGCCCACCGCCGCGCTTCGTAGCGGTGCTGGATGATTCCGAAGCGCATCATCGCGCCGCACTGGATGGCGTGGGCGTGGCGCTGGGACGTGTGACCCGGGCGCGCTTGCTGCTCGACTCCGGCCAGCTGGTCGCGCTGTCCAGCCAGCGCCTGAAGACCGCCTGGCCGCACTGGCTGGTGTACCCGCAGCGCTCTGCCAGTCATCGTGGTTTTCTCGCCTTCCGCGACTGGTTGCATGCGCAGGCCGCCGAGCACGTGCGGCACATGGCCGACGCGCATTTGTAGCGTCGAGCCATGTTCGACTGCTTGTGCTCTACAGTCATCGCACCAGCGTGACCGCGTGTCCGGCGCGGGCGAATGCTTCAGCCAGCAATGGGCCTGCCTTGATCGCTTCCACCTCCTCGAACAACGCCTGCAGCGCGTCGGCGGGGCGTGAGGCTGGCGCCGCCACCGCCTGCTGGATCGCGGTGAAACGGTCGGCCAGCACGCGGTGGCCAGGATGGGCCTGTGCCCATGCCGCCAACGGCTGGCGCACGCCAGCGGCGGCATCCAGACGCCGCTGATCGAACAGGGTGATGGCGGCCGCCGAAGTGTCCGCTCGCTCGATCATGGCGTGGCGCAGCTCGCGGCTGAGGAACAGGTCGTAGGCCGCACCACGACCCACCGCGATGCGCAGGCCGTCGCGGTCCAGGTCGGCCACCTGTTGCGCAGGGCTGTCCTCGCGCACCAGGTAGGTGCCTTCGATCTCCACGTATGGGGCACTGAAGGCGATGCGGTCGGCCCGCGCCGGATCAATGGCCAGGAAGGCCAGGTCCCAGGCATCTTCGGTTGCTGCGGCGACTACCGACGCCGCTGCGTCGTGGCAGGTGAAACGTGCCTGCACGCCGATCCGCTGCGCCAACGCTGTGGCCAGTTCCAGCGAGGGGCCGCGCGGTGAGCGTGCATCGCCCTGCGCCAGCACCGGATTGCCCAGGTTGATCGCCACGCGCAGGAAACCCTGCGGTGCCAGTGTGCTTCGATGATCGGCCAGGGACATGCAGGGCTCCGCGGAACAGGGGGGCGTCCAGCATGCCAGTGCTGCTGCGCAGGCGATGTCAGCGTCCGGTTATCCTGCGCGGATGAACCCGATCCTGCATGTCGAGATCCCGACCAGTGACCTGGCCCGTGCCATCACCTTCTACCAGCAGTGGTTGCAGGTGCAGGTGGACGAACCGATCCTGCTGCACGATTGCCGGATGGCCTACCTGCCATTCGCCGATGAAGCGGCAGGGGCCAGCATGGCGCTGGTGCAGGGGACGGACTACCGGCCGTCAGAACAGGGCGCGCGCATCTACATCGGGGTCGATGACCTTGATGCCAGCCTCGAGCGAGCATTGGAGGCTGGAGCCGAACTACGTTTCGGCCCCGCCGATGCCGGCGACTGGCGCGTGGCCGAGATCCGCGACAGCGAAGGCAACCGCATTGCGTTGCAGGCGCGCACAGCGCCGTAACGTCAACGCTGCGGTGCGCGCATCTGTAGAGTCGAGCTTGCTCGACTGATTTTGACGTCGCCGTAGATGCATCAGTCGAGCAAGCTCGGCTCTACAGCGTCGCGGCACGCGAGCGCTGCAACCAATCGTTGATCGCCGGGTCCAGCCGCGGGTCGTCCGGCAGCTGCATGCCGAAGCGCTGCTGCAGCACGTCGCGCACATCACCCACATCATGCAACGGGCGCCTGTCCGCTGCCTGCCCGGGCCGGTATTCGGTGTAGTTGCCGCTGCCGATGGTGCGGCGCCAGTCCGGTCCGGTCAGCGACGCGCGCAGCTGGCCGGGGAAGCTCGAATCCGGATGGGTGCACACGTACCAGTTGCCCACCACGTTGTCGATCGGCGCCGGCGCCTGCAGGTCGAAGCGATACATCGCCCGCCAGCCCTCGTTGGATTCGGCAGAGAGCACGAAATCTCCGTCGTTGGGCAGCCGCTGCAGCAGATAGCGCTCGTGCGGTGTGGCCTGTGGCTGCGCATCGTGCAGGCGCAGAGGTATGGTCGGGGTCAGGCTGCCGAAGCCGGCGTCCACCAGCCAGTCATCCCCCTCCACCTGCACGCGCAGCAGCAGGTGGGTGCGCGCCGTCAGCTCGCCGTCCTTTGCCGCCAGCAGCACGCGCGCGCTCAGTGGCCGCGCATCGAAGCCCAGCGCTTGCAGCAGCGCCAGCAGGCCGCCATTCAACTCAAAGCAATAGCCGCCGCGGCGTTCGTCCAGCAGCTTGCGCTGCACGCTGTCCAGGTCGATCGGCACGGCATCGCGCAGCAGGCAGCTGAGGGTCTCGAACGGCAGCAGTGCGTTGTGGCGCTGCTGCAGCAGGGTCAGGCCGGCCAGTGTCAACGGCGGTGGCGCATCCAGCTGAAGCCGCTGCAGGTAGCGGGGGACATCGAGCGTCGTCATGCGGGCACCGGTCGGGGGAGGGAGGTCCACTGTGCTCCCGCAACCGGGGTTGAGGTCAAGCGCTATAGCGGTGTCATGCCCCCGTCGCCTGGGCCCGGTACAAAGGCCGTATCCATCGGCGACCGCCGCCACGGATGAAAAAACGCCTAAAGTTGCTCCACATCCAGCCGATACAGGTGCGTCCTTCCGCCTGGAGTCTGTCATGTCGGCCGTTGTCCCCCACCTCCGGTCCCTGCGCATGCGGCTTGCCGCGTTGCGCTCGGCGTCCCCCGGCCTGCTGCTGTGGCTGCAGCCGCACCGGCTCAGCGTGGCCAACAAGCTCAAGGCGACCCTGTGGGTCTGTGGCCTGGGCCTGATCGCGATCGCCGCCGTCCATGCCTGGACCGGGCACAGCAGCACGCGGGCCGCACACGACCAGGCCAGCTACCAGCGCGGCAGCGATCTCGCCGCCAGCCTCGCCACGCGGGTGGCGGAAGCGCGCCGCCTGCAGACCCAGTATGCACGCAGTTTCGACGATGCCGACCGCGCGCAGCTGCTGGCGACGCAGAAGGCGCTGCAGGCCGATCTTCAGGCGCTGCGCGCGATACCGATGGATGCCGGACGGCGCAAGGCGCTGCAGGCGCTGACCGAAGCCGCCGGCGCGTTCTCGCAGGGTGTGGTCGCCCTGTTCGAACGCGTCGATGAGATGGGTCGTGGCGATGCCGGCCTTGCCGCACAGCTGCAGCAGGCCGCAGACACCCTGCAGACGCAGGTGGATGCGCTGCAGCGGCCGTCGTTGGGGTTGTCCCTGCAGAAGATGCGCCGACAGGAAGCGCTGCTGCTGCTTGATGGCGATTCCGTGCATGCCGACCGTGCCAGCGAGGAGAAGCTGCCGTTCGACCTCGCACTGGTGGGCCTGCCCACCGATGTGCAGGAAGCCGTGCGCACCGGCATGGACAACTATCAGGTCGCGCTGCTGGGCTACACCGCGGCCCGCGTCGGCCTGGATGTGGAAGCGCAGTCGCTGCTGGACACTGCGGCCAGCGTCGCACCGGCGCTGGCCGCCTTCCAGCAGGCCCAGGTCGCCGCGCTGGGCAAGGCACAGGCGCGCCAGCAGGCCGGGGCACGCACCATGAGCGTGCTGTTCGCACTGACCCTGCTGCTGGTTGCCGGTGTGCTGATCACCAGTCTGGTACTGGTGCTGCGCGCGGTACGCCAGCCGATCCAGGACACCCTGCGCTTCGCCAGCGACATTGCCGACGACCGCTTGGACACCACGCTGCGCGTCTACAACGCCAACGATGAAATCGGCCAGCTGGCCCAGCGCCTGGTCGACATGCAGCAGCGCCTGCGCGCGCGTATCGAAACCGAGCGTGCGGTAGCGCGCGGCAATACCCGCGTGCGACAGGCATTGGACAGCGCACAGACCGGCCTGATGGTGGTCGATGCCGAAGGCCAGGTGGCTTATGCCAACCCTGCGCTGCTGCAGCTGCTGGATCTGCAGGCCGAGGAGCTGGTGGGCAGCGATGCGGTGCGCCTGCATCCGGCGTTGGCCAGCCTGGCCGGCGTGCGCCAGCGCGAGGAGCGCGAGATCGGCCACGCCGGCGTGCGCTACCAGTTGATCGCCAACGCCATCATCGACGAGGGCCATTTCCTCGGTGTTGCGGTGGAATGGCGCAGCCGCGCGCTGGAAACCCTGCTGGAAACCGAGGTCGCGGCACTGGTCGATGCCGCTGCACATGGTGACCTGCACGGGCGCATCGCGCTGGACGGCAAGCAAGGCTTCGTGCGTACACTGTCGACCAGCATCAACCGGCTTCTGGCGACCTTCGAAACCAACCTCGGCGATCTGCAGGCATTGCTGGCCGCGCTGGCACGCGGTGACCTCAGCGTGCGCATGGAGGGCGACCTGCAGGGCGTGTTCGCACGCATGCGCGACGATGCCAATGCCACCGTGGCGCAGCTGGGCCGCATTGTCACCCGCATCCAGCAGGCTACGTCCAGTCTGGATACGGGTGTTGGCGAGATTGTTGCCGGTCACCACGATCTGTCACAGCGCACCGAGCAGCAGGCGGCCAACCTTGAAGAGACCGCAGCGTCGATGCATGAGCTGACCGACACGGTCGGCCGCAACGCCGACGCCGCAGGCCGCGCCGATGCACTGGTGCAGGGCGCAGCGACGGTGGCACGACGAGGTGGTGAGGCCGTCGGCCAGGTGGTGGCGACCATGCACGGCATCAGCGAAGCCTCGCGACGCATCGGCGACATCACCCAGTTGATCGATGGCATCGCCTTCCAGACCAATATCCTTGCGCTCAATGCGGCGGTGGAAGCGGCGCGCGCCGGAGAGCAGGGTCGCAGCTTCGCTGTAGTGGCCGCCGAAGTGCGCCTGCTGGCACAGCGCAGCGCCGAGGCGGCCAAGCAGATCAAGGGGCTGATCGAGGATTCGGTGGCGCGTGTCGGGCAAGGCAACCAGCAGGCTGAACAGGCTGGCACCACGATGGGCGAGATTGTCGGCAGCGTGCAGCAGCTGGCTGACCTGCTGGCCGGCATCCGCAGCGCGTCGCAGGACCAGCATGCCGGCATCGCGCAGGTGAACCAGACCATCGTGCAGATGGAGGCCAGCACCCAGCGCAACGCCAGCCTGGTGGAAGAGGCCGGCGCCTCGACCGCACAGATGCAGGCGCAGGTGCATGCCTTGGCCGAGGCGGTGGGGGCGTTCCAGCTGCAGCCGGTGCGGCAGACAGCGCGCGCGGCATGACCGCGGTCGCCGGGCATGGCCCGGCGCTACCCGAGGCAGATTGAAACGGTAGCGCCGGGCCATGCCCGGCGAGATGGCTCAATACACGTCGCGCCGGTAGCGCCCGCTTTCCAACAGCGTCTCCACTGCCTCATCACCCAGCGCAGCGCGCAGTACCTGGTCCACGCCCTCGGCCATGCCCTGCAGCGAACCGCAGACATGGATCACCGCGCCACGTTGCATCCAGTCGCGCAGCGCATCGGCTGCGGCGTGCAGTCGGTCCTGCACGTAGCCACCGTCGCCATCGCGCGAGAACGCCAGGTCCACCCGCGACAGATGGCCATCGGCCTGCCAGGCCTCGATTTCCTCGGAAAACAGGAAGTCATGCGCGCGCTGGCGTTCGCCAAACAGCAGCCAATGCCCGTGCTCGCCGGCATGCGAGGCTTCGCGCAACAGGCTGCGCAGGCCAGCGATGCCGGTGCCGTTGCCGATCAGCAGCATCGGCGCGCCCTGCACGCGATGGAACCCGGGATTGCGGTGCACGCGGGCGATGATGCTGGCGCCGATCGGTGCATGCAGTGACAGCCACCCCGAACCCAATCCGGCACGACCGGCTGCGTCATGTACCAGGCGCACCACCAGTTCCACTGCGCCGTCATCGGTGCACGAGGCGATCGAATACTCGCGGCCCGGCAGCAACGGCAGTCCGCGCAGCCACAGGCAGGCATCCTGCACCGCCAGCGCGGCGTCCGCATCGGGCAGCTCGCGCTCGCTGGCCAGGGCCAACAGCGTGCGCGGGTTGCCCTCCACCAGCAGCGGTTGCAGTGGATCCAGCCCATGCGCCTTCAGCACCGCACTGGCGTGCCCTGCATGGTGGCGGGGTGCGAGATGCAGAATGTCACCGGCCTGCCACTGCACCTCGGTGGGCGCGGCAAGACGGATACGCCAGATCGCGCCACCGATACTGCCAGGATTGAGACGGTCGCGGCTGAGCAGGCGCCAGTCATGCATCTGCGTGGCAGCCGGCAGCACGCTGTCATCGGTGGTGATGCCGGTCAACGCGCCCAGCTGCTGCTGCCACTGGCGCAGGGACGGTACCGAGGCGGCATCGACATCGATGCGCTCGAACAGCGGGCGCGCGCCGTTGCCGATCAGCCAGGCATCGACCTGGCGGCCGAAACCGCAGTAGTGCGGGTACTGGCGATCACCCAATGCGAGCAGGCCGAACTGCAGGCCCGACAGGTCCACGCGCTGTGCGAGCAGCAGCCGCGAAGCACGTCGCGCCGCATCCGGTGGTTCGCCGTCGCCGAAAGTGCTCAGCACGAGCAGCGCATGCGCAGTACACCCCAGCCGCGTGGCATCAACGCGAGCCAATGGCAGCACCTGCACCGCATGGCCGGCAGCCTGCAACTGCGCCGCCGCGCGCCAGGCCAGCTGTTCGCCCAGCCCACTCTGGCTGGCATGCACCACAAGCCAGGGTGTGTTGCTGCCACCGCCAGTGGTTTCCGGCAGCGACTGGCGAAGCCCACGCGCGGTGCGCTGGCTGCGGCGGCGGTCCAGGTACAGCAGCCAGCCGGTGATGAAGAACAGGCTCATGCCCAGGCTGCTGAGCATCACCACCACGCGCCCGGGTACACCGAAGTAACTGCCCGAGTGCAGCGCGAATACGCTGGTGGCCAGCTGTCCACCGGCGCCCTGGCCTGCATACGGGCGGGCATCGAGGATCGCACCGCTGGCCGGGTCCAGCTGCAGCAGGTCATGCGCACGATCGTGGTGGCCGCCGCGCTGCGCGGGATCACCGGCCATCACGCGCACATTGAGCGGTTGCCCGGGCTTCTCCGGCAGGCGCAGGTCGATGTACCCGTTGCGCACGCCCGGTAATGCATACAGCGTGGCCTCGATGCGACCCAGGTCCAGTGCCGCGTCGGCGGCAACCTTGAGCTTCGCAGCCGGAGCCACGCCCAGCAGCGTGTTGGCGGCACTGCGGTACCAGTCGAACGACCACCACAGGCCGGTCAACGCACTCATCAGGTAGATCAGCAGCACCCAGGTGCCGACCACCGAGTGCAGGCTCCACAGGAAGCCACGGCCGCTGCGCTTCCACTCCACCGCCAACCAGCTGCGCCAGTGCCACCAGCGCCGGGGCCAGCGCAGGTAGAGACCGGAGAGGGTGAAGAACAGCAGCGCGATCGCACAGCTGCCGGTGATCCATTTGCCCCGCTCGCCGGCAGCGAGGTGCCGATGCAGGTCTTCGATGAAGTCGAAGAAGGCCTGCCCGCGCAGGGCACTGAAGCGCTCGCCACTGTACGGATCGAAGTACACCCAGTGTTCCTTGCCTCCGGCAAACCGCGCCACCGAGGGCCGCTGGCCGGTGGCGTCGATCCGCAGGCGCTGCAGGGGACGCTCACTGCCGGCCTGGAGCAAAGGCATCAGCTCGCTCAACGCCAGCGGTGGCTGGCCATCGGCATGGTGCTCGGCGATCGCGGCGAAGCCGGGATTGGCGGCACGCAGCAGCTCGTCCTCGAAGGACAGCACGGCGCCGCTGAGGCCCATTACGGCCAGCACGGCACCAGCGGTGATGCCCAGCAGCCAGTGCAGTTGGAACAGGACGTTCTTGAACATCGAAGGAGGAGGGCCTGGAAGGCTGCCGCCCGCATCCTGCGCAACAGCAAATGAGAATTAGTCGCGGAATTCTCCGTGGCGCTCCGGCTGTGGTCAAGCAGGGGGGGATCGGCCGGGCGGCGCCCGGCACCCGCGGAGGCAACGTCAACGTCAAAAGCGGGCTATCGGTGGATGGCGGGGTGGGTCCGGTTGCGGGGGACGCCGTAAACCCGTCCTTGGGGGCTTGGCCGCGGCATCCATGGCGCTCACGCCCCCGCAACCGGCCCCCCCCTTCGACAGTTCTTCGCGACCTGCCGTAGATCCACGCCATGCGTGGATGCTTTTCGTTCAATTGTCGAAATATTCGATTTCGATGGAGATTCATCCACGCATGGCGTGGATCTACCGTGTCGACCAAGGTCGACATCTACCAACAGCCATCGGAATCTGTCAGAGGTGGGGCGGTGTCGGAGTGCGGGGTGTCAGCCGCATGGATGCGGCTGCCAAGCTTACAGGGACGTACTTGCAGCGTCCCCGCACTCCGACACCGCCCCGCCCAACACTCAGCAATACGGAGTTGCTCCGGTTGTTGCTTCCGAGGTTGCCGGCCAGCGGCCGGCACTACCGCGGGTGCAGGGTGCAACCCTGCCGAACCCTCACTTCACCCAGCTGTCGATCTCGCCGTGAGCGAACGGTCCCAGCTTCGCCTTCTGCAATCGCCCCTGCGCATCGAACAGCACGCTGTAGGGCAGCAGTCCCTGCGTATTGCCCAGCTGCACGCTGGCGTCGCGCGGGCCCGGGGTCTCGATCACGATCGGGTAGTCCACCGGTACCTGCTGCAGGAAGCGGCGCACGTCTTCCGGCGTATCCAATGCCAGGCCCAGCACCTGCACGCCTTCGCTGCCCTGGGTATGGGCAAAGCGTGCCAGCTCCGGCATCTCTTCCACGCAGGGGGCACACCAGCTGGCCCAGACGTTGATCAGCAGCGGGCGACCGGCGAAGCGCTGGCGCAGGCCCAATGGTTGGCCCTCTAGATCCGGCAGCGTCAGCACAGGCAGTGGGTCACCCACCTGCAGCGCAGGCGTCGCCGGGGCTGCAGGGGAAGCGACCGGCGCTGCGGCAGGTGCAGCCGGCGTCGGTGCCAGCCGGTACCCGGCCCACAGGCCGAGGCCGGCGGCCAGCACCGCTGTCCACAGCAGCGCTGGCCGTTGCCATTTCATCGTGCGGTGCGCAGCAACGCTTCCTCGACCACCGCCTGGGTCAGCAGGGTCGGCAGCACGGTCGGCGGCGCGCCGGGGCCATACACCACGTACAGCGGCACGCCCACGGCCTTGTGCTCTTCCAGGAAGGTGGTGATCTGCGGATCGACATTGGTGTAGTCACCGCGCATGTACACCGCATTGGTGCGCTTGAGCAGTTCCTTGAACTCCGGCCGCGACAGCACCGCGCGCTCGTTGGCCTTGCAGCTTACGCACCAGTCGGCGGTCATGTTGACGAACACCACGCGCTTGTCGGCGCGCAGGCGGTCCAGCAGCTGCGGCGAATACTCGACCACGTTGTCGGTGGCCGCCTGTGCGGCGCGCGCTGGCGGCGCCAACTGGGTGACGCCCCAGGCCGGCACCAGTGCGGCGATGGCCAGCAGCACGCCCAGCAGGGCAACGGCACGCGGGCCGGTCCAACGGTTGCGTTCGAACAGCCACAGGCCGAAAGCGAACAGCAGCAGGCCACCCAGCACCAGCGACATGCCGTCCACGCCGCGCTGCTTGCCCAGCACCCACAGCAGCCACAGCGCGGTGGCATACATCGGGAAAGCCAGCACGTGCTTGAGCGTTTCCATCCACGGGCCCGGCTTGGGCAGGCGGCGTGCCAGCGCCGGCACGAAGCCGATCAGCAGGAACGGCAGGGCCAGGCCGAGGCCGAGGAACAGGAACACGGTCATCGCCTGCAGCGGCGTTGCGATGAACGCATAGGCCACCGCGCCGCCCATGAACGGGCCGACGCAGGCGCTGCCGACCACGCAGGCCAGCGCACCGGTGAAGAAGTCTCCGGCCGGGCCGCTGCGGCTGGCCAGCGACTGGCCGAGGTTGCCGAGGCCACCGCCGAGGGTGAACACCCCGGACAGGCTCAGGCCCACTGCGAACATGACGTAGGCCAGTGCGGCCACCACGCCCGGGTGCTGCAGCTGGAAGCCGATGCCGACCGCGTTGCCGATCGCGCGCAGGCCGACCATCAACGCTCCGATCACCGCGAACGCGACCAGCACGCCCAGCGTGTACCAGAGCGCATGGCTGCGCGCGCGCTGCGGGCTTTCACCGCTCTGTGCCAGGCCGAGCACCTTCAGCGACAGGATCGGCAGCACGCACGGCATCAGGTTAAGCACCAGGCCGCCGGCCAGGGCCAGCAGCAGGACCCACAGGAACGAACGGTCCGGGTTCGGCGTGGTCGCCGGCGGGCGCGTGCGCAGTGCGTTGTCACCCTGTGCATCGGCGGCGAATTCACTGCTGGCAGCGCCGTCACTTGCTGCGACCGGGGCCGTTGCATCGGTGTTGGGCACGGTCGGCAGCAGGCGCAGCGGCGCGCCATTGGCAGCCTCACGCGGAGCACCGGTGGCGGTGGGCAGCGGGCTGATCACCTCGCTGCGCGGCGGTGCCTGGTCGGCGCTGGCGTTGATCCTGCCGGCCGGGATCGACAGCTTCACCCGCCGCGTCATCGGCGGGTAGCAGATGCCGTCGGTCTGGCAGCCCTGGAAGGTCACCACCAGGGTGCTGTCGACCGCGTCGGCGACAGAGCGGCGCAGCGGCAGCGGCACCTCCACCTGGTTGAAGTACACCGATACGTCGCCGAAGTGCTCGTCGCGATGCGATTGTGCGGCCGGCCATCGCGGCTTGTCGGCCAGCACACCGGCGCTGCCTTCGAGTTTCAGCGAGGTGCGGTCGCGATACAGGTAGTAGCCCGGCGCCGGGCTGAAGCGCAGCAGCAGGGTGTTGCCATCGCTGGCAATGGCATCGAAGCCGAATGCCTGCTCCGACGGCAGTGGCAGCGCCTGGCTGTTGCTGGCTGCACCCGGCAGGCGCAGGCCGCCGCTGTTGCCGGCACCGGCCAGCGGGTTGTTGAACGGGCTGGCCGCACCGGGGCGTGCGGCCGGGGCCGCCGCCTGTGCACCGCCGCCGGGCAGGGTGACCTGCACCACGCGCTTCTGCGGCGGATAGCAGACACCGGCGTCGGCGCAGCCCTGGTAACGCACTTCCAGGCTGATGGTGCCGGCTGCATCGGTCGGTGCGCCGGGCAGGGTGGCCTGCAGCCGCTCGCGATAGGTTTCAACCTCGCCGAAGAAATCGTCGTGGTGCTTGTCGCCCTTGGGCATCTGCAGCGCGCCGGCGTTGAAGGCCGGGTCGGCCTTGACGCTGGTGCGGTGGCGATACAGGTAGTAGCCCGGCGCGATCTTGAACTGCAGCTGCACCTGGCCGCGTTCGGGGGCGGTCGCTGTCAGCGCGAACGCCTGGTCCACCGGCAGCAGGTCCTTCTCATCCAGCGCGAAGGCCGGCAGCGAGAGCCACAACAGGGCGCACAGGGCGGCGCCACGCGCAAACAAAGTCTTCAATCAGTGTCCTCCCGGGTCTGTGCCCGGATCCAGTCCAGATACGCCGGCAGGCCGGCCCGGGTTTCGACCGCGATGCACTCCGGGAGTTCATACGGATGCAGTTCGACGATCCGGGCGATTGCGTCATCGACGCGGCTCGCGGTGGTCTTCACCAGCAGCTGCAGTTCGGTGTCGGTAGTGACCTCGCCCTGCCAGCGGTAGGTCGACTGCGCGCCCTCCAGCCGTGTGACGCACGCGGCCAGGCGCTCGCCAACAAGCGCGTGCGCGATGCGCTCGGCACTGGCCCGGTCCGGGCAGGTGGTCAACAGCAGCAGGACGGGATCGACGGTCGACATGACCGTCGAGTATAGGGCCGCCGCCGGGTCAGGGCCCGGCGGCGGCAATGGACCGCTGCGTTGCGCGGTCAGTTGGCCAGCTGGCAGGTGGCCGGCTTGGCCGAGGTGAACAGGGCCGGGGTGGCCCACTCGGGGTGGTCGATGAACGGGTTGCGGTTGCCCTGGAAGCTGTAGACCACGTCGTTGCGGGCGCGTTCTGCAGCGCTCGGCGGGTCGGCCAGGTGCCAGTCGATCAACGTCGACAGCAGGCCCATGTAGGCCGGCGAGCTGCTGGTCTTGACGATCTTGCTGCGGTCGTCGGTCAGCTCCAGGTCCGGCTCGGACTGGCCGGTGGCCGCATCCTTGCCGCCCTCGTAGCGGATGGCCATGTACAGCACCGCACGCGCCATGTCGCCCTTGCGTGCACCCCACACCTCAAAGGTGCCGCCGTTGCCGTCCGGGGTGCGTACCCAGTTCGAGTTGCCCGGATAGCCACCGCTGCCGCCGCCCTGGCCGTTGTTGGCCTCGGTGGCACGCTCGCCGCAGTTGGTGTCGCACTTGCCGAACGGCTTGTTGCCGCGGTCGGCGTTCCACTGTGCGTCGGTCAGGTACAGCATGTGGGTGTCGGTGTACGGGGCGTACGGCAGGCCCTTGTCGCCGGTGGTGCTGGCAAAGCCCAGCGAGTTCGGCCAGGTATGCTCACGGTTGTACTTCAGGCCGCCGCCGCTGCCGGCGCGATCGGTCACCTTGGCGTAGCTGCGGTTGCGGTACGCATCCAGGATCCTGCCGCTGTTGTTCGGATCCTCGTCGGCGATCTCCAGGATGGTCCAGGTGCTGGTGCCCGAGCCGCTGTACGGGTAGGCGGTGTGGCCCTTGATGGTGGCGTGCAGCGAGCAGCGCAGCTGGCTGGGGCTGCTGGTGTTGACCTTGGAGTAGTAACCGGCCGGCACGCCCGGGTTGCCCGGGTCCGGATTGCCACCGGTGCTGGCCACGGTGAAGGCGATGCGGCTGTCGGCGGCCGGGTGTGCGCCCTGCAGGTCGGTGATGCGCGCGGCGCGGATGTCGAAGCGGCAGGCTTCACCGGCCACCAGTGCAGTGTTGGTGGACAGCTTCACGCTGCGGCCGCTGGACGGGAAGGTCAACGGCACGCTGCCGGAAGTGCCGCAGCTCAGGGCGAACGCGCCGCTGGCCAGGTTCACCGTCTCGCTGAACACCACTTCCAGGTCGGCGGCGGCGGGGAAGGTGCTGCTGCCCTGGGCCGGGGTGGTGGTGGACACCGACGGCGGCGTGTTCGGGCCCGGGGTGCCGCCACCACTGAAGGTCTGGCCGTTGTTGCAGCTGCCGAAGGTCTGCCTGGCCGACTCGGCCCAGGTGAAGTGGGCGTACTGGCTGCCACTGCCGGTCAGCTGCAGCGAGGTGCCCGGGGCCGTGCTGTTGGTCTCGGCCACCGGAATGTTCTGGCTGGTCATGCCGGCCGCGGGGCCGCCGGACGCGGTGATGGCGCCCTCGTAGCTGAGGAACTGGACCACCTTGCCGCTGGCGTCGACCAGGGCAATGCCATCGTTCGGGCCGTTCTGCAGGCCGTTGGTGGGGTAGGTGACCACGGCGATGCTGGCGCTGCCGCAGCCTGCAGCGGTACCGGCGGGAACCGGGTTGTTGGCGTAGACCACGGCCGCCGACGGATTGCTGCCGTTGTAGAGGTACAGGCGGTAGCCGGACAGATCCTCACCGGCGGTGGCCACGACCTCGATCGCTTCGCCGACGTCGCCGGCGGCGGTGCTGTCGTCGTAGTGCAGTTCGTTGATGAAGACCTCGGCCTGGGCCGGCGCGGCGGCCAGTGCAAGCAGGCAGGCAGCGGCAAGCGGGGACAGCAATCGCATCGACTACTCCTTGTGATTGGGAATGCGCGGCCGAGCCTAAGGCCGATCCAGTGACACTTTGTCGTAAATGAACGTCAGATATCTGACAGTGCGACGCGTATCACCAAATGTCGAGGGTTGCGGGCATCCGCTTGTCGCGTTGCACGCGGAACCCCGCCTTCACGCGGCACTGGGTGCGCCTTCGCCGTGCGGTGAAATTTTTTGCGGGATCGGCCTTGAAAGGCCCGGGGCCAGCTCCATCTCTGTCCTGCTCCCGATTCGTCGGGCTTTTTCGCGAGCAATGCTGGCAGTCACCTTGGGTGAGTGCTAACATCGCCAGACTTTTTCAGACCAATCAATAACTTAAGAGGTCTCTCATGAGCATCAAGCCGCTGCACGACCGCGTTGTGGTCAAGCCGATCGAAGCCGACGAAATCTCCGCCGGTGGCATCGTGATCCCGGATTCGGCCAAGGAAAAGTCCACCAAGGGTGAAGTCGTGGCCGTGGGCCCGGGCAAGCCGCTGGACAACGGCAGCGTGCGCGCTCCGTCGCTGAAGGTCGGTGACAAGGTCATCTACGGCCAGTACGCCGGCAGCTCGTACAAGAGCGAAGGCGTCGAGTACAAGGTCTTGCGCGAAGACGACGTGCTCGCCGTCATCGGCTGAGCCCCGGCACGACCTGCTTCATCCCCTGATCTCCAATTCCCAGCCGCCGGGCATCGCCCGGCGCTACCAAAGAGGTAACTGCAATGGCTGCCAAGGATATTCGTTTCGGTGAAGACGCCCGTTCGCGCATGGTGCGCGGCGTCAACGTTCTCGCCAATGCCGTCAAGGCCACCCTGGGCCCGAAGGGCCGCAACGTCGTGCTGGAAAAGAGCTTCGGCGCTCCGACCATCACCAAGGACGGCGTCTCCGTCGCCAAGGAAATCGAACTGGCTGACAAGTTCGAGAACATGGGCGCGCAGATGGTGAAGGAAGTCGCTTCGCGCACCAACGACGACGCTGGCGACGGCACCACCACCGCCACCGTGCTGGCGCAGGCCCTGATCCGCGAAGGCGCCAAGGCTGTTGCCGCCGGCATGAACCCGATGGACCTCAAGCGCGGTATCGACAAGGCCGTCGTGGCCGCCGTCAACGAGCTGAAGAGCATCTCCAAGCCGACCGCCGACGACAAGGCGATCGCCCAGGTCGGTACCATCTCGGCCAACTCTGACGAGTCGATCGGCCAGATCATCGCTGACGCAATGAAGGAAGTCGGCAAGGAAGGCGTGATCACCGTTGAAGAAGGCTCGGGCCTGGACAACGAGCTGGACGTGGTCAAGGGCATGCAGTTCGACCGCGGCTACCTGTCCCCGTACTTCATCAACAACCAGCAGTCGCAGACCGCTGATCTGGATGACCCGTTCATCCTGCTGCACGACAAGAAGATCTCCAACGTCCGTGACCTGCTGCCGGTGCTGGAAGGCGTCGCCAAGGCCGGCAAGCCGCTGCTGATCGTCGCTGAAGAAGTCGAAGGCGAAGCGCTGGCAACCCTGGTGGTCAACACCATCCGTGGCATCGTCAAGGTCGTGGCCGTCAAGGCTCCGGGCTTCGGCGACCGTCGCAAGGCGATGCTGGAAGACATGGCCGTGCTGACCGGCGGCACCGTGATCTCCGAAGAAGTGGGCCTGTCGCTGGAAAAGGCCACCATCAAGGATCTCGGCCGCGCCAAGAAGGTGCAGGTCTCCAAGGAAAACACCACCATCATCGATGGCGTGGGTGACAAGGCAGCGGTCGATTCGCGCGTTGCGCAGATCAAGACCCAGATCCAGGACACCTCCTCGGATTACGACCGCGAGAAGCTGCAGGAACGCGTGGCCAAGCTGGCCGGCGGCGTTGCCGTGATCAAGGTCGGTGCCTCGACCGAAATCGAAATGAAGGAAAAGAAGGACCGCGTCGACGACGCCCTGCACGCCACCCGTGCAGCCGTTGAAGAAGGCGTGGTCCCGGGCGGCGGCGTTGCCCTGGTCCGTGCGGTCTCCGCGCTGGCTGGCCTGAAGGGTGCCAACGAAGACCAGAACCACGGCATCCAGATCGCCCTGCGCGCGATGGAAGCACCGCTGCGCGAGATCGTTGCCAATGCCGGCGAAGAGCCGTCGGTCATCGTCAACAAGGTCAAGGAAGGCACCGGCAGCTTCGGCTACAACGCCGCCACCGGCGAGTTCGGTGACATGCTGCAGTTCGGCATCCTGGACCCGACCAAGGTGACCCGTTCGGCGCTGCAGAACGCAGCTTCGATCGCTGGCCTGATGATCACCACCGAAGCCATGGTTGCCGAAGCTCCGAAGAAGGACGAGCCGGCCATGGGTGGCGCCGGTGGCATGGGTGGCATGGGTGGCATGGGCGGCATGGACTTCTAAGGTCCGCGCCTGCACCGGTAGCTGCCGACCCTGGTCGGCACGCTTCCCTGCTGCACTGAAGAACCCCGCCGCAAGGCGGGGTTTTTCGTTGCCAGGTTGCCGCCACGGCAGCGCATCGCTACGCTCGGTGACCATGCCTACCTCGTTCATCGTCGTTGACGACTTCCTCTCCCCGGCCGATGCGCAGGGGCTGCGCCAGGCGGCACTGGGCCTGACCTACCCGGCGCAGGAAGGTGCATTCCCCGGTCGCAACTCACTGGAGCGGCTGGAGCTGGACGGCCTGTCCGAAGCTGCGTCGCGGCTGGTCAATGAACCGTTGCGACCGGTCAACCCACTGCAGTCGCATGGCAAATTCCGTCTGACCCTGGCCGGGGATGTCGGCCGCGCGAAAGTGCACACCGATCACTCGCACTGGTCCGGCATTCTCTACCTGAGCGCACCAGAGCACTGCGAGGGCGGCACCGAGTTCTTCCGTCATCGCCGCACCAACACCGAACGGATGGCCCTGGACGCCAGCGAGCTGGCCGCGTTGGGCTATGCCAGTGGCGGCGACATGCACCGCGACATCATCGAGCGCGACAGCAGCCACGACAGCCAGTGGGAGATGACGATGCGCATCCCGATGCGCTTCAACCGCCTGGTGCTGCTGCGGCCCTGGTTCTGGCACACCGCCGGTCCGGCATTCGGTGACCGTCCGGACAACGGCCGGCTGGTGTACCTGATGTTCTTCGAGCAGGCGCGGTAAGCGGGGGAATCATCCACGCATGGCGTGGATCTAGTGGCCCTGCAGCGCTGCGCGCAACCACGCCAGGAAGGCAGGCAGCGCCGGATTGCCATCTGCATCGGCGCGCGTCACTGCGTAGTAGGCGAAGGCCTGCGGCCATGGCTGGTCGATCACCACCTGCAGGTGCCCCTTGGCCAGTTCTTCGGCCGCATGGATGTCGCGTACCAGCGCGATGCCTTGCCCGGCCACCGCCGCACGGATCAGCAACAGGTCGTCATCGAAAGCAGGGCCGCGCTCAAGTCGATCATCGGTTGCCAGACCCAGTGCCTGGAACCACAGTCGCCAGTCGCTGCGATCGGCATCCTGCAGCAGCGGCAGCTGCAGGCAATCCTGCACGGTGCCCACGGCGGGGGCGCTGGAAAGCAGCGCAGGGCTGGCCACTGGCAGCAGCACCGGCGCCAGCAGATGCTCGGCATGCAGGCCGGGGTAGCGCCCCAGCCCGTGGCGGATCGCGATGTCCACGCCATCGCGGCGCAGGTCGGCCAGCGCCGGGCTGGCATCGAGCTGCACATCCACCTGCGGTTGCAGTGCACTGAATTCGCCCAGGCGTGGCGCCAGCCATTGCGCGGCGAAACTGGGTGCGGCGCTGATACGCAGCGTGCGCCGCGTTTCCCAGCGTTCGAGTGTCTGCAGGCTCTGTGCGATCTGCTCGAAAGCCAGCAGCAGTTCCGGGTACACGCGCGCGCCCGCCGCGCTGAGCACCACGCCATGACGGGTGCGATCGAACAGGTTCACGCCCAGGCGTTCCTGCAGCTGCCGCAGCTGCTGGCTGATTGCGCCGGGTGTCACCCCCATCGCTTCGGCGGCAGCGGTCAGGCTGCCGTGGCGGCCGGTTTCAACAAAGGCCCGCAGGCCCAGCAGCGGCAAAACCGCACCCATTCCGTTCTCCCGTTGCTTCGCCGGCATCCACCGCGCGGCGACAGCATATCGGCCGTGGCGCAGGCTGTCGCGCACCTGCCTCGCAAGTTGAGCCAGGCTCAACTCCCCGTGCAGAAGACATCGTTTCCCCACCACGCCGGCCTTTCCTAGACTGCCTGCACGGCTGCTGCAGCGCCTGTTTCCGCATCGTCGGCCCTCGTGCATCGAAGGCCGGCGCGTGCCGTCGCTCCCTGCCGTCCAGGAACCCCATGAACGAACCTTCGCTGCACCTGTACACCGACAGCTCGCCCAATGGCTTCAAGGCCACCATCGCGCTGGAAGAACTGGGCCTGCCGTATCGCCTGCATCACGTCCGCATCGACGAAGGCGAGCACCGACATCCCGAATTCCTGCGGCTCAATCCGCATGGTCGCATCCCGGTGCTGGAGGATCGCGCGCGTGGCATCGTCATTTTCGAATCCGCGGCGATCCTGATGTACCTGGCTGAGCAGGGCAACGCGTTGTTGCCTTCCGAGCCGTCTGCACGCTGGCAGGCATTGACCTGGTTGATGTTCCATGCCGCCAGCGTCGGCCCGATCCTCGGCCAGCGCGTGCACTTCGAGCACTTCGCACAACGGCCCGACATGGCCGCAATCGAACGCTATCGAAGGCTGAGTGACGATCTGTTCGCCGTGCTCGACCAGCGCCTGCACGGGCGCGAGTGGCTGGCCGGTGACCAGTACTCGATCGCCGACATCGCCCACTTCGGCTGGCTGCATATCGCCCACATCATCGATATCGATTTCTCGCAGCATCGCCATCTGAGCGCGTGGTACGCGCGCGTTGCCGCACGCCCTGCGGTACAGCGCGGCGTGCAGTTGCCCGAACCGGCCACCGGCCCGTAAGGAGACGACGCTCATGAACGACGCCATCGTGATGCCGGGCGCGTCGGCCCCAGCCTTTGCCACGCACCCGGGTTACCAGCGCATGTTCCGTGCCGATGCACTGACCCTGGGCATCTACCTGCCATTGCGCTTCTATCAGGGTGACATGGCCGTGCTGCAGGGCCAGGCGCGGCTGGTGAAGGACATCGACCGCCACGGCTTTGCTGCGGTGTGGGTGCGTGATGTGCCGCTGTACGACCCGATGTTCGGCGATGCGGGGCAGCTGTTCGACCCGTTCACTTACCTTGCATGGTTGGCGGCGCGCACGCAGCGCGTAGCGCTGGCCACCGGCAGCGTGGTGTTGCCGCTGCGCCACCCGATCGATCTGGCCAAGGCCGCAGCGTCGATCGATCAGCTGTCCGGTGGGCGCCTGGTGATGGGCGTTGCTTCCGGTGATCGTCCGCTGGAGTTTCCCGCCTACGGACTGGAGCACGCGGCGCGTGGTGAGCGCTTCGCCAGCGCGATGGGTGAGATGCGGCGTTGGCTGCAGCCGGGCGCGGGCGGGCGGATGACGCATGCCTGGGCCGAGCAGGGCGTGCAGTTGCTGCCGCCCACGGTCAGTGACCGCATTCCGCTGGTTGTCACCGGTGGCGCACGCCAGCCGCTGGAGTGGATCGGCCAGCATGCCGATGGCTGGTTGACCTATCCCGAGGCCACCCATGACGATGCCGGTCCGCAACGGCTGGCCGCGAAGATCCGCGCGTGGCGCGCGCTGATCCCGGACGGCGGCTTCCGCCCGCACGTGACCAACGAATGGATCGACCTGGTGGATGACCCGGATCATCCACGCACGCCGCTGCAAGGGGGCTATACCCTGCGCACCGGCCGCAAGGGCCTGATCGACCTGCTGCAGGCCTGGCAGCGGGCAGGCGTCAACCACGCCGCGCTGGGCATCCAGTTCGCCGAGCGGCCCGCAGATGAGGTGCTGCAGGAACTGGCCGAAGAGGTGCTGCCATTGTTCCCGTCGCACCCGGGGCCGGCGCCGCGGGTGATGGACTGGTAGCACAGTAGGAATGGCGTCGGCCGGCGCTCAGCTGGCCGGCCGGCGCAGACAGATGCGTGACGCCCCGGCGCTGACGTCCACCTGCCCACCCCGCATGGCATCGGCGCCGAGGATCAGCGCCGGCCGCGCCTCCAGGCCAAGGGCCTTGAACACCGAAAGCTCGCTGATCCGGATCTCCATCGGTGGATGCCGCCAGCCAGCGCTGGTCATGCTCGGCAGGGTGTACAGCCAGGTGGCCTGCTTCCCGCCGCCCAGGCCCTCGGTGCCCTTCTCACGTACCCGCACGCGGATGTCGCTGCCGTCGGTGCGCACGCCCAGCGCACGGGCGGCTTCGGCATTGAGCACGGTCTGCGCCGCGCCGGTATCGACCACGGCGATGGCTTCCACACCGGTCTCGCCCAGCGCCAGCGTGATGAAGCCGAACTGGCGCAGGCCGGCACTGCGATCGGGCAGGGCATTGGCCTGGCAGCCGTTTCCATCCAGCGCGAGACGCCCCGGCGTCCACAAGGCAAGCTCGCCACGGCCGAAGTCCCAGCGCGTGTCCCAGCGCCCGGTCAGGTCGTTGCCGACCAGGCCATCAATGGCCGCTTCATCGTCCTTCGCCAACGAGGACAGGTCGACCTGCGTGCCGCTGGCCTGCAGCTGCCAGCTGCCCAGCCGCCAGGAGGTGGTGCGCATCCTCCGCAGCGCGGCCGCCTTTGCGCTGGCACCCTGGGCATGCGAAACCGCCGCATCGATGTCTTCCAGGCCATAGCGCCGGGCCACACGGTCATCCACCAGGGTTGCACCGGCCGCACTGTCGACCACGAAACGCAGTGGTTCGGCACGCCCGTCCAGCGAGACAGCCACGGCCGGATGACTCCCCTGCATCCACATCGGCAGTACGTGTTCGGGAGCATCGGCCGCCAGCGCAGGCAGCGAGGCAGCAAGCAGGGGAAGCAGGGTGAGGCGCACGGGATGTCTCCGCAGTGAGGGTGGAGAGCCCATTGGCGGGCACGGGCGTATCGCGGGAATATCGGCGTTGATACCGTCCTGATACACAGCTGGCTGATACTGAGTACATGAACGCTCCCGCCCGGGTCATCGTCGTCGATGACGACGCCAGCATCCGAGACGCCATCGCCGACTGCCTGCTGCTGCATGGCTACCAGGTGCGCGTGGCGGCCGGTGCCATGGCGTTGGATATGCTGCTGCAGGCCGAACGACCGGATGTGATCATCCTCGACTGGATGATGCCCGGCGAGGATGGCCTGTCGGTCTGCCGCCGGCTGCAGGCACGGGCCATCCCGATCCTGATGCTGTCGGCGATGGGCAGTGCCCCGGACCGGGTGATCGGTCTGGAAATGGGCGCGGATGATTACCTGGCCAAGCCGTTCGATCCGCGTGAGCTGCTGGCAAGGGTGCGTGCGCTGCTGCGTCGGCAGGACAAGCTGCGCACCCAGGTGGCGAGTGAGCTGCGCTTCGCCGGCTGGCGGCTGCTGCCCGAACAGCGCCGCCTGATCGCACCGGATGGAGCGGAGCTGGTACTGAGCCGTGGTGAGTTCTCTCTTCTGCTGGTGCTGGCCGAACGTCCAGGGCGGGTGTTGGCGCGCGAGCAGCTGCTGCAGCTGAGCCGCAGCGAGCCGAGCGACAGCGTGGATCGTGCCATCGACCTGGCAATCAGCCGCCTGCGTCGCAAGCTGGGGCAGGCCGCGCCCGGCGCTGAAGCCCTGGTACAGACATTGCGTGGCGAGGGCTATCGCTTCGATGCCGAGGTCCAGGTGCTGTGAGTGCGCGTTGGTCCACTGCGCGCTGGATCGCGATGCTGGCCCTCACCAGCCTGCTGCTGGCCACCCTGGTCAGCGTCGCGGTGGTGGGCTGGATGCCACGACCGGCGCCGCCACCGATGCGCCTGGATCAGGCCCTGCAGGTACTGCGGGGGGAACAGGCGGCGGCGCCGCTGGGGCTGCATCTATCCGTCGTCAGTTCGGCGCCGGAAGGCCGCAGCAACGATTGGTTGACCGAACTGGCCGCCTTGCAGCTGGGTGTACCGGTTGATCACGTGCGCCTGGTCTGGACCGGGCAGGGCAAGGCCCCCGATGTGCAGGTCATCGAGGGCGGCACGGTGCTGGATGCTTCAGGGCGTGCCGGGGTGCTGACGTCACAGGCGGCACTGCTGACCGCCATGCAGTGGCCGCCGTTCGAGCTGGGTGTGCGCCAGGCCGATGATCGCTGGCAGGTGGTCGGCAGCGATCACAGTGATCTGGCGGCCTGGCGCGGTCAGGTTCTGCTTGCACTGTTGGCCGGCACGGTGCTGTTGGCACCGCTGGCGGCCTGGGCGTCGCTCCGCATCGGACGGCCCCTGCGCCGGCTGGCCGAAGCCAGTGCGCGGGTTGACCTGCAGGACGGGACGCCGCTGCCGGACGATGGCCCACGCGAGGTGCAGGTGCTGGCCGCAGCGATCAGCAGCGGTCGTGAGCGCCTGCGCGACCAGGCGCAGGACATGACCCGCATGCTGGCGGCCGTGGCGCACGACCTGCGCACGCCGCTGACCGGCCTGCGCCTGCGTGCGGAGTTTGCACCGCCGCCACAGGCAGCGCGGATGGTGGCCGACATCGAGCGCATGGACACGATGATCGAGCAGGTGCTCGATTACGCGCGCGGGGAGCTGCAACCGCTGGAGTTGCGAGCACTGGACGTGGCCGCGTTGCTGGAGGAATGCGTGCAGAGCGCCTTGCTGCGCGGTGTCGATATCTCTGCAGAGGGACCGGACGTGCTGCCGTGGCAGGGGGATGTGCTCCTGCTGCGGCGGGCCATCGACAACCTCATCGACAACGCCGCTCGTTATGCCGGTGCCGTGCACCTGCGGGTTGCCATGGTAGGTAATCGCGTGCAGCTGGACGTGATGGATCGCGGACCGGGCATCGCCGAGGCCGATCGCGTGCGCCTGCTGCAACCCTTCCAGCGCAGCGAAAGCTCGCGCAGTCGTGCCACCGGCGGGACCGGCCTCGGTCTGGCCGTCGCCGCCAACGTGGCACGACGGCATGCGGGTGAACTGCAGCTGCTGCAGCGTGACGGAGGGGGATTGATCGCACGCCTGGTGCTGGGATCGGCCTCCTGACATCGCATGTCGATTGACTGGACATCATCTCCCTGATTTATAATTAGGCGCCTAATCATATGGATATGAATGATGATCGAAGCCAAGCACCATGCCTTGCTGGACGAGGCACAGCGACGAGGCCATGCCAACGTCGCGCAGCTGCACCTGTGCTTCCAGCTGCTGTCGCTGTCATCGTCGATCGATCGCGACTGCGCCACACGTCTGGCGCCACAGGGTCTCAGCGAGGGGCGCTTCATCGTGCTGTTCCTGCTGCACGGTGCCGGTGGAACGCTGCCGCCGCATGAGCTGGCCGAGCGTGCAGGCGTCACCCGCGCCACCATCAGCGGTCTGCTCGATGGCCTGCAGCGCGAAGGCCTGCTGCAGCGTCGCAGCGATGCCGAGGATGGTCGCCGCCTGCAGATCGTGCTGACCGCAAAGGGCGCGCGCCTGGCCGAGTCATTGTTCGACCAGCACACGCAGTGGATCGGTGGACTGTTCAATGGCCTGGAGGCGAGTGAACAGCGGCAGCTTTCGCAGTTGCTGCACAAGGTCTGGCAGCACACCGACGCCGGGCGTCAGACTGCGGCATGAGCGGTGCCATCGCCGCAGAGCTCTTGTGTGCGCTCAACAGTGGCAGCGTCGCGACGACCCATCTGGCCGAGTGCCTTGCAGTGGACTTCGCTGCGCTGCTGCAGGTGGTAGCCCCCGCGCTTGCACCGGAGGTGCTGCAACGCATGCGCGACGCTGCGGACAAGGGCATCACCCAGCGCATGGATTTGGCCGCACAGCTGCTGCGCGGGGCGGGGCAGGGCGCGCCTGCGCTCTGGCAGACTCACAGCTCCGACACCGTGCGTGGCTGGGCCTGCTATCTGATTGGCAGCGATGCCTCTACAACGCTGGCAACGAAGCTGCAGGCGATGCGACCGCTGGCCGATGACCCGCACTTCGGCGTGCGCGAATGGGCGTGGCTGGCATTGCGTGCCGACATCGTTGCAGCGCCGATGCAGGCGCTGGAGTACCTGCAGCCGTGGGCACAGGACGCATCGCCATACCTGCGTCGCTTCGCCTGCGAGGCGCTGCGCCCGCGCGGCGTCTGGGCCACGCATATCGCGCTGTTCAAGCAGCATCCGGAACATGCGCTGCCGGTGCTGGAAGCACTCGCCAACGATCCCGTGCGCTATGTGCAGGATTCGGTTGGCAACTGGCTCAACGATGCTGGCAAGACGCAGTCACAGTGGCTGCGTGATCTCTGCACACGCTGGCAGCGCGAACACGACAGCGCCGCCAACGCCTACATCCGCAAGCGCGCACTGCGCTCGCTGCAATCCCGGTAGCGCCGGGCCATGCCCGGCGGACGCCAATCGACCACCTCAGGGAAGACCACCATGCCGCACACCTTCATTGAGCTCTATACCGCCACACCTGCCTGGACCACACTCCCGCCCGAGCAGCGGAATGCCTTCTTCGCCCGTATCGGCGCCGGCATGCAGCAGTTCGATCCAGCCCGCATCACGCCGCTGGCGATGGGCCGCATTGCCACGGACGTACCGCACGGCAGCGATGAGCAGTTCTATGCAGTCTGGTGCTGCGCCAGCCGCAAGGAGACCGACGCGCTGGTGGCAGGCATTGCCGCGACCGGCTGGCACGACTACTTCACCACCACCCACGCGGTGGGCGCGGTGGACAGCATGGCCCAGCATCTGGCTGATCTGGCTGCGTTGTAGTGGCGCGAAGAGCGCTCGCATAGCCCAGCCCACGGCATGGATGGCACATGCGCCTGTCACCCAGACACGGTAAACAGTGCATTGCCCATGTCCGTCCGCAGGGAAGTTGATCATGCAGAGCAAGCTCCAGGTCACGCTGTTCGGCCCGCTTGGGGACAGCCCGGCATTGCAGTTGCCGGGGCTGGAGGGGCCGTCGGTGGCCATCCCGGAATCGGTCCTGCGGCAGTTGGTCTCCGACCTCTACACCGCGCGCTCCCTGCTCAACCCCGAGCAGCTGGACGAAGCCAGGCAGGAGCTGGATCGCGTGCTGGAACGCTGGGCCGACATCCACGAAGGCCTGCTGCTGGACGTGGAAGTGCATGGTAAATGAGCAACTTCGCGTGGCTGCCGCCGCGTAGGCATGGCTGGTGCGCACATCGCTGAACCGCATCCCCAGTTGCGGATGAAACATTTTGCACTGCGCAAAAGCTGTGCTATCAATAGATCCCATGAACGCAGCCCCCACCAGCTTTTACTGGTATTACTTTCCGAAGCCACTGGCGGAGGAAGGACTGCGCTCACCCTGAAGAAAGCTTCAGACGCATTCCCGAAAGCCGCCAGCGAACCTGGCGGCTTTTTTCATGCCGCCACGCTGGGGACCCCCAACGTTCCGGAGATCTCCCGCAATGCCCCCGCACACCGACGACCTGCGTATCCGCACCATCGAACCGCTGACACCGCCCGCCCAGCTGCTGGCGATGCTGCCCTGTGACGATGAAGCTTCCGACACCGTCAGCGCCTCGCGCGCGGCCCTGCACCAGATCCTGCACGGCCGTGACGACCGCCTGGCGGTAGTGGTGGGCCCGTGCTCGATCCATGACCCGAACGCTGCCATTGAATACGCCCAGCGCCTGAAGCCGCTGCGCGATGCACTGGCTGGCGAACTGGAAATCGTCATGCGCGTGTACTTCGAGAAGCCGCGCACCACGGTGGGCTGGAAGGGCCTGATCAACGATCCGGACCTGGACGGCAGCTTCAAGATCGACAAGGGCCTGCGCATCGCCCGCGGGCTGCTGCGCGACATCAACAAGCTTGGCCTGCCTGCCGGTGTCGAGTTCCTTGACGTGATCTCGCCGCAGTACATCGCCGACCTGGTGGCATGGGGCGCGATCGGCGCACGCACTACCGAAAGCCAGGTGCATCGCGAGCTGGCCTCGGGGCTGTCGTGCCCGGTCGGCTTCAAGAACGGCACCGATGGCAACGTGAAGATCGCGGCCGATGCCGTGGGTGCGGCGTCCAACCCGCATCACTTCCTGTCGGTCACCAAGCAGGGTGGCACCGCCATCGTGTCGACCACCGGCAACCCGGACTGTCATGTGATCCTGCGCGGCGGCAAGCAGCCGAACTACGACGCGGGCAGCGTTGCCGAGGCTTGCCAGGTGCTGGCCAAGGCCAAGCTGCCGACGCGCCTGATGATCGACGCCAGCCATGCCAACAGCCTGAAGAACCCGGAGAACCAGCCGAAGGTGATCGACGACATCGCCGTTCAGCTGGAAGACGGTGAACAGCGCATCGTTGGCGTGATGATCGAGAGCCATCTGGTCGGTGGTCGCCAGGAACTGGTGGAAGGCCAGCCGCTGGTCTACGGGCAGAGCATCACCGATGGCTGCATCGACTGGGACACCACCGTGACGGTGCTGGAGCGACTGGCTGCGGCCGTGCGCGCCCGTCGCGAGGTGAAGGTGTCCGAAGCCGCCTGAGTGCGGCACGTGTGTGGATGGCGGCCAGCGCCTGCGGGGGTGCGGCCGCGATCAGGGCCGGTCGGAGTTGGAGACCGGCCCGTCCGCACCGGCGATGCGCCTGGCGCTGCGCATGAGCGACAGCGCCAGGTACATCGCCGGGGTGGTGATGCCGGCTTTTGTAGCGTCGAGCCATGCTCGATTGACGCTGAAAGCAGTCGAGCATGGCTCGACGCTACATGGCCTTTTTCGCGCGCAGCCTCGCCAACGCCAGATACATCGCCGGCGTGGTGTACAGCGTCAGCCACTGGCTGACCAGCAACCCGCCCACAATGGCGATCCCCAGCGGTTGCCGGAGTTCCCAGCCTTCGCCGTTGGCCAGCATCAGCGGCAGCGTGCCCAGCAGCGCCGCCAGCGAGGTCATCAGGATCGGCCGCAGGCGCAACCGCGCTGCTTCCATCACCGCGTCCTGCGCAGTCAGGCCACGCCGCTCGCCGGCCAGCGCGAAGTCCACCAGCAGGATGGTGTTCTTCATCACCACGCCCACCAGCAGGAACAACCCCAGCAACGCGATCAGGTTCAGTTCGTTGCCGAACAGCCACAGCGCCAGCAGTGCGCCGATGCCGGCCGAGGGCAGGGTGGACAGGATCACCAGCGGCTGCAGAAAACTTTCGTAGAGGATGCCCAACACCAGGTAGACCGCCAGCGTGGCGCCCAGCACCAGCCACAACTGGCGCGAACGGAGCTGCTCCAGGCCGCCGGCTTCGCCGGACAGTTTTCCCTGTACCGAACGTGGCAGCATCAGTTTCGCCATCGCACCATCGATCGCCTGCGTGGCCTGTTCCAGGCCCACCCCCGGTGCCAGCGCGAACTCGATCCAGATCGAGGCGAACTGCTCGCTGTGGTACACCCGGTCCGGTGCCATGCCATAGCGCCAGCTGGCGATGCTCGACAGCGGAATGCGCTGGCCGTTGCCATCGATCACCTGCAGTCGTGACAGCGTGCCCGGGTCCTGGGTGTGCTTCGGGTCCAGCTCCATCACCACGCGGTACTGGTTGAGGCTGTCGTACAGCGTGGCGACCTGGCGCTGGCTGAAGGAGTTGTTGAGCATGTTGGCCACCGTGCGCAGGTCGACGCCGTGGCGCGCGGCTGCTTCGCGGTCGATGTCCAGCATCACCTGGCGCATGCCTGCTTCGCCCTGTGCTTCCACGTCCACCAGTTCGGGCAGGCCACGCAGCGCGGCCGCCACCTTTGGCGCCCATTCGCGCAGCGGCGCGGTATCGGCCGACAGCAGCTGGAACTCGTACTTGCCACTGCTGCCTGCGCCCTCCAGGCGGATGTCCTGGTCCACCCACAGATAGAGATTGCCGCCGGGCAGCTTGGGCAGCCGCGCGCGCAGGCGGTCGATCACCTGCTGGCTGGACACCTTGCGCTCGGCCAGCGGCTTCATCTTGATCATGATGAAGGCGTTGTTGACCCCGTTGCTGCCACCGATGTAGCCGATGATGTCCTCGATGGCCGGATCGGACAGCAACAGCTTCCTGTACGCATCGATCTTCGGTTGCATGGCCTGGAAGGACAGGCCGTCATCGCCGCGGGCGAAGCCGCGCAGCTGCGCGGTGTCCTGCTTGGGCACGATGCCCTTGGGCACCTGCTGGAACAGCCACGTGTTGAGCGCGATGACTGCAACGAAGGCCAGCAACGGCCAGCGCAGCCGGCGCAGGCTGGCCTGCAGCGTGCGCAGGTAGGCGCGGCGCACGCGCTCGAACAGCGCATTGCTGCCCCGCTGCCAGCGCGAGGGTTGCTGCGCGGCATCCACGAACAATCGTGCACACAGCATCGGCACCAGGCTCAGCGCGACCAGCACGGAGACCGTCATTGCCGCCACCAGGGTCAACGAGAATTCGCGGAACAGGCGTTCGACGAAGTCGTCCAGGAACAGGATGGAGACGAACACCACGGCCAGTGCAACGTTCATCGACAGTAGCGTGGCCCCCACTTCCGATGCACCCCGTACTGCCGCCTGCCAGCGGTCGGCGCCCAGTTCGCGATGGCGGGCGATGTTCTCCAGCACCACGATGGCATCGTCCACCACCAGCACGGCAGCGACGATCAGGGCCATCAACGAAAGTGTGTTGAGCGAGAAACCCATCAGTGCGATCAGCGCCAGCGTACCGAACAGCACCACCGGGATCGCCACGCTGGGCACCAGTGCAGCACGCCAGTGGCCGAGGAAGGCCAGCACCACCAGCACCACCAGTACGATCGCCAGCACCAGCGTGAGCTCTGCCTCATGCAAAGTGGCGCGGATCACCGGCGAGCGGTCCATCACCAGCCGCATGTCCACGCCGGAGGGCAACAGCGCATGCAGCTGGGGCAGCTGCGCCTGGATGGCATCAACGGTGGCGATGATGTTGGCGCCGGGTTGGCGGCTGACGATCAGCAGCACGGCGGGACGTTCGTTGTGGAAGCCGCTGGCGTAACGGTCTTCCACGCCATCGGCAACGGCGGCGACATCGCCCAGCCGCAGCGTGCGATCGTCGCTCACCTTCAGAGCCAGTTCGCGGTACTGCGCGGCCTGGCGCAGCTGCAGCGGCGCTTCCAGCTGCCACTGCTGGCGGTCATCGCCCACCGCGCCCAACGGGCGCACCGCATTGGCGCGGGCGATGACCTGGGCCACGTCTTCCAGCGCCAGTCCGGCGTGGTTCAGTGCGTTTGGGTCCAGCGAGACACGCACCGCCGGCAAGGCACTGCCGCCCACCTGCACTTCGCCCACGCCTGGTACCTGCGACAGCTTCTGCGCCAGCACGGTGGAGGCCAGGTCATACAGCTGGCCTGGCGAACGCGTGTCCGAAGTCAGTGCCAGTGCCAGGATCGGTGCCTGCGAAGGATTCACCTTGCGGTACTGCGGCATGCCCGGCATGCCACTGGGCAGCTGGCCGCGTGCGAGGTTGATCGCGGCCTGCACTTCACGTGCGGCCTCATCGATATCACGGCCGAGCACGAACTTCAGTTCGATCTGGGTCTGGCCCTGGGTGCTGGCCGAATCGATGCGCGAGATGCCGGGCAGGCTGCCCAGCGCACGCTCCAGCGGCGTGGCCACGGTGGCGGCCATTGATTCGGGCGAGGCGCCGGGCAGGCTGGCGCTGACTTCGATGGCCGGGTAGTCGACCTGTGGCAGCGGCGCCACCGGCAACAGGCGCAATGCCAGCAGGCCGGCCAGCACCAGCGCCACCGCCAGCAGGATCGTCGCTACCGGGCGCTGCACGCAGGCCTGCGCCAGGCGCGCGATGGGGGTCACGCGCGCGCCTCGTCAATCGCCACCGGGGACGCTGCACGGCCACGCTGCAGGCGGTCGAAGGCCAGGTAGATCACCGGCGTGGTGAACAGGGTCAGCACCTGGCTGACCAGCAGTCCGCCCACCATCACCCAGCCCAGTGGCTGCCGCAGCTCGGCGCCGGAACCGCTGGCCAGCATCAGCGGCACCGCGCCGAACAGTGCAGCCAGCGTGGTCATCAGGATCGGCCGGAAGCGCAGCAGCGCGGCCTGATGAATCGCCTCGCGCGGTGACATGCCGCGTGTGCGCTGCGCGTCCAGCGCGAAGTCGATCATCATGATCGCGTTCTTCTTCACCAGCCCGATCAGCAGCACGATGCCGATCACCGCGATCAGATCCAGGCTGCGTCCGCTCAGCCACAGTGCGGCCAATGCACCCACGGTGGCCGAGGGCAGGGTGGAGAGGATGGTGATCGGATGGATGAAGCTCTCGTAGAGCACGCCCAGCACGATGTACATCACCACCACGGCCGCCAGGATCAGCCATAGCGTGGACGACAGCGAGCTGCTGAAGGCGGCCGCCGCACCCTGCAGGCGAAGTTCGATGCTCTGCGGCAGGTTCACCTGTGCGCGCGCGGCGTGCACGGCATCCACCGCTTCGCCCAGTGATGCGCCCGGAGCAAGGTTGAACGACAGCGTGGCCGCCGGGAACTGGCCCACGTGATTGCGCAGCAGTGCGGACGGACCCACCTCTACCCGCGCTACCGAACCCAGCGGCACGGTCTGTCCGGCGCTGTTGCGCACGCGCAGGCCGGTGATGGCTTCCGGTCCCGGCTGGCGCGCTGGATCGGCTTCCAGCACCACCCGGTATTGGCTGGCCTGGGTAAAGATGGTCGAGATCTGGCGCTGCCCATAGGCGTCGTACAGGGCATCGGCTACCGCTTCCACGCTTACGCCCAGGCGCGCCGCCGCATCGCGGTCTATTGCTACGCGCGCCTGCCGACCCTGCATCTGCAGATCGCTGGCGACATCACGCAGTGCCGGCGACTGGCGCAAGGCCTGCAGCAGCTTCGGTGTCCAGCGTTCCAGCGTTTCCAGATCCGGCGTGGTCAGGGTGAACTGGTACTGGTTGCGGCTGATGCGGTCCTCGATGCCCAGCTCCTGCACCGGTTGCAGGTACAGGGTGATGCCTGGAATCTTCGATACGCGCTGCTGCAGCCGCGCCATCACCACCGCAGCGCCATCGCGGTCGCCATGCGGCTTCAATTCGATCAGCAGGCGGCCGGTGTTGAGCGTGGCGTTGTTGCCGTCCACGCCGATGTAGGAGGACACACTGGCCACCGCCGGGTCTGCTTCGATGGCCGTGGCCAGCGCCTGCTGGCGCTCGCGCATGGCCTGGAACGAGATCGCCTGTGGTGCCTCGCTGATGCCCTGCACCAGGCCGGCATCCTGCACCGGGAAGAAGCCCTTGGGCACGGCGAAGTAGAGCGCTACGGTCAGTGCCAGCGTCGCCACCGTGGCCAGCAGCATCAGCGGCTGGCGCTGCAATACCCAGCGCAGCTGTCGGTCGTAGACGGCGATGATGCGGTCGAAGACATCTGGTTTGGGGGTCGGAGCCCTGGCGGGATCCGACCCTTGGGCCGGGGTCAGATCCCCGTGGGGCTCTGACCCCTTCGCATGTGGCTTCAGGAAGCGCGCGCACAGCATCGGCGTCAGCGTCAGCGAGACCAGCAGCGAGATGCCGATGGCTACCGCCAGCGTTACCGCGAACTCGTGGAACAGTGCGCCCACCAGGTCGGCCATGAACAGCAGCGGGATCAGCACCGCGATCAGCGAAACGGTCAGCGACACCAGAGTGAAGCCGATTTCCGCTGCACCCTTGAGCGCCGCCTCGCGGGGGCTTTCGCCTTCCTCCAGATGGCGGGCGATGTTCTCCAGCATCACGATGGCGTCGTCCACCACGAAGCCGGTGGCGATGGTCAGCGCCATCAGGGTGAGGTTGTTGAGCGAATAGCCGGCCAGCAGCATCACCGCGAAGGTGCCGACCAGCGACAGCGGCACTGCAACGCTGGGAATCAGTGTGGCCGGCAGATTGCGCAGGAACACCCAGGTGACCAGCACCACCAGCGCGATGGCCAGCACCAGTTCCTTCTGCACGCCGCGCACCGACGCGCGGATCGATTCGGTGCGGTCACTCAGCACGTCCATCTGCACGCCGGCCGGCAGCGTGGCCTGCAGCTGTGGCAGCAACGTACGCACCTGCTCGACCACGGCGATCACGTTGGCGCCGGGCTGGCGCTGGATGTTCACCAGCACCGCCGGGGTGGTGCCGCTCCAGGCGGCCAGCTGCCGGTTCTCGGCGCCATCGCTGATGGTGGCCACATCGCCCAGCCGTAGTGGCGCGCCGTCACGCCAGGCCAGTACCAGCGCGCGATACTCGGCCACGCTGCGCATCTGATCGTTGGCGTCGAGCATCACCGCGCGGATCGGGCCATCGAAGCTGCCCTTGGGCAGGTTGACGTTGGCCGCAGCAATCGCGGTACGGATGTGGTCCATGCCCAGGCCGTTGGCGGCCAGCGCGGCGGGATTGACCTGGATGCGCACCGCCGGGCGCTGGCCGCCGGCCAGGCTGACCAGGCCGACGCCGGGCAACTGTGCCAGGCGCTGCGCGATGCGCGTATCCACCAGATCGTGCACCTGCGGCAGCGACAGTCCCTGCGAGGTCACCGCCAGCGTCAGGATCGGGGTGTCGGCCGGGTTGACCTTGCGGTACACCGGCGGCACCGGCAGGTCGTCGGGCAGGAAGCTGCCCGCTGCGTTGATCGCGGCCTGCACGTCCTGCTCGGCCACACCCAGCGACACCTCCAGCCCGAACTGCAGGGTGATGACCGAGGCGCCGCCGGAACTGGTCGACGACAGTTGTTTCAGACCGGGAATCTGCCCGAGCTGGCGTTCCAGCGGTGCAGTGATGGTGCGCGTGGTCAGTTCCGGGCTGGCGCCGGGGTACAACGTGGTGATCTGGATGATCGGGTAGTCGACCTGCGGCAGTGCGGCCACCGGCAGCAGGCGGTACGCGAGCACGCCGGACAGCAGCAGCGCCACCATCAGGAGTGTCGTTGCAACCGGGCGCAGGATGAACGGGCGCGAGAGGTTCATGCGCCGGCCTTGGTCGCGGCCTCCTCGGTGATGATCTCCACCGCCGTGCCGTCTTCCAGCCCGTCGATGCCTTCGATCACCACCTTGTCCCCTGCGGCCAGCCCGGAGCGCACGGCCACGCGTCCATCATCGGCCGGACCGAGCACCACGGTGCGGCGTTGCGCCTTGTTGTCCTTGTCGACGATATGCACGTAGTTGCCCTGGCTGCCGAACTGCACGGCGGCGTCGGGAATCAGCAGTGCGGCCTGCTCGCCCAGCTGCAGGCGGACGTTGACGAACTGGTTGGGGAACAGCGCCAGATCGTGGTTGTCGAAGTGCGCACGCAGTTTCAACGTGCCGGTGGTGGTATCGATGCGGTTGTCGACGCTGGACAGCGAGCCGCGGGCCAGCTGCCGGCGTTCTTCGCGGTCCCAGGTTTCCACCGCCAGTGCCGGTTGCGCCTGCACGGCATCGAGCAGCGCAGGCAGCTCGGGTTCGGGCACGGTGAACAGCACGCTGATCGGCGCGGTCTGCGCCAGCGTCACCAGGCCTTCGGCATCGCTGGCGCGCACCAGGTTGCCCACGTCCAACCGGCGCAGCCCGACGCGGCCACTGACCGGCGCGGTGATGCGGGTGTACTGCAGCTGCAGGCGTGCCTCGTCAACAGACGCCTGATCGTTGAGGCGGCGGCCCTGCAGCTGGCGCACCTTGCTCTGCTGGTCGCTCATTTCCTGCCCGGACACGTAGTTCTGCTTCTGCAGTTCGCGGTAGCGCTGCAGCTGGCGTTCGGCGTTTTCCAGTTCAGCCAGGTTCTGTTGCTGGGTGCCCTGGGCCTGCGCCAGCTTTACTTCATACGGGCGCGGGTCGATCTGCGCCAGCAGATCGCCGGCCTTCACCTGCTGGCCTTCCTGGAAATGCAGCCGCAGCAGTTCGCCATCCACGCGGCTGCGTACCACCACGCTGTGCAGCGGGGTGACCGTACCGACCGCCTTCAGGCGCAGCACCAGCGGCTCGGCGCTGGCCCGGGCGATGCGCACGGGCACCGTTTTGCCCGGCGCATCGTCGCTGCTGCCGGCACCATTCCGGGGCCACAGCCACCACGCCAGAAGGGCGACGAGGGCGATGGCCAGCACCGCCCACAACAGGCGGGCACGACGGAAACGGGAATTTTCGGCGACAGACATGGGGCATCCTGCGCCCTGCGCGCGCAGGGACATGCGGGCCCGTCGGCGCGTTCACGGCACCACGGGCAGCGGGGAGGGAGTGTCTGGCGGGGCCGCGGGCGCGGCGTGGCTGGATGCCGTCGCAGCAGCGACGGGGCGACAATGGTAGCCAATCACCCCGGCCAATGCCGCATGACCATGGTCATGCAACGCATTCGGTAGTGCCGGCCGCTGGCCGGCAACCTGCTGGAATCTGAGGGCGTGTGCCGTGTTGCCGGCCAGCGGCCGGCACTACCGTCAAACAATCAATGCACTTCGTCGTGGTACACGAACTTCGGCATTTCCCAGCGGTAGTGGATCGCCAGCAGGCGCAGCGCGAAGCCGCCGCCCAGGCAGCACAGGATCGCGGTGGCATCGGCCACGCCCCAGTGCAGCAGCAACAGGTAGGCCGCGCCGGTCAGCAGCGCGATGATCGCGTACAGCTCCTTCTGGAAGATCAGCGGCACCTCGTTGCAGAGAATGTCGCGCAGCACGCCGCCGAACGCGCCGGTCAGCATGCCGGCGATCAGCACGATCGGCATCGCATGACCGGCTTCGCGCGCGATCGAACAGCCGATCAGGGTGAACGCGATCAGGCCCAGGCCGTCGAGCACCAGGAAGGTGCGGCGGAAGTGGTGCATCCAGCGCGCCACCCAGGTGGCGATCAGCGCGGCACACACGGTGAAGCCCAGGTACTCGGGATGCTTCACCCAGCCCAGCGGGTAGTGGCCGAGCAGGATGTCGCGCAGCGAACCACCACCGAGGGCGGTAACGCAGGCGATCATGACCACGCCGAACAGGTCCATGCGGCGGCGGCCGGCGGACAGCGCGCCGGTCATGGCTTCGGCGGAAATGGCGATCAGGTAGATGATGGACAGCAGCATGAGGCGGGCTCCGGGCGCGGTGGGGCCGGCCATGCGCCACTATCGCCACTGCCTGCGCAATGACGGGATGACGATGACCGGTGCCGCTCCCGCTGTCCTTTTGCCTGAGAGTTCAGCGGCATGGGCCGCGTGCCCCTTCGGCGGATCGTGCCGGGCATGCCCGGTGACCTCTCTCCAGCTCGGCGAGTCGAATGCATGGTTGGTGGGATTCCAGCCCACCGGCCTGAGCGATCATGGGAGCCTGCGCCTTCGGCGGGCGCCAGCGCGGCGCCTCTCTCCTGCATTCGGGCGCCAGTATATCCGCTGCAGTGCAACACGGCATAATCCGGCCATGGCCTCGTCCCTGCGCCCGTGGTTCCTGTACCTGCTCGAATGCCGCGATGGCAGCTATTACGCCGGCATCAGCACCGACGTGGACGCGCGTTTCGCTGCCCACCAGGCCGGAAAGGGCGCGCGTTACACCCGGGCGCGGCCGCCGCTGCGCGTACTGGCCGTGCGCGAGTACCCGGACCGGGCCGCCGCCTCGCGGGCCGAATGGCAGCTCAAGCAACAGCCGCGCGAACGCAAGCTGGCCTGGTTGCAGGCGCCAGCCGAAACGCTTCTGTAGATCCACGCCATGCGTGGATGGGCTACCCGGCCCATGCCATGATCGCCCCGCGCCCAGAGCTGGAGCCCCGGATGTCCACGATTGCCATGTTGCTCGCTGTTGCTGGTGCGACAAGCCCCGCCGCCGACCCGGCCACGATCGCGGCCATCGAAGCCACCTGCCACGATTACGTCGACGGCCAGCTGGAGGCCGACCCGCAACGCGTCGCCCGCTCCCTGCACCCGGACCTGGCCAAGCGCGCGGTCCTCGGCGATACACCCGACGAACGACTGGGCCTGCGCCGCATGTCGAAGGAAGAGCTGGTCTCGTTGACGAAGCAGGGCGCGCTGAAGACCCCGAAGGATCAATGGAACCGCCGCTGCACGGTGCTGGACGTGACCGGCAACGCGGCCTCGGTGCGGCTGGAAACCCCGTGGTTCGTCGACTACTTCCACATGGGGCGCTTCGACCAGCGCTGGGTCATCGTCAACGCACTGTGGTATCCGAAGCCGAAGGCGCTGTAGAGCGATGCGTGCCGCCGGCAAAGCATGGATATCCGTCGTCGTACTGGTCGCCAGTATCGCGCTGCTGCCTGGCCTGCTGTACCTGCTCGGGCTGGCGCTGGTGGAAGGCCGGCCGCAGCCGGCGGACCGCGCACCCAGTGGTGTGGCTGCGTGCAGCAGTGAGCAGCGCACGGGATTCCAGCCGATGAATCCATGGAGCTTCATGACGCGGTTCTTCGATCCTGAAGCGTTGAAGAAGGCGACTGATGTCGAGCGCGAAGCGTTCTGGGTTGCACGCCGCCACCTGATGCGGCAGCCAAGGCACGACATGCTGCGCTGGCATCTCAGCAGTACCGTACTGACAATCTGGATCACCCGGCATTGGAGTAGCACGCAGATTGCCGACACCGCGAGGAAGGAGGATTTCTGCCGCACCTGGTCGAAACGGCGGGTGCCGGGCGGCCCGATGAACCGGTAGATCCACGCCATGCGTGGATGGTGTTGACGGGGTCAGAGCCCTTTCCTGCGGAAAGGGATCCGACCGCGCAGCAGCCGGCCAGCGGCCGGCACTACCGTCGGGGCCGCCGGTCTTCCTGGTCATCACCGAAGATGATGCGCGCGCTGCGCTGGTAGCTCCAGTACGCCACCGCCCAGTTCAGCAGCACCACGACGCGGTTGCGGAAACCGATCAGGAAGAACACGTGTGCGGCCAGCCAGAACCACCAGGCCAGTACGCCTGAAAGCTGCAGCCGACCCAGGTGCACGATGGCGGCCATGCGGCCGATGGTGGCCAGGTTGCCGAAGTCTGCGTACTTGAACGGTCCGGGGACTGCTTTGCCATGCAGGCGCGCGCGGATCACCTCGGCCACGTACTTGCCCATCTGCTTGGCGGCGGGTGCCACGCCAGGCACCGGCTTGCCGTTGGCCTGGTTCAGCGCGGCCAGATCGCCGGCCACGAACAGTTCCGGGTGGTCAGGCAGGGTGAGGTCGGGTTGCACCTGCACGCGTCCGGCGCGGTCCAGCGGCACGTCCAGTGTGCGCGCCAGCGGTGAAGCGGCCACGCCGGCGGCCCAGACCACGGTGCGGGCCGGTACGAACTGATCGCCGAGCTTGAAGCCCTGGCTGTCGATGTCGCTCACCGGGGTACCGGTCAATACTTCCACGCCCAGTTTTTCCAGTTGCCGCCGTGCCTTCAGCGAAAGCACTTCCGGGAACGAAGACAACACGCGCGGGCCGGCTTCGACCAGCCGCACCTTGGCGCTGGCCGGGTCGATGTGGCGGAACTCATTGCGCAGCGTATGCCGCGCGATTTCGGCCAAGGTGCCGGCCAGTTCAACACCGGTGGGGCCGCCGCCGACCACGGCGAAGCTCAGCCATGCGGCCTTCTTCGCCGGGTCCGGCTCCGCCTCGGCGCGCTCGAACGCCAGCAGCAGCTTGCGGCGCAGCGCGATGGCATCGTCCAGCGTCTTCAGCCCGGGCGCATCATCGGCCCATTGGTCGTTGCCGAAGTAGGCGTGGGTGGCGCCGGTAGCCAGCAGCAGGCTGTCGTAGTCCAGCGTGCTGCCATCGGCCATGCGGATCTGCCGGGCCTGCTTGTCGATGGTGACCACTTCGCCAAGGCGCACTTCCACATTGCGCTGGTGGCCAAGGATGTGGCGCAGCGGTGCGGCAATATCCGGGGCGGACAGGCCGGCGGTGGCCACCTGGTACAGCAGCGGCTGGAACAGATGGTGGTTGCGGCGGTCGACCAGGGTGATGCGTATGCGCTCGCGGGCCAGAGCACGGGTGGCCCAGAGACCGGCAAAACCGCCGCCGACAACAACCAGGTGGGGAACGCGCTCGCGACTCATCGACTCACTCCAGTGGGGGCATGGGGGAAGCGCTTGGCATCTTCGCACGGCAGGCGGTTGTCACGTCAGCGCCCGCGTGGATCGGCGATACTCGGGTTCAGGCAACCGCCCGCGAGGAATCCATGAGCGAACCGGAAAAGCGCATCGCCCTGTTGATCGATGCCGACAACGCGCCGGCCTCGAAGATCGACGAGGTCCTGGCTGAAGTCGCCCGCTACGGCGTGGCCAACGTGCGCCGCGCCTATGGCAACTGGAAGAGCCCACGGTTGAAGGGATGGGAGGCGGTGCTGCACGAGTACGCGATCCGCCCGATCCAGCAGTTCGCCTACAGCAAGGGCAAGAACGCCTCGGACATGGCGATGGTGATCGATGCCATGGACCTGTTGTACGCGCGCAACCTCGATGGTTTTGCCATTGTGTCCAGCGATGCCGATTTCACCCCGATGGTGATGCGCCTGCTGACCGATGGCGTGAAGGTCTATGGCTTCGGTGAAAAGAAAACGCCGGAACCGTTCGTCAACGCCTGCTCGAAGTTCACCTATCTGGAAGCGCTGGGCCAGACCCATGCCAGCGTGCAGGACGTCGAGCAATCATCGAACGAGCAGGCACCGAACGAACCGGTGGCTAATGACGATGCCCGTCCGCGCAAGAGCGGCGCGGAAATGCGCAGCGATACGCGGCTGGTGAAGATGCTGCGGCGTGCGGTGTCCTCGGCCGAGGGCGAGGATGGCTGGTCGCACCTGGGCCCGGTCGGCAGCCAGATCGGCAACCAGGCCTCGTTCGACCCGCGCAACTATGGCTACGGCAAGCTCAGTGACCTGCTGGCAGCGATTGGCCTGTTCGAGCTGAAGAAGGACGGCAAGTCCTCCTACGTGCGCGCGCTGCCGAAAAAGAACCGGTAGCGCCGGGCCATGCCCGGCGGGTGCGCGAGGCAGTCATGCCACTCGCACATCCGCATGCCGATCAGGCGTATCGTTGCCGCTCGCATTGCCAGCAAGGAAAACCCGCATGTTGAAGATCTGGGGCCGTCGCAATTCCAGCAACGTCCGCAAGGTGCTGTGGTGTGCCGAGGAGATCGGCCTGCCGTATGAATCCATCGAAGTCGGTGGCAGCCATGGCGGCACGCAGACACCGGAGTACCAGGCGATGAATCCCAACAGCCTGGTGCCGGTGATCGAGGACCATGGCCTGCCGCTGTGGGAATCGAACGCCATCGTGCGCTACCTGAGCGCGCGTTACGCGCTGGGTACGCTGTACGCCGAGGACCCGATGGAACGCGCCCAGGCCGAGAAGTGGATGGACTGGAGCACTTCGCGGATGGCGCCGATCTACAGTGACCTGATCTGGGGCATCATGCGCACCGCCCCGGCTGACCGCGACGAAGCGCGGATCAATGCCGCCATCGTGCGCGCCGGCGACTACCTGGCGATGGCCGACGCCACGTTGGCCAAACAGCCGTGGCTGTCGGGCGAGACGTTCGCGATGGGTGACATCCCGCTGGGCTCGCTGATCTATGCCTGGTTCGAACTGCCGATCCAGCGCCCGGAACTGCCGCACCTGGCCGACTGGTACGCCCGCCTGCGCGAGCGGCCGGCCTACCAGCGCGGCGTGATGTCGCCGCTGACGTAAGCGAAGGCGTTCGGGGTCAGAGCCCTTTTCTGCGAAAAGGGATCCGACCCCAGGCCATCGGGGTCGGCCCCCCCGGCGGGTGGGCTCTGGCCCCTGAAATGAACGGTAGCGCCGGGTCATACCCGGCGGGTTCTGCGCGTGCCCTTAATACAGGTCCGTCGGATCCACATCCAGCGACCAGCGCACCTTGCGTGCTTCCGGCAGCGCATACAGCTGCGGAACCAGCTGCGAAAGCACCCCATGCAACGGCGGTCGCTGCACGGCCGACAGCAGCAGCTGGGTGCGCTGGTAGCCGGCACGCCGCGGCATCGGCGCCGGCATCGGCCCGTAGGCCTCGACCGCGTTCTGTTCACCCAACAACTGCCGCGCGGCCAGCAGGAAGGCATTGGCATGCTCGACCTGCTGGGCTTCGGCACGCATCAACGCCAGGTGCGCGAACGGGGGGAATCCGGCCGCTTCGCGCTGGTTCAACTCGGCCTGCGCGAACGGGTGGTAGCCGCCGCTCACCAGCGTTTCCAGCAACGGATGCCCGGGATGGTGGGTCTGCAGCCAGACTTCGCCGGGATCACGCGCGCGTCCCGCGCGTCCGGCCACCTGGATCAACTGCTGCGCCAGTTTTTCACTGGCACGGAAGTCAGCCGAGAACAGCCCTTCGTCGATGCCCACCACCACGACCAAGGTGAGCTTGGGTAGATCGTGGCCCTTGGCCAGGATCTGCGTGCCGACCAGGATGCCGGGCTGGTCACCCAGTTTCGCCAGCTGCTGTTCCAGCGCGTCGCGTCGCGAGGTGGTGCCGCGGTCGATGCGCACCACCGGGAAATCGGCGAAGGCCGCGGTGAGGTGCTCTTCCAGGCGTTCGGTGCCGATACCCTGCGGCTGCAGCGCCAGGCTGCCGCAGGCCGGGCAGGCCAGCGGTGCCGGTTGCCGCGCACCGCAGTGATGGCACTGCAGGCGACGGCCGCCGCCATGCACGGTCATCGGTGCATCGCAGCGGTTGCAGGGCGCGGTCCAGCCGCAGTCGTGGCACAGCAGCACCGGCGCGTAGCCACGGCGGTTCTTGAACACCAGCACCTGCTGGCCACGCTGCAGGTGTTCGCCGATGCCGGCCAGTACGTCGGCCGACAGACCGTCATGCAGCGGCCGCTTGCGTACATCCAGGATGCGCACGCGCGGTGGCCGCGCATCGCCGGCACGCTGCTTCAGGCGCAGGTGGGTGTAGCGCCCGGCATAGGCGTTGTGCAGGGTTTCCAGCGACGGCGTGGCGCTGCCCAGCAGCACCGGAATGCCCAATGCCTTGGCCCGCACCAGAGCGAAATCGCGCGCGTGGTAGCGGATGCCATCCTGCTGCTTGTAGCTGCCGTCGTGTTCCTCGTCGACGATCAGCAGACCGGCCTGCGGCAGCGGCGTGAACACTGCCGAGCGGGTGCCGACGATGACCCGTGCTTCACCACGTGAGGCGGCCGCCCAGACGCGTGCGCGCTCGTTGTCGTTCAAGCCCGAATGCAACGCATGCACGGCGATGCCGAGGCGGCCGCGGAAGCGTGCCAGGGTCTGCGGAGTCAGGCCGATTTCCGGCACCAGCACCAGCGCCTGCCTGCCCTGTGCCAGGCAATGGATGATCGCCTGCAGGTAGACCTCGGTCTTGCCGCTGCCGGTCACGCCATCCAGCAGGAACGGCTGGAAACCCTCGACGGCGTTGATCGCGGCCACGGCTTCGGCCTGGTCCGGGTTGAGGGTGGGGCCGGGCAGCGGTTGCGCGTGCTGCGGGGCCACACTCAGGGCGACGCGCTCGGCCAGCTCACGCTTGGCCAGGCTGCGCGCGGCGGTGCGCCAGTCCTGCATGCGTTCACCCAGCACGTCTTCGTCCACGGTGGCCTCGGCCAGCAGCTCGGCCAGTTGCCGCGGGCGGCTGCCAGCGCGCAGCTTGCCGCGCTGCAGGCGTCCTTCGGCGGTCAGCTGCCAGCCCCAGTGGTGGGTGTCGGGCAGGGCTTCACCATGGCGCAGCGGGCCGGGCAGGGCAGTGCTCAGCACCTCGCCCAGCGGCGCGTGGGTATAGCGCGCCAGCCATTGCAGGCTCTGCCACAGCTCGCCCTGCAGCAGCGGCTGCGGGTCGCACCAGGCCAGCGCCTGGCGCAGGCCCTGGCCGTCGTCGGTCTGGCCGTGGCCGGCCACCACACCGACCAGCTCGCGGTTGCCGAACGGCACCCTCAGGCGGCAGCCGACCGCCACCGCGGGGGCCTCGCCCTCCGGCGACAGGTAGTCGAACAGGCGGGGCAACGGGACGGGCAGGGCGACCTGCAGGGTCGGAATCGGTGAAAGCATCGGGGCAGTGTAACGGGCCATGCGCACGCGGATGGCAGGCGCGGGGGCGGCCGGGCGACGCCCGTTGAATCATAAATGTCACCTAAATATCGGTGTCCATTGGAGATTCAGTCTTATCCACATGTTCTGTGGATAAGACTGTGCGTTAACGGTCGGCGGGCGCGCAGGAGGCCGATGGCGACGGCCTCACGCTTGGGTTGGTCAAAAAATCGCCACACTTCAAAAGCAATCAAAATCAATAACTTAAGTGTGAAACATTGCTGAAACAGAGTGAATTCAGCTGGATGCCGCAGTTTCCCGTGCGAGGGCCGTGGTGCTGTGCACAACCTGCAGCACGAAGTACCTGCGGGCGCAAGTCCTGCCGGGCGTCGATGGCCTGCCGCTATCATGCCGGCAGACCTTTGGAGTGACCGATGACGGCTGTGCCCGCCCCTGTTTCCTCGACCGCGGCCGGCGCGCTGTCGGCGTTCCTGCGTGGCGTCGAACGCCGTGCCCTGGTGGTGGCTGAACTGCAGTGCGGCGAAGCCGCCCGTGCCGAACAGACCCTGGTGGCGGTGATGCGCGCCTTTGCCGCCGTCGCCAGCGACCTGCCGATGGCGCAGTGGCCGACCCGCTTCTGGACCCTGCTGGGCCAGCGCCAGGCGCTGCGCGAACCGCTGGGCGGACAGTGGGCGCCACCGTTGGCCGCGCTGGGCGAGATGGGGCCGCTGCCGCGGCTGGCGCTGTTGCTGCGGGTGGGCGGCAGCCTGGAGGAGGGCATTGCCATGCGCGTGCTCGACCAGGACGAGGCCGGTTACCAGCAGTTGCTGGCCGATGCCTGTCCGCGCGATGCCCACGGCCAGCCCGATGCCTCGGCCTGGCGGCAGTTGGCCGAGCAGGTACAGCTGCGCATCCGCGACCTGCCGGCCAAGCGCCTGCAGCAGCTGCAACAACCGGCCGCACCGGCCACCAACAATGAAGCCCCTGCCTCCAGCTGGCGCGCACCGCAGCGGGATGAGCGTGCCGCCACCAATGGCAAGCGCCGCCGTGCGAACGCCAAGCCGCGTTGGCGCGGTCCGCTGATCCTGCTGCTGACCGTGGCGGTGCTGCTGGCCGCTGCGCTGGGCTGGCGCCATTGGCAGGGCCGTGCGCTCGGTAGCGATGCACCGCTGCCGGAAGGCGTGGTGGGCGATGCCGGTCCGGTCACGGTGGAGGCGTTGCCGCCGAGCAAAGTCAACGCCGCGCCGGATGCGACCCCGGCCCAGGCTGCCGACGACGCCACGATGCTGGCCGACCGCGACTATCCGCTGGTGGCCGATGCCGACCTGTATGCGTGGACGGCCGCTGGCGGCCCGCTGCCGGTGGACGAATCGCAATCCAAGCCGAGCCGGCCGGAGCCGGCCAGCGCCACGCTGGAAACCGCTGCTGCCGATGAATAAGACCGTGTTCGCCAGCCTGCTGCTGGCCCTGCCGCTGTCGGCCACGCCGCAGACCGTCAACGTGCCGCTGCCACCGCCGTCGCCCGGGATTCCGACGGTGGCGCCGACGCCCGCCGCGGCACCGCCGGCGTTTGCCCACCTGGATGCCCAGCAGCAGCGCCAGCGCCGTGCCGACTACGAGGCGTGGCGGGCGTTGCCGGAAGGTGAGCGTGAGCGTATCCGCCAGGCTGCGGCGCGTTTCAGTGCGCTGCCGGCCGATCAGCAGCAGCGCCTCCGCCAGCAGTTCCAGGCGCAGGACCAGGCATTCCGCGAAGGCTGGCGGCTGGGCCCGCAGCTGGGCCTGGAATTCCCCAAGCTGCATGGTCTGTTTGGCTTCGTGCCGCCGGAACAGCGCGAGGCCGCGCTGGCCGTGCTGCGCCAGCTCAGCCCGGCGCAGCTGGCCCAGCTGACCCTGGTCGCGCAGCGCACGCCGCCCCAGGAACGCGACGCGGTGCGCAGCGCCTTCCTCGCCGTGCCCGCCGCCGAGCGCGACAGCTGGCTCAAGCGCCAGGCCGGGCAGTAGAAAGAAAAGGGACGGAGGGGATTAAGTCGTATTCGGCACAGTCGGGCTTGAAACGACTTAATTCCCTCCGTCCCCTTTTTCTGTTCGTAACGCGATCGCAACGCGTGATGCCGGGGCCTGCCGGAACCCAGCATTCACGCCATGTCATGGGAATGCGCGCGCTGCGCGCGTAAGATGACCGGCCGCAACCCGGTGCCTGTGCCCTTCGCGCGCAACCGCAGTTCGCGTCAAGCACCTTATGTCTACTGCAACCTCCACGCCGCGCTTCAGCAAGGAAGTCGGCGCCACCGGTCTGCTCGCCCTGCCGCTTGTGCTCGGGCATGTCTCCACCGGTCTGATCTCCTTCGTCGACAACGTCATTGCCGGCCACCACGCCACAGCGACCCTGGCCGCGGTGACCATCGGCACGGCGCTCTTGTGGCTGCCGATGTTGATCCCGATCGGTACCCTGATCTCGCTCACCGCCTCGGTATCGCAGCTGCATGGCGCTGGCCGTGAACGCGAGATCGGCCCGCTGTTCCGCCAGGCGCTGTGGTTGGCGCTGGGCCTGGGCCTGATCATGTTCACCTTCCTCACCGTAGTGCCGCCGTTGCTGCCTGCGTTCGGCATCGCGCCGGACATCGTGCCGGGGGCGACCGCGTTCCTGCATGCGGTGCGCTGGGGTGGCCCGGCACTGACCCTGTACTTCTGCATGCGCTACCTCAGCGAGGGCATGCACTGGACCCTGCCGACCATGCTGATCGGCTTCGGCGGCCTGCTGGTGCTGGCACCAATGGGTTACGTGCTGGCCAACGGCAAGCTCGGCTTCCCGGAAATGGGTGCCGAAGGCCTCGGCATCGCCTCGGCGGTGATGATGTGGCTGCAGGCGATCGCCTTCGCCACCTACCTGTGGTTCACCAAGCGCTTCGCCCACCTGCAGCTGTTCTCGCACTTCGAAGGGCCGCGCTGGCCGGCGATCTGGGACCTGCTGCGCACCGGCCTGCCGATCGGCATCACCGTGCTGATGGAAGGTGGTCTGTTCATCGTCACCGCGCTGCTGATCGGCCGTCTGGGTGCCAATGAAGCGGCCGCGCACCAGATCGCGATCAACGTCGCGCAGCTGTGCTTCATGATCCCCATGGGCGTGGCCGAGGCCACCACCGTACGCGTCGGTCATGCGGTCGGCCGTGGCGATGGCTTCGGCGTACGCCGTGCGGCCTGGGCCGGCTACGCGATCATCATGGGTACGCAGACCCTGTCGGCGGCGGTGCTGCTGTTCGGCCATGACGCCATCGTCGGTGTCTACACCAACGACCTGGCAGTGGCCGGGCTGGCCTCGACCCTGCTGCTGTACGCGGCCACCTTCCAGTTCCCGGATGGCATCCAGGTGCTGTCGGCCGGTGCGCTGCGCGGCCTGAAGGACACCCGCGTGCCGATGTTCATCGCCATGTTCGCGTACTGGGGCCTGGGCATGCCGCTCGGCGCCGGGCTCGGCCTGGGGCTGGGCATGGGCCCGCAGGGCATGTGGATCGGCCTGATCGTCGGCCTCACCGCCGCCGCCATCCTGATGGGCTGGCGCCTGCGTCGCAGCAGCCTGCGCATCGGCCAGTCCAGCCTGTCCTGATCCTTCCCGCCCGCCCCGGCGACCCGTGGCGGGCGATCCCCTGACTTGTGTCCGATGCCGCATCACGCGGCACCGGCTATGCTGGCACTACGGCAAGAAGCCTCCCGGAGCGTTCCATGAATCAACCCGTGCCCCCGCTGCCCCCGGCGCGTCGCAACCCCGTCGCCAGTTTCTTCATCGGGCTGTGGGACGTCATGAATTTCACCCGCCGGTTGATCCTCAACCTGGTGTTCTTCGGCCTGCTGTTCCTGCTGCTGGTGATGTTCGTCATCGCCGCCGGCATGGGTGCCGGTGCCAGCAAATCGCTGCAGGACCGCACCACCCTGGTGATCGCGCCGGAAGGCCGCCTGGTCGAGCAGTTCAGCGCTGACCCGGTCAGCCGCGCACTGGCCAAAGCGGTGGGCGACAACGGTGCCGAAGAGATCCAGCTGCGTGACCTGCTGCGGGTGATCGAGTCGGCCAAGGAAGACAAGAAGATCGAGCGCGTGGTGCTGGAGCTGGACAAGCTGCAGCCGTCGGGCTTCGCGTCGCTGCGTGAAGTGGCCGCTGCGCTGCAGGACCTGCGTGCATCCGGCAAGCAGCTGGTGGCTTACAGCGAGAGCATGGGCCAGTCGCAGTACCTGCTGGCCGCGCAGGCCGATGAGGTCTACCTGGACCCGATGGGGTCGGTGGTGCTCGAGGGCCTGGGCCGCTACCGCCAGTACTTCCGCACCGGCCTGCAGGACAAGCTGGGCGTGGACGTGCACCTGTTCAAGGTGGGCGAGTACAAGTCCGCCGCCGAGCCGTACGTGCTCGACGCCGCTTCGCCGGCATCCAAGGAAGCCGATCTGTTCTGGATGAACGACGTGTGGCAGCGCTACCTGGGCGACATCGCCAAGGCCCGCCGTCTGGATCCGGCGCAGCTGGCCGCCGGCATCGACACGCTGCCGGAAGGCATCTCCGCCGCCGGTGGCGACCTGGCCAAGTTCGCCCTGCAGCAGAAGCTGGTGACCTCGCTGAAGACCCGCGAGGAGTTCGAGGATCTGATGATCGAGCGCGGCGTGGCTGACGACGATGCCGACGGTGGTTTCCGCAACGTCGACTTCGGCAGCTACCTGGGCCAGCTCGATGCGCGCCGCAACCCGGTGGACTCGCGTCCGCAGGTGGCGGTGGTGGTGGCCGCCGGCGAGATCAGCGGTGGCGACCTGCCGGCCGGCCGCATCGGTGGCGAGTCGACCTCGGCACTGCTGCGTGCCGCGCGTGACGATGAGAACGTGAAGTCCGTGGTGCTGCGCGTCAATTCGCCGGGTGGTGAGGTGTTCGCCTCCGAGCAGATCCGTCGCGAAGTGGTGGCCCTGCAGGCTGCCGGCAAGCCGGTGGTGGTGTCGATGGGCGACCTGGCCGCCTCCGGTGGTTACTGGATCAGCATGAATGCCGACCGCATCTACGCCGATCCGTCGACCATCACCGGTTCGATCGGCATCTTCGGCATGGTGCCGAACTTCAGCCGCGCGCTGGACAAGATCGGCGTGCACACCGACGGCGTCGGCACGACCCGCTTCGCCGGTGCCTTCGACGTCACCCGCCCGATGGACCCGGCGGTGGGCCAGGTCATCCAGTCGGTGATCAACAAGGGTTACGCCGACTTCACCGGTCGCGTTGCCGACGCCCGCAAGAAGCCGGTCGAGGCGGTCGACGAAGTGGCCCGTGGCCGCGTGTGGAGCGGTGCGCAGGCCAAGGAACGTGGCCTGGTCGACGCCTTCGGTGGCCTGAAGGATGCGGTGGCCGATGCCGCCAGCCGTGCCAAGCTGGGCAAGGCCGATGCCTATCGCGTACGTTACATCGAGAAGGCGGCAACGCCGTTCGCGCAGTTCGTCAGCGGCTTCGCTGGCAGCCGTGCCGGTGCCTGGATGCTGTCCGACTCGGGCATGGCGCGGATGATGCTGGCGCGTGCGATGCCGGAAGTGGATACGCAGCTGCGCTTCGTCGAGAACGCGGCCCGCGACAAGGGCAACGGCGCGCCGGTGAAGGCACTGGCGTACTGCTTCTGCGGGTTCTGATCGGAAGCCATCCACGCATGGTGTGGATCTACTGAGTACGCCCGGCCCCGGCCGGGCGTTCTCGTTCATGGGGTCGGATCCCTTTGCTCCGCAAAGGGCTCTGACCCCACAGGTCATTGCGTCGCGTCGGCCTCGGCCTTCTGCTCGCGTGCTGCAGCATCCTCCACGGCCTTCTGCGCGCTCTTGGCGCGGTCCAGCGGCTCATGCATCGCACGGGTCATTGCCTGCGGAGCCGGTGGCTTCTCCGGGTTGGGCGTCGGCGGCCGTTGGCACGCCGCCAGCAGCACGGCGGCCAGCAGGGACGTGGACACGATCAGGATGCGCATGGCGGCTCTCCGCAGTGGGCGTGCGTGCAGTGTCGCATTCCGGGCAGGGAGCTGCCGTGAGCGCGTATCCTTGCCGCATCGAAACACAGCGGGCGCGGCCCCGGAGGACACATGACCCAGCAACGGTGGCGCCTGGACGGCCAGACCGCCCTGATCACCGGCGCCAGCGCCGGCATCGGCCTTGCGATCGCGCATGAACTGGCTGGCTTCGGTGCCGACCTGATGATCGTCGGGCGCGATATTGACATGCTGGAGACCGCGCGCGACGAGCTGCTGGACGTGTATCCACAGATGCAGGTGCACGCGCTGGCCGCCGATGTTTCCGATGACGAGGACCGCCGGCAGATCCTGGACTGGGTGGAAGACCACAGCGATGGCCTGCACATCCTGGTCAACAACGCCGGCGGCAACGTCAGCAAAGCGGCCACCGAGTATTCCGAGGACGAGTGGCGCAACATCTTCGAGACCAACCTGTTCTCGGCATTCGAACTGTCGCGCTACGCGCACCCGCTGCTGGCACGCCATGCCTCGTCATCCATCGTCAACGTCGGCAGCGTGTCCGGCCTGACCCATGTGCGCAGCGGTGTGGTCTACGGCATGAGCAAGGCGGCAATGCACCAGATGACCCGCAACCTGGCCGTCGAGTGGGCCGAGGATGGCATCCGGGTCAATGCGGTGGCGCCCTGGTACATCCGCACGCGGCGTACGTCCGGCCCGCTGTCGGACCCGGATTACTACGAGGAAGTGATCAACCGTACGCCGATGCGCCGCATCGGGGAGCCGGAGGAAGTGGCTGCGGCCGTGGGCTTCCTGTGCCTGCCGGCCGCCAGCTATGTCACCGGCGAGTGCATCGCGGTGGATGGTGGTTTCCTGCGCTACGGGTTCTGATCATGAGGTGGTAGTGCCGGCCGCTGGCCGGCAACTGCAATCATCTGAAGATCCTGTGGTTGCCGGCCAGCGGCCGGCACTACCGGGTGACCGTCACCCCGGCACAGGACAGTTGCTGGCCTCCAGCACGCCCTGCAGCCGCTCGCGCTCGCTGCGTGCACCGTCGCGGTTCTCCGGTGCGGCGAAACGCTCGCGGCCTCGCGCATCGCGGAAGCGCTGCTGCCAGCCACCGCAACGCTGCGCTTCAGGCAGTTCCTCGCAGCGGTCGCGCACCACTTCGCAGCTGGCTGCATTCTCCGGCGTGACCCCGCCAAGACCCTGCACCGTCAACAGTTCGCAACGCCCGGGTGAAGCCTCATATTCATGCAGGTAGCCACTCCCCTGGTTGTCGTTGCACTGGAAGATCGATGGCGGTGGTGGTTTGGATGACGCGTCCTTGGCGGCCTGGGCATCGGCATCGCGGCGCAAGGTGGCGCTGTCGAGAATCAGGTCGCCGCCTTCGCGTTCGACCATGCCCGCTTCCATGATCGTGCGCCCTTCGTCGGCGCGCCGCGGGGCTGCTGTGGCCCCAGGGGCCGCGATGGGGTCGGACGCTGCGAGCGTGGGCGCTTCGATGAGGGCCGGTGCAGGTGCAATGGACGCTGCAACCGCCGCGGGTTGCGTGCTGGACGGATCGGGCACGCGCAGCACCTGCTGTTTGCTGCCGGCGGGGCAGGGGGTGCGTTGCAGGGTAGGGACGTCACTGCTGCCGGAAGTGCAACGGTAGATCACGCCCTCTTCGGCCAGTGCGCTGCCGGGCAGCAGCACCAGGGCCAGCCAGATCACTCTTTTCATGCACACAGCGTACAGGCTGCGAGGGTGGTTGGCGCTCAGCGCTGGCAGTCGCGCGACACGCGTGCGTCGATGCCGCGCTGTTCGTTGCTGATGGCCGTACGCTCGCTCTGCAGCGCGCTGTTGTAGCGGCGGTCCAGTTCCCAGCGGCGGTCACGCAGGCGCGCGCAGACTTCCTGCGGTGGCAGCGCATGGCAGCTGTCGCGCACCAGGACGCTGCCGGCCGGAACCTGTACCCCCATGCCCACCGAGGGCGGACTATAACCCGCGCCTTCACCGATGGGGGTCCCGACCGGTGTACCGAAGGCCGGGCGCGGTCCGGGATAGGCCGGGCCACGATGCCCATGCGGCAGCCAGACACTGGTCCACAACGGGACCCAGCGCGGATTGCCGTCGTTGTTGTCGCTGGTATAGCGCCGGCCATCCTCGGCCACGCACTCGTACATCGGCTGCGGCGGCTGGATGTAGACGTGGCGTACTTCGCGCTCGCGGATGACCGGGGTTTCGCTGGGCGGCAATGGCGTGGCGTCACTGCGCACCACACGCGGCGCAGGATCGCGCGGACGCTGCAGGTCGCGCACTTCCTGGCGGCCACTGTTGCAGGGCGTGTCCTGCAGCGCCACGGCACCGTTGCTGGCCACGCAGCGGTATACGCGCACGTCCTCGGCGGCCGGCGCGGTCCAAGGCAGCAGCAGGCACAGGCCCAAGGTGGCGCGCAGCAGGTTCATGGCGGCAGGGTGCGCGATTGTCGGTGGCTGTGCAATCGCCGGCTCAGGAGCGCAGCACGTTGCCGCTGAGCGCGTCGCGGATCGGCGTCGGCTGGGCCAGGCCGCCGGTCTCGCCATCGAGGATGCCGTCGAGCAGGCGCAGCAGGCGTGGGTCGAGTTCCTCGCGGCTGCGTGCCGGTGGCTCGCCGGCCAGGTTGGCGCTGGTGGACACCAGCGGGCCACCCCAGGCCCGGCATAGCGCGGCCACCAGCGGGTGGGCACTGATGCGCACGGCAATGCCGCTGTGCTCGCCGGTAATCCACGGTTGGGCGCGTGGGCCGGCCGGCAGGATCCAGGTGTTGGCGCCAGGCCAGCTGGCCAGCACTGCGCGCTGGCGGGCATCGGGCAGTGCCTGCAGGCGTACCCAGCCTTCCAGCTGCGCCAGCTCGGCGGCGACCAGGATCATGCCCTTCTCGATCGGGCGCTGCTTCAGCCGCAGCACCATGTGCACCGCGGCTTCGTGCGAGGGATCGCAGCCCAGGCCCCAGACCGCTTCGGTCGGATAGGCAATCACGCCGCCTGCGCGGAGCGAGGCGACAGCGGAGTCCAGGGTGAGTTCTTTCATGGCGGCGACCGGCCCGGCGTGGGCCTACATTATCCCCCCGCTGCGTGCAGATGGGGTGGAACCAGGCACCCTGGTAGTGCCGGCCGCTGGCCGGCATCTGATGCTTCTGGGGGTTGCCGGCCAGCGGCCGGCACTATCCCTCATCCACGCAGGGCGTGGATCTACTTCGCGGCCTTCTTGACGGCTTTCTTGGCCGGCGCCTTCTTCGCAGCAGCCTTCTTCACCGCTTTCTTGGCGGGGGCCTTCTTGGCGGCGGCCTTCTTCGGTGCCGCCTCCTTCTTCACCGCTGCCTTCTTCGCAGGTGCCTTCTTCGCAGGTGCCTTCTTGGCCGCGGCCTTCTTGCCGAAGCCCTTGCGCACCGGCTTGCCGGTTTCTTCCATCAGCTGCTGTACTTCGGCCAGGGTCAGCGACGCCGGTTCGCGATCCTTGGGGATCTTGCCGTTCATCCTGCCGTCGCTGATGTACGGGCCGAAGCGGCCGTTCAGCACCTGGATGTCGCTGCCCTCGAACTCCTTGATGATCCGGTTGCGCGCGATCTCTTCCTTCTCTTCGATCAGGAACACGGCGCGGGCCAGGTCAATGGTGTACGGGTCATCTTCCTTCTTCAGCGAGGCATAGGTGCTGCCACGCTTGGCGAACGGGCCGAAACGACCGATGCCGACGCTGACGTCCTCGCCCTTGTCTTCACCCAGGGCACGCGGCATCAGGAACAGCTCCAGCGCGTCTTCCAGGGTGATGGTGTGCATCGACTGGCCCGGACGCAGCGAGGCGAACTTGGGCTTCTCCTCGGCGTCCTCGGCGGTGCTGCCGATGGCCGCGTACGGTCCGAAACGGCCCAGGCGCACGCTGACCGGCTTGCCGGTCTTCGGGTCGGTGCCCAATTCGCGTGCACCGCTGGCCTCGGCACGGTCGACCGATTCCTTCTTGTCCTCGACCAGTTCCTTGAACGGTTCCCAGAAGCGCGACATCAGCGGGATCCACTCTTCCTCGCCGCGCGAGACGGCGTCGAGCTCGTCCTCGAGCTTGGCGGTGAAGTCGTAGTCCACGTACCGGGTGAAGTGGCTGGACAGGAACTTGGACACCGCGCGGCCGACATCGGACGGGCGGAAGCTGCGGCCTTCCATTTCCACGTACTTGCGGAACAGCAGGGTCTGGATGATCGAGGCGTACGTGGAAGGACGGCCGATGCCGTACTCTTCCAGCGCCTTCACCAGCGCCGCTTCGGTGAAGCGCGGCGGCGGCTGGGTGAAATGCTGGTCGGCGACGATGCGTTCGAGCGGAATGCGGTCGCCGGGCTTCATCGCCGGCAACTTGCGGCCTTCGTCCTCGTCCTCGGCGCTCTTGTTGTCCTTGCCTTCTTCGTACACGGCCAGGAAGCCGGGCACCACCACGGTGGTGCCGCTGGCGCGGAACACGTGGTCGCTGCCGGCCGACAGATCGACGCTGACGGTGTTGAGCGTGGCCGGGATCATCTGGCAGGCCACTGCACGCTTCCAGATCAGTTCGTACAGCTTGCGCTCGTCATCGGTCAGGTAACGCGAGACCTGCGCAGGAGTGCGCAGTGCCGAGGTCGGGCGCACCGCTTCGTGCGCTTCCTGGGCGTTCTTCGACTTGGTCTGGTAGGTGTTGGGCTGGTCCGGCAGCGAGGCGATGCCGTAGTCACGGGCGATCACGTCGCGGATCTCGGCCAGTGCATCCTGCGACAGGTTCACCGAGTCGGTACGCATGTACGAGATCAGGCCGACGGTGCCTTCGTCACCAATCGCGACGCCTTCGTACAGCTTCTGCGCCACCTGCATGGTCTTGCGGGTGGTGAAGCCGAGCTTGCGCGAGGCTTCCTGCTGCAGCGTGGAGGTGGTGAACGGCGGTGCCGGGCGACGCTTGCGCTCCTTGCTGGCCACGTCGGTGACGTGCAGCGCACCCTGCGCGGCCTGCTGGATGCGCAGGCGGGCCGCCTCGGCGGTGTCGCCATCTGTGACGGTGAACTGCTCGAACTTCTGCCCGTCCAGCTTGATCAGCTTGGCGTTGAAGTGCTGCGACGGGTGCGCGCACTCGGCGGCGATCGACCAGTACTCGCGGGCGATGAAGGCTTCGATCTCTTCCTCGCGCTCGACGATCATGCGCAGCGCCGGGCTCTGCACGCGGCCGGCGGACAAACCGCGCTGTACCTTGCGCCACAGCACCGGCGACAGGTTGAAACCGACCAGGTAATCCAGCGCGCGGCGCGCCTGCTGGGCATCGACCAGGTCGCTGGCGATCGCGCGCGGCTGGCTGATCGCTTCCTTGATGGCGCGCGGGGTGATCTCGGTGAAGACCACGCGCTGCATCGGCTTGTCCTTGACCAGCCCGCGTTCCTTCAGGATCTCGGCGATGTGCCAGCTGATCGCCTCACCCTCGCGATCCGGGTCGGTCGCCAGCAGGATGTCGTCGGCGCTCTTTGCGGCCTTGGCGATCGCATCGACATGCTTCTCGTTCTTGTCGATCACGTCGTAGTGCATGGCGAACCCGTTGTCCGGGTCGACTGCGCCTTCCTTCGGAATCAGGTCACGCACATGCCCATACGAGGCCAGGACGGTGTAGTCCTTGCCGAGGTATTTGTTGATCGTCTTGGCCTTGGCCGGCGATTCGACGATGAGCAGGTGCTTGGGCATGTCGGGAAAGGTCTGTGGGCGGACCGGGGGAAGGGGCCGCTAGGGTGGAGCAAACGGCCGCATTAGTGAAGCGGCCACGGGCAAATCCATAAACTGAACGCCCGGTAGTGTGCCGGGCGTTCAGGTTTCACCTTATTAGAGGAATCACGCCCGGCCAGCCCATGTCAAGCAGCGAGGCGTGAGGATGGTCGTTCATGAGGCCATCTTGGCGATGAAGCCGACCGCGGCCACCAGCAGGACCAGGCCCGCCAGCGACAGCAGGGCGGTCAGGACCAGGACCAGGATGGTGACCGTGCCCAGTTCCCGACGCTGCAGCTGCGGCTGGTCGGTATAGGCCCAGCGGTCGACCACCAGGGTGTCGCAGATCATGTCGTGCAGGCCCTGCTTGCGCTCGGTGAACGCTGCCATCAGGAAGCCGATGCCGAGGGTGAAGCTGCTCAGCAGCATGGCCCAGTAGCGACCGAAGGCGCGGGCCTTGGTCAGGCGCTCGCCGTTGCCGCGCACGACCTTGATGCCGACCGCCATCTTGCCCAGCGTGGCACCGCCCCGCGAGGCATGGAACCAGGTGTAGTAGGCCATGCCGATGCCGAGGTTGATCAGTGCACTGGCCAGCTGCGCGACGATTTCGATGGACGATTCGCCACTGCCGACCGCGCCCATGCTGGCGCCGAGGACCACGCCGAGGATGGCGCCGATGATGCTGCCCGGGATGACCAGCACGAAGTAGTCGATCATGTAGGCCGCGACGCGCTTCCAGAAACCGGCGTAGATCACTTCGCCGCCCATCACCGGCTGTACATGGCCGGCGGTACCGGCGGCGGCCGGTGCGTTGTACGGCGAGCTGCTGATGGCGCCGGTGCCGGGCAGCGGCGCGGTGCCGTTGTCGATGGCGGCATAGTCGCCGCGCAGGTCGAAACCGCCACTGCCGGTGGCAGTGCTGGCATCGGCCAGCGTCTGCAGTCCGAGCTCGTCGACCACTTGGCGCAGCGCAGCCCACTGCGCCATGCCTTCATGCCAGACCAGGGTGTCCAGGTTCAGTTGGCCGCGCTGGAAGCGCTGGCGGATCTCCTGGACCGGCAGAGGGCCCTGGCGTTGCTGTCCTTCGGCGTAATACCACTCAGTCATTGCATGTTCCCTGTTGGGTCGTCCTTGGAGGGGCTGGCGTGCGTGCGGCTCAACCGCGGCACGACGGCGGCAGGTACTTGTCGTCGCTTTCGCCGGTGCATTCCCAGCGGCCGCTGTCGCGGTCGTATTCCAGCCACAGCAGGTCGCCGTCGATGCTCTTGCCGGGCACGGCCAGGGTGGCTTCGATACCGCAATGGCCGTTGTTGAAGCGGCCGATGTTCACCGCCGACAGGCCGGCATGGGCGAAGTCGCCAGGTGCCGGGAAGCCGGCGTCGTTGGCGCCCGGGCAACGACCTTCGTCATCGGCGAAATGCTGGACCTGGTCCTTCAGCGGTTGCAGCACGGTCACCGCGCCAGCGACCTTGGCACGCAGGGTGTAGTCGTTGTAGGCCGGCAGGGCGATCGCGGCAAGGATCGCAATGATCGGCACAAGGACCAGCAGCAGGCCGCCGCCGATGATGGCGGTGAGCGCGCAGCCGGAGAGTTTCTTTTTCGGAGGCGGCAGGGCCGTCGTCGCCGTGCTGGTGGCATAGGGTGTGGACGGCGGCAGCACGGGCGGCTGCGGCGGAGGCGGCGCTGTCGCCTCCGCTTCCGGCTCGGGTTCGGCGGCGGCCGCAGCGACATCCAGTGCCGGTACGATCAGGCCGAGTTCGTCGACGACCGTGCGCAACGGCTGCCATTGCGGCAGCCCGTCGCGCCAGACCAGGGTGTCCAGGGAGATCTGGTTGTTGCGGAACAACTCGACCAACTGTTCCGCCGGCAGCGGGCCTTGCTGCCGGTTGCCTTCTGCGTGGAACCACTCGCTCACGGGGACGCTCCTGAATGCGCTATGCCCCCAAGTGTACGGTCAGTGCAGGGGTTCTGGCTCGTCCATGAACATCTGCGTTTCCATCCAGGCATAGGCCGCTTCGGAACCGGGCTGGTTGAACAGCACCATCAGCACGACCCATTTCAGGTCATCCAGGTCCAGTTCGTCCTGGTCCAGGGCCATGGCCCGGTCCAGCACCAGCTCGCGCTGGTCGGCGTCGAGGATGCCGTGCTGTTCCAGGTACAGCAGGAAACCACGGCATTCCACGTCCAGCTTGTCCAGCTCGGGGCCGTGATAGACGCGCACGGGGCCATCGACCCTCGCCTGGGCCACGCTCGGCCGCTGCGCGGCCAGGGCATCGAGCCAGTCGAACGCCTTGTTGATCTCGGTTGGGCTGAAACCGGCCTGGATCAGGCCGTTCTGCAGCGAATCGCGGTCACGGATCAGGTCCGCATCTTCGCTGAAATAGTGTTCAAACAGGTACAGCAGTACGTCCAGGATGCTCTCTTTCATTGCCCCTCGGCCTGCGTCGCGCGACGCTGTGGAGGTGAAGAAACTAGGGAGTTCGACAGTAGCGGCCGTGTACGCACACCACGATTCCCGCCAGTTCCATGGCCAGCAGCATGGAGGACACCTGTGACGCCGTCAATCCACAGCGCGTGATCAGTGAATCCATACCGCTTGGGTTGTGGTCCAGGGCCCGCCACAAGCACTGGTAGTCAGGGTCGTCGGCCCAGCGCGCCGGCAGGAGCGCCGGCGGTGCCTGTTCAGTGGGGGTGGCCAGCCGCGATTGCAAGCCCGGCAGCTGTTGGCGCAGGGCTGGGGCCAGCAGCTCCAGCACTTCCTCGGGGCGCTCGACCAGCGCGGCACCTTCACGGATGAGGCGGTGGCAACCCGCCGCGCGTGGGTTGAGCACCGAGCCGGGCAGGGCGCAGACCTCGCGTCCGGCCTCGGCGGCCAGGCGGGCCGTGATCAGTGCGCCGGAGCGTTGCGCTGCTTCGACCACCACCGTGGCCAGCGCCAGCCCGGCCACCAGCCGGTTGCGCGCAGGGAAGTGGCCTGGACGAGCCGGTGTGCCTGGCAGGTACTCGCTGAGCACCGCGCCTGCAGCGGCGATCCGCGCCTGCAGCCGGGTATGGCTGTCCGGGTAGGCCCGGTCGGGGCCGGTGCCGATGACCGCCACGGTGCAGCCACCGGCGTCCAGCGTGGCCTGGTGGGCGGCGGCGTCGATACCCGCGGCCAGGCCGCTGGTCACCGCCAGCCCGGCTTCGACGAAGCAGCCGGCAAACCGGGCTGCCAGCGCGCGTCCGCCCGGCGTCGGCGAGCGGCTGCCGACCAGCGCCACCGACGGGCGCCAGGCCAGGCTGGGGTCGCCGGCCACGAACAGTGCCAGCGGCGGGTTGGGGACGTCCAGCAGGGACGGAGGAAAGGCCGGATCGTTGAAGGCCAGCAGATGGTGGCTGTCGCCCTGCAGCCAGCGCAGGCCCGTCGCCCAGGTCCGCGTATCGGGGCGCTCCAGTGCCGCGCACTGTTCCGGCGTGCAGCCGTGCGCGCGCCAGTTCGCGGCGCCCTGCGCGATCGCAATCTCCGCGCTGCCTGCGGCCTGCAGCAGGGATCGCCGTGGCGCCAGCGCGCCGCCTGCCATCAACAGGCGCAGCAGCGCCTCGTCAGCTTGGTTGGTCATCCCCCCACTATCGAGTGCATACAACAAAGGCGCCCTAGGGCGCCTTCGCATGTGGCTGTCAGACTTTGCCGGAGGTGTCTGCCGGCCAGCGGCCGGCACTACCTGCAGTGGCCGGGCAACCCGGGACTGGTTACTTCGCGTCCGGGTGCAGGGCGTTGTAACCCACGCGCACCGGCTTCACACCCTGCATCACCAGCGCGTAGCTGACGTTGTCGAAGGTACGGAACACCATCGCGTGCGCAGCATATTCGTCTGGCAGCGAGACCCGGCCGGCGCCGCTGCTGAGCGAGTCGTCCATGCGTGACGAGGTCGGGTACTTCATGCGGTGCGCCACATGGCGGCCCGGCCGCCACAGCGAGAACACCGTGCCGTTGTCCACGCCCTGGGCACGACCGGCCGAAATCGCGATCACGTCGCGCGGCCCACCGGCGGTGAACATGTCGGTGACAGCCAGCACGCGCACATCGACGCCTTCGACACCCGCGGCCGGTACATGCGGCACGAACTGCAGGTCGTACGGTTTCGCCTCGATCGGGACCAGTCGGTCGCCGACACGCACTTCGCGGCCGCCCACGTTCTTGTCCAGCACCAGGGTGGAGGCCTCGACCTTGCCGTCGGCAACCCGGGTGATGGTGCCGGTGGCAAGCTGGGCCAGCTCGTAGCCGAGCACGCCGCGACGCGCGTTCGGTGCGCTGTAGGCTTTCCACAGGTTGCCGCTGCCCGGGGTGACGTCGCCATTGGCAGACAGGTCCTCGGTCGGCTTGGGCTGTGCATAGCGTACCGTCGGGCGGACCACGGCCCAGCGCTGGCCCAGCTGGGCGTCAGCCAGCCGCACGTAGGCGGTATCGCCGCCGGAAACGCGCAGGCGGCTGTCTTCCAGGCTGACCACCTGGGGCAGCTGCTCGATGCTGTCGACCACGCTCAGCTGCTTCAGGAACGGCTCGACCTGGGCCAGCGGAATGGCGTCGATCGGAGCCTCCTGGCGCGGGCCGGGCTGGGCTGCCACGGTCACCCGGTCCAGATAGGCCAGGCTGAGCACGTCACCGGGATAGATCAGGTGCGGATTGGCGATCTGCGGATTGGCCTGCCAGATCTCCGGCCACAGCCACGGCTTCTGCAGGAAACGTGCGGCGATATCCCACAACGTATCCCCTTTTCGGACCACATAGGTGTCCGGGTGCCCGCCATTCACTTCCACGGCGGTAGCATAGGCAGCCACGGTCAGCATCGCCGCGGCGACGACCGTACGAAAACGAAGCAACATAGGTGTGAAGCCCTGATTCCCCAACAGGTCCGCGCACTATAGTCCAGAAACCGGGGCGCAAGGCAAGCGTTGCAGCTAGAATCTGCGACGTATGCCGGCGTGCCGGCCCCCAATCCGGAAACTGCCATGGCTCTTCTCCCCATTCTCGAGTTCCCCGATCCGCGCCTGCGTACCAAGGCTGCGTTGATCGACGCTGCCGAAGTCACCACGCCGGCCTTCCAGGAACTGGTCGACAACATGTTCCAGACCATGTACGACGCACCGGGCATCGGCCTGGCCGCCACCCAGGTGGACGTGCACAAGCGCTTCATGGTCATCGATGTCAGTGAAGAAAAGAATGAACCGCATGTGTTCATCAACCCGGAAATCGTCGCCAAGGACGGGGGCCGGGTGTACCAGGAAGGCTGCCTGTCGGTGCCGGGCATCTTCGCCGACGTGACCCGCGCCGACACCATCACCGTGAAGTACCTGGACCGTGATGGCCAGCAGCAGGAGCTGGAGGCCGGCGAAGTGCTGGCCACCTGCATCCAGCACGAGATGGACCACCTGGACGGCAAGCTGTTCATCGACTATCTGTCGCCGCTCAAGCGCGAGATGGTGCGCAAGAAGCTGGCCAAGCAGCGCAAGCACGTGGCGTGATCGCCAATCCGGGCCGCCCTTGGGGTGGCCCGTGCCTGCGCGGCACGCGCGGGCTGTACGGCGCCGGCCGACGGCGCCGTTTTTCTTTCCTGCACGAATCCATCCTGCAAGTGGGGTAGCCATGAGGATTGTCTTTGCCGGTACGCCGGAATTCGCGGTGTCGTCGCTGCGCGCGGCCGCGCGCCATCACGAGGTCGTCGCTGTCTACACCCAGCCTGATCGCCCCGCCGGCCGTGGCCGTGGCCTGGCGCCGTCGCCGGTCAAGCTTGAAGCCGTGGCCCGTGGCATTCCGGTCTACCAGCCCGAGTCGTTGAAGGACGAGGCCGCCCAGCAGCAGCTGCGCGACCTGCAACCGGATCTGATGGTGGTGGTGGCCTACGGCCTGATCCTGCCCAAGGCGGTGCTGGCCAGTCCGACCCATGGCTGCTGGAACGTGCATGCCTCGCTGCTGCCGCGCTGGCGCGGTGCCGCGCCGATCCAGCGTGCGATCCAGGCCGGCGATACGAAGACCGGCGTGTGCCTGATGCAGATGGAGGCTGGCCTGGATACCGGCCCGGTGCTGCTGCACCAGGAGCTCCCGATCGCCACCACCGATACCGGTGGGCAGCTGCACGACAAGCTGGCCGAACTCGGCGCGCAGGTGCTGTCTGATGGCCTGGGCCTGCTGCGCGCGGGCATCAAGCCGGTCGCGCGGCCGCAGCCGGAGCAGGGCGTGACCTACGCGCACAAGCTGGACAAGGCCGAGGCCCGGCTGGACTGGGTACTGGATGCCGGCGCGCTGGCGCGCACCGTGCGCGCGTTCAACCCGTGGCCGATCGCCGAGGCGAGCCTGGCTGGCGAACGCGTGCGCATCCATGGCGCAGTGGCGCTGGATCTGGCCCATGGCCAGGCGCCGGGCACGGTGCTGGCGGCCAGCCGCGACGGTATCGACATCGCCTGCGGCCAGGGCGCGCTGCGCCTGCGCGTGCTGCAGCGTGAGGGTGGCAAGGCGATCACCGCCGCCGACTACCTCAACGCCCGCCGCGACCTGCGCGTGGGGGCATAAGCGGTGTCGAAGCAGAACGATTTCTCCGTCGCCAAGGCGGCGCCGGGCGCGGCCACGCGCATGCTGGCCGCACGCGTGCTGGCACAGGTGTTCACCCGTGGCCGTTCGCTGAAGGCCGAACTGGCCTGGGCGCTGCCCAAGCTGGCTGACAGCCGCGACCGTGCACTGCTGGAAGCGCTGTGTTTCGCGGTCCTGCGCCGCCGCAGCACCTATGACGCGGCCCTGCAGGGCTGGATGCAGAAGCCGCTGTCGGCCCGCGATGCCGACCTGCGTACCTTGCTGATGGTGGGCTTTGCCCAGCTGGACGTGCTGGAGCTGCCTGCGCATGCGGCACTGTCGGCCACGGTCGATGCCGCGCGCGCGCTGGGCCGCGAGCGCCAGGCCGGCCTGGTCAACGCAATCCTGCGCCGCGCACAGCGCGAGGGTTTCCCGGAGCAGCCCGCACGCGACGCCTTCCCGGAATGGTTGGCCGATGCGGTGGAACGTGATTGGCCGGCACAGGCCGACGCGATCTTCAGCGCCAGCCTGCAACCGGCGCCCCTGTGGCTGCGCGCCAACCGCCAGCAGGGCGGCCGTGACAAGGCACTGGCAGCGCTGGCCGAAGCCGGCATCGCTGCCGAAGCAAGTACGCTCAGTGCAGATGCGTTGCGGCTGGCGGTTCCCGTTGCGGTGAACCAGCTGCCGGGGTTCGCCGAAGGCGCGTTGTCGGTGCAGGACCTGTCGGCGCAATGCGCGGCCGATGCCCTGGCGCCGGCGTCTGGTGCGCGCGTGCTGGATGCCTGCGCGGCACCCGGCGGCAAGTCCGCGCATCTGCTTGAACGCGATCCGAGCCTGCGCCTGCTGGCACTGGATATCGATGCCCGCCGCCTGGCGCGCGCACGCGATACCTACATCCGCACCGGCGTGGGTGAGCACGTACAGACCCTGGCCGCAGATGCCAGTGATCCCGGTTCATGGTGGGATGGCGTGCCGTTCGACGCGATCCTGCTGGATGCGCCGTGCTCGGCCACCGGCGTGATCCGCCGCCAGCCGGATGTGATGTTCCATCGCCGTGCCGAGGACATCGACGCGCTGGTCGGCGTGCAGGCGCGCTTGCTGGAAGCCTGCTGGTCGATGCTGCGCCCGGGCGGCGTGCTGCTGTATGCCACCTGTTCGATCCTGCGCGCCGAGAACATCGATCAGGTGCGCGCGTTCCTGAAGTGGCATCCGGATGCCGTGGCGCAGCCGCTGGGCGACGCGTTCGGCGTGGATTGCGAAGGGGTGGCACGCCAGCGGCTGCCGGGTGAAAACGACGCTGACGGTTTCTTCTACGCGCGTCTGCTAAAAACAGCCTGACCCCCGCTGCCGTTTCGAGTCTCATGCTGAAAACCCACGCGTCGCACCAGACGTGGTTGTTGGTGGTGATGGCCCTGCTGGTGCTGGGGGCTGGCCTGGGCCTCCGTGATCCGTGGCCATCGGATGAGCCACGTTTCGCGCTGGTGGCCAGGCAGATGGTCGACAGTGGTGACTGGTTGTTCCCGCATCGCGGCACCGAACTGTACGCGGACAAGCCGCCGATGCTGATGTGGTGGCAGGCCACGCTGTACGGCCTGGTCGGCCACTGGCGGGTGGCGTTCCTGCTGCCTTCGCTGCTGGCCGCGCTGGGCACGCTGTGGTGCGTGGTCGATCTCGGCCGCCGCCTGTGGACGCGGCAGGTCGGGCTGTACGCGGGCTGGGCCCTGCTGTTCGCACTGCACTTCACCTTCCAGGCGAAGAAGGCGCAGATCGATCCGCTGGTGATGCTGTTCATCACCCTGGCCAACTATGGCCTGCTGCGCCACCTGCTGCTGGGCCCGGCCTGGCGCTGGTGGTGGCTGGGCTGGTTCTTCGCCGGCATCGGGGTGATCACCAAGGGCGTGGGTGTGTTGGCGTTGCTGATGATCGTGCCGGCCGCCATTGCCTCGGCCCTGCATTGGCCCCGTGTGTCCCTGCACGCGCGCGATGGGCGCTTCTGGCTGGCGCCGCTGGCCTTCCTGCTGGCGGTGTCGTTGTGGCTGGTGCCGATGCTGCTGGCCGGGCTGGGCACCGGCTCGGACGAGTACCGTGCCTACATTGACGACATCCTGTTCCGGCAGACGGCGCGTCGCTACACGCAGTCCTGGGACCATCACCAGCCATGGTGGTACTTCTTCGGTGTGATGCCGTCGATGTGGATCCCGGCATTCCTGGCGCTGCCATGGGCGATTCCCGCTTGGCGCCGGCGCCTGCGGCGGCGTGATCCACGTTACCTGCTGCCGCTGGCCTGGTGGTTGCTGGTCGTGCTGTTCTTCTCGATTCCCCATGGCAAGCGCGATGTCTACATCCTGCCGGCATTGCCGATGTTCTGCTTGGCGCTGGCGCCGTTGCTGCCCGGGCTGCTGAGACGGCGCGATGTGCAGGCCGTGCTTGGCGTGTTCACGGTGTTGTTGGCGGCAGGCCTGGCGCTGGTCGGGGCGCTGGCGCTGCTGGGCGAGCCGGGCTACGAGCTGCGCCTGGCCCTGGATCGCGGGCTGCTGCCCGGTACCACCGATGCGCTGGCATGGGCGGTGCTGGCGATGGGGATCTGGGCGGCACTGAGCGTGTGGGTGTTCGGGCGACGTCGTGCCCATCTCGCTCTGGTTTCGACCCTGACCGTGGCTTGGGTGCTGTACAGCCTGATCGGCTACCCGCTGCTGAACGATTCAAGCTCCGCGCGCGGTCTGATGCGCGAGGTCGGTGTGCGCATCGGTCCGGAGGCGCAACTGGGGCTGGTGGCCTGGAAGGAGCAGAATCTGCTGATGGCCGATCGCCCGGCGGCGACCTTCGGCTTCGAGGACCGCTGGCACGCGCAGTTGCAGGCCGCCGTGCGCTGGCAGCGACTGGCGCCGCATCGTCGCTGGCTGCTGGTGAATGAAGACGCGCTGCAGGGGTGCGTCGACCGTTCGCGGGCCGCGGTGGCCGGTATCTCCAATCGTCGCCGCTGGTGGCTGGTCCCCGCCGGGGCGGTGGTTGGCTCGTGCACGCCGACGAGGGCGGAGCTGGCGCGTGAGTATCGCCTGCAGGGCCCGCCCGATGAGGACTGAACGAATGAAGCATAAACAGGGCGGAAATGCGGCAACCGGCAGGGCGCTCTGGCCTAGAATGGGCACCGCTCCCGGCACCGTGCCGGTTTTCCGCTACCGACCCGCCGACCGCATCACGTGATCCCGCTTTCCCCGTCCAACACCCGCACCACCGGCCTTCTGGCTGGCGCCTACACCTTGGTGCTGGGTGCGTTGCCGACGCTGTTGATGATCACCATGGAGGGCGGCAGCGCCGGCTTCTACCTGGCGATCCTGTTGTCGATCATCCTGCTGTTGACGCCTTCGGCATCGCCGGCCCTGCTGCCCGGCTCAGCCAGGCGTTATGGCTGGATGGCTGCGGGCATGACGGTGATGTTGATCGGCGTGTTGACCAGCCTGGCGGTTCACGGCATCTGGAAGGGCTCGGAAGTGGAGAAGGCGGCGCGGCTGCTGTCGATGCTGATGATCCTGTTCGCTGCATTGCGGGTGCCGCGCGCGATTCTCTCCCGCGCTTTGCTGGGAACCTTGCCGGCGGTGTGGTCGGCAGCGGCGATCATCGGTTGGCTGGCGCTGGAAACCGGCGTGCGGCCTGCGACCCAGCAGTTCAACGCGGTGACCTACGGCGATCTGACCCTGCTGTTCGGTGTGCTGAGCCTGTTGTCGCTGGGCCTGCCGGTGACCCGTTTCACCAGGATCGAGGCAACGCTGAAGCTGCTTACCGGTATCCTCGGCCTGATCGCATTCCTGTGGACCCAGACCCGTGGCGGCCTGCTGGCGATTCCCTGCTTCCTGCTGATCGGGCTGCTGGTGATGGGCCGTCGGCTGGGCCGCATGAAGATCCTGCTGGGCCTGGTGCTGGCGGCCGGCGTGGGGGTCATGGCCACCCATGATGGCGCGCTGCGTGATCGCATCGATGCCGGCGTCAACGAGTATGGCGACTGCAGTGCCGACCATCTGGCCGACACCTCGGTCTGCATCCGCCTGCAGCTGTGGACCGCGGCGGGTTACATGATCCGCGAGCAGCCCGTGTTCGGTGTCGGTGGCGGCGATCGTTTCCGCAGGGAGCTGGAGCGGCTGGCCGCCGAGGGCAAGGTCTCGGCGATGGTCGCACGTGACTTCGGCGAGACCCACAACGACCTGCTGTACTTCCTGGCCACCTACGGTGTGCTGGGTGGGCTGGGCCTGGTGCTGGTGTACCTGGCGCCCGCCCTGGTGTTCCTGCCACGCCTGTGGCGTGGTGATGAACGATCGCGGTTGCATGCTGCGGCGGGCCTGAGCATCTGCGTGGCGTTTGCCGTCTTCGGCGTCACCGAGATGATGCTGCGTGACATGCGCACGGCCTCGTTCTACGCCGCCTGGGTGGCCCTGCTGCTGGCCCTGTCCGAACCGCGCAGTGGAACTCAGGACGCCGCCAGCACCGCCTCGTAGCTGGCCAATGTGGCCTCCGCGAAGGTCTGCAGGCCGAATTCGGCCTGCGCATGGCGACGCGCGGCCATGCCCATCGTCGGCAGGGCGTGCCGCTGTTCGTACATTGCCTGCACCTGCGCTGCGATCGCAGCGACATCGCGGGTGGGTACGACCCAGCCGTCCACGCCCTGCTTGATGTTCTCCGGCAGGCCGGCGTAGTCACTGACCAGCATCGGCTTGCCGCTGGCCATCATCTCGCGGCAGGCGAAGGAAATCGTCTCGATGTCGTTGGACAGCACGAAGCCAGCATCACCGGCGGCGATCAGCGCGCGGGTATCACCCAGCAGGCCGGTGAAGTGCACCTGCGCGGCGACCTCACCCAGGGCCTGCACCTGTTCGCGCTGCTGTGCGCTGGGCAGATGGCCGGCAACCGCCATGTGCACATGGGGCCGGACCGCGTCGGGGAGCAGGACGATGGCCTGAGCCAGGTCGATCCAGCCTTTGTAGTCGTCGGTACCGGCGTTGCTGACCAGCACCAGCGCCAGCGGGTCCCGCGTCCATTGCTGGCGAAGTGCGTGGCCGCTTCCGGCGGGCAGCGGCGAGTAGCGCTCCAGATCGACACCGTTGCGGACCACGTCGATCGGGCAGCGCCGGTACGGCCCCTGTTCCAGCAGGCGTTTGGTGTCGGCTGACACCGCGATCACGCGGTCGGTGGCCCAGCGCGCACGGAAGGCATTGCCCAGCGTATTGGTGGGCTTGCTGTTGTGCTTGGTCAGCACGATCGGCGGGCGACGCATGCCGAGCAGGCCCTGCATCACGAAGCGATGATCGCGCGCGCCGTTGACGTGGACCAGATCGATGCCTTCGTCGCGGACCCGCCGGCGCAGCGCGCGCTGTTCGGCCAGCTGCTGCGGCAGGGTTGGCAGGCCGCTGCCGAAGGCCATCGGCACGGCGGTGGCGATGCCTTCCTCGGCAACGGTACGCAGCAGGCGGCTGTCGGCGGGCGCGGCGACGTGGAGCGTGTGCTGGCCATGCAGGGCACGCGCAAGCGACACGATGTACGTGGTGTGGCCGCCACCGTCGCCATAGTGGAAGTTGGTGTACAGGATTTTCATGGGGGAATCTTCAGGCAACGCGCGGGCAGTGTGACACAGCCGGCTCAGGGCCGGTCCGGACGGACCACGGGGTCGGCCACCGCCTGACCGTTGCCCAGCATCCACAGCATGATGGTCTTCTGTCGCACGTAATTGGCGCGAACATAGGCGTAGACCAGGCCATGCCAGCCGTCGCGGAAGCCGCCGCGGAACAGGAAGCCGCGCCAGAACCGCCAGGCCGGCGCCAGCACCAGCTTGCTCAAGGTGGCCCGCTTGCCGCGCGCGAATTCGTGCTCGGCCATCATCCGCGCGTACTTCTCGGTCTTGGCCAGCTGCTGCTGCAATGAGCGGTAGGGGTAGTGGATCAGGTCGCCCTGCAGGGTAGCGACGCTGCCGTCGACGCTGGCCGCCTCGTGGATCTCGCGCTTGCCGCGCCAGCCGCCCTGGCGGCGGTCGAACAGGCGCATCACCCGGTCCGGGTAGGCGTTGCCATGGCGCAGGAACCTGCCGAAGTACTCCGACAGGCGGGCGAAGCGATAGCCGGCATGGCCGCTGAAGCCACCGTCACGGGCCTGTTCGATGGCCGCACGCAGTTCCGGGCTGATGCGTTCGTCGGCATCCAGGCACAGCACCCAGTCGTGGCTGGCCTGCTCGACGCAGAACGCCTTCTGGCTGCGGAAGCCCTCGAACGTGCGCTGCAGCACGCGGGCGCCGGCGGCCTCGGCGATGGCCACGGTGGCGTCGCTGGAATACGAGTCCACCACCACGATCTCATCGCAGAAGGACAGCGAGGCCAGGCAGTCGCCGATGCGCCCGGCCTCGTTGAACGCGATAATGCAGGCCGAGATGCGAGGCCGTTCGGTGGGAGCGGTCGTGGAGGACATGATGGCCGGGTACCTGTTGTTTGCGACGGAGCGTTATGCGCTGCCTATTCTCGCCCCGTTGGCGCAGGCCTTGCACGCCTCCGGGCAGGAGGTGGCAGCCTGGTTCGAAGGCGGCGCCGCGGGCGGTGCCCTGCCGGGCGTGCCGAACGTCGGCTTGAAGCAGGCCCTGGCGATGCGCCCGCGGGCGGTATTCAGCGCCGCCAACTGGGTGCCGACCTTCCTTTCGGGGGCCAAGGTGCAGCTGTTCCATGGGTTCAATGTGGAGAAGCGGGACAGTGCGCGCGGCCACTTCCGGGTGCGCGGCATGTTCGACCTGTACTGCACCCAGGGCCCGGCCACCACCGCGCCGTTCCGCGAGATCGCCGCCCTGCAGGGCCATTTCGCGGTAGCAGAGACCGGTTGGCCGAAGCTGGACCCGCTGTTCCGCGACGATGGCGGCGAGAGCGCTGCGCTGCGCGCGCCGGCGGGCGAGCGCCCGGTGATCCTGTTCGGTTCGACCTTCACCGAGCGGCTCAGCGCGGCCCCGCACCTGCATGCTCACATTGCCGCCGACATCGCCGCCGGTGAGCGCTACTGGCTGCTGACCCTGCACCCGAAGTGCCCGCCGGAGCTGTTCGAGCGCTACCGCGCGCTGGCCGGTGCCAATGCCCGTTTCATCGAGCCTGAGCAGGTGATGGCCGCGCAGCGTGCTGCCGATGTGCTGGTGTCGGATACCTCGTCGATCGTTTCCGAGTTCATCGTCCAGCACAAGCCGGTGGTGACCTTCCGCAACCGCGTGCCCAAACCGCACATGATTGACTTCGACGATGCGGCGCAGCTGCCGGCAATGCTGCAGCGTGCGCTGCATCCGGACGCCGCGCTGCAGGCGGAGATCGTGCGCTACGCCGATACCATCCACCCGTATCGCGATGGCTTGTCCAGCGAGCGGGTGATCACCGCTACCGAGGATTTCCTGTCCGGCGAAATGGGCGCGCTGCGGCGCAAGCCGTTCGGCACCTGGCTGCGCGATCTGCAGATCCGCAAGGACCTGGGGTATTGGGGCCCGTCGCAGCGTTGAGGTAGTGCCGGCCGCTGGCCGGCAACCCGGGAAA